>Ga0335085_10000343_pt1 | contig 137080 bp, 129 predicted proteins | sample Lox_Sample_45_FD_206712 | JGI IMG/M metagenome (GOLD analysis project Ga0335085, IMG submission 206712) | Soil microbial communities from Loxahatchee National Wildlife Refuge, Florida, United States - Lox_Sample_4.5 | ecosystem: Environmental > Terrestrial > Soil > Wetlands | place: USA...
TCGCCCCCGGGGGCGTCCGCCACTCCAAAATAAAAAAAACCCCGCGGGGTGTCCGCCCCCATCCTTTGTGCCGGGGGGGGGGGGGGGGGGGGGGGGGGGCTTTTTGGCTGACATGAGAAGAATCCCAAGAGACCAATCCAAACCGGGATCGAAGCCAGTCTATTCATACCGATGATGTTGTTTTATTGGTGTGTTTTGTTGGTGTTCCGCTATTGAGGGTTTACGGTAATGATGCCCATCGCTTTTGCCAGATCGATCTTGCTCGACAAGACCTGGAACAATGAATTTTGGTAGGTGATCTCGGAAGTGATCAGATTGGATTCCGCGGTGATGACGTTCAGATAAGCGACAACACCCTGATTGTACTGAAGCGCCACGATATTATACGTCTCCCGGGCCAGCGTGACATTGTCTTTCGACACCGTCAGGTTGTAGAGGTTGCTCTTGTAGGTCGCCAGTGCGTTGGTATAATCGGAATAGATCTGCGATTTCAATTCCACTTCGTTCCATTCCAGCAGGTCGTACTGCAAACGTGCTTTTTTGAGGTTATTGAGACGTGCGAATCCGGTGAAGATCGGGATGCTGAGCGAGAGCCCGGCATACGAAAAGGGATAAGCCTGATTGAACATTCCGTTGATCGAATTATGCTCGAATTCATATTCGTAATCGAAAAAGCCGTTGACGGTGGGCAGCCATGATTTGCGGTAGTAGTCCACCTGGGTCAGCTGCAGCGCTTTGGAAGTTTGCAGGTACTGGTATTCGATCCGCTTCTCGAACTGAAGTTGCTGGGCGGTGTCGAATACGATATCGTTTTGCATCTGGAGCGTGTCATATACTACATTGAACTGGGAAAGCGGCGGGTAGCCCATGACCTGCTTCAACTGCGCGTATTGCGGCCGCACGGCTTCCGTAGCCTGACGCAGGGAGAAAAGAGAGTTGTTCAGCGAGATCATCGCCTCGTCATAATCTGTTTTGTCCACGACGCCGCCGATATACTGGTGATAGGTATCGCTGACATTTTTGTTGAGACGTGCCGTATCTTCTTTGAGGACATTGATCTGCGCCAGTGTCAGCAGAAGGCTGTAAAACGATTTCGACACCGCGGCGACGATCATGATTTTATTGCTGTCCGTCACTTGTTGTGCCTGCTTATCGTACAATGGGGCGGCGTGAAGGGCATATGCCAGCGCGGGATTGAAGATCGTCTGGGTCACCACAAGAGTCGGGGTGAAGGTGTTGACAATTCCGGCCTTCTCGTTGACATACTTCCCGCTGGAATCTTTTATGAAGGAAGTCGGCAGCGAAAAGTAATGCGTGAAATTGCCGGAAACGTTGACCTGCGGCATCCATCCGGCCGTTGCGATGGCGTTGCTCGCTTTTACGATCGCCTGGTTAACGATCGCCATATTGATGAACGGCTCATGTTTGAGGGCATACGTGACGCACTGGTCCAGCGTATAAGTCTGGGCCGTATCCGTATTATTAATGTGGCTGTTGGGCTGACACGTTGCGGCAATCGATACGCAAAGAAGAAGAAAAGGTAATATGATGATCCGGAAAAACGCTGCTACAACGATTTTTGACATATCGATTATGGTGATTTATATATATGGCGGGATCATACCCGGGTCAGGTGTCAATCGTTAGACAGTGCGGAGTAAACAGGGGGCAAAGATTATAAATTTTGGGATAAGGAAGAATTAAAAAGACATTAATACTACTAATTGATAATGAATGTGAAACAAGGGTTTTTCGCATTTGTTCTTGATCAAAGGAGCATGGACCGGATGAGCGGGAATTGTATTCATTGAACGGGCCGCTCCCGCGAGGCGCCCTCACTCCACCGGTTTTCCTGTCCGGAAGGCCGTACCCTTGAAAAGCGCTACCAGTTCTCCGGCTCCGTTTGTCGTCCGGATATCGTAGATACCGATCCGGTTCCCCAAATGGTCTTCCTTCGCTTCTACCGTCATTAGCTCTCCCGCCGTGCCCGGCCGGGTGAAACTGATGCTGACATCCAGCGCCACCGCGATCGTGCCGTGTGAGTTGCATGCAAAGGCAAAGGCCGAGTCGCTGGCGGCGAAGAGCACCCCGCCATGAAGCATGTCGAAACCGTTTAACATCCCGTCGGTGACCTGGTAATGCAACTTACAATATCCCGGTCCGACCTCATCGACGACAAGCCCCATCCAGGCTGTAAAACGATCCCGCTTCAACATAATCTCCAGCACCTCTTTTGGCGAGCGTTCCGCTTTGTTCATCCGCGTTGATTTTAGGTGGAATATTACCGGGAAACAAATGCCGTCCCCTGACGGCTGGCCAGTAACTCCAGCACATCATCCTCGGTGCCGTTGAAGGGTCCCGATCCTTCGATCTTCAGCGTCGCCATCGCTGCCGCAAACTCACCTGCTCCCTGTACCGGCATACCTTTGCTTCGCTGGTAGAGGTAGCCCGCCATATAGGTATCGCCGCAACCGGTCGCATCCACGACGGACGTAGTCGGGGCGTAGGCCGGGATATCATAGAACCGCTGGTCCACATAGATGACCGATCCCTGGCTCCCGAGTGTAATGACCACTTCCTTGACGCCCCAGTCGGCAAGTATTTTCGCACCCGCACGAATTCCGTTCTGGCCGGTCAGCACTGCCATTTCCGCCTCGTTGGTCTTCAGGATGGAGACAAATCGCAGTGCCTCGCGCTTCTCCGGCCAGTCGACCGGGATCACGCGGTTATCCACCACCTTGCGAAGATATCCCTGCGCGTCAAGTGAGATCTTTCCTTTTGCCGACAATGTCCGGATCAGTTCCAGCGGCATATCATCCGCCAGCAGCGGCCCGAGGTGAAAGAATCTTGCTTCTGCTTCCGTCAGCGCTGCTGCCGGAAAAGGATCTGCCGTGCGAAGCACGCGCTGCGTCCGGTGATCCTGGTTCTCGCCATAAATATTCTCGAAATAGACGGTATGGGCGCTTGGGAGCACCGTGACATCCACCCCGGCCAGCCGAAGATTGGTGACGCCGGCCATTCCGTCGGATGCAACGGCCGTTACCAATTGGTACCGCACATCCATCCGGCTTAACGCATTTGAAAAATAAAATGCCGTTCCGCCCGCCATGAATACCGCCGAACGTGTGGTGACGACTTTGTCTAAGGTAATATGGCCAATGCAACAGATATCGATCCTTTCCATGATTACAAACCGCCAAGGTAAGTCATTTTTCTCATTTCCTAACCGGCACCGGCCCCGCGCCGCTCCTATTTCTTCACCGGCACCTCCAGGTGGATCGTGATCGTATCGCCGATCGAGCCGCCTTCTTTCCCGACATGGAAGTCTTCCCGCCTGAAGCTGAAAGCCCCCTTAAACATACGATTGTTGCCGTTTGGAGTGAATGAGAAAGGGATCGCGACCGGTCTGGTGACATCCTTTATGGTGAGGTTGCCAAGCGCTCTGAAGCCGGAACCGGTCCTTTCAATTCTGGAAGCCGTGTAGGAGATACGGGGATATTTGTCTGTGTTAAGGTATTGCTCTTCCGACTTCAGATGATGGTTGCGCAAACCGATGCCTGAATTGACCGTGGATGCATCGATGCTCGCCTGGATTGAACTGCCCGGGAGGTCGTTGGGGTCGAAATGAATCGTGGCCGCCAGCCCGCTGAAGGTGCCGTTGACCGTTCCAAACGGTCCATGGACGCTGAACCCGACTCTGGCGTTGGCGGTATCGACCGTCCAGTTTGTCGCTAACAAAAGACCGAAGATGATCGCGGTTATTTTCATCGGTTTCATTTATTTTAGGCGTTGGAATTCCGGCAACGGCAGGGGAACATAAATAGCAACGGGGCCGTTTGTTAAGCGGTTGCCGGGCTCCCGATTTTTTGCGTATTTTAACGTAGCTTAAGCCACAACCCATTATGTTCAAACGTATTCCGGCCGCCTTGCTCCTCCCGCTCGCCGCGATGGCTCTTTCCGCATCCGCACAACAACACAGTACCGCCCTGCCGGTGCCCCTCAACATCCGGCAGGCTATCGACAAGGGTACCCGCACGACAACCGGCCAGCCCGGTCCGCACTATTGGCAGAACCACGCCGTATATGACATCCGCGTGAACTTCAATCCCTCCACACGGCTGGTCAGCGGGCACGAGTCGATCACCTACACGAACAGCAGCCCGGACACGCTGCGTCAACTCCTGTTTAAACTCTATCCAAATTTATACAAGAAAGGTTCGGCGCGGATGATGCCCGTTAAGCCGGAAGACCTTACGGATGGCGTATCGATTACCGACATGGTGATCGGGGGCCGTCCGTCCGATGCGGCTGCCAACAACCGCCGTCGCCGCGGATCCGACGGAACGGACCTTTTCGTCCCCATTTCCCTCCTCCTTCCCGGCCAATCCACGCATGTCTCGCTGGATTTTTCCTACTCGCTCAACAAGACTTCGCATATCCGCACGGGCCAGGTCGACAGTGGCGCCTTTTTCGTCGCCTATTTCTTTCCGCGTATTGCCGTCTACGACGACATCGACGGCTGGAACCGCATTCCATATCTGGGGCCCCAGGAGTTTTACAATGACTTCTGCGATTTTTCCGTGGCCGTCACCGTGCCCGGCGACTACATGGTTTGGGGAACAGGCGATCTCGTCAACCGCCGGGACCTGCTTTCCGCTTCTGTCAACCAACGGATCGAAGTGGCAGGGAATAGCGACAGCGTCGTGACCGTTATCGACACAACCGATCTTACCCACGGCAGCTTTACCCATAAAACGGATTCGAATACGTGGAATTTCGAAGCAAAGAATGTCACCGATTTTGTTTTTGCGACCAGCAACCATTATATCTGGAAAGCGTCAAGCCTGGTCGTAGATCCGGCCACCGGCCGAAGAACCCGGGTCGACGCCGTTTTCAATCCGGACCATAAGGATTATTTCGAAGTGGTCGATTTTGCGCGCAAGACCGTTCAGGCGATGAGCTATACGTTTCCTGCATGGCCTTATCCCTATCCGCATGAAACGGTTTTTGACGGCCTCGATCAGATGGAATACCCGATGATGGTCAATGACAACCCGCTTGACAGCCGCCCGGACGCGATCGAGCTTACCGATCACGAGATCTTTCATACGCTCTTTCCCTTTTATATGGGCACCAATGAGACCAAATATGCCTGGATGGATGAAGGTTGGGCAACCATCGGGGAATGGATCATTTCACCGCTGATCGATTCGACGATCGTGGATGGGTATGGCGTTGAACCGTATGCCCGTGGTGCGGGAAAAGAAGAAGATCTTCCGATCATGACCTTATCGACCCAGGAAACCGATAATGACTATTACCTCAATTCCTATCCCAAGCCTGCCCTGGGCTATCTCTATCTGAAGGATATGCTGGGCGACAGCCTTTTCCTCCGCGGCATCCATCGATACATGGAAGAGTGGCATGGCAGGCATCCCATCCCGCTGGATTTCTTCGGCAGTGTCAACGCCGGTACAGGCAAAAACCTAAATTGGTTTTGGAAGCGGTGGTTTTTTGACAGTGGTTATCCTGATCTTGCGATTGGCGATGTGCGTCATAACGGGAATACCTGGACGGTTCTTGTTGTCAACAAAGGAGCCAAACCGGTTCCTGTCGATCTGACGATCGAGTATGCCGATGGCGGCGTCGAAAAAGTTCACCGATCGGTGGCGGTTTGGGAAGACGGGACGCAAATCGTGATCCCGCTTCACAGTGATCATTTGGTTAGAAAGGTCCGTCTCGGAAGCACGTACACGCCGGACAGTCATCCGGGGGATAACGTCTATGAAGTTCACTGAAATCCCTTGTAAAGCGAAAAGAGGATCTTTTCTTCGGCAGGCCCCCATGTCTTTGTGGTGTCCTGTTCAAAATGACGTTTGAACGCCTGCGCCGCCGCGCTGCTGTCCCGGATGTCATAACCGATCAGCCGAAGGGCGGTCAGCGCGCTGAATCCGTTTGGTACTATAACGCCGGTCGTATCCGTATACCAAAGCCCGAATCCCGAATCCGCCAGTTCTTTCCATGGAAAGGCAACGCTGGGGTCGACTTTACGCGCCGGCGCGATATCTGCGTGCCCGACAAAATTGGCGGTTGGGATGCTGTACTCCTTTTTGAGCGTAGCCAACAGCCGCAGCAAGCTGTGGATCTGGGCGGGTGCAAACGGTTCGATACCGTTATTATCCAACTCGATCCCGATCGAAATGGAATTGACATCCGTTACGTTGCCCCACTTGCTCACGCCGGCCTGCCAGGCGCGCAGGTAGTCATTGAGCATATGGTGAACGACACCGTCCCGGCAGATCACGTAGTGGGCGCTCACCTGGGTGCGCGCCAGCGTAAATGTATTTAGTGTTTCCGGGCAGCTGTTTTGCGCCGTATGGTGAATAATGACGAAATTCGGCTTACGAAGATTGAAATTTGTCGTCCCGACCCAATATTGCGGGACAGGAACGGAATCGACGTCTTCTGCCAGCGGGTATTGCTCGATCTGCCGCGCAAGGACCCTGGCCTGATCCTTGTAGACGTGGTTGGTTTTCCGGTAAGGGTTGACCTTGCATGCCAGAACGCCCATCACGAGGATCGGTACGGTCAGATATCTTTTCATTGCGGAAAATTAGTCGTCACATGATTCCCGTCCTTCATTTCCCATAGTTTTGCGCCTCCTTTGATCCCATCCTGGTTGTTGAACAGCTGTATATTTTCTTCCAGCGGGATCGTCAGCGATTTGCAGCTGCCGCCGCCCAGGTAAAGCCGGTCATAGTTGAATACTACCTTTATCGCCGCCAACACCTTGGCGACCCGTTTGTTCCATTTTTCCTTGCCGACTTTTTCCATCGCCACGCTGCCGACATATTCATCATAGTCCCGGCCCTTGCTGATCGGATGATGCGATAATTCCAGATGGGGTAGGAGCACCCCGTCCATGATCACCGCCGTTCCGACACCCGTACCGAGCGTCACCGCCATCTCAAGGCCTTTGCCGCTGACTACTCCAAGTCCGAGCTGATCGGCATCATTGACGAGCCGGGCCGGCTTGCCCAGCCGGTTGCTCAGTTGCTGCCCGAGTTCGAATTTTGCCCAGTGCGATGTGCCGAGATTTGGTGCGGTGTGGACGACCCCGTTGCGGACATAACCTGGAAAACCGATCGATATCTTATCGAAGGCAGGAAGGCCGTTGGCCAGTTCCAGGATCGTCGACAACACCGCTTCGGGCACCGGGCGGACCGGCGTCGGTGTCCTCCGGTATTCCGTTTGGCTTTCGCCCTGCGCATTGAGGATGATACATTTGATATGCGAGCCTCCGATGTCGATCGCTAAAACATTGCCCGGTGATTCCATGGAATAAAGATAGTGGAATGGAATATATTTTTTGGTAGTTTTATCTCATGGCGGATTCCCCGATATTGTTCATGCTCCTGCTCGGCTGCAAACCAAAAGGGCGGGCCACCGAACAGCACGATATTTTTTTCGGTATCGCACCGGACCTGAAGAGCCTGGTGCCGAAGATCCGGGCCTGGTGGCCCGACGGTGGAGAGAAACTGCATATCGACGCCTGGCGGCCCGTCACGCAGGTCGATTCCTTCCGGGTCGAAGTGATACCGCGTTCGGCGGGTGAATACCCGTCACCGCACCGGGTCTTTTTTATCAACCTTGGCGGATACAAGCCCGGCGAGTTTGACGAATTCCACTATAAAATGCTAGTGGCCGCTTCGGGTAAAGGCGATGCGATCCGCGCAGCAAAGGAAACAGCGTTTTACCGCCATACCGGATTCAGGGGAGCCGAGTCGCATGTCGATGACAAGTATGGTGTTGACGTCGACGATATCTTTGATATCGAAGATATCCTGCTTCAGGAAGATAAGGAGCGCTACGAATTACAGTTGATCCATGACGTTAGCCGCCCGCCCGATCCGGTCAGCCTCGGATATTTCCAACTCCATAAGCTTTAAAACACGTCTTATGCCCCAACTTCCCGCGCTCGATCGCCAACGCGCCATCTACAGTAGCGGCTTGTCCGGGGCCAGACCGGCTATTCCCTTTCACGCGCAGACCCTCCGTGACCAGGCCAGGCGAAAAATGTCCGCCGAGGCTTGGGCGTACATCGACGGTGGGGCGGGCAATGAGGAAAGCATGGGGCGGAATACCGCCGCGTTCTCTGCCGTTTCCATCCGGCCGCATGTGATGCGCCCCAATGATTCAGCGGATTTCTCGGCCACGCTGCTTGGAACGAACCTCCCTTTTCCGGTATTGCTTGCACCGCTCGGCGCGCTCGACCTCGTTTGTCCTGAGGCCGACCGGATCGTCGCGCAAGCCTGTCGCGACACCGGTACGCCCTTTATCTTTTCCAATCAGGCCGGTACGCCGATGGAGACCAGTTCCGCCGCGATGGGTGATACACCGCGGTGGTTCCAGTTGTATTGGAGCCGGTCCGACGAACTGGTCCTTTCGTTTGTCCGGCGCGCCGAAGCCTGCGGTTGCAGCGCCATCGTGATCACGGTGGATACGACCCTCCTCGGCTGGCGAAGCCGGGATCTTTCTCTCGGTTATTTGCCTTTTTTGCGGGGTCTGGGCATTGCGCAGTATACGTCCGACCCGGTCTTCCGTGACCTCCTGGCGGCGGGTGGCGGGCTACCCGGCCCCGGCGCGCCGCGGCCTCCGGTGAATCTGACGACCATCGCCAATCTTCTTCGCCTTAAATCACGTTATCCGGGTGGATTCTGGAAGAACCTGCGCAGCGCGGAACCATTGGCGGCGGTACGATTGTTCACCAGCATCTATTCCAACCCCGCCCTAAGCTGGGAAAAGGTCACCTGGCTTCGCGGTCAGACGCGCTTGCCGATCCTGATCAAGGGCATTTTGAGGGCCGACGATGCGCGCCAGGCGGCTGCTTGCGGGGCATCGGGTGTGGTCGTGTCCAACCATGGCGGCAGGCAGGTAGACGGAGCCCGCTCCACGATCGACGCATTGCAGGAAATTCGCCGGGCGATGCCAAAGCCTTTCCCGGTCTTGCTCGACAGCGGGGTACGCAGCGGCAGCGATTTCTTCAAGGCGATCGCTCTTGGCGCCGACGCCGTCCTTCTCGGTCGTCCTTATGCGTATGGCCTGGCGATTGCCCGGCGGCAAGGGGTGCGTGATGTTATCCTGAATTTGTTGAGCGACTTTGAGCTCACGGCGAGATTGGCCGGATGCCGGACCCTTGCGGAAATCGATAAAGAGATGATTATAACAAATCATTAAGCAGCGATTCTCCCTATTCCGGCATCATCATATGTTACACATCTTTTTCTACTATGCTACAGAATCGGGTCGACCCAAAAGGCGACCTCATCCGGACACCGGCGCGCGGCTCCTGGACAGGAAACCGCGGGGTCATCCACGACGGGCACCGCAACATCGTTCGTCCCTTCAAGCGAAAGGCATGGTTGATCTGCCTGCTGGAATTCAAAGGCAGACAGCGACAGGTCATGACGCCGAATCGGTGGACCGAACTTTTTTTCCTCGATGAGGCTACCGCTTTTTCCGCCGGTCACCGGCCTTGCGCGGAGTGCCGCCGGCAAGCATTCAACCGTTTCAAGCACTGCTGGATCAGCGGCAACCCCGAATTCGGTTTTACCGACAAGACGCCGATCTGGAAGATCGATGACGTGTTGCACAAAGAGCGGATAAACCGGAGCGCTAAAAAGGTTACGTACACGGGATCTGTGGATCATTTACCGGCCGGGGTATTTGTTTTATACCGGGGTGAGCCCTATCTGTTCGCGGGCGGATTATTCCTTCGTTGGACGCCCGAGGGTTACGATGATGGCGTTGCCGTGTCCGGTGTCAATGGGGTAGAGATACTTACCCCCCGATCGGTTGTCAAAGCCTTCCGTGCGGGATACAAGCCCCAAATGGCGGTCACTTCGCAGAGCGTTCCGCGATGAGTTCCCGAAGCACCGCCGCGTCATTGTGCTCTTCGTCCTTTGCTCCGAACAGTAGCGTGACGGACTTATGCCGGTAAATTTCGTCCTGCAATTCGCCGAACGCCGTCGAGCCGTTCAGCTCGGCCCGGTATTTGCAACGGAACTGCTCCCATTTCGCAGGGTCATGCTGAAACCATTTGCGCAGCGCCGTTGAAGGCGCCACTTCCTTCAGCCATTTGTCGACATGCGCCTTGTCTTTGCTTAACCCGCGCGGCCATAAACGGTCGACCAAGATGCGATAGCCGTCGGTCAATTCGGCGGGTTCGTAAACTCTTTTTATCCTCAGGCTCATAAGTACAACTTTTTTCTCAGACAAATTTGCAACAATTATTCCGCCCGCGCCAACCCGATCAAGGGATTGCGGACGGATTGACCAGCCATATGTTATAATAATTTCGGCGCGGCGGAAATTCTCGATAACTTTAGTCAGTGGAAGACCCGGATCACCACGCCGCCGCCGTTGCGCAATACCTCGACACCCATAAAGAACGACTTCCTGCTATTGCCTTGCGCGAAACCAGATATAAGCTTAATCATGGGATCAAGTCACCAAAAAAAAATAGATCATGAACAATCTTTCTCCTTCCAAGGGCAGACGAAATTTCCTCCGATCCGCCGCGGCTTTGACGGCCGGCATGGCCGGTCTGACCTCTTTCCGGGCTTCCGCCGCTAATTATGGCGGATTCGCCGCAATTAACGCGGTCGTTCCGCCGCCGGCGCGGTCGGCCGGCGTCTCTGGCGACAATGACCACAACATCATCGGGCCGAAAGAGGGTTATAGTCCCCAGATCGGCACGCTCGTGTCCATGATGGCATGGCTCCGGCCACCCATTACAAACGCCGTAAAGGGCATGACCGTTGAACAACTGGACTTCCTGCTGGACGCAAAAGCCAACACGATCGGGGCGTTGCTCTATCATCTTGCTGCCACGGATGCCTTCTATCACGAACATACCTTCAATGGCCTGGAATGGGGAAAGTTCGATCCGGCCGTTATGAAGAAATATGAGGTCGCAATGAGCCTGGGAGAAGCGGGACGAAAACAGATCAGGGGCAACACGGTCGACTTTTATCTCAACCTGCTGCAGGAAACCCGGGAAAGCACGCTGGCGGAATTCAAAAAACGCGATGACAAATGGCTGATGACCGTCGACGAGAAATGGTACTGGGGCCCGACCAACAACTATTGCAAATGGTTCCATGTTGCCGAACACGAATCCCACCACTATGGCCAGATCGCGTTGCTGAAAAGCCGCGTACCCGGGGCAAAACCGGCGGACAGCGGGGGGTAGGGAGAATGGTTGGACCGGGATGAATTTCGGGGCAGGGATATTTTCCGGAGCGGTAACATACAATTCGAAACCGTCTATCAGAAAATCGTACTTTTGAGCGTTATAGGTTCGACTGCGCTTGGCTTTCCCCGCGGTATACATTAAACGCAAATTGTATGAGTGACGTTTACAACAAGGACCTCGGCACCAAACAAAAAGCGCTTGCCATCAATCTCGATCCAAAGATTTACGGTTCCTTTGCGGAGGTTGGCGCCGGTCAGGACGTCGCCGCCTATTTTTTCAAAGCGGGAGCCTCCTCGGGCACCATTGCCAAAACCATGTCCGCATATGACATGACTTTTTCCGACGCCATTTACGGTACGCAGCCCGGCCGCCGCTATGTCAGCGAAGCCCGCCTTATCGCCATGCTGGAAAAAGAATATGGCCTGCTCATAGAGCGGCTCTCGGAGAAACGGGGAGCGGCCACGACCTTTTTCGCCTTTGCCGATACCGTATCCGCGTTGAATTACCACAAGACCAATGAAGGGCATGGCTGGATGGGCGTCCGCTTTCAGCTTGAGCCCAACGGCGCTTACAACGACGTCATCATCCATGTCAAGCTGCTTGACAACGACGGCGTCATGCAACAAAACTCGGTTGGGGTGCTCGGCGTCAACCTCCTTTACGCCTGCTTTTACTATCACGCCCATCCGAATGTCTTTCTCCTGTCGCTGATGGATAACCTGGCCAAGGACGCGCTCCAGATCGACATGATCCGGTTCGAAGGGCCTGACTTCGCCACAGTCGACAACCGCCTTATGAGCCTGCACCTGGTAAAGTATGGATTTTCGGAAGCCGCGTTATTCGGCCCGGACGGCAAGAACCAGCAGCCCTCCGAGGTTCTTCACAAAAAGCATATCGTTGTGATCCGCGGCCGTTTCCGGCCTGTCATTAATGTCCACCTGGACATGTTGAACAACGGTGTCAGGCAATTCCTGCAAGAGCCGGATATTGACCGTGACAATACCGTCGTTATCGCCGAGCTGACGCTGCAAGCACTCAAGGAAAGGGACGCCGATCCGACCGCCGAGATCGATGAAAAAGATTTTCTCGACCGGGTTGACATTCTCTGTGCCCTTGGCCAGACCGTGCTGATCTCCGACTTCCACGAATATTACAAGCTGGTCAATTACCTCTCCAAGATCACCAAGCTAAAGATGGGCGTCGTTCTGGGCTACCCGAATCTCGAATACATCTTCTCGGAAGAGCATTATAAAGATCTGCCCGGCGGAATACTGGAATCCTTCGCCACCCTGTTCAGCCGGAACGTCAAGCTCTTCATCTATCCTACGTTGCGCAACGGGATCATCTATAACTGCCTTCGCTTCAATCCGCCGCCACACCTCGTAGACCTGTACCGCTACCTGATCGCCAACAACAAGATCGAAGATATCCGGCACTACGAAGAAAAAAATCTCCAGATACAGACCGACAAGGTACTGCAGATGATCAAACACAACGAAGAAGGATGGGAAGAATTCGTTCCGGCCGAAGTGGCGGCCATGATAAAGGAGCGGTGCTTATTCGGGGTGATCTGTGAACCGGGGACAGCTGGCGCGGCTGCCGCCGCCGCTAAACAGGCTACGCAGGCAGCCCCGCCTTCTCGATAATCAGCCGGCGAAGGCTCTCGCCGAAGTGATGGTTCCAGCCCCGCTCGCAATTTTCATAACATTCCACTTCCGGCGCCAGCCCGAAATGTGTCATGCTGACCTCTACGCCGTTTGCCGCCGGCGCGATCTCAAATACCACCGTCGTACCCTTCCATTCCTTTTTGTCCCTTACGAATTCGATGTTGCAGTCGGTGCATAGCCAGGCGACTTTCCGGCCCGGCGCCAATTCGGTCACTTCGAAGTTGACCCAGGTTTTTCCGAACGGCATCGAGAAGGTATCATGGACTGCCGTGGCGTGTCCGTCGAAACATTTGGCCCACCAGGCCTTTACATCATTAATGGCGTCAAACGCCTCTTCCGCCGTGACTTCGGCCGTGAAGCTGTTGTGGTAGTCTTGCTTTTTCATGTTGTTGTTATATTGATGATGATTAATGCGTAATGACATTTTTGATATCCCAATTCTTGTTACGCAGGTCCAGGCCGCCTTCCAGCACCGACTTCAGGTTCGCCAGGTAGAAGATCCAACCCTTGGATTCCCGCACAAAGTGCATGCGTACGGATTCTTCATCGGTCGGCAGGTTACTTTCGATCAGTTCGCAGATGGTCTCTCCATGTTCGGTATAGATGGAGATAGTAACCGGGAAACCTTTGGAGAAAAGAAAACTATAGAGGTTTTTGCCATTTGCTTTCAATACTTTTCCCTTCATCGCCACTTTATCCGGCGCGTGATGCCAGGCCAGATGGTATTCGTCTTCCGGCTGTGCTCCCTCTTCCCGTGCGCGCTCGACGCCACGCTTATCCGTAAAGAAGACCTTTCCGATAAACCAGGATTCCAGCCCCAGGGGAGTTGTCCAGGCCCGATAGACGTTTTCGACAGGCGTTTTTATGTTCACCCTTAATTTGAATTCGCTGAAGTCTGCGCTGAGTTGGTTTGCCATGTGGAGTGTTTTGTTGCAACAAAAATAGCCCGCCGGATAGCGCGGGCGCATATTGAAAATGGAGAATTCCCGGAATTCCTAGGATTTTCGAAATTGACTGGGGGCCGCACCAAACCGTTTCTTGAAAAGGATACTGAAGGAAAATGGGCTTTCAAATCCGATAGCCTCGCATACTTCGTTGAGGGTCAGGCTAGTATCCCCTATCAACTCTTTGGCCCGCTTCAATTTGATATCGATCAGGTATTGATGTGGGGTTACTGAATAAACCTGCTTGAACATCCTTAGAAAATGCTGACTGTTCATGGCCGCGACCGAGGCGATCGATTCCAGGTTGATATCCGCGGCGTAGTTGGACTCCATCCAGTCTTTTGCTGCAGCGATGCGTTTAAAGATTTCCAGCCGGGTGGAGGCTTTGACCGCCTGAATATTTTGCGAATGTTTGTAGGCTTCCTGGTTCCTCATCAGCAACGATTCGAACAGATCGCGGATCAGGCTGTCGGCCTGTAGGGAGCCGAAGGACGAGCAGCTGCTCCCGAGTTCGATCAGCGACAGCACCGATTGCTGCAGGGCCGTGTCCGCATGCATCCGTTCCAGGTAGGAAAAATCGAAAGGCAGGCTGTCAAACGGTTTCTCCAGCAAGACCTCGCCGCCAAAGCTCAGACTGAATTGCACGAGATCGGGAAGCCGGGAGTGAAAAAACAGCAGCGCCGGCCTTACACCCCTTTCGATTGCCTTCACTTGCAGCGGGCTGCCCCTGTTGACAAAGAAGACCTGTCCGCCCTCCACTGCATACCGCGTGCCGTTTACGTTATAGTGGCAAACGCCACCCGCGGCGACCAGCAACCCGATCGCCGCGGGGAACTCCGCGCACTCGTAGGGTTGGTGCAATTCTTCGGTGAAAAGGAAATGATCCGTGAACACCGGGGGTGTAATCTCGTTCCGGACGTTAAACGATTTGGGCAGCCGTTGCAGGAACATAACCGGAATATAGGAAAAATTACCGTTCGATCCGGGAGGAGAGGGGATAACGCAAATTGCTGCTGCTCATCATATCGACGTCGATCTTACCCACCGATATCGGGCTTTCGATACGGACCGCAACATGGTTGGGGTCGTCCGACACCCAGACCGTCATCTTCTCTCCGCCCTCGAACATATTGCCCTTTACGAGCAATGGCTTGAATTTGATCGTGTGGAACTTCCCATATTTTGTGCGGATGGTGGCCTTTCCGAGATACCGGATATGCAAATGATAAACACGCCGGTCGAGGAACATGTAAAAGGGTATCGTATCGTTCGCCTGGTATTTCGAAAAGTCAATATTTCGGGCATAGAAGATGGCGCTGATCACATCCTGGACGCAGCTGGGTACCGCATAGGTCCCGGAATTGGTAATAGCCGTATTGGTGGCTTTGTAGAAGGAAACATTTTCGAATGTTTTATAGCCGCCTTCGTTCACGTTACGGATAAATTTGTAAGGCTGAAGGGTGGCGGTATCGATATACGTCTCATACTTATCCCGCACTTTATAAAAAAGATCATGCGTGCTTTTGCCCTCCGCGACCACATGGTAGACACTTTTACCCTGGTATTTTTCCAGGGATGTATTAAACGTAGCCTGCCCGCCGTTTAGGGTCACACCGGCGAGTACATACGAGATGCGGTATGAGAGCGTTTCCCCGGGGCTAAATGCCGTATTCCGGATATTTCCACAGAACTCGCTATCCGAAGCTATTTCCGGTTCGGTCTGTCGGTCCCGGATGTGGCTGTCCCCGGCCATGGAAGGAATGGCCAGACCCAGGGTCGCAATCCAGGCCGAAATCAATACTCTCATATCTCTCAATATACAACATGCATGCCAGCTACAGAACGGATTTAACGCAATCTTCACGAATCCGTCTTTTTAAACCAGAGGCGCCGGATCCGGCCCGAATTCACTTCAAATCCGGTGATCTTTTTGCGCGCGTCGCGGACGACTTTAAGGCCGGACATCCACCACCAATCGACCCCGAGGTTGTCATCCCCAAAAAGCATCAGCGGTGTTTCGTTGTACTTTGCGCTGGCTATAAATAAGTGATGGTCTTTCAGGGTGACCCGGTAGTTACAGTCCAGTTCCGGGCAATAATAGGTCCCGGTATAGCTTTCCAATTGGGTCTCGGACTTTGCCGTATCATATCTCCACAAATGGCGATGGTTGCCGGGCCAGTATTCCTCCGCGGTCGCTCCACCTGCCGCACTCGCTCCACCCCCCGCGGCCGTTGAAAACGTAAACCACACCGTTGGATCATCGAATTCTTCCGCCGTATCCCCGCTCCTCGGGACTAACAGATCATGGCCGCCCGGAGTTAACCAATATAGCTTTCGGTCTTCGATCCTGAACTGGAAGCGCGCAAAATCATCGGAGGTATAAAATCCGGTGAAAGGCATCCATTTCGCGGGATCAGCCAGTATGGCTATCCCGCTGTCCCGAGGAGGTTGTTTGTGCTGTTCTTTTTGCGACGGGCGCCCGGGGATGAAAAGGGAAGCAAGATCGTCGGCTTTTTCGCCCGGGTTGGCATCCCCCAGATTGCTGAAGACGATGAACCCCATTTTAAGGTCAGGGAAGACGCTCACAAAGGTTCGGTAGCCGGCGTCGCCGCCACTATGCTGATATCGCCGTTGGTTGTGGAAGCTGTCTACGGCAATTCCCAGTGCATAGCTGATCGCGCGACCGCTGTTCAGTACACCCCGGGTCGTCAATTGTGCCACGTCCTGCTGATCACCCACCTTGTGGTCCCAGAAGTTCATGACCCATTTGCTCATGTCTTCGACATTGGTGAACAAACTTGTCGCTCCGGCATTTGAATAGCTTAGGATCGAATTGCTGTAGTGACCCTTGTCATCTACATCATAAGAATAAGAGCGGTTCGGCACAATCTCGGTGGCGTCGTCGTGAAAGTGTGTGCGGGTCATTCCCAGCGGCCGGAAGATCGCCGAATCCGTAAATTGCCGAAGGGTCTGACCGGTGACCGACCTGACGATTTCTGCCAGCATCGTGAATCCGCTGTTGGAATACATATAACGCTCTCCGGGTTTGAAATTCAGCCCTTGTTGTTTTGACAAGACCTGAACGATCTGTTGCTGCGTGATCACGTCGTCGAGTCGGGTCCCGGCGATGGCCAGCAGCTGCCACTGATCGCGGACGCCGCTGGTATGGTTTAACAGATTCCGGATGGTTATTTTCTCCTTCAGATCCGGGAACCAGGCCAGGTATTTGTGGATATCGTCATCGAGGTTCAGCTTTCCCTGCCGGGCAAGCAGCACGATCGAAAAGGCGGTGAATTGTTTGGAAACCGAAGCCATATGGTAAATTGTTGCGGGGCTGTTCGGTACGCCGTACTCCAGGTTGGCCATTCCATAGCCTTTGGCGAAGATCAGGCTGTCGTTTCGGACTATGCCGACGGTATATCCGGGAGTAGACGTCCGGTCCCACTGTTGAAACAGGCTGTCGATACGGTCGGAGACGGCTGGCGGCAGCGATTGGGAAAAGGTCGCGGGAACCACCGCGATAAGCAGCGCTATGGTGAAAGCCGATTTGATGTAGATTCGCATACCCCTAATTTAATGAAACCTGGTAGATAAATTGACTTTCGCTATGAAAGGCAGCAAGAACTATCTCGTCGTCTATATCGTCCTTTTAGTCTCGTTGGGCTATCTTACCCTTCTCGGCTGCTCGATCCACGAAGGCATTTTCTACGCCGGAGACCAGGCCCTGAAAGCGATGCAGGTAAAGCAAATCGCCGCCGGCCATGGATTCAAATACCTGTATCTCGATCAACCCGATTGGGTAAAGTCCATCTGGAGCGCCGGCTATTTTCCGTTGCGGCCTCCTTTTTTCTATCCTTCGCCGCAAGGTTACCTGGTCGTCTATCCGCCGTTGTTTCAGCTGGCCACAGCCTTCTTCTATACGCACTTTGGATTCGCGGGACTCTACATCCTTCCCGCGCTTTGCACATTGATCCTCTTGGGATGGACGGTTTTGCTGTTAAGACGCTGTGGCATAACTCCGATCAATATTGCGCTCGGCGTGTTTATCCTGGTCTTCTGCTCCCCGCTGATGCTGTATGGCGTAATGTTCTGGGAGCATCTTCCGGCCGTGTTGCTGCTTTTTGGCGGGCTTTCCGTCATCGTCGCCCCGCCGGCCAGATCCTGGGTTTCGGCGGTTCTGGGGTTTCTTTGCGGTCTCTCCATCTGGCTTCGTCCGGAGGCGGGAATGATGATCCTTTTGTATGGCATCGCAGTGGCGATATTATACTTTCGTGAACGCCGCACGATCTACATCGCCTTTGGAATGGGTGTGGGACTTGCCATGCTGCCATGGGTGGTTTTTAATTTCAGCCAGTATGGGTCGCTTTTCGGCATTCATGGCCGCCAATTGTTGCAGGATAATAGCCCGGAGTCCCGCATCGGCTGGCTCAATGGCTGGCGCAACCTCACGTCGATCAATAGGATTTCCGTCCGGTATTTTTGGTTCGTCCTGATCTTATTTCCCGTCATCGTCCATGCCGTCCGGCACAAAAATTCCGAAATACGGCCGCTGCTGCTGGCGTCGATCGTTATTTTGTACTCCGTCCTGACGCCGTTCATGCTTCCAAACGACGGGATCACCCAATGGGGGCCACGCTATTTTTTGGCGATCATTCCGGTTACACTGGTCGCGTTGTTGGTGGCGCCAAACGCCCGCCGGTTGTTACCGCTTATCGCGGTGGCGGCGCTTCCGTCCTTCTATCAAAATACACACGGCGGGGGGTACAAGGAATTGCCCTGGCGGTATAATCACCGCCTGACCGGTATATACCAGCTCCTCGACCGAAAACCGGGATGCGCGGTCATCGCCTCGCCGCATTTCCTTTCCTATGATTTTGGTTACCTGTTCGACCGGGTCTACTTCTTTGGTGCCAGCGGAAATGATAGCGTCCGCCGCCTGCTACCGCTACTTGCTGCCCACGGCGTACATGAAGTGATCTGCCTGTACAACCCCCGGTTCAACACCCTGCCCCCGATGTTACAGGATTCTGCTACCCTTGCCCGGTATCGTACGGAGTCCGCAAGGGGTTGGATCAAGGAGGATATCGCCTTTAAGATTATTCCGGTGGATTCTGTCCTGTCTTCTTCAGCGGATTTGACAACACCAGATCATAAACAATGAAGGAGTTGACTGGTCGCGCCGATCGGTCCATTACCGAATCCTGGTAAAGGTAATATAATCCGTATTTACCGGCTCCAGGCCTCTGTCGCGCAGGTCCATGGCGATCTGCGCCCGATGATATGTCCCGTGATTGAATACCTGCAGAAGCACGTCGGAAACCGGGCTCTCGTAAGACACGCCACTCAGGTTCCGGTAGGCTACCTTCTGGCCGGGATTCCGGCCGAACCGCCCTATCGCAGCCTTCAGGCCCTGCAAGGTTTCGGTATTCAAATTTCTGGTCTCTTGAAGCGGGTGGACCACCCACAATCCCACCACTGCCGGATCGTCATTCAGCCGATTCAGCCAGATCTTTTGCGCGTTTACCAGGTGACTCATCAGGCGAAGAGAAGATGCGGGGGCATTGGAGCCGAGACTTTCGAGCGTATTCAGGACAGTGTCATTTGCCCAATCGGTATATATCCAGAGCGTTTCAAAAAGATTATCCATACTGCGAAGCTAGGACTTAGGTCAATGTGCATGACCGATATTCATTAATCTTTTTCCGTGCTGAATGGCGAAGCGGGCAACCCTTCCTTGTTGTACAAATTAGCGCCTTCCGGGTTGTCGGCCCAGGCATACCGCACATACTTCGGCATCCGGATGTACGGACTCGAGACGATCACGTGATTACCTTCGATTCGCGCATCGGCCCAGACAAACTTTCGGTCTTCCCCTGCAATCGCAAATTGCCGCAAATCGCCTCCGCCTTTGACCATCAATCCTGATCCGGTCTCTTTAAAATTAAGGATGACCGAATCGGCGCTAAACCGTGCCGACTCATAGATCGGGCCTGAAGAAACAATGGCAGTATCCCCGTATGCCAGTCGCTGAGCCTGGAGCGCCAGCCGATCTCCAACATCCTTTTTATCCAGCGGGTGGATATCATTCCACTCTCCAACGTCGATCGTCACCGCCATTCCTGTGTTCGGCACCGCGAGCGCTTCCAATTGCGCCTCCCGCAACTCCGCCCATTGACTTTCTGACGGGGAATATTGAACCTCCATAAAATTGGGAAGCTGCACGTACAGGAATGGCAGGCAACCCTCCTGCCATTTTGCCCGCCAATCGGCGATCAGCGCGGGCAAAAGTCGTTTGTACTCCTTTGGGTTGCCGGTGTTGGCTTCGCCCTGGTACCAGAGGAAGCCTTTAATGCCGTAACGGATCGCGGGCGCGACCATCGTATTATAAAGGCCGGTGGGTTCGTCTTGAGCTGAAAAGACTGGCAGGCGGGCCGCCATTTCCCCCCAGTGCCAAAAGACCCGTCCGACCTTATACTGCCAATCCCCACGGATATCGATATGCGTGACGCCGTCCGTTAATTCGTAGCGCTTGTCCGGCACGAACCCGCCTTTGCCGGATGTATTGGTGACCCGCACGACCAGCAAGTTCTTGCCTTCTTTCAGCAGACCTGCAGGAACATCATACCGTCGCGGGGGATATTGATAAGTGATATTGCCAACCTTTACGCCATTGAGATAGGATTCATCTGCATCGACGATGCGGCCGACAAACAACTTCGCCGGCTTTCCCGCCATCGACGCCGGCACGTCGATCTCTTTCCGGAACCAGACTACGCCGTGCAGTCCTTTGACCCCCTGATCGGCCCAATAACCGGGGAGCCAGAAAGGATGCCAGCCGGCTGCGACATATTCCGGCGAATACCATTTCACCGGTCCGGCCAACCCCTGGTCTTTCCATTCAGGCCTGTCAGCAAAGTCTCCCCGAAAAGGCGAGATATCACGGTGGTCCGGATCATCGAATTGTTGCATAAATCCCGGATCGTGGAATTTCGCCATCCTATCCGCATAACGCGGCAGGTCTGTGAAACCGGACCCGCTGATCCAGGCCTCGATCGGTGTCCCGCCTACGCTGGAATTGATGATACCGATGGGAACGTGATATGTCAGATAAAGATGCCGCGCGAAGAAGTAGGTCGCGGCGCCGAAGGCCAACACATTTGTCGGACTAGCCGCTCTCCAACCCGAATGGGGCAGGTCTTTGTGTACTGCCATGATATCGGCAGCCGTCGGTACAAAGAAATTCCGGATCTGCGGGAAGTTCGCCGTTGCGATATCGTCCGGGTATTTTTCCTTTACCCGTTCCATGGGGATCACCATGTTCGATTGACCGGAGCAAAACCAGACGTCGCCAATGAGGATGCCGTTGATCAAGATGTGGTTGCTCGCGCCAATTTCCAGCGTATACGGGCCGCCAGCCTTCATGGGCGGAATCCTTACGATCCAGCTGCTGTCCGCCGCCGCTTGTGTCCTGAAATGCCGTCCGGCGAACCTGAGTTCGATCCGCTCCGATGGCGCGGCCCAACCCCAAAGCTTAATTGGGATGTCGCGTTGCAGGACCATATTGTCGGAGATGAGTTGGGGTAGCCTGACCTGCGCGGTGGCACATTGATGGCCAAGAGCGAGGACCACGAAAAATAGTCGATAGGTTGCCATGCTGCAATCGGTTGCATGAAGTTATCATTTATTTCTTAGTTTTACTTTATCATGAAAAAAATCCTGCTGCCCGTCGCGGTCTTTGCCGTCTTTTCCTGCCGGGCCCAAAACAACGCCCCCTGGAATCACAAATCCTGCGCGGTTGTCCTTACCTATGATGACGCGATCGACGTCGATCTGGACAATGTTATACCGGCGCTGGACAGCGTTGGTTTCAAAGGCACGTTTTATCTCATCGGTTCGTCGACCGTTGTTGCCAAACGAATGGAGGAATGGCGGAAGGCGGCCGCGGAAGGCCACGAACTGGGCAACCACTCGCTTTTTCATCCCTGCGACGGCAGCCTCCCGGGCCGCACCTTTGTTTCCGCGGATAACGACCTCAGCAAGTATTCGATAAAGCGCGCGGTGGCGGAGATCCGCCAGACCAACGTCCTCCTGCATGCGATCGACGGCAAAACGCAGCGCACCTTTGCCTATCCCTGCGGGGATATGAGCATTCGGGATACGTTTTTTTATGCCGGCCTGCGCGGCGACTTTGTTGCTGCTCGTGGGGTTCGCGGTGTCTTTGACACATTGGGAAAGGTCAACCTTGACAACGTCGATTGTTTTGCGATGAACGGCAATACAGCCGGGCAGATGATCGCACTTGTCAGCCACGCGATGGAAAGTCATACGCTTCTCGTTTTTTTATTCCACGGGGTGGGAGGGGGGCACAACATCAACGTTGGACTTCACGAGCACAGCGAGCTGTTGCATTTCATCAAAGATCATGAAAAGGACATCTGGGTGGCACCGATGGTGGATGTGGCGGAATATGTAAGGTCGCATCAAAACTAAATCATAAGGCCCTGGAGTCTCCCTCACCGGCACATCCTGTCCGGGCAATTTTGCCGGTTGACCGCAAACTTTTCCGGGTTCCCCGCAACTACCCCTTTGACCCGGAAACGCGATATTAGTTTTGCGGCATGAAAAAGCTAATACTCTTTCTCTGCACCTCACTGATCCTCAGCCAACTGATCGCCCAGGGCCCTCCCGCAGGCGGTCCTCCCCCCGGGGGCTCCGACAGTCACCCACCTATGGGCGGCGGCGGCTCGACCGGCCGGGTGTTCGGCAAACTCGTCGACAGCACCGGTCATGGCGTTGCCCGCGCTTCCGTAATGATACTCAAGGTTTTGAAAGACCCGGCTACCGGCAAATCACGTGAGATCCTCGCGAAGGGCATCAGCAGTCAGAACAACGGCGAATTCTCTGCCGAAGATCTTCCCACCGGCACGCCATTAAAAATCAGTATCACCGCGGTTGGCTATAGCCCATATACCCAAACCGTGGCGCTCTCGCCGCGCGAATCGGAAAAAGACCTCGGCAAATTGCCGATGACCGTCGCAAGCAAGGAACTGCAGCAGGTCATCGTTACGGCCAGCAAGCCGACGATGACGGTCGACATGGAGAAGAAGGTATTCAATGTGTCGAAAGACATCATGAGCGTCGGGGGGAATGGCCTCGACGTGCTAAAGAACGTTCCCTCCGTCAACGTTGACATCGACGGCAATATCACGATGCGTGGCCTGTCACCGCAACTGCTCGTCGACGGCAAACCCACTACATTAACCCTCGATCAGATTCCCTCCGATGCGATCGAAAGCGTGGAAGTCATCACCAACCCCTCCGCAAAATATGACGCGTCCGGGGGCGGAGCGGGCATCCTGAATATCGTGCTGAAAAAGAACCGAAAAAGTGGCTACAACGGCAGCGTGCGGGCCGGAGCAGACCGCTATGGCGGCGCCAACGCCGGCGCAAGCCTGAATGTGCGCGAGAACAAGATCAATTTCTCGGCCGATCTCAATACCCGCATCGTTCGCGATCGTACGACCAGTTCCATCAACCGCGAGGACTATAGCACTACTCCGTATACCTTCCTCAATCAGCAGCAGCTCGACACCAACAAAGGCCATATGTATTTCGGGAGGATGGGACTCGATTATTTTATCACTAACCGAACCACGATCTCCCTGACCGGTTTCGCCATGCATATGCAAATGGCCGCCACGTCAAATATCATGATCAATACCGACAGCATGTATTCGACTGGAAAGATCAGCCAGTACAGCACGGAAGAGATCAACAGCACGCGCAGCTTTAGCGGGCGCGGCGCGACCCTGGCCTTTAAACAGCTTTTCCCGAAGGAAAAGGAAGAATGGACGGCCGATGCCAGCTATTTCGGCGGCAACGCCAACAATAGCTCGCTCTACACCACCGACTACTATGTAAGCGGCCGGGGCTCCGCCCTTGCATATAACCGGTTGCAACGGATCATCGGCAACGGCAATGACCACAATATCATCCTCCAGACCGACTTCTCCGACCCGATCGCGCCGAAGACCACGCTGGAAGCGGGCCTCCGGGCCGCGTTGCAGAGTCGCCTCAACATCAACAACAACTACACCTACAATCCCGATTCGACCGTGTACGACCTGGTCCCCTCCGCGGCCAGCAACTACAAAAGCCAGAGCAACGTGTTAGCAGCCTATGCTACTATCGCCAGGAACATCGGCGATTTCAGCTATAAGATCGGGCTGCGCGCCGAAAGCTCCAACTATCACGGGACTTTGTTGAACAGTGACTCCAGCTTTCGCAACCAATACCCCGTAAGTCTGTTTCCGTCGCTGTTCTTCAGCCAGAAGGTCGGCAACAACCAGGAACTTCAGCTGGCTTATAACCGGCGCGTCAACCGGCCCAACTTTTTCCAGTTGGTGCCCTACACCGATTCTTCGAACAAGCTCAACATCACGCGCGGCAACCCCAACCTCGTTCCGGAATTCACGCAATCGGTCGAATTTTCCTGGCTCAAAACCTTCCCCGGCAACAGCACGCTGATGGCATCGCTCTACTATAAATATACCGACCATCTCATCACCGGCTATATCGAAGCCGACACCAATGCAACCACCGGTTCCACCACACTGATCAATACCTATGTAAATGCCGAATCCAGCAGATCCCTCGGCGCCGAGCTGACCAGCCAGGTTAACCTAACCCGCTGGTGGGACTTTTCAACGAATGTCAACCTTTATCAGTCAAAGATCAACGTCGGCGCAACGGACGGCGTTCCACAGACGGCCCTTTGGAGCTGGTTTGGAAAGGCGAATACAAATTTCCGCCTGCCCTCGGGATTCAGCATCCAGTTATCCGGCATGTATCAGTCAAAGACCAACCTGCCCATTAACAACAACGGGAACCAGCCCGGGCCGCCCAATATGCAGTCCCAGAGCGCGTCACAAGGTTATATCAAACCCTTTTACGAAGCCGATATCGCGGTCAAAAAGACTTACCTGAACAACAGGCTTACCACGACCCTGAGCTTTAGCGATATCTTCCGCACCCGTAAACAGGATCAGTATACGTATAGTAGTTATTTCACCCAGGAGTATGACCGCCTCCGCAATCCGCAGATGGTCCGGCTCAATGTGAGCTGGAGTTTCGGGAAATTGGATGTCAGCCTCTTTAAGCGAAAGAACAACAATGTCCAATCCGAAGAACAATAAATTTTCGTTTTAACCCTATATTTACCACACATGAGGTCCAATTGGTACACCGGCAAAGTAATCAAAGTGCTCACGCACGCAGGGATATGGATCATACTCCTGTCCCTGCCTTACTTGCTGGACAGCCACCATGGCATGGAGCATCATCGCGACGACCGGCGCGACCGCGATTTCTTCTACCTTAATTTTATCACCAATATCCTGTGGATCGGACCTTTTTACCTGAATGCGTACCTGCTCACACCAAGGTTTTTCAACCGCCGCCGGTACCTCGAATTTGCGGCCTTTCTGATGCTGGCGTTCGGTACGGTTCTGTCGATCAATTTCGCGCTGTTCCAATTCATATTCAACCTGCCCCACTACAACCTCAAAGGTGCAACCGGCTTTCTCCTGCCCGCCTTCCTGCTGACCGCGGCTGTCAGCACCACCTTCCGGCTGTTCACGGACAGACTCGAAGCCGACAAACTCGCCAAGGACCGTCAGGAAGAAAATCTGAAAACGGAACTTTCCTTCCTCCGCTCGCAGATCAGCCCTCATTTTATTTTCAATATCCTAAACAACCTCGTTGCCCTCGAACAAATGAAATCTCCCGAATTGGGGCCAACGATCTTCAAGCTTTCTTCTCTCATGCAATATATGATCTATGAGACGGATGAAGAGCGGGTACCGCTGGCAAGGGAAGTGGAATATCTGCAAAGCTATATCGACCTGCAGAAACAACGTTTTGGCAACAAGGTGCCGGTGACCGTTTCGCTCGAACCAGCCGATGGATTTCTCGAGATCGAGCCCATGCTCCTGATCCCTTTTGTGGAAAATGCCTTCAAGCATGGGGTCGGGCTGATCGAAAACCCCTCCATCGACATCGAACTCGTCGTACGCGACAAATCGCTTTACTTTAAAGTCCGCAACCGCTACAATGCTTCCACGACGGAAGTGAAAGACAAGACCTCGGGGATCGGACTGGGAAATGTGCGGCGCCGCCTGAAGCTCCTTTATGGAAGTCAACAGCATTTGGACATTACCCGCGAAAGCGGCTGGTTTATCGTGTCGCTTCAATTAAATTTGCATTGATGCTAACCTGTATCGCCGTAGATGACGAGCCGCTTGCGCTCCACTTGCTGACCGACTATATCCGCAAGGTGCCTTTCCTCAACCTCGCGGGAACGGCAGGCGATGCCTTTGAGGCCGCAAAATTGATGCAGGAGAACCCCGTCGACCTAATCTTTATCGATATCCAGATGCCCGGGTTGACCGGGCTCCAATTTATCCAGAGTCTCGCTAAACGTCCGATGGTTATCATGGTCACGGCATACAAGAAATTCGCCCCGGAGGGCTTTGATCTTGACGTCGTGGACTACCTGGTGAAACCGGTCGGGCTTGATCGATTTATGAAGGCGTGTAATAAGGCCCAGGAGCTTTATGACCTTCGCAATGCTGCCAATGCCGGCGGGCCCGGGACGCCGGGGGCCGCCATCCCCAGTACAGCGGAATTCTTTTTCGTAAACGTGGATTATAGTCTTGTGAAGGTGCTGTTCGCCGATATCATTTGGATCGAAGGTTCGGGTGACTATGTAAAGATCCATCTCGAAAGTTCGCCAAAACCGCTTCTCGTCCGGACCAGCGCCAAAACACTGGAATCGGAGCTTCCGGCCGATCGCTTCCTCCGCATCCATAAATCCTACATCGTGGCAGTGGCGAGCATTACGGCAGTTCGGAAGAATAGCATTTTTATCGGCGAAATGGAGCTGCCCGTAGGCGAAACATACCGGGATGCGCTCCGCCAGTTGACGGGGCGCGATCTGTAGTCATGACCGACAGGCCGGCCGGTCATAGTTTTACTTCACCCCATCCTTTGCGATATTCCCGCCGGACGTACTGGTTCGCCGCTTCAAAATTCGTGATCTTCATATTCGCTCCATCCCAGTTGTACGAAATATATCGCCCGGGGAATTTATACCCCCCCATCTGTCCATAAACCGGGTCGTTACGTTCGATCTTTTCCTTGATATTAAAACTGCGGAGCAACAGATTACCCAATAGCACCGTTTCCGTGAGCGGGCCTGCATAGCCTTCAAACGGAGAATCAACCTCCATATTTCCATAGCCCGCGATACAAGCGTCGATCCATTGCCACCAATGGCCATCCATACCACCCTGGATACGCGGATATTTTTCGGGCACATGCACGTCCTGCATCCGGGACATCGGTAATAACCGCGGATGGCTCCCGCCCCAACCGCAGGATGCCTTTCCTTTTGTGCCGATGAATAAGGTACCGCCTTCGAAGTCGTTCTCCCCGGGCCAGTCGGCCAACGCCTCATTCATATCCACGGCGGGATCGATCTCGCGTGGCCGTTCGGGTGTAATGCCGCCATCCATCCAATGCAGCTCGATATCGCGCCCGGACTTGTCCTTGAACAGGAATCGAACCCAACTGGATACCGGCCCGCTTTCCGGGTAAACGCCTTCCTTAAATATGCCGTTGTAGACGGTACTGGCGCTTCCGGAGATTTCAGTTGGATATCCAAGCTGCAGGAGTTTGAACGGCGGCCCGATGATATGACAGCCCATGTCACCCAATGCCCCCGTCCCAAACTCCCACCAGCCACGCCAGTTGAACGGCACGAGGTTGTCAATATAGTAGGTCTCCTTCGCGGTTCCGAGCCACAGGTCCCAATTAAGCTCCTTTGGAATAGTGGCGCCCTTTGCAGGCCAGGAAATACCCTGCGGCCATACCGGCCGGTTTGTCCAACAATAAACTTTTGTGATATCTCCAAGGACGTCGGCCTCCAGCCATTCCCGAAGCGTGCGCATGCCGTCACAGGAGGCGCCCTGGTCGCCCATTTGGGTCACCACTTTGTATTTACCGGCGGCCTGCGTCAGCACCCGGGCTTCATAGATGTCATGGGTCAACGGCTTTTGCAGATAGAGATGTTTGTGCAGCTGCATCGCGCTTAGCCCGACGATCGCATGGTTATGGTCCGGGATCGCTACGGTCACCGCATCGAAGTGCTTGCTCTCCTTGTCAAACATCTCCCGCCAGTCGTGGTAGTATGGTGCATTCGGATACTCCTTGCGGCGTGGCGCCGCCATCCGCTCGTCCACGTCGCAGAGAAATGCCATCACGGCGTTCTTTCGCGGTGTCCGCATATGGGTGTGGATATCGTTTTCCGCTTCGCCGCCACAACCAACCGCCGCAATATAGAGTTTGTCGCTGGGTGCCACGTGGCCGCGTCCGAGCACATGCCTCGGCACAATATATAGCCCCGCTGCCGTCATGGCTGCTTTTTGCACAAAGGAGCGGCGGGTCAACCCGTTTTTTATACTGGTTTTTTTCATGGTAAGTTGTTGATCATTTCCTGACAAGCGGCTTCATCGCCACCTCTTTAAAATAGACAATATCGTCGTCTCCGTGGTTTTGCAGACCAATATACCCTTCGTTGGGTCTGCGTCCGCGAAACGGCTCAAAATCGAATTTCCGTTCGGGGACCGGATCGCCTTCCTTATAATCGGTGACTTTTTCGCCGTTCACGACAACGACAGTGTGTGGTCCGTCCAGGGTGATTTCCATCGTGTTCCATTCGGGGCCGGGCTTCCCTGGTTTTGCCAGGGGTTTGGTCAGGGAATACAATGTCCCCGTTATGTGATATTCATCCTCGTTGGACGTCTCGGGATGGTTGTCGATTTGCACCTCATAGCCATAATATACAGGCATCCACGCCTCCCTGGGTTCGATGGGGATCCGGATAAAGACCCCTGAGTTGCTGTTAAACTTTTGCATTCGGTATACCACCCGGATCTTGCAGTTGCCGAATTTTTGTCCTTGCCAATAAAGGAGACCCATACCGCCGTGGCTTTTGATCAGCCCGCTGTCCACATAATGCGTGCCGGGTCCCACCTGCTTCCAGCCATGGAGATCTTTTCCGTCAAAAAGTTGGATCCATCCGGCCGTGTCGGGAGCAGGCAGGAGTGCTGCCGGGATCCGGGCCATATCCCTGGAGTGCCAGCCGGCGAGGATGAAGAGGCCGGCGGCAGCAATTGTCGCAAACCATGTATTTTTCATAATGGCGTATTTAACAATCGTTTATTTGTGAAGATAAATTTTGCCTGCATAAACTTACATAAAAATGTGACATTTTATCCACTGGAGATAATAATATAGCAGGTAATCGACAAGCCCATGACATCGACAACCAGATCGGATCAATTTATTTCGGTGATCGAAACCCATCGGGGCATCCTTCACAAGATTGCAAACGTCTATGCCACGACGCCAGAAGACCGCAAGGACCTGATCCAGGAGATCGTCCTCCAGCTTTGGAAGGCGTTTGATAACTATGATCCCCGGTTTAAATACTCGACCTGGATCTATAAGGTTTCCTTGAATGTTTCACTGGCTTTTTCGCGGAAAGAGCACAATCGCCTAAAGCATGTTGATCCGCTGCGCGACGACCTTGTCCAATTTGCCGACCAGGATGAACCTGCAGCGATGGAAACGAGGTTCCGTTTTCTGCAGCAGTTTATCGCGGAACTGCGAGCGATCGACCGCGCAATACTGCTACTCTATCTGGAGGAAAAGAGCCAGCGGGAAATGGCGGAGATCATCGGCATCACCGAGACGAATATTTCCACCCGCGTGGGAAGGATCAAAGCACAATTGAAAAAGAAATTCGATCAAATACAAAAATGAAAAATATGGAAGAGACCAACTTTGTGCTGTTATGGAAGGAACATTATCAAAAGATCGACCAGTCGCTGGCCATCAACAAACGGCTGCTAAAAGAGATGCTTATGCGAAAGGCACATTCCTCCATCCGGTCGCTGATCGGCGGAAGGGTGATCGGGATCGTGGCCGGGGTCATCTGGCTCGCGATTCTCGGTGTCGTTCTCGCCATTGCTTTCGCTCATTATAGCACCGCCGCTAATTACTTTATCGTTTCCATCGGAGCCATTTTCCTGATCAATGTCAAAGCACTTTATGACTATGTCCGGCACCTGGTCCTCGTAAGCAGCCTGCGACTGGACGGTAGTGTTGTCGAAATTCAAAACAAACTGCGGGATTTGCGGGTCTCGCTGATCAGGCACTGCCGGATCATGGTGCTCCAGTTACCGTTTTGGTCCACCTTTTATCTAAGCAGCAAATGGTTCCCGGGTACCGTAGGCGCCGGGTATGTAGTTTTTCAGCTGCTGTTTACCGCTGCCTTTGTCTGGGTGGCGCTGTGGCTATACAAAAGGCTTACCTTTAAGGGGCCCGAAAACCGATGGGTGCGATTTTTTCTTTCTGGCACTGGTGGTAAGGCGATATTGAGCGCCCTTGACTTCTGTCGCGAGTTGGAGGACCTGGAAAATTGACTTTACGGCGGAATCCCCTCACCGTCCGATATACCTGGTAAAGAACTCATAGGTCCGCAACATCTGATCGATCCGCTGCCGGTTGTCGCCGCTACGGGTGAGTTCATGCGTGGCGCCGGGATGACGGACATATTCCACCGGTCGTCCCAGCACTTTAAGACTGCGGTACAACATTTCTCCCTCCACAAAGCCGGTCCGCCGGTCATTTTCGCCGTGGAAGATGAGGAGCGGAGTGGTAATATCCCTGACATAGGTGATCGGCGATTCGTGCTGTAACAATGCTTTTACCTCCGGCTCCCAGGGATAGCCGCCAAAATAGTTCGGCACCAGCCGCCAGGCGTTCCCCTCGCCAAAAAAGGTCCCCAGATCATATACGCCACGCTGTGCGCAGGCGGCCTTGAACCGGTGGTCATGTCCCACGATCCACGCCGTCAGGTAACCGGCATAGGAGCCTCCGCTGACTACCAGCTTTGATGTATCGGCCCAGCCTTCGGCTACTGCCTTATCCAGCGCAGTCAGCACATCGGACGTAGGACCCGCTCCCCAATCCTTTACATTTGCCCGCAGGAAATCCAGACCGTAGCCGCCGGAGCCGCGGGGATTGCAATACACCACGCCATAACCACGGCCGCAAAAAAACTGGAACTCGTGCCACATCGACGCCTCACCCGGACCCCACATCGCGGAAGGACCGCCATGGATGTCGAGTAACATCGGGTAGTGTTTACCCGGGGTATAGCCCACCGGTTTCATCACCCAGTATTCAACCGTCTCCCCCAGCGTGTTGCTGAAGGTGTGTTTCTCCGGCATACTGAGTTGCCGCTTGGCGAGCCAACCTGTATTAAAGTTGCTGACGGCATGGGCTGCCTTCATCCCGGCGTCGGCCGCGTATAGTTCGGAAGGATCGGAAGGTTGCGTACGGGAGAAGAGCAGGCGGTTGCCCCGGACGTCAAACGAAAGCGTTCCATCGTCATACGTTGACAACTGCTCAACCTTGCCGGCGGCCAGTTCTACCCGATACAGGGGTTGGCCGCCGTTTGAAGGCGACGTGAGATATAGATACCGGCTGTCATTGCTCCATATGAGACTTTGGGGTGTCCGGTCGAATGCTATTTGACGGGTGCCCAGGTCCGACATCCGGGCGATCCATAAACCAGGAACGGTGACAAAGGAAGTCGTGCTTTCGGTATAGGCAAGCATGTTCCCGTCGGGGCTAACCCGCGGATTGCCATATACCTGATCCTTTCCCCCCAACAGCATGCGCAGATGCGCTCCGTCGCGGTCTGCCAGATAGATCTCGGATTCCAGGTCCCTGTCGGGGTTAACCGTGCTGTCGATATGTGCCGAAATGATCAGCGAATGGCCGTCCGGTGTGTAGTCAGCGCTATTGAAATTGTAAAACCCATGGGTAACGGGGGCTGGCGCACTTCCCGGCCCCACCGGCACGGTAAACCAATGAGTGAACGTCATGTCCGGATTAACCTCTGTCTCATCCTGAAAATTCAATTTGGTGACGACCTTAGCTTTTTTGTCCGTCGCGTCCATATCCAGGTAGGCGCGAATTTCATCAAGATTGCCATTCGGATCGGGCTTGACGATTCCCTGTTTGAGGTCCGCATCCCCGGCAATCCCCGGCTTTTCGTCCGGCCAGGCTGGCAGCCGGTGCCCGGGATTCAGCAGAGAATCCTTTATGAGTTCCTTCAATCCGATGCGGGCCGAAAACAAGATCTCTTTGCCATCCGGCGACCAGCGCGGCGATGATGCCCCATAACGGAACCGGGTAACCTGTACCGGCTCGCCGCCGTCCAGTGAAATGAGGAATATCTGCGGCTTACCTTCGGTTGCCCGTACAAAAGCAATGGCGCGACCGTCTGGCTCCCAGGATGGTTGCGAGGCGCCTTCTTTGGCGGTCGTCAACTGCCGCGGCGCCGAACTCCCGTCACTGGCGATAAGGTAAAGCTGCGTCATATACCTGTAGTCCCATTTTCCCGGTTTGCCGGCCGTATCGGGCTCGATGGTAGTCAGAGTAAATACACCCAGTCGGCCGTCGGGACTAAGATGGATCTCGCCGACCGAGGCGATCTTCAACATGTCGGTAACTTTGATGGGGTCTTTTCCGGTCTGGGCTTGCAACGAAGAAAGTGCCGGGACCAGGATGATAAGACACATTACGATTTTCCTCATGGTAGTCCGTTTTGGTTCACGCAACCTACAAAACTTTTCCCGAACGCCAACTTATAGGCGTCCCTCCGCTCTTCCGGATCGCCGCTGATGACCGTCGCGTTGCCGCCGGTCTCTTCGCCGACAAAGACTGCATGGTTCGGTTCTGGCAGACCATCATCCTTGGCGAACAAACCTACAACGGCAACCCCTTTCCACTTCATGCCCGGATGCCGCTCCAGCAGCGGCATTTCGATGCCTGGCTAACGCTCTGGACGGCAACGATCGATCAACTGTTCGCAGGCCCGAAAGCTGATGACACAAAGGTTCGGGCCGGACAGCTCGCTGTCATGTTTATGTCTAAACTCAACAACCCCTTTTATAAACCCGGCGACGCCGGAGCTCAGCGATGAACGGAATAGGCTACGGACAGATCTCCGCATTCGATTCCGGTCGCACAATAGTCTTAATTTCAGCCATGAAACAACCAGTCATCGGCAACTTCGGCGAGCCCTTTTCCTACCGCGGAGACGCACTCGTCATGCGGTAAAAATCCCCTTTTCCGGTGACTTCTTGCTTTTGCGTGTACAATCACTCTTTCCGGTGATATCGGGCGTCGCCCGGCATCTTAGCTTTGGGGCGCATGTTTACACCAATGATAAGAGCGACACTCCTGGTCCTGATCATGTTCCTTTTTGTTCAATCGCAAGCCCAAGTTTCTGCCGACTCGCTAAAACGGGCCATTGCGGAAATAAATCCCGATAGCTCGGCGATCGGAAAACCGCTTGGTGACACAATGAAAATGACGATCGGTCCGGAAGGCGGGAAGATCAGGTCCACTGATGGGCTGATGGAATTGACCTTTCCTCCGGGCGCACTGACGGCCCCTACCCGGATCGGTATACAGCCGGTGGAGAGTACATCGGTCGTGAGTTTTGGCAATGCCTATGCCTGTACGCCGGATGGCATTCACTTTGAAAAGCCGGTTCATTTGGTTATGTATTATACCGACAGCGTGGCGAAAAGGACCCAACGTGCGATCCGGACTATCGAGTGGCAGGACGATTCAGGCAGGTGGACGACCATTGAAGATGTGCATGCGGACACGGTTTCCCGCAGCATCAGCTGCGAGATCGGGCATTTCTCAACCTATACCCCGGCCACCAAATTCACCTTAAGACCAGGTTTTACGCGCGTCAAAGTAAAACAGGAAAAACTTTTTATCTTAACCATCAGCGGAACCTATCCGGATGGCAAAAGGTATAGGTCCGGCGTTGAAGCCAATGCCTTTTTCTGGCCGGGCCACCCCGTGGAATGGTCGGTTGCGGGTGTCATCGGTGGCAACGACGTCGTTGGCCATATCCATTCATTTTCCGCCGATAATATGAATGGGGCGATCTATACCGCGCCGGTCGCAGTACCCGCAGATTTGGTAACCGTTACCGCAAGATACGTCGGATCACTCGACAAGGCGGTAGGAGTGACGGCGCTGGATGCCATATCCGTAGCTACAGTCGATATTTATGATGAATACCACTATAATTTTACCGGCTATGACCAGGTAGGTCATTTGTACATGATCGACTCGTCAACCTGCGAAATCGAGGTCTATTCTTCCGGGATAGCCCGCATAGACCACATCCACAATCCGCTCCCGTGGAGTGACTGGCCTGCAAAGGTAGGGAAATGCAGTTACGAGTATCCCGATAAGACGGGATGGAAAGGCATGGTTGAGATTTCAGGAATTAACTGGGGAGTTTTTCAGCGAACCCCCGGGGGCTTGTCAAATCAACCGAATCCGACAACCAGAATACTAATCGACCTTAAGTCGACAATGGGCAGCTCGCCAACTTATAAAGAACATTGCCCGGGTTTCAACAAAACGGTGCCATCCTATCCTGTGTCCGCGCAACCGGTAACGATCAACCTCGAACTACTGCAGGGAACGTCGGACATAAAAATCAATTATGGCCCGGCATCCGGCGTGAACACACTTACCCAGATGCGGGGCAACCAGGGTTATTCCATTTCGGTGACCCATAAATAAAAATATCACCTAAACCAGCTTATGCTCCACGGCAAACCGGATCAGCATCGCCGTATTTTTCACATTCAACTTGGCAATGAGATTCTTTCGATGACTATCCACCGTAAACTGGCTGACAAATAGCTTCTCTGCAATCTCCGCATTAGTATAGCCCTCTGCGATCAACCCCAACACCTCCTTTTCCCGTCGGCTGATCACCGGCAGGGCCACGTGCTGCGACTTCTGGTACTGCGCAAGCGCTTCGCCGACCTCGCCGCTAAAATAGATACAGCCATCCCGGACCGCATGGATCGCCTGCAGGAGGTCCTCCCTCGAAGAGTTTTTCAGGATGTAGCCGGAGGCGCCGTTCTCCATCATCTTCTTTATATACAATCCCTGGTTCGACGTACTTAGACCCAGGACAAAGATGCCGGGGTATTTATCCTTGATCAATCCGCAAAGTTCGACCCCGTTCATATCCGGGAGGTTGATGTCCATCAGGATAATGTCCGCCGTGTTGTGAACGAAGAACCCCAGGCAGGACTGCGCGTTCATGGCTTGCCCCGCCCACTCGATATCCTTTTCGTGCTGCAGCAGGGAATGGATCCCCTCGATTACGACGGGATGGTCGTCGACGATAAAAACCCGGATCATACGCGTTAAATTTGAAATTCCATAGTAACCGACGTTCCCTTTCCCGGCTCCGCATGGATATCGATCGTTCCTTTCAGATAGTCCACCCGGCTTCGGATATTCGTCCAGCCTGCGCCTTTTGCCGATTCCAGGGAAGCCGTGTCAAAACCGCGTCCGTTGTCTTCCACGAGGATACTCAGGCGTTTTCCCTCCCGGACCACCTGCACCAGCGCCTCCGTGGCGGCTGCATGCTTCAGGGTATTGTTTAACAGCTCCTGGACAATCCGGTAGATGATGATTTCCGTCGAATTGTCAAGCCGCTCCGTCATCCCGAACGATTGATAGCGCACCGACAATACCCCTGCCGTCGCCAATGAATTGCAATAATCTTTTAGTGCTTCGTCCATCCCAAACCGGGTCAGCATTTCCGGCATCATATTGTGAGCTACCCGCCGTAATTCGCGGATCGAGGAGTCGATCATATCCAGGGACCGCTCGTATATGGCCACATTGTCGGCCGTGACGACCATATTACCTTTTATATTGGTGAGCGAATATTTTACACCTGACAGCATTCCGCCCAGTCCGTCATGCAGGTCCCGGGCCAGCCTTGTCCGCTCCTCTTCCTGCCCCTTGAGCATGGCGCTGACAGCCATGAGCTGCTTGTCCTTTTCCAGGTCGCTGATCTGGCGGTCCTTTAGCTGTTGCTTTTGGCGGTAGTTCAGCCAAAGTAACACACCCAGCAACAGCAAACCACCAAGTGAAATAAATAGGATCATATTCAATGTTGACTTTTGCTTGAGTGAAAGCGTCTGGATCTCTTTGTCCTTTTGCAATTGAAGGATCGACTTCTCCTTTTCCGCAGTCTGGTACCTGGTTTCGATTTCTGCGATAGCCGCTTTCGATTCTTCTGCTTTCAGGCTGTCCCGTATTTTGTCTGCCTGCTTCAGCCAGCTATAGGCCTCAGCAGGGTGTTTGGCTTTGTCCTCAAGATTTGCGAGACCCTGCGTGCCTTCGAGAATTTCTTTCCGGTACCCATGTTGTCCGGCAATTTCCAGGCCGGCAAGCAGCGCCTTGCGGGCCGAATCGAATCTTCCGATATCAATATATGTCAGTCCCATACCCCGGGCGGCGGTCGCCTCGGCAAAGGGATTGCCAATGCTCCGGTCCAGGGTTATCGCCTTTTTGTAGTACTCTATCGCTCGCGGATATTGCTTGAGTTTCCGGTAGATCAGCGCCGTTTTTGAATAGTAGGCGGCGCTTAGACTGGGCTTATTCAACTTCTCTACTAACGGCCGGGCCAGTTTGGAATATGCCAGCGCGGAGTCCATGTTGGATAGCGTGACGTAATCGTCGCTTACAAGAATATAGCCTTGCGCCAGACGGTCATCGGTCGAACCTTTCAACCGGTAGGGGATGGCCGCCTTGTCATACTCCAGGCATTTGTCCAGTTCTTTCAAATCATAATAGACATTGGAAATATTCGAATAGTAGGTGGCAATCGCTTCATAACGTTCATTCCCGTCGTATTGCTGCCAGGCGGTAAGGGCCTCCAAATAGGCGGCGATCGCCTCTTTGTACTTTCCGCGTTTGCCATCTACGTCTCCCATCTCCCCCCTGCAGGTAGCTATGGAGAGCCGGGCCTGATCGATTTCATGCTTGGAGCGAGGTTGCGCAAGATATTGCTGATAGTAGCGGATAGCCGTATCGAGTAGCGGCAGTTTTTCCCATCGGTCCGTCTGGATATACATGACTGCCTCCGTTTCGAAGCAATTGCCGATTTCATAGAGATTATGCGTTTGTTCAGCCAGGGCACGGCTTCGGGCCAGGTATTGCAGACTCTTGCTTGTGTCATAACCGAAGTATTCCCTGGCCAGGTTTTGCAACGTTTCGATCCGGACCGTGTCGTCCTTCGTCTGCTTCAGCAGGCGCTCCATGCTATCGACCGATGGATACTGTGCATATACCGCGTGAGTGCTCATGAAAGCAACCGTCAGGAACCAAAACATCTGCGCGGGCGACCTGTGCATGTGTGGGTTGTAGGTTTAGCTGAATTAAAAGTACTCTTTTGAAACCCACAAATCCAAATATCCCGCAAAAAATCCCCTTTTAAAGCGATTGACCCGGACCCCTTCAGGAGAGTAATTTTGATGAAAACCCCCAAACATGAAAAAGCTGTTTCTACTACTCACAAGCGTCAGCCTCTTTCTTGCCGGAACGGCTCAGAAGCCAACAAGAGTTTCCGAGTCAGACAAACTGCCGGATCTCAATATCGTTTCGGTATCGCTCGCCTATCCCACTCCGGCAACGGTGCCTACCCGCGCCACCGCACAAGGGACCGTACAAGGCAAGGCAGTCAACCCCATTACTCAATGCACGGTCAACCTGACGGTTACGGGAAACGATGACGGCAATGTCGTCCTTACTGTCACGCTTCCTTCGGGCGTCAAGGTACAGCAGATGCCCGCAGGGGCGACGACCAGCCCCGGTCCGGACTATAACGCCAGCTTTGACGGCAGCATCAAGATACCCGTCGGAACGATGCGAATGGGCCAAACCGTTAGTCTCCAATTTACCTATTTGACACCTACCTCCACCTCCGTTTTCAATTCGGTGACGGCCACCGTGAAAGGGGACAAGGCCGAATCCAACATGTCCAATAATACTCGTTCCGCCACCTTACGTTAGCCATGAAAAAGTTGCTGACAATAGGAATTGTTGCAGGTCAACTGATTCTGCGTGCCCAATCGCCAACCGGGCCCTCCCATTTCAACCACATCCTTTTCCGTATCCCCGAGGGCTGGTCGTCGCGCCAACTGGGCCCATGGTTCGCCCTGACACCGCCGGATCTCGCCAACGGAGAATTCCTGAGCTATTTTCTTCTCCCGCCCGCCGGCGATAATTCGTTCGCCGAAGTTGCGGAAGCGACGATCCGGGAGGTCGCGACGATCATGGGCGGGAAGCCGATACGCGAATCTTTCGGCCAGGGCCCGGTCTTTGTCAAAGAGAATGAAGCCCGTCATGCAAAGGGATGGGAATATTCGATCGGGCACGGGTTGTTCCAGGCGGTTGCCGGCAAAGACGCCGTCGGTCTCGACCAGATCCTGACCTATTACACCGGCGTTTTTCTTGCCAGGATAAACGGGCGGATCGAGCGGGTGGTTTTTGTCAGCCGGGACTTCCGCGCACATATGGAGACCTGCCGCACCTATCTTAAACCCGCATACGAACCGGTTATCCGGAATTTCTTTTTTAGCCTGGAATTCGACGACTGGAACGATCGTTCGGCAGCACCCGGGAAAATTACCCATACCGGGATATCCGATATATGGGACGGGCTCGCGTATTTCGAGGGATCGGAAGGGCAGGGGCTCTTCGAAGGTTCGGTCAAAGCCACCTATCTCGCCTTTTTCGACAATGGACAGGTCTATTACAACAAAGAGTTGCCCCTGCACGGCATGCGGGAGATCAACAGCTTTACCGAAGCGGGACTGAACTCGCGCTGGTGGGGAACGTATACCTACCGAGACGGAACCGGAACGATCACGCTGCCCTATGTGACCATTCCTTTTTCCCTGAAGGACGGAAAGATCTATCTGGACATTTATAAATCCCATATTCCCTTTAGAAGGACCCCGGTGACAGACGGGATGCGGCTGGAGGGCACGTGGTCCGAAGCGGCAACCGGCTTTGGCAATCCGGCCAGCATCCGATTCACCGGCGAGGGGCAATTCGTCGATCAGGGGGTTGTCCTTCGGATCGAGCATCCTATCGGCAACTGCTTTCCTTCGACCCCGTTACAGGGAGAAGGACACTATGAAATAAAGGACAACTCGATAGTTTTTCGCTACGATAACGGGCTCGTCCGGCAAGCCGCATTCTCCGGGCTTGGTATGCAACGACAGGACGCTTCGCCGGGTGAGATCCACCTCGGCTTTCACGACGATACGTTTAAAAAACGGTGAACGACAAAACATTCCATTAAACACAACATGAATAAAATAATTCTTCTTCTCGTTTTTCTCCTGGTCGCCGGGATGCTCCGGGCTCAGAGCCGGTCGCCGGCGGACGATAATGGTCAAATCCATGTCGGACATTTCCTCTTCGCCGTGCCCCCCGGATGGAAAACAGCCGGGCAGGGGGGTATCTTTTCGATGTCCGCGCCGGACCTTGGACCGGAAGAAGGATTGACCTTCCTGCTTTTGCCACCCCTGACGGATGGCAGTTTTCTCAGCTCCGCCGACGCCACATTAAGCTTACTGGCCACCAGCATGCAGGGACAGGCTATTCCACAGAACTATTCCACCCACGCGCTGTACTTCGAGCTGCATTCCGGCCGGTGCGGGAAAGGCTGGGACTATTCGTTTGGTACGGGCGTGATCCATGTCCCGTACAAAGACCCCAATCTTACCTATTCCTCCACTATCAACTTCACCATCGGCGTCTTCCTCGCAAAAGTCAATGGGCGCATTGAACGTGTCGCGTATATCAGCAAGGACTACAAATGCGGTATCTACGGGACAACGACGGCGTACAAGTGGACCTATGGACCGGTGATCGACGATTTCTTTTTCGATTTGCGATTTGACGACTGGACGGAGCCTCCGACCCGTCGTGGCAAGATCACCAATACAGGCGTCTCCGGCGTCTGGTCGGGGGTAGCCTATATACCCGGTTCCTTCGTCACCAACCAGCCGGGTAAGTATGACGCAACCGTCATCATCTTATTCGACAATGGCCAGGTATATTATGGCGGAGAATGGCCCCGGCGTGGACTGGCGAACATCAATACTTTCTCGGAAGCTGCCAACCATCCTGATCATTGGGGAACCTACACCTGGCAGGATGGCTCGGGAGTCATGAAGATATCCTCCTGGCAGACCATCCCCTTCACGATTCGCGATGGCAAATTGATATCGACTATCAGTGGGTCCCAACGGCCCTTCGAACGAATGGCGCCTATGGAGGATATCCGCCTCGAAGGCGCCTGGTGCGAATATAACGGCGGTGCCTGTATCCGTTTGAGCGCCGACGGCAGGTTCGAGGACAATGGGGTCATCTGCCGGGCTGAGCATACGCCCACCACCTGTAATGAAGCACTGCCGCAGCAGGGGCAGGGGACTTACGAGATCAGGGATCATTCCATCGTGTTTAGCTATTCCACCGGCGTGACGACGCGGATTGCAATGTCGGGTCTGGGGTTGCAGAAAGGCAACAACTCGCCCGACAAATTATTCCTGGGTTGGCAGAACGATGTCCTGGAAAAAAAATGATACACATGAGAAAAATACTATTGCTGGTTTTGTGCGCGTGCTGCCTGATGAAGGGCGCCGTTTCACAGACCACGACTGCACAACAGCAGCAACAAGCCAGGGTCCTTGCCGAGGCGCAACGCAAGATCGATTCGATCATGAAGGACCCCAAGCTAAAAGCGATGATGAAGGCAAATCAGGCGGGCACGACGCAAAGTACGCCCGGTCTTCCGCCAAACATGGCGCAGCTGGCCTCTAACCCCGCGGCGCTGATGTCATTGGGCAACAAGCCCGATACCGCCTTCCTCTCGGGTCTGAAAATTCCGCCACGAAACGAAAAGGGCCTCGCTTCCATCCCCGCGCAGCCCATGACACGCCCCCAGGCGGTGGCGTTTCTTGGAAACATGAAGAAAAAGATTTTCACCGCCATGCAGTCTATGGGCGAGCTGGCCGACACCATGTCGGGCTTCGATGCCGAATCGATCGACAAAGCCGCAGTCCTCGCCTGGCTTACGGGCAACAAGGACAGGGCGTTGGAGCTCGCGCTGACGGCGGCCAACCACGACCCGGACAACTGCACCGCGGTCAACAACCTCGGCGGGATCCTCACGATGTGCGGCCTGCCTTACGAGGCCGTGCCGATCCTGGATTATGTCCGGGAGGCAGACCCCGGCAATTCCACGATCAACGACAATCTCGGCCAGGCCTATATCCTGTTGGGCGACGCGCAAAAGGCCACCTATTATCTCCTGCAGTGCCTGGGCCCAAGTCCGTATCATCCGAATGCCAACTTTGCCCTTGCCTGCCTGGCCTATACCAGCGGCAATAAGTCGAAGGCCGCCACCTACTGCGAGAACGCCCTTCGCGGCGGCTATATTGGGAACGCATGGACGATGCTCAAATCCATCAAACCGGACGCCCGGATCATGCAGTTGATCCAGCAGCGGTACAAACAGCATGACTACTTCAGTCCGCACAAAACTCCGCTGCTGCCGCAGGTCAAGAACGTGAAGGACGTTAGGCCGCTCATCGTCGAATATCGCGAATACGCCAACATGATCGAAGCCATGAAGCAGGCCAATAACCGGGCAATGAAAGTGGAGGAGACGTACATAAAGAACAACCTCGCCAACGATATGATGACAAAAATTCACAATGGCAAAGCGCCCCTTCGTCCTTTCGGATCCTTTGCGCTGACGGTGATCGGCGATCTTGGCGAGGACCTGAGCGACCGGATACAACACAAATTGGCTCACGTAGACTCAGAGTACAATGACCGGATAAAGGATTTGATGAAGCAACACGATGACGAACTCCAGCAGAAGATGAAACCGTTTGTGGCCCGGGGAGACAAGGCTGGCGAGGGCAACGCGGACATGAATCTCGAATCGGATATGTGCAAGGCGGCCAATGCCGTTCACAACAAATATCTCCCGCAATTGGCAGAAGTCACGGAAGAATGGCAAAAACAATGGATCCAGCAGACCAAGGACTACTATAACGACTACGCCTACTGGTCGTATCTCGCCTCTGTCGACGACCATTCCTACCGGCGGATGTTCCTTTCGATGAAAGACCAATGGCTGTCTATGATGCTGAAGTTGAACCGAACATCCTTTCTCAGCTGCGCCTCACCTGTCACTTACTCCAAAAAAGAATCGGATTCACTGGAAGTGGTGGAAGGGAAATGTCCGCTGTCCGCGAAGATCAAGGTGGGTCTGGAGAAGGACCCGTCCGAGCAAAAGGGGCCTGACGATAAAGTGGAAAACTTCGCCGATTTCGACATTACCTGCGAAGAATATAAGGTCAAATTCGAGCTTCCCGGCGAAGCTGGTCTCACCATCAAACAGACGGCCGCAGGTTCCACGACCGTCACCCTCGGCGCCGGCCTTGACAAATCCTATAAGGGCAACAAGTATGTCAAAAAGTTTCTCCCCGCATCGGTCGGCGCCTCCATGGGCACTTATATCACTTTTGGCGGCGATCAGCCGGCTGACTGGGGAATGAAATGGGACGGTGAGGTCAACCTTCCCGATTTTCTCGGGGGAAAGAACTCCTTTGGCTGGGGCTTTGGTATTAACTCCGGGCTGGAATTTCATGGCGACGGAAAGATCGTCACCTATGTCTCCGACTGGGCCAGCAAAAACATCTTCGGTCTCGATCCGGAACAGCAGGTGAATAAGAATATAAAAATGTTCAACGTCAATTCCAAATCCCACTAATATGGAGATCACCCCGAGCGTCCTGCGCTGGCTGGTAGCCCTGCTGTCCTTTGTCCCCCTGCCGGTACAGGCGCAATCTGCGGCAAAGGCCGCGCCCTGTTCGCAGGATGAATTGATGACCATCAAAGGCAAATGGCTGAAACTGGAAGGCGACAATGTCATCACCGGTATGGAGAGCAAGTTTTCAGAATCTCAAAAACATGAGATGGATGTGCGGATGGACAAGGCATTCCGCTTGGTTCAGGCCGCGTGGCCCGATCCGAAAGGCATGGAAGTAAAATGGGGTCATGATATCGGGTTCACCGTACCCGGCAAAAGCGGCGTCTTTGGGTACAACATGACTGCCGGCGTTTATCACTTGTTTTGCAACCCGGATCTCCAGCATTTGGGCGTAGATGATGAAACCGATGGCGGTTTCGATGTACATTTTAACACCTATGGGGGGCTGCTATATTTCGATACGTCCCTTCATGTCGGCCGCTATTATGTTGCGCTGATGGCCCCGCGTGTCGGCAGGATAGGAGATGCCGATCTGTATCAGACCAGCCTGGTGCGGGCGAACCAGCAATTCGTGGTTATTTCCCGCGACGGGCAATTCCCCTTGACCATGCTCACCAGGAAGCAATACCTGATCAGCCTGAAGGGCAAACTCCAAAGAGAAGAGGCCAGGGGGATTGCCAATGCATTGAAATATGCAAAGAACGAGCAGCAGAAAAGCCAGGTTCTTCCTTATTGGCAGAGCCACTATGAACCGAAGCTGAAGCGGATCGACGATTACCTTTCCGGCGCTTCGGAGGACGACCTGGCGCAAACTGCCTATGTTAAAAACCTGCAGGAGTTCACCCGGTTCTACACCGAACAGGAGGGCGGCTGCGCACCCGTCATTTCCAATGCAGATTATTTCCGGCCGCAGCAAACGCCATGGTTTCCGCAATTTATGATCGTGGTCTGGGGTTGGAATGACGGGGAAGGGCCTGGTGGCGGCGTCCTGAGGCCGCATGCACCGGACCTGAATGTTTGCTGCCGCGTAGATAAATTCTTTAAGGAAAGCATGGAACAGAATCTCGACATCAATGCCTTCCGCCAGATGCTGGATAAATAACCCGGTGTTTTGCCATCCTTATCACCCGAATCACCCGCAAACCGTAAATCTCATTTTTATGCGTATACTCATCACCCTCTTCACTCTTCTCCTTCCCTTCCTCCTCCAGGCCCAATTGGGCATCGGGATCAAGGGCGGACTTAATTTCGCCAACGTCAGCGGCGCGGGCGACATCAACAGCGGAAGCCGTTCCGGTTTTAATGCGGGGATCTTCCTCGCACCCCATTCCAGAGGCATCATCGGATCGCGCACCGAGATCCTTTTTTCCCGGCAAGGATATAGTTTTAATTCCGGCGAGACCACCGGCAATGTCTACCTGAACTATATCGTCCTGCCACAGTTCATGACGATAAATATCACGCGCTTCGTAACGCTACAGGTAGGCGTCCAATTGGCGTACCTGTTAAACGCCAAAGCGGACAGTTCAGCGTCTTCTTCCCCCGGCGGAATGGGGGCCGGCGCCGCCATGCCGTATGGAAATATCATGAGCTTCTACAACAAATACGACTATGGCTTTGGCGCCGGCGTGGAGATCCATCCGGTGGCGGGCCTGTTGATCGGCGCCCGCTACAATATCGGATTGAACAAAATCTATTCCTCACTAGGATCCGGCCAGGCCCCTGCCTTCAGTTCGGCGCAGGCAAAGAACAACGTCGTGCAGCTTTTTGCCGGCTGGATCTTCGGCGGAAAAAGCAAATAATCTACTAACACGATTTTTATGAAACAGATACTCACTATCACCCTCGCCATCGGATTCGGCATGACCGCCTCCGCGCAAAGCTATCCCAATCCCGATTTCAACAACGAAGTCTATGCCTTGCGAAAGGACAGCGGCAAACTGACCCGGTTGGAAAAGGCCTCCTCGCAAATTCACCAAAAGAATAGTTTTATGGGTGGCGGCAGCATGCAATACGATGTGGAAGCCAAACAATCGCCGGTCCGGTTCACCAACATGGACCCTTATTCGTTCATTATTTATACCGGCTCGGGGAACGGTGGTAGTTTTGCCAGCGGCAGCGCAGGCGACTCCGCGATGCGCGCCAGCGGGATGGACCCGAATATGTTCAACGGCTTTGGCAGTCTCAACCCTTCCCAAATTGCGCTCTACAGGATGGATGTCTCGCATGACCAGCGAGCAGTCGTAATGGCCAAAGGCGGCGGCTACTTCAATAAGAAATCGACTTCAAGTGGCGTGCTGACCACCAGCTTCCGAAAGGTGCGCGACGGCTATTTCGAGATTGTCATCGACAAGAAGCTGGCGCCCGGTGAATATGCGTTCCTGGTCCAGCAAACTGGGATGGCCTCGGCCAACGGCGGGGTTATCCTCTTTTGCTTCGGCGTGGACTAAGCCGGTCATTTTTCGGCAAATTGTAGGTATCTTCCGCAAAACCGGAACATGTCACCTGGAAGACTGTGCTTTTTCCTGCCCATACTGATCTACACTTTCCTGGCCAATGCCCAGCAATCGTTCACCATTAATTCCGGCAAGCTCCGCCTCAATCTTCGGATCGGCAGATGCACGTCCATTACCTCTATGACAGCCAACGGCCAACTCCTGATTGATGACACCGCAGGGGCATGCACTAACGTGACTATCGATGACCGCCACTATTCGTCGTTGGAACTTCAGACAGCCCCGAGGGTTAGCCGGCAGGCAAATTCGCTGACCGTCGACGGGATTTCATTTGGGAACGATCGGGTTTCGGTACGCGAACGATGGATATTTACCTGGAATGACAGTTCCATCCAATGGACGATCAAACGCAGCTATCCCCGGGCCCTAAAGATCGACGAATCCGCCACTCCCGTCTTTCGCTTTAACGGCATGGACGTTTGGGATGGAGCTTACCAGGGTTATGGCGGCCTGGCATGGTTCTACCTGTTCAACGAACGGCTTTGTACCTATGGCGTGCATACCAACACCTCCTGCTTCTGGAATAGCCAGACCGGCAACGGGCTCGACGTAGCCGTCGAATCCGCCGGCAGGCCGGTGGCCATGAAGTATACGCGGGCGGCGGACGACAGGCTGGAGTATGGCATCACCGTATCTGACCGTGAAATGCTTCCGCGCTACGATAGTGGGACGAACCGGAGGCGATTCATCCGCGGCAAGACCAAGGTATGGGCATCGTTTGACCAGGCGGCGGGCTCGGCCGAACAACGCATCACACTAAAATATTTTGACGTCAACGAGCGGTACGGCCGGGGAAAATTTGTCGGGATGGATGGATCCCGAATTTCCGCGGTGTTGAACACGATAGCACGGATCGGGGTGATCGACTCGCTGCTCTTCGGCGGCAATAGCTGGCATACCCCCTACGGTCCAATTTGCCTGCATGAACAATATATCGCCCAGCTCGGACTGGCCATCGATGATCCACATTACCTGAAGGGCTACCAAAGCTGCCTCGACTTCTACCGGGATCATGCTATTCGGCCCGATGGGCGTGTCATCGCCCGGTGGGCTTATACGGACGAGGATATGATGCCCGGACAGAGCACCAGGGAGGGTTTCTACGAAGCTCAGTGGGGTTACCTCCTGGACGCCAATCCCGACTTCGTTACTAATGTTGCGGAACTTTTCGACCTGACCGGTGACAAGACCTGGTTAAGGGGCCAGCAGCAAACCTGTGAAAAAGCCCTGGACTGGATCCTGGCCAGGGACTTCGACGGGAACGGCCTTGTCGAGATGATGACAGACAATGAACGACAGCGGCGTGGAAGCGATTGGATCGACATCATCTGGGCGTCCTATGAAAACGCCTTTGTTAACGCCAAATTATACCATGCGCTGATAGAGTGGGCTGCGATCGAACGGCTCTTGAAGGACTCCACGAAAGCCCAACACTATGAAGCCTTCGCGGCGAAACTCAAATCTGCTTTTAACCGGCCGCTTTCCGAAGGCGGATTTTGGGATGAAGAAGCGCATTGCTATATTCACTGGCGCGATAAAGATGGCTCGGCGCACGGACGCAACACCGTGACGCCCGTGAATTTTATGGCCATTGCGTATGGTATCTGTGACGACCGGCGTCGCTCGTCCCTGATCCTGGATACGATCGAGTCGCAGATGCAGCGGGAACGACTTTTCTTTTGGCCGCTTTGCATGACGACCTATGCACCGGGCGAAGGCAACGACTGGCAATTTCCTTTTCCGAATTACGAGAACGGCGACCTGTTCCTTTCCTGGGGGTCGGTGGCAGTCAATGCCTATGCACATTATAAGCCCGAACTGGCGGTCAAGTATATCCGGAATGTCCTGAACCAGTATAGCCAGGACGGCCTCGCCTTTCAACGGTATGGCCGGCTGCACCAGAACGGCCTGGGTGATGATATTTTGTCCGGGAATAGCCTTTCGATCGTCGGTCTCTATCAATCGGTCTATGGCGTCAATCCCCGCTACAACCGGCTCTACCTCGAACCTCATATTACGCCGGATCTGGCCGGTACCGCGATCCGCTACAACTTCAGGAACGCGCGACTGACGATCAGGCTGGATTCGGGTCATTCAAGCGTCGGCAACGGACGTTTTACCCTGACATGTTCGGAGCCGTTCGGATACGCTACTGCCTCGGACACGCTCTTCTTTTTCCCGGGCGACAGCCCGGAGCCCGCTTTGCAGGCCATATCTGACGGTCCGCTTCCATTGTCCGTTAATAACTGGCGGCGGGAATGTATGGAGTGGGAGCAGCCTGTCCCGGGGGCTGCCATCCATCCTGCGACGTATATCCTTCGGCAGCAGGCGCCCGGAGCTGTTTTTGGACTATATGCGGATGGCAAACGGATAAGAACGGTGACCGCTGACTCGGCGGGGGCGGTTCGGATTCCCGCCACCACCGCCAGCCAATTTTCGTTGCGGTCCGAGCCACGGTAGTGTCGGCACCACCCGAAATACCTAACTTTTGTTCTATTGCCCCGGACTAATATCGGTGCTATCTTGGCAAAAACCCCTCAAGATGCGCCGTATTTTGTTTGCAGCAGGCATACTTATACTATTGAACGGATGCAAGAAGTCGCAGTCGGGTACAGCACCCATTACCATTCCCAAACTACCACCTGCCCAAACAGCGGTGGGCGTGCCGACCGGTACGCCGGTAACAAAGACGATCGGGCCAGCTGGTGGAACGGTACTCAGCGCCGATGGCCGCGTAGAGCTCGACTTCCCTGCAAATGCCCTGACGACGAATACCGATATTACCATCCAGCCCGCTACCAACACCGCGCCAAATGGCAGTGGCCTGGCCTATCACTTTATGCCCGATGGATCGAAGTTCGGCGTACCTGTCACGCTGATCTTTCACTATACGGCGACAGACGCCAATGGCACCGACCCCTCGCTGTTTTACATTGCCTACCAGGATAGCGTCGGTGTCTGGCAAGCCGATTTCAAAAATCGGGCGCTCGACACGTCCGCAAAAACGGCCAGTCTTTCGATCGGTCATTTCAGTTTCTGGGCACTCGGCAGCCAGCTATACCTTTTCGCCGCACCACCCTCTGTAACACCAAGGCAAGTCGCCGATCTCGGGATGGTAATCCTTACCGACCAGGGCGACCTCACGCCAAACGGTTCCGGGGAATTTGGAATGTCAGCCTTACCCTCCGCGATACCCATTCCCCCAGGGTCCGTCGACAAATGGTCGGTCAACGGAGTGCCGGGCGGCAATTCCCAGGACGGAACCCTTTCGGGGTCCGAAAGCACCGAGACATTTACCGCCCCCTCCACGATCGATAAAGAGCGGACGGTCCAGGTGTCAGGTGCTGTCAGCACAGACGTCAAGGGCTGGAATAAAGGAAAGCAAGTCTTGCAAACCAACAAGTTCATTGCCTTCACTGGCATCCTCCTCGAACCGGGAAAATTGTCCTTCTCGGTATTTGTAACGCTCCAGTGGGACAATACCAGCGATCTGATCGGCGATGTCTATTGGGATTCCGCCCGTTTCCAGGTCGATGTGGAGGATGGGAAGGTAACTGTCGGGAACTATCAGAACTATCCGCCGAATGAAGTGCCTTCTTCCGGAACGGTCGGGAACATAAAGGCCACCTGGACAAGCGATGGCATCGGTCTGACCAACGTAGTGGGTGCGTTGGCAATATTAGGCAATGGCGATACGGTCGCCATATCCCTTGCTCACGAAGGGACTGACCTTCCATATTGGACGCTCATCAATTTGCTCGACGGCACCTCCTCTTCTTTCGGCGGCGACGAAGTACCCGGCTATCCATCCGGAGTTATTTTTGTTGCTAAAGATGAACCGCAGGCGGGGTTGTATAACAACGGTCAAAACGGTACCGGGGGCCCGATTACTACCACGTGGTCGGCCACGCCTATTCATTAACCAATAAAATTAGCAAACTGGCCGAACCGCCAATCGGAGTGGGGGCAACCATATGGCTCCCATTGACGTAAAAATGTGTATCTTTAACCCCCACCATCCGGCAAAACCAACGCGCCCGCCCTATATCCGAAATTTACGGTTTGCATTATGGTATTGAAGGCTTTAATTGTCACCACGCTTTTGACCGGATTGGGCACCCTGGGGTTTGGCCAGCCGCTTGTCATTTCACCCACGACACTTCCCGACGCCGTATATGGTTCCAACTATGGCAATCAAATGCTGTCGGTCACCGGCGGTACTGCGCCCTATACTTTTTCTATTTCCGCGGGGGCCTTACCGCCCGGAATGAACATGGATAACAACACCGGGACGATAAACGGAAAACCCAACGCAGCCGGCAGTTATTCCTTTACGGTTATGGCCGTTGACAACTCGAATCCGACACCCGTTACAGGAACGCAGGATTATACGCTTGTCGTTGACCAGGTGGCCCTGACCATTACGGCGAACGATGCAAACATGAACTATGGAGGAGCGTTACCGAACCTCAATGTTTCCTATAGTGGCTTTGTAAACGGAGACAATGCCTCCAGTCTCACTACCCCACCATCCATCACCACCGCACCTGTTAACTCTCCGGTCGGGTCGTATCCGATTACGCCTTCCGGCGCAGTGGACGCAAACTATACCATCAGCTATGTTGCCGGCACGCTAACCATAAAGCCGGTGCCCCTGATGATCACCGCCAACGATGCCAGCATGACGTATGGGTCGGCCATCCCATCCTTGAGCGTTACCTATAGTGGCTTTGTCAACGGGGATGTCGCCGCCAACCTGACCACACCGCCCTCCGTTTCGACCACGGCTACTTCCGCCTCCTCTGTCGGCAACTATCCGATCACCGCCTCGGGCGCCGCGGATGCCAACTATACCATTACCTACAAATCCGGGACCTTGTCCATCGGCAAGGCCCCGTTAACGGTTACGGCCGACAACAAATCGATGCCCCTCGGCGGCCCGGTCCCGACATTGACGGTCAGCTACAGCGGGTTTGTCAACGGGGATGATGCTTCCAGCCTTGCCCCCGCACCCACGGTCACGACGACAGCCATGGCAAGTTCTCCCGCCGGTAGCTACCCGATCACACCGCATGGGGGTGGATCTCCCAACTATACGTTCACGTTTGTCAACGGCACGCTGACGGTCGCGCAGGCGGTTTTGACAATCACCGCCAACCCCGCCGGCAGCGTCTATGGTGCACCGCTGGTGCCCGCCGGGTCCCTGACGGTCAGTTACAGCGGTTTCGTCAATGGAGATGGCCCGTCCAGCATGACGGTGGCGCCTACGGTCACCAATTCGGCCACCCCCGGCTCACCGGCAGGGAACTACAACCTCGTGCCTTCCGGCGCAGTCAATTCCAACTATATCATCCAGTATGTTATCGGTACCTATACGATCAACCCCGCTCCGCTGACGATCAAGGCGAATAGTGCGAGCATGACGTACGGCGGGTCCGTTCCGTCCCTCAGCGTGTCCTATACCGGGTTTGTGAACGGCGACGACGCTACCGATCTGACCACGCAACCCACCACCACCACATCCGCCACCGCCGCTTCCCCTGCCGGGACCTATCCCATTACCGCAACCGGCGCGGTGGACCCGAACTACACCATATCATACCAGGCGGGAACGATGACCGTAGGCAAGGCGAGCCTGACCGTCACCGCGGATAACAAAGCCATGCCGCTTGGCGGTCCAATCCCGCCGCTGACCGTAAGCTATTCCGGCTTCGTAAATGGCGACAACGCCTCCAACCTGACAACGCAGCCCACGGCTACGACGACCGCCACGGTCAACTCGCCCGCAGGCGGGTACCCGATCACGCCTCATGGCGGAGTGTCACCCAATTATAATTTTATCTATGTCAACGGCACGTTGGCCGTCGCCCAGGCGGTACTGACGATCACGGCCAACCCGGCCAGCAGCGTTTATGGTGCCCCCCTCGTACCCCGCGGTTCACTAACGGTCAGTTACAGTGGCTTTGTCAATGGAGACGGCCCCAGCAGTATGACGGTTCAACCTACCGTTTCCAATTCGGCGGTTGCGGGCTCACCCGTGGGCAGTTACAATCTGACTCCATCCGGCGCGGTCAACCCGAACTATGTGATAGAGTATGCCACCGGCGTTTATACGATCACTCCCGCACCACTTACCATAACGGCTAACAACCAGACGATGACTTATGGCGGCACGGTGCCGGCGCTTTCCGCAACCTACAGCGGCTTCGTTAACGGAGACAATGTTTCCAGAATGCCAACGCCGCCAACCGTCACCACGACAGCCACGTCCGCTTCCGGCGCGGGAGCCTATCCGATCACCGCTTCGGGCGCAGTCGATCAGAACTACACTATCACCTACAACGCGGGAACTCTCACCATCAATCCGGCTTTCCTGAACGTAGTCGCCAATGCAGAAACAAAAAAATTCGGCGATCCCGATCCGACATTTACTTATGTAGCCAGCGGTTACGTCAACGGCGACAACTCCAGCATTTTTACCGGCAATTTGAGCAGGGCCGCCGGTGAAAACGTCGGCGTCTATCCTATTACAATAGGAAGCCTCAGCGCGGGAGGCAACTATACGATCCGGTACACCGGAAACAACCTGACGATTACGATCGGCTCGCAAGAAATAAGCTGGAATCAAAGCCTGATCGTCGGCTGTAATTCATCCACGCAGGTGCTGCTAAATGCCACGGCCAGCAGCGGTCTTCCGGTCACCTATACGGTATCCAACCCGACCGTCGCCACGGTATCAGGGAACGTATTAACCTTACTGCATCCGGGGACGGCTGTCGTCACCGCACACCAGGCCGGAGATGCCAATCATACGGCCGCTCCGCCTGTTGGGGATACGTTGCTATACGAGGCTACTTCGCTTATTTCGCAGCATTGGAATGACGCGATCTTCTTCGACAACAGCAGCGGAGATTACGTCGCGTGGCAATGGTACAAGAATGACACGCTGATTGCGGGAGCGACGCAACCCTATTATAGTGAAACGCCTACGCTGGATGGTCAATACTTTGTCATAGCGACAAACAACCAGGGCCAGGAAGTGCAAAGCTGCACGCTTAGCATCAGTCCGGGCTCGGCCATACCAGGGGGGATTAAGGTACAACCAAATCCGATCGGCAAGGGTCAAATGGCCACCATTACCTGCAATTATTCAAGCGCCGCGTTACAGGGGGCAGTATTGCAGATCCTCGACCTTTCCGGAAAAGTGCTGCAGCAGGTAACTTCGGTCCAGCCGTCCATGCAGCTTGCCATGCCCTCTGCAAATGGTATTTATGTTATCACCCTGCAGCTGGCGAATGGAGCAAGGGCCAGTGTAAACGTATTAGTAGACTAAACCCAAATGAACCGTAAATCCATAGCATTAGCCGTCGTTCTTTCGATCCTCTTCGCGCGTTCCCGCGCACAGGAGCTGGGTATCGAGCTGAGCGGCGGATTGCAGGGGATGCAATACACGCTGCAAAACGGCACGGTTCAGCAATTGCCGGCGGGTTCGTTCGGGCTGACCTATGGTTTCAGGTTAGGCCGGCACCTGCATTTGCTTACCGGCTTATCAGGAGGGTTCTACCGTACGCAGGCCAGCCTGGGGGACAGCGCAGTATACAATTCCGGCCAGGTCGACGACGCCGGCTCGGCCTTCCTGTACAACGTGAAGGCGACGGGATACAAGGAAACGCAGGAATTTATTGCTGCCGGTATCCCGCTCCTGTTGCAATATCAAACCGGTGGGTCCCGAACGAGATGGTACTTCGACCTGGGCGGCCGCGCCTTGTTCCCGCTGACCGCCAGTATCCATCAATCCGCGCGGCAGCTCAGTCTTTCCGGATACTATCCGGACTATAATATCGAGGTCTCGAACCTGCCGCAGCATGGCTTTGGTACTTACACGAACTGGACTTCCACGCAGACGGTGGAATTGAAACCGGCGGCCATTCTGAGTGTATCTACCGGGCTGAGTTTCCGGCTGTCGCGCGGTTCGCGCTTCTATACAGGAGTGTATCTCGATTATGGTCTGACCACGCTGAAATCCGCCGGCGACAGCATGCCACTGGTCACGTACAGCTCTACCGGCGGTTCGCAGATTCAGGCGAACAGCGTGTTGAAGATGCCGATCGCCGGACAGACGACATTGCTTTCATATGGCGTACAGCTGCGGGTGAGTTTTGGGCCCGCCGGCGCGAAGGCCGTTTCCAGATCCCGGCCAAAAGCGGAGCGAACCAATCCCGCGGATTCTGCCCTTGGCGATTACGAAACGAAAATCATCAAGGCTCCGGTCATTTTCGGCGCACTTGGGGAGACAACCATTCCCGATATAATGAAGACGCATCTCGACGATGTAGCGGCGATTTTACTGCAAAACCCGAATGTTCGTATTTCGCTTGTGGGTCACATTTGCAACAGCATGACGGAAACGGAAGATCCGGAGGTCGGGTTGGTTCGTGCGCGGGCGGTTGCCCGTTACCTGCGTAGCAAGGGGGTCAGCCGCGGGCGGATAGATATCCGGTATCTCCAGGAGAGCGATCCGGTACTGCCCAACAATCCGGCCGCCAACTATCGAAACCGAAAGGTGATGATTACCGTACAGTAAATGCCAACAAGACATTCCCTGGCTTTTGCCCGAACATCCCATACCCGCTGTTGACAAACAGCATACCGCGGCTGATCACCGGCGCCGGCCCATCGATCGCGCCACCTTCGCCGCTTACCCCGTTGACCGTTGTGCAAGGAACGGCCGTATTATAATCCCAGGCGATGGCGCCGTTTTCGGATTGGTAGGCGCGGATATGACCGTCGAGGCCACCGGCAAAAACCAGTCCGGGAACAGCCGCCGGGGCCGCGGAATTGACAGCCATACAGCTTTTCTCCCCTTGACAGGGCGGGCTTGCGGTATACCAAAGGATTTTGCCGGTTTTGACGTCCAATGCATAGATCCCCGGAGCCGCATGGATGCTGCTGTCTCTGCGGTCCAATGCCAGCGGATTGTCGGCATTGGCGGCATATAATTTGGTCCCGTCGGTCGCCATTCCCCAATGAACGCCACCCAGGGCGCCGCCTTTTCCAACCCTTGTCTTCCAGATTATCTGGCCGTTCGAAGGGTTAAGCGCATAGACGACCCCCGATTTTTGACCGGCCAGCAGCATGTCCTTCCCAAGAGGCCCATGAAGCAGAATAGGCGCCATGCCAAAGTCCAGGTCGGGGCCCGGCGTGGGCGGACAATTATTCAGGACCGGACAGGCAAGGTTGTAGATATCCCCGGTCGTGCCCTGGAAATTCCATACTACCCGGCCGGTATGGAGATCGAGCGCCTGGATCGCGTCGCTGGTAGGTGTGGAAGGGGAGGAATAGTTCTCTCCTGTGCCGATATATAGCAGGCCGCGTTGTCGGTCGACCGTCGGGCTGCACCAGACGGGCGCACCGGAAGGCCCATAAGTGGGTTTCCCCTTGCGGTTCGTGCCGCTCAACGTGGCGGGAGGCAGGACACGGTGAACCCAGGCGATTTTCCCGGTCAGGGCGTCGAGGGCCACGACGCCACCGGAGCTGATGCAGCAGGGATATGTTCCATATGCCGCGGAAGCCACCTCCAGTGAACTGATCGGGACGTATACTTTACCGTTAGAGACGGCCACCGAGCCGGTGGTGGAAGAAAGTTGGTCGAAGCCCGCTCGTTGGTTCCAGATCTGTTTGCCGGAGGTGATGTCCACTGCATAGACGTTGGTGGAATAATCCGCAAAATAGACCACACGCCCGTTAGCTCCGGGCGCAATCACAATGGCGCCGCGGATGGCTGCACTGGCATGGAAGATCCAGCCCAATTTCCCGGTGTTACGGTCAATCGCGTAAAGTTCACCGAACTGGCTGCCCACGATAAGCCAATTGCCGGCAATGGCAGGTTTGCTGCGGATGATCGTTCCGTCGGGGAAGCCAAAAGCCCATTTGAGCGAAAGTTTCTTCAGGTTTGCCGGCGTAATCCCGGCATCGGCGGCATTTTTAAACCCGGTGGCTTCCAGGTTGCCACCCCAGCCGCTGTAGTCACCTGGTTGCGGGGCGAGCGAACTGGCGGTCACCGCTTTAAAAGCGCTGGACGGCCAGGAATAATTATTGATTTTCGCCTTCGCCACCCATTCGGCGACTGCGCGGCGCTGCCCGTCGTTTAAAGTAGCCCCCTGGAGCTTCATCTTACCTTTCTCCAGCGCAAATAAAACGGCCCTGGCGCTCATTGCCTGCAGCATAGATAGGGAAGGGGCGAGGGCGACTCCTGAGTCCTTGTGGCAAGTATTACAAATGGCGTAGAAGATCCTTTTCCCAACGACTGCACCGGTATCCTGCAGCGGTTTGGGAATAGTATATACGCCCGATGGGGAGAAAACCCAGACGTTGGCAGCGGTGATCGCACCGATTAGCAGTTGCAGCTTCATTTACGTCAATTTTGGTGTGTTTGTCACGGTTTCAGGTAGTGAAGCGCGATACACCCGGAGGGAAGGACCTTTGTATCGGCTAATTTGAGATTCAAGCGCTCCGCGAGGTTAACGCCTGTAAACAACCGTCTCCCATCTCCCGCGATGATAGGATGAAGGACAAAATAGAACTCATCTACCAGGCCCAGCCCGATCAGTTGGCCGGGAAGATCTACACCGCCGACCATGATTTTTTTCCCCTGCTCTTTTTTGACGGCGAGGATTTCATCCTCCAGGTTTCCATGGGCAATTCTAGACCTTTCGTCTGCTAAGTTGTCCAGCGAATGGGAGAAAACAAGCTTGCGGATCGAGTCGAATTTTTTTGCGAATTCGTTGGCGGGGTTTGTTGGTCCGGAATGGTTCTTTGCTAGGTCCGGCCAGAAGGGAACCATCAAATCAAATGTTATTCGACCATAGACAAACAAGTCAAAGTCGAGCATGAGTTCGGTAAAATAATCGAGGATTTCATCGCTGCCACCTATTTTGGTATGGTCGCAACAGCCATCTGCAGTAAGATTGATGGCATAGACTAGATTTCGCATATGATCGGGTTTTATATTATGGCTGTGGAGTATTGAGACCAGTGTCCGCTTCTTCCGGTTTTCCCGGTTTCAGCACCAACTTACCGAATTTCCTCGTAAAGTTGAGCGCGACATACCGGTAAGGGCCAGGCTTCCCTACTCGTCTCACAGCAATTTTCCGGCGTATGGCTGCAAAATTATGGGTGAACACGCAAAATCACCCGAAAGTATGATTACCGATTGCCGATGGTGTCTTAATTTGCCGCCTAAATCAACAAAATATGAAAAGAGTCACCGGCATTGGCGGCATCTTCTTTAAATCCGAAGACGCCGATAAACTGAAGACATGGTATGGAAAACACCTTGGGCTGCCGATCAGCGACTATGGAACGAGCTTTGAATGGCGCCAGGATGAAGACCCGGAAAAAAAAGGAATGACCGTCTGGAGCCCGTTCAAGGCGTCGACCAAATATTTCGAGCCCTCCCAGGCGCCGTTCATGATCAACTACCTGGTGGAAAATATCGAATGGGTCGTCGAACAGCTTAAGAACGAAGGTGTTACGATCCTGGACGAGATTCAGGATACGGATTTTGGAAAATTTGTCCATATCCTCGATCCCGAAAACAACAAGATCGAGTTATGGGAGGCGAAAGGATAACCTGGTCGCCGGAGCGAACCGGCGGATCGAGCGGATCCCCTGGAGAGCGAAAATGGTGATAGTTTGTCTAAAAACCTCGTCATGAACGTACAGGAACAAATCAAAAAGTTCATCGCCAGCCAACCCGAACAAAAACGGATCGAAATGCAGGAGTTGCATCGGGCCATCGTTCAAACGTTGCCGGATGGTAAATTATGGTTCTCGGATGGCAAAAACGACAAAGGTAAAATTGTTTCCAACCCAACCATAGGGTATGGGATTCAAACAATAAAATATGCAGATGGGACAACGAAAGAGTTTTTTCGAATTGGCATGAGCCCGAACACCACCGGAATCTCCGTCTATATTCTTGGCATCAAGGATAAAAAATACTTAGCCAATACATACGGGAAAAAAATAGGTAAAGCGAGTATAACCGGGTATTGCATAAAATTCAAAACGGTAAAGGATATCAACGTCGATGTGCTGTTGGATGCAGTACGCTCATCTCATCATCTCGATCCATGATAAACGGCTACCGAACATAGTTCGAGATTACGGCCGGCTGGCTGGAGACCACCTGACAAAGATCAACTCCGGGGCAGATTTTTATCAGCCTTTAATCGCAGAAGGTATCGTATTTTTTGTACGTAAACCCCTGCAACATGATGCAAACTCCCGGAGCGGACCTTATTCATGAAAATGCGCCTGTAAAGGCCATTGTGAATTCGGACTATCGCACAGCCGACGTCTTCCGTAAATACAACATTGATTTTTGTTGCACCGGAATTTGGCCGTTAAGGAAAGCCTGTGAATTGGCCAATGCGGATTACGGGATTGTTGAAGGGGAGCTGATTGCTGCCCTGCGCCACAATGAGGTTTCCAACCTCCTCACCTTCGAAGAATGGGAGACGAATTTTTTGGTGGATTATATTGTTAACGTTCATCATGCCTATTTACGGAAAATGCTCCCGTTGACAAAGGATTTGCTGCGGGAATTTGTCATTGGCCATGTCAACCAGTATCCCAATCTGAGCGAACTTGAAAGACAGTTTGCGGAGTTGTTGCTTAAGCTATTCCCTCATCTCGATCAAGAAGAGGAGTCCATGTTCCCCTACATTAAACAGCTTGCCAATGCGTTTCATAATAACGAATCGTACGGCGACCTATTCGTCCGTACACTCCGCAAGCCAATCGAATCTATTATCGAGAAGGACACGGAAATTATGGAGATCGTCTTAATGAGTTTCCGCAAACTCACACAAAACTATTTTCTTCCAACTGACGCGTGCACTATCCATCAGGTAGTCATCTTGAAATTGCGCGAGTTGGATGCGGACCTCGTACAGCATATCCGGCTGGAGAACGAAATACTCTTCCCTCGGGTTCTTTCAATTGAAGCGGAGATTTTGGCAGGAAGGTCCGGCTAAGATACCGGCGAAAGAACCCTTCTTATTTTGACATGATCCCAGCCCACCTATTTATCGTAATTTTATTCCCGTCGGTATAGGCCTATCCAAATATTGCCACGATGCCAATCCACCTTAGTAACACCGCAAGCTTAGCCCGAATCAGCATGGTCATCGTCTTTCTGGCGCTGATCCGCACGCTTTCCGAACCATTTCGCCTGCACCATTATTCCTCCATACCGTTGACCTACGAAGTGCTAAAACCATACATCGCGGGTGCATTGATCGCCTCCATCGCCCTCTTGGCCATGACCACCCTTTCCTTCTTCTCAAAACACGGCATCGTGCTTATCATCGCGATTTTTGCCATCCTGGCCCTCTTTATGGTGAAAATATACGGCTGTCCAACTTGTTGAACAATGCCGGCTTTAGAAAGCGTTTGAAAAGAAAAGGCGCCTTTTTTTTCCTTATTTTTACATCCTATGCAACTCTATAATGCCTTGGCGGTCATTACGGTTCTCGCTGCCCTATTCGGCTATATCAACTACCGTTTCCTGCGCCTGCCAGACATCATCGGCGTCATGCTCATTTCACTAATTGCTTCCCTGGCCATCTTCGGTCTCGGACTCATCCAACCTGGTATCTTCGAGGGAGCCACCGCCTTCATCCGCGGCATCGACTTCTACACCATTCTCATCAAGATCATGCTGAGCTTCCTGCTTTTTGCCGGCGCTATCCACATCAACGCGCGCAATCTCCAGGAAGAAAGGGCCTCCGTCCTAACCTTCTCCACGATCAGCGTCCTGATCTCCACTGCCATCGTCGGCGGCCTGCTCTACCTGCTCTGCCGTGCCTTCCAGCAACCCCTTAGCCTTGTCTACTGCCTGCTGTTCGGCGCTCTCATCTCGCCCACCGATCCTATTGCCGTTTTAAGCATTCTGCGGCAGGCAAGGATCCCATCTTCGCTGGAAACCAAAATTACCGGGGAATCTCTTTTTAATGACGGTATCGGCATAGTCGTTTTTCTTTGCATGTACCAGGTGGCCGAAGCCGGCGGCAGCCACTTATCTGCGGCCAATGTCGTGGTCCTCTTCCTGCGACAAGCAGGCGGTGGCCTCCTTCTGGGCGCCGCTCTCGGCTATGCCGGCTTCCTGCTGGTCAAGACCATCGACCATTACCAGGTCGAGGTTATGATCACCCTGGCCATCGTCATGGGCGGCTACCTGGTGGCTGACAAACTCCAGGTCAGCGGCGCGCTCGCTATGGTCGTGGCGGGCATCATCACCGGCAACAAGACGCGGGTTACGGCAACGAGCGCTATTTCGCGCGACTATATCGATAAATTCTGGGGGTTGGTCGACAGCCTGCTCAACGCTGTTCTCTTTCTGCTAATCGGCCTTGAAATGCTCGTCATTCCGTTCCAGCCTATCCTGTTCTGGCTCGGTCTCGCCTCTATACCGATCGTCCTGCTGGCGCGGTACGTATCGGTCTTCCTGCCTATCAGCCTCCTGAAATACAATACCTGCTTCGAAAAAAATGCCATTGGTGTACTCACCTGGGGCGGCCTGCGCGGCGGTCTTTCCGTGGCCCTGGCCCTTTCCATACCTGCCGACATGTCCGGCAACCTGTTCGTTGTCATCACGTACATCATCGTCCTTTTTTCTATACTGGTACAAGGCCTTACCATCGGGAAATTCGCCAGGAAATTAATTTCCTGAAAATCAGTCGTTAATCTTCCTCACTCTTCTGCTCCCTTAAAATCCTACGAACTTGAAACTGCACAAAACTCTCCATTGAATCTGCGCGATTGTAGCTCGAATTGTAGCTCATCGGCTTGATCAGATATCCGGATATTCCTAACTCCTCCGCTTTCCTTCTATCTTCCTGCTCACCCGATGTCGTCATCACAAACACCCTGATTTGACTCAAACAATCATCGCTGCGAAGCACTCTCAGAAACTCCAATCCGGTCATCTTCGGCATATTGATGTCAAGCAATATGAGATCGGGCAGCGGCTCCATAGGCGACCGCCCCGCGCTCCCCCGAAGCATGTCCAGGGCCTCGATGCCGTTGAACGCAGTATGCAGCTCATATTCCATATCCATCTTTCTTAAAGAGCGTTCGACACTGATTACATCTAACCCGTCGTCTTCGATAAGGAGAATAACATTCTTTTTCATATTCATTGTCTGGGCCATGTAAAAATAAAGCTAGCGCCTTTGCCGGGCGAAGAGACTACCTTGATCGTGCAGTGTTTGCCTTCAATGATCTTCTTCACGATGGCAAGGCCGATACCGGTACTTTCTTTATCATCCCTTTCCCGTAGCGTCTGAAAGATCACGAAGATTTTCTCGTGATATATGGGGTCGATGCCCGGGCCATTGTCGCTAACTGAAAACTCGTAAAAGGATGGCATTTCGGCACAGGAAATCACGATCTTACCGCTTTTCGGCCGCGTGTACTTCGCGGCATTACTGATTAAATTGCCGAAAACCTGCTGCAACAGCACTTTCTCCGTTACAACAACCGGAAGGCCGCTAGCGATTACCTTGAAGTCCTTTGGCACCATTATCTCCACGAGATCGTTGATCAATGCGGCAACGTCCACGTTTTCTTTTAGCGACTCATCCCGGCTGATTCGTGCGTACTGCAATAGACCATAGATCAATGCTTCAATCCGTTCTATCCGCTCCAAAATGAAATTCAAATATTTTCTCATCCGCGGGGAAATCTCTTTATTCAGGTCTTCTTCAATCCACTGCACTACGTTCGAGATACCCCTAACCGGCGCCTTCAAGTCGTGAGAAACCACATAAGCGAATTGATCGAGTTCGGCATTTTTTCTCTCCAGCTCACTAATATTCCGGCTTAGCTTATCGGACATTGCATTCAGCGAATTCGAAACGCTGCTCAGTTCGTCCCTTGCATCATCCTGAACCATTGTGAAATTACCTGTCGAGATCCGCTGCGCATGCTGTACAAGTGAGCCTATACGGCGCGATATCTTTGACACGAAATAAATTGCAATGCTTACACCAACCACAATCAGCACGATACTGAAGACAAGGGAGTATCTGTCGGTCCTGTAAATGGATTCCGACAACGCCCGGCGGCGTTCCTCACGAACTTTATATTCATTTCGATCAAACTTGCGAAACAGATCTGCAATCTGATCATTATACTGACTGCCGACCCCTCGCTTCAACTGCGTTTCTATTAAATTCGCATATTGCGCATCCGATGATCCGGCTGTACCAGCCTTCCTTTTTGTATAAATGATCTGATTGGCGTACGCTATCCATTTATCATGCAAAGCAATGATCGAATCGAATATGCGGCGCTGCGGCCCCGATGATATGTCTCCCCTTTCCTCCTCGGCCACCGACGGCAAAGAATGCAACCCGTTAGTGTATCCGACTAAAAAATGTTCATCCCCTGTCAACAAATAACCCCGAAACGCGCTCTCCATAATGACTATCCCCTTGCTCAACGCGCTTGAATTTCGGATGATCGCTTCCGATCTGCTCAGGAAGTCAGAATCGGTCTTCACCTGCAAAGTAAGTGTATAGTTGACAAAGGAATCCAGAAGATCGATAGAAATTGCGACGAGAAATCCCAGGAAGATTTGTGTGGATAATTTCATATGCCCCGCGAAACGTTCGTGAATAATCGAGCCCGCGATCATTCATTGGCCTTGGAAGTTTCCCCTCGTGCCTCCGGGCTATTGCCTGCCATTTTGCTTGCCGCCCCTCGCCCCGTACTTTGGCTGCCTTTTGCCGAAGCCTTCAATTCAGCTTTATTTAGGTTTTTTTTGAGAATTTCCACATATCGCCGTGCATCTGAATTGGTCGGATCGAGTTGCAGCAATTTTTCAAAATAGTCAATCGAACCGGCATAGTCCTTTTCCATATTTGCCTTATACGCCGCAATATAGCCATAGGATTCGATCAGATGTCTCCGGTTCGTTCTGTTTGCGGTGTCGTTACCGACGATTTCTATCAGCTTTTGGTAATGGGAAATAGCCAGCCCGGTCTGCATAGCTGTATCGATGGCTGCATCGCACCTGGCCCGCCAATAATAGCCGAAATCCTGATCGGGATATTTTGTTTCGTACATGCCGAAAATGCTATCGGCCATCGGATACTCCTTTGCCATATAACTGGCCAGGCCCCAATTAAAAAGATCAAGATTGGTTGCCTTTGAATTTCCCTGGTAGTACTTCCCAAGCCAGAGTGCCTGATCGGAATAATCACCCTGCTTTTTGTACAATCCGGCTATCTTTTTGGCATAGGCCCTGCGTTCTATACTGTCTTTTTCCAGGTTAGCCGCCTTGACATAGTACGCAACTGCCGAATCCGGCCTGTCAAGCATATCAAAAATTTGACCCATGGTCTCGAAATCCTTGACGACAAATCCCGTATCTGATTGTTTTTTAAAATATTGTTGCATAAAATTCAGCGCATCTGTCGAATCGCCCAACTCCTTATAGGAGTATGCAATCAACTTGTACAACCGGGGCTCGGAAGTTCCACCCAGTTGGCCGACCAATTGTTGCGCCTTGTGGATTGCTTCCTGATATTTCCGTGAAGCATACAGCAGGTCCGTGATCAGATATTCGTTCCGAATGCCGGGATCTGACACAGCAATATAATGTTGCAGCTCATCCATTGCCTTGTTGACATCACGGAAATAATAGTGGTAATATAACTCGTACCAGGCGGGCGCGTAAAGGCTGTCGGCGGCAACGGCAGCATTAAAATAACGCAGGTATTGCTCGGGGCTATTCTGTGTGACGAATATCTTCCCCGTCTTGTAGAGCGCCGCGGCATATTGCCGGTTCTCAGCCAGTGCATCCTGGTAGGATTGGTAGGATTGGCCGCCATCCCCCAGCTTTCGATAGGCATCGCCGAGCTCTACGTATAGGCCCGGGTTATGCTTTTCACGTTTTATCGCCTTGCCTAACAGTTCTATTGCATACCGGGCATCGCCGGAATCGGCCACCACCTGCGCATGGGCTATCGCAGAAAGGATCACAGGATCTTTCTCCCGGGTAACGGCGAGTGCCCTATTGAAGTATGCCGCCGCACTGTCCTTAAGTTGTTGTTCAAGAAAGACCTGCCCTTCCGCGCAAAGTGCGAAAGGGTGTTCACGTATAGATACCGGTATCCGTTGCAGGCTGTCTTTTATTTTCGGGAGCTGATGACGATGCAAATAGACCTGAGTAAGCAACCACCAGGCCTCAGCATTTCCAGGGTCTGCCTTGAGCAGTGTCTCTAATTGTTGAGCGGCCCCGTCATAGCGCTCATAATACAACAATTTCCTGGCTTCCGCTGTCGATTGAGCCCTGAGGCCACCCATCATCAAAATAATCAAACCCGCAGTGAATGCCAATTTCATACTCATTAGTTTTAGTTGATCTTATACAGGGCGATTCAAGCCTCGATTCGCCGATTCGCTTTTCAAATTAATCCCGGGGGATTAAAAAATAATTAGAGCGGAATTAGAATTGAATTAGCAATTAGGCTGGCGAGCCGAAACTGTCCGCATACCCCGATTCTAAGAAATTTCTAATCCCTTTCTAATATCCTTTTAATAACTGTTTCTTAGGTTTGATGTGGGCCTCCTATAAACGGGGTAGCACACGAACACACGGCACCAGCCGGCCGCGGCTACATTTTTTAGAGCGATTGCAACCAAAAACGCGGGTATGAAATATTTCAGGTTTTGGGTATTTCTATTGGGTCTAAATATCATCAGCATGCTTTGCCAGGCACAAGTTAGACCCACCCCTTCAGAGGTTACAAATAGTTTCAATAAAATGTTTCCCGACGCTTCGGGCGTGCAGTGGAGAGACAAAATAAATAATTTCGCCGCCTTTTTTAAAATCAACGGCGCGCAGTGTGAAGCGAAGTTCTCGCCGACCGGCGACTGGATCAGCACAGAGGAGGCAATTCAATGGGACAGCCTGCCGCCTTTAGTCATGGACAGCCTGAGATCTTCCAAATACGCTGATTGGAAAGGCATGTCGGCATTTATCTTGCAATTGCCGGGTGGTAAGACTCAATATCATGTCGTAGTTACAAAAAGTGATCTCGGGAGAAAACTCCTGATCTTCAGCTCGAACGGCCAGCTGTTGGCAGATCGTTAACCTTCTGCCAAATCAAAGACGAAAGTATCAGCAAAGAATCAAACGTTATAACTGCGTACTATAACCGATTGTGGCGATTACCTGTCTAAATTTGTCAACCGTGTTAAACTTTTGCTATGATGACTGCGCCATGATCTTTAAAATTCTTCGATGACGTAATTTTATCTTGTCTCCTTTACTAAGTTAACTTTCGCTTGGAAGACCGTTCACGATCCGACCCTGGATGGCGAGTCATGTGCACATCCCCTAAATAGTAAGTGACATGGGAAGGTGTTTTGTGAATTATATTTATTAACAATTAAAGAAGATTTCAAAATGAACACAAATAGCTTAATTACCGAAGTATTTACCGATATCGAAAGTGGCAAGTTTGAAAAGGCCAACACGATACTGGCCGACGATTTCAGAGCGCTTTTATTAGGAAAAGAGGTAAACCGGCCGATTTATATTTCCGCATTTCGGTCGCTACGCCAGGGCATTCCCGATCTGAAGATCACTATTCAAAATGTGAAGTCTCACGGCGACAAGGTAACAGCAAAAGTAAAGATTACCGGCACCAATTCTCACTCGATTCCAGCGCTCATGAAAGGGTGGCACGAAATTCCCGCCACCAACAGAAAAGTTGACGGTTTATTGGCTGAGCTGGAAATCACGATGAAGGACGACAAAATAGAAGAAATTAGAAATGTCAAGAATACGCGGGGGATGTTCGTCAGCTTGCTGGAAAATTTGGGGCTGGATTACAAGAAATTCCAGGAAAACTAATTACAAGGGGGCTAGTTTCACAAAGGCGCGAGGCTGTTAAATAAGGACAGCCTCCCCTTTAACTTGACAGGAAGTAAATAATTACGGATTTTGGTGTGCTGATTGACCCTTTTCCAGGGGTTTAGTTTAGGGGTCCCGGCATATGCCGGGGCCTTCTTTTAAAGTGCGGCGCCTGTTGGGCGCCGTGTGATTTCAGCGAGCAGGCGAGTGCGTCAATTGACGAGGTACATGCGGGTCGCTGAGTTGACATATTCTGTAGGATCGAACGCGCTATCGAAGGTATCGCTCATGGCATCCAACTTGACGCCGAGCGCCTGAACTTTTAACCCGATCTCCGGGTCATTCTTATATTTAAACACAAGATCGTTGTACCGGGAAATGATCCCCCGGATGTCAAAAGTCAGCTCGCCAAAGCGCAGCTTAAGGGACTGCACGTCCATCAGTTCGTAATAGATGGGTTGCTTCCAGTTTTTTGCATCCGCCGCTTTCCGGCCCGTAACGAGGCCGGAGGCATTTTTCCGTAATTCTGTCAGGAATTGGTACCGTTGCTCGGCGTCCGTCTCTTTTGCGAAGCGGCGTCCGTACTCTTCTTTCGATACTTTTAGCAGAGCCAGGTTTTGATTGAGGATGGTATCATAATGAACTTGCAGCTTCCCGAGATCATTGGTCACAATGTCCCATTGTTGCTCGATGAGATCCTTATCGTAGTCGAATTGACTAAGCTTCGCCGTCAGCAAAAACATCCGCTGACTTTCGGCCCTAAGATCCTTTTTCTTGCTGCCGAGCGATGTTATGTACGAATCGATACCCAGGAACAACGCCTGACACACCGGCCCGGCGATGGGAGTGGCGCTGGTGATATTGCCGGTGATCTGCACCATATCGTGTAAAACATTGAGTGCCGGATCTTTGTCCTTCTCCTTCTCGATATAGGCATAAAACTTTTTATACCATTCCTGATACCCCGGATATTTCATCGGATCGGCCGTCTCGTTGAGGGTTGAAAAAAAGCTTTTGGCGGAATTGAAGAGCAGCAAGGGCTGAATCTCCTTATCCATGGAGACCAGGTTGATGATTGCTGATTGGTAGTTAGCCTGATAGACGTACAATTCATTTTCCTCTATGGCAAGTTGTTTTTGTTCCAGCGCCTGGACCCGCAGCAATAGTTTGTCTGCCTTTTCCCGGGCATCCCGGGTGGCCGCGATTTCGAGGTCGAGGGAATCAACCTTGTTGTCCAGCTTGGAAAGCGTCTGATCGATAGCTTTCGTTTTTTTGTCAAGGTTGTCCTGAATATCGCTAAGGACTTTATTGCGGAGATTTTTATCCGTGCTTAGCGCCGCAGAATCGGCTGTCTGTGCGGAACAGGGATGCATTAAGGCAATGCCGTACAGGATCAAAATGTACTTCTTCAAGAGGTTTGATTTTGGATAGAAAATGAATTGAGGATAGGTAAGCGTTTTCCTGATTAGCCCGGTAATATGCCGCCTTAACCATAGAGTCGGATTAGAACGACATTAGAATCTAATTAGAAATTCTGGAGAATTTTCACCCGGCAGCATAAAATAACTCCCGTTTCGCGCATCAGGGATTCGGAAATTCGATAAATTATGTCGAAAACTAACTATGCTCACTGTGTTCATCACTATTGGTTGCCTTATAATCTTATATTTTGGTACTTCTTTCATCATCATAATTAAGCGGAGACCGAAGCGCTTTCGCGGCAAATTGAAACCGCTGGCGAGAAATAAGCGTATACTTTCACTGACCTGTTGTATATGTTTCATTTTAAGTCATGCTATCGCCCAGAAAAACGTATCAATTGATAATAAATATATTCCGGACACCACCGTAAATTTGGTATTGAAGCTGTTCGATCCAGCCTCCATTCGGAACGCTATAGGTAGCCAGTCCGGTAAAATGATCGTGGATGAAGGACCTACTCGCGTTCAATTGACCAATGAAAGCGGCAAGGAATATCTGATACTTTATCATTCAGATGGTTCAAACATAAATTCATTCAGCGAATTTGAGGTTGGATGGACAAGATCGACGGACAAATCATTCAGATCTACCAGGTTTAAAGAATTTTTTACCGAGAGCGGCATCCGGCTCGGTATGGCTATGGACTCATTAATTGCGATAAAAGGGAAAAATTTTTTGAGATCCTCAGCCGATGGTCAAATCGTGTTGACGTACAACATAGAGGAAAATGTAAAAGACGGAAATGTTGAACTTCTTAAGCGTTATAACATGCCCGGGTATCAAGCACGGTACTACTTTTTAAATTCCAGGCTAGTCAAATTTATTTTTGGGTTTCCCGCACCGTAGCTGGCGCAGGAGGCCTGTAGAGCAGGCTCGCTATTGGTCGATGTCGCAATTGCCCCTGAAGCAAGACACTTGGTGCATTGCGATTTCGCATTCAAAATTAACTCACCTAATTACGCGCAACAATAGCCGGAAATTGCCCGATTTTTGAAGAAAGACAATAATAAAAAACGTTGTAAATCAACGACTTACAGCGTCAGTCGGGAAGACAGGATGCACCGTTTCAACGAATGGAATTGAATTTCAATATGTTAGTCTCATCGGCAGTTCGCAACTCACCTATCTACTCACGCACCGATAGACTTGAAAGAGTTTCTGCCAAAGAAATGAACTAGCCTCTAGTTCATCCTATCTTTAAATATAGCAAAATTGATCGAGCATAAGCAAAAATTGTTGGTCTCCAAAAAGACCTTGGATTCGAAAATTCGATTAAGCACACCGACAGCTAGGTGTATCCAATCTCTGCATTTGGTCAAGCTTACTTTTCATTTGATCCTTTTAACCCTTCTAGAGCCTTTTGATATATGCCTTCAATGACTGTTACCACCAATGCCGGGTTCTGTTCGTGAACAAAGTGTTGGTACTTCGGGAGCAACATGATATAGCCACTATCACTGTTCTCAAGTAGGGCTTGATAATTCTCAATCCGAAAATGGTTCATCATTTCCATGACTGCTTTTGTTGGCATTTGCCGAGCAGCAGCGGTGTCCCTGGGGGTAGGTCTCGGCGAGTTGTAGGTCAGCAATACTGCCATTGGAATGTCTGGGAGAGGGGCTAATGAATCAAATTCGCGAAGATCTCGATTTCGGTCCAGCTCTCTTAACTGTTGCCGTGCCCGATGCCGCGGTAGCGTAGGAAGCATAGTATCCGCAGCCATCCTTTCCAACCTGCGCACTGCTGATATTGAATCGTCCTGGTCTAAGTGAATTGCGAGCCGGAGTGCTTCATGTTGTTTCTTTGATTGCATAAAATCAGCAGGATCAATAAATACCAGACCGGCCACTTCTGCAGGATACAGCGAGGTGAACATTCGGATAATCGATCCCCCCATGGAATGACCGATCAAAATATATGGAGGTTTCACGTGAGCAACCTGTAAAAATGCGTGCAGGCGTTGCGCCCGGTCCCTACTCGTCATTACGGTCGTATCTTGCTCAGATTCACCTTCTCCGTTTCGATCATACCCAAGACCGGATGCCGTCTTTGACAGCGCCGGGAACAGGCTTGTGAAATTGATGGCGCCTCCTACGCCATATCCGGCTTCGAAGATCAGTACTGGATTACCGGGCAGCCGCGTATTAAGACCGAAGCTTTTATAAGACATTTTTTTGCCGGCGACGGTTACATATTGTCTGTTGTAAGGTGGTTGACCCTGATGTGGTAATGGAAGAAATAGTACCAATACCAGCGATAAGATGGCTGCGCGAAGAAGCGAAGAAATGAAATGAGGCATTTGCAATCCAGATTTTGACCGATTACCATCGGCGAACCGCTACTCACCTATCTAATCACAGGCATCGATAAACTTGAAAGAGCTTCTATTCGTGAAATGAACACCCATTCAGTTCATATCTTGCCTGAAGGTAACAAATCGTTCGAAGCGAGGCAAAATATCTTCAGCTTGAGTGTGGGCCAAGAATTCGAAAAATCGACAGTGTAAAAAATCTCTCAAAGACGTACCAATAAGTGCTTAAAGAAAATTTTCCTGCTTTCTCTAATCCATTCCACACTTACTGATAATAAGTTGATTTTGCACTGATTAAAATTGTTCCTACATTTGTTACCAATTTGGTAACATTTTCATATTTTTGCCATGAAGGTCATCGCCGTAAGGACATTGAAGAGGTATTGGACCGCGTATCCACAAGCGGAGCAAGCTTTGTTGGCATGGTACGAAGAGGCAGAGACCGCTCAATGGAATAGCCCGAATGAATTGAAGCTGCAATACCGCAGTGCTTCCATTTTAACGGATAAACGGGTTGTGTTCAATATTCATGGAAATACTTTCAGGTTAATCGTAGATATTGAATACAGATTGAAAATTGTCTTTGTTGTATGGTTTGGCACCCACAAGCAATATGACAAGCTAGACGCAAAAAAGGTTAGCTATGTTAAAGCCAGTAAAAAATAAGGCTCAGTATGAAGATACGCTCGCTAGAATTTACGAGCTTATGCAGAAAGACCTCAAGCCTGGGTCCAAAGACTCTGATGAATTGGAAGTGCTTTCTATTCTTGTTAAAGAATACGAACTGGATCATTATCCAGTCCCAAAGCCTTCTCCATTAGAAGCAATTAAATTTCGTTTGGAGCAAATGGGGATGTCAGAGGCAGAGCTTTCGCATATTTTGGGTTACAGGTCACGAAAATCCGAAATTCTTTCGGGTAAAAGAAAACTAAGTCTAACCATGATCCGGAAGTTGAATGAAGTATTGAACATACCCGCCGAAGTTCTCATTCAAGCATACTAGCGCGACTGCGCTATTGATAATGGGACGACCGTTTCGAGATACAACGTTATACATTCCGTCGCCATATCTGCCAGAAAGCTCCTCATCAAAAGTTAATCCGCAAATTCGGATTATCAAGGCGGGCACTTTTCTCGATTGAGGTCACCTTGCAACAAAAAAGCTGTCCGAAATGTCCCTGAACAGCTTTTAACTAATTGAAAACCAATAACTTAATAAGTCGGTGTACAGATACTCTGTAAATTTTCACAAAAAGTTTTTAGACTTTCGAAACTTTTTTACTTTTCTTCCATAAAAGTGTACAGAAAATCTTGAAATTCAATGACCAAGTTGGGAGAGTATTTAGCTTCAAAGTCAGTAAATAAGTCTGACGTTTCTCGTAAAACGGGGATCAGTAAGGCAAGGTTGAGCGAATTGACTATAAAGCCGACTGCCAGATTACGAGCCAGCGAACTCTACATGATTGCGCTGTCGATCGGCGCTGACCCAGGAATTGTCTTAGAGTACGTATGCGGAGATTTGAAAAAGAAAGTGAAATCCTAGTCGCCTCAGCACCCAACTTACCAAAGCCTTAACCCTAAAATATGGAATACGCTGAATTTGCCGAGAAATGCGTGGTGGAGTTGAACGCTGTGCAAGCCAGGTTTAGAAAGGATTTCGACCTAGACTCGTGGGAGAATTGGTTCTATGATGAGGTGACTGAACTGCTTACATTTTCGACAGGCGAGAAGCAACTAAATTTTAAATTTGCCCCCGTTGGTTCATACTCCGAAAAATCAAATATGTGGAAATGGTCATGGGACAACCCCACCACTCATGAAAAAGTAAAGGAAGCAACTAAGCTGGTTAGAGATTTCGGTGAGCAATCCGAATTCTCGAAACTTACTGAAGGATGTTTTCCAAGCGATGAATTCGAAGCCTGGGAATTCACCGCCATTACCGTCTCGCTTCTAAATGGGATAGGGGCCTATAGGCCCGTAATTGACACTGGGCTAAAACTGTTCTTCGTGATCACAGAATTTGTCGAAAACCATGCAGCCCAGGAGATCAAAGATAAATATGTCGACTGCCGCGCTCATGAAAAACAGCGGGCAGCGTTTGTCTGTAAGCATCTTATCGGTTCGGAGAAAGTGGGATTCAATGAAGCCTTTGATACTTTTGAGGACATGGAACTTGGAGAGGACGACGATTTTCAGGCTTGGTGTAACAAATGCGAGAACGAAAGACAAAAAAAAGGAGAATGGACCGATGCGTCAATGGCCTTTGCCGACATCAAACTTGTATGCGAGAAGTGTTACTTTGAAATCAAAGAATTGAATCTTGGCCACAGGTAAAATGATTCTTCCCCCACATCGCCCTCACTTTTGGATTAGTGCATTTTAATAATGAGAAAAAATAGACCCAATAGTGCAAGTTCAACCAGCACCTGATAAAGATATCGAAGGCGAAGTGCAAACCGAAGGAAGAGATAAACACCAACACCAATAAGCCCGCCTACAAGAAGTATAATGGCTGCGAATTCACCCCATCCTTCTTCATCGTGCTGATTCGAAATAAAAGTGAAAAGGGCAATTAAAACGCTTAGGGTTGATAGGAGCAAAATGGGAGTGATTCGCACTTTCGCGAAAAATGTAGTCGGGGGCCAATGGCGGAATGAGGAATCTTTGAACGGCCGATTGTATTCAAGCGGTACAGCTTCTGCCCAATAAATTACATCCCGCCAGTCATATTTCGCGTTCTCGATATAGGTTTCTAATTTCGAAAGATCACCTTTAGCCAAATGAACTATGCACCGACTGACCCGAGGACTCAACTTCGCCTCGGCTTCAAAAGTTTCGACGCGGACCATGGCGGCCTCCTGGTCTGGGCCAAAATCTCTTGCAATCCGCTCCCTGATATCCGGTTTCATGAGCCAAGTTTGAGGTTAATATACAAATTCCATCGATGCCGGCCTTTAGCCACACTAAACTAATTTACTTGGCATTATTTCAGCTAATTAAATTGGCTTTTTCGTATATTTGGAATGCCGCAGACACATACTAAGGTGTATGGAATATTCGCTTACTTTCAGAAATGTAAAACCTTATGCCAAAGAAAGATTTACATGATGATCCATTTGATCAAACCACAATTGCGAAGTTAGAGATTTTTGAAGATTACGCTCAAGCGTGGCTTCCAACATTCGTTATGAATGGAGTTCATACGCTTTGCATATTCGATTTTTTCGCTGGAACTGGATACGACAAAAATGGCATAGAAGGGAGCCCTATCCGCATTCTTAAAAAAATAAAGGAACAAATTGGCAATATATTCCAAAAAGGTGTCAAAGTAAAGCTATATTTCAATGAGTGGGAACCAAACAAGAAAGAGCAACTAAAATTCGGGATGTTACAAAAAGCATGTGAGGAATTCCTTTATTCAAACGCCGACGTAAAAAGGGCAATCGAGCTCCAATTGCTAAATGAAGACTTTGAAACCTTGTTTCCTAAACTTTTGTCCACAATCCGGGGCTTTCCCAGTCTTGTATATTTGGACCAGAACGGAATCAAATTTTTATCGGACAAATATTTGTTAGAACTAGAGAACACGACTCAGACTGATTTTATTTATTTTGTCTCGGCATCCTATTTCTGGCGATTTGGAGATAAAAAAGAATTTAAAATGCACTTGGATATTGATATGGCGGATGCGAAAAAGGATCCATATCGGCTAATACACAGAAATATTATTGAGCAGCTAAGAAAAAAATTACCACCTCAGACGAATTTAAAATTGTATCCTTTCTCTTTAAAAAAAGGCGCCAATATATATGGTATTATATTCGGTGCTTCGCACGTTCGAGCTGTAGACAAATTCTTATCGCTTGCTTGGAATAGGAATAAGGACAATGGCCAAGCGAATTTCGATATCGATGAAGATTCAAAAAAAATACAACCCGACCTTTTTGAAGGAATAAAAATGAAAAAAATCGAGTCATTCAAGTCTCTCCTTCGGAGTGAGGTATTGAGTAAACGGTTGACGACCAACGCTGAAGTTCTTAATTTTACCTATAGAGAAGGGCATATCCCTAGACACGCCGCAGATGCTCTAAAACAGATGAAATCTGATAGACTAATCGATTATGAAGGATCATCGCCAATGATTACATATGAAAATGTTTATAAATTGAAAAGAATTATTCAATATAAAATTAACTAACATGGCGCAATCAAGTATCGAATGGACAGAAATGACATGGAACCCTGTAACCGGTTGCACAAAAATCTCTGCCGGATGTAAATACTGTTACGCTGAATTGATGGCGAAACGGCTACAGGCAATGGGTGTTGAAAAATATAAAGACGCTTTCTCAGTGACCTTACACGAGGATGCCTTAAAAATTCCTTACTCCTGGAAAAAACAAAAAATTGTATTCGTCAATTCGATGAGCGATCTTTTTCATCCGAAAGTGCCGTTGCCATTTATTCAAAAAGTGTTTAAGGTCATGAATGAAAACCCTCAGCACACTTTCCAGGTGCTAACTAAAAGGGCTGAAAGGCTATTTGAAGTCAATGCTGAAGTAAAATGGTCTCACAATATTTGGATGGGAGTTTCAGTCGAAAACGAGAAAGTAATTTCAAGAATAGATTGGTTGCGGAAAACAAAAGCAAGAACCAAGTTTCTTTCGTGTGAGCCCTTAATAGGTCCACTTAAAAACATGAATTTAACAGCTATAGATTGGGTAATTGTTGGTGGGGAAAGCGGCAGAACTCCAAGGCCAATGAGTGAAGATTGGGTTTTAGATATTATGGATCAATGCTCGTCTGCAAATGTGCCGTTTTTCTTCAAACAGTGGGGCGGTCCTAATAAAAAGAAATCAGGCCGATTGCTCAACGGCCAGACTTATGACCAAATGCCAACCCAAAATAAATTTGCGACCAAATCAGCCAATTGACTAAGGCTTTTTATCTAGCCTTGCTTGAAGAAAATTCATGTCCATTCCTATTTTACTATGCATTACATGGGCATAAATCATTGTTGTAGCCAATTTGGTATGTCCCAGTAGTTTGCTAATGGTTTCAATAGGAACCCCGTTTAAGAGGGTAACAGTGGTGGCAAATGTATGTCGTGCCAAGTGGAAAGTTAGCCGCTTCTTGATTTCACAGATTTCACCGATCAGTTTAAGGGAGCGGTTCATTTCCTGATTACTAATCCGAGGAAAAACAGTTGCCCATTTTTCAGTGTTGTCGCGGGCTTGAAACTGGTCAAGAATTGCAGCAGCCGGTCGAAGCAGGGGGACATTCACTGGAATCGCTGTTTTCTTCCGGCTGGTTTTGATCCATTTCATTCCATCTACGCCCACCATGATATTTTCCGGTTTAAGCATAAACAGGTCGACATAAGCTAATCCGGTATAACAGCTAAAGACGAATAAGTCCCGCACCCGTCGAAGCATAAGGTCGGCCAAATCCCGGCCTTCGATCCGGGCTAACTCGTCCTTATCCAGAAATTCCATCTCATGCCTCTTGAATCGTAACCGGAAGGCTGCAAACGGATTCTTATCAATCCACTCATTGGCGTGCGCCCAATTGACCATTTTTTTCAGCCGCTCCAAATGCTTCATCGTTCCATTATTGGTACAAGGATCCTCGGCTTTTAGAGGATTATTCCGAATATAAAACTCAAACCCCGTAATAAATTGGTGGGTCAGGTCCTTGAGATAAATATCCCCGGCATCGTATTTAGAGAGCATGTAGTTCCGCAGATAGATAGCCGTGCTTTTATAATTCTTCATGGTTCCCCGTTCAAGTACCTTTCCCTGCATTTCATTGTGCTTTGCCACCAGTCGGTTAAGGGTCATTTTCTCTTCACCCGCTGCGGTCTTACCCAAATACGAGTTTTTGACCATTTCGGCGGTCAGGTACTCGTGCGCCAAATTAAGCTCCTGATAATGGGAAACGAGTTTGGCCCGGACTTCTTCCAAATGGCTGTTCAGGCGCTTTAAGGCTGGGGTGGTAGGCCGGGCGGCTCCCTTATTGGCATTCCAGTCTTTTTTGTCAATGATCTGTTTCAAGGCCAGTTCGCAACGGGTCCCATTGACGACGATCCGGAGGTAGATAGCGTAGGTTTCCTTTTGGGCGGGGCGGAGTACGAAATGCAGCCCGAACGTGTTCTTGCTTCTCATCTTGGTATGATTTAAAGTGAATAATACAAGCCGGGTCTATCGGTGCATTATTCACCTGAGGTGAGTACAAAATTAACTCACCCCGAAGGCGGTTTCCCACTCACCTCATTACTCACGAACCAGATGATATTAGCTATATTGAATTGGGCTGGAAAAAAATGAAAAAGCCCGAAAATCAAGCGATTAACGGGCGTTTAGTCTTCTTTGAACAAGTTATGGTCGCCCTGGCAGGACAATTCTCGAACCGGTTTGTCCATGATTTGAGGCGATTAGCGAACCTAGCGATCTGAAAACGAACGTTTTCGGTCGCTTTTTTATTCCCACCGCCAAGCCCTAAAAGTTAAAGAAATGTTAGACGCCACCGGAAACGGCCATCCTAAACGGCCAAAAATGATAGGTCGCCCGTGGGGTTGCGCGTTGGGGGCTTTCCTCCTGGTTGTCCGGCTTTCTTCCCCCGCAAAAAGCCAAAAGGCGGGGGGGGAGCAAGGTATATCACAGATGAAATTTTTTTAAACCCATAAATATTACAATCATGGCAGACCTGAAAAGAAGAACCCTGCAATTGAGCAGTGGAAAGCAAGTGAAGCTGTTTGGCAACAGCGTTGCCATTGGCAAGTCTTTGGAGATCGGGGAAGGAGGTCCCCCGAATATTTTGTCGCTCGTCGAAGAACAGCCGGATGATAAAATACCTGCCGGGCTATCGAATCCGCATAAGTTGACGATAGACGAGTTGATGGATCTGGCGGATTTCAATATCCAATTATGGATGGATTTGAAGGCCGGGCTACGGAGATACGGACAGATTGATACGAAGATTTTCGGCCAAGACGCGGCAAAAGCAGCGTCCGCCAGCCCGGAGAAACCGGAAGCCGGTCGCAGGCGTAAAACTACGGAGAAAGAAAGCCAATAGGAAGTAAGGTCTTTTGGAGTTTTTAGGGCGAGCGGTGTTGTTGTCGGACAGAAAGTCCTCCAACCACGCTCGCTTTTTGCTCCCGTTGGTCGCAAAAAGAGGCCGGCCTATCGACCGGCAGAAAAACAGCCTATAAAAGTGAGATATGGAAACAGTGCGTTTGAAAAAAAAGAAATGTGGAAGACCCACCCAAAAACTCAAAAGAGAGCTACGAGTTACTGCCCGGTTTAGCAAATTGGAGCACTATATCCTTCAGCAAAAATCCGGGAAAGCCGGAATTAATATTTCCGAATTTCTCAGGCAGGCGGCCATTACTGCGAAGGTCACCGCGCGATTATCGGAGGAGGAACGACATATTATCCGGCAGTTAATCGGGATGGCGAATAACCTTAATCAGATGGCAAAAGTCGCCAATAAGGAAGGTATGGGCAGTATCCGCCTTCTTTTGGAAGCCTGCCTCCAGCTAATTCATGACCTTCTAAATAAGCTACAGCATGGTGAGTAATGTATTCCCTGGACATTCCTTCTACCATGCAGGCCGTTACGTTTCAAAGAAACCGGGTGCGGAGCTATTGGATTATGTGGGTGTAAGAGGATATGATTATAAGCTGATGGCAGAGGATTTTATAGCCCAAAGTGAACTACGGCCTTCCAAACAGAAGGCTTGCTTTCATGCTGCCCTAAGTTTTTATCCCGGTGAGAAACCCACGGATGAAACCATGACGCAGATCGCCCGGGAATATCTGGAAGGGTTGGGTATTGTAAATACTCAATATGTCATCGTCAAGCATACCGACCGCGCGCACTTGCACCTGCATATCCTTGCTAATATGGTAGACAACGACGGAAAGTCAATAAAAGACGGCTGGATCGGGTTACAGGGGAAAAAGGTCGCTCAGCAATTAACCCGGAAGTACAAACTTATCCCGGCGAAAGGGAAAAACCTCGATTTGACCCATCTGGAAGCAATGAGCCAATCTGAAGTAAACCGGTACAAGATCTACCAGGCCATCGTAGACGCCTTACCCCATTGCCGGACACTTAAAGACCTGGAATTACGCCTAATGGCCCAGGGTATCCATACCCTATATAAATATAAAGGGCAAACTCAGGAACTACAAGGGATCAGCTTCAGTATCGGCAAGGATCGTTTCAAAGGCAGTCAGATAGACCGCAAATTTTCGCTGGGAAACCTGCAAAAAGCTTTGGCGGCTATGCGTCAAAACCGGGATATTACAGCCTGGCTTTCCCCAACGGAGCGAAAAAAAGCGTTACTTGTTAGATCCGCCACCCGTAAGGTCCCGGCTTCGGCTCCTGCCCCGACGCCCCAAAAGGCGCTGTCTCCTTTGATACTGGAATTATTGAAGCCTGTTGAACCTGAGGGCGGGGGAGTACCTTATGAACTGACAGAAGCTTACCTGAAGAAGAAGAGAAAGAAGAAGGGGATAGGACATTGACCCGCACTAGCTTTTCAGGAGAAAATGTATTAAATTTGTAATGATGGCAAGTCATATTCAGCGTATATATCTCGATACTTCGGTCATCGGAGGGTATTATGATACTGAATTTGAGGAAGACACCCGGATACTCTTTGAAAAGATTAAATTAGGGCAATTTCATGTAGTTCTTTCGGATGTTACCGAAGGAGAATTGCAGGAAGCACCTGAAATGATTCGGAATCTTTTTATCGAGCTTTCCGCAGGATCGGCCACCAAAATCGAGCTGACGGAAGAAGCGGTACAATTGGCCGACACGTATCTTGCCGAAAAGGTAGTAGGGAAAACAAGCCGGGTAGACTGTTTTCATATTGCCTTGGCAACCATCCAGAGGGTAGATATTCTGGTAAGCTGGAACTTTAAACATATCGTGAATGTGCAAAGGATACGGGGGTACAATTCCGTCAATATGAAGCTGGGCTATCCAACTATTGACATTCGATCACCCAAAGAAATTATTTATTATGAATACTAAAAAGACAGTGAAGAAGGAACAGAAGGAGTTTGATGCGGTTGGGTTTATGCGGGAGCGGAGGACGAAAATCGCTGGCGAAACGGAAGGCATGAGCTTTACCGAATTGAAAAAGTATTTTGGTCAGAGAAAGGTTAAGGCGACCAAATAACACCACCTCTGCAAACATAAACCATACAAGGACTTCTTCAAATTAATAGTCTCAAGCATTGACCCAATATGGACAGAATGATCCAGCGTGAATATACTAACACGCAGACGGGGGAGAAAATTCTAATGTTTGAATCAGAGGATTTCGAATATGTGAAGCCAGTAAAGCACTACGGGGATTTTTTCATCGTAAAATCGTTAATTCTACGAGGTGTACCTCAGGAAGAACTAAATGGAGACAGAAAACCCAGTGACAAAAGTAAAGAGATATTTAAAGGCGCAGTTCTTCACTGGCAAAAAATGCTTTCTGAGTTCAAGAAAATAAAAGTTCCCGAAAACCTAATAAAACTGTTATCGTCAAAGAAAAAGAGCGAACAGGAGTCCCTATTAAAAGGTATAGCCCTGACTCCCGATGTGCTCATGGGTTTACTGATAGTTGCGGAACAACATGGGTACACTTTAAGCCAATATACTTCTGAATTTTCACAAAAAGGGGTTGATCTCTCCAAAATGCCTCTAGCATACGAGGTCAAAGGCGATGGCGAAGTAAAGATTTTTGGAGATACAGAAATGTCTGCTGGACAACTCAAACAAGCCATTGAACATCGAAAAGTAAAAGTTGCCAAGATTTTGGACAGAGGAGATGAGTGGCATTGTTTTTTCGCAACATTTAGAAGTTTGAGAGGAGAAGAGACATGGCAAGGGGAGAAACAGCCCCATTTTCATTATATTTCTAACGCTTTCGGAATCCCACGGACAAAAGTGGTCGAACAGATTAAATCCGAACAATACAAACTTGGCAATCTTCCGCATATTAAACTCGAAGAATACGGAAAACAACCTTCGTAACTATCAATTGCCTGTCTTTAAAATACATTTTTTTTCCCAAATACACCCCGCTTTGGCATAGGCAGCCGCAGCCGATCAGCGGGAGAATAAAACCGGGCAATCGTTCCGGCTTTTGCCCCCCGGCGCTGATATACGATTGCCAATAGTCGTTCTAAAGGCCAGTTTAAAAGGGCAATCGTATACCACCACCGAGGATTGTTTTCTTGTTTCATCCTCCTTTTTTGGACCAGAGAGAGACTAGATTTCCCTCCAAAACGCATAAGAAGGCCCAATTGTAAACATCCCGAATTGATATACCGTGGCGGCAAAAAGCTAATAGGGGCCATTGCATATATCTATCAGGATACTTAGTGAGTGCCTCAAACGGCCTCACCATGCGGCTGTACAAGCAGCCTCTGGAAAGCGAGATTTATTCCGTAATTAGCAGAATACCCGCCTTATTCGCTTTATACTGAATTTTCTCCTTCAAAGCATAGTAGCTCCAATTACGCAAAACAAATTCCTCACCGACCGCCGCGGCTTCTTTTTCCGCCTGGCCCACCAAAATAAGAGATCCTGCCCGGTGCTTAACACACAGATCGATCAGCTGGCGGCTATAAACATGCAGTTTTTGTTGAACATAATCCTTTTCCCTATCCCGAAAATGTTCCAATGGTTTCAGTTTCCGGCGACGACCATGTTGAGCTCTATTATAAGAGGCGCCCTTTTGTACCCGGCTTCGGGCAGCTTGTATCGCCAGCCTTCTGTACAGAAACTCCTCCTTACTGCCAATGGTACTAGATGATATTCTAAGCTTAATTATCCAAGGATCGACGAAAGCAAACAAAGAAGGAAAAACAGGAAGATTTGGAACAGGTTTTATGACCACCTATCTTTTGTCAAAGAGGGTTAGAATATCAGGCACACTTATTAATAACCAGGGTTGCTTTGAATTTATTCTAAATCGAGATGCAGAAAATAATGATCAATTTTATCATTTGCAGCAGCTATCAAATACTGATTTCGAGACTTCCATTCGAGAGACTAGCTATTTAGGCGATTCTGAATTTCAGACCAAATTTACATACTACCTTGATTCGAAAGGAAAAAAGACGGCTGAAATAGGCTTGCAAAATCTTGATGAACTGATACCTGTAACACAGCTTTTTAATGAACAAATTGAATCTGTAATCATAATAGATACTGAAAAAAGTAAAACATTCTCAACATCGCTCGCAAGGCAGCACGACAGTGAGCTTCCTGCACACAATCTAAAAGAGTGGAAGCTTGAGACATTAATTAACGATAAAGTTGAAAAGGAATATAGGGCATATGTCATACAACATTTGACTTATGATTCTTGTGTTATTACTCATATCCAAAATGAGTCTCAGCAAATATTACCATTGACTGATAATTATCCGAGGTTATACTTCACCTTTCCCTTAATCGGAACGGAAGAGATAGGCATCCCAATTATCATTAACTCAAACAAATTCGATCCCAAAAAGGAAAGAGATGGGATTTATCTTAATGAGAGCGAAAATAGCACTTACGAAACGAATAGAAAAATCATTGAAGAAGCTCTAAAACATTCATCAAAAGCGTTCACAATTTTATTTTCACAATTGAATATATCTGGAATAGTCGAGCTTTTCAATTATAGAAATTCAAAAGACTTAAAATGGGTTGATGCTAAGTGGCTAAACAAGATAAAGAAATTGATATTTGAAGAAATGTCGAATCTTCAAGTTTTAAAATTCAACAATAATGCAGATGATCTGTCAACATTGAAATCTTTGACGATTCCGAATGCAAATACTGACGTTTATTTAGACAAGCTATGGTTCTTGTTATCGCGAATAACCGAAATTAAGATTCCAATAAAAATAGAAGCTAAAAGATGGATTGAAGTAATTGCAAATGCTGCAAAATTATCCGATCCGGAGATAGATGTTTCAAGTATTGAGTACGTGTTTAATATAAATAAGCTTATTGGCTTTATAGAGAAGAAGGAATCGTGTGGGGAATTAAATAAAGTGTTAAGTGGCGCTTTAAAAGAGTGGTTAAATGATTTTTATTCAATAATACGTGATACTATTGGGGCCATTCCTTTGGACAGAAACATTTTGTTGAATCAAGATGATCGGTTTCGAAAAGGAGAAGGAATGCTTTGGGATAACTCCAAGGAAGAAGAACTTGTGTCAATATCTAAACTGTTGAAAATAAATTTTTCAAATAAACTTATTTCTACGGTTGTAGAACCGATATCGATTGTCGGAATTGAGACATTCCATAAACAAGATGCTATTCGTGAACTAATATCCTACTTTAATAGCATTAGTGAATCAAATTTTCCTAATGCAGATTTGCTAGATGCCAATGCACGATTTTTAAAATGGCTAATAAATAGCAAAAACAAAGACGGCATTCGAGATCTCAGGGTATTAACTGGTGAGAGTAAAAAAATAGATGAAGGATTTGTCTTCGACCTCTTTCCCAAAATTGAACATTTATTGCTCCTTCCAAAAAAAGTATTTGAAGGCAACTTTCCTCTTTATGCAAACCTAATTAGAGATAAAGACTGCCTAAATGAAGGGTATAGTCCGACTTTGTCAGACGATGATTTTAGATACCTGGAGTCTAACGGTTTCATTAATTTTTCTCCTTTACTCAAAAGGAAGGATACTGTGTCAAGCAAGATTTTAGAATTATTAGTTTGCGACGATAATGATTTGAATTTATTAAGAGATAAGGAAGGTCAAATCTCTAAGAAGGTCCTTTTAGAATATTCCGATTTTGGATATCTCACTACTAATCCTGGCCATATTTACGATAGAAATTCAACTCAAAGGTCTAGTTTAGAAAGATTTAAATTCTTGCTTCTTGAAGCTGTCGAAAAGGACCCAAATTTTGATAACGATATCCAAGAAATAAATGTCGATGGAGTCGATAAACCGATCCTTTTCAAAAAATGTTTATGGGTTTACCGCGCACGAAAATTATCTTGGGTAAATATCAAATCGGATGATGGATCACCGAAAGGAGAAACACCATCGTCGAGCAACCTTTCTGAGCTTATAAAAAAGGAAGACTCTCTAATAAAGGCAATTAAAGGGGCTAAACAACAACTTTTACTTCATAAAATGGGTGTAGGTGTTTCAGATCTAATCAGGAATACTTTGGCATCCGACGAACTTCGGTTCAGTTGGGACAAAGCTATAACAAATATGATTACTAGCGAGGCAGATCCTGAACTAGCGCAAGAAATATTTGGTGACCCAGGCATAAAGAGCGAATATGAAAAGAGATTGAGAAACAAAAAGATAATAAGTCGAAATCAAAAAATTGGCCAACTTGTCGAGGAGCTTCTAAAGAAAACTATTCTTGCATTTAAACAAAAAGGTTATTTAATAAATATTGAAAGAAGACCGTTTGGCAGCGATTACGTGGTTACAGATGAATCGTCTGACTTAGTTAATGATGCGAATAAAAGGGAGGGATTTGTAATAAATGATTGGCTAATTGAATTAAAAGCCACGGGGAAAGAATACGCATCAATGACACCTCTGCAAGCCAAAACGGCGGTAAATGAAAAAAACAATTATGCTTTGATTGTTGTTCCTTTGGATGGAAGTGATCCAGATCTGGATTACGTTCAAAGCAACGCGCGAGTTATTAAAAGTATTGGAAAAAGGATTGAAGCTGTCATTCCTGATTATGACGATGTAGAGAACAAAAAATCGGAGTTAAGCATGGGGCGAGATGGGGTTTCAATAAAAATTGATGATCAAGAAATACGATTTAGAATCAGTTCCCAAATTTGGCAATCGGAAGAAGCCGAGAATATTGAAAGTTTTGTAGACCTAACCTTCAAGGTTGGTGCAAATTAAGGCACCCGTAATCGATGACAATACTGCCTTTTAATTCTTTATTCGCTTGTCAACATCCATTAAAATATCAGACAGTTGCATGCTTGGGTAGTTTCTTTTTACAAACCCGGTAAAAGCTTCTTTGATTGAATGAGTCTCCCAGTCCAAAACGGTAAAGATTGATAGAGGCGGTCTAAGAGGCGTTTCGATGAACTGATACATTGGATAATAGGGGGGCGCAAACAGAAAAGAATGTTCTATGAGCCGTTGATACAGGTCAGGCTTCAATGCCCTTTTAAGGTCCAGCACGACATCGTATAATGTCACTTCCTGGTAGCTGAGGGCGAAGGCATCCCCCAGGTAGGGCATCCCTTCATCTTCAAAGAAGTGGCGCAGATAGTTCAAGAAACCTTCCTCCATCTCATCTAATAGATCCCGGCCATAGTAGTCATATTCCTTTTTGAATAGTTCCAAAGAAAAATCCTCCGAGTGCCGATCGATAACAAATTCGATCAGTTTTTCTTCCCGCTCGATGATCTTATCAATATGGGGAGGGAATATTTGCCCGGAGACCCGGATGCCATATTTCGGCTTCATAAATAGATCGAAGAGATTGGAGCGATACTCCGTTGTCCGCCTGTCGAAGGTTAGTCTTATGTATAAGGGATAGACCAGCTTACCATGAAAGGACACTTTTTTTAACCTTTCGTTATGGTAGACCTTGTATGTAACCTGATATGTCTTGTTCCCGTCCATTTTGCTTTATTTTAGTCAATTTTGGCGAAGTTGCGCACGCGATTTTTGTAGCATTTGCCACCAAAAACGCACAAATAAGCACAAAATCGTTCAATGGAGTAAAGTTAGGCGTTTGGCGCGTAAGTTTGGTAAAAATATTTGTTCTACCTAACAATATTTCCTATATTTGTATTGATAGTTCTTTTACCCGAACACAATTGTGAAAAAGAAACCAGTGTAGAATGGAAAAATTGTCACCGGAAAAGGCTGCGGAAATGCTCAGTAGAGGAAGTATGAATGTATCAGTGGCCCAGGCTGCTATTGTCCTGGAATTTCTTCGGAAGTTGGCGGACATTGTAGTTTCAAATTACCTGGATCGCCACTGGTAGCAGTGCAAAAGAGAGCACTTTCCGACCAAGACGGCCTGGAATTCCCCCATGATTTCAGGCCGTTTTCTTCAAACTTCAGTAAATTGATATAGACAACCGCATCGCCAATTACAAAACCTTTGACATGAAAATTGCCGACTTATACATCCGGGTATCTACCGACGAACAGGCGGACAAGGGTTATTCTCAGCGTAGCCAGGAAGAATTGCTCCGCCGGTATTGTCAACTTAATAATATCTCCGTCCGGCAGGTGATCTTCGAGGATCATTCCGCCAAAACCTTTAACCGCCCTCAATGGAAGAAATACCTTCTCGACTTGAAAAGAAGCAAAGGCAAGGCCGATCTTGTACTATTTATAAAGTGGGACCGTTTCAGCCGGAACGCCGGGGATGCCTACCAAATGATCAATACTCTCCGCAAATTGGGCGTAGAACCCCAGGCCATCGAGCAGCCCTTAGACCTATCCATTCCGGAGAATAAGATGATGCTGGCTTTCTACCTTGCCGCCCCGGAGGTGGAGAACGACAGGCGGGCATTGAATGTAATAGCCGGGATGCGGCGGGCCAAAAAAGAAGGCCGATACATGGGCCTTGCGCCGGTCGGGTATGTCAACAGAACGGACGAAATCGGCAGGAAATACATTGCCCCGGAAGAACCTTTAGCCGGTATTGTCCGGTGGTCTTTCGAGCAGGTGGCCGAAGGCATCCTTAACACGGAGCAGGTTTATAAGATGGCAAAGGCTAAAGGATTCAGGGGAGCGAAAAGCCTTTTCTGGACCTGTATCACCAATCCGGTCTACTGCGGTAAGATATTCTTAGAAAAGTATAAAGACGAAGAGGCTCAGTTTATAAAGGCCAAGCACGAGCCGATTATTTCCGAGGAATTATACTACAAGGTGCAGGACGTTCTGCATGGAAGAAAACGGAATACCTACCGGCTGAAAGTCGTATCGAATACCAGCCTTCCTTTACGGGGATTCCTCCTTTGTCCTGAATGCGGCAAGATTTTGACCGGTAGCGCCTCCAAAGGCCGGAACAAATATTACTCCTACTACCATTGCTTTGATGGGTGTACCTGCCGCTTTAGCGCCGATGATGTGAACGACTGCCTGATCTATGAACTGAAAAAGTATATCCCCCGCTCAGAAGCCATAGACGTTTATAAACTCGTCCTCACCGAATCCTGGTATAGCCAAACCGCTCCGCTCCTGAATGACCGGAAGGAGCTGTTAGCTCAGGTTGCCCAGGTGGAAGATAAGATTGCCTATATCGAAGAATTGGTATCCACCAAACAGCTTGCACCCGCCGATTTCCGGGATATGAAATCGAAGTACACCGAGCAACTGGAACGGCTTAAAGTCCGGCTGATGGCGCGGGAGCAGGACCATGACGTACCTGGCCTCCTGGATGCAGGAATAGAAAATCTCCTGAAGCTGGACTATATCTACCAGGACGGAGGCATAGAAAAGAAGCGGGAAGTCATTGGTTCGATGTATCCGGAAAAATTGACTTTTGACGGAGAGCGACTTCGAACCACCCGGATCAATGAGGCGGCCCAAATAATATACACGCTGGATAAGGCTTTCGGCGAAAATGAAAAAGGACAAAGCGGGATAATTCCTACTTTGTCCTCTCAAGTCGGGAAGACAGGATTCGAACCTGCGACCCCTACGTCCCGAACGTAGTGCGCTACCGGGCTGCGCTACTTCCCGATCAACAAAAGCGGGCCGCAAAGATAACTTTCCTCCGGCACCCGGACAAATTGATTTAACTTGGTTTTTGTATCTCCGTGAACGCCTGGCCCAGTTGATCGGTCAGGTCAGACGCCAGCATACTTTCCTGCGACCAGGCGGCCGCCGCGAGGTCCCCCGCCAATCCATGCAGGTAAACGCCTAACAGTGCCGTTTCACCGGGCGAATACCCCTGGGACAACAGCCCGGTCAATATTCCGGTCAGCGCATCCCCGCTGCCGCCTTTGGCCATCCCCGGATTACCGGTGGAGTTGAAATATGCCTTACCGCCGGGCATCGCGATATAGCTGTAGTGTCCTTTCAGAACGATAACACATCGTCGCTGCCGCGCCGACTCCGAGGCAAGGCTGATCCGGGCATAGTCATCGGAAGAAGGACCGAAAAGCCGTTCGAATTCCTTCGGGTGTGGTGTCAGGATAGAATACGGCGGCACGAGCTTCCAGAGGTCTGCCGAGGAGGCCAAAATATTCAGCGCATCGGCATCCAACACCATCGGCCTGCGGCAACCCGCCAACAGCGTCCGCAAAAACTCCACCGTTCTGCCTTCCATGCCGATCCCCGGGCCGACGCCAATAACCGAATATCCGGAAATATCTTCATCGAGATCGGAATGGATATTCTCATCCGGATCGACGATCACCATCGCTTCCGGAACGGTCGTCTGCATGATCGCGTACCCGCACCCCGGTACATGACAGGTAAGCAATCCGGCCCCGCTCCGTAAACAGGCGCGTGCACCAAGCACCGCGGCACCCATTTTCCCGTGGCTGCCTGCTACCAGTAATGCATGGCCAAAGTTTCCCTTGTGAGCAAACGGCGGCCGCGGCCGGAAGATTGCCCGGACAATTCCCGCATCGAGCAGTTCGGCCTCCCGGCTGACCTGCTGTAGGTAGCCGGGATGCAGGCCGATGTCCAGGATGTGCACGGCTCCGACCGAAGCGGCATTCTCTGGCATTAAGAATGCGGGCTTATAGCATTGGAAGCTTAGCGTATGTGTAGCGCGAATAACGGTAGTTCCCCGTGAACTCCGGCTGACAAACAAGCCGCTGGGAATGTCGATCGCGATGATCTCGTTCCCGGACGCATTGAGATGGTCGACCAGGGCGGCCGCGACACCGTCCAGGTTCCGGTTGAGACCCGAGCCCAGCAGCGCGTCAATCAGCACATCATCTGGTGGGACGGGATGAAAGTTATCTGCGCCCTGGATGAATCGAACTTCCACCGAAGTTTGATGCAGCCTGGCCAGGTTGATCTGGAAATCATCGGTGCCTTTGAACCCGAATTCGAGGATATGAACCGTTACGGGACATTCCGCATCGGCCAGCATCCGGGCGAGCGCCAATCCGTCGCCGCCATTATTGCCCTTGCCGCAATAAATGGAAAAAGAACGGCCGAGATATCGACTGTTGTCCAGCCATCGGTAACAGCTCGTTGCAGCCCGCTCCATGAGATCGATGGACGCGATCGGCTCATGCTCCATCGTGTATTCGTCCCAGGCCCGTATTTGTTCGGCTGAAAGAATTTCCATGCGGAAATTTACGAGATTTTCTTCTTAACCGCGACACGCTTCACCCGCCGTCTGGCATGATGATGCACCGCCGGGTTAGCCGCAGCTGCGATAGAAGCAGGGGCAGCTGATACAGACCCTACTACGGCCCCTTCACGCGGTTCGCCGCCCGTTCCCGGATCGGTCGAGTCGATCTCGCCTTCGTCAAAATTCTCATGACCCTGACGATAATCCCCGAATAGGTCGCAAAGCCGTTTTGCCGCATACACATTCCGATAGTCGTTATTGCTAAGGGCGATGATCGTGGCATTTTCATCCAGCATCCGGATAAAAACGGTCCGGTTGCCATGCCACCACCCATTGTGGTAGATCAACTTCTTGCCATTGGGGATAAAAAGCTCCCGCCATCCCAGGCCGTAATTTCGCCGCCCGGGCTTCTCAAAGCTATACCCCGCGTAGGCACTGTCCAGCACACCTTTGGAAAAGAGTTGGCCGTTCCGCAGCGCCTGATCCCATTTATATATATCCCGAACGGTGCTGTAAATATTCTTGTCGCCGTAGACGAGATCGAGGAATTCCATCCGGAACGGGCGACCCGACTGATAAAACGATGCCATCGATTTGGCTGAATCCGCCAGGGTATACACATAGGTATCCTTCATTTGCAGCGGCTCGAAAAATGTCCTGGACATGAAGTCGGGGTAGGGGAGACCCGAGACTTTCTCGATGATCAGGGCCAGCAACGCATAATTTGTATTGGAATATTCAAAATGCCGGTTCGACACGCCGCTATAAATGTCCCGGTCCCGGAAATGCTTGATGATGTAGTTCAGGACGTCTTCATTGGCAAGCAGTTTATGCTTGTTTACGTCCGGCTTGTACATAAAGTGGACATAGTTGTGCAGCCCGCTTCGGTGATTTAATAGCGTCTCGATCGTGACGGCAGGGTAGGGGAAACCTGCCAGGTATTTTGAAATTGGGTCGTGAATATCCAATTTGCCATCCTGCCAGAGCTTGAGGATGCCCATGGCGGTGAATGTTTTTGACATCGAAGCCAAGTGGAATGCGGTATGCGCCGTTACCGAGTCTTTGTGTATTCGGGGATTTTCGAAGCCCTTATAACGTTCGTAGAGAATGACCCCGTTCTTGGCCACGAGCACACTGCCATTAAAACGTCCGGCCACCATAGAGTCGAAAAAGTGGCTGCTAATCGTTGTGTACCGCTCCAGCTCCGGACCGGTCAACGGCAGGGTGGTAGCAGGAATGGCCGCCAGGGAATCAGTCGCTGAAGGACCCTTCGCCTCTTGAGCATGACCACAGGATACAACCAACAACGCGGCTGACAGCGCCAAAAAACCAAATCCTTTCAAAACTCTCACTTAATTTGGGTTAGAAATCGGCAAAATTAAATTAATCCGACGTTAATTTGCATTTCCATATCGGAAAAGTAACGCAAAAAGTGTGGCAAAATTATGGTGGAGAAGAAAACTACAAGCTACCCTAAAGAGAAGATTAACATATTGTTTTTAGAAAATATAAGCGACGCCGCGGTCAGGCATTTTGTCGACTCCGGCTATGCCTCGGTACGCAAGCTTACCGGCGCGCTTTCCGAGGAACAGCTAATCCGGGAAATAAAGGACGTTCATCTGCTCGGAATCCGTTCGAAGACACAGATCACCGCCAAAGTGCTTGAATCTGCCAAAAAATTGCAGGCGATCGGTTGTTTTTGCATCGGTGTCAACCAGGTAGACCTCAAATCAGCTACTTGTCATGGTGTTGTGGTATTTAACGCTCCTTATTCCAATACCCGCTCGGTCGCCGAACTGGTTATCGGCCTCGCGATCATGCTGATCCGCCGCATCCCCGATAAGACCCGGGCCGCCCACGACGGCATATGGCTCAAAGAGTCCAAAGGCAGCTTCGAATTGAGGGGTAAAACCTTGGGGATCATAGGATATGGAAATATCGGCGCCCAGGTCAGCGTCTTGGCGGAAGCCTTTGGCATGCGGGTGATCTACTACGATACGGTCACCAAATTGCCCCTGGGTAATGCCAACTCGCGTAAAACCTTACGCGAAGTGGTGACCGAGGCCGACATTGTCACCCTACACGTCCCCGACACCAGTCAGACTAAAAATCTTATCAATAAGAACGTCCTGAAGAATTTTAAAAAGGGTTCGATCCTCATAAATTACGCCCGTGGTGAAGTGGTCGACCTCGAAGCCCTCGCCAAGGCCCTTCAGGAAGGAGCGCTTTCCGGAGCGGCGATAGACGTCTTTCCCTGGGAGCCTGAGAAGAATGGGGACCGCTTCACAACCCCCTTGCAGGGATTGCCCAATGTCATCCTAACCCCCCATATCGGTGGTTCAACCGAAGAGGCGCAGGCCAACATCGGCGAGGACGTCAGCAACAAATTGTTCCAATATCTTGAAACGGGCACGACGCTCGGCAGCCATACGGTGCCGCCGCTAAGTCTTCCCCACCAGGAAGGTACTCACCGGATACTCCACATCCACAAGAATGTCCCCGGCGTACTTTCGGAAATAAACAGCACCCTATCTCAGCATAATATCAACATCCTTGGCCAATACCTGAAGACAAATGACGAGATCGGTTATGTGGTGCTTGATATCGACAAACGACTTTCCAATCAGGCTCTGCAGCTTTTAAAGGAAGTCAGGAACACCATCAAAACCCGGTTACTTTACTAAAGGACAGCACTTGAGGTTTTTTCCAAAAAATCTACTTAGTGCCCATATTTTTAACGGCCCGCTTTGCCCTCGACCGGAAGGCCGGCGTTGATTGTTCCCATTGCTCCTCGATGATTAGCCTAAGCTCGGAACGGATCTCCGGATAATCCTGTGAGAGGTTGGAGAGAATGGTCAGCGCAAACGCCTTCACGGCGATCGGCGTCTCAGGATCCGCGACAAAATCGAAGCAAATACTCATGATGCGCCCATGCCATCGTTTCGGGATGCTCACGTCCTGCAGCAACCGAACGGTATTCCGCACCACCGCTACGTGAGTATCCTTTCTTTCCAGATTGTCGAGCAATCGTTTATAATATGGCTCGATGAGTTCCGGGTGGTGTCGAACGCAATAACTCAACGGCCAGGCGGCGCGCTGGGTGATCCGGTATTCGCCTTCAAAGAATAAGCTGATCAGGGTCGCAAATCGTTTTGGGTCATCACCGACGTACGCCACGATCCGATCCGTCTGCTTCTTTGAATGTTCCGCCGCCAATAATTTTTTCAGGTCCATCGGTTCGCTTAAAGTTAACTAAATTTGGTTCGTAATCTTCATGCCATGAACTATTTGCCGGAACCCAAACGATACGATAGTATGGAATACCGCCGCTGCGGCCGCAGCGGTCTTTTGCTACCCGCCGTGTCCCTCGGCTTATGGCATAATTTCGGCGGCGTGGACACCCTCGAAAACGCCCGCGCGATCCTGCGGTTAGCCTTTGACTCGGGCATTACCCACTTTGATCTGGCCAACAATTATGGGCCGCCGCCCGGATCCGCCGAAGAGAATTTCGGCCGGATCTTGCGCCAGGATTTTCAAGGTTACCGCGATCAACTTGTCATTTCCACCAAGGCCGGCTATTACATGTGGCAGGGCCCCTATGGCGAATGGGGTTCTAAGAAATATCTTGTCGCCAGCCTGGACCAAAGCCTGTCCCGGATGGGGCTCGATTACGTCGATATCTTCTACCACCATCGGCCTGATCCAGACACGCTGTTGGAGGAAACCATGGCAACCCTCGACCTTATCGTTCGCCAGGGTAAAGCTCTTTATGTCGGTATTTCCAATTATGCCGCACCGGAAGCGGAAAAGGCTATTGCTATCCTCCGTCGCCTCGGAACTCCATGTCTCATCCACCAACCCAAATATTCGATGTTCGAGCGGTGGGTGGAAGACGGCCTTCTCGATGTCCTTGAAAAAGAGGGGGTTGGCTGCATCCCGTTTTCGCCGCTGGCCCAGGGGTTATTGACAGACAAGTATTTGAAGGGCATCCCGGAAGACTCCCGCGCACACAAGCCCAGCGGCTTTTTGCAGGAAGCCCAGGTCACCCCGGAACGGATCGATCAGGCAAAGCGACTTAATGAATTGGCTACCAACCGCGAACAGACGTTGGCACAAATGGCGTTGGCCTGGATTCTCCGGGATAAGCGGATCACGTCCGTGCTAATCGGGGTCAGTAGGCCGGCGCAGCTTACGGATTCCCTGCAATGCTTCAGAAATACCTGGTTTTCAAGCGATGAGCTTGCGGCTATCGAGAAGATCCTCCAACCCCCGACATCCGTTAAGAAATGATCGATCTTTTTTCGGGAATAGGTGTTCCCACCTAGGGAAAATATCGAGTTCCTTTATGCCCATATAGTATTGGTTATCAATTTTTTGTGATCTGGCATCGCGATTGTCTATATATAGGCATTAAAGTACTCGTATGAAACAGATCATTTCTTTCGTTGCCCTTTTACTCACCGCGTTCGGCTCATTTGCGAACGACCATGATGGCAAGGCCGCCACGCAGGCCGCCGCCACTTCCGCCGCTTCTGCTAAAGTTATGAATGCCGGCGCGGTACGTTTCCAATTCACAAACATTAATGCCCAGGACCATACGGATTCCGTGTTGGTTATTTTCGACCGTTTCGACCATACTGGCGCAGGGGTAATCTACCAGGTTTACGCCGCCGACCAGCAGAACGGGATCGACATTTCCGCCATTCCTGCCGGCAAGTACTTTGTGACGATCCAGTGTATGGGTCTGCATCATGACCGTCTTGAGAAAACGATCACCATTAAGAAGCAAAAGAACGAAAAGGTGAACATCGCTCTGTCTGCTTCCGAACTTTTCTCAAGGGATAACGTCGTGATCCCGGTTACCCACACCAAGTTGTCCGACCTGTCCATTCTGTCGGGCAAGTAATCCTTGATTGGTAGCCTTTCGCCTTAAGCGATCCGCCTCGTCCATCCCACGAAAGACCTTTCTTTTTTCCATTCTTATTCCTTTCTGCATCACCAGTCTTCTTTCATTTCTGCCTCTCCAGGAAAAACGCTGATGCGCGATCACGAGGCTTTCCAGACCGCAGCTTAGATTTATTTATGTTCAAGAGAATCAATAAGTTTTCTTTTCTTCTTGTCCTATAATTAACATTATGTTAAATAGCCCCTTCGGGGGTAATACAGAAAACAAGCTGGTCTTCTGTTTAACAGCCCTTTTATTCAAGCAGGTTGAGTAGATTCGGGTATGAAAGTATTATATCGATTTCATTCAACCGGAGACGATCAAATTGATGCAAACTCTATCAATTACCTCCAAAAGGCACAGGCATATCTCAAGGCTGAATTATCACAATATGAGCGAGAGCCTGGGGCTATTCAACTTTGGCTCGATGATGATTCAAGACTGAATCATACTCTGATAGACTGCGGACCCATCGAGCAGGAAGTCCGTCTCGTTCTACAAGCATTTTTCGATATGGATCATGAGGATAGAACATGACGGATAATTTCGCTGACAAATCGCTTATACCAATTACCAATCCTTTATTTTTTGGCTCATCAGCATAGTATTTCTCAAAAGTCGCTAAGAATTCAGGAGGGATTTCCGTCGCCTTCGGCTCCGATTTGCCTGGAGTTGTTTTCTGTATTACCCCCGCCGACACCGCGCCTTTTTTCCCGGAGAGAAAATAAAAAAGGCGCTTCACAAGGCTGTAGCTAAATAACATAATGTTGTCTTATAGTCCAAGAGGCTAATGATTGTTTTCGGGGGTATGCGATCCATTATTGAAGGAAGGCGGATTTAATCAAAATGGATCGCATACCCCCGAAAACGGATGGAAAAGGAAGTTGACCTATAAGAAATCTTTATGTTAAATAGCCGCACGAGGCCTGCCCTTCGTCTTGTGATTATTTTTTTTAGCCCTACCTCAAATACAGAATACAGAGAGCCGCTTCGCTCCTAGCGAATGTGTGAGATTGATTATTCAATTCTTACTAAATCGGAATCTCCGGGAAGTCCGTCTATATACAGATTGCGGCAAATAATGTAGATTTCTTCGTAATCAATACGGTCTTTCTCGTCAGTGCCTATGTAGGTGCTGGCTGGGCCATTGAACGCTTTTACCGCGCCGCCCCTTACATTATTGCCCAGCGGCTTTATTTGGCAGTCTTTAACCTCTTTAAGCCATTTAAGGAACGAAGACCGTTTGTATAGCATTTATTTCAGGGGAATCTTTTCGACGAATTTTGACGTCTTGAAGTCTTTAGGCAAGACTATCCCATCATTTGCTTCTTCGTCTCTCTCGTGCTTCATAACAACCTTATACATTTGCTTCAGATTCTTTTTTGCCTCTAATACGCTATCGCCACTAGCAACAATGTCGGTTCTATGCTCAAAGAATGCCAAGTATCGCCCTGATTTACATTGCACTATAACGCCAGGAGCGTTCTTGTAAATCTTTCTCTTGATACCTGTTTTTGCCATACCCTAAAGGTAGGGCATTTTATTTTTCCTGTCAAGGCCTTATTGGTCTGCCAATAAAAATGGGTGTTTTCACGGTGCCCCACTGTTCGTCAAATCCATACCTTGACAATCAAATCAAAACAAATGAAATTCCTATTACACCTATTACTATTCTCGATTGCGTCTTTTACTGTGTACTCGCAGAACAAAATGATAACCAGACTTGAATCGGTCCAAAGCGTTTATATCGAAACCTATAAAGACAAAGTAAGATTAATGAGCGCAACCGGATTCATTATACGCTCAAAAACAAGAAATTATTTGGTGACGAATTACCATGTCGTCACCTCCAAAAATCCATGGGATTTATCGTGGATGGACACAAGAATGCCTATTACGCCAAACCGGATAATGATACTACAAAATGGGATGGAATTAGGAAATCACATAGCCAAATATGAAAACCTATTAACATCAACTGGAGATACGCTATGGCATCGCACTAAGATTAACAATGAAATGGTAGACGTAGTTGAACTACCACTGACAGATACTTCTTTGACAACAATGTATCCCGTGGACTACACTTTAACAACTGATTCAATACTCGCCACCCCAACCGACAGAGTATTTATACTTGGTTATCCGCTAGGCTTAAAAAGCCTGTCTGACTTACCAATATGGAAGTCCGGTTATTTGGCCTCAGAGCCCGATCTAGATCAGGAAGGAAAGCCGGTTATATGGGTTGATGATTTACCGTGGCCGGGCATGTCAGGATCTCCTGTTTATTTAATAAGCGAAACACTCCATTTTAGGAACGGCCAAAATATAACCTACCCCGGAAGTCCAAAGACCTTTTTTATGGGAGTTTTTTCTCATGGAAATGCGGCAGGGGTGTACGGTGCCCTTTGGAAGGGTGAATTTTTGAGAAAGATTTTCGAAAAACTGCCTTAATTCAAAACGACCGAACTGTCCATTTTCTTTAGCAAAATCGGGTCAATAATTGAGTTGCCTTCGCAGAAATGGACAAACCCATTGGGTCCTATTTGCTTTTTAATCACCCACGTATTATTTTTCTTGTAAACAACATCATACCCAGGAAGCGGGGCTTTTTGTCGTAGGGTTTCCTTCCGATTCTGGGAAGATTTATACTTTTCCAATATGGAAAGGAGGCACAATTGCAAGTGAGCCAAATTTTATTGATGTCGGACAATCGACGTTTTATATTGACGCTACCACGCGTGGTGGCATGTCCGGCAGCCCCGTCTTTTTTAGAAGTAGCCTTTTTGTGGGCTCAAACGGCAGTATCAACATTGGTACAACCGGCGCATTGCCGCCGGCCTTTCTGGTTGGGGTATACAGTGCACAATCAGTCGGACAGATAACTGTAAATACTTGAGTCTGATTTTAAATAAATTAGCTGAAGCCTCATGTTATTAATCGGGGTAGCTAAGAACAATCCCGAAATCCTTATTCAGAGTTATGACTAGCCCACACTGCGGAAGCTATTCGAGCTATTACTCTTTCACGCGTCTTTTCATCTGCGCTGGAATCACGGATATAAACGACAAGAACAAGTTGTCTTCCATCCGGAAGGAAAATGATCCCGACGTCGTTTGTAGCGGCTGTAATTCCCTTTTCATTGGTATTGGAAGTGCCTGTTTTATGGGCGACTACCGTGCCGGGCGGCAACAAGCCTTTGATCCGATGCGGACCGGTAGAGGTAGCTTTGAGGAACTGCATTAATAATTCCCTACTTGTCGGGGTAAGGATGCCGCCGTCCAGAAATAGTCTCAACAGGGCTGCCATGGCATTTGGAGTGCACCAGTTCTCGTATTGAACATCCCATTTCGCAGCCATCTCCGCCTCGGTAGCACCAATGGCAATATCTTTTATACCTAACTGGTGTATATACTCATTCACCTTCCTGGGTCCGCCAACCAACCGAAATAAAATATCACATCCGTTATTGTCGCTGGCGGATACTGTATAGCGAAGAATTTCCCGTAAAGTAATATCGACCGTCCCGCCGTTGTATCGATCTCGCATAGGACTCCAGGTGCCGTCAACCCAATCCATTTTATCAATATGTATTATTCTGTCAAGTGAAAGCTGGCCATTGTCAACGTCATGGAGTATCTTTATTGCCAAGGGAAACTTAAAAACGCTCTGCATAGGAAAACGGTCATCGCCATGTAAAGAGATCGTTCCGTTCCGTTCCGGGTAAAGAACAGACACCCCGACCATTCCGTCCACTTCATTTGCAATGATCCGAATGGAATCCCTTAAGGAGGTATGCTGTGCCCGGGCATTCCTTACGTTTAACAGTGTAGAAAACAGGAAAGCAGCAAATAAGACTTTTCCGTGAAGGAGCATATAACCTAATTGGCTCCAAGATACATAAAAATGAATGCGCATCTTTTCAAATCGTGCGCATAAATCGTCCGGGGACGCGCTCCTTCTCTCCTGGTCGCGCAACACACTGAACACGCCACCCCCGCTCGTATCCCGCCCGCGCCAACAGCCAGGCTGGCCTCTATCCCGGCGCCGCAGCGCGCCATAGCTTTTGCTTCGCCGTTTCAAGTACAGAACATTAACGTCAAACGAATCCGACAAGCGGTCATAATAGCAAAGACGATATCCTATCCCGCTCCATTATGCCCTAATTTTTCCTTCGCCGTTTCCATCTTGATCTCCACGGTCACCGAATCCTGTACCCGCAAACGCACTTTACCCAGCCGGCGATACAGGGTGTCCACGCTTACTTCAGACCCCGCCTCCACCGCCACCAGCGAACTATCCACCCGCCCGCCGATCACCCGGTGGGCCCTGAACGATTCCGTCGCGGTCGTCTTCCAACCGAGAAATTGCTTCTCCGGCCGTATTCTCTTTACGGCAAATGTCTTTGTATCGATCTGGATGGGATAGTCGAACTCGAGATTTTCTACCACTTCATCCCGGCCCGCTATATCGGCTGTCAGGGTCGCGCCCTCGCGGCGCAGCGGGATTCCCTCCTCGCGTGTATCGTCAATGGAACACAGCTGCTCGAATTCGCCGTTTCGCAAGCCGACAAACGAATTCGTATAGTATATATCTTCCGCCGGCGTGATGACCTGGACGAGGAGCGATTTGAGGTGAAAGCTATCGGTCAAATCCCGGATAATAAATTTGCAGGCGTCGCAACCCATAAGGGAAAGATCATTGTCAATCGTATCCGCCTCTCCTGTCTTCTTATTAATGTGCACAAAGTAGCTATATGAGGCACCATGCTGGCACATTGAATCGACTTTCCCGTCCACCACATCAAAACGCGTCGTAAGTGTGACGATATGATCCCGGCGGTCCAGCCGCGCAAATTCGACATATTTCCAGGAGGCGCTCCCACTATCCCTGGCTGCGGAGCTGTCTTTTATCGCGATCTTTGGAGAATCCATCGGGATGGCCTTTGCAACCGGGCGCCGATCACCACAGGAAAATAGAACTCCTAACGCAATAGCAATGGCCGGAGGAAATGGTTTCGTCATTGAATCCAAGATACGCGATGTTTATCTTAACTACAAACCGGCAAGATCGCGGTGCGCTTACCGTTAACTCAGCACCAACCCTTCCCGCAGCGCATCCGCATAACAGGCCTTATCGAAGCTGTACAAATGTGGCGACCGGTGGGCACCGATACTTCGCTTCTCATCCAGTTTCTTCAGTAGCCCGAGTGAAATCAACTTTTTGGGGAAATTGCTGATATCCAACTTCTTCCCTAACAAGGTCTCGTATAAGGTGTGGATCTCCGATAACGTGAACTTCTCGGGCAACAGGCTGATTCCGATGGGATAATGATAGAGCTGGATCCGAATCGTGTGCAAGGCCTCCCGCACCATTTCATTATGGTCGAACTCCAGCTTTGGAAGCCGTTCAAGATCGAACCACGCGCAGGCCTCTGACATCAGGTCCGGTTGCGGAACGGACTGCGAAAAATCCGTAATGGCATAAAAGCCGATCGAGACCGTTTGGTCAAGGAGCCAGTTGTCCCTCTTGACCCGCACGCCGGTGGACTCAAACCATTTCTCCTCGTCGAATTCATCAAAATTTAACCGGGTGGGGCCCCCGAAGGTCTTGAACTGTTGGAGAAAGAGCTTGTCGATCCCCGTCCGCTCCCGGACATTCCGTTCGGCAGCCTCTACCAGCTTTTCGGTTCGCCGGATATAGCCGCCCGGCAGACACCAGCCTTCAACGAGCCGATGCTTGATCAGCAACAGCTTCAGCTGCCGCTCGTGATAGCCGAATATGGCGCAGTCCAGCGATACATGGGGAATGTAGTATTTGTAGCCGTTAAGAACAAATTCTCTAAATTCTTCGTGAGCCGTCATGCCATAAAAATAAATAGTAAATTTCACTAAATATAGAATATATCTCCTATCTTCATTTCGTAATTATTACTAAATAACTCCCCATATGAAGCATGACAGAAGAAACTTTCTCCGCAAAGCCGCTCTGGGCGCGGCTGGCCTAAGCCTGGCTTCCTCCTTCCCCGCCCATATCCTCGCCGCTCACCAGCATCCTGCCCCCGGGCAATTATTCTTTAAGATCGCCCTCTCCCAATTCTCGTTTGCCAGCCAATTCTGGACAAAAAAACTCGATCCACTGGCTTTCCCGGCCAAATCGAAAGAGCTTGGAATTACCGGGCTTGACTACTGCTCGATGTTCTTTGCCGACAAAGCAAAGGATGCGGCTTTCCTGGCCGAACTGAAGAAAAGATCGGCCGATGCCGGCACCTACAACCTGCGCATCATGGTAGACGGTGAAGGGGTCCTGGGGGACCTCACGGAGGCTAACCGCCTCAAAGCCGTAGAAAACCATTATAAATGGATCGATGCCGCCGCCACCCTGGGCTGCCCGATGATCCGGGTAAATGTCGAAGGAGAAGGGGCGCCCGACGATGTGGCGAAAGCGGCGGTCGATAGCCTGGGCCGCCTGATCGAATATGGAAAGAAATCGCAGATCGACGTGATCGTCGAAAACCATATCGGCATCTCCTGTAATGCGGGCTGGCTCGCCGGAGTAATGAAGCAAGTCAACGATCCCCACTGTGGCACCCTTGCTGATTTCGGCAACTTCTGCGTCAACCGGACAAAACCGGAGACCCAGGACATCGCGGGCTGGATGAAAACAAAATGTCTGGAAGAATATGACCGATATAAAGGGATTGGCGAATTGATGCCCTTTGCCAAGGGTGTTCACGCAAAGAGCCATCTCTTCACGGCCGAGGGCAACGACCAGGAAACCGATTTTAACCGGATGTTCAGGATCATCAAGGATTCGGGGTTCACCGGCTGGGTCAGCATCGAATACGAAGGCGGGCTGTTAAAAATGTATTCCAAAGACGACCGGTACCTGGACGATTATGCCGGTACCATCGCTACAAAAAAGCTTGTCGAAAAGGCCGGAAGCCAGGTCTCCTAACCAAAACCTCTTTTTATGCAGCTCATAAAAAACGCCGCCGTCTACGATGTCGTGATCATCGGCTCGGGCGCGGGCGGCGGCATGGCCGGCTACGTCCTGGCGAATGCCGGCATTAAAGTATTAATGCTCGAAGCAGGTCCCTTCTTCGATCCCGCAAAGGATTCGCAACAACTGAAATGGTCTTATCAATCGCCGCGACGGGGCGGTAACGCGACCCGGCCGATGGGCGACTTCGACGCTGCCTTTGGCGGCTGGCAAATCGACGGCGAGCCGTATACGCAAAAGGATGGCTCCGACTTCCAATGGTTCCGATCCCGGATGCTGGGCGGGCGAACCAACCACTGGGCGCGCATCTCCCTGCGGATGGGACCAAGGGATTTCAAGTGCCGGACGGCCTTCGGCGACGGCGACGACTGGCCCATCACCTATGAAGAGATCAGCCCCTATTATGACAAAGTCGATCGCCTGATCGGCGTCTACGGATCCGTGGAGGGCCTGCCAAACGACCCCGACGGCATCTTCCTTCCCCCACCCCCACCCCGCCTCGGCGAACATTTTGTCAAAAAAGCAGTCACGGCCCAGGGAATCAAAGTCATCGCCGGCCGCGGCTCCGTCCTTACCGCCCCCCTACCCGGTAACAAAGACCGCCAGCCCTGTTTTTATTGCGGTCAATGCAACCGGTCCTGCAAGATCTACGGCGACTTTTCGTCCTCTTCCTGTCTCGTGATCCCGGCGATAAAAACCGGCAACCTGACGGTGACCAGTAACGCCGTCGTTCGCGAGATCCTCACCGGCGATGATGGATTGGCAAGCGGCGTTTCCTATATCAACAAAGACGACGGTCAGGAATATCGGATCAGGGCAAGAACCGTGATCCTCGCCGCGAGTACGTGCGAGTCTGCCCGTATCCTCCTTAATTCGCGATCCACCCGTCATCCAAACGGACTGGCCAACAGCAGCAATGCCGTCGGTAAATACCTTCATGATTCCACGCAAGGCGGCGCCGGTGTTGCCGTTCTCCCGCAGCTCTTCGACCGGCCGCGTTTCAATGAGGACGGCGTCGGCAGCCTGCACCTTTATTCGCCCTGGTGGCTGGACGGCAAGAAGCTGCCATTCGCTCGCGGATATCACCTGGAGATCTTCGGCGGGATGTGGATGCCGGGCTATGGCGGCTACTTCGGATTTGAAGGCGCCGTAGTCCCGTACCTGAACGGATACATTCCCCGTCGCGATGGCAAAATGAAGCCGGGCGGAGGGTTTGGGGCATCGCTGAAAGACGACTACCGGCGGTTTTACGGCAGCATTGCCGGTCTTGGATGTCACGGCGCGTCCACCGCTCGCGAAGACAACTACTGCGAGATCGACCCGAACGTCGTTGACAAATACGGCATCCCTGTATTACGCTTCCGGTATAAATGGTCGTCAGATGATATTGCGCAAGCCAAACACATGCAGGAAACGGCGCAGGCCGTGGTCCACGCGATGGGCGGAATTCCCCTCGTGCAACCGCAGGGACCCGAGACCAATTATGGTCTCGACAAACCCGGAAAAGGCATTCATGAAGTGGGAACGGTTCGAATGGGCGACGATCCGAAAAAAGCACCCCTCAACAAGTGGGGGCAGGCAAACGATTGCAAGAATCTTTTTGTCACCGATGGCTCGGTCTTCACCCAACAATCGGAGAAGAACCCGACCTGGACGATCCTTGCGCTTTCGATGCGGACGGCGGAATTCATCATTGACCAACGGAAAAAACGGAATTTATGAATAGAAGAGAAAGCCTCAAAACACTTGGGGCCATATCGGCGGGAACTATTTTGGGCGGATGCGCCAGCCACCCCGACAACAACACTGCGGGTCCTGCCGCAAACACAACCATCGATCCCACCGGCCGCCAGGACTTCGAAATGGCGCGCGATAAGGAATTGGCCGGCCGGCAATACTTTGACCCTCATGAAAAGGCTACGATCGCCGCGCTTGCCGATATCATCATTCCCAAAGACGATCACAGCGGCAGCGCCTCCGAGGCGGGCGTCCCCGACTTTATCGAATTTATCGTCAAGGATGAACCGCAACATCAACTACCGATGCGCGGCGGTCTCAGGTGGCTGGACATGGAGTGCCTGGATCGTTTCGACAAGGACTTTATCGGTTGTACGCCTCAACAGCAGGTGGCCATCGTTTCCGATATCGCCTATCCCTCGCTGGCAAAGCCTGGCATGCAGGCAGGCGTAACCTTCTTTAGCAAAATGCGCGATCTGACCGCTATCGGCTTTTTTACCAGCAAAATGGGGATTGCGGACCTTGGCTACAAGGGAAACACGCCAGGCAAATGGGAGGGTGTGCCGCCGGAGGTCCTGAAGAAGTACGGGCTATAGGATGGAGATCAATGGTTTCCGGCCAATCAGGACCCTTGCGCCACGGGGTAGCAAGGGATCGAACCGGTCCGGAGTAAATGCCACCACGATCCATATCCACAGCGGGAACTGGGCAAAGATCAGTATCCCGCCCCAAATTTCCAGTGGAAGGCGGTTTGTACGTAGAAAATACAAAACGCCCGTGCTGACAAACGGACCCACCAGCACTATGAAGAGTCCCAGCAGGAATTGGCCGCGGCTCAGCAACAGGAAAGGTCGCCGGTGTTTTAAAAGGAAATTCGCTTCCTGCTCGATCTCCGCCATTTCTTCGCGGTAGAATAACGGCAATATGGATTGGTAGTATGTTTCGAAGTCCTGGCCCTCCTCCAGGTTTAGCTCGATGAGGATACAAATGTGATCGAGCAGGTTCTGCCGCAAATCCGGGATCGTAATACCTCTGCTGCGGAGGTCGCCAAGAATGTATTCAATATGTTGATCGGTGACGGAATACATCAGGCTGTTTTTGGCTGAATATCCAGCAAGGTTGCCATAGTCTGCATAAAGGCCGCGATCTCTTTCACGCGCTCCCGGGTGGCCGCTTTGCCGGCGGGACTCAGCGAATAATATTTCCGCATCCGCTTCCCGATATAGTCCACCTCGGTCGTTACCAGGCCGTCGGCCTCCAGCGAATGCAGGGTCGGATATAGAGCGCCTTCGGTGATCTGGATCCTGTCCCCGCTCACCTCTTTTACGCGTTGCGTGATCTCATAACCGTACATCTTCTTGTTGTCGGCAAGCAGCTTGAGGATGATCGTCTTTAGGGTTCCTTTTATCAGTTCGGATGAATAGGCCATAGGCGAATATACGGCCTTTTGCGCGTCGTCTGATGTATCAGATTATCTGTGCACTCGCTTTTTCCAGCCGGGAGCCGGCCTGGTAGATAAAATATACTACTGAAGCGAAGAAAATAGCGATCAGTGCATAGGCCGGAAGATAGTTACCGGCGACATACAATTGCGCGCTGAAGAAATAAGCAAGAGCAATTACGGGTAGCAACGAAAGAGTGAAGAACATTTTCATACAAGTAGTGATTTACAGAAGTAAGCACGAAAGAATTATTGACACGAAAGATTTATTGACACGAAAGATTTATCGAGGCGAAAAAATTACAACCGCGAAAAATTTTTGTTGAACCGGTAGATCCAGAGCGTAAGCGAAAGCACAGATGCCAGTACAAGCGAATAAGCAAAGAAGAACTGGTCCTGCATGTAGAGGTTTGCACTGAGGATGTAGGTGCTGACGATGGTGGTAAGAGTTACCAGGTTGATTAACGTTTTCATTGGGTGTTACTTTTAGTTAAAAAAAGGCTATGATGAATAGTGAAACTGCGTGATCAGCGGCAGATCATAGTCAATTGGAATGGGCATTCCAGAGGATAACACACCAAATGCAATAGAGGTTATTCGAGGGGAGATTGGGTACGACCCTGAAAAGCGGAGCACTTTCAGGACTTAATATTCGGGTTTTAAAGGAAGCTGGATTTTCCGTTCGGACCAATAAGGAGTGAGAGATAAATCTGATCCAAAAGTATAGCCGAAACTTGAAAAATGCAAGTATTCCGGCAAATTTTTTTACCCATTATCCATGAAAACTCTTGTATCTTGCTCACATGCTGTCCATTAAGAAATTCCCTACCTGGTGGCTGCTGCTGGCTACCGGTATCGTTTTCTTCGGCGTAGGATTATTTGCCTTTGCGGACCCGCTCAACAGCTATCTTAAGATGGTTAAATTTACGGGTATTGCCCTTCTGCTCAATGGCGGCATCCTTCTCACCATGGTGATCGTCAACACGAAATATCCAAATGAGAAGAAGTGGATGCAGGCAGAAAGTATCGTTCATCTTTTCTTCGGCATCCTTTTTCTCCTGAACCCGCTGCTGTCTTTTATTGCCCTGCCTTATTTCATCGGCGCATGGATGCTGATCGTCGGCGTATTCAAGATCTTCGCGGCTGTCTCGTTCCGGCAATTTGTTCGCGGCTGGCTTCTGATCCTTTTGGCCGGCGGCCTGTTCGTGTTTTTCGGCGCCTTGCTTCTGTTTATTCCGCTCCCGAAAGCAAATGACATTACGATCCTGCTCGGGGCGTTTGGCATCATCATAGGTTCCCTCTATATCGTCGACTCCTACCGGTACCGCAAAATGAAGGATACGCTCGACATGCTCTTATAAGGCCCCTGGCATGATATCTGATTATTATAAGTCCTAATTTTGGTCTCCTATCACCAAATAATCATGACTATGCGCAGACTGGTCATTTTACTGGCCGTTTTCGGCAACTTCGCTCTCATTGTGCGCGCCCAGGATTCGCCTCACAGAAAAGACACCACACGGCTTCCCGCCAGGCCCAGGCCTGCGCTGGATCGCAAAAAATACGAGCACCGTAAATTCGATTCCACCCTTTTTACAGAAAACGCCGCCGCCACGCGCAGCGATTACCTGGAGTCGCTGGAGAAGACCTTTCTGCTACTGGACCAGGTATCTGTGACCCTTGGAACCCTCACTCAGCTGGATGATCTCCAGGGGCGGCTTACGCAAGAGCAATCGGCCCTTGCTTTGTTGAAGAGCCGGCTGTCCCAAAGCGAAAAAACCTTCAATATCCGGAACCTCCAGATGTTCAATACCTTGTTGGATGAGCTGCATCGCAACGAAACAGACTACTCCAAACAACTCACCGCCTACGATAAAACGGTCGATACGGTGCAGAAGCAAATCACGAGCCTGAAAAAGGATACGTTGATGTTGCACATCTTCCGCGACACGGCGCTGACCGATTCCTTCAGGGAACAGCTTGACCAACTTCGTGACAAATGGCGGCAGGCGGACAGCCTGATCAAGACCAACACGACGGTGATCGATGACCTTAAAGTGCTCTCATCTGAAAATACCATTGCCATCGAAGAACTAACGAGCAAAGTCGATAATGAACTCAAAGCCGTCGGCGGCCGGGCCTTTGGAAAAGAACGACCCTATCTTTGGGAACCTACGGGCTCGGTCACCCCCACCCCAACCAATACCGGCTTTACCAACTCGGTCAGTTCGGAAAAAAAACTGGTAAAATATTATTTCTCCAATACGCGGAACAAACGTTTCTGGCTGCTGCTCACCGGTCTTGCCTTCTTTTACTGGGTTTTTTTTAATTATCGTTCGTTCCGCCGGCTGAACGCAGTGAATGTGCTGGATGAATTCCATTTTCTTTTTCTCCGGCCAAGGCCGGTTGCGGCCACCCTGGTTTTTCTGCTCAGTCTCGCACCCCTTTTCGACATCCACGCTCCTGCGATCTACATTGAATCGACGCAGTTCCTCCTGATGCTGGTGCTGTCGGTGATCTTCTACCGGCTATTGCCAAAAGACCTGTTTCGCGGCTGGTGTATCTTTCTTCTGCTATTCCTGCTGGTGCCTGTGACCAGGATACTCGGCCTTCCCGTCCATCTGGAGCGTTGGGCCGATCTCCTGCAGTGCGCGGCTTCCGCCACTCTCGGTATCTATGGGCTCCTTGTCCGAAAACGCTGGATTCCGGGTCCGGACAACCGGTTCACCGGTGCAAGAGCAAATTTTGTCATCGGCGCCGTATGCCTCTATGTGTTGCTGAACCTGGCGGCAATATGGTGTAATATCACCGGTCGGGTAACGCTTTCGCAGATTTTTGGCGATACCGCCGTTTACGCGTTGGCACAGATCGTCAGCCTGACCGTCTTTGTACGAGTGGTGGTGGAAAGCTTTCTGCTTCAGATCCAAAGCAGCCGCGTTCGCAAGAAATATCCCGTCCATTTCGATTTTGGACACATCGCGCGATCGGTCAACCGGGGTACCGCCGTGCTTGCCACTCTGCTTTGGCTAATCGTATTTACAACCAACCTAAATTTATTCGACGCCATCAGCGATTGGCTGACGGACGCCCTCACCACCGTCAGGACCGTAGGTAGCCTGCCATTTACGCTTGGAGGAATTTTTCTCTTCGCAGGGATCATCTGGATCGCGAATTTCCTTCAACGCTACATTACGTATTTCTTCGGGGATGTAGGGGACGACGCTGCCATGGATGACAAAGGACAACGCTCCCGGTTGCTTGTCATGCGCCTCATCCTGTTGACACTCGGCTTTTTGCTGGCCGTGGCAGCCTCCGGTTTGTCGGTCGACCGGCTGACCGTTATTCTGGGCGCCCTAAGCGTCGGCATCGGTCTGGGTCTGCAGAGCATTGTCAATAATTTCGTTTCCGGAGTGATCCTCATATTCGACCGGCCGTTGCGTATCGGCGATACGGTTGAGATCGGAGACAAGCGAGGTAAAGTGCGCGAGATTGGCATTCGCTCCAGCCGCCTGCTGACCGAAGACGGCGCGGAGGTTATTATTCCCAACGGGGATGTTCTGTCGCATAATATCGTGAACTGGACCCTTAGCAACAACCACACCCGGGTTAGCCTCCAATTTAATGTGGCCAAACCGGCAAACCCGGAAGACCTGAGCACCAAGGCGATCGGCGACATCATCAAGAAGAACGACAATGTGCTGGATCACCGCGATCCGGAAGTGCTGCTGAATCCGATCAGTTCCAAACAGCTTTCGCTACGGGTGTTCTTCTGGTGCAAGGATTTTAACAAAGTGCCATTCACGACCAATGAGGTCCAATCCGACATCTATCGGTACCTCGAATCGAAGAACCTCCTGGCGGAATAAGAAACCCCCGGCTCTGGCCGGGGGTCGTTGATATGGTGATGGGATCGGATCAGTGCTCCTTGTCCACGTTATTGAACTTGTTGGTATAGGCTTCGGCCTTGTCCTTACCGGCAGGGCCTTTCTGCTCATAGATGGTGATCAAAAGGTCATAAGCATCTTTCAGCGCACCCTTTTCTTCCTGTTTGAGTTTGCCTTTGCTGCCAAGGTCCTGGTCAACCTTTTCGAAATAGGGAATGGCCTCATCGAACTTCTTTGTGGCTGCCGCGCGGAGATCCCCTCGTTGTTTTGCGGCTTCCGGCGTCTTGCCTTGCACCTTTTTGGCTTCGGTCTGAAGGTCTACCCCTGCGTTATACGCAATCTGGCCCAGAACCAGCGCCGCCTGCGGATAGTCCGGCTGCAGTTCGAGGGATTTTTGCAGGTTGACCTGCGCCTTGGCGGTGAGATCGGCTGCATTGGCCGGCCGCTTTCCGGTACTGGTGTCGGAAGCGTACTGATATTCTTCCAATCCGTAGTTGAAGAAGAACAAATAATTCTTGGGGAACCTGGCTACGACCTGATCATATCTCGCCCAGAGGGAATCCTTATTCCCGCTTTCCCGCGCCAGGTCGAGCTCCGTGCTGGGGAAGAAGAGATCGTTGGGGAACAGCGTCTCGCCAATTGCCAGGTATTTCCGGGCATTGGCCTCATCCTTCCGCGTATGATAATAGTCTACCAGCCATTTATAGATTTCGATCATGGACGATTTGTTGATCGTATCGATATGCGCGTCTGCGATCTTGCCGTAATAGTTGGCCGCAGTATCCTTTTTGCCCGCCTTTTCCGCCGAGATGCCAGCATATAACGTGGAGGTCGTGTCGATCTTCAGATTGGTCCAGCCTTTTCCGTTCATAAATGCGCTTGCAGCCAGTGCACCCTTGAAATTATACAACGCCGAGTCATACTTGCCGGTATTGTAGTCGTTCGCACCGACAGCGAAATAACCCTGATAGATCTCGTTGATCGGCTTGTATCCCTCCATCTGGAGCATAATGAGTTTCTTGTCGTCTACCTCACAGTACTTTTGCAGCGCGAGGAACGCCGTATCTCTTGCGCCGGGATATTGCGCGGACAGGGGTCCGGCGGCAATCGCATTGTATATTTTCAGCTTTGTGTACCACGCATCCCCGCTCTTCTGATTCTTTTCTACCGCTAATACCTTGTCGATCTCCGTTTTCGCGTCGGCAAGCTTACCGGCCTTTAAGAGGTCTTTCGCCTTATCGACGCTCTGCGCGAACAGGCCCATGCCAGCAAAGGCAAGGAATCCGGTCAGGACGAGTCTTCTCATTGTTTGAATGTTTATTTTTAGTTGGACAATTTAGATTTCTGGGCCGCTCTCAGGGAGGGTTCCGGGATCGGGGGCGGAGCCGTGATCCGGCAAAGAGCCGTGGCCGTTTCCATTCCCGTTGCCATTCGTTTCGCTACCGTTGGTCTCCCCTTCAAGTTTATCCAGCCGCGTGATCGCCGCGATCGCGTCGTATTCATCCAGCCTGATCAGCTTCACCCCTTGTGTGGCGCGACCCTGTTCGCTGATCCCTTTGACCGACATCCGGATCATCACGCCGCTCTTACAGGTGATCATCAGGTCTTCCGATTCGGTGACATCCAAAATGCCCACCAATTTACCGGTTTTCTCGGTTACGCTGATCGTTTTTACCCCTTTTCCACCCCGGTTGGTAATCCGGTATTCATCGATTGGGGTACGTTTGCCATAACCTTTCTCGCTGACCACCAATACCGTACGGGATTTGTCCTCCCGGTTGACGCAGATCATGCCGATGACTTCATCCGTTGCGTCATCAACTTCGATGCCAGCCACCCCGATTGCCCCTCTGCCGGTAGGCCGCACCTTATTTTCTTCGAACCGGATCGCCCTCCCGCTCTTAACCGCCATCAGGATTTCCGAGTTCCCATCCGTCAATTTAGCTTCCAGCAGCTGGTCGCCTTCCACGATCGTAATAGCATTGACCCCGGTCTGCCGGGGACGGCTGAATTCTTCGAGCGTAGTCTTCTTTATGACCCCCTGGGTCGTACACAATACAATCGAATGCGTCTGAACGAATTCTTCGTTTTTGAGGTCCCGGACGTCCAGGATAGCCCGTACCTTGTCGTCGGGCGGGATATTGATCAGGTTTTGAATGGCCCGGCCTTTCGCGCTCTTCTCCCCTTCCGGGATCTCATATACGTTGAGCCAATAACAGCGTCCCTTTTCGGTAAAGATCAGCATCGTGTGATGGGTGGAGGCGACAAACAGATGCTCGATATAGTCTTCCTCCCTCGCCCGGCCACCCACGGCGCCCCTGCCGCCGCGGCGCTGCTGGCGGTATTCAGTGGCCGAAGTGCGCTTGATATATCCCAGGTGCGAAATCGTAATGACGACGTCCTCCTCACGTATCAGGTCCTTTATACTGACCTCGTTGTCGAGGTAGGTGATCTCGGTCTTCCGCTCGTCGCCGAACTTGTCCTTGATTTCCAACAGTTCTTTCCGAATGACATCGAAACGCTTGCCTTCATCGGCCAGCAATTCGGTCAGATAGGCAATGAGCTTCATGAGGTCCTCATAATCTGCCTTGATCTTCTCCCGCTCCATGCCGGTGAGTCGCTGCAACCGCAGTTCGAGTATGGCCTTGGCCTGTACGTCGTCAAGTCCCCATCCCGCGCTGATCAGGCTTTCTCTTGCGACCTCGGGGGTCGAACTGTTCCGGATCAGCGTGATCACTTCGTCGAGATGGTCCAGCGCGATGAGATAGCCTTGGAGGATATGCGCCTTTTTTTGCGCTTCCCGCAGTTCGAACTGCGTGCGGCGGATGACCACATCCATCCGGAAGTCGACGAATTCCGAGATCATCTCACGGATGTTCAAGGTCCTTGGTCTTCCCTTGACCAGCGCCACATTGTTGATCCCGTATGAAGTCTGCAGTTCGGTGTGCTTGTAAAGTTGATTGATGACTACGTTGGCCACCGCGTCACGTTTGAGATCGATCACGATCCGCGTTCCTTCGCGCTTGTTGGATTCGTTGTTGATATGCGCGATCCCCTCGATGATCTTTTCATTGACCAGCTGGCCGATGCGGTCGCAGAGCGCATCCCGGTTAACCTGGTAAGGTACTTCGGTCACGACGATCTGTTCGCGTCCGCTGGATTTGGTATCGATATGGAGCTTGCCCCTCAGGACTACCCTGCCCCTTCCGAAATGCATCGCGGCCTTGACGCCTTCCATTCCGTAAATGATCCCGCCGGTGGGGAAATCCGGTGCCTTTATGTGCTGCATCAGTCCTTCCACGGTGATGTCACGCTTTTCGATATAGGCAATGCAGCCGTCGATCACCTCCGACAGGTTATGCGGCATCATATTGGTAGCCATCCCAACGGCTATGCCGCTTGAACCGTTCATCAGCAGCTGGGGTATCCGGGTCGGCAGGACTGTCGGCTCCAGTAGCGAATCATCAAAATTCGATTGGAAATCGACGGTTTCCTTGTCGATATCTTCCAGCATATATTCGGCAAGCCGGTGAAGGCGGGCCTCGATATACCGCATTGCCGCCGGCCCGTCGCCATCCTGGTTTCCGAAGTTCCCCTGGCCGTCGACCAGCAGATAACGCATGCTCCACTCCTGGGCCATCCGCACCATGGCATCGAAAATCGAAGCATCCCCATGCGGGTGATATTTCCCCATCACCTCGCCGACGATACGGGCCGCCTTTTTATATGGTTTGTTGCTGTTATTGCCCAGCTCGTTCATCCCGAACAGGATGCGGCGATGCACCGGCTTCAACCCGTCCCGGACGTCGGGCAAGGCGCGGCCGACAATAACCGACATCGAATAATCGATGTAGGCTGTCTTCATCTGCTCTTCAATATTTACCGGAACGATTCGATTGTTGTCCTGGGTCTCCAGTGGCGTGCTGTTATCTTCCATATCAATGAATTACCTATCCCTCGGGAAGGATGGCAAATGTACCTTATTTGAGGCTGAAAACGCGCTTCTGCGCTGGTTTTTTTCTGCGTTTTAACCTTCTGTTTTTCCACGATTGTGGACAGATTTTACTCCAGCCAGGCTCCTTTAACCGTGTCCCCGTCCACATCCACATATATGTGCTCCTGTAAGGTCGTCGAAAGGGACAAGCCGGTATAATCCGGCTGCACCGGGAAGGCTTTGTGGCTGCGTTCCACCAGCACCAGCACTTCGATCTTCCGGGGATGATAGTCCAGGAACGGCTTCATGGCGTATAGCAGTGTTTTGCCGCTGTTTGCGACATCGTCGATGACGATGACCACCCGGTCATTCAGTTCCGGAAGTTGGCTTAACGTGACCGGGCCTGGACTTTTCTTGTCCAGCGTGACGGTGATGAGTTGGATGGAAAGCTTGCCGCCGGTGATTTCCAGCAGATGTCGCTGGATCGTTCGCGCAATGACGCTCCCGCTTTCCCGGATACCGGCCAGGATCAGCTGCCGTTCGCCGGAATTGTTCTCCAGTATCTCATAGGCCATGCGCCGGAGCTTTTTTTCCGCCACCGCCTGGCTGAGGATATAGTTCTTCTCCATCAGCCGCAAAATAAATCACTTATCTTAGACCCAACAATTATTTTTCTATGGTCCTGCTCCAGCAGATCCTTTTCATCCTGGCTTTTGCAACGGCCGTCGGCCTGTTCACCAAAAGGATTCGCCAGATCCGTCGCAATATCCTGCTCGGCGGAGATGATCCCGCCTTCGCGTCGGGCGCCGATCGCGGGCGGCGCTGGCGAAACGTCGTCCTGCTCGCCCTTGGCCAGAAGAAGATGTTCCGCAACCCCCTTGTCGCTGTCATGCACTTTGTGATCTATGCCGGATTTATCATTATCAACCTGGAGGTGCTCGAGATCCTGCTTGATGGAGTCTTCGGCACACACCGGCTTTTTTCCCGTCTTTCGGCGAATTTGTATTTGTACCTGATCAACGGGTTTGAATTCCTCGCGCTGGGCGTGCTCGTCGCCTGTGTCATCTTTCTTTGCCGCCGGAATATCCTCCATTTACGCCGGTTCGTCAGCCGTGACCTTGACGGTTGGCCCCGCAGCGATGCCAATTATATCCTGATCACCGAGATCATTCTGATGTCGCTTTTCCTGACCATGAACGCTTGCGATACCCTGCTCCAGTCCCGGGGTTTCGGCCACTATGGCGAACATTTAACGGGCGATTTCGCCTTTTCCCGGTGGCTGCATCCCGCGCTCAACGGTTGGAGCAGCCATTCGCTGGCTGTGCTTGAACGGGTTTGCTGGTGGCTGCACATCCTCGGCATCCTCGCATTCCTAAACTACCTGCCGTTTTCAAAACATCTCCATATCCTGCTGGCTTTTCCAAATGCCTACTACGCCCGGCTAAGCCCGGAGGGGAAGTTCCAAAACATGCCGGCCGTCCGGCAGGAAGTCCTTTATGCGATGCAGCCGGAAACGGTGCCTCCGCCGACGGCAGATGGAAGTGCACCGCCAACGCCGCGTTTTGGCGCAAAGGACGTGTTCGATCTCACCTGGCGCAATCTGCTGGATGCCTATTCATGCACCGAATGCGGGCGGTGCTCCGCGGCCTGTCCCGCAAACCTGACCGGCAAAGTGCTCTCACCCCGCAAGATCATGATGAGTACCCGCGACCGGTTGGAAGAGGTAGGCCGGAATATCAATGCGAACGGGAAATTTGCCGACGATGGAAAAAATCTCCTGAACTATATAACCGTCGAAGAATTGCGGGCCTGTACAACCTGTAACGCCTGCGTCGAAGAATGCCCGGTGAGCATCAGCCCGCTGGAGATCATCATCGACATGCGCCGGGCGCTCATCATGGAAGATAGTAATGCGCCGCAGGAATGGAATACGATGTTCAGCAATGTCGAGAACAATTTTGCACCGTGGAAAGTTAGTCCCGACGAGAGGGACAAATGGGTGGAAGGTTGACAGCCTCGGGCGCCGACTTGGCCGCCGACTTGTCCGCCGAAGCTTTAGCGAAGGCGGAAGCTTTAGCGAAGGCGCCTCGCCAGGACCGTCAGGAACACCGTAACGTCATTGCTGAGCGTACTGGAGCCGCCCACGCCAAAGTCCCGCCGGTTGATCGTGAAACTCCCCTTGAAAATGAAGTCATCTCCCGCCGGAGTGGCCAGGAAAGGAAACGCAATCTCTTTTGTTGTCCCCTTTATCGTCAGCTTTCCCGTGATCCGGTAGTGCCCATTCGCATCCGTTGCCGCAACCGAGCTGGCCACAAAACGAATCCGCGGATACTTCTCCACATCGAAATAACTCTCTTTCCTCAGGTGTTCGTCGCGCGCGTCGTTACCGGTATTGACGGAATTCGCATCGACGCTCACGTCAAAGCTGTCGGCCTCAACATTTTGCGCATCCCAGTGGATCGTTCCTTGCAGGCCCTTGAACGATCCCTCGCTGTTGAATCCAAAATTCTTGATCTTAAAACGGATGGTCGACCCTTCGTCGACCGGTAGAAAGGAATGCCCCGGCGACTGAGCGTACATCGCTGTCATCGCCAGCTGCGCAAACGCAAATCCGATGATATACCGCATGCCTTGCTAATTTTCGGAAACCAGCTTTTGTAATTTTTTGACGTTCATGAAGCAAATCTCCTGCCGGTTATAAGACAGGATACCTTCTCCCTCCAGCCCGTTGATCAGTGTCGTGACCGTCTGCCTGCTGCTGCCGATCAGGCTCGCAATGTCTTCATGTGTGAGGTAATTCGGCATGCAAAACCCTTCCGCCGTATTCTCGCCCAGGTTTTGCTCGACCAGCTGCCACAGGAAGTGGATCAGCCGCGTGCGGACATCCTTGTTCAGGAGATTGATGAGCCGGTTTTCGATATTGCGGAGCTTGGCCCCCACCTGCTTGCTGTACCGCAAGGCCAGATCCGGGCGGCTCTTGAGCAAACGCTCGAAATTGTCGATGGTAAACGAGCAAAGACTGACGTCGTTCCGATATGCCTGGGCAAATTCCCCATGAAGATTGCTCTTTTCCAGGCTGAATTGTCCGAACAGTTCCCCTTGCTGGATGATCTCCTTGACCTGCTCATGCCCTTCATTGTCGATATACCCGATCTTGATCGTCCCTTCCTTTACAAAATAGATCTTGTTGTGATTGTAGGCTTCGAAATAGATGTATTCGCCTTTCGGCACTTCTATCACCCGATGTTCGACGTTGAGGTCCTGATATTCCTTGTCCGAGAGGTTGCACCAAAGGTCATAATTACGGATCAGCAGCATGCTTTCGGGTTCAGCCATATTGTATTGCACATTTAGCGATTAAAGTTACTTAGATTTACCGAAAATTTTCCGTTCATGGAGGTACCGACTATGGCCGACCTCGCCGCAAAAGGCGAAACTCCCGATATCTTGTTTTGGGTGGGCTGCTCCGGCAGTATCGATCAGCGGGCTCAGAAGATCACCCGCGCCTTCGCCACCATCCTCACGAAAGCGGGCATCCGCTACGCGATCCTTGGAAAAGAGGAGCTGTGCACCGGTGATCCCGCCCGGCGGGCGGGCAATGAGTTCCTGTTTCAGCTGATGGCCTACCAAAACATCCAGCTGCTCAACAACTACGGGATCAAAAGGATCGTCACCGCCTGTCCGCATTGCTTGAACATCTTGCGGAACGAATATCCTGAACTGGGGGGACAATATGAGGTTGTCCATCATACGGCCTTTTTGCAGGAGCTGATCGACAACGGGATGATCCGGCTCAAGGAGGGAGGTCCTTTTTCCGGTAAGCGGATCACGTACCACGACAGCTGCTACCTTGGGCGTGCGAACGGGATCTATGAAGCGCCAAGAAACGTTTTGGCGGCCCTGGACGCCGAGCTCGTGGAAATGCGCCGTTGCCGAAGCAAGGGTCTCTGCTGCGGCGCAGGGGGCGCGCAAATGTTTAAAGAGGAAGAAAAAGGCACTACGCGTGTCAACTTCGAACGCAGTGAGGAAGCGCTGTCTACGGGCGCCGCCGTCATTGCTGCCGCCTGCCCGTTTTGCAATACGATGCTGACCGACGGCGTCAAACACGAAGAAAAGGAAGAGACCGTCAAGGTGATGGATATCGCCGAACTGATTGCGGCGTCAATTGACTAATTTTGCAGAATGAATAGTGAACTTCTCGACCCATCTTCCCGCGTCTGGATCTATCAGGGGCACCGTCCCTTTACAGCGGACGAGGCGGCCCAAACGCGCCGGCTGCTTGATTCCTTCGTCCGGGACTGGCAATCCCACGGCACACCCGTCAACGGGTTCGCCGACATTCGCTACAACCAGTTTATCATCCTGATGGCCGACGAGACGGCCTCCGGTGTCAGCGGCTGCAGTACCGACAGTTCGGTGCGGCTCATCCGGCAGATCGGGCAACAAACCGGTATCCATCTTTTCGACCGTCTCGACCTGGCATTTTTGCTGGACGGAAAGGTTGTGTTGGTTCCGATGGCCCAGCTCCCGAAGGCGTTCTCGAGCGGCCGGATCTCGGGGGATTCGCTATACTTCAACAACACCATTCAGACCAAAGAGGAATTGGAGTCCAAGTGGCCGGTTGCGCTGAAGGACAGCTGGTTAGGGGCGAAGTATTTGGACCGGAAAGCGTCGGCCGGCGCGAGTTCGCCGACCTAAAAATTATTTGCGCGGGAAGGCACAAATCTTACATTTGCAATCCGGTATTTACAACCGGAGTCTATTTGCGGAAGTAGCTCAGTTGGTAGAGCGACAGCTTCCCAAGCTGTAGGTCGCGGGTTCGAACCTCGTCTTCCGCTCTCGGGGTCTTCACAACTGTGGAGACTTTTTTATTGCCGGTGGGCGGCTTTCCCGGATGCAGGTTTATCTGATCAGGACGACGGTCCCCTTGCGGAATACGGGCTGTTTGGCGGTCGTATTGAAAAACCGAACCGTCCAGACGTAGACCCCGGGCGGTGCCTTTATGGCCCCGAAATAGCCGTCCCAACCCGCTTCGGGGTCTGCACCATGAAATACCCTGACGCCGAACCGGTCATAGATACTCATCTCAAATTCGCTCATGTCGCAGGCGTGCAGGGGTCTGAAGCGGTCATTACGCCCGTCACCGTCGGGAGTAAATGCATTTGGCAGCAATAGCTGACAACTGCAGGCCGTAAAGTCGACGACCGCCGACAGCGTATCGGTTCCACAACCATTGGCTGCCACGACCGTATAGGTGCCGTTTACCGTCGGATGATAGGCGGAGCCGGTTGATCCGTCCTGCCAGAGGTAGCTATCTGCGTTGCCCAGTGGCTGCAAAGCGAAATCCTCGCCGTTGCAAAGCGCGGTGTCCTTCAACATGGTGACATGGAGGCTGTCGTCAAATCGCACCCGCAGCGAATCCGTAAAGACGCATTGCCCCACCTGGGCGACTACCTTGAACATGCCGGCCTGATAGACAAAATAGGTGCTTTGTCCGGATTGACCCTGGTCATTTCGCTGGGGCGGATCGGCCGTCCAGGTATAGGACCCCTGACCGAAGTCCGCATTTAACACCAGCGTCTTTCCCTGGCAGATGGCGGTGTCGTGGAAATCCAGCGGTCGATTATTCCGGTAGGCTACATTGACGGTATCGGTAACCTCACACGTACCGTTATAGGTTGCGAAAACCCAGTATTGGCCGGGGGTCGTTACCGTGATCTGCGAGGCCGTCGAACCGGTACTCCAATCCCATGCTGTTGCCCCGGACAGGTTGGCGGCAACAGTGTAGACCTGGTTAGGACATAGCAGCGTATCGCCGCCCAGGCTGAAAGGCGGCCCCTGCGGGGGCGAGTAGGTGATGGATACCGTGTCGCTGTAAGTACCGCAGCCCGGCACCGTCACGATGGCTACATATGTCCCGCCGGGATAGTGTGTGACCAACTGATCCCCCGTGTAGGGCAGCAGGCTTCCATTCAGGAACCAGGCATACACACCGTTCTGGGTCGCCGCGTTCAGTTGCAAGTTGGCGCTGTCGCACATCACATGGTTCTTCCCCAGATCGATCTGCGGCGTATCGCTGGCGTATACCCCGACACTGTCGCTGATCCAGCAACCGTTCACCGCGACGGTGTAGACGCCGCTCTGCGTAATGCGCAGGGTGTCCGTATGCGTCGTGCTGTCGTCGTTCCACGTATAGTTGGCTCCGGGTATCACCGGCCCCTGTAGCAGTACATTCGGGTTTTGACCGCAGACATAGATATCCGGACCAAGATTGAAATTCATCGGCGTGACAATGGTAATTGTCTTACGGAGGACAATGGTGTCGCTGCCGGCGTACCAGACATCCAGTGATACGGTGTAGGAGCCGGTACCCGCAAAAATATGGACGGGATTCTTTCCGGCGGAGCTGTCGTTATAGCCCGATGCCGGATCTCCAAAGTGCCAGCGGATATAGTCGGGTGAAAACAGGGAATCCAGGAGCGGGGACGAGAACACCACTGATGTGTTGACGCAGGTTGAACTCCAGGCGATGGTATCCGTGCCCGACTGTGCCCGGACCGAAAGAATTCCGAACAAAAACCCTAGGAAAGTAAGAACGCCGCGCCGGGACATGGATAAGTCGGGTTTTAGTCTTTCAATTTTAAGAGGGTCCTGACCTGCTGTACGGATCCGTTTTGCAAGCGGGCGTAATAAACGCCCGACGCCAGTTCGGCGGTGTTCACGATCACGGAATAGGTCCCCTGCCCATATCCCTCGTCGACAGGTATCATCATCAGTCGCCCGGTCGTGTCGAAGATCTGGACCAGGGTATGTCCACCGTTCGTTTTGAACGTCAGTGTCGTGCTTGCCGAGAATGGGTTCGGATAGTTCGAGATCAGATTGCTGCCGAGGTTGTTGAGATTCGTATAGTTGTTATTGCAGGCAGTATTCTTTATGAACGGCAGGTACTGGTAGCTTTTCAGCAACATCGTGCTAACGTCGTCCGAATTCACGCAGAACCAGTCACGCAAAAAGGTCGAATAGACCGACCGGAAATCATATTGCATGGGTATATTGCTCTCTACATTCAGGGCGCTAAGGTCGGGGTTCTGGCCGAGCACACCGGTCTGTGCGCTGTTGCCGAAAATGAAGACGGGTTGTGCCGTACCGTGGTCGGTGCCCATGCTCCCGTTGGAAATGATACGGCGCCCGAATTCGGAGAAGGTCATCCCCATGACCCGGTCAGCCGCTCCGAGGTACCTGAGGTCGCTCATAAATGCCGCGATGGCATCGGATGTTTGTTTGAGCAGGCCGGCGTGGGCGCCTTTGGTCGTGTCGCCCGGGGTCACCTGCCCGCCGTGCGTATCGAAACCGCCGGAGCTAACCAGGTAAACTTTTGTTTTCAGGCCACCTGCTACGAGGCGGGCGACGGTCTTCAACTGCGCCGCGAGGTCGTTGTCGGCCGGATATGGCGCCTGCTGGGTCACTTTTGCGGCGGCGGCCTCGATGGCCCCGGCGTATTTGTTGGTCTGCCTGGCGATCGACTGCAGATAGGTTACTTCCGTGCCCATCGGCGTATCCGGTTCCGGCGAAGTGATCCCGTTGATCAGGTTATAAAAGTCCGCGTCCGTAGGAACGGCCATGGCAGTTGAACCGCTGTCGGCCATAAACGCCGGGGAAATGACCGAGCCGATCTGGATCGCCAGCGGGTCGGGCATATCCGCATTGGGGTAGCCGACCGGAAAATTGGTATACGTCTGGCCCAGGAATCGACCGACCCAGCCTGTATTCAGGAATTGATCTTCGTCCGCTCCCGAGAGCCACACATCCATCGCCCTGAAGTGAGAGCCATCCGCGTCGGGGTAGCCGACGGCCTGCAGGACGGCCAGTTGATCATTGTCGTAGAGCGACTGCATGCCGGTCATCGAGGGGTGCAGACCGTTCATGGTGTCCTGCGAAAGTTTCAGCACGTCTCCTTCGGGAATCGCGATATTGGTCCGGGCGGCAAAATAATCGCTGTAGTTCGACAGCGGAACAAGCGTGTTCAGGCCGTCATTCCCGCCCACCAACTGGACGAGTACCAACACGTGATCGTTGTCGCCGGCACCTTGCAACAGTTGGAGAAAAGGCAGCCGGGAAATGGCGCTGATCTTGAACCCACCGATTAAAGTCAGTGGAGTAACGGTCCGGATAAAGTCTCTTCTTCGCATGTCGATCGAATTAGCGTTTAAGAAAGATGGTATTCGGGCAAATCCATGATATACTTGTACAAGGCCCGCAGGCGTGTGTCCACGATCGTAAAGGCTCCCATATCGGAAGGAGAGGCTACATAATTCTGCCAGGCGGTTGTCCAATACTGGTCCGTCGTCAGGCCGCCGAGCAGAATGGTTTGTTTGATCAGCGTCACGGAACTTGCAGTCAACGGCGGACGCAGCAATACCGCCAGGGAGTCGTTGATCAGCTGATTGGGATCCTGCGGCGCGGAAAGCAAACTCGCGAACCCGATGGCATCGATGCGCAAGGTAGTGCCGCTCATCATGTCACCCGTGCCGATGAGAAGATCGGTATAAAAGTTCCGGTCGGAGTAAGTGACGGAATTGATCCAGAGCTCGTGATATTGCGGCGCCTCGCGGTAAGCGTCCCAGCCCGCGACTAACGGGATCGCCATCAACTCCTGTTGCAGACCCGCGGAGCGCTGCGACAGCATGGTCCACGCATTGTACTGGCCGGCGACATCCGTGGGGATTGCCAGCCGGTATTCCCGACAGAGGCCAACCAACAGGTCCAGCGGGCTCTTGATGATACAGGCCCCGGAGTTCACGAGGTCGAAGAAATGCTGGCTTTTGAAAAGAGCCGAAAGCACGGCCGTGATATTGTAATTGCTTTGCCGGAAGATGGTTGCCAGGGGTGTGATAATGTTCGTTTCGATTGCATCGTCGATTTTGTAATACACGAACCAGTTATATAATTTGCGGCAGATGAACTTCGCCGATTCGTCGGTAGAAAATATCATTGCCAGGAGGTTGTCCAGTTCACCCGATCCCGCACTTCCGGAGTAACCGGTGATGATCGCATTGCCGTAAAAAGACGAGAAGGATTTGTTGGTCGTATCGTGGTTGCCGGGCTGGAAAGTATAGTTAAAGTTAACGTCGACGCTGTGGCCCGTCAATACCCTGGCGGCGTTGTGCACGTCATCCTGCGTATAGGTTGTGCCCGTCAGTCCGAGGCCGACCGTATAAAGCTCCTGCAGCTCGCGGCCGTAATTTTCGTTCGGCGCCTGAAACGTGTTCGTGCTTCCGTTGAGAAAGATAAGCATGGCAGGATCCAGGGTAACCGCTTTTACCAGTGCGGGAAAACTCCCGAGCGCGTTTGCACGCAACGTCATATATTGGTTATACCAAAGCTCGCAGGGGATGGTGGAAAGGTCATTGTAGGCATCCATTGCAAAATGGTTGTGCCAGAACAAGGTTATTTTTTCATGGATCGAGCGGCCGCCATTCAACAGCTGGCCCAGCCACCAGGCCTGAAGGCTCCCGAGCCGGTTGCCGTTCATGGTCGGATCCTGGTAAAGCAAGCCGGTTCCCACCCAGGTCTGCCAGGACGCCACACCGGTTGGGTCGGCGCCGTAGTTGTTCAGCGGTTTCGTCGCCGGCGCTGCGGAAGGCTGAAGGATTTCATCCACCGCCTGCGACATCGTAAGTCCCTTGAAGTAGTTGATGTCGGCGACAGAGGCGCCGAATAACGTGCGTTTCAGGAGATGGACAACATGGGGAGTGTCCCAGGCGCCCGTATACACATCGAGGCCAAGCGGGCTGCCCGGCATTTTTTGCTTCATAATGTGGTCTATTGAATTATAGCATTAAGCCTTCCCAAAGGCTTTGTTATGGCTGAAAAATCGCGACGATGCTACCATTCGAAAACCGGATGGTACCCGCCGAGCCGGTTACTGTCAGCGCGAATGATCCCGTCACCACTCCGTTGTAGGACTTGGGATAGGTGCTGATCAGGACAAAGTCCGCGCTGTCACCGGTATTGGTAAAGGAGTTCCCTGCGCCGTCCACATAGGTCGCCAGCAAGCTGTCCCCGCGAAATCGCTGTGCGGTGTCGCCGATCAGACGGATCGCAAGGCTGCCCTGCTTCGTGGAACTGTCGGGATATTGACCTTCGATCAACGTCGTGTGCGTGCTGTCGACGTTCTGAATGTACACGGTACCGACAGGGAATGCGATGGTAGAGTCGTTTGCCTCAAATGAAATGGAAGAAACCGGCGTGGCGGATGGAACATGGCTGCTTTTATTGCAAGCTGCCAGGCCGAAACATAGGAATAACAAGGATTTTAGCGCAGGTCCGTTTTTCATAGCGTCTGCTTTGGCGGTCTTAAACAGCCACCAAATTGCAATTATCAGGCCAAAGGTCCGGTCAGGCGAGTGAAATCCGGATGGTTCATTCCACCTGACGGTGTCATTATCATATGCCAACTTGTCACATCACATTCGTTTTCTGCTTATCTTTGCCGTCTAACCAGATTCAGGAACAATGGAATCAATGGGGACGAAGATACATGACGAAGCACGGCAGGGCGAGGCGTTCGCCACATCTGGGGCTGATTCGTGGGGCTACCGGAGAAAGTTCTATATCGAAAGTTATGGTTGCCAGATGAACTTCTCGGACAGCGAGATCGTGGCCTCCATTTTGAATGACAACGGATTTGGCGCGACCCCCAATTACGCAGAGGCAGATCTGGTGTTATTGAATACCTGCAGCATACGCGAAAAAGCGGAGCAGACGGTGCGGAACCGGTTGCAGCTCTTCCGGCAGGTGAAGGAAAACCGGCCGGGCATGTTGATCGGCGTGCTGGGCTGTATGGCTGAGCGACTGAAAGGCAAATTCCTGGAAGAAGAGCAGCTGGTCGATATGGTCATAGGCCCCGATGCCTACCGAACCCTGCCCGGGCTGATTGGCGAAGCGGAGGCCGGCCAGAAGGCGGTTAATGTTCTGCTTAGCCGCGAAGAAACCTACGCGGATATCTCACCCGTCCGGCTTGACAGCAATGGCGTGACGGCATTCGTGAGCATTATGAGGGGTTGCAACAATATGTGCTCCTTTTGTGTTGTCCCTTTCACCCGCGGCCGGGAGCGCAGCCGCGATGCCGGGAGCATTGTCGGGGAATGCCGGGAGCTCTTTAGAAAAGGCTACCGGGAAGTGACGCTGCTGGGTCAGAATGTCGATAGCTATTTCTGGCTGGACGAGGCGACGGGACAAACGATAACGTTTGCCGGCCTGCTTGAAATGGTGGCTTCGGTCGACCCTGCCCTCCGGGTGCGGTTTTCCACTTCCCACCCCAAGGACATCACCGATGAGGTATTGCACGCGATGGTCGTCCATCCCAATATTTGCAAGTATATCCATTTACCGGTCCAAAGCGGCAGCACCCGGGTTCTTCAATTGATGAACCGGACCTATACCCGGGAATGGTATCTGGCGAAAATCGACCGCATAAAGGCCGTCATTCCCGATTGCGGGCTGAGTACGGACATCATTGCGGGTTTCTGCACCGAGACCGAGGAGGACCACCGGGAGACGATGAGTTTGATGCAATATGCGCGGTACGATATGAGCTACATGTTCTTTTATAGTGAGCGGCCCGGCACGCTTGCCGCCCGTCGCTACAAGGATGATGTGCCCGAAGCGACGAAGAAGCGAAGACTGGATGAGATCGTTAAATTGCAAAACCGTCTTTCGCAGGCAAAGAACCGCGAAGACCTGGGAAAGATATTTGAGGTCCTTATTGAAGGGGATTCCAAAAAAAGCGCGGACGAATGGCGCGGCCGCAACAGTCAAAATAAGGTAGTGGTCTTTCCGAAGGCCCGGTACCCTTACCGTAAAGGGGATTACGTACAGGTAAAAGTGAACGATTGCACCGGCGCAACCCTGATCGGAACAATAATCGAATAATCGTATGGACATTCAATCTATCAAGAACAGGTTTGGGATCATCGGCAACTCGCCGGCACTGAACTTTGCCTTACAGGTAGCGGCGCAGGTGGCGGGGACCGACCTCACGGTGTTGATCTCCGGTGAAAGCGGGGTGGGAAAAGAAGCATTTTCGGCAGCTATACATGCCTTATCGGCGCGAAAACATAATTCATTCATCGCAGTAAACTGCGGGGCCATCCCTGAAGGGACGATCGACTCGGAACTATTCGGACATGAAAAAGGCTCCTTTACCGGCGCCGTCGACTCCCGGAAGGGTTATTTTGAAACAGTCAACGGGGGTACCATCTTCCTGGATGAGGTCGGGGAACTACCGCTGGGTACGCAGGCGCGGCTATTACGGGTGCTCGAAGCCGGAGAATTCATCCGGGTGGGCTCCTCCAAGGTCCAAAAGACGGACGTTCGGGTCATCGCCGCTACCAATAAGGATCTGCTCGAGTTGACGGATAAGGGGAAATTCCGGGAAGACCTCTACTACCGGCTCAGCACGGTGCCGATCCGCGTTCCCGCCCTGCGCGACCGGAAAGAGGACATCCCGCTGCTTTTCCGAAAATTTGCCGTCGATTTCGCCGAGCGCTATAAGACGGCCCCGGTACAGCTTGACGAAGATGCCAAAAATTGGTTAATAAGTTATCCCTGGCCTGGTAATGTCCGGGAATTGAAAAATATTGCAGAACAGATCTCCGTTCTGTCGGAGGACAAGCATATTTCCGCCGAGGTGCTGAGACGTTTTATCCCGGAGTCGACTGTCAACCGGCTGCCCATGGTCATGCCGTCAAATGGCTCGGGCGCCAACGGAACGCATGATTTCAACAACGAGCGGGAGATCCTGTATACGCTCTTCTTCGACATGAAAAAGGATGTGACCGAGCTGAAGAAGATGTTCCGCGAGATCGTTCAGAATCCGTCGCTGGCAACACCGCAGCATTCGGCCTACCTCAATGACCTTAAGGAGCTCAAACCCGCGGATATCTACCCGACCCCGGCGATCGCGGCCGGTCAGCCGGTGGTGATCCACAATACGAACGGCCATGATGACATCCATCAGCACGAAGAAGTGGAGGAATCGCTGAACATTATGGATAAAGAAAAAGAGTTGATCGTGAAAGCCCTGAAAAAACACAAAGGCAAGCGCAAGGATGCCGCTTCCGATCTCGGGATCAGCGAACGTACCTTGTATCGCAAACTAAAGGAATACGACATCAATGAATAGAGTTTTCGGCATACTCGGCATCCTGTCCATGGTCCTTCTCGCCTCCTGCAAGATCTATTCCTTTAAGGATACCTCGATCCCGGCGGAAGTAAAGAGCATTCATCTGGGCTATATCGAGAACCGCGCCCGGCTGGTCAATCCCGCACTTGCGCCGGCGCTCAACGACGCCCTCCGGCAAAAGATCAACAACCAGGCCTCCCGCCTTTCCCAAGTCCAGGGCACTGACGCCGACTACGACATAAGCGCATGGGTATCCGACTATAATTACAGTACGTCCGGTGTATCGCAACAGCAGGCGGCCAGCACCCGGTTAACCGTGACCGTCCATATCGTGTTTAAAAATAACCTGGACCCTACCGGCAAAAAAGTGCCGCCGGCTAATTTCGAAACGGATGTGTCAAGGAACTTTGATTTTTCCGCCCAAACCTCGATCACCGACGCCGAGACACAACTCTTGCCGACTATTACTAGCAACCTGACGGATGAAATTTTTAACAAGTTATTTTCCAACTGGTAGAAAGGTTAAACATGAACCAATCCATGCAGCGGGCCATACAACATCTTTTCCAGGTCACCAGCCTCGAAGCCGTTTCCCTGGAGCATTTGGAGACGCTGGTAGAAGAATATCCCTGTTTCGGCTTTGGGCATTATCTGCTTTCGCAAAAACTCCGCGTCGAAAATTCCGACCGATTTTTGCCGGCGACCCAAAGGACCAATTTGTATTTTCCGAACCCGTTCTGGCTGCAGTGGATGTTGGACAATACATCCGGGCCGGTCAAACCGTCGGCCGAAGTAGCCGCCGGAGACGAGGGGATCGTCGTAGAGGAGCCGGAGTTCGCTCCCCGGGAAGCCTGGCCCGAAATGGAGACGGTGGAAGCCCCTGCAGAAACGGACACGTTTCAACCCGATCCCGGGGCGCCGGCTTCCGCATCGGAATTGCTCTTCGAAAGCATCGAACACGCAAAATCGCTTCGCGAGTCGCTGCAAAAGATCAACGAGGATTTTCAATCGCATAACGGGCAGGAGACGGCGCAACCCGCGCCCGCCGAAGAGCCTATCCAGGATGAAGAACCACCCTTTGTCCTCGATGAAACGGATCGATCGCCGGAAACGTCGGAAGCCACGCCAGTCGCCGAACCCGTCAACGCGGAAACCGCCCCAATCGCGGAAGCCACGCCAGTCGCCGAATCCGCGCCCATTGTCGCAGAGAATACACCACTTTTCGAGCCCCTCCATACCATCGACTATTTTGCATCGCAGGGCATCAAACTGACCCTCGACGAAAATCCGACAGACCCGCTGGGCCGTCAGCTTAAGAGCTTCACGGATTGGCTTCGGACCATGCGCCGGCTTCCGCAACAAGGCCGGGAGATCATCCCCGACCGTGTCGCCGAGCAGACCGTCCAAAACTTCGCCGCGCATTCGATCGAAGGAAAAGAGCCCGTCACGGAGACGATGGCGGAAGTCCTTGTCAAGCAGGGGATGCCTGAGAGGGCCCGGGTCGTATATGAAAAATTAAGTTTGCTCAATCCCGACAAAAGCGCGTACTTTGCGGCCAAAATCGAACAATTAAACTCTCATTGATATGCTCTTTTTTGTGATCCTGATTATACTTGCGTGTGTGATCCTCGGCGGGATCATCCTGATCCAGAACCCGAAAGGCGGCGGCCTCGCAAGTAATGTGGGCGGTTTTAGCAACCAGCTGATGGGTGTCAAACAAACGACCGACGCCCTGGAGAAAGGCACCTGGGTAATGGCTGTGTTTGTCGGCCTTCTTTGCCTCTTCTCTGCGATCTTTATCAAGCCTGGCACTTCCAATGTAGATTCCCGGGCTCAAAAGGTGAATGCACCCACAACGCAACAGCCGGTCGCTCCGGTTGGCGGCGGACAGCCTGTTAACAAGTAATCGGCCGCCCGGGTCAGCCTGGCTATATTATTAAGCAGTCAACATTTCCTGAGTTGGCTGCTTTTTTTTATTTTAGTCTGGAAAATGTGCGGGAAATTTGCCTTTGAGGAAATTTGCAAATTTCCCGCAAACCTCTAATTATTGACCTATCGGTCGAGCCGGCCTCCGGCCGGCTAAAATCGATATACCTATGAAGAGATTCCTTTTGTTGGTCCTCGCCGTGATATTAATTGCGCTTGGATTCGTCGCCTGGCGCATCTTCGGTCCCGGAACCGCATTCAGCGGTGACAGTTATGCGCTCTATATCCGCACCGGAATGACCTTCGAACAGCTGCGCAAGGTTATGCAAAAAGACACCGTCGTTGCCAGTCCCGCCTTTTTTGACTGGGTGGCCGCCCGGATGGACTACCCGGCCAACATCAAAGCCGGTAAATATGAGATCAAAAAGGATATGAGCCTGCTCAATATCCTGCGGATGCTTCATAACGGTCGTCAAACGCCGGTTCATCTCGTTATCGTCAAATTTCGCACGCTCGAAGGGTTTGCCGGAGCGGTAGGCCGGAAATTCGAATGCGACTCCGACGGGATCGCAGCGTTCATCCACAACAATGATTCGTTGCGGCCACTTGGCGTCGACAGCAACACCTTCCTCACCATCGTCATGCCCAATACGTATAGCTATTTCTGGAATTCTCCGCCATCGGCCATCTTCAAAAAGATGTATGCCGGCTATAAAACCTGGTGGACCCCGGATCGTGTCCGGGCGGCGGCTGCCCGAGGGCTCACTCCCGCGACGGCAACCATCCTCGCTTCCATCGTGGAAGAGGAAACGAACGCACAGCCCGATAAGGGAAAGATCGCAAGCGTATACCTCAATCGGTTGTCCAGGCGAATCAAACTCGGCGCCGACCCAACCATCAAATTTGCCATGCGCGACTTCGAAATGAAACGGATCTACGATAAGGACCTTAAAGTGCAATCCCCATATAACACCTATCTTCATGACGGCTTGCCGCCCGGACCCATCTGTACTCCATCCGCCCAAACCCTGGAAGCCGTGCTGACCGCGCCTGAGACCAATTACTTGTATTTTGTAGCCAAACCGGACAATAGCGGCTATTCGAATTTTGCGGTGACCTATAAGGAACATCTGCAAAACGCGAAGGCTTACCAGCAATGGCTGGATCGCCAGGTGGCCATCCGGGCCCATGCCGACAGCCTGAAAAAATAACCCCTATATCAGTAGGCATGATCAAGCTCGAAAGAAAAATCTACGACAGCAGACCTTTTCGCTTTCTGGCAACCAGGAGCAGGAATATATCCCTTCCCGGATTCGATGGCCTCTCCCTGCATGAGATCGTTACGTTTTTTGTCAGCCAGGTAAAAAAAGTAGGGCTGATCGACCGGGCGCGCGCGATAGCCTTCAGCTTTTTGATCGCCATTCCTGCGGCGGCCATTTTTATCTGTACGCTGATCCCCTACCTGCCCGTACACAAGAAGATCCTGCAGCAGTTACTCCTTCTTACCAAGGATATCACGCCTAACCAGAATACGTACGTGCTTGTAAGTCAGTTCCTCGAGGACTTCCTGGCGAAGCCGCGGGTTGGCCTGCTGTCCTTCGGCTTTGTGCTTGCGCTGTTCTATTCTTCCAATGCCATGATGGGCATCATGCGGTCATTTAATAAATCCCTGGTGTATAACGCCCGGCGAAACCCGCTCGCCACCCGCTGGATGGCGATCAAGCTGACCACCCTCGTCCTCTGCATGGTCATCGGCTCCGTGATCATCCTTGGAACCCAGGCGGAACTTCTGCGAACCTGGCTGAGGGAAGCGCATATCAGCGGCCGGCACGCACATTGGCTTTTCCGTACGGTCCGTTGGGTGGTTGTCATCCCGTTGTTCTATATTGCCATCGCGTGTATCTATAAATACGGACCCGGGGTCCAAAAACGCTGGAAACTTTTCTCACCCGGCACTTTCCTTGCGGCGCTGCTGACGATCCTGACCACGCTTGCCTTTTCTTACTGGGTCAATCGGTTTGGCAATTACAACAAGGTCTATGGTTCAATCGGCACAGTGATGATCCTCATGCTCCTGGTTTATTTCAATTCTCTTGTATTGTTGATTGGCTATGAACTGAATGTGAGCATTTACCATTTGAAGGTCATGGCGGGTGAGCGTAAGAACTGAATTTTTTCCGGACCTTTGCATCAACAAAACCTTGGATTATGAAACCGTTGCTCATCGCCGCTCTTCTTATTACCACCGCTGTAAAACATATGATCAGCTTGCCTGTCGGCTCTTCCATGCCCAAAGCGGATATAAAGATCAAAGACGTTTCCGGCAAAGAGATAAGCCTTCAACAGGCCCGCGAGGCGAACGGGCTGCTGGTGATGTTCACCTGCAACACCTGTCCGTATGTGATCCGCAATCAGAGCCGCACAAAAGAGGTCTGTGGGTATGCCGGTCAGCATCGGATCGGTGTCGTATTGCTGAATTCGAATGCGGGCTCCCGGGACGGCGGCAATTCATTCGCCGAAATGCAAACCTATGCCAAAGCGCAGGCCTATCAATGGTATTACGCGCTTGACGACAACGCTGTTCTTGCGGATGCATTCGGCGCAAGCCGGACTCCGGAGTGTTATTTATTCGATCGGAACGGCATCCTTGTCTATCACGGGGCCATCGATGACAGTCCCGGCGACCCGTCAACCGTACATCGTCACCACCTGACGACCGCAATCGATGAAATGATAGCCGGTAAGCCCGTGACGGTAAAAGAGACCCGCTCGGTAGGTTGTTCTATTCGCTGATCATCTTTTTGATCTCCAATTCAACCTGGGGTTCGGTGAGCTGCCGGTCGAAGAACCGGCGATAGTGTGTTTTGTTATCAATAAATAAGGAAGAGGGTATTCCACCCGACCAATGCGGGTCTACCTTCGGACAGAAATAGTCCGCGTCCGTTTCATTGAGCCACATCAGGCGGGCGGTATAACCCTGCCGCCGGGCGAATTCGCCGATCCGGGCCGGATAATAATCCGGCAGATCGAGGCTGACAAGGATCAACTCCACGCCACGGTCTTTGTAGCGTGCCACCGTGCTTTGGAAATAAGGGATTTCCTTGTTGCACGGCACACAGAAGGTCGCCCAGAAATTCACGATCAGCGGGTGATCGCTTTTGGCGATATAGTCCTGCAACTCGGTGACCTTGATCTTTTGCACCGGCGCCTGGGCTTGTACGGCCATCGGGGCAAACAGCAAAAAGACGATGAATATGCGCATATCTCCTCAAGTTTTTATAGCTGTCCACGGCTCCAGGCGAACAACAATTCCTGATATCGATCCGGCGACAATCCCTGCCGACCGTATTGTCCGGCGGCATTCCGCTGCCGGTAGGCTTCATAAAGGCTAACCGCACAGGCCACGGAAATGTTCAGGGACCGGATGATCCCAACTTGCGGTATAACGAAATTTCCATCCGATAAATTCCGGACGTCTTCGCTGACGCCCGAATGCTCATTACCGAATACCAGCGCAATGCGCCCCGTAAGCTTCAGGTCATAGAGCGATACGGCATCACTGCCAAGATGCGTGGTATAGATATTGTCCGCCTGGCGCCGGACTGCAGCAAAACATTCCGCGGCATCATCATACTGCCGCACGGTCAGCCAATTCGCGGCGCTGCTGCTGCTCTTTGCACCCCATTTTTTATGACGGGGAATCCGCGTGTTCAACACAAACACATCCTGAACGCCCACGGCGTCACAGGTTCGCAATACGGCGGAAATGTTATGCGGGTCGGTGACGTTCTCCAGCACCACCACCAAATTCTCCTGCCGCTTGTCCAGCACCGCTCGAATGCGTTCTTCTCTTTCCGGGGTCATAGTGAACCAATTCAATCGTAAAAATAACCCGGATATCCTAATCCGGCAAAAACGGGGCGGCACTTGTACAGGCTAGCGAATTGCGTATTTTTGTGCGGTATGCACACCCAACCCTGGCTTTTGAATCGCCCCGGAAGCTCCGTCAACGAAGAATCCAGCACCGACGTGATCACAGAAGAGGCCTACGATTATCCATTCAGCCTGATCGTTTGGAACGATGAGGTCAACACGTTCGAGTGGGTGATCGAGACCCTGAAGGAGGTATGCGGGCACTCCCAGGAGCAGGCGGAACAATGCGCCATGCTCATCCATACGAAGGGCAAATACGCTGTCAAGCACGGTTCCTACGATGACCTCAAGCCGCAGTGTGATGCCATTACCGAGCGTGGCATCGGCGCTACGATAGAAATTGCCGCCGGTTCATAGTCATGTCCTTGTTCATCCTCGATAACGAATTACTCTTTCCACCGCAGGATTTAGCCGAGCCGGACGGATTGTTGGCGGTAGGAGGCGACCTCTCCCTGGAACGATTGCTGCTTGCCTACCGGCAGGGAATCTTCCCCTGGTATGAAGGGCGTCATATCCTCTGGTGGTGCCCCGACCCGCGTTTTGTGATCCTGCCCTCCGAGCTTAAAGTGAGCAAGAGCATGCGCCAATTGATCCGGCGCGAGACGTGGCAGTTTCGGGTAGATACCGACTTCCGCCAGGTGATCGGCCGCTGTAAAACGATCTCCCGCCGCGGGCAGGAAAGCACGTGGATCACAGACGAAGTACGCGAAGCATATGTTGCGCTGCATCTGGCCGGCTATGCGCATAGCGCGGAGGTCTGGCAGGGTTCGACGCTTGTGGGCGGCCTGTATGGCGTCCGCCTGGGTAAGGTATTCTTTGGCGAGAGTATGTTCAGCGCCGTGAGCAACGCCAGCAAATATGCATTTATCCTCTATGTGCAACAGTTGCAGCGCGAAGAGGTCGGTCTTATCGACTGCCAGGTCTACACCGAACATTTGGAAAGTCTTGGCGCCCGCATGATCCCCCGCCCGGATTTCCTGACATTGCTCGACCAACTTATCATTTGACCTGACGAAAATAGCGGTATCTTCCGGCGTCCCCCTATTGGCTCACCAGGCGGTAATGATCGGCGACCACCCAATGCCGCAACGTGCTGATCTTTAGCTGTGGTCCTTTGGCATGCACCAGTTTTAGCTCCCGGAATCGTTTGTCGTTATCCAGAAAGCCGATTATACACGAATATTTGTCCTGACCATGTTGTAACACCGGATGTGGTTCGGTACCAAGATCGGGCAGCCTCACCGTATCGGATCCCGGCAGACCTTCCCATTCTACGTCTACGCGATAATACATCGTTTTGGAAGTCTGGTAGAGACGGACAGTGAAATCACCTGCCGGGTGCCCCGTCTTTTCGCGATATTCCGCTACGGGATCCTCGCTCACGCGCGCCCTGAATTCAGGGTTGCGTTTTGGGGGTGGAAATTTCGGCTGAGCCGGATCGACGAGGAACGTGTCCTTTCCCCGAGCCGGCTGGTCACCGGAGGATTGGCACGCGGACAAAAAAGGAATGGCGAATAAAAGAAAAGGGATTAGGGGTGTTCTCGGCATATCAATCCGGAAGATAGGATTTTTTTCCCGGCCATCTTTCAGCGTATTGGCATACCAGGCTCCGCATGTAATCATTCTCCGGATAACGGGTAAGATGATCCTTGAGTGTATCGCTGTCACAAATCGCATTATCTGCGGGAAGATATCCCATTCCATAGAACCGGCCCTTCTCGATGAGGATGCAACTTTTCTCTTCCCCATGCCGCCCGTTATCCAACAAGGCAAAACTTGGAAGATCGCTTTGCAGCGATTGGACGGCCTCCGCCACGCGGCGATTATATGACTCAGCTGTCTCCTGCTGCTCGCAGGCGCCATGGCAGGTATGGAGCCGGATCCCTTCGCACGGACCTTCTCCGGTCTGGATATAACAAAGTTTTGGACACAACTCGGCCTCGCGCACGAGCCTCAACAGGAGCTGACGGCCCTCCTCCAGTCGGGAAAACGTATATACCGGCGTTATCTGCCGCTTCTTCTTCTCCAGTACCAGTCGTGAATAACCGTTCCTGTCCTCATAGACATAGAGCCCGTAAGACGGCTCAAATCGCTTCAGGCTTCGGTTGTACACCGGCCAAAGCCGCTTGATCTCGATGCACTCCAGCAAAAAGGCCATCAGCTCCGTACCCGTCGCTTCAAAGGATACAGACCAGATATTACGCATGAATTCCTGCTTCTGCCGCCCGGGCTTGTTGTTGGAAAAATGGCTGGTCACCCGGTGGCGTAAATTCTTTGCTTTTCCGACGTAGATCACCTTTCCTTTCTGATCATGGAAATAGTATACACCCGGGATCTGCGGCAGCCGCTCGATCTGTTCAGCCGGCAGGTTGACAGGCAGATATTGCTCCCGATTCTTTCCTTTTAGCATGACCCGGATGTGCTCAAGGCCCCCCGCCTCGATGATGCGCTCAAGCAACATTGCCGTCGCAACCGCATCGCCGCCCGCCCGGTGGCGGTTGTTGATCGCTATTCCCAGGTGCTGGCAGATATTGCCCAGGCTATAGCTGGGGATACCCGGGAACACCTTTCGACTCAGTCGCACCGTACAAAGCTTTTTTGATTGCAGGTCCATACCACAGGCCAGCAGCTGATGTTTGAGGAATGAATAGTCAAAATTGACATTGTGCGCCACAAATATGGCGTCCTTCAGCCATTCGTGGACAACCGGAGCAATTTCACCGAAGCAGGGTGCGCCGGCCACCATCTCGTCGGTAATCCCCGTAAGGGCCTGAATATAACGGGGTATGGGCTGTTCCGGCCGCACGAGCGTTTCATAGCGCTTAACCTCCCGATTTCCATCATGTAACACAATAGCAACTTCTGTTATAGCGTTATTAGCCGCATAACCGCCGGTCGTTTCAATATCGACTATCGCGTACAACACAGTACAAAGATCGGTTATCCATCAATCCCACCCTGCGAGAACACGGATAAAAACATTGTCCGCAACGAATGTTTTAACTAAATCCAACCTCCATGGAAAAAATGCACCCTACATTCGGCCCTACCGAAAGCACCGTACTGACCTTTATTACGGCGTTTTTGTATTTCTGCGCCATCCTGTCGTTTGCATACCTGTTCACGATGTCCTGAGCGGCGGCACGACTGAAACTTATCGACTCCAGCGGCTTGTCCGCTGGAGTTTTTTAAGACCGATGGGAGCTATACAAAACACTATTTATCAGCTAATTGCGTGGAAATTCAGCCCAACCACCCGGACCCTGGAGAAACTATTTCATAAAATGAAAAATTGTATTATTTTTACCCCGGAATTAGTCTTACCGCATTCCGTGCCCAAGTCGCTGAGAAACCACTCTTATTTGTTGATTTCCGATCCCCTACGAATTCCGCTCTTTAATCTAAATCAACTTTGGTTTCACCCTAAAAATTTTCTTTTATGAAGAAGTTATTTTCCTCCATTCACATTGGAGAAACAGCGAAAACTGCACTGCTTGCCATCGGCTTCATCGGCCTGGTTATGTTCCTGTCCTGGCTGTACTGGTTCGCATAAGCTGGTCGCCTGTTTCTTATACTACATTCAAACTGAATGATATCAATTCCCCTTAAGGGGAATTTTTTTTATTTTTGCAGCCCAAACCGGGCGGAGCCCCGCAAAAATTGAATTCAGATCATGGAATTGAGCAAGAACTATATGCCGGCCGCGACAGAAGACAAGTGGTATGAGCACTGGTTGCAAAAAGGCTACTTCAACAGCCGCCCGGACGGACGCCCGGCATTTACCGTGGTCATCCCCCCGCCAAACGTCACCGGCGTCCTGCATATGGGGCATACCCTTAATGAGACTGTACAGGATATCCTTGTTCGCAACGCACGCATGCGCGGTTACAACGCCTGCTGGGTCCCCGGCAGCGACCATGCCTCCATTGCGACGGAAGCAAAGGTCGTGGGAATGCTGAGGGAAAGGGGAATCGACAAGAACCAGCTTTCCCGGCCCGAATTCATGAAATATGCCTACGAGTGGAAGGACAAATACGGCGGGATCATCTATTCGCAAATCCGCAAACTGGGCTGTAGCGTGGACTGGGATCGCGTGGCATTTACCATGGACAGCGATTACTATGCTGCCGTCATCGATGTTTTTATCGCGTTGTACGATAAAGGGCTCATTTATCGCGGTGCGCGCATGATCCATTGGGATCCGCAGGCAAAGACCGCACTTAGCGACGAGGAGGTGGAATATCGGGATGAGACCGGCAAGCTGTATTATGTGAATTACCCTATCGTCGATCGTGACGGCAGCGCGACCGGCCGGCATATCATGATCGCCACCCAACGGCCGGAAACCATCATGGGCGATACGGCGGTGTGCGTCAATCCTTCCGACCTCCGATACCGGGATCTGGCCGGTTTATTCGCGCTGATTCCCCTGGTCAACCGGAAGGTGCCCATTATCTTCGACGACTATGTCGACCCCGCATTCGGTACTGGCGCGCTGAAGGTCACTCCTGCACACGATATCAACGATTACAATCTCGGGCTGAAACATTCCTTGCCGATCGTCGATACGCTAAACCCGGATGGCTCACTGAGTGCAGCAGCGGAAGTATTTGTCGGCATGGACCGGTTTGCTGCGCGCAGGAAAGTCATCCAGGCCCTGCGCGAAAACGGCCTTCTTGTGAAGGAAGAGGATCATCCAACGCGGTTAGGCTATTCCCAGCGGACCAACGCCGTTGTGGAGCCTCGGATTTCAACGCAGTGGTTTGTCAGGATGGCCGCGCTCGCCGAACCCGCGTTGGCCGCTGTAACGGAAGGCTATATCCGTATTCACCCTGGCGAGAAATTCCTCGCGACATATAAGTATTGGCTGGAAAACGTCAAGGACTGGTGTATTTCGCGCCAGCTATGGTGGGGTCAGCAAATCCCTGCCTGGTATGCCCCGGACGGGAGTTTCCGCGTCGCCGCGAGCCGCGGGGAAGCGTATGCGAAATTTGGCGGCGACCCTGCCCGCACCACATCCCCCCTGCCCTTCACCGCCGCCGACCTTCGGCAAGACGAAGACGTCCTCGACACCTGGTTCTCGTCCTGGCTCTGGCCGATCGAAGTTTTCAAGGGTATCACCAATCCCGGCAACCCCGACATCACCTACTACTACCCTACGTCCGTCCTCGTCACCGGTCAGGATATCATCTTTTTCTGGGTGGCGCGCATGATCATGGCGGGGATGTACTATTTCCCCGACAGCCTGCCGATGGAACGGCGCATCCCCTTCCGCGATGTCTATTTTACCGGCATGGTCCGCGACAAGCAAGGCCGGAAAATGAGCAAGAGTCTTGGCAACTCTCCGGATCTACTCGAACTCATTGACAAATATGGCGCCGATGCGGTCCGGTTTGGCATCATGATCTCGTCCCCGGCGGGCAATGACCTGTTGTTCGACGAAGGCGCGCTTGAACAGGGAAGGAATTTCAATAATAAGCTTTGGAATGCGCTCAAGCTGGTGAAAGGCTGGGAAGGACGACTCGCGCCGACAGCTGCCGGTTTCGCCGGTACGCCATCATTCGCGGTGACCTGGATGGATAACCGGATCGCCGAAGCACGCGGGATCCTCGAAAGTCTTTTTAGCGAGTTCCGGCTGAGCGAAGCCTTGAAAACCCTCTATTCCCTCATCTGGGATGACTTCTGCTCCTGGTACCTGGAATGGATCAAACCGCCGTTTGGTGAATCGATGGACGCCGGCACGTATGAGCGCACGATCGAATTCTTCCAGCAGTTGATCCAATTGCTGCATCCGTTTATGCCGTTTATCACCGAAGAGATCTATCACTTGCTGAAGGAGCGCACCGACGACCTCTGCGTCCTCCCCTACCCCGCGATCCGCACCGCAGATGGCGGGGTACTCTCTGAGGGAGCCCTGCTGAAAGAAGCCATAACCGCCGTACGCGATGCCCGGAACAAAGCGCAAGTCAAGCCCAAAGATAGGGTCGAACTTTATCTTCCCAAGTCGGACACTTTCGTTAAGATCGCCCCGCTACTGGCTCGTCAATCGAATGCAAATTTTGCCTTCCCTGAGTCACCCGTTTCAGGCGCGCTACCGATCGTTGTCGGAAAGCATACGATTGCCATGGTTGCTGCAAGCATTCTGGACGACGACAAACAAAAAGAAGATTTGCAAAAGGAACTCACTTACCTCAAAGGGTTTCTCGATTCTGTCAACAAAAAGCTCGGCAATGACCGTTTCGTGCAGAATGCCAAACCTGAAGTTGTCGAGTTGGAACGCAAAAAAAAGGCGGATACGGAGGACAAGATCCGCGTTGTGCAGGAGAGTCTGGCTTCCTTGTAAGGTCAGTCGATGCCCCTCACCACCTTCGAACTATACCCCTGAGACAAGATATTCAAGGGCAGGATCAACTCCCATTGATTAGGCCCAAGACCGCCATAATCGGGATCGACCAGCCGGCTATACCGGATTCCAAAGCTGATCGGCAGTTGATTCCACCAGTTCGTATCGAAAAATATCTCGGAGCCGAAAGACCTGAATTCCGCATTCCGGCCGATGATGAACGGGTCCGTAACACGGGTATCGTCGTAGTATAGATTCGTCCTGATGCGCAAAAAATAGACGATATTCCCGACCCCCCACTCCGGGTAGCATAGCGGGAACTGATAGTTGGCCGACCATCGCCACATCCGGTAGAAATTCTCGGCTGTATATCCCCGTGAAAAGGGGAAGTTATTGCTGAAACGCGCGTTGTTCAATGTGTCCCGCTGCTGGAAGGCAGCCGCCAGCATGAAGCTGTGTGTGTACCAAAATCCCGGCAGATAAAAAAATCCCGAAGCAAGGAGCTGGTTTGCGCTGAATGTCGTAACCGCCCGATCGTAAGAAAGGTCGATCACCTGCGCCCATCGGGGGTTTATTTGCTGCTGCGCCTGCTGCGACTGATGGACGAAATTCAAAAAGGGATCGACGTACCCGAACCCCTGGCTATTCAGCCGTAACGTATCGGCGTTCGTAAAATACCGCTGGTTATAAACGAAGTCCGAACCAAACTGCAGGTTGGTGTACGCGAGATGGCGCACCCAATTCAGTGGAACGCTGAAGCCGGCATTCACATTCGATTCATTCCAGAAAATGGTTTGATTACCGAAGATCGCGTTCCGGCCAAACGTATAGTTCCATCCGGCATCGATCCATGGAAACCATGCCCCATAGGTCGCGTCAATGCCCGCCTGCTTATACCCCTCATTCCGGTTGTAAGTCCCAAAAACCTCCGACTGCAGCGTGTTGAGAACGTTTTCGCTCGCCAGCGACAATGTATAGTCCGGGTCATTGATATAGGGCCGCCAGGTATGGATGTTGATCAGATGAGAAGCGACCGGGTACCGCGATTCCGGAAGATTCCCGCTAAAAACGCTGTCCAGGATATGGGCCGGTCCGCGGTCGAGCGAAGAGATGCCCTGAACCGCTAGCGGGCGGTTCCAATCAGCCGTAGATGCCGGCTCGAACTTAAGGCTGCCGCTAAACGCCGTATCCAGGTGGAACCCCACCGCGGTGAATGTATTCCAGGCATAGCGGCCTGCAGGTCCGGCGTGAAATTCATATTGACCGCCCTCCGGTTGACCATGTGGCAGCCCGACATGAAACAGCCTTCCGTTCACCAATGCAAAGACACGGTCCCGGCCTTCCCGGGAAGCGGTAAAGAAGATCGTATCGCCACGCACCGACGGAAACCCGACCGGCTGATAACTCAGCGGTAACAAATATTGCATTGCACCGGTTGTCGTATCGACGAGAGCAATCGTCATTCTTCCTTCTTTGTCGCGGACGGCGCTGACGACCGCGGA
>Ga0335085_10000344_pt1 | contig 136390 bp, 137 predicted proteins | sample Lox_Sample_45_FD_206712 | JGI IMG/M metagenome (GOLD analysis project Ga0335085, IMG submission 206712) | Soil microbial communities from Loxahatchee National Wildlife Refuge, Florida, United States - Lox_Sample_4.5 | ecosystem: Environmental > Terrestrial > Soil > Wetlands | place: USA...
TGGGAAAACAAGAAATGAAAACTCTTCTCTCGCTATCTCTGTTGCAAAAGAAGGAGCTTGATTAATGTCTGCCTCGCCCGTTCCCGTCGAGTCACCGGCAGCCAAGCCGGAAGAAACCAAGAAGGAGTCAGAAATACGTCACGCCCCCTGCTGGTTGTTCTGCTCGCCCTCGCGATCCTGATTACCCTTACCCGGAACTGGAATTCCCTTTCTCGGCCTACGTGGGCGCCCCCAGTGGCGATGACTTTCACGTTCTGTGGATTGATCCCAAAGAGTCGCGGCGCATGCTCCTGGGGGTAGATCAGGGGGCGATCATCACCGTCGATGGCGGCAATACTTGGAGCTCCTGGTATAACCAGCCGACCGGCCAGTTCTACCACGTCTCTACCGACAACGTTTTTCCTTACCACGTTTACGCAGCGCAGCAGGATAGCGGCAGCGTTGCCGTGCTCAGCCGCAGTGACTATGGCGAAATTCTTCAGCAGGATTGGTACTCTCCCGGGGCCTTCGAGGCCGCGTTCATCAGCCCTGATCCCGCCCACCCCAACTTGATCTACAGCAATGGCTGGTACAGCTCTGTGGTGCGGCTCGACACCAACACAGGACAACTGGCGACTGTTTTCGAAAAGGGTCAGAAATATCGCGCCGCCGGCATGGCACCCCTGGTTTTCTCAACCCACGACCCCTCCACGCTCTACCTTGGCATGCAACACGTGCTGAAAACACACGACGGAGCCAAAACCTGGCAGGAGATAAGTCCGGACTTGACCGCGCACGCGGAGAAAGAAGAAGCGGAGGACCTGGAACCAGGGGCGCCAAAACCACCTTCCATCAGCGCCTTGTCTCCTTCGCCTCTCGCGGCCGCCGAACTCTGGGCTGGCACCAGCAACCGGCTCGTTTACCTGACCCTCGATTCAGGATCAACCTGGAAAAACGTCACGCCGCCCGGCTTGGGCTCCCCCAACGAATGGCAGCCCAACGAAGTGCTGTACGTGGAAGCTTCCCATCATGATCCTGCTGTCGCCTTTCTGACCATCGGCGCATCGCGCGATTTCACTCCGCCCAATGTGTTGCGTACACGCGATTACGGGCAAAGCTGGCAGAAGATTGTGAACGGTTTTCCGCTGGACGAAATGGTGAGGGTGGTGCGCGAAGATCCGAAGCGCAAGGGCCTGCTGTACGCCGGTACCGATACCGGCGTCTTCATCTCCTGGGACGAGGGTGATCACTGGCAGCCGTTTTCTCTGAACCTCCCCGCCAGCCCGGTGACCGACCTGACGGTGCACGGGAACGACCTGGCGATCTCAACCTATGGGCGCGGTCTCTGGATCTTGGATGACGTGACCCCTCTGCGCGAGTTCAAGCCGGAGGTTGCGGCAGCCGACGTCTATCTTTTCCCTCCGGCCACTGCCATGCGCGTTCGCTGGCAGAACTATCAGGACACGCCTTACCCAATCGAGACTCCTGCCGGCGAGAATCCGCCCGATGGCGCGATCGTCGATTACTTTCTGAAAGCAAAGCCAGCCAGCGAACTGACCCTGACCATCTATGACGAGAAAAATTCCGAGGTCGCCACGTTCTCCAGCCAACGGAAGCCGGAACAATACATGCCTGCCAATGTGCCGGATTATTGGTTCGCGCCACCCGCGATCTTGTCGACAACGCCCGGGGTTAACCGCATCGTCTGGGATTTTCGCTACCCCCCACCGGCGACTCTGCCCTATAGCTACTACGGGCAACCGCTCGAATACGCCGAGTACACGTTTGCCGACCACGCGGTTCCCGGCCACACGCCGCGCCCGCAGCCTCGCGGCCCTCTCGCGCCTCCCGGCAAGTACACGGTCGTGCTACGTTCCGGGGAGCAGGAGCTGCGGCAACCGCTGACCATCGGAATCGATCCGCGCGTGCCTGCATCTGCAATCGACCTGCAGGAGCAGGGCAATCTTGCGCTGGCACTCTGGCGCGGCATGAAGTCAAGCCACGATTCGTTTCTGCAGGTGCTCGAACTCAGCAAGGCGCTGACGGAAGCGCAGAAATCGCTGCCGTCCGGAAACCGTCAGCTGAAAGATGTAACCGACCAGTTAGCGAAACAAATCGCTACTCTGGAAAAGGGGCCCAAATCCACGCCGGGCTTCGGGTCAGTCAATCGCGACATGGGGCGTCTGATCTACAGCCTGGAAACCGCCGACCTGGGTCCCACCGAAGCTGTTCGATCCGCCATTGAGCAGAGTTGCTCCCAACTCGAGCACGCGCTGTTGTCGTGGGAGCAACTCAATGCCAAAGATCTTCCCGCGTTGAATGCCATGCTGGCGGCCGCCAAGCTGTTGCCGATGCCGCTGGTTAATACGAGAGCTAAAGGCTGCAAAGAGTAGGAGAACGGTCTGGACCATACGGCCCGATTCCAAATAGCCGATTATCCACTAGGGGAACAAGTTGGGAACAGAATGCTCCGGAACAAGTTGAAATACCGTGAACTGAGGTCGACGTAAATAATTGAGGAATAAAGACGGGAGATTGTTTTGTGCGGCTCATAACCCAAAGGTCGCTGGTTCAAATCCAGCCCCCGCAACCAAAAGCTTCAGTAACTTCTCCTACCTTCGAAGAACCCGCCCCCCACCCCCTGTCGGTCCTTACAATTCACCAATACCCATCGCCGCGCGCGCCTTCATACACAGCTAAGCCGCCCGGCACAAAGATCAGCCCGACGCTGGCCAGATTCGCCATGTTCCTTCGTGTCATCTGACGCGCGGCGTGGCAGGCGCAAAAGAGTGTTTTCCGAGCGTTGTCACCATCGCCATATCGCGGTATCGTTCGCGGTGCTCTTAACAGACGCTGCCAGCGTAAGCCGCAATTGCAAGCTGCAGAATACGCATCTTGAGTCCGGCCTTTTTTCCGGAGTTCTCGTCTGAAGAGAGAACAACACAATCCTCCTAATCCACGTCGAAGCGGATGAAATCGAGTCCCCAAAGCAAGAAGATGAAGAGCATCACAGCCGTAACGGCACATATAAGCCACAAGCCGTTCCGAAGTGTGAACTCCCTGATTGCTTTCTTCCTACCCTTCGGAGACCAGGAACCGGATCTGAAACCACCATTCTTCATTGCGCGGAACAGAACACTCGATCCAAGAACTTCAAACGACAGGGAAAGGGCTTTGCGGTTGTCGCCTCAAAGCCCTTTGAGCCGTTAGAAGTGGAAGCCGACCTCGGCCGTCAGCGAGCGCGGCGTCACGTAGTGCGTTCCGCTGAAGGTAGAAAGGAAGTTGTAGAGGGCGTACTTGTTAGTGATGTTCACCGCGGTGAGTCGCAGGCTCCACTTGTACTTTTCACCGTGGAAGAGGTTGTCGTCGCCAATAGCCACGTCGAAAAGGTGGCGCGGTGCAATGCGGGGAGGGTTGTGGTCGTCATCTTCAGTTCCGGGAGCGGGAATGCTGATCAATGTCGATCCGTACTGGTTTGCCGGACATAGATTTGGGCCCAGGCTGGAGCCGATCGGCACGCCTATGGGATTCGCGACACTGGGTGGCGCGGGACGGACACCACCGCAGAACAAGCCAGCTTCGAACTGCTGATCGGGACTGAGGCCGGAGACATCGACGACATCATCGGTTCCATTCGGACCATTGGCGCAATTGCCGCCAGTGCACGGCGCCGGGCCAGCGACAAGTCCGCTGTCATATCGCCAGTTAAAGCCAAGCCAGGGGCCGAGCTTCCAGGGCTGATATTGCGTGTGGAAGGTCATGTTGAACTTCTCGTCGTGGTCGATGCGGAACGGACCAACCGCCGAAGGCACCGCGCCGGCTCCACCGAGCTGTGGCGTGAAGAAGCGGGCGGCCACGCTGGAGAACACGACCAGGGCCGAGAAACCGTGGATCTCCGGGACGCTCACGCGGCCCGCGACACCGGGGATCTTGGAGTTGTGCCACTCGATGGGAAAAGTAACGGGAGTGGTGCCCAGCACGCTGAAGTCGTAGGCATTATGCGTGTACTTCCAGATGTACTCGCCGGAAAACACAAGGTATCTCCCGAACGCCTGCTGAATGCCAGCATGAAACTCGTTGCGCCAACCTGGCGAGAATGGGGTGATGCCGGGCGAGGAACACGCCAGCAGTGGGTTCAATACGGCATCTCCGCAGCCGATGCTGGAGAGCACCAAGTTTTCGTTGAAGGGCGTTTCCAGAACCCGGGCGTAGGAAACGCGCAGCACGGTGTTGGTCTTCTTGATGTTGTAGGCAATGCCGAGACGGGGCTCGATCTCCGAATGCGTGGTGAGGCCGTTATAGACATCGCCGCGCAGGCCGAGGTTAATCGACCAGTTGTTCTTGGTGATGGTGTCTTGCGCGTAGAGGCCAAGCTCCTTCACATCGGTATGTCCGCGCCAGTAATAAGGCTTGCCGCCTTGCGTCAGATCGTAAGGAAGCAGCGTGGTGCAGGGGTCGGTCGATGCCACGACTCCATCGAAGCAGGGGTTGCCATCTGCATCGGTGAGCGAGGCAAGGAAGGTCGGATCGACGATTCCCACCGTGTCGTCCTCTGTGAGAAACGTATGCATGTACGTTGCGCCGATCTTGATGTTGTGGATGCCCCTGGTGTGTGAAAGATCGACACGCGCGCCGGCATTGAAAAGCGTGCGGTATTGGCCAACGGTTTCGCTCTGTACGCCCGGGCTACCGAGGTCGGCGAAGGGGTTAGCACTGGGATAATAGTTAAACGCATCGCGACGAGCAAAAATGCCCGCGGTGAGAACCGTATCGTTACCGAAGAGGTGCGTCCATGTCGGCGAGAAGTTGAACGTCCTGATTTGCGAGCGCTGGTCAGCCGGACCGACTACATTGCCGTTCGGGTCGAGGCCGCCGTTATCGACGATCAGTCCTCGCCACGGCGTTGCGTATTGGGCGTCCAACGTATTCGGCGTCTGGAACCAGGAGCGCGTAAACCCAGCGTTAAAGTGAAGCGCATCGGCAGTAGTGAGCTGATAGTCGAAGCGGTCGAAGATATTTTCCTGGTTCCCCCGGTCGTGCAGAACAGTGAACTCAGGCGGGTCGAGAAATCGTCCCGTATTCAGGCCATTGACGGCGACAAAGTTCCCCCACTTCTGGCCACCGTAAGCGAGGTTGAAGTCACCGTTGACGGTGCCGTAGGAGCCGTAGGAGGCGGTGATCTGGCCATGCGGGGTGGTCACGCCTAGTCCGGAGCGCGTAGTCACATCGATCACGACGCTGGTCTTGTCTCCATATTGCGCGGGCGGCGCGCCGGAGATGACCTCCATCGACTGAACCGCATCAAGCGGTATCTGATTGGAGAAAACCTTACTCTGCTGATCGGTGATGGGCTGCCCATCCAGCGAAAACGAGTTCTCCGCATGATCGCCAAGTCCGTGAAACAGACCATTCGAGTCAGCAGCAATGCCCGGCGAGGAGAGCGTTACCAGAGAACTAAGCGAGGAGCTTGAGCTTTCCAACGGCAGCTTATCGAAGAGTCCGCGATCGACGTCGGTGTGGAAAGTCGAATCCGTCTCCAGCAGATCACCGGCTTCGCTTTGCACCGTTACTGTCTCGGTTGAGGTTCCAATCTCGAGCGGAATTTTCAGGCTGATGGGCACGGTGGAACGTACGTCCACGTCATGCACGGCGCTGGAGAATCCTTTCGCGGTAACACTCATGTGATAAGGATTCTGGGGCACATTGGGAAAATCGAAGCGTCCGCCATCGTCAGTGATGGCAGTGCGAGTGTACTGGCTTACGCGATTAAGGATGGTGACTGTCGCGCCAGGCACCACAGCCCCGGTGGCGTCGACAACTGTGCCGCTGATGCTGCCGGCATTGCCTAGAGACTGTGCATAAGCTCCGAACGGCACAAAAAGAGCGGAAAGCAATACCGCACAAGAAAGAAAACAGAAATGCAAATTACGCAAGCGAGACATCTTTCCTCCGGAAAGTTCCACAACCTAAATGAATATGCAAATGCGATGAAAATAGGCGCCGCGCGTACACGTATTCCCGTACGTACGCGGTTTCATTTCGGAAGCTGAATTGGGTTACAGAACTCGTGGAGGAGGTCGAATGGATGCCGAGAAGATAATTAACCGCGACTGGAGTTGGGGATCGGCTAGCGGACCGATGGCCACTGAATGCAGGGGAATGGGCACAAAACTTACAGTTGCGGCCAATGGCGCCGAATGCGCCGCCACACATATAAGACAATGCGAAGCGGTGGATTTCGGGTTGCCATCGGTCAACAGTCCATCATGCATGTGAACAGCCTGCACGAAACCGCAGACTGCCATCACCAGCGCAAGGAACACTGCGCCAAGCCGAAACAGGCCCCCGCGACCGAACTGACGTGCCGATTGCATATCTAATAAAACTTTCGACTCTATGGTGCTGCTAGAAAGCTATTAATTCAACCAGAATTTCTTGCCGCGTGCCGATTCTTCCAAGCCGCGCGGCGCTTATTCGAAGATGAGCAGGAACGCGGTTCGTGACTCCTCCAGATGCCTCGGCTTGTCTGTCGAATCCAATGTCCCCAACCTCATGCTCGCGCTTCTGCTGTTCGACCGACGCCCTATTGTAGCGGAAAGGTGAAAGCTCACCTGCTCAAGGATTGGCGCTCACCCTGTACATCGAACCAGAAGAGAACCAGGCATGTGCTAGCGATCATCGAATTGGGCCCGCCTGCCATCCTTTATCGCCCGTTCATAATTTACTTGAATCCGCTCATCAGATATTGCTTCGCCACAGCACCGATTGGGCCTACCATCTCGCCGCACAAATGGGCTCCCAGTCACAAGTTCACGATCGATGAAGCCGAGTACCGTCGGCCACTTCGATTCCTTCCGGCCTCATGATCCGTGCTGGATATCGAAGGATGCCTGTTATTCGAGGCGGAATTTTCCGTTGGAGATATTGAGAAACGCATTGTTTGCCGCTCTGAAGCGAGGCTCTTCTTCGAGGTTGCTCTGGGCTCTATTGCTCGCAATCATGCTGCTGGTGGCGATGTTCTTACTCGGTTGGCTGAATGTGGGGAAACAAATAGAGTCCGGGCTGGAGGTAACGGGTGGGCGTGGGGGCCTACTCATGCACCGGGCGCCGAACGGTCAGGGTCAGGCGGCTCTCCTCGAATGGCAAAGAATCTACTGAGCAGGCGTAATTTTCTTCAAGTGACGGCCATAGTCGCAGCTGGCCCTGCTCTTCGTGGCGCCGCATGGACGCAAAGCAACCTCGACGGCGCATCGACAATCCGGTCCTCTGAGTTAGCTGCCGATAGCGAATATTGGGAAAAGGTAGCAGCCGAATACTTCATCGACCGCTCCATCACGAATCTAGAGAACGCGTATTGGGGTGCGATGGCGCGGCCGGTTGAGGCGGCGTACCTGGAATGCAGCCGATTCGTAAACCGCATGAATGTTGCCTACGTTCGGGATGCGATTGCTTCGCAGCCATACTCGAAGGATCTCGCTGCCGTCCGAGCGCAAATCGCGCAGCAATTGGGTTGCGCGGCGGAAGAAATTGCGCCAACCCGGAGTGGCACCGAAGCGCTCCAGAATCTGATTGTCAATTACAACCGGCTATCGCCCGGCGATTCCATCCTCTACGCGGACCTGGACTTCGATGCTATGCAGTTCGCGATGGATTATCTCGCTGATCGCCGGAGCGCAAAGGTAGTTCGGTTTACGATTCCGGAACCCGCTCTTCGAGAGAACATACTTGAATGTTACGTGCGAGTTCTTCGAACCACAGTCCGGCCGAAGCTGTTGCTGCTCACGCATCTCTCGCATCGCACAGGATTAATGATGCCCGTTGCCGAGATCGCACGAATGGCGCGTCAACATGGTGTCGATGTGATTCTGGATGCTGCTCAATCATGGGGACAGGTCGATTTTCGTATCGCGGACCTCGGCGTGGATTTCGCCGGATTCAGCCTTCACAAATGGATGGGCGCACCGCTTGGCACGGGTTTTCTGTACATCAAAGCTTCCCGCCTAGGGGACATCGATCCGCATTTCGAGAACCGCGATTGGCCGGCGGAGGACATTCGCGCACGCGTTCTCACCGGAACGACAAATTTTGCCAGCGTGCTCAGCGTGCCAGCGGCGCTCGATTTTCATACCCGAATGGGCGCGGCACGAAAGGAAAGCCGACTGCGCTTTCTGCGGGACTATTGGGTCAACCGTGTCCAAGAGTTTAAGGACATTGAAGTCCTCACTCCGAACGATCCCACGCTCCACGCCGGTGTCACCTCTTTCCGATTGAATGGCAAACCGGCGACGTGGGTTCAGCAAAGGTTGCTAAACAAGTATGGAATCCTTACCGCCGCGCGCAAAGGTATAACCAAAGGCGATGCAGTACGCGTGACACCGGCGCTTTTCACGCGTGAGTCCGACCTTGATCGCCTTGTGGTTGCACTCAAGGAAATGGCAGTCATGGTATGAGGCTGTCGCCAGCGATTCGGCTCGCACGAAAAGCGCATTACAAATCGCCCCAATTCAGACAATTATGCTCGCGACAATCCACAAGCAGAATTGACATCGATGGCGGGTATGACGTCCGACGAACTTTGTGGATGTGGAAAGCAGCACGAGCGGAGTCACGTCGTTGTGGAATAATGTTGCCCGCACATCGGGTCCTTTCTCAGGAAGCAAATGAAACGTCTCTCATATCTAACGATGTTCCTCTTTGCCTCGGTCCTGGCTGTGGCGCAGCAGTTCTCTTCTGTTCCAGGACAAGGCCGCTCCATGGTGGTTTCCAAGCTTGGCATCGTCTCGACCCCGCAGTTTCTCGCGTCGCAGGCCGGCGCTCACGTCCTGGAAGAAGGCGGCAATGCGGTCGATGCGGCGATTGCGGCTAATGCTGTCATGGGAGTGGTTCAGCCGTACGTCAATGGGATTGGCGGCGATCTCTTCGCTATCTATTACGAGGCAAAAACCGGCAAACTTTATGGGCTTAACTCCAGCGGTTGGAGCCCGAAGGCATTGACGATTGACTACCTTAAGTCGAAGGGCGTGACCGAAATGAACCCGATCGGAGTCGAAACGGTCGATGTTCCGGGAGCGGTCGCCGGATGGGACGCCCTGCGCAGTCGCTTCGGTTCATTACCTTTCAGCCAATTGCTGGCTCCAGCCATTTACTACGCGCAGGACGGATTTCCGCTTGCCGAGCGAAATGCGCGCTATTGGATAGCGAAGAGTCTCTTCGGCCAGCCCGGTTACAAAGAAACTTACGACATCTGGACCACGGCCCCGAAACCGGGAGACCTGTTCCGAAATCCGGCGCTGGCGAATTCGCTCCGGCAGATCGCCGCGCACGGTCGCGACGCCTTCTACAACGGCCCGATGACGGAGACGATGGTCAAGTTCCTCGATGCGCAAGGTGGCGCCCACACTCTCGAAGATTTTCGCGACTTCCAGCCCGAGTGGGTCGCGCCGGTCTCGACGACTTATCGCGGCTGGACTGTCTATGAGCTTCCTCCCAACGGACAAGGGATCGCTGCGCTCACCATGCTCAACATCATGGAGCACTTCCCGATGGCGCAGTACGGGCATAACTCCGTGGATGCCCTTCACGTGATGATCGAGGCGAAGAAGCTTGCCTACGCCGATATGTACAAGTACGTCGGCGACCCACGGTTTACTCCCATTCCTGTGCACGAGATGATTTCAAAGCAGTTGGCGGACAAGAGTGCAAAGCTGATCGACATGAGCAAAGCGTCGTGCCAGGTGGTTCCTGCGGAAATCGCGGCCGAGTTAAACAAGCATGGCAACTCCACGATTTATCTCTCCGTGATTGACAAAGACGGCAACATCGTATCGCTGATCCAGAGCAATTATGCCGGCTACGGAACAGGACTGGTCGCGCCGGGACTTGGTTTCTCGTTCCAGAACCGTGGGTTGAGCTTCAAACTCGCGCCGGGGCTGCCCAACTCCCTCGCCGGGCACAAGCGTCCGCTCCACACCATCATTCCGGCTTTCATGCAGAAAGGGGACCTCCACATCGGCTTCGGCATTATGGGCGGCTGGAACCAGGCGCAGGCGCACGCGCAGTTCGTCTCCAACATTGTCGATTTCGGCATGAATGTCCAGGCTGCACTCGAGCAGCCCCGTTTCACCAAAGACAGCTTCGATGGCTGCGATGTCAGCATGGAGGAGACCATTCCTCCCGATGTTCGCGCTGGCCTTGCCGGGCGCGGCCACCAGATCCGGCTGCTCGAGCCATTCTCGTTTGCTGTAGGACAAGGCGCTGCTGTGGTTCGAGATGCCGGCCGGCAGGTTAATTTCGCCGCAGGAGATCCTCGTTCCGATGGGGCGGCCATTCCCCAGGAGCCGGGCACGGAGTAGCTTTCTTTCGGAGCGTGGTCTTTCGGATCATAGCTTAGCTGAGCAATTCGCGGATGGTTCGTGCCTGCCGTTTACTCACGATCAATTCCATTCCGTTATTCAACGTGACCAGCCAACGCTGGCTGCTTAAATGCGTCATCTTGCGAACGTGATCCATGTTCACCAGCGCGCTTCGATGAACGCGCCGGAAGGTTGTGGATTGCAATCGCTCCTGCAAACTGCGAAGAGTCTGGGTTGCAAGGTATTTCTGTTTTGCCGTGATGATCCAAACCAACTCACCTTCTGCCTGGAAGGCAAACACTTCGCTGACGTTCAGCAGGAAATATTCCTCCCCAACTCGGCCGACGACCTTGCGGGTTCGCCGGTCCGCAGCAGGCTCGGCGATTTCTTGCAAGCGCGCCAGTTGCTCGGCAACTTCCGGTTTCCGAATCACTGTCTTCCGCACCCGTTCGACGGCATGGGCAAGTCTTTCTTGTCCGACCGGCTTGAGCAGATAGTCGATCGCTCCTGCCTCGAAGGCGTCGATCGCGTACCGGTCATAGGCAGTTACGATGACGATACTCGGCAGATGAGATCCGCCTCGCAATTGTTTGACGACCTCAAACCCGCCCATGACGGGCATCTGAAGATCGAGAAACACGACGTCGGGCAGCCGCACGCGGATAAGGTCGAGAGCGCTCGCTCCATTGTCGGCTTCCCCGACGATCTCGACGGAACCAAGTACTTCCAGTTCCTCGCGCAGAACTTTTCGGGCCACCGGTTCGTCATCGACAATGAGCGCTTTCAAGCGTATGTCCTCGCGCGGGCGTTTCGTCTCACCCCGCTTTTGTTCCCTGAGCGGCCCTTCACTTAGGGCCTGCGAGTTCAGCCGGCCTTGCGAGCGGAAGGGGTCGGCGTATTGGAATGCGAAAACCTATTGTGGTCTGCGCATGGTCGGAGCACACTACAACCTCACTATCCGTCCCGTAACATAATTCAAGGCGTCGTTTGACGTTCGGCAATCCAACTCCACCATCGTTGCCGGAAGGCTCTTCGGGCAGGAACTGTCCGGAATTGGTAATATCCACGTGCAGGCTGCTTCCAGCCGTGGCGATCTTGAGATGCACAAAGCCGCTTTCGGAACTCCTGGCGACGCCGTGTTTAATCGCATTCTCAACCAGAGGTTGGATGGAAAGCACCGGAACATCCATCGAGAGCGCGTCAGGTTCCACTTCCAGTCGCGTCTGCAATTTAGGCCCGAGACGCAACTGCTCGATTTCCAGGTAAGCCCGCACGATTTTCATTTCCTCTTCAACAGGAATAAAGGTGCGGTCGGATTGCAGGAAGTATCGCAGCACTTGCGCCAGATTCAGCACGAGGCGGCGCGCATCAGGTTCGTCGCGCGAAATTGTGCCGTACAGCGTATTCAATGAATTGAAGAGAAAATGGGGATTGATCTGAGCTTGTAAGGCTCGCAGTTCCGCCTGCGTAGCGAGCTTCTGCAATTCCATGTTGCGAAATTGTTCCACCACCTCGACTACCACGGACGCGAGCCGCGCCAGGATAGCCAGGTCTTCACTCAAGTAAGGCCTTCTGCCGTGTCGCTCTCCCAGAAGCAGATATTGTCGATCGCCTCGCGAGAATCGGAAGGGTACGATGGCCTGCGTCCATTGCGCGCTCTCAAGGAACTGCCGTTGCGATCTTTCCAATAGAGCGAGCGGAGATCGCAGGTCAACAAACTGAGAGGGAACCGATTCCTTAATTGAGAAATCGTCTGTCGCCACATAGTCGGCGATTTGAGCGCAGCAAAAACCCAGGTATGCCGATTCGGTTGAAAAGGAACCAGCCCGCCCCCGCAACAGGTTCTCGATGGTGACAATGTTCGAGCGCAGAAATACTGTGCGCGTAACCACCCGCTGTACACGGAGGCGGATATAGTTGAACCCGATCAAAAGCAGACATCCCGCGACAAAAGTCAATGCCGCGACCGGAGGGTCCAGCGGATCGCTTGCAAAGGCATGAAGCTTCCCCGCCAGCGCAATGAGCCCTCCAATTGTGACCGACGCCAGAATCCCATTGACCACGAGGCGGAGAAATGCATCGAGAAGCAAAAACCGGTAATCGTGAAGCAACACGAAAAGGGCGAGTGGCAGACCGGCATGGTGAACTAGAATTTCCAGCGGCCATGCTGAAGTGGGATGAACCTCGCCCAGATGCACAAAAGAAATGGCGAACAGCAACAAGGCCATCGCCACCGCCAGGCGCGATCCAGCGGCATGACCGCTATCCCGGATCTCGAGGCCGACCGTCATGCAGGACAGCACCGCGAACCCAAACGTGACCAGGAGAATCGCGTCTCGATGAAGTCCCCCGGGCGCGGAAGAGGAGGTTACAACATGCAGAACGACGCTGGCGGCGCTGAGGAAATATCCACTAAACAGGATCCATCGATACCGTCCATTCAGTGAGATATGCAGTAAAACGGCCGGCAAGAGGGTCAGCGCGGAAAAGCTTGTGGTTATGATAGGCTCCGCGAGTTCGCTGCCGCGCGTGGAACATGAAATCGCGATGACCGATCCGAGATTCCAGACTAAGGCTAATCCGCAAGCGAGAGCCGAAAGACGGCTGCGCGACCGCCGTGAGCGGTACCAATCGACCAGAAAGAGGTACAACAAGACACCGAAGATGAGAGCGCCGGCGAGGTGGGCGAGCGTATTCGCCAGAATCGGCCCGTGGATACTCAACTGATCGCTCATTCCTTGTTACCTTACCGGAGACCCGGATTTACGCCAAGCACCTCGCCTCGTGTTCGGCCGCACCTTTGAGAACTCTGCCATTCGCACCCAGGTCGCCCGTCCACGGCAAGTATTCTCCCGGTCGTTCGCCTTCGCCGGACGCCCACATGAATTGCCGCGGGAAAAACGGCGACAAGGTCTTAGGCTTGTCGAATCGCACCTCACACTCGTTCGATGCGAGCGGAGCTCTCCAGTTCCGGCGAAGTGGTGCGATCGGGAGCCTGCCAAGAATGCTTTCAAGTTCGAATAGTCTGCAAAGGGTCACTTGGGACATGATCGGAATCGGAGCATCCATCCTGTGCGCGATTCATTGTGCGCTGTTGCCCTTCGTACTGGCCTTTGCCCCAGCCTTGAGCCATTTCGTTCCCGGAGATGAACGTGTTCATCGCGTGCTCGCATTCTTACTGGTCGGAGTTGGCCTCATCGCGTTCTGGACGGGCTATCAAGTTCATCGACGCAAGATTGTGGTTCTCCTATTGGCATTGGGCATCGCCGCGATCATCGCCGGCGCGTATGGGGAAGGCTGGCTTCCGTCTCATCGCTGGGAAACTGCCATCACGCTCATCGGCAGCAGTCTTCTGGTTACGGCCCATTTCAAAAATCGAACCTTGTGCAGGACCTGCAAAGTTTGTGCCAACAGCGCCGACGAATGCGCCACAACCAAACTTGTTTAACGCGCGATGTCATCTACCACACCCGACACGCGTTCTCCGGCATCATGGGCTGGCCCAACCTGCAGCCGAAGGCCTTTCCGAACTCCGGCATATTGCGCACGACTCCGTTGACGCGAAACTTGTCGGGCGAATGTGGGTCGGTCTGCACCTGGAGCCTCAATGTCTCTGGCCGTATGCTGTCGCACCAGTTCTGACCAAATGCCAGAAAGAACTGTTGGACTGGGGTAAATCCGTCTTGCGCCTTGTCCAGGTCGATCGCCTTGCGTTTGGCCAGCGCCAGAAAAGCCATGTAGGAGAGTCGAAGCCCGCCATTATCAGCGGTGTTCTCACCCAACGTCAGCTTGCCGTTGACTTTCACGTCGTCGATTGCGGTGAACCCGCCGTATTCCTTTACTTCGCAATCCAAACGAGCTTCGAACTTTTTCGCGTCATCCGGAGTCCACCAGTTGGCCAGATTGCCGTTCAAATCGAACTGGTGTCCTTCATCGTCGAACCCGTGCGTCAGTTCGTGGCCGATGACAGCGCCTATGTGTCCGTAATTTTCCGCGTCGGTGGAAGATTTCTCGAACATCGGAGCCTGCAGAATTCCCGCAGGGAAATTGATGTCGTTCATGCTGGGGTTATAGTAAGCGTTGATCGTGGGAGGGCTCATGTCCCATTCGCCTCTGTCCACGGGCTTGCCGATTCTGACCAATTGCCTGTGGCTCTCGAACTCGGTGGCGCGCTGGGCATTGCCAAACGCATCTCCGCGAACAATGGACAGGCTCGAATAGTCCCGCCAGTGCTCGGGGTATCCGATCTTGTTGGCCACTGCTGCCAGCTTTTCTTTCGCTTTCGCCTCGGTGGCGTCGCTCATCCAGGCAAGCGTGCCGATGTCGGCGTTCATCGCCGTTTCAATACCATGGACCATTTCCAGCATGGTTGCCTTGCTGGACGGAGGAAACTCCTGCTTCACATACACTTCACCCAGGGCCTCTCCCAGGGCCCCGTCGGTCGCGCCGACGCATCTTTTCCAGCGCGCGCGCTGCTCCGGCTGGCCGCGCAACTTCCGCCCATAGAAATCAAATTTTTCCGCATCCAGAGCCTCCGGCAAGACGTAGCCGGGAGTCGAATGGATCAACTGCCATCGCAGGTAAACCTTGATCGTTTCCAGGTCGGTCGAGGCGATCAGTTCGCTCAGGCCCTTGATAAAGTCCGGATTCGCCACATTCAGTTCTTTGATTTGCGGCGCTCCCGTGGCGACGAAGAACCGGTTCCAGGCAATGTTGGGGGAAAGGGTCGCGAGCGCGCCGGCCGCCATCGGGTGGTACACATTATTAGGATCGCGTTGCGACGTTATATCCATCGATATCTTGGCCAGCGCTGTTTCAAGCGCCATGATTTTGACGGCGTCTTCTGTCGCATTGGCTTCGGATTCACCCATCAGGCGCAGCATGTTCGTCACATGCTGGACATATTGCTTACGCGTTTTGTCCGCAGTCTCTCCCGCACGGAAATAGTAGTCTTTCTCCGGCAGGCCCAGCCCACCCTGATCGAGAACAGCGATCTGCTTGCGCGCATCTTTGAAATCCTGAGCTTCACCAAAGCCGAGAAACGCATTCACGCCGATCAATTGATCGTGCGCCAATAGATCGGGAAGTTCATCTTTGCTTTTGAGGGCCGCAATACGATCCAGTTCCGGCTGCAGCGGCTTCAAACCTTTGCTGCCGATCGCCGGCGCATTCATGCACGAAGCATAGTAGTCGCCAATCTTCTGCTCGTTCGGGCTGCGTTGCGGCGATGGACGCGAGGCCCGCTCCAGCAAAGTATGCAGCTCCTGTTCGGTGTTGTCTTCGATGATGGTAAAGATGCCGTACCTCGATTGATCAGGCGGGATGGGATGGAGTTTCGCAAAATTGCCGCACGCATACTGATAAAAATCGGTGCAGGGATCGGCAGTGGAGTCCATCAACGCTTTGTCCAAACCAGGAACGGTTGAGGCGCCGACCTGCGCCGATGCAGAGCACATGCATAGCGATGCGAGGATCAGGCTCCCCACGAAACAATTAAACGAGACGCACTTCAGTAATCGCCGGGCCCTGCGAAAAATTTCTTCTCCCACTTGGACACTCATCCGATCCCCCTTTTCCGTCCGAATTGCTCGTGCCTGAAGATTAGGTTTGACCCGGTGATACTACCTCTCCACCTGAAAGCCATGCAGGTCTTGCTGAACCAGCGGCCGTTTTATTCCGATGAGCGGACGATACTTCGCCGCGATCGGACACTGGCAAAATCACCGCAATAACGCTCAGTAAAATTGCGCGATTTGAGATACGCTGCATCCAATCGTGTAAGGTGCTGCGCCCTTTCGGCAGCGCGAGTTTGTAGAGAAGGTCTATGTCTAGCGAAGCAAAACGAACCCTTTCGTTACAGCAAACGGCAAGCTGCGGACTCCGCTCGGTAAGAACGGTAGTTGCGCTTCTTATCTTCATCGTTACTCCAGGCATCGTAGCAGTTGCTCAAGAGCAGCAGAACGAGCAACTTCCTCCGGTTCCAGAGATGAAAAATATCAAGCCCGGAAGCATCGACGATGTAAGCGCCATTGGAACGCGCAACATCGGCGGACGGGGCCTGGGAAACTGGTACTCAATTGAAAGCGAAGTGAGCATGGGCAAACAGTACGCCGCCCAGATCGATCAATCCACCAAATTCGTCACCGATCCCGTAGTTACCGAATACGTGAATCGAATCGCGCAGAACCTGGTCAGGAATTCGGATGCGAAGGTCCCGTTTACGGTGAAGGTCATCGACGCGGATGACATTAACGCGTTTGCGCTTCCCGGCGGGTCCTTTTACGTCAATTCCGGATTGATTCTTGCAGCGGATTCGGAGTCCGAACTTGCCGGCGTGATGGCGCACGAGATCTCGCACGTGATTGCGCACCACGCGGCGCGCCAGATGACGCGGGCCAACTACGCTCGGATGGGAACCATTCCCCTTATCTTCGTGGGAGGGATGGTGGGGTATGGAGCTTACGAAGCGGCGTCAGTCGCCATTCCGGTCACCTTCATGAAGTTCTCGAGGACATTTGAAGCCCAGGCCGATTACCTTGGCGTGCAATACCTCTACAAGACCGGTTACGACCCCGAATCGTTTATCGCATTCTTCGAGAAGATCGAAGCCAAGGAAAAGCGCAAGCCGGGCGTGATTGCCAAGGCATTTGAAGACCATCCCCCGACGGAGGACCGGATCAAGCGTTCGCAGGAAGAGATCGCGCGCATACTGCCGCCGCGAGACGAGTACATCCTCGATACCGCGGAGTTCCAACAGGTGAAGGCGCGGCTTGCCATTTTGGAGAACCGCAAGAAACTCAACAATCCCACGGACTCCGGCAAGCCTACTCTGAGGCGCGCGAGTTCTTCCGACTCCAAGGACGGGCAGCAATCGGGAGACGACGGCCGGCCCACGCTTTCCAGACGCGATGAAGAACACGTGAAAACAAACGAGAGCCGATCGGGCGACTAACCGGAAACAGAACCATTGCCGTCGAACACCGCGAGGTCCATAGATGAGAGATGCGAACGTCGCCGTAGCCGGTCCGATTCAAAACGCCGGATGGATCGGCGGTAAAGTTTTGCGAGTCGCTTTGGGGACGCTGTTCCTTACCGCGTCGTCGTGGGTCGCGGTTCCAACCGTACCGGTTCCGATCACCATGCAAACTTACGCGGTGATTGTGGTAGGAGCTGTTTTCGGCGCACGGCTCGGCGCCATCACTGTGCTGGCATGGCTAACCGAGGCGGCGATTGGATTGCCGGTTCTTGCGCAGGGCGCCTCGGGGCTGGCCGTGTTCCTCGGCCCGACCGCAGGCTACCTCTTCAGCTTTCCTTTGGCGGCCGGTTTTGTGGGATGGGTATTGGATCGCCGGTCCCATCATGGCATCGTCCGTTCTTTCGTTGCGATGCTCGCGGGCAATGCCATCAATCTCGCGTTGGGCGTTTTTTGGTTGTCGGCCGCTATCGGATGGCGTCGGGCACTGGTAGTAGGTTTCCTCCCTTTCTGGATAGGAGGGATCGTGAAGGCGGTCTTGGCAACGGCAACTGTGCTGTTGTTCCGTCACTCGATGCGGGAGCGATTTTCGGCGGGGTCGCAGTGACGATCCGGTTGCGTTCGCATCACTTGCTCTGCGTGCTCACGTTTGCGGGCTATGGTTACAGTCCCGATTTTGTCGCCAACTTCGAGCAGATCGTCGGGCGCATCGCAGCCGGCGGCGAAGAGATCGAGGTGGTCGAAGAGCCGGACGACGTCTGCGAAACCCTGACGTCCGCTCCATTTTGTCATTGCCGCAACGCGAGTGTGTTACGGCGTGACGATTGCGCAACGGCAGCCCTCGGCGATCTGCTCCGACAGTCAATCCGGCCCGGCTCGCGAGTCCGCCTCAGCCACGATCGTCTAAGCGTGATGCGAGAGGCGTTTGCGAGAGGAACGATTCGCGAAGCATGTGCGGGATGCCAATGGACAACCGTGTGCGACGCAATTGCGCGGGATGACTTTCAGGGAACACGGCTGCTCCAGTTCGAGAGGCGGGAAACGGCCAGCGGCTCTGAACCCGTTTGTACAGAGGGATAGATATTCCATGTTAACCAGACGCGAATTGGTCAAGTCCACCATGGCATATGCAGGCTGGCCTATATTGCGTTCACTCGCATCCGACGCGCTCCCGGCCAACTCGCACCCTGCTCCGGACGACGAGGCCTACTGGTCACAGATAAGGTCGCAGTTCGAGTGGGAGCCGGAATCCAGCAACATGGTGACCGTGGTGCGCGGCATTAGTACAAGGCATGTTCGCGAAGTCGCCGTACGGCGTGCAACCGAATTCAACTCGCTGTCGGCCGCCAAGATCATTCAGCGAGGCTGGAAGCAGGGGATTCGGGAAAAGGTCGCGCCATTCATTGGCGCCCCCAACGAGAATGTTGCGCTGCTGCGGAACACCACCGAAGGCGTAACCACCGTGCTCTCGAACTGGCCGCTGAAGCAGGGTGACGAGATCCTCACTTCATCGGCGGAACATGGAGCGTTTTACGATACCTTAGCGCAGCGCGCAGCCAGGGACGGCGTTTCGGTCAAGCGGTTTCATTATCCCGCCCCGGTATCGTCGCACCAAGCTATCGTAGATGCGATTGAGCGCGCCATGACCGCTCGAACTCGCCTGGTACTGCTCGGCCAGGTCGTACTGTTTGGTCAGATCAATCCTATCCGGCCCATCGCTGATCTGGTTCATGGAAAAAACGCGAAGCTGCTGGTCGATGGTGTCCTCGGCATCGGTCATGTTCCCACCGACGTAAGGGCCATGGACTGCGATTTCTACGCGGGGGGATTTCACAAGCTGGCGTGCGGCCCTCGTGCCACTGCTGCCTTCTACGTACGGGCAGGCTTGATCGAGCAACTCCCACCATTGTTCGGACGCTGTAGTGTGGACGACAAGGGCTTCCTGCAACCCAAATGGAATTCCGGAGAGATCACGAAATATGAAACCTTCGGCGCGCATCCCGACGGACAATTTCTCGCGCTGCCCGAAACAATCGATTTCCTCTCTGGCATAGGAGTCGAGAACATTCAGAGGCGGCTCTTCTATCTCACTTCGCGCTGGGTGACGCGTGCGCAACAAGTGCCTGCCTTCAGGGCCGCCGTCACGCTTGATCCTGCACATTGCGCTGGGCTGGTTGGCTTTGAGTTGTCCGGCAAGGAGTACGAGCCCGTTGACGATGTGCTCGATAAGCATCACGTTCTCATCGGGGGCACGGAACCTTATGCCGGTTTCTTCGGCATTCCGGAGAGTCGGCCACGCGGTCTGTTCTGTCCGAATACGGGCCTTTGCACCTCGCCCGCCGATGTGGACCGGCTCGCGGATGCTCTTGAAGTTGCGGCGCGGACAGCATGAGGTTGGGTCAGCGATAACAAGAGGTCGGTTAACGACACCGGGAAGCATCTTCAAGAAATGACTCGGAAGATCGAGATCTTTTCAAGCAAGCTGCTTGATCCTTTTGGGCAATCGACTTTGACTGATGGGATTTTTTTTTAGCCATGCAAAAGACACGAAAGACAATCAGAGGCCTTGCAGCAATTTCGCTCCTGATGCTCTTACTCAGCAATCACCTTACTGCGGGTGACGAGCCCGCCTTTCGCATTGGCAACATAGTTGCCGAGCAAGGTTCGATAGCATCGGGCTATCTCGAAGTCCCGAGCGGGCCCGACGGAACAACTAGCATCCCGTTAACAATTGTTAATGGAGCGAAATCAGGCCCAGTCCTTGCGGTGTTTGCCGGTATCCACGGTTCGGAATATGCGCCGGTGATGGCGCTGCAGAGCTTTCGTTCCGAGATCGACCCGGCTCATCTGTCCGGAGTCGTGATCATCGTGCAGGTTGCCAATCTGCCTTCCTTTCTCGGACGAGCCATCTATTACAGTCCAATCGATCGCAAAAATCCGAACTCAACCTTCCCCGGCAAGCTAGATGGAACCATGACCGAGAGAATCTCTTATGTGTTAACCAACCAGGTCGTAGAGAGGGCGGATTACCTGGTGGATATTCATGCGGGAGAAGCGAATGAAGCGTTGGTTCCCTATGTCGCTTATAGCGCCGACGCTGTCGATCCGGCCGTGGCCCAGAAATCGGAGCAGATGGCGATCGCATTCGGTTTTCCCATCGTTAAGAAATTAAGCGGCCGGCCAAAAGATCCTGCTGCCTCGGCATCGCTGTCCAATACTGGCGTAACAAGAGGAAAACCGACGATAGGAATTGAGTCTGGTCAATTGGGTGAGCGCGACGGCGAATCTGTTTCACGAATTGACCGCGGGATATGGCGTAGTGTCCAAAAACTCGATCTGCTTGAAAACGCTGGGAATGACAGATCAGGGTATGCGATTGGAAGATGCTAAACTCGGCGGATGCCAAGGACGCTCGATCCCTTTCGGCTGCTGCTGATCGCTGCGGCAGATCCAGATTTGGCGCCCTGACAGCAACCAACCAGAAAGACACTGCAATGGAAGGGATCCATGCTTGCGCGAGCATGGAGTCCCGATGGCCAGTATCTCTGTCATGGCAATCAGGACGCGACCGTACATTTCTGGATCGTGCGCAGCGCCAAGGAATTGCAGATGTGGGGATACCCCACTAAAATTCGTTAGCTTGCGTGGGACCGACGATCACGATATCTGGCAACAGGTGGCGGGTCGCAGATCACTGTTTGGGATTGTTCCGGAAGAGGGCCGGCTAACACCAAGCCAATCGTACTGAAATACCACGAAGATTTGCTGAGCCAACTGGCCTACCAGCGTAACGGGCCGCTGCTTGCATCTGGATGCCTCGGCGGCCGTATTGCCATATGGGAGGGGAAAACAGGCAATTCCATCTCCAAGTCTGCTCGCATCGCTCTCGGCCGCAGCATTGTGGGGAGCTCCTCCTGGACTCGACTGCGACCACATCGCGGCGATTAGCGACCTTGTCCACGTCGAAAAGAGAATGCGCCGCTCGCCCCTAAATGAGCTTTCGCTTCGATTCCAGGCTAATGCCGAAGCCTCCGAACGGCCGCAAATATTTGCGAAAGTCTCCGGAGATGAGTAATCCTTCTCTGATAGCCTTACGTCAAAGGCGGCGGGAGCCAAAATGGGAATCCTGAATGCTGCCCCAAATCCCACCCCAAATCCCACCATTGATGATCGAAGTTCTTACTCGAGTCGGAGATTCGTTTGTCTTGGCGGGCTGTTCGCCCTGTTTCTGATTGCTCCGATTTTCGTGAGTGCGCAAACTGGATCCCCCGCGCAGCCGCCCGCAACCCAATCGCAAGGGCAGAGTGCGCCTCCTTGCTCCAACGCTCCCCCTATCATGAAACGAGGCTCGCAGCCGGATCTGCCTCCCTGTCCTGACCCGGCGCCGGATGCTCCTCCCGATAGCTTACCGCCCTCCGCGCCGTTGATCGAAAGGGCAAGGTACGTGGCATTTCAGTTTGCGCAGAAGCTTCCTAACTTCATTTGCGAGGAGTACATGGCGCGCTATCGACAGCAAGGCTCAGACAAAGTGCTCATTGACATTGTTTCGGCTGAAGTGGTTTACAGCAACGGAAAGGAAACTTATCGCAACATTAAAGTTAATAGTCGCCCCACGGCTAAAGGGATGATGGAACTCGGCGGCGCACGGTCCACCGGCGAGTTTGCGTCCATGTTGCTGGACCTTTTTTCTACCCCTACGGACGCGCAGTTCCGGCCCGGCGGCGCGTCTTCCATTTCGGGTTTCAACGCCCAAGTTTACGACTTTCGCGTGCAACGTGAGAATTCGCATTGGAACGTGGAAGCCGAATCTCAGGCTCTGCGTCCAGCCTACCAAGGCTCTGTATGGGTGGATCCGGCGAGCGCACGGGTCTTGCGCATTGAGATGCAGGCCAGCAAATTACCGTCAGACTTCCCCATGGCGACGGTCGAAACTGCGGTGGACTATTCCTCGGTGAGAATTGGCGAGACATCGTCTCTGCTCCCGGTCCACGCAGAGACCTTGGGCTGTGAGCGAGGCAGCCCAGACTGCAGCCACAACATCATCGATTTCCGCAATTATCATGAATTTAAAGTCGACTTCAAGATTAGTGGCGTTGGTTACTGACCCCTTGGCAAGAAGCGCGTACCACTGTTCAGTACATCCCGATGAACCGGTTGGCGACATAGATTAGCGTTGGGCCGAGGAGAATCAGCGGCACGAAATACCATCGCGAACTGCAATGGGCGCGAAGGTCGGGAAGAAAGTCGCCGGTCGCCATCTGGAGAAAGAATCCTGCGGCAACAGCCAGCAGAACCACTGCTTTTTCGCGTAGTGTCCGAAAAACCGATCTACCTGAAAACGCAGGGGTTCTGGATAGATGGGCTAATCGTGCAGATAAGCGAAAATGCTAACCTTCGAGGATGGGGAAGAATCTCGACCCCTTTCGGCTGCTGCTTATCGCCGCGGCCGGCTGGATCAATCACCAGCAACAGCATGTAATCAACTATCTGCGTGAGGAAAACCGAGTTCTCCGCGAGCAACTCGGAACGCGACCGCTACGTCTCTACGACGATCAGCGCCGCCGACTGGCGGTAAGGGCCAAGGCTCTGGGGCGGAGAGCGCTCGCCGAGGTTGCCACCATTGTGACACCGGACACCTTGCTGCGATGGCACCGCCAGCTGATCGCCGAGAAGTACGACGGGAGCGGAAAGCGAAGTCCGGGACGCCCGCAGAAAGCAGCGGAATTGGCTGCCTTGATTGTGCGCATGGCAACGGAGAACCGGGACTGGGGCTACCGGCGGATACAAGGTGCTTTGTCGAATCTCGGCCATCTCGTTGCACGCAGTACCATAGCCAACATCTTGAAGGGGCACGGATTGGAACCGGCACCGGAACGAAGTCGAAAAACGACGTGGAAGGAGTTCTTGATGCGGCACTGGGAGCTGATCGTGGCGGCGGACTTCTTCACCGTCGAAGCGTGGACGCGTCGCGGACTGCAGCGCTTCCTCGTGCTCTTCTTCATCGATCTCTCGACCCGACGCGTTAAGATCGCCGGCATCCGCGCTCAACCCGGTGGATTCTGGATGAGCCAAGTCGCACGCGAGCTCACTGATCCTATCGATGGCGCGTTGCTTGGGAAGCGGTTTCTCGTCCATGATCGCGACCCGTTGTTCACAGCTGAGTTTCAGAAGATGCTCTCGGAAGTTGGGATCGAGTCGGTGAAACTGCCGCCGCGTTCCCCAAACCTCAACGCATACGCAGAACGCTTTGTGCGCACGATCAAGGAGTCGTGCTTGGACCGATTGATACTCTTTGGTGAAGGTTCCTTGCGCAGGGCAGTCCGGGAGTTCGTGGCGCATTATCATCTGGAACGGAATCATCAAGGGAAACCGGCTGATTACTCAAGAGATAATCCTCGCCGATCGAGCCGGAGCAATGCAGAGACGCCAGCGATTGGGCGGAATGTTGAACTACTACCATCGCGCAGCATAACCACCTCTGACAATCGCTGAGGCTTCGAGTCATAGACGTGACGATTCTCCTTACGCCGTCGGTTTCTCTCCTTGCGTTAGCAGCTCAATTCGCCGCGCATCCGAACCCAGATGCCACGTCACCGTCGGCTCCGGCTGCCTGCTCAGCACTGTTTTCTGGCAATCTCGCCTTCGTCCGAGTTTCTGGACCATACGCCCTCCGCCTCATTTAGCAGTAGCATTCCACGCTTGCGCCTCTCGGCTGGACTGCGCAAAACCAGCCCATTTCCGTGTGGACAAATATCTTCTCTTCCCAGGGTCTCGATCAGCTTCTTCTCGAACGCGGGCGAGATTGCGTGTTCCAATCGCTCGGCTTCGTCGTGGAGCTCATACCAGGGCATGTTGAAGACTTCCGATAACATGCGCTCCACCAGGTGGTGCCTCACAATCGTGCGCTCGGCGATCTCGCGCCCCTCCGCGGTCAGAGCGACGTGGCCGTCTTTTTTCAGCGACACCAGCCCGTCTTTCTTCAGCCTTCGCAAACGCGAATGTCACGGCAGGCCGCGTTACCGAGAGCCAGTGCGCCAGTGTCGCCGGAATCACGTGTTGCCCCTCAGCTTCCGCCTCCGCAATGGCCTTGAGGTAGTCTTCCTTCGAGATGGTAATCATCTTCAGGGAACCGGACTGAAATCCTTGGAAGGCGCAATCATATCTCAGCACTCAGTTCAAGTGAATCGGAGGAGTGGCCCTCCACGCGTGTGATCGTAACGAGCTACGCGTTGCAAGCCGTACGGTCAAAACTGGAGTGTCGTGACTCCCGAGCTGCGACATAGGATCGAGAAAGCTTAGCGAGATTGCCTGAGAGCAAAGGCCCTATAGCACGTTGTTCGGGAGTATGCCGCAAAAGTGGGATTGAAAAGCTGCTCCAGTTCGCAACCCCAAAAGTCGTCGGCAGCCGGCTACTCACGATCTGAGTACAGCGGGTTCCGGGGCCAAACAGTGAAACCCTGAGGTAGTGGGTCAGTTTGAAATTCGAACTGACCCACTACCAACCCTGAACCTAAGTAGCACATCCACTCCATTGATGGCATACTTTCCGATGGCGACTCTGTCTTAATCCCGGCATGAAACCACGTAGCCAGTGCGGTCGCGAGCGTTTCCGTAAGCGGAGCGCATTGCTCCTCGCGCTGGTGCTAGCTGGCTTCGCCATTGTGCAAGTCGCCCACGCGCACAATGGCCTGGCGAGTGACGACGGATCCAGTTCGGCCGCCACCCATTGCTCGATCTGCGTTGTGGCTCACTCGGTTCCGCTGGCGACAGCCGTCAGTTTTGCACCAGTACTCGCGTTTTGCTTTGGTTCCATTGCGGTTTCTAATCCGCAATCAGACTCTCAGCTACTAACCCACTTCGTTTTTATCCGTCCTCCGCCGCACACTCTCTAGTACAGCTCTCTCGACGCACCTTGCTCCGTTATGACTGCGTAGGCGTGTCGCTGTGCGCAGCGATAATCGCGCTGCATACCTATCGAATAACGCAAGAGTAATTTGTATTGGAGAAATAAATGGCGGTTCCGAACTTCCTTGCTTCGGTATTCTTATCCACAGGATGGTCATTTCTGTTTCTTGTCTTTACGGCCATACCAGTTTTCGCCCAGTCTGGCGGTAACTCAGCTCCGGTTACTGGAACGGTGGTTGATCCGTCTGGAGCGGTAGTCCCGAATGCCATCGTTGAGATTCACAATCCGGTCAGCCAGTACGATCGTTCGACCGCCACCGATAAGACCGGTAAGTTCATCATCCCGAACGTGCCGTTCAACAACTATCACTTGGCGGTGAAGGCAAGCGGTTTCGCACCCTTTTCCGACGACATCAATGTGCGCTCGACGGTGCCGGTGAATGTACCTGTTCGGTTGGCGGTAGAAGCGTCTTCAAGCAACGTCACTGTGGAAGGCTCTTCTGAGGACCTCCTGGAAAACACTCCCACCTTTCACACGGACGTCGATCGCGATCTGTTTCAGAGAGTCCCACTTGAAAGCCAGTCGTCCTCGGTGAGTTCGCTTGTGACACTCACGACACCCGGAATCGCCGCAGATTCCAATGGTCTCTTCCACGGCATGGGCGATCACGCGGAAAACTCGTTCTCGATTGACGGTCAGCCGGTTACGGATCAGGTCAGTAAGGTCTTCTCAAATCAAATTCCAATCGATGCGATCGAGTCGCTGGAAGTCATCCCTGGCGCGCCCCCCGCGCAGTACGGCGACAAGACCAGCGTCGTCATTAACGTGACGACTCGTTCGGGACAAGGAGTAACTACACCAACAGGGGCTATCACAGCCTCGTATGGCTCATTCGGTACTTCGAATGTTGATTTCAATCTGGCATATGGCGGAAAGAATTGGGGAAACTTCCTTTCGGCAAGCGCATTGAACTCAGGCCGTTTTCTCGATCCACCGGAATTCAGTGTGATGCACGCCAAGGGGAACCTTGAGAACGTTTTCGATCGCGTGGATTATTCGTTCTCATCGGCGGACTCGCTACATGTGAACCTTGGCTTTACGCGCTCCTGGTTCCAGACGCCGAACTCTTATGATATGCAATACGCCACGGCCTGGAATGGACTGGTCACGACCGGTGGCTTAGGCCCGGATGGATTGCCAGTGGGACCGGCCGATCAGCGCTCGAAAATTGTCACCTTCAACATCGCTCCCTCCTGGACGCACGTCATCAGCAACGACGCCCTATTCACGTTTGGGGCATGGGTGAGACGAGATCAATACAACTACTATCCCAGTTCGGACCCGTTTTCGGACTTTGCGCCTGATCTGCAATCGCAGACCGTCGGGCAGAATCGAACCCTCACGAATGCCGGAGTTCGTGCCGATTTCTCGTATGTGAAAGGTATTCACAACATCAAGATAGGCGGCGACTACGAGCAGACGTTTCTGGATGAGAACGATAGTCTCGGAATCGTCGACCCGACCTACCTGGCATCTTTGACGGATGTGAACGGCAATCCTTGTCTGGATGCAACCGGCGCACCGATTGCTTACCCTTGCACCGCGCTCGCCCCGTACGATCTCACGATCGGCGGCACGAACTATCCCTGGTATGGCCACACCGATGTGAAGCAGCTGGCGCTTTACGCGCAAGACTCGATCACCTACAAGAACTGGTCGTTCAACCTGGGGATTCGCGGCGACCTATACAACGGGCTGAGCACGGCGCAAATGGCCGAGCCGCGCGTCGGCGTCGCCTACCAGATTAAGCGTACGGGAACCGTGCTGCAGGCTTCTTATGCCCGTACCATGGAGACTCCATTTAACGAGAACCTGGTGCTCTCCAGCATCGGCTGCGGCAATCCGGTGTTGAACCCACTGCTGTTGTGTTCAAATGCAACCGCAACTCCCCTCATCCCCGGGCGCCGCAACGAATACCACGTTGGCTTGCAGCAAGCCTTCGGGAAATACCTGGTGTTTGCCGGTGAGTACGTGTGGAAATACACCACCAACGCGTATGACTTCAGCGTGCTGGGCAGCACTCCGATCACGTTTCCGATTGAGTGGACGAAGTCGAAAATTCCGGGCGTAGCGGGACGCGTGAGCCTGGCGAACTACCACGGACTCTCGGCATTCATGGTGTTCTCCAGTGTTGCGGCGCGCTTCTTCGAACCACAACTTGCCGGCGCGGGTGCGACACCGTCTGCGCCTGGTGGTGTCTTCCGCATCGACCACGACGAGAAGTTCAATCAAACGACCCACCTGCAATATCAACCGCGGAAGTACGAACCGTGGCTTGGATTCAACTGGCGTTACGACAGCGGCTTGGTGGCAGGTCCCGTTCCTTGCGCCGGAGGCAACTGTGCGAATGGCCCGAACGGAACTGACACGATTGTCGATGTATCGAGCTTGACACCAGACCAACAGTTCCAGGCGGGCTTGTTCTGTGGATCGGTGCGTGCTACTCCGACGACGCCGATCAGCCCCACGGGACTTTGCCCCGCGAACCTCTATGGTTCGCACCTGGTATCAATTCCGGCTGCGCGGACCGAAGACGACGATCACAATCCACCGCGTGTCGCACCGCGCAATCTTTTCGATCTGGCGATCGGTGATGATGACCTGCTGCATCACTTCCGGCCGAGCGATCGCTACAAGTGGAGTGCCAGCGTTACGGTTGTGAATCTGGCGAACAAGTACGCACTCTACAACTTCCTGTCGACGTTTAGCGGCACGCACTATGTGACGCCACGGACGATTACTGGCGAGGTGGGCTTCCACTTCTAACCAAGCACGAAGGGCTCCGAGGCGATCATTGTTCGGCGCCCTTCCTGAATTTCGCCGTACGGCTGCTCAGGTAGTGCGCTCATGAGAATTGGAAGTTTCAGATCCGGTTCACGAGCCCCGAAGGGTAGAAAGAGAGTCGTCAGGGAGTTTACGGTTCGGCACGGACTCTGGGTACTCACTGCCGTTACCGTGATCATGCTCTTCATCTACCTGCTCTGGGGGCTCGGAATCGTCCGCTTCGATGCGGATTAGGACAATAGTGTACCCCCTATGCTACACGGAACAAACACAAGCTCATCCTTCGCGTTCGCCGCATTCGCGGCCAGGTCGAAGCAATAGAACGGGCCTTGGATAGCGATCAGGAATGTGCCGTGGTGTTGCAGTTGTTAGCCGGGGCACGCGGAGCCATGATCAGCTTGATGGCCGAATTGATCGAGGGACACATTCGCTTTCACGTGCTGATTGGCCGAGAAAAACGTCAACAACAAGAGGCTGCCCAAGAGCTGATCGATGTCGTGCGGTCTTACTTGAAGTAAACCAGCGATCCCGTTATGTGCGTTGAAGGGGATGTCGTCGTGTCGGTCGTTCACACCGAGGCGTTTTCCGCAACATCTCGCGGGACGCCCGAATTATCCCGCCTAGGAGATTTCCTCACAAAGACGACTGCCTGCGTATAGCTTCGGTCGGAGCGTCGGCTCTTGTCATCGTTCTTCTCCGCCCACGGTTGAGCGTTCAAACTGCAATCACAGCAATTGCGCTGGCGGTTGGCGGATTTCCTAGGTTCGAGGAGGCTTGCGACAACATTGTTCAGCGGCGGATGACCATGGAGCTGTCGATGGCGCTCGCGATCGTCGCTGCCGCCATTATTCGCGAATTTGTTACGGCGCTCCTTATCACGCTCTTCGTTCTCGTTGGAGAGATTCTGGAGCACATGACCATCGACCGCGGACGCCGAGCCGTCGACGATCTTCTCGGCTACCTGCCCAATGAAGTTGAAATCAAGGCTGGCGGAATAATAGAGAAGCATTCGGTATCGGAGTTGATGCCGAACGATATCATTTTTGCTCGCCCCGGCGGTCGTATCCCGGTCGATGGATTAGTGGTGGCTGGCGTTTCGGCAGTCGATGAGTCGACTATCACAGGCGAAGCATTGCCATCCGAGAAGCAGGAAGGCTCGACGGTTCTTGATTCTTCCGATTGGAGTTTTCGGATACTACGCGATTCTTCCCAAGGCCGAGACAGATGTTTTTGAAGATGCCGGTCACGCGCTATTCGTGGATGACGCTGCGAGATTCAATCGCGAGGTAAGCGATTTTGAGCAGCATCTCCTTGGGCCGAGGAATCAATAGGCTTGGAAAAGGCAAGTTCCAAAGCGCTAGCAGCGGTCAACCGGGCATAAGTCAATCCCGTGGTGCGCTCCTTGGCTGCAGGCACTAGGGACTTGGCGGAGGAATGTCTGAATGCTTGCGTCAAGTGTGTTCGAGGGTTGGGCGAATCATTGAAGGCAATTTGGTAGCAACTTGGTAGCAGCGATGCCCAAAACCGCCTCAATGTGCCTACTCGAGCTGCTCGGAAGTCGCTGAAACCATTGATTTCAGATTGTCAGCAGCTCAACAGTAGGTTGAAGGTTCGATTCCTTCCGCGCTCACCATTTTTCAATAACTTACACGGTGCCGCGTGCTGTTTGCGTGCTGTTCGCGAGGGCCAGGCGCGCGATCTTGGCCAACGCCTCACTTTCCGCATTCGTGATCACATCCCCGTACACGTTCATGGTCGTCCGGATATCGGTGTGACGCATGAGCTTCTGCTGGACGGCAAGGGGCGTTCCCACGCTGTCCAACAAAGAGCGGTACGTGTGGCGGAGCGAATGCGTGCCGAGTCTGCCGATTTCCGCTGCGGAAGCGGCCTTCTGGTAAACGCGCCAAACCTGATCATACGACCAAGGCAACCGCCCGAGTTGAGAAGGCGAAGCGAACATCCAATCGTCCGCAGCTGAAAACTTGGAGGTCTGCTTCCACGCCTTCAGCACATCCATGAGACTCAGATCGAGCGGCATGTTGCGTCGCGATTCGACGGTCTTCACATCCTCGACGGTCTGGTTGACGATGCTGCGATCAATATTGAGCCGCAGCTGCAACCAATCCACGTCCGCCCATCGCAGAGCCAAGCACTCGCTGATACGGAGGCCCAGCAGCAAGCACAGCAAAGCAATCTCGTGAAACGGCTGCGGGAGATTACTTAAAAATTTCTGCGCCTGTTCGATGGTCAGACTTCTCGGTTTCTTCATCCGCTTCGAAGCACCTTTTATATCTACGAGGGACATGGGATTTCGCTGCGAGGGCACATCTCCGCGCCACATCGCGTAATCCCAAACGCGGCTGAGCACGCCACGAATATGCGCCTTGCTCTTCGGGGACAGCGCACGTGATTCCAGCCACAACTCGACCGGGCGCGGCTGCAAATCGGTAATCCGGTTGGTGCCCCACTTCGGCAAGATGTGACAGCGTGTCCACACCTGATAGGAGCGTCGCGTATCTTTCCGTGTCGGTGCTTTCTCCTGAAGGTACGCTGTTACGAGTTCCTGCACGGTAGGCACTCCGGGTTCCGTTTGTGTAGCGGGTTGCGGGGGTTGCTGCATCTCTGCTGCTGCCCTTCGAGCCGCGCTTCGGTTTGGTAAATCGCGCTTGTGACCGATGAGCTGGTTGCGCCGTTTACCGTTTTCGTAGGTGTAAAGATGCCAAGTTCGGCGGCGTTGATCGTAAACAATGCTACCGATGGCAAATCGTGTCGCTCTCTTCATGCAATGCCTCCTCATTGCAGAGCGACAGATGACGGGTTCGACGATAGCACAGAATCAGAGTTCCCGGTCGGAACGAAACCGAGAGCAGAATCCAAATCCTCCTTGCGAAAACGCCACGTTCGCCGCGCGGTACCATGCAGCGGCCACGCTTTGATTGATCCTTCACGCACCCACTTTAATAAGGTGCGAGGCTTGGTCCTCAGGTAGGCGGCGGCTTCCGCGGTGGTGAGCCATTCGCAAACCGCGCTGGAGACATTTGGCAAATTCTCTTTTTTCACGCTCGTGATCTCCCCGACAGAAAGTAAAAATGGGAAAGGAAGCCAAAGGGCGAATGGATAAAGGGAATGGGTTAAGGGAAGGGACTCCGCCCTGTGTGTTCCGCTGGCGGCGGGCCTGCGGCCCGCCTGGGGTCGTGTGGCTGGTGGTTAATTTGTGCTTTGATGGCCGTTTCCGCCCCTGCTCATTCCTGCTGCTGCAGGAATTGTCGAAAGAGGGGGTGATAGAGCTTGTATCGCCCGCGACCGGAGCGGATGAGGAGCCCTCGGTTGGTTAAGCGCCTGAAGTATTCGTATTGAAATTGCTTTACGAATGGAGTCGGGCTGACCTCGTCTATGTCCGCGCGAGCGAGTGCTCGCAAAAGAGCGACATCCTTTTCGGAGAGCTGCGCCAAGTCCGAGTGGAATTTCTCCCGCTCCAATTGATCTGCTATCTCGTGCCACACCTCCTCTGGAGAAGCGTTGCGGGCTAGCAATTCGCGACTGATGAAGGCGAGGAAGTACGGATGACCGAGCGTTTTCTCGTAGAGCCACCCCGAAAGGCTGTTGATCGGCGCTTGCGCTCCAAATACCGCCTCCGTGTATGCATGCGTTTCCGCAGCAGTGAAAGGTGCGAGAGCGATCTTGCTGTAGAAGCGCACGGCAGGCTCGGCGAAGCTGTGAATTGCGGAGAAGTAATCGGCTTTCGCGGAGAAACACACGCTGAAGTTCATTCCCTCAACCGCGAACGCCTGAAATTGATCGCGGATCGCCAGTGCGGAATCGCCCGATGTCAGGAAGAGGTTCTGAAGATCGTCCAAGAAGAAGATTGCGCCAGCCAGTCCTCCGGGGAGAATGAATTTATGCCACGCATCAGCCAGCGTGTGTCTCAGGAGCGCGCTGCCAGTTGTCAGGAATCGTCGTTGTGCGTCGCGCTCGACTGTGATCGGGCCAGCTTTGACTTTCTTGAACTTCCAATTACGGGCTTCGGTACGTACCCGCATGTTCAGCGAATCCGCCGCTGCAAGTGCGTCGGCGAGCTTGTCACAGAGGGATTCGGCAAATCTGAGATAGTCGGGGATGTCCTGCGAAACAGCTAGATGGACGGGCAGTATTGGCGGTCGCTGTTGAGAACAGCAGTCGCCTAGCTTGAAAAGCAGGCTGCTCTTGCCGATCCCCCAATCGCCGAGAACGGCGAATGATGGCGTTCGCTTCGCGATGATCCCTTGCCGTAGGGCCGCTTCGAACGACTGGATTTCGCGTATTCGCCCGATGAAATCAGCGGGTTTGGCAGGGAAACTGGGCTCCGGCTGCATGGTCTTCCTCAAGAAACTCAAGGTCCTCAATTGAGGAGGTTGATGATGTTGAGTTTGGAAAACAACGATGGAGCGGCCTGTGATACACGTCGCCCCATCGTGTGAACGAAATTCGTTCGGTTTTGTGGTTAGTCGAGCCGTTCGGTTCAGCCTAAGGCCTTCATGGATGGACGGGCTGGCACTCTCCACGATGCTTTCGCGGCAGCCAGCAATCGGCCGTTATTAGGCAGTGTTGGCCGATGCTCTTGTTTTGCTCATGCCACCAATAGCGGTTCGCTAAGTCGGCGGCAGTGGCAGCATCTGTCCCCACCTTGAACTCTTGTTCAAAGTCGAAACCATAAACGTTCTGCCACTCGTCCAAGGGCATATTGATGGAAGCGAGCGCAACGCGAACGTCCCGCAGCCAGATTCTGTAATCGGGGGTCATTTTCTGTTTTTCCATTTAACCTGCAACCTTTTGTAAGGGGCACGGTGGGCAAACGCGGGTACACGTCGCCTACCGTGCAGTTGTGGAAGGAATTGAGAGTGGATTTGCTTGGTCTTTGTGGGGAGGGTGAGTTGGGTTTCAGTTCAGGATTTTGGGAACGAGGGCGCGATTCTCGACGAACGCGTAGTCGTTAAAGGCCTTCGCCCCGCCGGTCCCGAGTTTCACGAATGCAAGCGAAATGCATTCGTTGCATTTCTCGATGATGCGGGCTTCGCCGAGGATCGTGTCGTTCAGGACGACATAGTGCGTGTAGTTGGTGCCGTCGCTGGACATAAGTACCTCCAAGTTCTTGTGGGTGTTTGTGATTTGTGGGAAGGAAAAACCATGCGTTCTGGTCTGATTCAGCGCGTGTGTTTCTCCGTTGCGGGTTGATCGCTGCACTCTTTGAATTGCGGCAGGTCTTCAAAGAGAACCAGCCCAGGAGGATTCGATTGGGCTGCTGCCTGAATGAGTGCCTCAGGGATTCTGGATTCGCGAAGTGCATCAGGCCGGAAAACTAGCTGAGGCTTGCGGCCGCGATGGTCGGGATCGAGAATTCGCAGGTCCACCAACGTGCCGTTTTCTTTTCGGTAAGCAGGCCAATGCGTGTTGTTTATGGTTACAACAGAATCGTGCAATTGGTTTACCTCCATTCTCTGTAGGTCTAGCCGTATCCGCAGAAGCCGCTGCAAGGTTCGACTGGCAGGGTGGCGGAAGACGGGTGATCCAAATTGTGGTTGTGCTTGATAGCGGAGAAGGCGCGAATCACTTTCCAACTCCCTCTCGGCCCATTCGCGGTCAGCTTCGGCGACTACGCGGATCGCCGAGCCCTGGAAGTTAGTGATGAGGTATTTCCAAAACACCGGCGTCATGGCTTCGCCTCCGTCCAGGCGCCGAAGGGGTTGTATTGTGATTGGCGAGTTACTGCGATCAGATCCCGAACACGGCTACGTCGGGCATCGATGCACTCGATCAGTTGCGTGAGTTGTTCGGGTTCAACCCATTCCGGCGGAACGTCAGCCGCGATTTCCCAAAGCGTGAGCAGATCGAAGGATTCGATTCGGCTCAGCCAAGGCTCGAACGACTGCCATCCGCACACATGCTGATAGACAGCATGACGTGCATGAACACCCCGTAATGGAGTATCTGGGAAACTCCACTCTCCGGCATTGAAGCAGTAGCCGAAGTCAATGAAGTGAGCGTGGAATTTTCGCTTCCGTTCGCCTCGGCAGAATATGGCCTGCCGACCGTCACAGTTGCACAGCCATTTGTCCAACGCGAGAACACCCGCGAACTCCTGCAAGTTTTCGATGTGTGGAAAGATCGATTCAGGCAGGTAGTCGAAGACTTCGTCCCCGGAAATGAAACGCGAGCCAAATGCCAGCCCGTGTGAACATTTCAGCGTCAAATTGGAAAGCTGTATCACCAGTGATGGCGAACTCTCGACGAGTTTGGCCGGCACATCAAGAATTGCCGGTTCGGGAATCGTGAGTCCGACCGCGCGTCCAATCGAGCAGGCAAGCCACTCATTGGCGAGAACGCGGAGAGACTGTGGGTTATTAGCGAACTTGACCACATAAACGTGACCATCACTGGCAGTGAGCATATGCGACTGTGCTCCTCCTCTCATGGCGCGTATATGGCCCGTAGCTGTCACGAGCGTTGTGGATGTGCTTTGTGGATTCATCGGTGCTCCGAGAGCACGCGCAGGGTGGGCGGAGAAATGGCGATGCTGACGTGGTGCGCGTGCGGAGTGGTTCCACGGATCGCCAAACCGCAGACGCGCTTCTAAAGTGCCGTCAGCGAATTGCCATTCTGGATAGTCGAGGATGGGAAGAAAGTGTAGGAAAGAGGCCGAGTCAGAGAGCGCTTTCTTTGCTCTCTGACTCGGAACAGGTGGGTAGAGCCAGTCATGCAGCAGCTTCGGGCAAGAACTCTTGGATGATCTTGTATCCGTTGTTGCCCTGACCGAGCTTCACCAGGCAGGGAAGATGGAGTTCCATCCCGGCTTCGATTTCGCTCGCCGGAATGTCGTAACCACTCGCTTCCAGGCGTTCCGCCAATTCTTCCGGACGGCCGAACACACGCACCGTCTCGCCACCAACATCCACTTTGAGAAAGAGAGATTCTCCCTGACGGGTTTTCATGCGATCGATCTTGGTGACGACCGCAGGAACAGGGCTCCCTTCTGTGGTAGAGCTGGTGCGAGACCTCATCGGCGGTTTTTTCGCCGTGCTCGGTACGCTTGTCCCCCGAGCATTGTTTTCTGAGGGTGCGGTGCTCTTGGTTGCAATTGAAGCCAGACGTTCGAGGAAATCATAGGCGTAAGACGCAGTTTCCTGGTCCTGTTCCTCGTCATTGGTCACGCGCGCTTGAACTTCGACTTGCACGCCAGCTTTGCCGTCCATCGGGACGCTGCGCCGGATGCGAAACACGAGCGGATATTCCACAGGACTGCTTCCGTTCGTCCTCGCGGACCCGTTCCCGTTGGAGGAAGATGGATACTGAGCCTGCGGTGCCAGCGCAGTGATCGCCGCTGCAGCAATGTGCTTGCAAATCCGCCCTTCCTGCGCAATGCGCACTTGGAAATCGGGACAGGTGCATGAGCCAGTGCCGTGTGCGTCGAGTCTCACTTGGTAGGCGACTCCGCTCTTGTTGGTCACGATGAACTCCGGAAAATCGCCAGAAACGTGCAGGCGATTTGTTTTCATTTCTTCCACTGCCCGGGCCCAGCGATTACCCGCCTTCGACTGAAGGAGGGTTAGCGCCAGGGAGGCCGATTGTGGATTCACGAGTTGTGTTGCGACAGACATTTGTGGTTCTCCTTTTTGTGGATGGTGTGGCCGGAATCGCCGAGCTTGGAGGCTCAGCTCTCCCGCAACTCCAGCCGATGTGGATCAGCGCGGGAGCTGCGCCGAAGTTCTTGTGGATTGAGCTTTTTTGGGTGAGGGGTTTGTGGATAAAACTTGATGTCAGTCACGCATCGGCATCAGCAGGTGCTGATAACGGAAGGTGTCAAACACCACGACATCCGAAATACCGCGCGGGAACAGTTTCATCGAGACGTTATCGGTTTCCAGGCTCTTCACGTACTGCGTGAGGTACTGGTGGTTGAAGCCGACGTCTCTCGCTTTTCCCGAGATTTGCGTATGCCCAAGGGTTACGCGGTTAGTGGTGCCATCGCTTTCTGTTTTGATCGCGACGGGTGATTTTGAAAGCTCCAATTTCACAGCCGGGCTCTGTGCCTTCCGAACGGTCGGGGAGAGCTTGGTCAAGCCATCGAGCAGCTCTTCGCGACGGAATACCACCCTGGCTTCGAGCGGCGTCTTGGGCAGGACGTTCTCGTAGTTCGGGAACTGCCCCTGCCCTCGGCGTGCGATGACCCCGGCGCCATCCGGCAGTACGAACAGAAGGAACTCCTGATCGGGCCCAAGGGTGGAGAACTGGACCCACCGAGGCTCCTCAGCCAGACCCAATCGGCTCAGGATTGATGCGGTTGATTTGAGAAGAAGCACCGAACGAGCGTTCTGTTCGGGATTCTTCGCGGCACCTTCAACTACCGACAGGCGATGCCCATCGGTACCGACCAGTCGGAAGATCGAATCATGCATTTCGAGCCTGAGTACATCGGTGCTATACCGGCTTGACTCGGCCGAAGTGCAGAACAGCGTCTTGTCGAGTGCCGCGTTCAGTGCCGAAGCCAGCAATTGACCTTGGAGGTTGAGCTCCCCTTCTGGAATTTGCGGGAAATTATTCGGTTCTACGCAGGTCAACACAAGACTCCGGTTGTTGGCGTGCAGCTCGAACTTGCTGTGACGGATTCGGACTTCCAAGTTGGGAGCTGATTCTGTTTTCAGGATCTGCTGAAGTTCTTTTGCCGGGACCAGCACGTCGATGTCTTTCTCGGCGACGGGACCAGCAAAAGGTATGGATATGTACAAGCTGTTGTCTAAGTCGGTCGTAGTCAACTCCAGATGGTCTTTCACAACGCGCCATCTGAGGTTTTCCAGAACCGGAAGGTTTCCTCGCTTCGGCACCACGAGGCAGAGCCTTTCGAGTGCCGATTTGAGTTGATTGGTGTCGAGTACGCTCATAGCTAATGCTCCTTTGTGGATTATTCAGGCATCCCGCGAGGCATCGCGTGGATGCAGTTGTGGCTTGATTCAGGGTTTGTGGGATCGGGAAAGGGTTTGTGGGATTAAAACTTGGGATGTGAGTTACGCAATTTGGGCCGCCGTTGCCGATTCGGCTGACGGCAGATGGGTTGGCTGCGGCACACTCACCGGCTCGAAAGCGCGATCGAGTGCGTGCTGTGCCAGGACCTCCAGTTCCAGAAGTTGGAGGGTCGAAAGCGTGATCTTCTCCGTCGATTCTTCGTGCTCGAATTCCGCAATGACCTGGGCGTCATTTCTTTTCCTCAGGATGACATGGGTTGCGTCGTCACCGAACCGAACGGGCACCGTCTTCTCCTGATTGACAGCGCGACGAGTGAACACGGTCAACGTGGCCAGATCATTCGCCTTATTGATCGCAAACTGAGAGTGCCACATCGGACTCTGTACCTCGAACTTCAAGCCGTGCCCGGATACATTTAGGCCGACGCTGAGAGAAAGATCGTCGCGAAGCAGCAAATCAACCTGATGGCAGGTGAACAACGCGCGCTTTGCCAAGGCCTGGAAGGCTTGAACTTCGCCGGGATGAAGATCGAAGCGCGCGACCCGCTTTGCCTCGTCACGCACGGCGAAGAACGCGCGCAACCTGCCCTGATCCACCTGCTCGTACACGAGGAATTGGGCAAAGCGGCCATAGATCTTGTTTTTCGAGTTGCCATTCGAGCCGAACAAGTCGCCTTCGGAGGAGATCGTCTCATCGAAGGCGCTTTCGGTCTCGCCTGGCTGAGAAGGCTTTGCTTCGCGCAATTGAAACTGTTCGATCCGGCGCTCGACGGCTCGCATGATTGCCAGCAGATGCAGCAATTGCTCGACGGAGTCAATGCGCGTTTGAAGTTGGACGGATTCGCGGCGTGGAGTCTCGGCAGCCACGGCGAGAGTCAGGCCGTTGCCACCAACCTCCCCCTGAACTCGGCCGTATTGATTTGCAATGAGAGTATTCATTTCAGTTCTCCGTGAGCCTCATTCGTTGCCGACTGTGACGGCCTCGGGTTCAGGCTCGATCTCAATCTCGAAGTGGGTGGCGACCAATGTGGGCAAAATCTCTTTGGGTACGACCTTCTGAGTGGGAAAGATCAGGGCGCTCAGCGAAATCGGGCCGTGCTTGCCCTGGACTCTGATGTCACGGACGCTCAGCCCTTTGGCGGTTGGCTCGACCAGGCCTGCGCTCCGAAGCTGGTTGTAGAGATTCGTGTTCGGTGGTAGGACGATCTCCCGATCTTTCAGCCGGTCCCGTGCCATGCTCACCGCGACCGGCACCACGACTGCGGTCTTCTCGCCATCGGCATAGACCTGCGCGCCAGGAATATTGACGCCCATTTCGCCACTCCTGATTAGCTCCTGCCAGGTCTGCAACAGTAAGCTGATCTTGCTCCCCGACTGGGCGGCGATGGCGGACTGCTCCCGCTCGACGCTCGCCTGGTCTCCGCGGCTGACCAATTTTGAAAGCAGACTCGTTGTTGCCTTGTCGTGCCCCTCAGACAGACAAGAAAATAGGTGGCTTAGGCGAGGCGCGCCGAGGTATGCCTCATCTTCACACGACAGAACATGGTGCAGGAGAGTCAAGGAGGCAAGCGCATGCCTCCCATGCTCGCGGTCGGAACGCCAGCATGCAACCGGCGCCTTAGTTCGCCGGCCGAACTCACAGTAACGTTCGTGCATCGGGCACCACGTCTCGCCTTTACCCCTGACATCCAGATCAAAGAGTTTGCCCAAATCATGGCAAAGAGCGGCGATGAACGTGGCGTACTGCCAACGTGGACGGTTTTGGGCACTGCGAAAACTGTCCACGCTGCCGTCTGACCGCCGCTCCGAGATCATGTCGCCCTCGAACTCGTCGACGGCATTTAGTGCCACCTCCAGCGAGTGACGGTACAGACCTCCGGACTCGGAGTGGTGGTGCTTCTCGCTGGCTGGCAGGTCGCCCACCGTTTCGGCGAACCTGTGGAGCAGCCTCTCAGCTAACGCCCGCACCTGCATATCGAGGGAGAGTCGGTAGAGAATCCGTTCCGTGAGCTGTTCCACTGACGCCAAGTTGGTAACTCCTCCCGAATGGGGATGGATGATTCATCCCCGTTGACCTCCCCGATCGCCCCTCCCCGAGGAGGGGTCGTAACGGAATGGTTAAAGGCGTCGCTGCGCGACGCCTTTAACCGTGAATCGCAGCGAAGATTCACCGTGTTTGCTGGCTGCGGCTACGCCGCAGCTTCCTCTTCGGCTGGCGGGATCAGCGCACGCAGCGCGGGCACACTGCCGGTCTTGTTCACGACTCCGATGATGGTCAGCGCGACCTCTGACATCGGCGTCACCTCGTGGGGCTTGACGTCCCACACCTCCACTGCGTAGTTCGTCCCGGAGCTGTTCTCCGGGTCCAGGACCAGCAGATTGGTGACATAGGTCTCCTTGCTGCTGGAGTTGATTTTGCGAGCCGAACACCTCAGGACTGTGCCGTTGAGCTTCATGGCCTCTCATGGCCTCCTCGAATCGATATTGGTGTGGATTCCAGGCTCGTGGGTGTGAACAATCGGCTCTTGGCTCAAAGCGCGAACTTGTGGAATCGGCGTGGATACCTGATAGACGGCAACGGCTTCGTGTGCACCTTTTGTATGCGCTAACACCTTGGGGTGCTTCGCGGCTCGCTCGTACAGCCGTCGGCGAGCATCCGAGCCGACGGCGACTGTCAGCGACAATTTTTCGCCCAGGCAACAACGAGCAGCCGCATACCGCCTGACAAATGCCCGCAGTTGCCGGAAAGGGTTCCAGTGAAGGCGGTCCACGATGGTGAAGCACAGCCCGCCATCATGCGGATCGACGAGCAGGTCCTCCCAGAGATATGGCTGGCCGCCACGGTTCGGGAGCGATTGCCGAGGGCAGCCCAGCTGTTCGAACGCCGCCACCTTCTTTTCGTGCAGGAAGATGAACTCCGCCGGCCATTGTCTTGCGTCCAGGTAAAAGCTGACCGTGGCCAAGCGCCAGCGGACGCTGGGAATTCGATGGGGGCGGCGGGCCGACATGTCAGGGCCAACCAATCGCACCACCGACTTCGTGATCTGATAGACGGCCGGGTACACTGCGACCCGCCGCAGGAATCCCGCTTGCTCCAGCCCGTTCAATTTGCTCAGGGTGTTCGACGGAGACTTCGCCAATCCCATCGCCTGCGCCTGCTCGGCGGTGCAATAGCCACCGAGCTGCGCCAACGTCGTTAAGACACTATCCGTGCGCTCGTCCACGAAGGCCACGCGCTCAGAAAACTTGATTGCCATCCTTGTCCTCACTCCGATGTCGCGGTAGTGGCGGATCACTGTTAGCGTGCCGAATTGGGTGAGACAAGACATGGCTAAAACTGCGTTGGCGAGTGAACGATTAGATTGCGAGTGCTGACGACGCTGAGAGTACCGACCGCTAAGACCAGCAGCACGGCTGAAACAGCGACGGGAGCGGTGATCCATAGCAAGGCCAAGATCGGAGTGAGTCCGAGACTCGTCACCGACAAACTGAAACGCATCGGCGAATGCATCTTTATTAAGCCCTTCTGATTTGCCCGAACCCAAGAGCCTTCAAGAAATCCGATCATGAGTGCAATCGCGAAACTTGGAATGAGGTGCCAGAGGACGAGCGAGCGAAAGGTCATTAGCTCGACGGGCTTCCAGGTCTTTGTTGCAAACTTCTGGCGGAATGGCTCCGGCATGCGCTCGAATAGACGACCTGCGTAAATGGGCGTCGACCGTTCGAGTTCACTCAATTCCGAGTCGGGCAGCACGTTCGCCGAAGCTGCCACCGTATCGGCGATGAGCCTTCCAACCTGCTGGCTCGAAAAGAGTGCAGCGACCGAGGCGATCAGCAGCACGAATGCAATGATCCACGTCAGCTTCATGCGGCACCCAGTGGAAACAGGTTCTTTGGCTGCGGCATCAGCGGAAAGCGCGTCTTGTACGTCTGCCCGCTGGCGTAGAGGAAGGCTTGCCCACGCGGCAGCTTCATCAGCCAGTCTTCGCGGACAAGGTTGTCGATGACCTCCGTTGATTGTTGACCAAATGTTGCATCGAAAGCCAGCCTACTGTGGACAGTGGGCCTGCCTTGAAGGACCGGACGGTAGGCCGCCGACTCACGCCTCGTGAGGAGCGGCCCTTGGCCTGCGACATCTGCGAAGGTCTTTGCCGTTGCATGATCCGTGGCGCGGAACCACAGCTTGGTATTCGTATTGTCGAGAATCTGCTGCGCGCCTGCCGGCCCGAGGACACTGACCAAGTCGGCAACGCTTTGGAATGCCAGCACCGCCATAAGGCCCTGGCCGCCCGCTTGCGAAAGCAGGTCGATGAAACCGGGAAAAACGAGCCTTCCGACCTCGTCCACAATCAGGCGAACCGGTGTCTTCGAGCGCTCATAGGCGTATGCGCGGCCGATGAAGTTGAGCAAATCCTGCAACGCCAACATGCCAATTGCATACGCCGTCTCTTTTACGATCATCGAGCCCATGAACATATACACGATTCGCTTGAGTCGGATGGCGCGGTCCCAGTCCAGGTCTGGGGCCGTGACCGACATCAGGTTACGGAAATCGGGCGTATCCAGCTTCGACAGCATGGGCTTAAGGGAGGAAACCATCTTGTCGTAGTGGTCAGGCGGGTGCTTAATGAGTCCTTGCAAGTACTCGTATTCAGGCGTGTGCTGAGGGATTTTCGGCAACAGCTCTTCGAGAGTGCCGTTGACTTTCGCATAGCGTGCAATCTTTGACAGCAGCGGTCGCTCGCCGGCAAGCAGCATCGACTGGGCTATGACGTTGATGACCTCCCAGGAGAATGCCTTGAACGGCTCCGATTGGCCGCCGCCCGGCAGCAGGCCTGCCAAACGGTCGGGCACTTCCATGCCGAGTACGAAATTGTGGAGTGGGTTGTAGGTGCAGGAAAGGTGCGGGAACGCCAAGGAGAAGAACTGAAAATCCTTTTCGCGTCCCGCCCGCACGGCAGCGTCGTAGGCACGATGGAGTACGTTCAGGTCGCCTTTGGGGTCTATAAAGATGACAGCTTCATTGCCGCGCTCAATCGCCTGTACAAGGTCGAGCTGTAGGTAATGGGTCTTACCCGTCCGCGTGGCACCAGACACGAGCATGTGTCCCTCAAGGTCGCTCAACGGGAGAAATACCGGGGCTTCCTCATGCAACCCGACGGCATGGAGCGCGAATACACCACCGGGATCGCCGGGTTTCCGTTCGCGCCGAGTCAGCGCGGCACCCTCACGCTCCGCAGCCAGGACTTCGTTCGCATGTTGTGGGTTCCAAGAGAATCCTTCTCCCATGTACTGCATTTCGTCTTGGTGAGGCAGTTGAGACAGCTCCAAGGCGCTGAGTTCGTTCGGCAGTTGTTTTCCGACTTGTCGCGAACCTCTGAGCAGAGCTAGGCCGATCAATGCAACGCCAAACCAGAGGCCCTGGTGGCGCGTGAGGAACAGGCGATCAGGAGCGGCGATCGAAACCAATGCGAGCAACCCCCATCCGATGACCAGGTAAGGAAATCGCCGGAACCCCGTTGCAATCGATGACAACATGAAACTCCTAACACGCACGCTGCAGAAGCAGCGCGACATTCCCGGCGGCACGTTCAATGTCTTCCCGCGTCTTCAGCAATACCGGCAAGGTCTCCGAAACGACATCGAGAGTTAATTCCTCAGCACCCAAGACCCGAAGCGCATCGATCCAGTCGAGCGATTCACGAATGGCAGGCGGCTTGGACATGCCGAGGTGTCGAACCGCTGCCGTGAAGCGCGCTACCTGCGCGCTCAGGCGGGCTTCGCTCTCGCGCGATCGCGTGATGATTTCGGTTTCGAGTTCTGGCGCCGGATAGTCCATCCACAGCAAGAAGCACCGGCCACGCAGTGCATCCGTCAGCTTCCGTTGCGCGTTGGATGTCAGGACCACGATCGGACGGTGCCGTGCGATCACCGTGCCGAGTTGCGGGATTGAAACCTGGAACTCGGACAGGATCTCCAACAGGAAAGCTTCGAACGCTGGGCCGGTCTTATCGATTTCATCAATCAATAGAACTGCTTTCGCATCGGATTGCAGCGCCCTCAGGATTGGACCAGAAATAAAGAAGTCGGGACCGTATATGCGTCCCTTTAGTTCTGCCCAAGTTTCGTGCTCACCGCTCTGACGAAGAAATTCGAGCGCCATCCGTTGCAGCGGCTCATTCCACTGATAGAGCGCTCTTGCTTCGTCGATCCCTTCGTAGCACTGCAAGCGGATCATAGGCATCTCGAGGGCCTGAGATAAAACCTTCGCGATCTGAGTCTTTCCCGCACCCGGAGGCCCCTCCAGAAGCAATGGCTTCTGAAGCCGAAGCGCGAGATAGAGCACCTTCGCAATGTCCGGCTTTGTTATGTAGCCATGCATCGCAAGCAGCCTCAGCAACTCATGGGCCGAGCACACGTTTTTGATGGGGCTAGTGGCGGCCATTTGCATTCCTCGCGTTCAGCGCGGTGCGCATGTCGGCCAGCTGCGCTTCAAGCGCCTGTATGTACGCAGTCTGCGCGGCCGCCAAACCCTGATCGGCCGGCGGATTCTGTTCGGCGGTTGCTGTGCTGGTGTCCGTCTGTTGTACGGGTGAGGTGTTGAGCCGCCCACCCGAGACGCTTAGCCTGTTCAGCAGGAATATCCTTATCGACTCATTTGTGCTCACCGTAACGATGGGCACTCTGATGGACTGCTGAAGGCGATTTGAATAGCGGCTGCCCTCGGAGGCGACTTCCGATGCGAGCTGATTGCGGAGGTAATCGGCTTGGGAGAAGGGCTGGCCGAGATTGCCCTGTCCCGCGAACTGAATCGCCAAAGCGGATGCGCCTGTTGCGACTCGACCCGCACCTGCCAGGATCGGATGACCGCTCCCTTGGACTTTCCCGACTAGCCCTGCACTGCCGTCCCTCATCAACGCCAAGCCCGAGATTGCAATTTCGCGGCGGCTGTTTGGAAGGACCAAAGAAGTGAACCGGACGTTTACTCGGTCCTTCACCGCTCCCGCTGTATAGCCAATCACGCGCGAGCCTTGCGGTATCACGACCTGATTGCCGAGTTGGATATTCCTGTCTGCGACGGCAATGACCGGCGATTCCAAGCCACTGCTGATGGCGTTTGTAGTGTGCGCGACGATCTCTGTGCCGGAAGGAAGCTGTGCTTCGGCTGGATTCGTAGAGGCTGAGGAGATGCCTAAAGGAGAGAAAACTGATTGTGAAACCGAATTGCCGACGAATACGGTCGCGGGCGTTTGCAATTCGGAGGTCGTCGCCACGTTCGGTGAGACCGGAGCGGTACCATTCGCTGGACCATCATCAGCATAAGAGAACCGTCGCGCAGCTGAATCTTGCCGGACCGCAGGCGCAGTCTTCGTACGACCGGCTTGCTGCGTGTCGGAATTCCCTTCGCCGCCGACGAGTTGGTTCTCAGTTACATTCGAGTCGTTGTTTGCTGCGGTCGCCGAGGCTTTATGATCCTCAGTCCCGCTCAGTCCGGTTGGTTGCCGAAAATGGCTGTGAACGGAGCTCTCGGGCTTCGAGAGTAAGAACAACAACCCGGTTGCAACAAGCAGCAGCAGACCGGCAGACATCATGATCGGAGCAGCTTTGAGGTGCGTCGATTCCCGCTTGGATTGCGACGGCTTGGACGCTTGGAAAACGCTTTGCATTTTCGTCGCGAATCTTCCAAAGCCGCTTAGCCGTTCCGTATCGCGAATCTTTTCGAACGCCTCAGTAGTTACCTCCGTGGGTTCGGTATCCGCTTGTACCCTCTCGGGATCGACCACGCTCGTTTTGAATCCGTCGCCGTTCATCGCTGGTGCTCCTGAACTACTCAACTCGATATTTCGCGGGCTGGTCTGCCATCGCCCGATTTTCAACTGACAACACGACCTGCTGGTCGCTGTCGTGTATAGGCGGCGTAAAAACGACCAGACAAACTGCGCGTTCGCCAGGCGCGAGTTGCTTCGATGAGAGAACCGCCTGAGTCATCTCAATCGGTTCGATCTTGGCCGGCGATGCTTTCTTCTTGTCTTTGTTCTTCTCGGCCGCAGTGACGAGATTGAGTTGCGGACCTTCCAGATCGATGACCGCCTTCGTTGTGTTCTCGATATCGAATGAGACCAAGGCCAAATCATTCAGGCGTTCAGTTTGGTGGTAGCGGAGGAGAAGACCGCCTGCCGAAATGCCGGGACCATCCTTCGGAGTATTCTTCACGTCCCCGAGCATCTTGCTCGCAAGCTCCTCCTGCGCGTGCTCGCGGGTGGCCTTTTCATTCGAAATCGGAGGCGGATCTTTCACCTGCGGTGGGGATGGCAGCGAGTAATCCACCGAGTAGGCCGTCTCCGCCAGCTTGCCGGCTTTCAGCATGATGTTCACCACACGACCCGAGGACATGTACACAAGCATGTTCGTCTCAAGTGGCGGATTCGCCTTCGGGCCTGACGCCCGAATCTGCTTCACGATAGCGTAGTGCGGATCGTCCTTGTCAGCCTCGGCTAAGAAGTAATTGCTGTCGCCGAGTGCGATACGACGGATCGAGTCCTGACGCGGGAACTGCACCAATACCGCGAAATGTGGCGCGGTGGAGATTTTGTACGGAGGAGCTAAGGGTACAAGTCCACTGCCACTATCGCCGTCGGCAGGTGCAGCAGGTGCAACGACACTCGGCAGCTCGGCATCCTTTTTTTGCGCCGTGCAGCAAACGGCGCATAGAAGAAATGCGAGGAAAAGCACGGTGGTTTTCATTGCTGCAATACCTCTTCTTTGTAGTCGGCGATTTCGAGGCCGCTCCAGCCGTTCGAGGAGGTGCGAGGCACAGGCGCTAAGCGGATGACGTATTTCACCAATAACTCTTTCTTGCTTTCCCGTCCGCTGACGAGCGTGGTCAGCCGCTTCTGACCAAAGACAACCGCGGTAAACGGATCGCCGGAGACCAGTTCTGCGGACTTCACCGCCAAAGTTGCGGTGACATTGTTATCGCGCACCGCATCGACGAAATGCTGCTCGTTGAGTTGCGAGAGAATCTGCTGGCGCAGGTTTGCTGTCATCTGATTCAGCGCCATTGTCGTGTTGCGCTTCACCGTGACCGGATCAATGTTCACGAACCGATCGAGGAAGCCGCTCACGAACGCCAGCCTCTCGGCATCGTCGGGTTGCTGTTGCGCACCTGTCGTTGCGACCGCAACTCCGGATGCGTTCAGAGTTGAGACTTGGCCATCTTGCACACGAAGCAGAATCGGCGGTCGCAGTTGCGCTAGGATAGCGGAGACAATGGCGACTAGGGCGACGCCACAGGCGACAAGCGCGATACGTGACGCTCGGCGGGCCTGAATTGTCAAATGGCTATAAAACTCTGTGTAATCGCCAAGCCCCGACTTGGTTTCTTGCAGTTCCTGCGTAACGGTACTCACACTCATTGTCTATCCCTTTCACGCTGCTGCCGGTGGGGGCAGCGGGGCAAAAGTCGTTTGTGGCGGAACTGAACTGGTCTCCATACTGCGACTCTTTGCTAAATAACCGATAGCTTGGGGCACAGTCGTCGCGCCGCCTGTTGCGTATGCCAACGCAGCCGATGCGCCGGTCTCGACCACCCGATACGTCACGTAAGCCATGCTCGCCGTCACGAGTGCTGATACCGCGGCACCAGTTGCATTCAGAGCGCCCGTGGTCAAGTAACTCGTTAGCCGTGGAACCTGCGTCAATAGGACTGCCATCAATACGAGCAGCATTGATGGGACGAGATTGATACCTGGGCCAGAGACAAAAACCTGTACGAGGGCTCCGGTAAACAGAGCGAACATGATGCTCCAGACAGCCGGCCACAGGAGAACCTGCAGGAGCGCTCGGATATAGCCGTATGTCACCGAACTGAGCTGCCTACTTGGCAGCAGTGCAATGAGCACGGGGCCGAATACATACAGGAGCACGACTGCGAGTGCTTGCGCCGCAACCAATCCCACATAGGCGATCACCAGAATCACCGCGGAGAGAAGGATCAGCATTGCCACGATGCTTGATGCCCAACTGGTCGCAAATGCAAGGACTCCATTCAGGCTGTTGAGTTGGGACTGGATCTGTTGAAAGAAATTCTCGAAGCTGTTCGGATCTGCAAACCGATGAGCAAGATCGGAGCTCATGAGGTTGAACTTCGTGAATAGATCGCGATAATCCCCAAGCAGCGCGAGAGTGATTCCAAAACGGGCCATAATGCGGAAGTAATCCTCTTCGGCGTTGTCCTGTAGAAACGCCTGCAGCATGCTGACCGTGAAGACAAGCGCCGCTAACGGGAACGCAATACCAAGGATCAGTGGCAGGTACTGCTCGGAGCGGTCCCAAAGTCCGCCCAGTGCTGCCAAGAACCGACCGATACTACCGAGATCGAGCATTAGCGTCCCGCCCTATCACCAAGTCCGTAAGACAACTGCATGCTGCCGACCGTGTTCGAGACTGCAATCACCTGATCTTGGCGGCTTTGTTCCTGCTCCTTCTCGACCGAATTCTGACTCGCGACTGCGAGTGCCTGTAGGCGCATCAGTCGTGCGAGGAGTCTTTGGTTGTACGCTTGAGACCGAAGGAGTGCACCATTAGCAGCAGCCGAGAGCTTTGCCGCGCCACTAGGGCTCGCGACAGCGGCACGCGATTCGATGTCGTTGGCGTCTTGCTCTTCCTGCTCAGAGACGAGTTCCATTCGGGAGGCGTCGAAGAGACCGATGGTCGCGGTGGTGTCAGCGGCGTCAAATCTCTTCTTTCGTTCGAGCGGGAAATCCCCCGCAACAACGCCGTAGGAATCCTCGATGTCATGTCGAATGGTTGACGGATCTATCAGCACGTTCCGGAAGTCGGACTGCAACTGCTGGAATTGCGGGAAAGCGCTGCTGACTGTGTCATTGAGGATTCCGCGGAGCTGCCGGCCGCGAGCGAGTGCGACGCCTTCTTGAACACCCGCGTTGATTCGGTTGTATTGCTGAACATACAGCCCAAGCGTGTTCAGCGTGTCGCGCGATACACTGATTTGCTCACCAATGCGAACAACTGCTGTCCAGTCAATCACTGGCATCGTGCCGAAGATCGCGTGCGCCGCAACAGGCAGAATTAGGACCGTTGCAAGCACGATGGTGGCCGGAAACAATTTCCTACGAAGCTGCCGCATAAACTTCCTTTCGATTTCGTGCCGAGGACGACGCCAGCCCGTGCGGATGACTCACGCCAAGGCGATATATCGCTTCCAGGGCTGATAGTTCGGGATGATCTTTAGTGAACTGCTCGCGGAATTGTGCTTCGAGCGGATGACTGGTGGTAACCCAATAGTCGAATGGCGTTGCCGTAAGCTGGATGACGGTACTCGATTTGGGTTGATTGGCGACGAGAAGGTAGCTTTCTGCGAAATGACCGGGTACATTCCGCAGTTCCTTGACTGCTTCGAGCGCCGGTCCCGAAAGATGCATTACATCGCGCAGCCGGGACAGTTCACCTAATTGGGCGCAGATGAACTTGGACTCAGTGTTCTGCAGGATGGCGAGTCCAACCGTATGCGGTGACTCGGCCGTTCCGACAAAGTCTTCAATGCCTTGGCTGGCTGCGATGATTGAGCCATACCGCTTGCGGGCTGTGCGGAACGCGTTAAGGATCTGAGTGCCGAGCACCGGGTCCGCCAGCATTGCCCAGACTTCATCAAAGACGGCGATGGTGGGGCGGAGGTCCCCAGCGGCCTCTTTTCGACCGATCTGCTGATCGATGGCTCGCGCGATAGTAAAGGCGACAGCGGTTTGCAGCTCGGGCGACTCCTTCAGACCGTCGATGTCGTAACAGATAATGTCTTCCGTTTTTACAAGTTCAGGAGTTGTTTCGCGGTCGAACAGATGTGCATAGACGCCCTCGCCGGTCCATCGATTGAGCTTCAACGCCAACATATGCGCCAGCTCCTCGATGACCTTGTTCTCGAACGGGTAGTGCTCCAGCGTCCATTTCAAGTCGGAGAATCGCGGCGTCTTGCCGATGGCGAGAAGCCGCTCATACGTCATTCGAACGGCTTTTTCGAGGAAATTGAGCGTGACCGCATCGTCGGAGCCGGTTTTTCCAGCCATGTGAAAGGCAAGCGATGCGACTCCGGCAATCTGCGCCGCATCCGGCTCGACGGCAGCCCCCTGAAGATCCCAGGCGTTCTTCACCAGGTTGCTTCGGAGGCTGATCTCGCGATACTGACCACCAAGGAGCTCAACTAGCGCGCGGTAATCACCACCTTTGGTAACAATCGCGACTCGCGGATTGAGAACCTCCAGTTGAAGGAGGAGCTGTTTTATCAGGAAAGACTTACCTGAGCCGGTCTTTCCGGTGACCAGGATGTTGGCATTCGTCAGTTCAGAGCTGAAAGGATTGAATCGAAGGAAAGTGCCCTCTCGCGTTCTTGTGAAGAACGCCGGCACTCCATCGTGAGTGCCGACCCATGGCACCTCGATCGGGACGAAATCGGCCGCCTGCCCCGACAGCAGCGTGAATTCACGGTTCGTGTTACGGACTCCGTGCAGACCCGGCAAGAACGAGATGAACGTTGGCAGGAGTGCCGTGTCTTCGCGGTATCCGCGGGCGCCGTTCATTTGCCCGAATGCCTGCAGGACAGACTCGACACGATCAGAGATTTCGAGTACCGCCGCTTCGTGCTCAGCTGCCGTGCGAGCGATCTTCGTGGCCGAAACGATAACAGCGAGTTCGATCTCGACGAGGCGCTGCGAAGAAGTGATTGCGGAGGTGAGCGTGTCAATCGTGTCCTTCTCCAGGGCCGCAGCCTGAAAGTCGCGACGCCGACTGCCGTCCTTCCGCAGTTGGAAGGCGAGGCTCTTCTTCAATAGTCTCCGCAATCTGCGAACTTTCGCCGTCTGATCCGGCACGTGGACGTTCACAACCACTTCGGAAGAGAAGTCCAGTGCCATCAAAGGCCGGAGTAAAGATGCGAATGTCGCTTCGGGCAACTCCGAGAGTGTGACAACAGACTTCAACATGCCGCCGAGATCGAGATATCGATTGCCCTCCGACCAGTCGGTGTTCAGGAGAGCATCTTGAGGCTTGCGTTCTGGAATCAGTCGGTCAGCCGGGTTGAGGGCGGAATGGATCAGTCGCACCATCTCAACTTCTTCGAGGCGGCGCACCGGTGCGATCGCCTCCAACCCGATGCGGTAGGTTTCAAGGAGCTGGTTGAATTCCATGACGATCCGGTTGTGCTCCTCCCGATTGCGTTGCACGAGAGCTTTCGTGCGGCCCTCGGCAACTGCCATTCGCAGCACTGTTGCGATCTTTTCAAATCCGTCCTGCGAGAGCCCCTGCCAGAAAGCTGCTGCAAAGCGAGATGTTGCCGAGCGCGTTTCCCAATTCCGGTGTGGCTTCCACGCGATAAAGATCAACAGACGGATTGACCGGACCTGGCCGGCATCAATGGCAGAACGCCAAAACGAGAGGCGGTTCTCCTCCAACCAAGCCGCTGGTGAATTGACACAATTGCCAGATGCTTTGCGCTCCTCTAAAACGTGTGACGTTTCGCCGTCAATTAGATACCGGAATTGAAGTTCGATTTCCGGGTGCCGGATTCCTTTGATGAATGCATCGAGGGCGCAGCTAAGCGATTCCAGCCGTTCGGAATCGGCGAACTGAGTTGCGATGCCGGCGCATTCCCATCCAGCGCAGAAAGAACCGTCACGTCTGACGATCACGTCATCACGGACGTCAGAGATCGGAATTCGCGCGGCTAATGAAGAGAGGGACTTCTCGTCAGGGGAATTGGAAACGTTCCGCGCTACCGCCGTTTGCGGCAGAAAGACAGCGAGGGCGAGAACGACAATTGCCAATGCGCCGATGAGTGCCGCGAGGAGATGAAGTGCCGACGGCTCGATCATTGTTGGTCCTCGATGAGGTATGGCAACTGAGCGCCGCGTCTCGCGTTGTGGGCTTTTGGACGGAAGTGGTGCTGAATGCATGCGACCAAATATCCGCGCGGCTTGCCGTGTTTCGCCCAGCGGATTAGCAAGATCAACACGAGAGCCGAGCCGTAGGTCATCACCGTCGAAACCGGCAGGAATCCTACGAACACGCGATGAATGTGGTCGCCGATGATTCGCATTACGATTGACCACGCGATCACGAATCCCCAGTCCTCCAGCTCCAAGCCGAAGAACTCAGCCCTAACCGACAACGAACGGGCGACGGGTTTGAGTCGAAGAGGCACAAATCAACCTGCGAATGTGCGAAGCAGTTGCAGAACAGAGGACAGCAGCAGTGCGCCACCCGCGCCAGCCCACTGTTTAGTACTGGGGCGCTCACGGGCGATGTTCGCCACTGCCCACATGACCAAGAATCCAGCACCGAAGATGCCGAGACCCTGGGCGTAGTTAAGCGAATTGGAGAGAAAGCCGGTCACGCGATCGCCGCCGACCTGAGCGAAAGCGGGCATCACCAATACCATGAGTGAGGTCAATGCGGCGAATGTGCGAGGAGCGAGTCGTCGTGCCTTGATGACAATCCGAAACATCAGTGTCCTCCTTGCAGGAGCAGATGGGGATTCAAACCGGACGAAAGAGCCAGGAGCAGGATCAGCATGTGAGGCTGAAAGAACCTGCTCCGGCTCGTTCACGATGAGGTGAGACTGAACGTGGTTCGCGATCCTAATTCGCCGGTATCACGCTGCGATCTGCGAGATGTCGGTGTCGAGTCGCGGCACATTGGCTAGCTCCCGCGAGAAATCCCTTTCACTATTCCTAATGGACATCTCCCCGGAACATTCGACCGCGTGGTTTGAAGTATTTTTTGATTCGTTGTTTTGTATGGTGGGGAGAGGCCGGGTCCCGTATCGGCCGGCGATGCGACGGAGTCGATAGACGGCTCGCTGAATCCGGCGATAGACAGCAATCGCTGATCGGCCGCCATCTTCCTCCCGCAGTTCCTCCGGTTGACACCCCTCGCAATGAAACTTGCAAACGAGGTCGGTCTCGGTCTGGGAAAGGACGCCGAGTCGCTGCGCTTTCGCCAGCAGTTGCTCGACGACGACGTTGTTTTCGAAGTTGTCGTATGCCATCGGTTCTGGATCGTGCGGCGACAATCCCTGCAACCGCTGCGATTGCTGGGTTTCCTGAATCGCCCACCGGAACAATCGTCTGCGGAAATATTTCACGAGCGCGACCGGCAGGTGTCCGTTTTGCTCGGCCATCGATGGTGCTTTCGCGTTCTCCAGGAAAAATACTGACGCCTGTTGTGCAATGTCTTCTGGCGGCAGCCCGGGAAATAGTCGGCACACCTCTCGACAGACCTTATGGATCGCGGGCGTATATGCAACGAGAAGCAATTGCTGCCCGATCTCTTGCGTGGTCGTTTCCTCAAGACCATCGACCAGCGCGTGCAGGATTCCGTTCCAAGTACCGTGATTGTCGGCGTCGATCCGCTCGTGCTCGTGCAGGCGCGCGATCACGTCTGCGGGGGAATCGAAGTGGTTCAGAATCGGGTGGTTGGCGGTGAGTGCCTGGAAGTGGGTTCGGGCTATTTGTGTGCTCAGCGAGTCGAGCAGGCTCCGTTCAACCTGACATACGACACATGCGCAATTGCTCTCCTTTTTCGGCATTGGCCCTTACTCCTGGCGGAGGCATGGCGGCAGCCGACCCAAGGCAGACAAATCGCGGAGCGGGCTCAGTGACCTCTCGCGATTCGCTCTTGTTCCGGCCGAGCATTTTTCCTCCGTTACATCTATGAGGCCGAGTTTTGGGAAAAACTCACACGACAAGTTATTAAGGTGAAAATTCAGTTTGGATGGATCGGACGTCAGCCGCAAAGTTGCCACTGCCCAACCTTAGCGACTAGTACAGCCACGCTCAGATCGGCTCTGTTCTCAACTTAGCGAGAATCTGCATGTAGCGGTTGAAGCATGGAGAACAGCCGGTCAGGTGGTCACTGATCTCTTCGTCTTGTTCGCTGGGATGTTCTGCCATGCGGATCAGTTCACCCTCTGGAGGGCAGCCAATCCGTTGTGGATTGGGGAAGGCTTCAGAGAGATAGGATTTAGCGAAGCCAAAAAATTTGTTTTCGTCGATGTCCCGTCGCTTATTTCTCGACATTCTTTTCAAGTGCCGGGCTCTAACTTTTCAATTCGGTGAGCCGCTTCGTGGATGACACCGGACCTCGTTCCGTTTCCAAGGCGTGCCTGTGCCCTTCGAAGTGCATGACGGAATCTTTCCTGTGCTGCGTGCCCGGAAAGCCCATGAGTTTTACCAATCTCATCCCATGAAAACCCTTGTACACGTCGCCAAAACATGTCTCTAGCGACTCTGTCGCATACGGCCAAGCATTCGTCGACCAGAATTTTGATTTCGAATGCGCCGGACGGATCAGCCCATCGTGGCTGTGAGGCTTCTCCGTCTCCGTTTCCATTGACAAGCACGACCTGCTTTCTTTTTAAGCGGTTTATTTGCCGAACAAAGGAGCGAAATATATAACCCGGCAGGTTCTTGATCGGACACGGATCGTCAGGCCGGGAAGCCTGCGTGGTAACGAGACGCGATACAGCTGCAGCAACCTGCTCAAGGGTATCCACCACCACAGCGGGATCACCTAATAATCTAACGCCGTGTTCGAGTGCTCTGTCGTAGACCTCTTCAGCGGCAACAAGTACTGCCGGATCAATATCTCTGCCAAGCCTGTCAATAGGGCTAACACGAGGAGGAACGCGGAAACCATTGGTTGCCATTTGGGTTCGCCCGAAGCCACACGACAGCAGTCGCAAGCTCATTTTTGGTTGCTTTGACTTGGACAGGTCGGCAATACCGCGGTGCTGATCAAAGGCGCCGCAGACGGCCTACCCGCCTGCGTTCTTGTAAGGGCCCGAGACAAAATGGCGAAACCAGCCAGAGCTGCCGGTTTTCCGTGTATGATGCACCTCATTGGGATCGCGTTCAACGGGATTTTTTCGCTCTACAACGCGTTCCTTCGCGCACAACACTTCGTCTAAGGCTGCGCCGCTCCCTGCTCGATAATACGTCGCGCAGCAGGAGATCGAACCATGCACAATAAGCGGTTGTCATTTTCCTTGTTAGTTCTCGTAATCGCCTTGCTAGTGGGCTGCAATTCAAGACCGAACGTGTCCGGCGTTTGGAAGGGCACAATGAACGCGAGTGAACAGAGTGGGAAGAACAAATGGCAAGGGCCCGCAGAGTTGACCTTGAACCAAAATGGAGATGCCATTACTGGCACCTTGGTGTTCACGCATCCGCAAGGAGGACGCGTCCAGGTTCCAATCTCGTCAGGAGTTGTATCGAAGGATGCTGTGACGTTCTCCGGCCAAAATCAGTTTCCAACGGGATCTTTAGAGCTTACATTCCACGGCACGGTCTCTGGGACCTCTCTCACTGGAAATGCTGATATGACATCGCGCAGCATTTTGATCGGTCCGGTCGCGAACACGGCATCGATCAATTTAGTAAAACAGTGAACTGAAGATGAGTCCTGCCGAAAGACTGCTGAAGAGAGGACTTATTCCGCGATACGCAGGTACACGCTGGCTGAGAACGGGGGGATTGATGTTCGCACCGTGCACCAGTGGCTCGGGCACGAGTCGCTCGCGACAACGCAGAAATATTTGGAGCCGTCGAAGGCAACGGAAAAACAGCTCGCAAAAACGCGCCTGCCGTTTTAGATTCCTTCGCTTTAGCTTTTTACCGGCTTCGGAAGATGAAAACAGAGGATACTCAGCCGAATGGGAATACCTTTGTCGCCTGGAAGGTGGAAGGTGTGATCAAACCACGATTCCTGTTTCTTGCCGTTTAACTTTTCGAAGCACGAGTGTTGCGAGGTTGATTCTTCAATAGCTTTCAGAGGTGCAGCCATCTCTTTCGTATCCACAAAGTAAACGATGGCAGTTTTTGAATCTCGCCAAGTCAGGTATGACAAGATCTGGTCGATAGTCTCGCCGTGTTTCTTTGCACCGCCCCAAAACTTACACTCAGCAACAAAGATGTTGTTTTTCTCGTGCCTGATAAGAATGTCTGTCTTGCCGTTCTTATTGAACGTTTCTCCGGTAGTCGAGTACTCGAATCGCGGCTCCAGTTGCAGGATAAGATGGTCTCGTAAAGCCTCTTCATCCTTATCGGCATAGGTTCTCGGCAGCCGCTCAAACACTTTGCCTGTGTCTTGAATCGTTTGAAGAATATCTTGATAGATTCCCTCATCTAACGTGGGATCAGGGTTCTTTGCCGTTGTTCCACTGACTGCCGGTTTTGCGATGACCTGTTTTCTTGAAGCGGGAACCGCGAATGTAGAGGGGACGTTACTTGATTTTTGAATCGGAACGCCCAGGTTAGCGAGCGCCTCCGATCTCTGCAATAATTCTTGCTTTCTGGCCCTGAAGAGGTTTTCCGCTTCCGCCTCGACTGATTTATTGAATCTGGTAACGTCGACCGCAAGGTATCCAGATTGAGTTTTCAAAAACTCGAGAATCGGTTCGGCTCGGTTTTTGACCCCGGCACCAGAACCGGAGAAGTCGACGATTTCGAAGCAGATCTCTCCGTTTTCCAAGCTCACGTCGTAGGACATTAGAACGTGAGTTGTCGGCACGGTGTTGAGAAGATCAAGATTGCCACTCACGGGCACGTGGTATTTGTACACGGGCTTGGGATACGACTTTCCAGCATACACGTTGTAATCTTGGGGGAACTGCTCCGCCGGAATCATTGCTTCCCTGGTGCTGGCTTCAACTTTGTCGAAATGAAAAATGAGAGGATCGATGGAGAACTCCGAGACGAGATGCTCGATATATTCTTTCTCGTTCACATTAACAAGGTATTCTGGTTTTTCAGATCGTACAGATTGCTTCAGCAGTTCGAGCTGCCTTTGCTCAAATGCAAAGAAAGGAACTTCTGTGAATATTCTGAATGTTCCGTAGCGGTTCATCTGTTCTTCTTTTTAGTCTGTTTGGCAGCAGTTATTTCCTTCTGCGCCCTAATTCTTTCCAACAACACTGACGCTGGTTCATACTCCCGGCCTTCTTTTCTCGCAAGCTCGGCTTCGGTCGGAACTAATTCACCTCGAAATGCCTTCGCAAGCACGGCCTGCGTTAGATGTTCTGCTCTCGCACTTGCTGCAGCCACTCGTTTTTCGATTGCATCTGCGAGTTTGAACAGGGCTTCTGTTCGGCTGACAATGACGCTTATTTCCTCGTCAGGTGCTAACGGGACCGGATAGGGATATAGCGTTTGTAGGTTTATGTTGGGTTGTCCACCCGACGCATACGAAGTATCGCGGATTTCCAATTTTTTCGACCGTAGGTAGTACTCAATGAAACGTGAATGCATAATCGATCGGCCGCGTATAGCTATCAGACTGTCGGGACAGCAGCTGTCGAAAGTGAGCACTCCCGTATTACCTATCGTTGCGCCAACAATGGCGACCAAAACCGTACCCGTAAGAAACATCTTGCTAACAGCCAAACCCCGCTCATTTAGTGTCTGATGGAATTCCTTAATATCTCCCCCGTCAGATGGCAAATCTCCTATCTGAACGAAAGGATATTTCCCGCCATAGTAGGCAGGATCATTACGCGGTCGAATCGAAAACCGACCACGTTCCAGAACAGCACAATCGCGAAGTTTGCTCCAGTACCATGTCTTCGGAAGATCGGACTCAACTGCATAATTCTGAATTGGCGTGACATTGGAGTGCCTTTCTCTCCAATCCTCCGTTAGCTTTCCCGAACACGCCGCCGCCAAGACGGCTTGCCGGAAATTCAGCAAAATACTCGACGTTCTTGCGAGTCCACGTCGAACAGCATTAGTTCCCGAAAGTGCCTTCCGAACAGAAGTGCAAATACGTTCTTGCTCGACCAACGGAGGCAAGGGTACCCGCAGTTTCCGAAGTTTTGAACCATTCACGTTTGGAATGGCGATTCCCAATGTCTCATCAGCAATTTGAAACCAATACTGCGGCGATTTTAAGAAAGTGCTGATGAACTCGCTCGTGACCGGCTTAATCGGGCGAAATCGGATGAGATAGGAGGCAAAGACGGTGGGCGGGCACTCGCGGATCATATAACTCAGACCGACCGATCCTGCGCGCGAAACCACAATATCACCTGGGTCAAGCAGATACTTAGCCGGTTCTGGCGGCTCGTCTTCACAAAAAGGGACTTGGTTCCAATTTACGTTCTCCGAGGAAATATCGGTGGTGCGCAACAGTTTCAAACCTTGTCCATCTCTTTTGGCACTTGTTGTCCAACCATATTGAGGAGGGTCGCAGAGTTCATCCAAACAAGCTAAACTCCACCCCTCAGGCAATTCGGAATCACCGGTCGTCAATTCCTCTTCGTTAACTTGTTGCGCCTTGGTGCTCATGCCTTTTTGCCCGCCGCTGTCACACCGGCCTTTTTACTGTTCCCGTTTCCATTCGGTTCAAGCATCAAGACAATCGCATTCAACTCTTCGACTGCAGCCTCAAGCTCCGCAATTGCGTCCGTCGCAAGTTCCTGCGGCTCAATATCAGGATCGAATTCGTCGAGCGACTCGTCCTTCAACCATTTCAACCCATCGATCTTGTAATCCCGTTCCTTCACTTCCGCGATGGAGAACGATCGCCAGCGGTCTTCCTTCGAGTCGCTCGGCTTTCGTTTCGCGCGACCATTCGGATCAGTCCCGAAGCACTTTTCAAACTCCGCGAAATGCTCTTTCGTCAGCGGCCGGTCTTTCTTCGTAATTCGCGGCACATTGCTTCGCGCGTCATACACCCACACCTTCTCGGTTGGCGCGCCCTTGGTGAAGAAAATCACGTTGGTCTTTGTGCCGGGACTGTACGGGCTAAACGTGCCGTTCGGCAGCCGCAACACGGTGTGCAGCATGCAATCCTGCATTAGGATTTCGAACACCTCTCCCGCCTGATCCGCAAATAGGCAGTTGTCAGGCACGACGACCGCGGCCCGTCCGCCAGGTTTCAGAATCGTAAGCACATGCTGCAAAAAGTTGAGCTGCTTGTTCGATGTCTCAATAGTGAAATCATCCCGATCCGGTACTTGGTTTGCGCCCTTCGTTCCGAATGGAGGATTTGTCAGCACTACATCGAACCTCTGTGAGTCGGGCACTTCGTAAATTGAATCGCCGCCCTTGATGGTCGGTTCGATCCCATGCAGGTACAGGTTCATGAGCGCTAGTCGCTTCGGACGCGCGACCAGTTCCTGGCCGTAGTACGTTCCTTTTTTGATTCGCTTCGCGAACTCGCGGTCGAGCGCGCCGTCCTTCGTCTCTTCCATAAGCCACTCATAGGCAGAGACTAAAAAGCCGCCGCTTCCGCACGCAGGGTCGCAGATGGTGAATTCCTTGCGGACCCGTGGATCTGGCTTCACGCAGCGGACGATCGACTGAATAAGGATGCGCGGCGTGAAGTACTGTCCCGCGCCCTTCTTTCCTTCGCTCGCCGCCTTTTCGAGAAGCCCTTCGAAGGCGGCAGCTTTTACATCCACGCCAAGCTGCGTCCACTCGGTCTCATCAATTACGCCGATGAGTGCTTTGAGGTTCACGGGGTTGTTGAACCGCGACAATGCCCCGGCGAATATCTCGCCAAGCAGCCCCTTCTGCTTGCCCAGTGCTTGGAGAACGGAAACGTAGTGATCCGTAAGCGCAGTTCCAGACTGTTCTTCGAGTGTGGGCCACGAGCAGTCAAGCACCACGTCTCTGCCGTTCCCGGCCACGTACTTGGTCTCGCTGAGGTCGATCCCGCGCTCATCGGCCATCTTCAAGAAGAGAAGATAGGTGAGCTGCTCGATGTAATCTCCGTAATCAATCCCGTCATGCCGCAGCGTATGGCAAAAGCCCCACAGTTTCCCGACAACATCGCTCATATCGCAATAGCCTGGTTAAATGAATGGATTAAACTTGGCAGTTCGCCAAAGAAGACGCCGTTCGCTTTCTTCCAGCCACCAAAGCGCGCAAATACCGGAAGTATCTCGAAGTCTTCCTCTTCGATCGACAGGTTCTCCGCCAGGTGCGCCCTGATGCGGTCCAGCCACTGTTGCTGCTCCGGCGTGAACGTACGCCCCTGGGTTACTGTAGCAAAGGCCCGCTCGGTGCGCTCGCTCGCGTTGAGCAGAGGATTCTGCTTATCGCTCGCATGCTTCACCATCGAAATGATGTCAGCAAGGGCCTTGTGGTACTGGATTTGGTGCACCTTCTGGAGCGTCTCGACCGTGAAGCGTTGCGGCGCTAACTTCAATTTCTCCCGCAATTCCGACAGCGCCGCAGCGTTCCAATCGGCCGGGCTCTTCTGGAGAATCCGGATCGCCTCGATGTGCTCGGGGTTTTCCTCTACGAACCGTGCGAATGCCTGGAGGTAATCCTCCGGCTTGTATTCCTTCCCGTCCGAGCCGCGCGCGAGCCATTCCGACGTGACCTGATCCTGGTTTTCGTATGCGATAACGAATGTGTGTTTCGCGCGCGGATACTCCACCAGCAGCTTTTGGAATTGCGGATCGCGAAGGAGCGCCATCGTTCCCGAAAAATCCTTTTTTAAATTCTTCGGCAGATCCTTTGCGTACGCGCCAATATCCCCGCCCGCAATGTATGCGGCAAAAAGTTCCCGCGCCTCCCCGGACATTTCCTTGTTGATCCGCTGCAGCCGTTTCACCAGACAGCGGACGTTGTAATCCCGGTCGCGGTTCTGCCAGATGTCTTCGATTACTTCGGCAATTGTCCGCGCTTCCTTCTCCAAGGGCTTGGCCGTGATGTCGGTGGCGTTCTTGAAGTATTCAAGCAGCGTGCCGCCGAAGCAATCGAACACCGTGAAGTGAGACTTGTCGGGAAGTGTGTCGCTCTTTCGCGTGCCACGTCCGAGCATCTGCTCGAAGAGGATGCGCGATTTCACCGGCCGCAGGAATGCTATGAATTCAAGGTCGGGAATATCGACGCCGGTCGAAAGCATGTCAACCGTTACAACGATTCCCGGTTCAGGCCGATTGCGGAATTCGCGTATTCGTTGCAGCGGTCGGTCTACGGTCTTCGATCCCGTGATTTTCTGCACATACGAGTCGCCGCGCCCGAACACGTCCCTCGCGATGTCCACCAATTGGTCAGCATGCGAGGTGTGTGGAAGGTCGTTTGCGGCAAAGATCAAGGTCTTCGGCATTCGACCGTAGCGCTCCTGGTGCTCGAGCGCGTACTTTCTGATTTCCTCCATGATTTTCCGGTTCGAGTCGGGTGAGGTAACCTTTTCCTCGATCTCTTTCGTGTCGAACTGCCGCTCGTCTTCCAATAGGTCGAGTTGCTTCGCGCCGGTCTCCGCATTCACGATTCCGACTTCTTCGCCTTCCTTGAGGAAGATTCCTTTCATCCGCACGTCCGAGGAGACCGCCACCACGTCGTAGTCGACCAGGAACCCTTCGCGAATGGCGCGCTCGTACTCGTACCGGAACACCACATCCTTGAAGTATGAGGTGGTGTGCGATGCCGGTGTGGCTGTCAGGCCCACCTTGATCGCGTCGAAGTGTTCCAGTGTCTGCCTCCAGACGGCCACTTGCTTTGCGGTATAGCCGCGGTGGCACTCGTCCGCGATGATCAGGTCGAACGCGTGAATCGGAATGTCAATCTTGTCGGCATCGTCGTCCGGCGCCTCATCTTCGTCCCCGAGCACTGTCTCGCGACCGAAGAGATTGATCGCCATCCGCTGGATTGTTGATACGTACACGAACGCGTGACTCTCCTTCGGTGACATCAAATATGAGTTGGGCAGCACGTTTAGGTTGAACTTCTCGTCGTCCCCGAAATCCTCTTTCTGAAACTTCTGGCTGTAGACTTCATAGATCTTGTTGAACTTGAGCCCGGGCTCCGGCTCGAATGATGCGAAGGTGCGCACGGCCTGCGCCGCAAGCGCCCGCCTATCGACGAGGAAGAGGATGCGCTTCGCGACGCCCGATTTCATGAGCCGATAGATTTCGTTCACGGTCATGAAGGTCTTCCCGGTGCCGGTTGCCATCGCAACGAGCATGTGGCGCTTGCGGGCTTCGATTGCTTTCTCGATTTCAGTATTCGCTTCTACCTGGTACGGCCGTGCGAGAATCCGTGGATGGTCATTCGGCATTGCGCGCAGCGTCGCGTTCGCTTCTTCGAAATCCCGAGTGAGAAACTCGGTCAGTGCGTCGGGCGTATGGAACTTCGCGATCTGCCGGGAACGGTTTAGCTCGTGCCGCACATCGTGGTACCAGATGACTTCGCCGTTCGTCGCAAACAGGAAGGGCACGCGATACCCGCGGAAATCGAACGGGCTTATCATGAGCCCTCGCGAATACCGCTCCGCCTGCGACAGTACGTTCTGCGGCCCGAGGCTCAGTTTCTTAGCCTCCACCACACCGAGGATCTGGCTGCCGACGCATAAGGCGTAGTCAGCAGGTCCTGCCTCCGTTGGGTACTCCTCAATAGCGCAGCGCTCGTACTTCGCGAGTGGCTTGTCCTGATCAAACTTGGCGACAGTCCAGCCTGCCGCCTTGAGTTTGGCGTCGATGATTTGTTTTCGGGTGACGAATTCGGATTTGGCCGGAGAGGCTTTGAACATTCCCTCTGAATCCATAAAAAGCAGAGATTGAATGGGGAGAACTGCCGATGATACCGCAGAACCGCGGCGGAGAGCAGATTACCTTCATCCTATCCCGAATTCCCAAAACGGGCAAAACCCGCATTGCTGCCGCAGTTTTAACCGAACGTATGCAGCACTAACGCCAGCGCGCATCCACGCTTTCATAGCACAATTCCATCGTTTCCCGACAAAATCGCCGTGCGTTTCCAAAATCCGGAATTGTGCGCCAAATCCTTGACCAAATGGCCATAACTGCTACGGTAAGTGCGATACAAGAAGGCATGGCGATCCCAGAAGCACAACTCGAAACGTGGTGTAACCAAGGAGCTATAGTTACTTCGGCTTCGGCGTACACCTCGATTAAGACGGCAATTTGGAATTCCAAGTCAAAGATTGCGACCCGCAACCCGGACGTATATTTACAGGGGTCTTACGGAAACAGCACAAATATCTTTGCGGATAGTGATGTGGATGTTGTCGTACAACTGTCTGAACCTTGGGGACGCGACATTTCAGGGCTCCCTGATTATCAACAACAGCTTTATCTCGAATCAGTAGTGGATGCGACGTATGCGTGGCGACAGTTCCATGCCGATACCGTCAGCACCCTTCAGAGTTATTTCGGTGCGGCTGCTGTAAAGCCTGGTAACAAGGCGGTACTCGTTACTCTTCCTTCAGGACGAACTGCTGATGTCATCCCGTCTTTTCTGTATCGCAAGTACAAGTTCTTCCAAGCGCAAAATGTTCAATCGTATGTAAGTGGAATCAAATTCGAAGACAACGCCGGTCGGACGATAGTCAATTTCCCCAAAGAGCATATTACGAACGGTGAGGCAAAGAACTCGAAGGAGCGCACTGCATTCCGATACAAACAGACGGTTCGGATGTTTAAGAACGCCCGAAATACGGCAATCGATCGCGGTCTGCTTAAGGATGGGACGGCCCCATCGTATTTTGTCGAATGCCTGCTCTACAACGTGCCGGACGCGCTCTTCGTTGCCGATAGGCAATTAACTTTTATAAATGTTCTCGACTACGCTAATACCAAACTTCCCGTAGATGGTGCACTCTGCCAAAATGGGCAGCTCAAATTATTCGGGGAAACCCCCGAACAGTGGAAGGTGCAGCGCGCTGGGGAGTTTCTGCAAAGCCTTATAAATCTCTGGAACCACTGGTGACTATGCTGCACCCTTACGCAACTGATTCAGACGAACGAAAGCAGATACCGCTCTTCATTGCAGGGCTCGCCATCATATCGGCAATCGGACTCTCGTGGATTTTGCAAAAAATCCATTGGCCCGGCTGGATCGATGCGCCAGCCACCGCAGGCTTTTACGGTCTTTATTACGAGTTCTTTCGCCGCCGCCTGTGGCGGGTTCGTCTTTTCCGTAAATGGGGCTGGGTGAAATTACCCATGCTGTTTGGGAAATGGCGAGGATTCGTGGTTACCTCGTTTGATGAACAGAAAGGCAAACACAAAATCGATGCCGATATCGCGCAAGATTGGACGCACATGAGCATCCGGATACGTTCTGACTATTCACGTTCCGAGAGCCTCGTCGGCAGCCTCTTTGTGGGGACGGAAATCATTCTTGATTACGAATACCGCAACGAACCTCATCCGCAGGCGGTAGCAACGATGCACGCGCATCGGGGAACAGCGAGCCTACTGCTTTCTGCGGATGGCCGGACGCTCGAGGGAGATTATTACTCTGGTCGCGACAGGCAGAACTACGGGTTGATTCACCTCGAACGCGCCTAGAAATGCACCGCGACCCGTCAGGGCAAACAATTGGCGTGCGCAAGTTGGATTCTGATATGTCTCTGACAAAAATATCGCTATGGCTACTCTAAGCACGAACGAAAAACAGGTTCTCGAGAAGCTGTTCCAGATGGGCGGCGGGTACGTGCTCAACTTTTCCGACCGAACTATTGGCGAGTTTTTCGATGACGATGTGCACGTCGATCTCTTCGATAAGAAGTATGAATATGCGAGCAATTCTAAAGCCAACCGTATGCGCGGATTTTGGCAAGCTGCTAACGACGCTCTCGTCGGAAAAAGCATAGATAAGCTCATCGAATACATCGACAATCAGATTCTGCTCGGTCGTTTGGACAAGAAAGACTTTCCCGCGGAACTCATAAGTCGTGCGAAACAAATCGCCGCTCGATTGCAGGGAGACAAGCAGCAATCCGCACCGACACCCATAACGGAAGACGAGTTCATCAACCGGGAATTCAAGAACCTATCGATCCATAAACTCGGATTGGATTCGGTCATCACCGGGATTCTGAAGCAACGAGTCGAAGAAATCAGAAAATCGCTGAATGCGCGTGCACCCTTGGCGGTGATCTTTCTCTGCGGAAGCACTCTGGAGGGCATTCTGCTCGGAGTCGCCTGTACAAAGGCGAAAGACTTTAATCAATCATCGCAAAGCCCGAAGGACAAGCAGGGGAAGGTGAAGCAGTTCCCGGAGTGGACGCTGAACGATTTCATCAACGTCGCGCGCGATTTGAAATTAGTCGGGGAGGACGTGAAGAAATTCAGCCACGCGCTGCGCGACTTCAGGAACTACATCCATCCCTACCAGCAAATGTCATCCGGCTTCAATCCGGATGAGCACACGGCAAAAATCTGCTGGCAAGTGTTGCAAGCAGCAATTACGCAACTGTCACAATAGGAGAACGGAATTACTCATAATCCGGCACCGATGGCCCCCGCAGACAGTAATCGGATTAGTGATGTAACTCGGCGCAACATAATTGACGCTCTTGTTGTCGGAAATACTTCTTGGTCGGGACGCCTTGATGAGGTTGAGTTTCTCGCGCGATTGTTCAATCTCAATGAACTGCCCTCCAAGGATTACAGATACAGGACTGCCGCCGAGGACATCTGGAAACATCGGACGATGAATAATGATTGGTCCGATGACTGGGTCTTTTACGACGATAGGTTCAACATCTTTCATGGATCGGATGAACAGTTCCTCCGATTTCTCTGCGAAATGGTTCATCCGGTAGTGCGCCAAAACGAAGCGCAGGTTACGCAGTTGGTCGAGTTATTCAACACCCATCTAGCAAATGATAGCTGGGAGATAGTTGAAACCACGCGAATCTCAAATAAACCCGTCTTTAGTGCAAGGCCGTTAATCGCGGGAGCGGGCGTCCCGGTAAAGGCTGCAAAAGAGGTAGCTTTCTCTTTGGACGCAGCATACGTAACGCAGCAAATCACTCGAATGGAATCGGCCATAAATAATGATCCAGAGCTGGCTATAGGAACTGCAAAAGAATTTCTGGAGACGGTGTGCAAAACGATCCTTTCCGAGCGCGGAGTTGTCTTCGCAAACGACGAGAAGATGCCGAAGCTCGTAAAGATGACAGTTAACGAGCTGCAGCTTGTGCCCGATGCATTGGCTAATGCAAAGGAGGCAGCGGAGTACGTGAACATTCTCCTTAAGAATTTGGCCGCGGTCGGACATCATCTTGCGGAGCTTCGAAATCCTTTCGGTACCGGCCACGGCAAGATTGCGAACCATGCAGGACTGGAAGCGAAACATGCGCGCCTTGCTGTCGGTGCTGCCTCAACACTCGGCGTCTTCCTGTTTGATTGTTATCGCGATATGAAGTAACCATGACGACTTCTCCAACTCCACAACCCGACTTCCGAACCTACTACGATCTCGAACGCTACCTGTTCGACACAGTTTCACCGCGCTTCGCGCGAGACCACACCTTGAACGCGTTCGACTTCTTCTGCATCATCATTTGGAAGGCGAATCGCGCAAAAACTAAAGTCGTCAAACGCCTCCTCGCCCACGACAACTCCGCAGACCTGAACACCGCGGTAAAAGGACTCGTCACAACCATAGCTGCAGCGCCAACGTCAAAGCAAAAACTCCAGATCCTTATCAACGACTGGGGCTTCCTGCTTCCGATGGCATCCGCGATCCTGACAGTGCTCTACCCGGAAGAATTCACCGTCTACGACATCCGGGTCTGCGACGTACTCAACAATTTTCACTCCGTGGCGAACAAGTTCAAGTTCGAAAGCATTTGGACTGGATACTCGCAGTACATCGCAGCAGTCCGCGAGAAAGGCCCAACGGCGCTATCCCTCCGCGACAAAGACCGCTGGCTCTGGGGCGAATCGTTCTACAACGAACTCCGGGAAGACATCGCCACGAACTTCAGCCGCACTCGCAAAGTCCCAGCCGAGGGAAAAGCATTGTAGCCACTATGGCCATCCAAGCTCCCGCAATTGACAGAACGTATGTACTCGACGCGGTCACTGAGCTCGCCGAACTCCTGCCGGTCAGACCGCCCGCTCCTGCGTCGAAGTACTACTCGCTCCTCCGTTCCAAGCGAGTGAAAGAGTGCGTGGAGGCGATGGCAAGCTATTTGAATTTGCCGATCAAAATAGATCTTCAGTACGTCAAGCCAGGAGACACATCCGGGAACCATTTCCAAAGCCGCGATATGGTCACGACCGACCATTCCGGCCACGCGAGCGACAGCATCACGGCTCAAGTGCTCATGCCAAGCTTTCTGCCGCTCTACGGCTCTGAGGAGTTCCGGAACCTTACGTTTACCGTGAAAGTCAGTCAGAGTTGCACCGAGAGCCCTCGTGTCCTTATCGCAATTTTGGCCCACGAATTGAGCCACATCGTGCTCAACTCGCTCTGGTACCCAGACAAGGAAAATGAAATCAAGACCGACTTGACCGCTATGCTCTTGGGGTTCCGTGATGCGATGCGCGACGGCAGAAAACTCATAACAGACGAAACGCCTATTTTAACCGCCTCCAATCAGCGAGTAACAAGAACGACAACCTACGGTTACTTATCTGACGAACTCTTCGATTGTGCTCACAGGGAAATCGACCGCCTATATCAGAATGGCGAAAAGGCCATTGCCGGTCTGCAGCGAAGCATTGCCAAAGTTCGCTCGGTAGCTGATCGTCTGCAAAAACTGATTCAGAGATTCGAAAAGAGCCTCAACTTGCTCGACAAGAGGGCAGTCACGAAGACGCACCCGAAAGATGGCCCCAAGCTTGTGTCTTTCCACGATGTCGGATTTCTGGATGAGTTTAAAGACAGTGCCACTGCGATCAAATCTGGCTGCGATGCGATTGAAGCACAGCATCTGCGGCAGTACGGCACGAAGGGCGCAGAATCAATGGCCAAAGCCAAGCAATCACTTTACGCGAGCCGCATGGAAGGTCAGCGCCTCGCGTCGGAGATGGCGGAGAATAACCGCGTAATCCGAAGATACCTGGGCCTGAAAGACAAGTTAGCCGTGACATTTAATTGGGATATAGGTAACGGAAGTTAAGTATGACCACCCCCGAAACAAAACGAACAAGCGACCGAATCTTCGAAATACTTCGCGATGCGAAGAAGCTCGCGCAGGAATATCGCCAACTGACGGGCAAACCGCTCGGGATAACAGGCGAGGTGGCCGAATACGAAGCCGCCCGAGTCCTCGGAGTGGAACTCACTCCCGCTCGCCAAGCTGGATACGACGCCATCGAGCAGAAAAATGGCATCACCCGTCACCTCCAAATCAAGGGACGCTGTGTGCTTCCCGGCTGCAAACCCGGTCAGAGATTAGGGGAGATCGACATCGAGAAAGACTTTGATGCCGTCTTGATGGTTTTGCTTGACGAGAATTTCGAAGCCACTGAAATCTACGAAGCGGAACGCGGAGCGGTGCTCGCGGCTCTGGCCGCACCGGGATCGAAGGCTCGGAACGAGCGCGGCCAACTCGGGGTTTCCAAGTTCAAATCAATCGCCACCCTTCGCTGGCGACGAATTAAGGAACACTAACCGTATGGCAAGCCGCCTCTCCCGAGGCGGCCTGTCGGTTCCAAAATGGAACTTCAGGAACCACTCGGCTATTTGCGTCCTTGAGTACGAATGGACACGGCGCTACCGTTACGTTCAATGCCGGAATTCAAACTCCTCCTTGCACAGATCCTCGAATCCCGTCAGGTTCGCAAACGCATGGGGTGGAATGCCGCGCTCTATCAACTTCGAGGACTGGGCCCAGACCGTTGCGTGGAGATCATCCTGCGCACGCCCAGTGAAGAGGCGCAGAAAATCGCAATCAGCAAACTATTTGCCGCGGCGCAACTGAGACACGTGAATCTTCTCTGCACTGTCAGCCCCAAGGGACGGTCGGTGTTTGTGCAAGTCGTCTGCAATTGGATTCCGAGCGAGTGCGACTTCTGCGGCGTAGACCTTTCGGTGCCGGACAATTACGAATTGACCGATTGGGATTGTGTCTGCAAATCGTGTTGCCGCTGTTATGAGGCGCCAAAATTCCTGCAACGCCCATACGGCAAATGGGTAGTCGAATAATCCAACATCAACTCCTTACGCTGCTAACGTTGCCACCATCGAGATGTATCTTCAGGAAGCCGTCCGTGGAAGGGGACTTTAGAAGAGCGGTTCTCTTCCAGGGATGGCTGAGTGGCTGAAGGCGCTCGATTGAAAATCGAGAAGAGGTGAAAACCTCGCGCGAGTTCGAATCCCGCTCCCTCCGCAAAGCCCCCACAGATTCGGCTTAAAAATAGGCCGTCTCTGCGGGGGCTTTGGGGGTTTTAATTCGGGAAAAACAGAACGCAGCGCTAAATAACTGTTGCGTTCGAGACGACCGGTAACTACCGTCAGAAGCGGATGTCGCGCAAACCCAGCGTCGGTATCGGAATGAGCATGACCCAAGAAGTGCAGCTCATCTGTAAATGCTGTCGACAGCCCTACTACCCGGATTCAGCGTACGGAGCATCTTGGGATGCAATGATTTTGGGTGTTGAGAAATTCGCAATCTGCGCCCTCTGCGGTCAGGGCGTCCCGCCCAAGATGTTCGAGAGTTACAACTATCGCTCACGCTGGCTCCGCGCTGTCGGAAAGACAAAAAGAAAGCCAATCTAAGCGCAAAACGAAGTACCGCGACGCACTCCTCGTGAGAAATTCGAGACCTGGAGCCCTCCCCAGGTCTGGAATTCTGCCACCCATTCCGCAATGAGGAGGCATCTTTCTCGTTTACACGCTGTGGAAAAAACTGTGGTATTTTAACGTTGCTCCCGGTGATATCATCCCGCCATTCATGCCGCGTTCGGACGAAGCCTCTGGTGTCGCGGTCGCTGGTTCTGAGTTGTTTATCGGTCTCGTTGCGCCGGTTGGCACAGATCACAACCTGCTGACTGAAATCCTGGAAGACACCCTCAAGAGTCTCGGATATGAGACCATTGTGATTCGTTTGGCTGCACTACTGCATTCGTTTCCGCGCTATAAGAAGCTGCCGCAAGAACCAATCGACAAGTACATCTCACTGCATCAGAAGGCTGGAAACGAGTTCCGCGAACTTACCCAGAGGCCCGATGCGCTTGCGGTTCTGGGGATCGGGGCGATCCGGGAGGCTCGAAAGAAGCGAAACGGAGACCCGCGGCAGATTATTCCTAATTGCGCATACATCATTCGATCTCTCAAGACACCTGAAGAGGTGAAGACTCTTCGTGCGGTCTACGGAAACGCATTTATTTTGATAGGTTCCTCAGCCCCGTACGAGATCAGAAGACGGTATCTCGCTAACGTTATTGCGATTTCTCATCACAGTTTTCAATATGAACAGTTCCTTCCGGTCGCCGAAGAGTTGATGTTGAGGGACCAAGAGGAGATCGGGAAAACATTCGGCCAGAATCTTCGAAACAGCTATCACTTAGCTGACATTTTCGTTGATGCTTCTGAAACGAAGCTCTTGAGAGATTCGGTAGAAAGGGGAATAGAACTGCTATTCGGGAACACATTTCATACTCCATCGAAAGATGAATATGGCATGTTCTTAGCGACAGGCGCGGCGCTGAGGTCTGCAGAATTGGGCAGGCAAGTTGGAGCGGTTATCGCAAATGACGAAGGAGCGGTTATTGCACTCGGCACAAATGAGGTTCCAAAAGTTGGAGGCGGCCAATATTGGGCAGGTGATGATCCAGATTACCGCGAGTTCGTCATGAGAGAAGATAGCAATGACAAACACAAGAAAGGTTTGCTTGTTGATCTACTTAGTAGATTGTCAGAGGACAAATGGCTCAGTGAAGATAAGTTAAAAATAGACGCGAACGAACTGGCAAGCTTGGCACTCGATCCAGAGCGTTCACCTTCAATCAGTGAAGCGCAGTTGAAATATCTCATTGAATTCATGCGAGCTGTTCACGGAGAAATGGCCGCTCTGACGGATGCCGCGAGAAGAGGCGTATCAACAGAGGGAACAACGATGTATGTGACAACGTTCCCGTGCCACCTCTGTGCTCCGCATATAGTCGCCGCGGGAATCAAGAGAGTTGTGTATCTGGAACCATATGCGAAGAGCCTCGCGGTTCAACTCTATCCCGATTCAGTGTCAGTTGATCGTTCGGAGAGAAAAGAGCCGCAAATACCTTTTGAGCCATTTATTGGAATTGCGCCGAGAAAGTACATCGATCTATTTACGATGCTCCAAAGGAAAAAAAACGGCAGAGTTCTCGAGTTCCAGAAAGCGAATGCAAAACAGCGATATTCCAGCTCACCGTTTGCATATAACGCAAGTGAAATGGTCTCTACGGGTGCATTACAAACTGCCATCGACAAAAAGCAACTAACTATTGAGCAGCAGGAGTTTAAATATGACTGATCCAGAAAGCCTCAAACAGATCTTGAAAGACGCAAAAGAAGAAATCGAGAGATGGCCAGAATGGATGAAGAGCCAAGAACCAGTTTTACGCTCGCAGGCCAGTGAGCCAAATACTTGCGAAAATGGAGACGAAGACAGAAGAATCATTGCCTGAAGCGGTTTCCTCGCTCTTTCAACGGAGCAGAGAAGCATTGCCGTCTGTCGGAATGATTGCCGCCCTATTAGGGGCGGCTTTTCTATGCATTAGCTGGGAGTGGAACTTTCTGCTTTTCGCATTTGAAACCAATTGCACTAGCTGCTCTTGCTCGGCTTTTAACGAGTCCTCATCCAGCATACTGAAAAACTCTTGTATTGATCTCTTACACGACACGGAAGAGTTCGACCTCGGACTAGAAGCTTGACAGTGTCGGTCCTGACTTTATCCTGAAGATCAACGCTCCGCGGATTCGCCTCAAGCTCGAAGTTCTTTCCTTCGTTCGTCTATCGCTGCAGTGCCCGAGCTGCAGCGAGCTCAACCAAAGCAGAGCCGACGAGGCTTCGAGATCGTCAAAACGGGATATAGATGAGGGCCGCGGTGGTTGCCGGCTAACATCGTCTACGGCGGGGAAGATTGTTCAGCGAGGGGTAATCAACGCTTGGACTGCATCCCATCCGCGTCGCGCCTGCACGATGACTTTGCTAGATGAGAGATGGCTGCCATCGCTGGACTCCCACCAACTGAGGTCCTCTACGGTCTTTCCTTCGAGCTCGTCTCCTCGATGCACGCGGGAGATTAGTGATCGTTCCGGTACGCGCATGTTTGGAAAGATGGCGAAATTCTCGCGGCGCGCAGCATCATTGGAAGTCACCTGCGTTGCCCGGAGAACTTCTTCCGGCGGCAATTGAAAACCGAGCGTTCCCTGCGCGAGTTCCCGTCGCTCGCCACGTCTCAGGGCCAGTTGCGCCTGCACCAGAAGACACGGTGTGGGCCACGCTTTCACAATGCCAATCAGTGAGGATTGCTGACTCGCCTCGGGACAAAGCTGGAGCCGGATTGCTTCGATCTTTTCAAAGGAGACCGCGCCTTTCGCCAAAGGCCGCACGAGATCCTGCAGGAATCCGAATTCGCCGGCGATAATGTCGACTAACTGTTCCTCAGGATCTTTATGGTCGAGGCCAAAGTGCGTGCGACGAAACGCCAGCCGCATCTGATCCGTGAGTATCAGCAAATGTCCCAGCTCGTGCCACTTCGTGTAATACGATCGGTGCTTCTTCTCGCCACGAGCATCGATCACCGATACATAGGGGAGCTCCCAATCTTTTCGGTTCAGGCGCTTGAACGTCATACCAAACACGTGCGATGAAAGCTCGTCCTGAAGGTTAACGAATGCCTTTTCGTTTTGTCGCAAGTACCGCGCACGCACCTCTGCCAGCTGCTCGTCTGAGTGAACCTCCTCAAATTTTGTCCCCAGCTTTGACGCGGTTACGTCTAACACCTGCGACAGGGTGCTGCATTCTGGAAAATCACGCAAAAACCGTCGCACCCGTTTCTCACAGTACCGCAAGATATCCCGAATGGGATCGCCAGACGGCTTCAGTCCAAGATCGCTTGCAAGCGAATGGATTTTGTAATTGCGTTTGAGGGCAGGTGACATTTAGCCGAACACCTTCTTGATCGCATCGTGGAATTTCTTCCAATCCTCCACGGAGAATTTCCGAATCTCTTTGTTGCTACGGCGCGCGACCACTGATCGGTGCGCCTCGAGAAGCTCAAGCGTTGTCGCATAGGAAAGATCAAGGTCTTCAGCTGCCTGCGAAAGCTCTGGGGGGATGATTACCGGCTCGACACTTGCGGACTCGTGAATGTCGCCGCGCAACAAGTAATCCACGGATGCGCCGAGGACATTGGCGACCTTGAGTAAATTCTCGGAACTGATGTTCCGCTTGTTGTTTTCGACGTCGCTTAGAAATCCCTTGCTGATGCCAGCGCTTTCTGCCAGCTGATCTTGTGTTATTCCGGAGTCTTCGCGGATGTCTCTGATGCGATCACCGACCGTCGCCATAAGCACCGGGGGAGGAGCAAGATTTGTTGTTCATGACTTCAATACTCTCACACGGCAGAATTGTCCAACAATTTTTCAGCTTGACGGTGCGAATAATGTATGTTCTAGTAATCACAAGTTACTGTATTGCGAACATTGGATGCGAGAAAGCGAGCTTCTATGTCGGTTCGAATTACTTGTATCAGCAAGTCCGGCGGGTTCCACGCGGACCCGCACCATGCCATCTCGCACCTGGGCTGGGTTAACGAGCAATCTTGGGCGTCCGGGAAGAGCACGCGATTGGAAGTCTACGACTGGATAAAGCATGAGAACGGCGTTGCATATGTCAGAGACGGACGAGGCAACATCGCCCGTGTTGGTACTCGCGAGAATGCCTACGGAACGAAGTTCCTGCAAACCTATGCGGATCAGGTGTGGACTGACAACTTGCTCGCATTGCCCGAGTGTAGAGGCTAAGAGGAACAGCGATGCCGAACCTGAAAGAGCACTTATTCATCAGCGCCGCGGCAACCGGGATCACGTACCTTGCCATGTCGCGGTACTACCTGCGCCAGCCATCGCTTGAGGAAGCAGTGACCTGCGTCGGCGTGGGCATGCTCAGCGGGATCGCTCCCGACCTAATGGAGCCGGCGCTGCACCCGCAGCATCGCCAGTTTTGTCACAGTCTCACCGCCGGTGGCCTACTCGTGCATACAGGTCTGACAAAATGCGGTGAGCAAAACAACAATTGGAGCCAGTTCGCAAAGATATTAGGCGCGTGCGTCATCATCGGATACCTGGTGCACCTTGCACTCGACGCAACGACACCGCGTAGCCTGCCGTTGCTGGGAAAGTGAATTTTCGAAAAAGGAGACTAACGACGGTGCGGCCATAGGGAAACAGTACAAACAGCAACACTGTGAAAGGACCGAACCTAATGACAGCAACACACGAAGTTGAAGTTCATGTCAAAAGCCTGAAAACTGGGGAAACAGTTAAGTTCAAGATCACAGACACTGCCACCCTACAGCAGGCCTGGGACAAGGCGCTCGACGAACTCCATGAGACGCGCAACGAGGGCGACAAATTCCGCTGCGAGAGCGGAGACGACCTTACCAGTTACCTAAACCAGACGCTTGCGGCACTGCACGATCAGAAGGTCTGCGTCGGCCGGCACTTTGAAATCAAAGGTCCAACGGGAGGTGCGCGTGCCTGATCGGCCACTACCCGCTCCAACGGACCCGATCACGGCGAGTAGTGCGGTACGCGAGCACCTGACCAAAGCGCTCGCTGGCCGCCGATATGAGTATGATGACGACCGGACCATCCTCTTGTGGCTCCAAGCGGCCAGACCGACGGGTGAGACTGACGAGTACCTCGTCCGTCTCAGATTCCTGCATTACCCAGATTGGCCGCCGAGCGTCACGTTTCTGAACCCTTCAACGCGCCTCTATGACGCTACGCACTGGCCAGCGATCAGCGGGAACCCGAACAACGCCTTCTATCCGAAGTATGGCGACGCACCAGAAGGAATGATGTGCAACACGACCAGCTTTGAATACTACTTCTGGGGCGGGCACACTCCCACCTCAACCATTCATTGGAATAAGAACTGCCATACCTTCGCGGCCACCATCGCCGAGCTTGCCGACAACCTGCGCAAGCCCTTTTATCAAGGCCGTCAAACATGACGAATAGACTTTTCATTCCTGAGACGCTGTGGCAAGTCACCAGCGAACTTTTCCAAGGTTACGCGTCCAAACGCGTGGAAGCTGGCTGCTTCTGGTACGGTATTCGGGACGACACTAGCATCGCGGTAACGTTGGGCATCCCCCACCAAACGAACCGACGTGGCAACTTTCACATTGAGGCTGATGATCTTGCGGCGCTCGTTAAGGAAGCGTGCGCTCCGGGATTGGTCGCCGTCGCACAACTACACCTGCACCCCGGCAGCAACGTCGATCACTCCTCCTGGGACGACCGGCAAATCGTGTCGCGCAACCTTCTTTCGATTGTCATTCCGAACTATGGCGCGCAGCCTCTCGACCTCGACACCCTCGGCGTTCACCGCTTCCAGCACAATCACTGGCGACGCCTCTCTACCCTTGAGGCACAACAGACCGTCCAACTAGTACGAAAGACGGTGGACATGCGATGACGAGCCGCAGCGCAAACCGACACCTCCGACCCAATAGCACAGGGGAACAATCCGACCGACTACAACTAGGCCCCTGTACTGTGCGCGTCACGGGCGATACCTCATACCTGAGCACAGCCGCTGGCCAACATCTCGCACAAATGACCGTGAATCTGCTTGCACGGCAGTATGATGTTACGAAGGAAATCTACATCGACGTCCCGCAAGTGCCAGTGGCATCACACGTGTTTCCCGGATGCCCACCCACATCAAACCTATCGACCGCGTTGCTGGAGTGGGGCAAGCGAATCGCTGGGCCAGAAATTAGGGTACTAGAGCACAACTTGCGCGCAGCACCAGGAGCAATCATTTACATCGGTGCCGGCAATGCTGGCGGTACGGACCTCGTCATCAACGTGACGGCGGACGGATGGCGATTACAATGCTCCACGGAGAAACGTGTCGTCGATGCCAACTCCACCGATACGAATCCGCATGGCCCGTACTTAGCGGCGTGTTTCGCAGCCGGGGCGATATTTCGGTACTTCATCGGTGGGGATCCCCGGACTGACCTTTGCGCAAGCCTCTGGGATTACAAGCAAGGACCATGGGACGCACTTGCAGTCGGGCGAGCGCCCAGCGGCCTCTCATTACCTACCACGTATTTGGTCGGGGCGGGTGCCGTCGGCGCCGGACTGGCGTTCACGCTCGCTGCAACACCGAACATCTCAGGGGACCTTATCATCATTGACCCGCAGCGTACCGAGGAGACGAATCGCAACCGACTCCTCTCTATGCACTACGACCAGGTCGACCGAGACAAGGCTTCTCTTGCCTACGATCTCTTTCGGTACACAAATATCCGCGCCTACCCCTACGTGGGTCGCTGGCCGGATTACACCGCTGACTCGCAGCGACGTACTCCAGCACCCATTCGGGAAGTTGAAAGAACGTATCGTTATGAGTGGGTGTTGTCCTGCGTTGACCGCAACGCTCACCGGCAAGCAATCGCGACGTATATACCTAAGGTCAGCATCGGTGGCAGCACCCTTGACCTCACTGCGCAGGCAGCCGCTTACTCCATGCGGGGGGAGTGTGAATGCCTCGCGTGCAACCATCCACTTCCACACCTACTGTCAACTGAGGATCTCACCCAGAAACTCGCCAGCAAAACCCAACAGGAACGTCGCCAATGGTACGACGGACACGATGCGAGCCCACAACAGCGCGCAGCAATCGAGGAGTTCCTGGTTGCTCCAACGTGCGGCAGTATCGGCGAGCAAGCGCTAATCGCTCTGGGGCGCGAAGGACCTACCGATTGGGCAGTAGGGTTTGTCTCGGTCGCTGCTGCAGTTATGCAAAGCGCAACTTACCTACGCGGCGTCGCAAATGGCATGAACGCGATTCTTACGGACGGATCCGAACGATTTGCATGGTTTGGAAAAGCAAACCTTGGTCGCAGCTACGCGCGACGCAATCCTACTTGTGACGTCTGTACGTCGAGCAAGGCCCAGGCCCGCTATGATGGGCTCTGGAATCATGTGTAGATGGCGAGTGATTCACCACTCCTCACTGCAGGTGACACAACGACCATTTTGCGTCGTTTCCGCGGAAGACTGCTAACATTCCGCGCTCCCACTTTTCAACAACTTTTGGCGTGCCGCGTGCTACTTGCGTGCTGTTTGACTGATGCAAAAAATAGGGACGGTGGTTTAAGCCTCAGAGGGAGCAGTCGCGAACTTTGTCATTCGCCGAGAGGTAGGAATATGCGGAATACGGTGCCGGAATGCGCAACATTGACGCTGCTCTTCAAACGAATCGTACCGCCGTATTCCTCCACGATTCCGCGGGTTACCCACAAGCCCAACCCCGTGCCCTCTTCACCCTTCGTCGTGAAAAATTGTTCGAAAATGCGTGCCTGAGATTCTCTCGGTATCCCCGGACCATCGTCGGCGATTGTGACGCGCACGCCCTGTTTGGTTTGCTCGCGCCAATCCACAGAGCCTCGTACCTTGACATCTCTATTCGTTCAGGCTGGTTCGTGGTAACGGTGTGCTTGGAGCTACTAGGAGTTGGGCGAACCGCTCTTCCGCACTGTTTGCGCAGTGGAATGAGAGATGGCCGTTGGGTTTCCAAGCCAACGATCAATGAGGTCCCTTTTTAAGAGGCTCGGTGTAACGTGAGAAGTGTATAATCTGCCGCCGCACCTCCGTCCGGATCTCGGTCCGTGCGGCAGGAGGGAACGAATTTGGAGAGATGCTTCCTCAAGTTTCCCGAAGGGGTTGCTCATCTAGAGACGAGTCCCGCTCTCGACCCTGACAGAGCGCGCCTGAACCCTTACTTTGCCAAGACTGATGAACGAGTACTAATCGCCAATCTTTCTCCGGAAGAGCAGGAATCCGCTAAGAAAAACGGAGCCAAGGTCTACGCAGATGTCCTCTTTACGGCCGCCAGCAACCGAGTGATGCTGTTTGATCACTTTCCGCGCAGAATGCGATTTTGGGACGATGTCTCCTCAGCGATTCCAACTGATGCTCCGCCATCGCCTTGGTTCAATGCATCCTTAACTGACGTGCTAGCCAAAATCAGCGCTCCGGCTGCCTGGAACATTACCAAGGGGGCAGGCGTGACTGTAGTCATCGTCGATTCCGGTATTAACGGTGACGCTCCCGATTTCGGAAAAGAACGAAGGTCGGAGATTAGCCTTGCTCCTTCTTTTTCGGATGGAGCTTGGCGTGATGCTCTGGGACATGGATCAATGGTGGCATCCATAGCAGCGGCGAGCGCTAGTAACGGTGGCGAGTACAACGGTGTCGCACCAGAAGCGAATATACTTTCGGCACGGACAACTTACCAGAGTTCGGATCTTTTCACGATCTACGAGAACATCCTTGATGCGATCACTACTAGCAAGGTTTCCGGCCCGGTCGTCGTAAATAACAGCTACCAGCTATCGCGCTGCAAGCCACAATCGCAAATGCCGTCCGACCATCCCTACGCAGACCTTATCCGCAAAATGGTTGCTTCTGGGATCCCAATGGTATTTGCAGCCGGCAATAACCATGCTGACATGATGTGCGGAAACGACCCAGCCTCTTGTGCACCGAATACGATCTGGGCTGTAAACTCGTTGGACGAGGTGATCACGGTCGGCGCCGTCAATTGGGAAGACACGAATCAATCAGGGGCTCATGGTAATTCGAGTCGCGGACCCGGCGAGTGGTCGGTTGTTTCCGGCAAGCCAGATGTCGTTGCTCCCTGCTACGGAAGGGTTCGCTGGGGAGGAGAGTATCGGTGTATGGAATGGTGGGGTACCAGCGGTGCCGCGCCTCTCGTGACTGGTCTTGCTGCGCTGTTGCTCGCATACGGCAGCAAGAAAGGAAAGGCTCTGTCGCCCAAAGAAGTTGCTGGCCTGATTCGTCGTGGCTGTAGACCGATACCTAATGCAGCCCCTTCCTGTGTTGGGGCTGGGCGAATAGATTGCTATGCGAGCCTGAGGTTGCTTAATGGTGAGTGATGCCGAAAAACTATATTCTGTCGTTCGATTCACGAGACGATCTTCACAAGTTCCTCGATTGGTGTAGTCAAAGGATGCCTGAATGCGAAACCAGGCTCACCGTTTCATCCCACCAGCCAACAATCATAGGGCGTCAATTACACGATAGCGAACTTCAGACGATGAAAGAATCTCCTCACAGTTTCCGTGTCTTCGATGATATTCAATTCGATCCAGCAAATGGCGAGCACACATCGTGAACAAAGCTGAAGGGTGTACCACGGCAGTTATTCTGGCGGGAGGCGAAGGTCAAAGAGTCGGCAGGGTTGGTGCTCTGCTGCCCAAAGGGCTACTGCCCGTTTCACAAGAAGGCACTCTTATTTCGCATCTAATAGATCAACTGCGTACGTGCAAACCGGAACGGATCGTGATCTCTACATCCCCAGAAAATCACTCGATTTACAGTTCCTTTCTTAAGAAATATGTCAGATTGAACGAAGAGGAGTGTTGCTCGATTCAGCTTCTCCGCAACGACAAACATCAACATGGACCTATAGCAGCTCTGGGCGCAGTGGTTGAGAGATATCAGAGTGATAGGTATGTGATAGCGCTTTCGGATGTTCACTTGACACCCAATCCTTTCAACAAACTCGCCCCACAAACAAGAAATAGTCTGATCGTCAGCAAGCACAAGCCGAACAGCGGCGGTGTTGTTTTATGTCGCGGCAAAAAAGTTGTTCGGTTGTGCTATCACCCGCTGCACATGGATGATAAAGCTGAGTATCTGATATGTAGTTGGAGCGGGTCTTTGCTCATTTCGCACGAGGCGCTGCCGTATCTATTGGACTGCGCAAAGTGCTCTCGGTCTTGCGATCCACTCGAAAACTGGATCAATGCCGCGATCAGTGCAGAAATCGACTTCAACTGGATCATGATCGAGAACTTCATAAACGTTAACAAATGGGAAGATTTTCGCCGCTGCATTAACCGGCCAACGCGTAACCCCGCACAAAGTCTTAACCGAAAGCCCTGATTGCGCTCGCGAGCGTATCAAAGTGGTGCGCTGCGAGTTGCCGAAGGCGCGCCCTAGCTCTAAGCACCTGCTCCCGACTCCTGAGCGCCTTTTCAATCAACTCCCTCACTCTTTCAGGGCTAAGCATAGCCGGGTCTGCGGATGAGTAAAGCTCAAGCAGCTCAGCTTGGGCCATAAACTCCCGAAGTTTCGTCGTGCGAACATTGGAAGTGTTCGCGGAATCCAAGGCCACTATGGGCATGCCACAAGCGACTGCCATTATGCAGTGATGAAGCCTAAACGCCACTACGCACCTGACTTGGCGCATCCATCTGACATAACTATCCAGATCGTTCAGTCGGTCGCCAGTCGGTCGGCCTATCACATTGCAAGCGTACGTTACGTCGTCGTACATGTTGTTGAAAGCAGCAAATCGGAGTTCGAAGCTTTCCGCAAGATAGTTCAATAAGTGCCGGAGAGACTTAAGGTGATCCTGCTCGCCGAGGAAGGCGTGGCTTGAAGATAATTGAATGAACCCTTGGGAATCTCGTTGCAGGTACTCTAATGCCGTCCTCCGCATGTATTCGATAAACTCACGGGTGAAAGTCGGACGGGCTAGGACCACCCCAACATCTGCAGCGTAATCAGGGATATCGATGCAATCGCCGCACAAAAGGGCAGGATCTGTCGCATCAGCGATTGGTTCGGACACACCCCATTCATGAAGGAACGCTGATGTTCGCTGATTTCTGGTTGTGATTGTGCTCATTCGGCCTGCTGCGTCCTGGACAAACTGCCTATGCGCACTGAGCCCGGTGACTGACTGCCGATCACAGCAAATTGCATTCCATGCAATGAAGCACCTGTCGCGGAACCGATCCGGACGCGCTCCCAAGTAGAATGCCTGTAGGCCAGGATGATTAAATGGCGGCCCGATGAGCAAAGCGCCGCCCCCAATTACGATGGCGGAGAACTTACCTTCCCCCTCCCAGTGCCCCTCAGCATCTATGAACAGTGGCGTCGTTGACCGTGTCATCGCCCAAGGGCAAAAGGTCTCAAAAGACGCACTTGGAATACGCAGTCCAAGTTCAATACGGTTCGTCGTGTCCAACAGTGCGTCTCCGAAGTTCGGCAATCCGCTAGCATTCCAGAGCGCAATCTTCAAAGTACTCTCTTATTTCTCACCCGAAGTAGATAGCTGGATTTGCCTGACCCGTAGCATGCGTCAGCACATCATTGATGGTGCCGTTCTTAAGCCCATTAACCTGTTGCGGCGAAAGGTTGAAGGCGGCCTGATAATTCTGCGGGTTTTGGACTAGATCTGCCGCGAACTGAGGGTCCTTCGCGGCAAGACGAAGAGCGTCTGCAAACTGCAATGGCATTGTTAGTCTCCTTTTCAAAGATAGCATCACGATGGGAGGTCAATCGGAGCTTCACGAAGTCCGATCGCCAGCCGGATGTTTATAAGATCGCGGGTTTGAGGCTGAGTCGCTTCCTGTACAAGGCTTCTCTTGCCTTCAGGCGTGCGCAAAGCTGAAAAGCACATATCACAGGCGTTCGTGAACTCGTCTCTGCCAACCTGTTCCAAGATTACTGGATTAGAGCAAACTAACTGAGCAACACCCTTTGGCCCTTGCGTCCGCAAGTATTGGTAGTCCCACCTCCGCGACGCCTCAACTGCGATGTCTTTGAAAGACTGCTGCCGAAGATTCCCGAGGAAATAGGGCGAGGTTCGCATGTCCTTATGCGCTGCTGCCTTACCCGCATGGCACGCTAAGACGTCGCCGTTAGGATTGATTAGCGGTGTTTGCAAGTAGCAGGTCGTAGCGTAGTTGTCCGGCGATATTTTGGTTGTTTTGTCCTGATTGCAGAGTACAGACTTCGGGAGGAACTGCGTGGGAATAACGCGATCCTCATGAAACTTCAACATCGATTCCCACTTTTTGTACTGTTGCCGAATCGTAAGTCGCTCAGCCTCGTTAGAGGAGGTTATGCAGATCGTAATGTCCCGAATGCCGAGATCGAATGCGGCCTGGATAACATTAAAAACCCGTTCGATCGGAACACGCTCTTGGTGGTACACGTCGGAGCTCAAAAAAAGATGCTGTAATCCGCTCAGTCGGTTCAGGATGGCCCGTGCCTGTGGATAAGACGTTGCCCAAAAAGAACTTGTGAATGAGCAGAGGATGCGGTCCATGGAACGAACCGCATCAATCGCTTGTTCGAGGGCATCAACTCGCTCGAATGGCTCTCCGCCAGTAAAAATGATACGGCCGATAGGGTAGTCCCCTACCTGCTTTGTCCAGTCCACAATCTCATCGAGAGTCGCTTCGCGGTTTCTAACGGCCCCATAGAAACCGCAATGGCGACACCCAACATGGCACCTCTCGGTCACGCTTATCAAAACCGCGTCGTATCGTGGAAACAATCCTCGATAGCTAAGCGGCTGCTGAAGAGATTGTGGAGAAATCATTCCATCCTCTCTGCTGTACGTATTCCGGGTAAACTCCACCACACCGTTCGCGAACACAGCAATCGGCGCAAGGTTGACCGTATATACGGCACGTTTGATTCATAAATCGGTCGTAATCTTCAATTATTCTTCCGCGCATGAGCATTCTGACTTCGCGTGTCTGCTCATTGATATGAAGGTTGATATATTCCGGAACCGTGCAGTAAGGAAATCCTTCGAGCGTTACGGAGCGTCCGGCCGACAACGCCAAATCCAAGGCTGGATACAAAAATTTCCGGACTTCCTCGAAAGTGGGCACGATGCGGACAAAACCGAACTGTGCGCTTCCTACGGGATGTATATTTGAGAAATTTAGATGATCCACTCCCAGATCGATTGCGAGTTGAGCGAGATGACCTAATCGTGGCACATTCTGCGTAGTGATTACAGTATTAGTCCTGACGCGCAAACCAAGTCTCTTTACATTGCGAATTCCCTCTAGGGTCCGGACAAAACCACCTGTCGTGGCGGTCTGTGCATCATGCAGCTGAGGGGTATCACCGTGAAGTGAAATGATCAAGAGTTTCACTCCAAGACTTGAGATAAGTTCAGCGAACCCTGTGTCTGCCAGCCGAATGCCATTCGTTTGCAATTGGACTTCTGGGTATCCCAATCTCTGGATGAGCCGCAAGGTATCAATGAAATTGGGATGAATCGTCGCTTCCCCGCCGTGCAGATTGACTGCATCAAATCCAGTGTGGGCGTTTGAGGTGAGGAAAGACTTAACATCCGCGTAAGCTATAGTGTCGGCGACGTAAAGAGGTGATCCAACAACGCAGAACGAGCACTTACTGTTGCAAAGATCTGTCAGATGTACGCTCAGTATGCGCATAATTCGACGCTAGAAGATCATCTAGTGCTTGAGCCGGACTGGGAAGTGATTTTACTGTTGACTCGTAGACCAACTGGTTCTGGAGTGCGTCTTCCCGAGTTGCAGCACAGTACACGAGGTCGTTAATGCTGTCAACTACGTGTCGACCATTCAACCATTCCACAACCTTTATAGCTGACAGGTATGGATTGTTCACGAGGATCGGCGAAAGGAAGTTGTAGAATCCAAGAGGCCAAAGACGAAAAGGATAAAGTGGAAGGGCCTTCGATATCCATTCTGTATCGAACAGGCAATCGCTTCGTTCAATCCACGTGTAAACCTCATCTGCCGACGTTGCACTGAAGCTATTCTGTAGAACAAGCACCGGCACTCTTCTGCTGATCGCGTGCAGAACGGTCGTCGCCGACAAATTCCCGGAAAGAAATAAATCAGCCGCCGTCAAGACGTCGTCGAACTTGTGACCCAATGGTGCGAGCCAGTGATAGTTTTCTTTGAGTCTCCCAAAGGTTTTCAGGGGTGAAGGCCCGACATGAACAAGGTGGATTTGAGGCGCAAGCGATTCAAGATAACGCGCCAGGAGCATCGCAAAGTACTCGGCGATCCTTGCTCCATGTTCGTCTTCATAGGTTGCCTGTTGCCAATGGGCCGTGCAGAACATCACGAGGCGGTCGCGGCCGGTCATCCCTAAATTCCTACGAATGTGCTCGCGGATTTTTCGCGATGTGGTATAGGGAGGAGGCATGAATCTGCATCGACCAGCAACACATTCGGGGCGTAATAATGGAGATGGGCCTAGTCGTTGAGGTACTTTAGCGGTCCATGGTCGCAGGGCCAGCCGCTTATTCATGAAAACATCTATCGCTCGATTCTCGGCGCCGTTTTCCCAAGTGTCGACCGCTATCACCTGTGGCCCTAAATCGAAAAGGATCTCTCCAGGTATACCGAACCGCGAAAGCATCCCATCAGCAGTCAGCAAATCACACAAGATGATGCTGGTGGCGCGCTTCTCGGAGGCGACTTCCTGAAGAAGCGGCTGCAGCAGCTTTCCGAAGTGGTCTCCAACTGTGCAGTACTCTAAACCTGATCCCTTGAATACAGGTTCATTCCTCTCGTGAGTGACGACTGAAACATCATCACCTCGAGCAATCAACTCTCGGCCCATTGCCGAACCAAATGTGGCTTCGCCCCAACCACCGCGGCTCAATGCGACAATCAAGTGTGTTCGCAATCTCGAACCTCAAGGAGTGGCAATATAGTTCTTGGCGAGCCAAGTAGCAACGCTGTCGGCGTTTTAAAAGGCAAACGTTTCGCTAACAGCAGAAGGTGTTGATCGCGAGACCGTAGATTCAGCAGGTTAGGAGAACTATTTCCAGGGGCGTTAAAGCGCAGCATAACCCTTTTGGACGGCTATAAACCCACAAAGTTTGAAAAGGTAGAACTTCAAAAGTCACTGGCCCTGTTCTCATACTTTTGGCCGAGAATCAGGACGTCTGGTCACAATCTGTGCGACCTATTATCGAGAAGATGAAGCAGAGCGAGGAACTCGCGAGGCATGGGTTTACGCTCCTGCTGAAACGCAGCGACTTTGTTCGCTTCTTTGGTCCCTTGCAACAGGCGGGTCTGTTCGCGCCGGAGCACAACCTGGGGCCGGAACCCGCTCCGGAGAAAGGCTACGTTCGCATTCCATATTGGAGTGCGCCCGATTACCTGGATCGCCGAGCTGCTGATTACTACTCAGCCAGACTCCACCATTAAAAATTAGCGCTCTACTAGAATGGAAGTTTGCCGACTGCATTCCAGATTGCTCACCGTGCTGCGCAGAAGGGGTGCGGAAGGTTAATTTTCGTGTTGGCTTACTTTATATACCCGCGTGCTGTTTGCGTGCTTTTTGCGCGATTTAGAGAAATTATCAAGGACTTACGTGTCATCTGTCGCCCTGTATGTTGTTGAAACTACGCTAGTTGGTGGATTCGATTCCTTCCGCGCTCACCAACTCCTTTGTTTTCAACCGACAGGCGCTTCGGAAGGTGTTTTCGTGGTCAAAGACTTGTTACCTAGTTGTTCTCCAATAGCGACAAAGCGTTCAGGATTTTATGGGACGTCAATGAGTTGCCGGACTTGCACCTACTATATTCGGATAAAAGTTCACTCTGCGACGGCGGGCTGAAAACACCTCCCTGAGACTGCTGAACAGTGATCCTGAAGATGATCCATCAGTGCGTCAAAGCCAACGAGGAGCGTAGCGTTACCCGCGAGGTGTTAACAAGTTCGTAGCAACTGTGCCAGACCTTTTTGTCGGGCCGTCCTCATCTCGTATTTCGTCGGAGAGGTCCATTTCGGGAAGAATGGATCCAAGGTTCGTCAGACTTCCTCATTGAGTTTTCGGGTAGGGAAGTGTGCGGGTTGTGCCCCGGAAATTGCGTAGCCGATCATTAGGTCGCGAACAATGACTGTTTACCGACTTGCTGCGTCCGAAGGTTATGCATCGCATGGGCTCTCTGGACTACTCGAATTGACAGCGAAGTGTTCGTTTGCCGTCAGCCTCGCATTGCGGAACGATCGTCACGCAGCTCAGATGCTCTTCGGCGACATTGAGACAATCGAGTCCGAGACGATACGATCTCTCGATGGCACCGGGGCTGATCCCGAGTTCATTGGCGGCTTCGTCGGCGGACTCTTTCGCGATGCCTCGGAGGACGACGACGAACCGGCAAAGGACGTCAAGACGGCGGCGAATGTCCTCAGAGTTGTCGATCAGCAATCGAAGTTGTGTAACGGAGAGCGGCTGAGACTCCTCGGCGATCGATGTATCCTGTTCGTACCGCGAGGCTAGTTCGGCAATATGTTCGCGTTGTACCAGGAAGGCGGATCGGAACGTCGCCCGAGCCGCCCAATGTACGAGCCATTCATGAAAAACTGGAGTTTGCATCTTGGAGATGGTACAAGCGTCGACTACGCAAGCTTCAGCAAGCTTCTTATCTTCGAGCAGAAAGACGGCAAGCCAGTTCAACACGTTGTGATAGTCGCCGAAGACACCGCGAATGTCGTCTTCCGTGACGTCCTGGTGATCCCTCCAGATTCGCTCCAGCATTGTGGCCAACTTCATCGCTTTAATGCCCTCCTGTGGACCGAGTAGTCGGCTATTTCTCGCGAGGTGGATAATTCTTGAAAAGCTTGGCCATCGCCCTCTGCAGAGACTTGTAGTTTTTGTCTGGGTCCTTCTTCAGCTCGACCGTCTTGCTGGCATCTCCACGCCAGATGAGTCGTTTCTTTGCCGAATCGTAGACATCGATGACGAGAGTCCCTACCGGAATACTGGATGTCTGCCCGCGAACGGAACCATCCCACCATCCATAGCCTCTGCCTCCGAAGCCCGAGCCAATCAGATCGACGCCCTTCTCTTCATGGATCGCAGCGTGGTAAGAGATCAGGAGGTCTCCGTTGCTCTCCACTCTGGTGAGGCCTTTTTGCGTGAGCTGTTCGTCGACGGCACGCTGGATTTCCTGGGCAATCAACTGATCGTCGGACGCTCCGTCGCGGACCGCACTCAGCGCGCCACCCTCAGGAATGTCGACGGTTGGTCGCGTGCCGGGAAGACCAGGCAACGATGCTGACGACGTACTAGGCAGGTTCATCCATTCGTACGTTTTGTAGCTTGAGAAGTTAGTGCCTCGAGCGTAGTTGTAGTGAACGTCCTGCCCGTAGGCGCAAATAACCAAAGCTAAGAATGCCGTTATCGCAAAAAGTTTGGTGAACTTCATCCAACTCCCTTTCACTAATGAACTTTTCTCGCGTTAATGACAGGACACATCGTCCTGGAACTTTTCGCCCGCGAACATCTGCGCGAGGAAACGTCCGCAGCGGATAATCTTCTGTGCATCCTCATCGTCGTTGAATGCACCTTCAGTCATGGTCATGTTTGCGGCGCCGAGAGAACTGCGGGCCTGGATAAACCTGTCGGACCATGCCTGCGCGTTGTCGAACTCGTTACGGAGGAGCTCGAGTCCGCGCTTATCTGAATCGGTCGAAGCGGCCACAGAGGCCATCGAGACTCGCTCCGCCGCTCGACCTTGCAGCGCCATGATGGTGTTGCCGGCCATGTTGTTTCCCACGGGATAGCCGTTCTGGACGGTGATCATCACCATCCCCGCCCACTCTCGCATCGACGCCATAGCTTCGATAGCGGCCCTGCGAAAATCGCGAGAAAACGCGGAGCGGCTCGATTCGTCGGTGTCTTCGGCGGAGTCTTGCGGAAGAGTGAGGACAATTCGGTCGGGTTCGGAAGCAACGGTGCCTCCGGCGATTCGTGCGAGGTCCTCGACATCGACAAAGGTGCGGCCATGCAGGTGAATGACGGCTACGTCTCCCGAGCGGCCGTCAACTGAAACTGTCTGTTTCTGCTGATCCTTTTGTGCAGCCGCCGTGATACCGATCATCGACAGCGCGCAAATCACCAAAAGCAAGCGGTTCGTGCCGAACATGAACTTCTCCTTTGACGGTGGACGTGGAGCATTGCAGAGCGGATCTGCCATTGCCCTTCGCATCCGCTACTTCTGCTCATTCTGCTGTGCCAGATTCTGTCCGGGCTGAGCCAATGGCGGCAGCGACGACTCGACGTTCATCTGCATGAGCAGATCGAGGCGATAATCCAGCTGGAAGAACTTCGTAACCGTGTATGCGGGCAGGACAGCATTGAACTTCTTGTAGTACTTCTTCTTGAGAGCGGCGAGGCTTGTATCGCAGTCGAACATGGTCTGGGCCATCGCTCTCGCGTCGGCATCCATCAGCGACGGGTACTTGGTCGCGTACTCCTTGATCACGGCGACGCGGCGATCATCGAGGGTTGAGCGTTCGTATTCGTACTTTCGATAGATAGGCCAGAAAGCCGCGCCTTCCTTATCGTTGAAAGCCATCGCGGCGGTGATGATGGTGATCCGATCCGCCTGAGCCCCGGCCCTCGCAACCTCTATGGAGGAATCAAGACTAACGCGTTGAGCTTGTGCCCAGCCCAATGACGAAAGCGCGAAAAGGGTGAACGTAATGATGAGCGCCAGTGCAGCGCGGTTCGACGGCTTCATGGATGACGACCTCCGAGAGGAGAAAAACCCTCTCTTACCGGATTAGTAAGGCACGCCGGATACCAAACGCGTCCGCCCGATTAAGTCGTTCAGGGGCGTCAAGTTGCGGGATCGAGTGGAAGGGAATAAGGCGGTGGATCTGCCCGTAGGCGGGCAAGCGGCCCGTCGAGTGGACACTTCAGGCGGCATCTGCCGGCTCAGGCGGTTGCGATCGAGAGGGCGAGTGCATCGACCATTCCCAGCACGAACAAAACTCCGACAAGCGCAAGTTCAGCAAAGAATCGGGGACTGCTGCTACTGGAATGAATGAGTTTGCTGATGGGATAAAGCATTACGACGAAATTGATGGTTGCGAGGCCTGCCCAGAATCTGCGGGTGGAGGCCTTGGATTTCATGTTGTTCCTCCGTGACGAACCTGGCGAGAGAGTTTGCATTTCCTGTGCCACAGAAGCATGGCTACAAGTGCCTGGCGGCATGGACTCTTGGCGAATTCGCCTCGACGGTACGGTGTTGGGGCCGACCTGGGTGCCCACATTTGGGCAGGGATTGGTTGAGGCAAGCATGTGTGAATTCGCGCGATAGCCGTCGCCGCGGGAAGCGTTGCGGATTAGAATGTTGCCAGAAATCAGCGGAGCCGCGGGAATGAAAGCTGTGCTGGCGATTCTGGCGCTTGCGTTGTCAGCGTGGTGTCCTTGCGCGATGGGGCTGGATCGTGCGCTCGACATCAGCCAGTATGGCCACACGTCGTGGACTGCCCGAGACGGACTCTCGGTGGGCGCCATCTTCGCCATGGCGCAAACGCCTGACGGCTATCTGTGGCTGGGCACCGAGTTCGGACTATTTCGTTTCGATGGCGTTAAGGCTGTCGCCTGGCAACCACCCGAGGGCCAGAGTCTTCCCAACAAGCCCTACAGTCTGCTCGTCACGCACGACGGAACTCTCTGGATCGGGACCTTCGCCGGGCTCGTAAGTTGGGACGGCGTCAAATTGACGCGGTACCCGGAGATTGGCGAGCGATTCGTAACATCGCTGCTCGAAGACCATGACGGAACGGTGTGGGCGGGCGTCTATGGCCCACCTGAAGGCAGACTTTGCTCGATCCGAGAAGGCCATGTTCAATGCGATTCAGCTAAGGGCGCGTTTGGCATGTTCGTCTGGAGCTTGCATCAAGACCGTGCAGGCAATTTGTGGGTGGCTTCGGAATCTGGGCTTTGGCAGTGGAAGCCAGGTGCTCCGAAGCGATACGCAACGTACGGAGCGCGGATCGACGACGTTGGCGAGACGGACGAAGGGCGCGTGTTAGTCGCGATTCATGAAGCCGGACTCAAGCACATCGTTGACAACAAACTTGAGAGCTATCAGCTCCACAGCACGAACGGTCTGAGTTCCGTAGTACCGGATAAGGACATCGACTCCAATAAGCTGCTCCGTGACCGCGACGGTGGCGATTGGATTGGGACACACTGGCGAGGAATTCTCCACGTTCATGATGGCCGGACAGAAATCTTTAGAACCTCAGAGGGTCTTTCCGGTGACATCATCTGCAGTCTTTTCGAAGACCGCGAGGGCAATATCTGGGTCGGCACCTCGCGAGGGTTAGACCGCTTCCGAGAGCTCCCCATCACCGCGGCTTCGATAAGGAGCAACCTTTCCGATACAGACTCCCTAATAGCGACAAAAGATCGAAGCGTTTGGGTGGCCACACACGAAGGTTTAATAAGGTGGAGGAATGGACAAGTCATCACCTTCAAGAAGACAGATGGATTGCCGGACAACATGGTGCAGTCTCTGTACGAGGATGAGCACGGGCGACTCTGGGCCTTCACGGCGCGCGGACTTGCGTATCTGAGCAACGGAAGGTTTGTTTCGGTGGAAGGGGGGCCCAGCCCAGAGGTGTATTCGATCACCGGGGACAACGCAGGCGATCTCTGGCTCTCGGGCAATAAGGGTCTCAGCCATTTGCTCAACGGGCGTTTCGTCGAAAACACCCCTTGGGCAGCGGTTGGTCGTCAGCAACAAGCCAAGGTTGTGGTCTTCGATCCTGCCCGAGGTGGTCTCTGGCTTGGATTTTGGCTCAATGGGGGCGTGTTGTACTTCAAAGACGGTGTTGTAAAGGCTTCGTACACCACCGCCGAAGGGCTTGGTGCGGGACCTGCAGCGAGTATTCGGCTCGATCAGGACAGTGTGTTATGGGCGTCAACCGAAGAGGGTGGCCTTAGCCGAATCAAAGATGGCCGCGTCGCCACGCTGACGACAAATAATGGCCTGCCCTGCGACGCCGTTCACTGGTCAATCGAGGACAACGACCGCGCGGTGTGGTTGTACACCGCCTGTGGTCTGGTGCGCATCACGCGCCCTGAATTGGACGCGTGGATCGCCGACCCGACGCACAGGATCCAAACGACATTATGGGATGCGTCAGACGGAGTGAGACTCTCCGGGACTGCTCCTTCGACTTTCGGCCCTCCAGTCGCGAAGGCGAGGGACGGCAAGCTGTGGTTCCACACTGGGGAGGGCGTCGATGTGGTCGATCCTCATCACGTTGCTTTCAACAAATTGCCGCCGCCGGTACACATTCTCGAAGTGATCGCGGACCAGAAAACCTACTGGGGAGATTTTCCGGGCATGGCAGTTGCAAATCTGCGTCTGCCGCCGCGGACACGCGACCTGACCGTCGACTACGCAGCCCTCAGCCTAACCGCACCGGAGAAGATCCATTTCAAGTACAAACTGGAGGGCCAGGATAGCGATTGGAAAGAGGTCGTCAACAAGCGCGAGGCGCAGTACACCAACCTTGCTCCGGGCAAGTACACGTTCCGCGTGATCGCGAGCAACAACAGCGGAGTGTGGAATGAACAGGGAGACACGCTGGAGTTCTCGATTGCTCCGGCGTACTACCAGACAAACTGGTTCCGTGCCCTTTGCGCGGTGTTATTGCTTGCGCTGCTGTGGGCGATGTACCACTTGCGCGTCAGGCACTTACAACACGAGTTCGAACTGACGCTGGATGCGCGTTTGGACGAAAGGACACGGATTGCGCGAGACCTGCACGACACTCTATTACAAAGCTTCCACGGACTGTTGTTCCGATTCCAGGCGGTTCGCAATCTGCTTCCGAAACGCCCCGAGGAAGCGATTCAGGCGCTCGACGCGGCTTTAGTCCGTTCAGAAGAAGCTTTGGACGAAGGCCGCAGTTCCATCCAGAACTTGCGACCGGAAGGTGCCCCCGAGAACGAGTTGGATCGAACATTGATGGCAACTGGGCAAGAGCTCGCGTCCGTCCACCAGAACGGCGGCGATCCGCCGCAGTTCAAAATGATCGTGGAAGGCGAGCGTCGACCTCTGTCACCATTGGTCAAAGAAGAGGTCATTCGAGTTGCACGAGAACTGCTCCGTAATGCTTTCCAGCATGCGAGGGCGCGCAATATCGAAGCGGAGGTCCGTTACGAGCACGATGTTTTTCGCCTGATCATTCGCGACGATGGAACCGGCATAGATCCCAAGATCCTGAAGGACGGCGGACGGTCGGGACATTGGGGGTTGCCGGGTGTTCACGAACGCGCAACAGAGATCGGCGCAAAATTGGAATTCTGGAGTGAAGCTGGAGCCGGCACCGAGGTTCGACTGACGGTTCCTTCCGCAATCGCTTTCGGCAAGCCGCGGAGTGTTCTTCGGTTTAAGCTCTTCCGCGACCGGAGGATTCATGAGCACAAGTCCTGATGTCATTCGAGTCCTGACGGTTGACGATCATGCGCTATTGCGCGAAGGCATCGCGGCGTTGTTGAGCTCTGAAACAGGCATAAAGCTAGTGGCGCAGGCATCGGACGGCAAAGAAGCGATCGAACAATTCCGGTTGCACCGGCCCGACGTAACTCTAATGGATATACAAATGCCGAACCTGAACGGCATCGAGGCGATCGGTCGCATCAGGAACGAATTTCCGAATGCAAGAATCATCGTGCTGTCGACGTATGCTGGCGACGTTCAGGTGTTGCGGGCGATCGAAGCAGGCGCTCGGGGCTACATACTGAAGGGACACGTTCACAGGGAGCTGCTGGACGCGATCCGAAGCGTGCATGCCGGGCACAAGAGAATCCCACCTGAAATTGCGGCGCAACTAGCGGACCATGCGGGCGATGACGAACTGAGCACGCGCGAGATCGAGGTGCTGCGCCTGGTGGGCGAAGGCAACGGCAACAAGCAGATTGCTGACAAGCTATCGATCGGCGAGACGACCGTTAAAAGCCATGTTTCCAACATCCTGGCTAAGCTGGGCGCCAACGACCGCGCCCATGCGGTGACGATTGGGCTGCAACGCGGAATCATCGAGCTGAACCTCCCCCAAAAGTAGGAGCGGCGTGTCCTACTTAGAGCTGTTTCAACGACTGCATCGTTTTACTATCATGGAAAGCAGGCAAGGAGCACACGCCTGCAACGTTTCTTCTCTACTTTCGCGGAGGGCTGGCCTGGTGTCGGTCTACTCCTTCAGCGCGTGCTGACGAGCACTGTGCTCTTCTATTGCGGAGGCACCCATCTTCTGGGAACAGGCTTGACGTCAAGCGTTCTCCATCTGATCGCCGCGGTCACGGGAGTGCTCTTCCTGGTAGGGCTTTTTACTCCCGTGGTCGGAACCGCCATTGCGGCTGTCGAGCTCTGGGTGTGGCTGGGATCGCTGGGAAATCCGCTGATCGCAATTGTGCTGGCGATCCTCGGCGCAAGTGTGGCAATGATTGGCCCAGGTGTATGGTCAATCGACGCTCGTATCTACGGGCGCAAGCGCATCGACCCTGTGCGTCCGCACACAGCTTAATCCTCCAAAAGTACGATTACCCTCTCAGCGGAAAGAAGAAGCGCTACGCCCAACCATAATCCTAGAGCGCAACTCAACCAATGGAGGTTGTGCGCAGACCGAATTGGGCGCAGACTTCCGGCCATATCCTGAACGGATGGGCACTCACAGGTTTGGAGGAAATCATGGCGTACGCAGCGTTTGCTTTGTCGGACCCCAGTGGCATTCCATCAACCGTCTTTCCGGCTGCCGAATTTGCAGACCAGCAGTACGCCGAGCCCCATATGAATTCAGGATACGGGTTCGAGGACATCATCGGCACGAGCCCAGCCCTACGGCATGTCTTGCAAGAGGTCGCGATCGTCGCACCGACGGGTGCCACCGTCCTGCTGCATGGGGAAACGGGTACCGGGAAAGAGCTGATTGCACGCGCCATACACAAACTCAGCCCCCGGCGAGAGCGGACGTTCGTCCGAATGAACTGCGCCGCTATTCCCTCCGGGCTGTTGGAGAGCGAGCTCTTCGGACACGAGAAGGGCGCGTTCACCGGAGCCGTAATGCAGAAGAAGGGGAGGTTTGAGCTGGGGGATGGCGGCTCACTGTTCCTCGACGAGATCGGCGACATCAGCCTTGAACTGCAACCAAAACTCTTGCGGGCGCTCCAAGAGCAGGAGTTTGAGCGACTCGGGAGCACCAGGACGATTCAAGTCGACGTGCGAATCATCGCGGCTACCCACCGCGACCTCTCCGCCATGATGCGGGAACAGAAATTTCGCGACGACTTGTTTTACCGCCTGAATGTGTTTCCGATTGAGATCCCACCACTTCGCAAGCGGCCTGGGGATATTCCGATCCTGGTCAAGTATTTCGTGTCCAATGTTTGCGAGCGCATGCGGAAGCATGTCACTTCCATTCCTGAGTATGCGATGCAGGCACTCGTCGATCACCCCTGGAGGGGAAATGTCCGGGAGCTGGCGAACTTCATCGAACGCGCCGTCATTCTCAGCAGCGGTGAGGAACTCTGTGTTCCGGTCTCTGAGTTACAGGCGTGTTCCGAAACACACGCGGCGACCGACGCGAATTCAGTTCTTCAACAAGCTGAAAGCCGGGCGATTATTGATGCTTTGCGAGCGGCATCAGGGAAGTTGTCCGGCGCTGGAGGAGCGGCCGAGCGGCTGGGGGTGAAACGGACCACCCTGCAACACAAGATTCGGCGTCTAGGCATCACGAAAACAGATTGGCAGTAATGACAGCCAAGTGTTAGCAATCGAAAGTGTTCTGCCATGAACAGGAAGCTGAGTAAAATGGCGTCCCGGGAAGGAGGCAGCGCTAATGGCTACAGCCGAACAAAACAGGTATAGAACCCTGCTTGAAGCGTCCAGCATCGTTGCCGACCAACCCACAGTCAAGGCGATCCTGCGCAGTCTTCGAGATGTCGTTGCCAGCGTTTGCAAAGTTCATGGAGCGGATCTCTATGTCCTCAGCGAAGACGAGAGCCGCCTGCGTGTTATGGAGTTCGATCGAGAGCCGGACGCGCCAGCTATTAAGGTTGGCGCGCAGGTCGCATGCCTCGGCGCAGTGGCACAGGCCATCAGCGAACAGAAGCCTGTCTTCCTTGCGGATGTTTCTCAAGAGATGTTGAAGCACCCTGAACTGGCGCCTTACGCGGCAGAAGTTGCAGGACGAAGTACGTATTTGTTCCCGGTCTCGACGGCGAAAAAGCGGTACGGCTTGCTTGCTGTCACGAAGCTGAAGGGTGAGGAATTCCTGACGGAAGATGTAGAGCTTTTGTCTTCGCTGGCCTCTCACGTTGCGGTTGCGCTCGAGTGTGCGCTGGCGCGGGACACCGCAGAGATGTATCAGCGAGTTGCGGTAGAGGAGCGAGACCGGCTGAAGCTGCTGCTGGAGATCAATAACCACATCGTTACCAAGCTCGATTTGGATGAGTTGTTTCCGGCTGTTGCAGGTTCGATGCGCAACCACTTCGGAAACGATCTCACCTCACTGTGGCTCCTGAACAAGGAGACCTCGTCCTTGGAGAGGAGGTTCCTCGATTTTCCGACCGGCAAGGGCATTCTGGAGAAGCTCGTTGTCGCGGTACCGACGCAAACACACTACGACTGGTGGAAGGTCAGGCGGCCGCAGTTTTCTTCGCGGACAGAAGTAGACTTTCCAAGGGCGCTACGAGATGCGCTCGTGGCTGAGTCGCTCGTTTCAGGTGTTGTTGTGCCGCTGATGGGAGCTAATGGGCCATTAGGCGCTGTCGCCATGTGCAGCCGAAGGGAGAATGGTTTCAACGAAGCTGATAGCGATCTCCTATCGCAAATAGGTACGCAGATTTCTTTGGTCCTTGATAATGCGCTGGCGTTTGGACGACTGCGGGCTTCACGCGACGAGTTGGAAGAGCAGCGCATGTATCTCGAGTCGGAGATCAGTTCGGAATACAACTTTGAAGATATCGTCGGGAAAAGCGCAGCAATGAAGAGAGTCTTTGATCAGGTATCCATTGTTGCGCCAACCGATTCGACAGTCCTGCTGCATGGCGAGACCGGAACCGGCAAGGAACTGATCGCGCGTGCAATTCACAATCTGAGCTCGAGGAGAGATCGGACCTTCGTACGATTGAATTGCGCGGCAATTCCTTCGGGCTTGCTCGAGAGCGAATTGTTTGGGCATGAGAGAGGCGCGTTCACTGGCGCCCTGATGCAGAAGCGCGGCCGATTCGAGATCGCCGACCGGGGCTCACTCTTTCTGGATGAAATCGGCGACATCAGCCTGGAACTGCAACCCAAGTTGTTGCGCGCTCTGCAGGAGCAGGAGTTTGAGCGTCTCGGGAGCACCAAGACAATCAAAGTGAGCGTGCGCATTATCGCTGCGACCCACCGCGATCTTGCTGCGAGGATCCGCGAGGGCACGTTCCGGGAAGACTTGTTCTACCGCCTGAACGTGTTTCCGATTGAAATTCCTCCGTTGCGGGAGCGGCGCGAAGATATCCCGTTACTCGTAAACTACTTCGTAGCAAAGCTGTCACGACGGATGGGAAAGAACATTAAATCTATTCCCAAAGACGAGATGAAAGCTTTGACGAGTGCTTCTTGGCCAGGCAATGTTCGCGAGCTGGAAAACTTTATCGAAAGAGCCGTCATTCTCACTACGGGTAGCGAGTTGTTTGTGCCCGCAGTGGAACTCAAAACCGAAACACAAGTACTAAGCAACAACTCCGGTTCGGTACTTGAGGAAGCTGAGCGGCAAGCGATCATCGAAGCCTTGAAAGCGGCCTCCGGAAAAGTCGCAGGCAGCGGCGGTGCCGCAGAACGACTCGGCGTGAAACGCACGACCCTTCAAAACAAAATGAGGCGCCTGCAGATTGGCCGATCCGAATACACGGCCTGAAATCATTGCGACGCCAGCGGAGCGGAGGTTCTTTGGCGCGTCCGCGCCACCTCCTGTCCTATGTCGCATCCCCTGGCGCAACGATCCCTCTCAGTAGATCAAGGACCCAAGACGCGACATGAGCTCAACTGATACTTCCGGAACACGCGGCAGGACAAATGCCCACAGGTGGGCAGAGATCTAGCGACTGCAAAACCGTTCTATTGCAAATGAATGACTTATGGCGCCCTTCGCGTGGCATGTCGAATGCTTCAACAATGTGCGTCAGAAAGATCGCCGGCGCGGCATAGGTGCTCTTACGGCGGAAATTGAGCACAGAGTGAACGCGAGGCGATCGGGGGGATTGAGATGATCGTCAATAAGTTCACAAGTGCAGACGTTTTGGCTTTCAGGCGGGAATTAGTGGAAGGGATTCCTGATCCATTGGAGATCGCGGACATCCTGAAGAGCTTCTTGCTGGGCCGGGGATATGGGGTCGCAGCGACCTCTGCGCTCGACGCCGCCAGCAGAATGGGCGCCGCAGGCTATGCGTTCGCGACCGTTCAGGCGGAACTCGAGGCTGTAGCGCTCGTGATGTAAGACCCGCCAGAACTTTGACTTCGCCACGTTTGCGAATGTCCATCGTGGGGATGTCATTCGCTAAGAGATACCGAACAACTCACAACGAGAGTAGTAGCAAGAGGAAATGGCAGACCAGATTATCGACTCCCAAACGCTCGACACTTTACACAAAGCGCTTGCCCTAAACCTGGATCAAGGAAGATACGGTACGTTCGCGGAGATCGGTGCCGGGCAAGAGGTCGCAGCATGGTTCTTCCGCGCCGGCCACGCGTCCGGGACGATAGCGAAATCCGTGTCGGCCTATGACATGAAGGTCAGCGACAGCATATATGGGCCGACCGCGCGCTACGTCAGTCGAGAACGGCTTGAGTCGATGCTCAAGCACGAGTACAACGAATTGCTGGAGCGCCTCGACGCTAAACGCGGCGACAAAACCACGTTTTTCGTTTACGCCGACACGGTAACGACACGGCGGCGCACCACCACCGACACAGGCCATGGGTGGCTTGGAATCCGCTTTCAGCATCATCCGCGTCGCCCGGCGTCCGAGATCATCATCCACGTGCAGATGTTCGACCAGGAGCCGCTAGGCCAGGCTGCGGGGCTAGGTATTTTCGGCGTGAACCTCATCTATGCTGCGTTCAACAAATGGTGGGATCCTACCGCCTTGACCCTATCGTTACGAGAAGGACTTTCGCGCGATCGTGGCGAAGTTGACATGATCAAGTTCTCCGGCCCGGCATTCGAGCATGTCGACAATCGGTTGATGAGCTTGCGGCTGGTCGAACTCGGGATGACCAAGGCGGCAATGTTCACCGCAAAAGGAGAAGTTGTACAGCCGGCCGAGGTGCTGTATCACAAGCCGGTACTGATCGAGCGCGGCAGCTTTCGCCCAGTAACCAACGTCACCCTGGATATGCTCGACCGCGCTCGCAAGCAGGTTGAAGCCGAGCGCCAAATCGACAATGAAGATTGCGTTGCGTTGATGGAAATGACGCTTAGCAACTTGATGGAAGCGGAGACGATCGATCCCAACGACTTTCTTGCGCGCGCGGACGTCTTATGCGCATTGGGGCAGAACGTTCTTATTTCCAACTACACTCGGTTTGACGACGTCACCGGATATCTGCGTCGATACACGAAGAATCACATCGGGTTGGTAGTGGGGGTACCCACGCTCCGGGAAATTTTCAAAGAAGAGTACTACGCCGATCTCGAGGGTGGGATTCTCGAGGGTATCGGACGGCTGTTTCATGGGCCTGTGAAACTCTATGTGCATCCGACAATCGATCCCGCGACCGGCAAATTCCTCTGCGCCGAGACCGTGGAGATCAACCCCGAGCTCAAACGCCTCTACGAATACCTCTGGGACAACGACTACATCTGCGCCATCCGTGAATACGACGCCGCGCAGTTGCGCGTGACTCCGATCGAAGTGCTACGAAAACTGAAGGGCGGCGATTCTACCTGGGAAGCTCTGGTGCCTACGCCGGCGGCGCAGTTGATCAAAGAGAAAGGTTATTTCGGGTACCCCAGCAAGGCGCCGGCCTTGTAACTCGGACTATGCAATCCGCTGCCGAAAGGCTGAGTTCGCCGAGATTCTCGAGAAGCTATTAGGCTTTCTCATTCGCACAGTGCGTAGGCTAGCGTGACTGCGATGGTGTCAATCAGCCACAACAAGAACACGACCACCATCAATACCATGGCGGCAAGGAACTGTTCGCTCTCCGCCGGATCTGATGAACATGATGATCGGGTACGCAAGGATGGCGACGTTACGGCCTGCGAGTGTGGTCCAGAATCTCCGGGTTGGCGCTGTGGACGTCATTTCATTCTCCATAACGGAGCAGTGCTTTGTTCCGTCGTCTTCGTAACCTGCACGGCACTTGCCACGACATCCCCAAGCCAAATCATTGCTGTGCCTGTACGTAAGGGAGGGCGCTTGCCATACAATCCGCCCGTGGTACGTCAGGTGCCCATGCACTGGCAGTGTTTTGAGCAGAGTGATGTCAGTCGTGCTTCATCCTGAAGGACATAGCTCTGGCCAGCGAATTGCGGGTGGATTTTCAGCACTCGGGCCCGAGAGAAGGCAGCGCCATGGAACAGTTCAACTACCGACAGTGGATGCTCGATTGTATTCAGCGAAGCCATGGAGACGTCTTACGCGTTGACCGCTCCCTGGCGGCTATTCCGGCTGTTTTATCGCGGAACATGGAAACACATCAAGGGCCACACTGTGGCCGTGTATTAACGAGACGACAACGGCCGCTTGCGTCGTCGTTTTAAAGCGCGAGCGACTCCAGCACCCAGAACGACACAACGTGGAAGCACCTCTTAGCCGCCTTGGCGGAAGATAGAGTGACGATATGAAGAAGAGCAAGCAAGAAATTGCAGGACCATCTTTTCACGATCAGCTGAGAATTCAGCTTGAGCAGGAATGCAACGATCTCAAGCGCTTTATTCAAAGCACAGAACAGGAGTTGATGGATCTCAGTTCCGACATTCTCGGTGATGTTGGCCCGGATCAGGAACTCTTGATAGAGAGGTCGTCCCGATATCGCGAGCGCCTTAAGGTGGTCAATCAAGCGTTCGAACGGATGCGGGAAGGCAGCTTCGGCCGCTGCATTTTGTGCGAGGAGCCGATTCCGCGGAAGCGACTCGAGGCTCTGCCTACTGCATGCTACTGTCGCGACTGTCAGGAGCAACTAGAACGAGACGAACCGCAGATCCACGACGCGATGTTCAACTGGAGACGTGGGATTGTCAGGTCACAGTAGCCATGCCCAAGGAACATGACACTGCCCTGCCTTGGGCATGGGCTTGCCGGGACTCGCGGCGCGTTTTCTGGAGAATCAGGCACTTGAGGCGGCAAGGAATTTGGCAGTCGAGATGCAGTAGCTAAATTCGCGGAACCGAGGAGTGCTCCCACTGGGGCGTTCCTGGATGGGCTACAGAACCGCTTAACGCTTGGCACTCTCCTGGCCAAGGGCCCTCTCCCCCGGGACGGCGCCCGGGAACGCAGTACACCCGGGCGCACTTCCGCAAAGAAGTCAACCTTGGCGGCGCAACTACTCGGACAGGTTACGCAATGGCGAACTCAGAGCAAACTGATGCGACGGCGGTTGCGAGTGATCGCTGCGCAGGCATCCAGTCTTACGCAGACTCAACCCCGGCGCGAGATCCTCTATATATCTTCCTTTGTTGCGCACTGTGGCGGCGAGAAGCAAACCTGAAGGCCTATCAAGAAGTAGTTGCAGCGTTAGATGACAGCGACCCCGATATCAGGGCGCTCGCGGGAGATCTCCTACGCCGCTCCTCGCCTCGGCCGAAGCGCCTAGTGAACCGGGAATTCCAACCTAGACCTGAGCTCAAATAACAAGACAAGGGCAGCGATATGGCAACGACGAACTGCAGGATCGACATCAGTACAAACGATTTGTTGATGAACCCGGCCTCCGGGCCACGTCTGCCGGTAGCGCAGGCGCTACAACTACCCCAGCCAGTATTTCCTCGCTTCCCGAATAAGCTACATGATCCCGGCCCAGGGTTTCCGCCGGATCGCCGGAAGTGGACACCACATCAGGTCGCCCGAGCGATGAGAGGCTGGCTGGTGCCCTATCTGCGTTCACGTGTTCTGCCGGGCGAGTTTCATCCCATCACGACTTACTTGTTCCTGGAGTACAAATGCAATCTGGACTGCTGGTACTGCCCTTCGTTTGATAACCGGGTGAAGGGAATGACCGAAGATGTTGCGCGGCGCTCCATCGACTGGATCTACGATCATGGTGGCCGGGTGCTCGCGCTGATGGGCGGCGAACCGCTGCTCCGTCCTAAGTTTGTCCATAAGGTGGTGGACTACGCCGCGCAGAAGGGCATGTGGGTGTATCTCGCGACGAATGGCCGGCTGCTGACCGCTGACCTGGCCGATCGTCTGGGCGATGCCGGCGTCGCTGTAATTAACTTCGCGCTCGATTCCTGGGAGGAGAAGGAGAGTCTGCCCAAGGCCTTCGTTCCAGTGGAAGCCAAGCTCGAATACATCCTTCGCAAGCAGTATGTCTACGGCTACATGGTGTTCTTCAACATCAACATTTGTCGCAACAACCACGAAGATGTAAAGCGACTTACGGAATGGGCGCGCAGCAACCGCATAGCTACGGACTATCACATCAATGAGAGTCCGATGCTGGATCAGTCCGATCACTTCAGGCATGCGGAGAACAACCCAACCTACATACGACCTGAGGATTGGTCGGCGGTTGATGACCTAATCGACTGGATCGTCGCCAAGAACAAAGCCGGATATCAAATGGTGAACTCCGTTCCACGACTACTGGAAATGAAGGCGTTCATGCGCATGTCTTCGGGCTACGACTTGAGGCAGGTAGGTTGGAATGGCAATGGCACCGGTACGAATGGCGAGCTTAGCCGATTTGCTGCCGAGACCCCAGGCATCGAGCAGGATGAGAATGGCGACTTCCGTTTCGCCGACTGGAATTGCCGTGCCGGGCAGAACAATGTGGTGATCCGGACCGACGGTACCCTGGCGCCCTGCTTCCCCATGTATCCCGCGAAAGTCGATTGGGGAAATATCGATGCGATGCGGTTTGATTACGGACAGCTCAATCAAATGAAGCAGACGTGTCAACAGCATTGCTTTTCGACCCTAAATCACAATCTCGCCTACTGCTACAACGACGCACGCGTGATCAAATGGCTGTGGCAGCAAGCACAACGTGGCTTCCGCGGAGGCGCGCGTAGCTTCGAGTAGGTTGGATACTGCTCGGGTGTTTCAGGTCGAAACACCCGAGTTTAGCGTCGTTAGCAGCTTGTGGTTACGAATAGACGTGACCACAGCGACTCTTCACATCGCCTCGCCGGGGACGGCGCGGCTTGCTCGTGCGCGTTCCGACGGTCATAGTTGACGGAGCGCCACAGCATTCCCCGCAAAACACAAGGGCAACGGTAGGCTCTCCGGTTCCATGGTCCGTCCTTCCACGGCAGATTCCTCCACTGCCTGACGCATTCTTACGGCGGCGCGTCACAGGTGTTAGCTGTTCCCGAGAAGCGCTGTCACAAGTCGACGCGTGTTCGGCAGCCTGCCCAACCTTCGGCACTCCCGAACGGACGTTGATGACTTCCCCCCTTGCCAACAAAAGACTTGCGGCCCAACTTCGAGTGGTAAACCAAATGCCCTAGTGCTGGGTGGAAGACCCGAGTCAGTAGCTCTTCCGAATACCCGGTCAGCATCGAGGAGATACCAAACGGGAGCGAGACTCTCGTCGCTCTCCTTAGTTGAGAAGAGGAGTTTCAGATGCGCAACGCACGGCTTTCACACATGGCGCCCAGAGTCGCAACGAGGTTCCTTCTCGTTTGGCTGCTGTTCGTTGCTGCGATTTACGGGATGGCGCAATCTGACCCGCCCCCCATTAGTACTGGCGTTGTAAACGGAGCGGTAATCGTCGTCGATGCCAGCGGTACCAGCTATGTACCAGGCGCGAACGTCGTATTGGCCGGTCCCACCGAGCTTCATACCCAGACTGACGCTGAAGGCAAATTCAAGATCGCCCAGGTTCCGCCGGGAACCTACTCCGTAACGGCGGCGTTCCCCTCACTTGAGGCAAAGCCGATCACCGTGCTGGTTGAATCGGGAAAGACAATCGACATTTCGTTGGAGCTAAGCCCTGCCGCAGTCAAAAGCACAGTAAACGTAAGTGCGACAGAGGAACCGATCCAGACTTCCAGCACGACGTCAACGATCACGTCGAACACGGTCACAAACGCCCCAAATCAAAACGACCGGACCGACAATCTTCTCCCTCTCGTTCCAGGTGTAGTTCGCGGACCTGATGGACGTATCAACATGAAAGGTGCTCGGAACACCCAGAGCGGAGCTCTCGTCAACAGCGCGAATGTTACCGATCCCGCGACCGGAAGTCCGGGCCTGGACGTTCCTATCGATGTCGTTTCGTCAGTGCAGGTCATATCCAACCCCTATGACCCGCAATACGGGAAACTGACGGGCGCGGTTTCGACCATCGACACGAAGACCAGCAGCTTCGACAAGTTTCATTTTTCCGTGCAAAACATAGCGCCGAGGATGAGAGTTCGCGGCGGCTCCGTGCTCGGTATTGGCGGTGCGACTCCAAGAATGACCGTCAGCGGTCCGATCATCAAAGATCGCGTCGCATTCACGCAATCGATTGAGTACCGATACATCCGCACGCCTGTGAACAGCCTTCCCCCAACTGAGCGAGACACCACGTTCGAAGGCGTAAATTCATACAGTCAGCTCGACCTGAACCTCACAACGAAGCAGACGGCAACCGTGTCGTTGTCTCTGTATCCACAAAAGCTGAAGGACATCGGGCTCAACACGTTCACGCCTCAGACGTCGACGCCTGATTATCACCAACGGGGATACCAGCTATACGGGCAGCATCGCTATGTAACAGGTGAGAGTTCGTTGCTGACGTCGCAGCTGAGTTACAAGACTTTCGATGCTGACGTCAATAGCCACGGCAGTGGTCTTTACCGGCTGGAAGTCGAAACTACCGAGGGTGCTTTCTTCAACCAGCAGACCAGGCGGTCGTCGCGCTTCGATTGGCAAGAGCTATATCAATTTACCCCCGTGCGATTTGCGGGCAGGCACCAGTTCAGGACCGGGCTGAGTTATGCCCATTCCGACTACGACGGCAAGCAGTCATTCCTCCCAGTGGAGATTGATAACACTTCCGGTACTCCAATAGAACGCATCAGTTTTGGCGACTCCAGGTGGGCACACATTCACCAGCATGAAACGTCCTGGTTTGCCGCCGATCAATGGATGCCCCTCTCGCGCCTTACCTTCGATCTCGGGCTTCGGTTCGACGGCGACACCGTCACGAGCTCTGTTCACGCCGCTCCGAGAGCTGGCGCACAGCTTGCGTTGACCGCCGATGGGAAGACGATGCTCAAAGGTGGCGCGGGAATGTTCTACGACCGCGTCCCGTTGATGATCGCGGGATTCGGATCGCTTCCGGACCGCACCGTCTCGCAGTTGGATTCTGCCGGCGCCGTCATCGACTCGACTCGCTACATCACCCATGTCACCGGCAACTTGGAGAATCCTCGTAGTACGGCGTGGAACGTTGCGCTTAGCCGCCAAGTACTGCAGCAGCTCGTAGTCGAAGTCGGTTACGAAGACAGAGTCACCAGTCATGATTTCGTAGTGTCGCCGGCGCTTCTCTCGGGCGTAAATACCATAGACCTAAGTAACGGCGCAGGCCAGACCTATAGAGAGTTCAAAGTTGTCGGGCGTTATGGATTCCACGGACAGGTATTGAATGCGTCGTACGTACGCTCTCGGGCGTTCGGGAACTTGAATGATTTCTTCCAGTTCTTCGGGAACGTGCCGAAGCCGGTCATTCAGCCCCAGGCAGATGGCCGCCTCTCGTTTGACGCTCCGAATCGGTTCCTCACCTGGGGTGAATTCAAGGTGCCCAAGAAAGTAACACTGATGCCGGTGTGGGACATTCACACTGGGTTTCCATACTCCGTCCAGAACGAGTATCGCGAATACGTCGGACCGCGTAACTCCCGGCGTTTCCCGGAATTTTCCTCCTTCGACATCCAGGCTTTGCGTCCGTTCTCGCTGCATGTCGGCGATCGACACCTGAAATTGCGGGCCGGGATCTCGATTTTCAATGTGTTCGGTCATTTCAATCCCCGCGAAGTGCAAACGATCCAGGCAAGTTCTCGTTTCGGCGAGTTCTTCAACGATGCCTGGCGGGAGTACCGCGGAAAACTTGTATTCGAGTTCTGATCATGAAACTTCTGAACGTATGCGTCTTCTTCGTTTGTGTGATGCCGGCAGCTTTCGGCCAGGCAGCGCAGCCCCCTATTACAGATGCGAACCAGGTGATGGCGACAGTGTTAGCAAGAGACACGGAGCGTGAAGCGCAGAGCGCGGGCTATGCCGGACATCGTCGCTATGTTCTCGAAAACGAGAAGTTTCACAAACGGGCGGAGCTGGTAGCAGACGTAGCATGCGACCGGAATGGTGCGAAGCGGTTCAACGTCATCTCCGAGGAAGGTTGGAAGGCTGCCAACAAGCACGTGCTGCTCAAGATGCTCGAGTCCGAGAGCGAGACCTCGACTCAGGGCTTCCGCTCGAAAACCCGGCTGATCTCCGAGAACTACGACTTTGCGCTCCAGAAGACAGAAAACATTGATGGAAGACTCGCCTACGTAATCGACGTCACGCCGAAGCGCCGGGACAAGTACTTGATGGAAGGACGAGTCTGGATCGATGCGCAAGACTTCGCTCTGGTGCGGGCGGAAGGGCAACCGGCGCGCAGCCCTTCCTTTTGGACGCGCAGCATTCACTTCGTTCAGCAGTACCGCAAGAGCGGTTCCTACTGGTTCCCTGTTTCTACGGTCAGCATCACGGAAGCTCGGTTGTTTGGAACAACCAAGGTGAACATCGACTACTTCGACTACGAGCCGAACTTGAGACGCGAATCGGTCGCTTCCACGCATTCCGTTGCTCACCTTAAGGAGGTAAGTCATGTCACGAATTAAGCAGGCAGTAATTCTCGCGGCCGGCAATGGCAGCCGGTTGGCTAAAGTCTCCGGGAAGCTGCCCAAGCCGCTGGTGAACCTGAACGGACGGCCGATTCTCGAACACGTGCTCTTGAGCGCTCAGCAGGCTGGGATCGAGCAGTTCGCAATTACGGTCGGATACCGTGGTGACGTGATCCGGGATCATTTCCGAGGCGACCATCGCTTCAACATCACGTGGATCGAAAATCCCGACTATCAAAAGAACAACGGCATTTCACTTCTGAAGGCTCAGGGTATTGTGAATGAGCCGTTTCTTCTGATGATGTCCGATCACGTCTTCGAGAGCCAGACGGCCGCGGCACTGCTACGGCAACCGCTTGGGAGCGATGAGGTCATCCTCGCCGTAGATGAGAAACTCGACACAATCTTCGACATGGACGACGCCACCAAGGTTTGCCGTATGGGGGACTACATTGTCGACATCGGAAAGCAGATCCACTGCTATGACGCGGTCGATACCGGGATGTTCCTCTGTAGTCCGTCGATTTTTGATCGTTTGCAGGCTTGCAAAGTCAATGACAACTGCTCGCTGTCGGATGGCATGCGGCAGATGGCACATGAACGTAAGCTGCGCGCCTTCAACATTGGGGAGGGTTGGTGGCAAGACATCGATTCCCCAGAAACTCTGGCGTATGTGTTGAGCGTCTTCGATGATCATGCCCAGCCGAATGTAACCCATGGAGCAGTGTACCTTGTCTAACCCCAGACTAAGTCGTTCCTCAGTCCTTCGGTTATTGAGCGCACTGCTCGGTGTTGGGCTCCTCGGTTACCTCGTATTTCGCGTTGGCCCTGGCTCGCTGCTAAGACATACGGCTGCGGTCGGTTGGGGGATGGGAGTCATCCTGCTGCTCGGAGGTGCTTCCCATCTCGTCAAATCCTCCGCCTGGAGACTAACTTTTCCCCTCGAGATTCGACGGTCTATTCCCACCTCGCGCGCATTCGCACTGCGGTTGATCTCGGAAGCCCTTGGACAACTAGGCGTTCCCGGACAAGTGGTCGGAGAAGGGATGCGAGTGTCGCTGCTGGGACGCTCCGTACCTCTTGCCAACCGGATTGCGTCGGCGACGATCGACCGTGGCCTGTACACGCTCTCTTCGGTGGTTGTCGGGGTCTTCGGCCTTTTAGGGGCCGCGATGCTGTTCCCGCTCTCCCCCGCCTGGAAACTCTACAGCGTTGTATTTGCAGCTGGGATGCTCAGCTTCCTGGCGCTTGCCGTAGTTGCCGTTCAGCGGCGATGGCTACTGTTATCAGCCGTATTTCGCGGGCTGAACCGAATTCCGAAACTCAACAAATGGCTTGAAGGCAAAGAAGTCACAGTCTCCTCGGCCGAACATACACTTCTGAACTTCCACCGTGAGAGACCTAGGGATTTCTGGCTGAGCTTTGGGTTCAACCTGGTCGGCCAGCTCCTCGCCATATCTGAGATCTATCTGCTGCTGTGGTTCATGAATTCAAGGATCGGGTTTGTCAGCGCCCTCATCTTCGAAGGATTCACGAAGCTTGTGAACACCGTCGGCGGAATCGTTCCCGGAAATGTCGGTACCTACGAAGGCGGAAACATGCTTATCGCAAAGCTCTTTCGGGTGAGCCCCGGCGTGGGATTCGCCGTGGGTATTTGCCGTCATGCTCGAGCACTTTTCTGGGCTGCCGTCGGGGGCATATGCATGTTCGCGATATCACGAACTCGGAAGGACAAGTCGAATGCTTCGACCGGCGAGCCTGGCTGGAACTCGTCGTCCGTGTTATCTGGAGACAATCACATGCAAGACCACTCCGAAAATTCAGATGCTCTAATCATCATTTCTACCGCTCCGGAGGGACATCGCTCCTTCATCCCGGCACTCAGTCACATCGGGACGCTTCCGGCCGTGCTTCGAATTGCATTGTCCGCCCAAACCATAGGAGTTACTCGCACGACTGTTCGCGTCGATTCGGCTTACTCCGCTCGCTTTGAGCATGAGGTGCAAAAGACAGGCCGGTGTCCAGAGTCGTTGGACTGGTACCAGTCTGTCGGGCTGGACCTGGCTGCGTTGGCGCGCCACGTCGGTGGCAGAGGCAATGTGGTGTTCGCTCTTGCGGATCGCTCGTACCGCCCCACACTGCTGCGGAAAGCGATCGAGTGGAAAAGAGACAGCGGCGCGTTGGCATTTCGTTGCGACAGCGAGTTCGTTGGCCTGTACGTTCTCTCACCCTCACTTGCGCGGGAGCTGGCGAATTATTCAGGTCTGATCTCGAGTTTGGAAGACCTGCACTCGTGGGTCGCAGCGAGGACGGAGGTTAAGGTCGAACAGGTCGATAAAGGATCCTGGCAGCGTATCGAGTGGCTAGCGGACCGAATCACCGCTGAGAAGAAGCTGGACACCTGGCTTGTCAAACCGACCGACGGACTGTTTGCAAGGATGAATCGGCACGTCTCAATACCCATTAGTCGTTGGCTGCTAAACTTTCCCGTTACCCCGAACATGGTCACGTTATTCACGCTGTGGGTGAGCTTTGGCGCGGGCCTGTTCTTTGCCTACGGCGGATATTGGGCCACAGTGTTTGGAGCTGTATTGTCGGTATGGGCAAGCATCCTCGATGGGTGCGACGGAGAGGTCGCGCGTCTGAAACTGCAGGTCACCGACTTCGGTTGTTGGCTCGAGACGATTTGCGACTACCTCTATTATGTATTCGTATTCGGCGGAATGATTATGGGTCTTACGCGAACCATGGGAATGAGATTCACCATGACGTGGGGCCCGATGCTGTTGATCGGTGCCGTTGCGAGTTTCTTTGCAGTTGGGTATGCACGCCATCACTTCTCGGCCGAGCGTCCGGAGGCATTCCTGGCGACCTGGCAGAAGAAAGCCGAGAATCGCAAATCCAATCCCTTCCTCTTCGTAGGACGCCACTGCGAATTCATCATTCGCCGCTGCTTCCTGCCCTACGCATTCCTTGGGTTTGCCTTGCTGAACATCATCCCGGTTGCATTTGTCGCGACCGCGATTGGCGCCAACGTGGTCTGGGCTATCGCACTGTATTCCTGCTTCACATTGTCGCGCCGGAAGGTAACTGCGTCGCACTCATCGGCTCTTACAGCCACAAGTACTCCGGCGATGACTTAAACACAAAATCTTTTTCTTCATGAATCAGGTCATCTCTTTCGAAGACATCGAGGTCGGATCCTTCACGCCGATGACGTCGCGCTTGGCTTCCCGAGACTTCTTTCGCGTTGTCTCATGGAACATAAACCGCGGCTGCCACTTCGATGAAATCCTCGAGTTCCTTACGAGCGCCAATGCAGACCTCATTCTCCTCCAGGAATGTGATCGCAACGCCGTGCGATCACGAAGGCGCAATATCGCCAGAGACATCGCCCAGTACCTCGAGATGAGCTATGTATTTGGCATAGAGTTCCTGGAATTGTCACAAGGAAACGGCACTGCTCCCGCACACCACGGCCAGGCGACATTGTGTCGCTTGCCATTGTTGAATCCGCGCGTCCTCAGGTTCACGCACCAATCGACTTTTTGGAAACCGCGCTGGTTCATTCCTAGTATTTCTCGACTCCAGAGGCGATTAGGCGGCAGAATGGCGATGGTCTCTGAAATCACTCTAAACCAAATGACAATGGCGATTTACAACCTCCACCTTGAAAGCCGGAGCAGCGAACAGCTGCGGTGTCGTCAAATGTGCGAGGCGCTGGAGGATAGTCGGCGATACGGGCCGAATATCCCAATTGTTATGGCTGGAGATTTCAACTTCGATGTGAGCCAGAGCATCGCATCAGCCGCAATTGAGGTTGCAGGCTTTCGAAGCGCTTTCGCGAACGGGCAGCCAGAGGTATCAACGCAACGCCGGCTGCTCAGGAATTCTCGCGCGATCGATTCGATCCTCGTAGCCGGACAGCTCGTTTCGGCTGATCCTCGTATCCATCCTTCAGCACGAGGGTCCGATCATTACCCGCTCTCCTTGACCGTTGTATCGCCTGAGTAAGGTGCAAGTTGCACTCCCCTTCGGGACGTTTACTGCAAGTTCGACGCGGCCATACCTGCTTCCGAGATGCGCAACAGCTCGATGCGACGGTTTGCATCCGGCTGCTGCGAGGATGCCTCTGCAACCAGCAGAGCTAAGTTCCCAGGCATTTCCTGCTGTTTCAGCCGCTCCTGCCGCGAGCTATACGCGTGATGCGGAGCGAAGAACGAAACCGGTGAATAACCCCAGTAGTTCGTCAGACCCGGAGGAGCATCCTGGGAGTCGAACTGGAATACCGGGAGTAACTCGACAGCCGTGATTCCTAGTTGCTGGAGATAAGGAATCTTTTCAACCAGCCCGGCGTAAGTGCCACGCTTGTGCTCCGCCACGCCAGAGTTGGAATGTGCGGTAAATCCTCGTACATGCATCTCGTAGATGATTGTTCGCGACCATGGGCGTCGCAGAGGTGTGTCGCCTTCCCAGTCGTACGCATGAGGGTTGGTCACCACGCTCTTCATGGCTATCGCAGTGTTGTCACCGGGCTTGCATGCTGCATCGCGACTGTAGCCTCTCGGGACAACTATGGCGCGACTGTACGGATCAAGAAGCAGCTTGGATGCATCGAAGCGAAGACCTCTGTCAGGATTGAATTCGCCGTGCGCACGGAATCCGTAAATCTGACCTGCGTTTACTTCGGGTACGAAGACATGCCAGTAGTGGTAAGTCCAGTGGATCAATGGGCACGATGCGCGCAGGGCGATCGTCATTAACGCTGTCGAAAAACAGTAGCTCGATGCTTTCGGCAGTGCGGGAGAAGATGGAGAAATTAGCGCCGCCTTCGACGAGCGTTGCACCCAAAGGAAAGCTACTTCCGGTGCCTGGAGGTGACACGCCCATCACTGACGATCGCCCAAACAGATGTCGAGGGCCCGCGACACTAACACGAACTCGCTATCGACTGGAACGAACTTGAGTTCTGCGATGGCTTGCTCAATAGGCACGAAATCGATGCGAGGTGGGTTCAGGGCAACCATAACCCCGTCCATACCCTTTGAAAGCGCGTCGATAGCTGCGGCACCGAAAGTGAGACCCATGATGCGGTCGATAGCAGTGGGAGACCCACCGCGCAGCAAGTGCCCCAGAACCACGCACCGGCTTTCCTTTCCGGTGAGTTCCTGGAGCCGCGCGGTGACACGTTCGCCGATACCGCCCAACCGCTCGGCGCAACCAAGCTCGTGACTTTTTACGGTGACATCGCCACCGACGGGTCTAGCGCCTTCGGCGACAACGACGATCGAATAGGGTTTGCCTTCTCGATGTTTTCGCCGAAGGTGTGCGGCGACGTTGGCGATGTCATAGGGTATCTCCGGAATGAGAACGACGTCAGCTCGAGCGGCTAAGCCCGCGTGCAGAGCGATCCATCCCGCATTGCGTCCCATCACTTCTACAACGATCACTCGCTGGTGCGCTAACGCGGTGTTATGAAGCCGGTCAATACAGTCTGTCGCGAATGAAACCGCAGTGTTGAATCCGAAAGTGAGAATCGTCGCCGCCAGATCGTTGTCTATTGTCTTCGGCACGCCGATCACGCGAAGGCCCTTCTTCTGCAGCTTGTTCGCAATGCTGAGACTACCGTCGCCTCCAACTGCTATGAGCGCATCAAGCCGGTACTTGCTAAAACATTCAATCAGCTCGTCTGATCGGTCTACCTCTTTGACTGAGCCATCTGGCTGTCGTGTGGGGCGGCAGAAGGGATTACCTCGGTTCGTCGTACCTAGTATCGTGCCACCAACGTGAGAAATCTCGCGCACCGTAGAACGCCTGAGTTCAACCACGCCGCCTTTGGGATAATTCTGAGGCTCAAGAAACCCGTCGTAGCCGTCGCGAATGCCGAAGATCTCCCAACCCAGCCCTCGTGCGGCGTAAACAGCACCATGGATCACAGCGTTGAGCCCGGGTGCATCGCCGCCCCCGGTGTTGATTGCCACGCGTCTCACTGATGCTGCCATGTTTTTACCCCTCTTCGAACCACTTCACTCAATAGCCTCTACGCTTACGCCTTCTCTGGAACTGGACACGGTTCCACATTCCAGACTTCGGCAGCGTATTCCGCGATGGTGCGGTCGCTCGAGAACTTGCCCGAAGATGCGACATTCAGGATCGCCTTGTAAGCCCACTTGTCGGAATCCGCATACAAAGCGCGCAGTCGCTCGTCGGCATGCAGATATGACCTGAGGTCCGCCAGGTGCATGTAGTGATCTCCGTGCGTCAGCAGCACATCGCGAAATGGCGCAAACACCCCAGGTTCATTGCGGCTGAAGTAATCGGAAAATATCAAGTCCAACGCCGCTCGAGTCTCTGCCTCATTTTCGTAATGCCAGTGAGGGTTGTACCAAGACCGACTGGCGGTGACTTGCTCGGCGGTCAGTCCAAAAAGAAAGAAGTTTTCTTCGCCTGCTTCAGCTGCCATCTCGATCGTCGCGCCATCGCGCGTGCCGATGGTTAGCGCCCCGTTCATCATGAATTTCATGTTGCTGGTGCCGCTGGCCTCATAGCCTGCCGTCGAGATTTGGTTCGATACATCACTCGCCGGAATCAGGCGCTCTGCCACGGAAACGCAGTAGTCGGGCAGGAACACGATTTTGAGTCGTCCGCGCACTGCGGGGTCGCCATCGATCGTGCCCGCCAGGTTGTTTATGAATTTGATAATGAGTTTGGCGAGACGGTACGCAGGAGCCGCCTTGCCCGCAAAGAAGAACGTCCGGGGCTGCATATCCAAAGCAGGGTTTTCTCGCAACCGGTGGTAAAGCACTACGATCCTGAGGGCATTCAGGAGCTGGCGTTTGTATTCATGTATGCGCTTAACCTGGCAGTCAAAGATGGCGTCGGGATCGAGTACCTGCCCGGTCGACCAGTTGAGCCATTCGCAGAACTCCAGCTTCGCACTTCGCTTAGCGTTCACGAAATCGTTGCGAAACCCGCTGTCTTGCGCCAGTGATTTCAGTTGACTCAACTGGTTGAGGTCACTGATCCAGCCGTCGCCGATCGCATCTGTGATCAGACTGGACAGGTGAGGATTGCAGAGCAGCAGCCAGCGTCTGGGCGTTACTCCATTGGTCTTATTGTTGAAACGTTCCGGGAGAACGTCGGCCAGATCTTTTAGAGTGACCGTACGCAGTAACTCGGAGTGAATCGCGGCCACCCCGTTCGTGCTGTGCGACCCCACCACCGCAAGACTGGCCATGCGGACCTTCTTAGTCGGTCCCTCCTCCACCAGGCTCACCTGCTCAATCCGGCCATTGTCTCCAGGGAACTGGCGACGAACATCGATCAGAAAACGGCGATTGATTTCGTAAATAATCTCCAGCGGTCTGGGGAGCATGTCATCGAGCCATGCTGTCGGCCATTTTTCCAGCGCCTCCGGCAACAACGTGTGGTTCGTATACGCGAGTGTGTTCTGTGTGATATGCCAGGCTTCGTCCCATCCGAGATGCACTTCGTCAATCAAGATTCGCACGAGCTCGGGAACCGCCAGAGCCGGGTGCGTGTCGTTCATCTGGAAGGCGACTTTCTCAGGAAACGAGCGCCAATCGGAGTTGTTTCGCCGAAACCGACGCACCGCATCTGCAAGCGAGCAGGCAACAAGGAAGTACTCTTGCAGCAGACGTAGCCCTTGGCCCATGAAACTTGAATCGTCGGGGTAAAGGACACGTGTCAGTGTTTCTGCCGAAAGCGAACCAGTAAACGCTTCGACGAAATCACCATGGGAGAACTCCTCGAAGTTGAAGTAGTCGGGAGCGGCTGCGGCCCATAGTCGGAGCGTATTAATAGTCTTACCGCCGTAGCCAATCACGGGGCGATCAAACGGAATGCCAATCAAAGTGGATGGGCGTCCCGGGATAGGTCGCAGACTTCCTTCGGTGAGCTCGAACGAGAATCCGAGATTGATTTCGACCTTCTCGTTGAGGCGGGCTATCTCCCATGGATCGGGGAAGCGCAGCCAGTTATCGGGCGTTTCCTGTTGCCAACCGTTGCGAATAGATTGCTTGAATATGCCGTACTCATAGCGCAATCCGTAGCCCATTGCGGGGAACTGCATGGTGGCGGCGGATTCCATGAAGCAGGCGGCCAAGCGTCCCAGGCCTCCATTGCCTAAACCTGCATCTGGTTCCTGTTCGAGGATCTCCAGCAAGTTAAGCTGTTTATCGAGAACGAACTGATCTTTTAGAGGTGCGAGCAGGAGATTGGTTATGTTGTTTGCGAGCGAGCGGCCGATTAGGTATTCCATCGACAGGTAGTAGAGCCGCTTAGCATCGCGCTCTTCATATGTCTTCTCGGTTAAAAGCCAGCGCTGTGAAAGGATGTCGCGCACGGAACGAGCAAGGGCCTCGAATCGGTCGCGTGCTGTCGCCGCACTTAAATCGACGCCACTGTCAAAAAGTAAATGCCGCTCATATAGTGCTTCGTCTGTTCCGGCGAACTGCACCGGCCCGCATTCGTACTGGGCGACCAACTTAGAAGTATCCGACAAATCTTTTTGTTTCGGTAAAGTGCTAGCTCCCATGAAAAGGTCCTTCGATGGCGTCACAGGACTGCTGAACCGCGCCTAGGGCATTAACTTGATGGTTGAGCTTGGCAGCTGCAAGGGAAGGATGGTGCAGAAGCCAAAAGTGGAGAATCACTTTGCGGATGGCGTAAACGATGACCGCCAGTACGACCGCACCAACGATGAATCTTCCTGCTCGGCCGACGTACGTAGCCGCGAGATCCAGGTTCTGGCTGAACTCGTATCCAAGACCGGCATAGGCGCAGGAGTAGAGAAGTGCCCCGACAGCATCGAACGTCAAAAAGCGAAGACGACTTGTACGCGAAATCCCCGCCAGCGGAGGCGCTACTGCGTCTAAGCCGGGAACGAACTTAGATATAAAGAGAATGGAGGGCCCATACTTCGCAAATGTCGCCTTAGCCCTCCGATCATGATAATCAGGGTCGCGCGAAAGACGGTGAAAGAAGTGCAAGACTCTCATTCCTCTGCGCCGACCGAGCTCGTACCACGGCCAGTCCGCCAGCAGAGCAGCCATCACCGCCACCATGACCGCGGGCAGGAAGGCCAGCTTTCCCGCCGCCGCAAGTGCACCAGCTGCCAGCAGAAACAGGGCTCCCGGAATCGGGAGACCTACCTGGTGGGCGAAATTCGCCGCAAACAGGATTGGGTACCCATGTTTCAGAACGAATTGGAAGATATCTTGCATGCGTTCCTTCTTAGTCCGCGTACACCGCTGTTTCGACTTCTTGTGGAACGAGTTCTTCGCCCAGATGGACTTCCTCTTCCCAGCGAATCAACTTCAAATCGAGTACGAAGATCGAATAGAGCACCGGAACGAGTAGCAGCGTCACGAAGGTTGCTATCGTGAGGCCGCCTATCTGCGCGTAACAAAGAGGCTCCCACAACGGACCTCCATGTATGGCCAGGGGTACGAGGCCGAGCACCGTTGCGCCGACGGTGATCATCACGGGCCGCAGGCGCACGATTCCTGCATCAAGCAATGCTTCCCGCAACGGTTCGCCGCGTTCATGCGCCTCCTCGATGAAGTCAAAGAGGACGATCACGTGGCTGACAATCACTCCAACGAGACTGGCAACACCCAGGAAACCCATGAATCCGAAGGGCTGCCCCATGATGACCAGACCCGCGATGGCACCAGTCATTCCGTAAGGAATGGCCGCGAACACCAGAAAAGGCTTCACTGCACTTCGGAACTGCAGAACCAGCGCGATGTAGATGAGCACAACGGAAATCATCATCACCACGCTGAGTTCCTTGAATCCCTTCTGCTGCTCGTCGTACTCGCCGCCGATTTCAAGAAAGTAGCCAGGTGGAAGCTGCTTCTGGAATTCCCTGATCTTCGGTAACAGTGGCGTTAAGACCTCAGACGGCAGAACGCCTGGAACCGGAAATGCCGACACCGTAACCGTTCGAAACTGGTTGCGTCGCTTGATCTTCGGTATCGACATGTCAGTGGTGACCTGCGACACCTGCCGCAACGGTACGCGCTGGTTACTTGTCTGCGAGTACACATAGGTGTTCTGGACATCAGAGAGTCCGGCCCGTTCCTCCATGCGTAATCGCACGGCAATGGGTATTTGTTTGTCCAGCTCTCTGTAGCTTGCGACCGGCAATCCGCTAACTGCTGCGGTAGAGGAAAGCGCGACATCCAAATTCGTGACGCCGGAAAGGTTGGCCCTGTCCGGGTCGACTTTTAGCCGGACGTTCATTGCCGGCTCTCCCCAATCGTCTCTCACCCGTGTCGCGTTCGGTTGCGACCGTAGTATGGCCTGAAGCTCGCCGGAGAGCCGGTGCAAAACGGCGAAGTCTGCACCCGAGATGCGAATCGAAACGGGAATTCCGACCGGCTTCCCGGTCTCAAGCTGCCGCACGTCGATTCGGGCGCCCGGAACTTCACGGCTCAGTGCAGTTTGGAGCGGTCCCACAAACTCGTTCGTAAAGTGCTTGTCGCTCACTTCCACGAGGATTTGCGCATAGTTCAACTGTTGCCGCTCGGGATCGACCGAGAACCAGAACCGCGGACCTCCGCCACCCACAAACGTGGTCAGCGATTTCAGTACGTTCTCGTGATGATGTTCCTTACCGAAGTGCTCAGCCTCTTCGCGAATGACGCTTTCCGCTCGCTGACAAACGGCATCTGTCGCACCCAGCGGAGCATCCGGTGGCAGCCAGACATCCACGTACGACAGGTACGAGAGATCCTTGGGGAAGAACTGCGGTTTCAGCCTAGTAAACAAGAACCCGCCCAAGACTAGGACCGTGAGTGAGCACGCGAACGTCGCCCAGCGATGCCGCAGCAGGAAATTACCAAGGCGATAGTACATTCCGGGGAAGCCGTGGTTACGGCGCTCGGACATGGGCTTCTCGATCGTTTTAGGAGGCCTGATGAGGTAGTACGCGATCAACGGTATGAATGTGAACGACACGATGACCGAAGCGACCAGCGTGCATGTCATCACGACGGGCAAGCTATAGAGGAAGAAGCCCGTATCACCCGTCAGCATGAGGAAGGGAAGATACGCGACGATGTTTGTGATCGTCGCAAAGATGATGGCCTTAGCCAGTTTGGTCGGCCCTATCCACGACGCAAGATCACGAGGTGAACCGGAGCCCAGTTCGCGCTTAATCGCATCCCCGGCCACGACGGGCATATCGACGAGCAAGCCGAGCGCAATGATTAGCGTTGCGATCGACACCTGCTGAATATCTATATGCAGAACGTGGATGATGCCGAATGTCATCGCCAGCGTAAGTGGGATGGAGGCCGCCATAAGCGCGGCTGCACGCCAATCCCAGAAACCTACGAGTGCGACGATAACCACTAGCACGATCGCCTCATACAGACTGGACATCAGAAGGCTGACAAGCTCCTGCACCTGTCTTGGCTGATCCGACGTGCGCGCGACAATAAGGTCAGCCGGAAGCGTGGACCGTACCGTCGAAAGGGCTTTATCTACGGCTAATCCAAACTTGCCGATCTGCTCGCCCGATCGCATTTGCACCGCGAGGGTGATGCCGCGATTGCGGTGCCAGGTTCCATCGGCTTCGCGGGAAGTCATGTAGTTCAGGTAACGCGTGGGTGTCTGGTAGCCACGGGATATGTCTACGAGATCGCGCAGATAAACCGGCACTCCTGTCGACGATGTGCCTAGCAATACGTTGCCGATGTCTTTTGTGCTCTTAAACTCCGCAGTGGCATCAACCAGGACATTCCGCGACTGCGTTTCGACGATCCCGCCCGGAGCTGTGACGTTGCGAGCCGTCAACACATCCTTGATCTTGGTGGGCTGCAGCTTGAAGGCAGCCATTCGCGCGTCCGAGTACTCCAGGTAGAACTCCTCCGGCAGAACGCCGACGCGCTGAACCTTGGCAACTTCGGGCACGCGTTGCAGCGTGCGCTGGATTAAATCGGTGTAGTCATCGAGTTGCCGATACGAGTACCTGTCGCTCGCGACTTCCGCAAGCCTTTCTTTGGTGGACTGAGGATCACGAATAATGATCGGTCCCCATGCATCGGGGTGAAAATCGTACTCTTGTAAATTCTTTTCGATGAACCGTTTGCCATATTCTCGCAATTCACCGTCAGATTTGGCGGTAGCGAAATCGATGCCGGAACAACTCCCTACCGAGAGCGCGCGAACGTCTTGCGCTACTCCATCTCTCTGTCCCTGGTCGGCTAAGATTCGAAACGGTCGCTCGACCACGCCCGGCGACACGGACGATGGGTAGCAATAGAGGACGGTTACACGTCCGTTTGTTTCACCAGCTCGTATTTTGTTGATTGCATCGCGCACCCCACGAGCACGCAACTCGATTTCAAGATCCGGAACCCTTGGGCTAGCCACCGTCAGCATCAGTGCTGCTGTGTCGCCGAAGTCACTGATCCAGGTAATCGGTCCCGCCCCCTGCGGCAGATCGGTTATCTGGTTTAGGCGTTGACCGATGTCCTGGAATTCCTGTTGTGTATTCGCGATGCTGTCCAGCAACCTGACTTGCACGACGGAAATGTTGTCCATCGTGGTAGATTCCACGCGGTCCACTTTGCTGTTGCCAGTCGCTGCCTGTTCCACCTTCCTCGTGACGAGTTGTTCGACCTTGTCGGCCGAAATGCCTGGCCAGGGAGTGATCGCAAGCGCGATACGGACGGGAATGTCGGGGTCTTTGCGTTTGGGCATGTTCATGTACCCGAACACGCCCCAGACCAGTGTTACGAGCAGCGTGACCCACGCGATCTGACGATTCTGCGTGAAGAAACGGGCTACATTGCGGTTGCTGTTGCTCTTCTCCAACTTCACTGCAACACCTCCACTGGCTGTCCATCCTTCAGCAGATTGGCGCCGCTGATGATGATTTTGTCGCCGGACACTAAGCCCTTAACGATCGCGATATCCGTACCCGCAACGGCACCGGTTTCAACCGCACGCAGTCGAGCCACTTCTCCCGAACCAGTGTTTGCCACTACGAAAACACCGTAGTTGCCGCCCGCGGATTGCACGATCGCCGAGATAGGAACCATGAGAGCAGGTGTTGTTTCGGCAACGGTCGCCTTCTCCATGTGGAGTGATCCGATCATTCCGGTCTTTAGCAGGTGCTCCCGGTTGGGGATCGCTACCTCCACATCGAAGTTCTTCGTGGTTGTGTCAGCGGCCGACGAAACGCGACTGATGTGCGCGGTGAAGGTGCGATTCGGAAATGCATCTATCGCCACCTGTACCGGTTGGCCGAGCTTGATGGACTGCACCGTCGTGTCCGGTACACCAACCGTGATCTTTACAACGTCGGTGTTCGCTACGACAAGAACCGGGCTACCGGGGCCGACAAAGGCTCCGAGATCGACCGATTTCTTCACAATGTCGCCGTTGAACGGCATGACGAGAGACGTGTCTCGCAGTGCCACTTCTGCTTCGCTGGTTTGGGCGCGGGCCGCACGGACCTCCGCTTGCGTCGCGTCGAACTGGGCCTTCGCCGCATCGTATTCAGGCTTCGTGATGCTCTGTGCTTCGTAGAGCCGGCCGGCACGTTCGAAGTCCAGCTTTGCTTTAACCGCCGCCGCTTCCGTCGCTTCGATTTGCGAAGAAGCCTGCTTTACCTTGTCCTGATATTCAGAGGTTCGGATCTGTACCAGAACCGCGCCGCGGTTGAAATGGTCGCCTTCCGCAACGTCTCTCATGCGGCCGTCTTGTCCGCGTACCTGCTTGAGCGACACCACGTATCCAGGGACCCTGAACGCCAGCGGTACTTCCATGTCGGGAGTTACTACGGCGGAAAAGCGGAAACCGTCGTGGTCGCTCAACTGGTATTCAACCTTTTGCGCCTGCACTCCTTGCGGAGGCTGTTGAATGGGCTTTTTCTCTGCGCAGCCCAACAGTGCGAGGGCGGCAGCTACTATTACAAAGGTGGTTCTCACGGTTACTCCTCTCCCATGGCACGGTGTAAATCGGCCAGAGCGGTCCAATATGATGAGAGCGCTTGCTGATAATGGAAACCCGCTTCCGAATTCCTTGCTTGGGCTTGTAGTAGATCTCTGACTAAGGTCGCCTGTTCCTGGTACTTAACGGTCGTGACACGCAATTGCTCTGAGGTAGCGTCGTGTTCGGTCCTCGTGGCTTTCAGCAGCAGAGCCGCTTCCTTCCACTTGCGGTATTTGGCTCCCACTTCAACGGCGACTTGGCTTTCCGTCTCGCGTTGCGCGTTGCGGGCCTGTTCGATCGATTTTGTTTTTTCAGCTATGTTGTTCTTGCGGCGTCCCCAATCGAACGGCTCCCAGGACAGGTAAAAGCCGGCTACACCGACATTCGTCGGAAGCACCTTCACGTTGTTAAGTCCCTGATAGCGCACCGACAGGCTGAGGTCGGGAATGTAATCGGCCTTCGCGAGTCGCCGATCGTATTCCGCAGCCTCCTCCTTGAGCTCCGCTTGCCGAAGCTCGGGTCGATTCTTTGCCGCTTCTTCGCGCGCACGCTCGAGACTCAGATCGGTCGCGTCTTCCTCCGGCATCGGATCCACGCGAAACTCGGTCGCCAGGTCGCGGCCAAGCAATTGATTCAAGTGTTCCCGCTGTGTAGCGAGCCCATTCTCGGCAGTGGACAACTGATATCTCGCTTTTGCCAGACGCGCGTCGACCTCCAATGCATCGCTGCGCAGCACCGTCTGCTGCACGATGTATTGCTTCGTGACACGCTGCGCTTCCTCCAACGTTCTGACTGACTCACTCGTGGCTTGCACCGCCGCTTGGGTCGCCACCAGTTCGAAATAGGCGTTGCGGACTTCGGAAGCAATGCGCTGGCGTTCCGCCAGTACGTCTTCTTGAGCGATCAGGCGCTCGAATTGGGTCAGGTGAATCGCCAGCCCGATTTTGTATTGTTGTGTAAGAGGCTGGTCGAGAGCACCAGTCACGTAGGTTGTGAAAACAGCTGGGTTGCGTATCTTCGTCTTCTGCGCAGGGATCGGTCCGACACCTGGATACGTGCCGAATACCCCCGGGTCGAAGGTGAAGTCAAACGAGTGCATTAACTCTCCGCCGAGGACCGCGAACTGTGTTTGCGGCAACCGTCTGCTGCGAGCTGTGCTCACCCGGAAGTCATATTTCTGGGCTTCGAGTGCGGAGTTCTTCACCAGCCGGTTGTTACCGAGCGCGAGCGACACTGCATCATCCAGCCGCAGCAGGGGAGCGTCGTCCATGGAAGACGGCGTCGATTGCGAGTGTGCCGGATCGACGGTAATGCCCACCAGCACGGCGGCGCAGAATACGAATCGGAAAAATGGAAATCTGCACATGTTTGTAGAACTCATCTGTGACGCTGATTGTTAACGTTTGCTGTAACCCAGAAGCGAAAGGCCCCACGTCCTAGTTGCTTGTGGCCGGGTCGCCAAGGTCCGCTGCAAGACATTGGCAACGCAGTACTTCGATACTGTCGAGTGCAGCGCAGTATGACGCTTGCGAGCTAGTGCGGCTGATCCCCATCATTACCGCCGCGTCGGCAATCGAATGTCCTTCAACGCCGCACATGACGAGCGCTGTACGCGACACCACATCGAGCCGATTGATTAACAAGCACGATTCCTCAACCAGGAATTCCAGGGATTCTCTGGACAGCTGTTCATGGCTGCGATGGACACAGCCCGCACGCTCGTATTTCGGCGCGAGTCGCTGAATCCAACCACGCTGTGTCTGGACGGCTGAACGGATCGTCGAATACCGTGCCCAATTGGCAAGCCATTCCTTGAAAATGCTCGTTGCCGATTTTGAAGAGGCGCACGCATCTATCACGCATGCCTCTGCGACGGCTTTATCCGCCGTGACGAAGTAGGCCAGCCATTCCAATTCAGTGCGATGGTGGTAAAACAAGTCACGAATGTCGTTCGGCGTCGCGAATGCTTCGCGGTTGTTGCCAGTTGTGTACGCGCTCACCATCGGATCACCTTCCTGCACTTGCTTCGCTCTATCAGAGGCACGAGGCGTACCAAACTGTTCTCGAGGTCTAACTGCTTGAAATGACAGGAGGCATCGCTGATAACAGCCGAATGGCAGCAGGTTTCTGTGCCCATAGGTGGGCACTGCCTGCCGAGCGCGGGATCACAGCCATCGCAGCAGGGTATTTGCGATTGGCAATACACCTGCACTGTTACATACGTCGAAATGCGATTGTGATCGGAGAACTGTAATGGTAAGGGTTCAGTTCCATGAAAAGGGCAACACGACGACCTTGAGGATCGAAGGTAGGTTCGTTGGACGTTACGCCGAAGACGCCAGAACTCTGCTTGCGTCGAAACAGATTTCCGGAAAGCTCATCATTGATCTTTCGGAACTTAGTTGGGCAGACCTCATCGGCGAGGAAGTGCTGTGCTGGCTGGCTAGCATTGGTTGTAAATTTGTTGCGGGCAACGCTTATTCGTCATTTTTGTGCGAGAAGTTGCGCCTGGTTCCTGCGCCGGTGGCGGCCGCAAAATAGAGTGGTTTCACACCATTGCATTCCCCCGAATGTAGGATCAGGCAACGAAGGTGCCAACCGTCATCTCTTGTTCACCTCCTGGTCAACCCGGCACGCCTAAGCTTGATCCTGCCGCCCGTCTTCCAACAAAGGCTGCTTGCGTACACGTTCGAAATGCTTGCCCATGTCATGACACTGCCGAGGTGGGGGCATCATTTCGCCGAACGTCCAGCCGTGTTTCGAGACAGCCACACTGCCCGTAATTCGGTAGAGCGCCATCAGGACGGCACACGAACTGATGTAGTTCGCTGGCTGGTTTGGTGAATCAACGATTTGCGGGGCAGGGGATTGGCAGCACAGATGCATTGATCATAAGGCATAAAGCAAAAACGTAACCGCAGGAGAGCAATTCAATACATGCAAACCACGACTTATTATCTGCGAGCAGTTCTGGGAACAGCAGCAATCATATTCTTCTTATGCATGTCGGCCGTAGCGCAGGAGACCCGATCCGAGATCAGCTTACAGGGCACCGGATTCCTCACGAAGAACAGCGACGGCTACGGCATTCACAATCGGCCCACGGAGACGGGAGGTTTGCTCGTCGGCTATCGTTACCGCGTTTACCGCTGGCTGTCGGCTGAGGCGAACTACGGATATGTGCGGAATACGCAGATCTTCTCCGGCAGCTATTCCGGACGGGTTCAGTCGAACATCCACCAGATAACCAGTTCCGCGGTTGTGAAGTTGCCGGCATTTAGCAAGTTAGAGCCTTACGCACGCGCGGGCGGCGGTGCATTGGTCCTCGATCCCACGGACAATGCCGGTGGGAGCATCGCTGGCCAGAGCCGGCAAACGCGCGGTGCCTTCCTTTACGGCGGTGGCGCAGACTGCCCGATCACCAGCCGCCTCGCATTTCGCGCCGAGTATCGGGGATATGTATACAAGAACCCGACATTCGGTCTCGCCAACCTCAAAACCGACTCGTATAGCCACATTGCCCAACCCTCAGTCGGCTTAGTCTTCAAGTTTTAGCCGCGGCGGCAGACGCGTGGTGTGCACACCTTTGCGGGTCGTCACACCACGCACCGTGCCGGTCCACACACGCCATTCTGACCAATCTAGTTGCTGGCAATGTCCAGTTGCTGCCGCGCAGCAGACACAAGTGCCCACGACAGGGCACTCCGATGAAGAGTCCATCCCTAAGTCGTTGATTTCACATAGACAAGAATCGGCACATGCCGTGCATGAATCATCGCCGAGAGCAGCGAAGCGGAATCTCAACCACGGAGACGCAGTGCAACTAGAGGCGTGATCATCGATTTCCAAGCACCTGACGAGCCGTCAGGTAACCGGATCGACCAGTCCGGGTCGGAGGTAAAGACTCACGCATTGACTCGGGAACACTCGGAATTGTTCCCCGGGACGGACGGCAGGGAAGAAATTGTCTCGCTGGTTCGTCCCGCGTCTTCTTCTTCCAACAGCTTCCCTGCGCACCTATGCCTGAAACGATCGAAATGAATGCAAGCGCGGCAGAGAACAGGTATCGAACTCTGCTCGATGTCTCTACCGTGATAGCCAGCCAACCGAATCTCAGCGCGGTTTTACACAGTCTCCGAAAGCTACTGTCCTCCGTCGTTATATTCGATTCCGTCAGCGTCTTTTTGCTGACCAAGAGCGGGACCCGTCTACGACTGTTAGCTTTCGATCGCAACCCGGAGGTCCCCGCTCTGGAACTCGGCGCGGAAGCGAACATCTCCGGTACAACGGTTGGACGAGCGATCAGCGAACAGCGAGCTCAGTTAATTCCCGAAGTTGAGCACGAGTTGGCGCACATACCGGAATGGCGATCATCAGGTTCGGTCTCGACCCCTCATTCTGCTTATGTGTTTCCCCTGTCTACACCCGGACGAAGACTTGGCGCGATCGTGTTTACCAAGAGTTCGGAGTTCAGTGGCGATGATGTAGAGCTAATGACCTCGGTCTCATCCCACGTTGCGATCGCGCTCGCCAGCGCAGTTGCCAGCGACGACTCTGCCAGGTACCTCCGACAGATCGCGGACGATCGTGATCGCTTCCGCTTGCTTCTCGAAATTAATAACCATGTCGTTTCGAAATTGGAGATTGGCGAACTCTTCTCTTCAGCTGCCGCTTCCATTCGCAACTACTTTGGTCACGACTTCACTGGGTTCTGGGTCCTCGACAAAGAGGCTAGGAAGCTTCAATGCACAGTCCTGGACTTCCCTGAGAGGAGCCAGTCCCAAGGCAAACCGATCTTGGAGATCGCAGAAAGAGACTTCGAACGAATTCGGCCCCGGAGGCCGGAGTTGTGGTCGGCGGGCGATTTCGAGAGGCTCCCGGCGCCGCTCGTTTCTTCCCTGAAGGCAGATGACATCGCGTCGCTTGCTCTCGCGCCTCTCACGACCGCTAACGGATCGCTCGGCATCATCGCCATGGGGGCAAAAGCATCCAGAGCTTTCGGACAGGAGGACCTGGATTTGTTGTCGCAGATCGGCAGCCAAATCGCGCTTGCTGTCGACAATGCTCTCGCTTACGGCAGACTGACCGCCTCGAAAGATCGCATAGAGGAAGAGCGGCTTTATCTCGAAACGGAGATCCGCTCGGAGTTCAACTTTGAAGAGATCGTGGGCAACAGCCCTGCGTTACGCAAAGTTCTGGAGCAGATCGCAATCGTGGCTAACACCGATGCGACTGTGTTGCTGCATGGCGAAACGGGAACTGGGAAGGAACTGATCGCCCGTGCAATTCACGGCAACAGCCAGCGCAGATCGCGCACATTCGTTCGCCTGAACTGCGCCGCGATACCGTCAGGTTTAGTTGAGAGCGAATTGTTTGGGCACGAGAAAGGCGCATTTACCGGCGCCTTGATGCAAAAGCGAGGACGCTTCGAAGTCGCAGATCACGGCACACTATTCCTTGACGAGATCGGCGACATCACCCTGGATCTACAACCCAAGCTGCTACGCGCGCTTCAAGAGAAAGAGTTTGAGCGCCTTGGCAGTGCGAGGACGATCCAAGTCGATGTCCGCCTTATCGCCGCAACTCATCGCGATCTGCCGGAAATGATTCGCAAGAATCAGTTCCGCGAGGATCTGTTTTATCGTCTGAATGTTTTTCCCATCGAGATCCCTCCGCTACGCGAGCGCCGTGAAGACATTCCTCTGCTGGTCCACTATTTCGTGACGCGGCTTTCTAGCCGCATGCAAAAATGCATCAAGACTGTACCCAAGAAGGCGCTGGACGCAATCGCGAGTGCGCCTTGGCCGGGCAACATTCGACAACTGGAGAACTTCATCGAACGCTGTGTGATTCTGTCTACCGGCGAAGAACTCAATGTGCCGTTGTCCGAGCTCAACCAAGCGTCGGAAGGACTGCTTGCCGCTCGGTCGACTCTCATGGAGACCGAGCGGCAAGCCATTGTTCAAGCTCTCAGAAACACTTCCGGCAAAGTGGCCGGCACAACCGGTGCCGCACAGCGTCTTGGTGTGAAGCGAACTACATTACAGAACAAAATTCGGCGCCTGAATATCACCAGGGAGGATTACAAATCCCAGAACTAGCTGAGCCCAGGGATCGCGGGATCTCTGGACTTGCTTTACAATCCGGCTGCGGCGTTGACTGCATTGGGTTGCGGTTTGAGTGATGATGGACTCGGCAGACTTGATTTGTTGAGCACCTTCGCAGCATTCTTAGCCAGTTTGTTCGTCGCCTCTAGGTTGTCGCCCAGAAATCTAACATTCCCTTGGATCGTCTGCTGCAACACAACACGACCATTCGGCGTCACCAACTGCATGCGTACTCTCAGTTTGGTCGCGCCCGCGACTGTCGTGACAGCTCGACGTGTCTCGCTTCCTGGGGAGTACGTTTCAACGAAGATCTTCAGGACGAGCAGACTCGAAATGTTCGCTGCATTCCGATCACCCTCACGAAAGACAGAGTTGATCTGTCGCGATTTGCTCAACTACTGGATCAGGTTTTCGTAAATCGCATTCGAAAAACAAGCATCCAGAGCAGTTGAACCAGGATCGACCCTGTCTACCTGCACGCCCCATTTCTGTACGTCAACAGATTGTTGCCCAACACTTCTTAAGCGCAGCCGTTTCCGTCGCTGAAGCGGCCTGCCCATGGTAGGCAGTTAGGGCGGCCTTGAGAGTCTCGCCTTGTCCCTTCGGCAACCGCAAGATTAGGCCATGAAGTCCGCCTCGACTGTCTCGGTAATGAATGGCAATGCCGTCGAACTTCTTGTGAGAGAAGAGACTCACCACCCGGCCTCCGCCGAAAGGCACGGCAGCTTTGCCTAGCATAATCGGGACGCCGCCTACCTGCTTGTCCTGCTCACCCAGCGAGATGTTCTGAATAGAGGCAATGCTAATGTCTCCGACCACCTTGCCGTTGCGCCGAAAAGCCAGCTTTGCATCCTCGATTGAAAGGTCCCCGCTGATATTGCGCCGCAGATTCTCAAATCCGAGCACGTGCGTTGCATGCATCGGGAAGCTCGTAACTCGCTCTTCAGTTGATGTTTGTGCATTGGCGTTCATGCTTAGCCATGCCAGAAGAAGCAGGGAAGCCAATCCGCCCTTCAGCAGAACAGACACAACCAATGCGGTGGTTACCGATGCGGGTTTCTGATTCATGTTTATCCTTTTCGGCACTACTGCGAGCTCGCTTTAGACGCTGCGGCGGGATGCTGGCTTTGTATTGGCGCTTCGTAAGATCGGCCTAACAGATCGCTGTAAGTGATTGTGTCTTTTTCGACCCGAACCAAAAGGTCGCGCCCTGCAGCGTACTTAGTGGCGTCGTCTGCCAAACCGGGCGTGTAAAGCGCCACGTAGATGGTGTCACCGACCTTGACTGAAACGTCATAGCGAACGGGGCTACCAGCTTTCTGTCCGTTGCTTTGATGAGGCGTGATTTCAAGAATGGTGGCTACCTGGTACTTCGAACCAGACTGGCAGAACGCCGGCAAGGTCAGAAGGCAAAGACTCATGACAGCTACTAGTTTCCACATGGCATCTCCTTGTAAGTCGCGACCGCGATGCACGATGATTAAGGACAAAAGCCGATCATCTTCTATGTGCATCGCAATCGCGATGCCAAAGAGCGACGGCGAGTGCCGCTCGCTTGTTTGTTGCAGTTGCATGTGCTTACACCGACCGCTCGCAGGTTGATACGCCATAACACCGCCCCTCCCCGCCCACATATGGGCACCTGCCGAACCGCTGCCGGGACTTGCTGACCTCAGATGAACTGCGGGCCTCTGAATTCGCTGCGGTTTCTTGAATTTTGGTGCCCATTCACGTTGGTATGAAGATTGCACTTCTGCTCAGTGAGTCGGCAGGAACACGAACACAAACGGACTCCGCAGCCAACCAGTTCGGAGCTCAAGGAATGCTCGACCCGCGCGGCATCTTCCGTTGTTGTGATCGGTTCCTGCCACTTCCAGATTTTGCAGTTCTGGACCGACAGCTATAGCGGAACGCCGGGGCGGGAAGAACACTCTGCTGAGTAATCCGTCTCAGTAACTCAATAGGCGCGCCTGCCTTCGGCGGCCGAAAGCTGGTGAATGGAGGTCAAAAGAATGGACCTGCGATGTATCAAACACCCTCACGAACCGTTGTCGTTTGACGTCTGTTTGAAGTGTCTCGAGAGTATTCCCTCCGATGAACGGGGAAAAGTGATCGCGGAGATCCGAGAAGAATACGAAATTCACAACCAACTGGCTGAGAAGTGCAGGACCGTAACAGCGGCTCTCAGTTGGTGACAACGTGCCACGCATCAGCGGCCGGCCTGATTCGGCCTTAATTGAGGAAGCCCACCATGGGAAAGAAAACCAAGCGTAAGCGGACCGCAGCAGTTAACAACACTCAGCAGCCAGTTCTCGGTGGCGACATGAAGATCGGCAAGAAAGGGTATGAAGCCGAAATGTTCAAGCTACAGGTAGAACTGGTCAAGCTACAGGAGTGGGTTCGAGCAACGAGCGCCCGCATCGTCATTCTCTTCGAAGGACGAGATGCCGCCGGTAAGGGCGGTATGATCAAACGCATTATGGAGCGCGTCAGCCCGCGAGTTTTTCGGGTGGTCGCGCTGCCTGCGCCTACCGAGAGGCAGAAGACCCAACTCCATGCCCAGCGCTATATTGAACAACTGCCCGCGGGGGGTGAAATCGTAATCTTCGACCGCAGTTGGTACAACCGCGCCGGTGTCGAGTACGTAATGGGCTTCTGTTCCGAGGAGGAGCATAGGCAATTCCTTCGCGACTGTCCCTCGTTCGAAGGTTTCCTGATCAGCCAGGGCATCATCCTGCTGAAGTACTGGCTCGAAGTCTCGAAGAAGGAACAACACAAGCGCTTTGTGGAGCGCATCAAAGACCCGTCGAAGCGCTGGAAGCTCAGCCCGATGGACTTGGAATCACATCGTCGCTGGTACGACTACTCACGCGCACGTGACGCAATGCTCGCGGCTACCGACACAGCGCTATCGCCCTGGTACGTCGTCCCGTCCGACAACAAAAAGCGTGCACGCCTGAACTGCATTACGCACATGCTCAGCAGTATTCCGTACGAGGAGATTCCTTACACGCCGCCCAAGCTCTCTTCAAGGCAGAAGCCGAAGCGATACATAGAACCCAGGCAGACGCATCGCGTCATTCCGCAGCAGTGGTAGGCATGTTAAATCCTTGGTGGGCTCGCCGGCTTCCGGAATGGCTGAGCTCATATCGACGGGAATGGCTGCGGCCCGACATTGTCGCGGGCGTTACCACAGGAGCGGTGATTATCCCGAAGGCAATGGCCTACGCGATGATGGCCGGCCTGCCGGTGCAGGTCGGTTTGTACACGGCGCTAGTTCCGATGCTTGTCTATGCCGTGCTGGGAAGCTCCCGAGTGCTCAGCGTCAGCACCAGCACAACACTTGCCATCCTGACCGCCGCACAGTTAAGGCAGGCAGCGCCGAACGGCGATCCTGCTACGGTACTCCGCGCCCTGGCAACTTTGACGCTGCTCGTTGGCGTCGTGCTCACTCTCGCATCTCTCCTGCGTCTGGGATTCGTCGCGCACTTTATATCGGAGCCGGTACTGGTGGGCTTCAAGGCCGGCATCGGAGTAGTGATCATCGTTGATCAGATCCCAAAGCTTCTCGGTATCCACTTCGCACGAGGAACATTCATCCAGAATGTCGTCGCAACCGTTCACAATCTCTCGCGAACATCGCTGGCAACACTGATCCTGGGCGTAATTGTCATCGTGGTTTTGCTGACAATGGAGCATTGGATCCCGAGAATACCGGCGCCGTTAGTAGCTATGGCCGCTGCGCTTGGGATCGTGGCCCTGTTCCATCTTCAGCACCGCGGAGTCGAACTGGTCGGCCACATATCCCAAGGGTTGCCTTCAATCGCGCCTCCGCAACTTTCGTTGATCAAGACGCTCTGGCCCGGCTCTCTCGCGATTGCTTTAATGAGTTTCACCGAAACAGTTGCAGCCGGTCGTGCTTTCGCGCGCAAGAACGAGCCCACGCCACGAGCTGACAGAGAACTGCTCGCGACAGGACTGGCCAACGTTGGCAGTGCGCTGCTGAGTGCTATGCCCAGCGGGGGAGGTACAACGCAAACAGCCGTGAATGTCGTCGCGGGAGCTCGCACACAGTTGGCAGAAGTTGTAACGGCGGCGATGACATTGATGACAATGTTCTTCCTCGCTCCCCTGATCGCCATCTTGCCCCAGTCTGCATTAGCAGCGTTGGTGATCGTTTATTCGCTAGGCCTGATCAAACCCTCTGACTTTCGCGACATCCTCACCATCCGCAAGACTGAATTCGTGTGGGCGGTTGCCGCTTTCGCTGGTGTCGTGCTCATCGGAACCCTACAGGGAATCGTGGTTGCGATAATCGTTTCTTTTGTCACGCTGGCGCACCAGGTCGCGAACCCTCCCGTGTATGTTCTGCGGCGCAAGCCCGGCACGAACGTGTTCCGTCCCGAATCGCCAGCACATCCTGAAGATGAGGCCTTCCCTGGCCTCTTGCTGCTGAGGCCTGAAGGCCCCATCTTCTTTGCCAATGCGGCTCAGGTCGCGCACAAGATCGGGCCACTCATCCGGGAGGTGCAGCCGAGAGTCGTGGCGGTCGACGCGAGCGGAATTCTCGATTTGGAGTACACCGCGCTAAAGATGTTTGCCCAACTCGCAGATAGGCAAATCGAGCATGGCGTGGAACTGTGGCTGATCGGGATGAGTCCACGCGTTTTGGCGATCGTACAGAGATCTCCACTCGGGCGAATGCTACGACGCGAAGGAATGTTCTTCAATCTGGAAATAGCGATTGCGCACTACCTCAGTAGCGTCGCGATGAAGAACCTGCCGCAATCTCCCGAACTGGTTTGAGCGCCTCTAGCCGATCCGACTGCCGCTCTTTCGGCAGTGTCTCTAAGTTGGCAGGAACCAATAGCGACGACCTACAGGAATCAATGACTTGCGCCTGTTCGAATTTGGCACCTGTCCTGCATTTACCTATGCAGATCGGAGTGCTCAATGAAGAGCCGTTACGCTCGATATTCAATGGGGTTGTTGGTTTCGCTGCTGGCCACAACCGCGGCAATCTCCCCATCAGATTCGACCCAATCGACAGCGGTGAGTCCCGCCGCAAACTGCTTGATGGTCGGTCCCACCGTGAATCCGCCAACCAGTCCGTCACCTTTGCTCCCGAAGAGGACCGACCTAGGTCAGCCTCCCCAGCCCACAACGAGCTGCCTTCCGCCTCAGACGCCGTCCGTTTCTGCTTCTCAAACAGTACAGACGCCCACCACAAACCATCCTGCCCAGCCCATAGTGAACAACGCACCACCATCACCAACAACTAGCTCCGCCCCGGCAAAACGCCGTCCGTGCGACCGCGCACTTGACCTGTCGAGAGAGAGCGGCTTTGACCAAACACCGGTAGCATTGCCAGCCAATGGGCTACTCGCTCCGATCAGTGCACTCCATCACCCGAGAATTCAACACGTTGCAAGCCTCCGCAATGGCAGATGAAGTGCACTGATTCAGGCCGTACGAAGGAGTGCGGCATATGAGAAACAGCATGCGCTGCGGGCCCCAGAAGAGTTGAGCTGGCCAACAAACCCTGAAACAGAGAATGTTTTGTGAACCATCACGGCCAAGCTGATGCGAGTCGTACCGCTATACCAATGAGGAGGATACCTCCTAGTGCGGCTGCCGAAACCCCAAATCCAGGCGAACGGCGATGAGCGTCTGGCAACAAGTCCCCGGTAGCCGTAAAGAGGAAGAAGCCGGATGTCACTCCGAGAATCAGTGCAAGGTGATGCGAAGGCAGGGCAGAAAGAACGACCACTGTGCCACCCACGATGGGTGCGATCGCGTCCGCGACAAGAAATGCCAGATCTTTCTTGCTGGCTGTTCCCCCGCGTGTCACGAGCAGAATCGTGTTTAGTCCATCGGTAATGTCATGGACGATGATGCCAACCGCAACGATGAGTCCCATGCGCCAGGAAATCATGGTGGAGGCAGCAATGGAGGCCCCGTCCATCGTGCTGTGTGCGATTAGTCCGAGCGCACTCATGCGGCCAACGTGGCGATCGGGCCCGCAGTCGCCATCCGGACAATGTTGCAACGAGAGAAACCGCTGGCCGAGATAGAAGATTAAGAATCCCACGAGGGTTAGGCCGAGAATTTCGCGGCTCGTCCATCCCTGCTGACCCGCAGCGTCAATCGCTTCGGGCAGCAGGTCAAAGAACGTCGCTCCCAGCAGGACTCCGGCACCGAAACCGAGCAGCAAGTGGATCTGCTTGTGGGCGCGAAGAGCGAGCCATCCCCCGAATAAGGTTGAAAGAGCTGCAAACGCTGTGAGCAGTATTGCTCTCATGTTGTTTTGCTTTTCTCGAATCAGCTAGTGCTGTAACCAAGTTGCCCTGTCAAATGCCGACACTTCAATCGAGCAAGTGTTCCTGGGTCTCGAACCACTCCACCAGTTCGCGCCGACGCCTCAGCAGAAGCGCAAGAATAGTGATTCCGATAACGATGAGCAACGCGAGTCGTGTCCGGGGGTTCAATCGCACAGTACTTCTGATTAAATTGTTGATATTGTCCCACCCATTTCATTCTGTCGTTTAGCTACGGGTAAGAGCCGGGCAGAATTCAAAATGAAGGTAAGCTCCGAAGCCACATGGATAAAGGCGGCTAACAGGGGATTCAATAGGCCGAACGCAGCGAGGCCCACGCCAACACTGTCCACTGCCAGAGTTCCCCCAAAATTCTGCATGATGATGCGACGGCAGCGCCGGGAAATCTTGATCGTGTCCACCAAGCGCAGCAGATCATTGCCAATCAACATGATGTTCGCGCTCTCTCGCGCGACCTCAGTCCCGGATCCCATCGCGATGCCGACCGTCGCCTGCATCAGTGCGGGCGCGTCATTGATTCCATCGCCGACCATCGCAACTTTGTTCCCATTGGCGACCAACTGCTTGATGATGGCGTTCTTCTCATCCGGCAGAACGCCAGCGTGAACCACGTCGATGCCAACTTCTTGGGCGATAGCTGCGGCAACCGCTTTGGCGTCACCCGTCAACAAGGCAGTTCGCAATCCCATCGCGTGGAGAGCGCGAACCGCATCGCAAGCCTCTGGTCGCAGCGTATCCGCGATCCGGATGGTTCCCACATACTCGCCGTTGGAGGCAACCAGAATTTCTGACGAGTGTTCGGCTCCGGTGCCCTGTCCGTCGAGATGGATCTGTTTCTGATGCAGGAAGGCTCTGCTTCCCACGAGTATCTCGCGGTGGTCGAGGGAGCAAGAAATGCCTGCTCCGGGAATGTACTCGAAGCGCTCCGGTGGGTTTACCGTCAGGTCGGCCTCGGCTGCTTTGCCGACAATGGCCTTGCCCAAAGGATGTTCGGACCTCTGCTCCGCAATCGCGGCAAGCTGCAAGACATCGTGATCGGTCCGCCCTGGCGCGGCAACAATGGACGTGACCACAGGATTCCCAACAGTGAGCGTACCGGTTTTGTCGAAGACAACGGTGTCTACTGAACTTAGAAGTTCCAAATACAGTCCACCCTTGACGATGGCGCCTTCGCGGGCTGCCCGCCCAATCCCTCCCAGAATAGCGAGCGGAGTTCCAGCTGCAATTCCGCAGGCACCAGCAACAATGATCACGGAGATGGTCGATATGAGATTACGAGTGATGATAAAAGTCAGAATCGCGAAGCCGAGCGCAAACCAGACCAAATAGCCAGCGAGCCGATCTGCCGTTTTCTGGATCGGTGCGCGGGAGCGTTCCGCTTCCTCAACCGCATTCAAAATGCGGCCGAAAGCAGTATCGCGCCCAATTCTCGTGATTCGAATTTCCAGTGCGCCAGACTGGTTGACTGTACCTGCGAAAACGGAGGTGCCTGGTACTTTCTCGACGGGAAGAGATTCTCCGGTTATAGCCGACTGATCGACAAAGGAATTGCCGCCCACCACATCCCCATCGACGGGTATACGCCCCCCTGGATTGACCTCGATCAACTCTCCTATGTTGATGTTGGCCGTGCTGCGCCGCTCGGTCTTGCCATTTCGCCGAACCATCACTTCACTGGGCAGTAGATTGAGAAGATCGCGAATAGCGGTCCGGCCACGTCGGACAGTGAGACCTTCCAAAACCTCCGCGATAAGCACAAACAGCACAATCACCAGCGCTGTGAAGAACTGTCCGATTACCAATGCCGCGAGGATGGCGATGGTCATCGACAACTCCATCGTCATCCGGCGCTCCGTTACATTCTCGGCTGCCTCTTTGAGAATGGGATAAATTCCAATGAGAGTGCCTACGATGCCAATGACGCTGACGTGCGCAAAGGGCTCCCATGCCTTCGCCCAGACCAGCGCGGCTGCAACCGCGACTAGGGCTATTCGGATTCCATCCTGCAACTCGAATCCATGTTCGTGGCCTTCGTGTTCAGGATCATGACCTTCAGCGCGATGAGCGTTAGAGGGAGGCGCGCTTATTTCTGCGCCGAAGCGTGGCAAACCTTCATGTACGTCCGGCATGGTTTCCTCTACTTCAAATAAGATTTGGCAACCCTGATCACTTCTTCAACGGCATTACCCTTGTGCGCCTTGTGGTTCTCCCGTCGTTCGACCAGATGGAAACGGATATGCCCCTCCAGGACTTCAGACATCAAGGCGTTAATTGAGCCTCTGCACGCTGCAATCTGCTGAAGAATTTCGGAACATTCGTTTTCGTTCTCCAGCAGGCGCTCTACTGCTTCCACTTGGCCGCGGACTCGGCGGACGCGATTCAATAGCTTCTTCTTGTCTCTGATCGTGTGAGCCATGTCTCTAATGTATACTGGGGGGTAGTATATGGCAATGCCTCGCAATGATCTTGCGCGAGCAGATTGGATTGGCAGTGCTGACCACCAAACGGAAGGTAATCGCGCCGGTGTTTGTTTGTCAGGGCTGTTGTTGTGGTCAGGTCGAACGTGGAAGACCCGAAGTCCTGCACAATGGCTAAAAGAAGAGTGGAGAAGACGCGGTTTGCTGAAGCGCGTTCAGTTAACGATTAGCGGATGTCTCGGCCCCTGCGATGTACCGAACGTTGTTGCGATCGTTGCCCAGCAGAAAACAGTGTGGCTGGGAAATATCTCTCGGCGAGATCAATATGAGTCGCTGCTGGCTCGAATAGTCGACCATCCAGACGCTGAGGACTTGCTTTCTAATCTTTCTAGTTAAAATTCCAGCCGCGCCTGGAACGCTATCATTCGCGGGCTACTGTCTCCCCCCAACCCCACTCCCAGCAATCCGGTCGGAGGGGACGTCGTGTAGGTCAGCGCTCCAAAGCCAGTTTGCGTCGCTTGCTTTCCCGGGATTCCGGCCAGCACCGTGCTAGGCAGAGCGAAATTAGGATGGTTGAAGACGTTGAAGAACTGGGTGTCAAACCGCAGCTTCACGGCTTTAGTGATGCGGAACCATTTGGTCAGATAGAAGTCGCTCCAGAAGAAGTTCGGCCCGCGGAAGGCGTTTCTGCCGGTGTTGCCGAAGTGGCAATTTTGTGGTGTATCGCCGCCGTTACACGCGCCAGTGCTCGGGTCGACGGCTGACAAAAACGCATCTGGATTTAGCCACTGAATTGTTCCCGGCTGGGTAACGCCTGGAATATCGCAGTGGCGACAGTATGGGTCGGCGCCCGGCAGCAGGCTCGCGAACTGCGGTCCGCCACCTTGCAAGATTCCGTTTCCGTTTGCGGAGTACGGCGTGCTCAGAACGGAGAACGGCACTCCGCTGTGCCAGAAAACGGTTCCCGAAATCTGCCAGCCATTCAGTGCCTGCCCGAGCGCCTGATTACGAACCTTGATCGGCAAAGCGTAGGTGTACTGGGCGGTGACGTTGTGCCGGATGGCGTAGTCGCAGGGGCCGTAATCGCGATGAAGATTGCCCGGGAGGGGCGAAAGAATTCCTCCAGAAGAAAACTGCAGGAAACCTCCGTTCGACACCTCGTCGAGGCAATGGCTCCACATGTAGTTGATCTGTGCCTGCAGACCGTGAATGCCACGCGTTGCCGCCGTAAGTTGCATGCCGCTGTAGTTGCTATTGGCTCCAGTCGAAAGCTGCGTGACCGCAGCAAAGCGCGGATCGATCGGCTGCCCGTAAGGAGATGGAGCGAAACATCCCGGGCACCCCGTTTGGTAACCGTTCACCTGGGTTTCGTAAGGCTGGTCCACCGCCCGTGTACCTACGTATTGCGCTTGCAGGCTCGATGACGATCCGATCTGGTGCTCGATTCCCAGGCTCCATTGCATGAAGTACGGCGCGTGCAACTTGCCACTCGGGACAGCCGTGATCGCCACCGGAGGAAAACAGGTAGCCGGGTTCGCAGAGGGGGAGGCGCACGAGAGCTGCCCTGCTGGAAATCTGGTCGTGAATCGTTGATTCGCCGCAATGGTCGCATCGACTGCGCTGTTGGGAACTCCCGGAGCATTCGCCGTTCCACCTACGGTGCCCAACAGTCCACCCTGAAACGTCTGCACATAGGGCGGGTTCATTCCGACCAAGTCCACCACGCTTCCCGGCAGTAAATCGCTGAATAGCCCAAAACCAGTTTTAAGCAGTGTGTTCTTTTCAACCTGCCATGCGATGGCCGTTCGAGGTTGCAGAATCGCCAGGGGTGTTGACTCGAATATGTTGCCTTGCGCTGTCTGAATCGTCTGGTTGAGCGGCTGGTTCAGATCGTGCGAAATGGAGTCGAAGGCCGCAGGCAAACGCGCACTTGTTCGTGCGGGTTTAGGGGATTCGAGTTGTAGGTATCACGCAAGCCGAAGGTCCAGGTCACCTTGGGTGTCACGCCCCATGTGTCCTGAGCGTACAAGTCCACATTCAAGAAATTGAACGGCTCATTTGTTGAAACTGGAAACGTTTTGCTCGCGGTCGAAGCCACTCCATAGATGAATTGCGGCAGATCCGTGTATACAACTGTCGGAACCGTCCCTTCACCGAAGTCGTAATCGCGAGGCTGCCCAAGAGCTGATCGATGTCGTGCGGTCTTACTTGAAGTAAACCAGCGATCCCGTTATGTGCGTTGAAGGGGATGTCGTCGTGTCGGTCGTTCACACCGAGGCGTTTTCCGCAACATCTCGCGGGACGCCCGAATTATCCCGCCTAGGAGATTTCCTCACAAAGACGACTGCCTGCGTATAGCTTCGGTCGGAGCGTCGGCTCTTGTCATCGCTCTTCTCCGCCCACAGTTGAGCGTTCAAACTGCAATCACAGCAATTGCGCTGGCGGTTGGCGGATTTCCTAGGTTCGAGGAGGCTTGCGACAACATTGTTCAGCGGCGCGATCGTCGCTGCCGCCATTATTCGCGAATTTGTTACGGCGCTCCTTATCACGGCTCTTCGTTCTCGTTGGAGAGATTCTGGAGCACATGACCATCGACCGCGGACGCCGAGCCGTCGACGATCTTCTCGGCTACCTGCCAAATGAAGTTGAAATCAAGGCTGGCGGAATAATAGAGAAGCATTCGGTATCGGAGTTGATGCCGAACGATATCATTTTTGCTCGCCCCGGCGGTCGTATCCCGGTCGATGGATTAATGGTGGCTGGCGTTTCGGCAGTCGATGAGTCGACTATCACAGGCGAAGCATTGCCATCCGAGAAGCAGGAAGGCTCGACGGTTCTTGATTCTTCCGATTGGAGTTTTCGGATACTACGCGATTCTTC
>Ga0335085_10000345_pt1 | contig 136134 bp, 103 predicted proteins | sample Lox_Sample_45_FD_206712 | JGI IMG/M metagenome (GOLD analysis project Ga0335085, IMG submission 206712) | Soil microbial communities from Loxahatchee National Wildlife Refuge, Florida, United States - Lox_Sample_4.5 | ecosystem: Environmental > Terrestrial > Soil > Wetlands | place: USA...
TTCGATTCCTTCCGCGCTCACCATCTTTTCAACAACTTGCGGCATTTTGAAATCAGTCGGAAATCAGTTGACCTTTGCGAAGGCCATCCGCACTACTTTGCGGTGCGCCTCTGCCATGTCTGACGTGAATGCATCGCCGTACCGCATCGTAGTGCGAATGTCCGTGTGACGCATCAGTTTCTGCTGGACACCTATCGGAGTGCCTACAGAATCTAGCCACGAGCGGTACGTGTGCCGGAGGCTGTGAGTCCCAAGGCTGCCTATGCCAGCTGCCTCTGCTGCCTTCTGATACACGCGCCACACTTGGTCATACGACCACGGCAACCCGCCTTGCTGCACCGGGGAAGCAAACATCCAATCATCCGGGGCGGAGAATTGTGCTGATTGCTTCCACGTCGTTAGAGCAATGAGCAACTCGCGGTCAATCGTGAGTTGCTTGCGCGACTCTTCCGACTTTGTATCGTCCACTACCTGTGCGACGATGCTGCGTTCCACGGCCAATTTACCGGCCAACCAGTCTACGTCCCCGAACTTCAGCGCTAGGCACTCGCTGATGCGTAATCCCAAACAGACGCAGAGCAAAGCAACTGTTCGGAAAGGTTCAGCGAGGTTTTGCGCAAAAGAGCGGAACTCATCAACGGTCAAGCTACGAGGTTGCCACTTGCGTTTGCTTGCTCCCCTGACCGTGACTAGCGTCATTGGATTGCGCTGCGTGGGCAATTCCCCGCGCCACATTGCGTAGTCCCAAAGAACACTCAGAACACCACGGATGTGGGCTTTGCTCTTTGGTGCTAGATGGAGAGAATCAAGCCACAGCTTCACGGGACGCGCTTGGAGATCGGTCAGCGAACGATCACCCCATTGTGGAATGATGTAGTGCTTGATCCAAACCTCGTAAGAGCGCCTTGTGTCTTCGCGCTTTGGCATCTTCTCTTTTCGGTAATCGTCTACCAGCATGCTGACCGTCAGCGTTAGTCGCTCTGCCACAAGCCTTAACTCGCGGCGGACGGCTTCGGCCTTGCGGAGAGCATCCGATCTAGTCGGAAGTTCCGCCAGTGTTCCCAACTTGCGCGACCTACGCATGCCCGCTTCAGACCATAGGAAATTCCAGGTCTCGCGGGTTTTGTTGAATACCACACTCCCTTTCAGCTTCTGTGCTCTCTTCAAATAGCTCCCCTTTCTTTTGGGAGCACAGTTGGCGATGCTGAGGGTATCACAGGATGGGCGAGCAAAAAGCGGTCGAGATCAGCCCGGCGGAACCTCCATATGTGACGTTTTGTGCCTGACAGAGCAAAAGCTTGCAGTTTGCCCTGCCGAACCCAGAGCAATAACGTTCGCCTCTTAGCCCGCAAATGCCTAGCCGCCTCCGCGGCGGTCATCCATTCGTGCACAGCGGTTTGGGCCACCAAGGACCGTCTTCTTCGTTCGACTTGTTGACCTTTTCGTTTCATCGATGAGTTGGTTGATAATGCCCAAAAGGCGCTGACGTTGTCGCTGAGATCCCACTCGCCAAACTGCTTCGTCACGTATTTGGCACAGTAATACGCCGCTCCCTTTTCCGGATCAAACTTAAGAATGCGTGCGTAACGTGAAAGCTGGAGAGGCGAGCTGACTGATCCTCTGGAAAGATAAATGGATGTTGCATACAATATATGACCTTTATCAATCCGAGCAGAATTTCGTGCCAGGAAGCGAGTCTTTTGAGCTGCCAATGCCACGCGACAACGCTGTCCAAATCTTTTGAGGCCAGTAAACGCATCCTGTGACAAACGGACCTATGAACCCAAAACGATCTGAAATCGAAGACACCATTCAACACAAAACAGGAATCGCATGTATCATCCGCGCCATACAGGTCGGTGTGGTCTGCACATGCACGATCTATTCAATCGCTGCGACGGCACAGCTGTCGGATTCCGACGAGGAAAACCAACTGCGGTTTCGCTTCGTCGGACCGAAGAATGGTAATCGTGTCTCTGCGATCGCAGGAATCCCGGGAAACCCTACGACCTACTACGCCGGAGCTGCGTCGGGTGGGGTGTGGAAGTCAATCGATGGCGGAAATGCCTGGAAGCCCATCTTCGATAAACAGCCCGCGGCCGCGATCGGATCTCTCGCGGTGGCACCCTCCGATTCCAGCACGGTGTGGGCTGGAACAGGTGAGGCTTGGGCGATTCGCGATATCGACGTCATGGGAAACGGGATTTACAAGTCCGTTGATGGCGGCAAAACATGGACCAACATGGGGCTCGAGCACAGCGGAAGGATCGGGCGAATCGTGATTCATCCGTCTAATGCGGAGATCGTTTTCGCGTGCGTATTGGGCCGGATGACTGGGCCTCAACCGGAACGGGGGGTCTTCCGAACCACCGATGGTGGTCAGCATTGGGAGCGCGTTCTCTTTTCCAATGACAATGTGGGCTGCTCCGGTCTGACTATGGATCCGCACAACCCGCGCACATTATTCGCCGGAATGTGGCAGGCGGAGATGCATACCTACGGCGAATTCAGCGGCGGTCCTGGCAGCGGCATTTACGTTTCCCACGACGGCGGATCGAAGTGGACCCGTATCGAGGAACTCGGTCTGCCTCACTCGCCGCTCGGCAAAATCGACGTCGCAGTTGCACCCACAGATTCCCGCCGCGTCTTCGCCCTGATCCAGACGAAAGACCAAGGTTCACTCTGGCGTTCGGATGATGGAGGAGAACACTGGAAGGCGGTCAACTATCAGCGCGCACTGATTGGACGCGCTGGCTATTACATCCGGATCGCCATTTCGACAGGGGATGAAAATGAGGTTTACGTCGCCAACAGCTCTTTCCACCGCTCGCTGGACGGCGGGGAGAATTTCAAGGAAGTTCCATGGGGAGGAGACACGCACGACATCTGGATTGATCCTCAGAATCCGGACCATTTTGTCATCACCGACGATGGGGGAATGAGTATCACAACCGTGCACGGCCGCGGATTGCATCGCGTGAAATTGCCGATCGGGCAGATGTATCACGTCGCTGTCGACAACCAGATTCCGTACTACTTCTACAGCAACATGCAGGACGATGGAAACATGCGAGGCCCGAGCGTGCCCATTGACTCGAACGAGACCGGTTGGGACCATGGCATGGGGGGCTGCGAATCAGGGTTCACAATTCCAGACCTGACCGATCCAAATATCGTCTGGGCCACGTGCTATGGCAACAAAGTGACTCGCTGGGATGCGCGGATCAAACACGCCCGTTCGGTAAGTCCCTGGATGATGACCCTGGATTCACCGCCCAATGAAATCAAGTATCGCTGCCATTGGACCTCTCCGCTCGCAATCGATCTATTCGATCACAATACGGTCTACTACGGGTGCCAGGTCATTTTCAAGACCAGCAATGGCGGACAGAGTTGGTCGGTCATCAGTCCGGACCTTTCCACACACGATCCCTCTCGCATCATTCCGTCGGGAGGAATCGTAGGAGATAATCTGGGCCAGTTCTACGGGGAAGTTATCTTCGCGATCGCTCCCTCACCTGTTCAGAAAGGGCTCATCTGGGCGGGGACCAACGACGGACAGATTTGGCATACCGATGACGGTGGCCAATGGGTCAATGTCACCAAGAACATAAGTGGTCTTCCGTCCTGGGGCACCATTACCAGCATAGCGCCCTCCAACTTTGACGCAGGTAGCGCCTACGTGAGCGTCGATTTCCACCTGATGGATAATCGAGATCCTTTTATCTACAAGACCACGGACATGGGAAAGACGTGGAAGAAGATCACGGGTGACCTGCCCAAGCACGAACTCTCGTACGTCCGTACGATTGCCGAAGATCCAAACTGTGCAGGACTGCTCTTCGCCGGTACTGGCAATGGGCTGTTCTACTCACCGGATGACGGGGGACACTGGACCGCGCTCGATGCCGGATTACCGCATTCTCCAGTGACTTGGGCCGTAGTGCAGAAGAACTTCCACGACCTCGTTGTCTCAACCTACGGACGGGGCCTCTACATTCTTGATGACATCACGCCTCTCGAGCAGATGGCAAAAACTCACTCCGACTCCGCGGTCGTGCTATTCGAGCCTCGACAAGGGTACCGCTTTACTCGCGGCGGCAAAGCAATGCTGAATTTCTCACTAAAGACCGCGCCGAAGGATCCGATCCAACTCGAAATCCTCGATTCCGAAGGGAAAGTAATCCGAAAACTCGATACCAAGGGGCGTGCTGGGATTAACCGCGTGCAATGGGATCTTCGGCATGACTCTCCGCGACTGGTTGCGCTGCGGACGGTGGCACCGGACAACCCCCACATCTGGGATGAACCACGTTTTCGGGACTCGGATTCGCGGTCAATCACGCATTGGGGATCGAAGCCGGCCGAAGGAGGGCCGATTGTTGCGCCGGGCAAGTATGTTGTCCGCCTGAAAGTTGATGGCCAATCCTTCTCGCAGCCGTTGACAATCGCACGAGATCCCCGCATTACAGCTTCCGATGCGGATATCGAGCAATCAGTCAAGACGCTATTAGCCATCCGCGATGACATCAGCCGTGTCTCAGACACCGTGAACCGAATCGAGTGGGTGCGAAAGCAACTGGAAGACGTGAAAGCCATGCTGCGTCCGCCCAAGAAAAAAGAAGAAGAAAATAAGGAGACCCCGACAGACGAAGAAGACGAGTACGAAGGACCGAAGTTCGAACCCGCTCCGCCCCAGGCTCTGAGCGAGGCAGAGATGAAGCGCAAAGCGGATTTGCTCAACGCCGCCGAGGCCCTTGACAAGAAACTGCTGTCAATTGAGCACAAGCTTGTTTCGCAAGCCCTGCTTAACAGTGATGACAAATACTTCGTGGAACCTTATCAGCTTTATTTGAACCTGATCTGGCTCAACGCAGAAGTCGGAACGGGTGGCGGAGACATCGCCGGCGGTGCCGATTTCGCTCCGACTGATACACAACTGGAGTTGCTAAAGGGCTACGAGAATCAGATGACCGAAGTGGACACTGAGTTCCGCAACTTCCTGAGAGACGATCTCCCGGTTTTCAATCGCAGTCTGAACGACTTCGGTGCAATGGCCTTAACCGTCAGCCCAAATCCAGGCGAGGCTAATTGACAATGGCGCCTTCGGGTCAGTGGCGCCGCACGCCGAGTTTAGTTGCTTTGCGGCGACCGACTAATCCTGCCCTGCAAGTGATAACCGAAGAAGTCATCCACACGATGCCATGCATCGTCGAGGACGTGGGCGCGTGTGAAGTAATGAAATTCGCCGGGATACATCATGAAAGAAAGCAGAGCCCCCTTGTTCTTCTTGAGCGCTTCGTCAATGAGCCAAACGGATTCGAGATAGGGTACGTTGACGTCAGCCGTGCCGTGTAGCACAAGCAGCGGGCGCGCCAAACGATCGATGTGCGAAATTGGTGAGGCCTGTGCATAGACTTGTGGATTTTGTTCCGGGCGCCCGATGCGGCTCTCAGTCCAGTCACCGTGATAAGGGTCCGAATAATACATGACATAATCCACCACGCCAGCGACGTCGACACCAGCCTTGAATAGCGTGGGTTGATCGGTCATGGCGATCAGCGTGAAGAAACCACCATAACTAAGTCCCCAAATCCCGATACGATCGGTATCGACGTAAGGGAGAGTTTTTAGAAAATTGGCTGACATCCAGGCATCTTTGGCATCCTTCCCGCCCACGTCCATGTAGACTCCGTTGCGCCAGTCCCGACCGTAGCCAATGCTCCCGCGATAATCGGGAGCGAAGACGACATACCCCTGCTGAAGCAAATATTGATGAAAGCTGTAATAGACGGCATAGTTCCGCTGCACATGCCAGCCGTCGTAATTCTGATTCACACCGTCGCCGTGAACCCAGATGATGGCCGGATGTTTTTTTGAACGGTCGAGATTGCGAGGGACGAAGAGCCATCCCGGCACAGGCTTGCCGTCAGGACCTGGAAAGTGTACGAATTGCGGCTCGACGAATTGTGATTTATCAATGCTGGCAGGCATCGAGTCCGAAAGGCGGACCGCTTTTGTGTTCGTCTTTGCTTCGGCGACAAAGAAATCTGCGCTGTTGCGGGTATCAGTGTGCTGGTAAACAAGCCGTTTATCGTCTACCGACCAGCGTGGTTCGATGTTGGTGCCGTTGCCTCCGGTTATGTAGGTAATCGCGGCATGAGCCGGATCGCTACCGATGGCCGCAATGCCGATCTGGCGGTCTCCCGGGCGATCTGCCTCGTTGGCATCGAACGCAATGCGTGTGCTGTCATGCGACCAAGCTGGCCGCCAAGCTTCGAAGAGCCCTTTTGTGAGCTGAGTGGCTTCGCCACCTGAAGCCGACACGACGTATAAGTGATCCCATCCGTCGCGGTCACTGAGGAAGGCGATCCACTTACCGTCGGGTGAAGGCCAGGGCTGCGCACCTGCCTCGCCCCAATCAGGAATGCTCCAGAATTCCTTCTCCGTAATTTCGTAGACCGAGCGCAGCGGACCGCCGGATGCGTCGGCAACGTAGATGGTGTATGTCCTGAAGTTGTTTGAAACGTGATCGAAAACAAGATGGCTATTGTCGAGCCAGGCCAGACCGCCATATTCCTCCTCGGTGCCGATGGCCACCGGCTTGCCTCCGCCGAGTCGGATCGCATAGATCTGTCCCGGCTTGTACTCCGAGACGCGATAGATGATCTTAGCGCCGGAGTAGGAGGGCGCTTCGTCGTGGTGAAAGACCTTGGCACCTGCTGTGTAAGCAAGCGAGCTACCGTCCGGTGACCAAACGATTCCACGGATGCTAATGTCATCGCTGGCGACTGCAGTTTCGCTGCCATCGGCCAGCGAACGCACGACCAGTTCGCTATGCCGCGAACTTTCTTCATCCGCGCCACGATTTGAACGAACGAACGCCACGCGTCCGTGATCCGGCGAGGGAACGACGTCGGATTCCACCGCCGGCGTGGTCCAAACAGGTTTCGGCGCTGCTCCGGACACCGCAACCTGCCACAGGTCACCACCGTGCGCGAAATAGACTGTCTGTGAGTCTTGACTCCAGAAGATGTGATCCACCCCGCCTTCCGGAAAAGAAGTCAGTGGAGCCGGCTGACCACTGGCGATGGAATCGGCCAAATAGACATTCGAAACGCCGGCACGGTCCCAAATGAATGCAACGTATTTACCGTTCGGCGCCCAGACCGGGTCGGACGGATGTTTGATGTCGATCAGTTGTTCGATCGTCAAGGGCGCGGTTTTGACCATCGCCTGCCCCAAGCTGAATTCTACTAGCATTGCGGCGATACCGAGAATGAACGCAATCGATCTCATGGCCACTTGAATGGGCCTCCTGGAGATGTTTGAAAAGAGAGTTCCGGGCCAAGAATCAGGCAGGTAGGGTGCAGAAAGTGTCCGACCTGTCAGTCATCGATCTACCCCAACCAATTGAACAAGCTACTAGAACGTAACCCGCAATCCAAAGCGCGTGGCGTAAGGATTGATGGTGGAATACGGAAACAAATAGCTGGAACCATAGGTTGTGACTTCCCCGATTACGGTCTGCGCATTGGTCACGTTAAAGAAATCTGCCGTTGGTATGACATGCAAGCGATCTTTGATCACAAACTCGCGGGAGAGCCTCAGGTTCAACATGTTCACGCTGGGGAGACGCTGCACTCCAGCCGGTTGGAGGATGACCGACTCTCCAACATTCACTCCTTCTCCGTTCGGCACATTGAAGGTCTCGGTCGGCTGAAGAGGAAAACCTGTATAGTGCTGGAAGTTGACACTGGTACTGAGTTTCCAAGGCAATTCATAGATCCCGTCAATCTTGAAGACATAGGTCGCATCGAGATTGAGGTAATTGTTGTTCCGATTGATGTTGTTGTTCGGATCCGTGAAATTATCACTGAAAGCCTGGTCCGAGTAGCCTCTGCCGTACACGCCTTTCTGACGCTGGATCGTGAAGCCGGCCAGCACCTGCCATTTGTGTGTGAGCCGCTTGACCGCAGTAAATTCGATCCCGTGATAGGAGTTGTCATTGAGCTGGGGAATGTTCGTAACAGCAAAGTTAAATGCTCCGTATTTGCTTGGGTCGGAGGGCTGAAAACTGAACAAGGTCAGCGGCTGATTGGTAATGGGGTTCATGATTGGTTGGCCGCCAATCGTTGTGACGGGCACGTAGTCCGAAGTCTGAACCGCGGTGTTTTCCAAACCGATAAGATTCTTCTTGGTGCGATAGTAATAAGTGACGCCGATGCGCAAATCGCCCAAAATCTGTTGTTCGTACGCGGCACTGAGCTGATCCGAATACGGGCGACTCATGCTGGTGTTAATGTGGGTGCTCGAACCGCCGAATGCATTCACCGGCGTTGTGGCTGCCCCCTGTGGGAGCCATTCGCTCTGCTGCGGAATCAAATCCCCGTTTGTATCGGTCCAGGCGTAGTACTTCCCGAACAGACCCACCGGGTTTGCGGTTTCAGCTAAACCTGTGCCCTGCATGATGTAGTAGCGTCCGTAGCTGAAACGGAGAACAGAAGTGCCTTTACCTCGCGGGTCGAATGCGATACCCACGCGGGGTGACACCGTATTCCAATTCACCAGTTTGCCGGATGCTGGATAAGTTGTGATGGGAAACAGGTCGGGAAAGGTCTCGTTTGGATCACTATGCTGGACTGGATAATACGTATTGAATCGGTCATAGCGGAGACCGAGATTGAGCGTGATGCGATGTTTAAGGGCCCATGTATCCTGCACGTAGAAACTGGTGTCGCGAAAATAGTTCTTCTGGGTAGTTGGCGTGTTGTAGGCGAGCACCTGGTAGCCAATGCCATCGTTCAAAATCGCGTTGATGCCCTGTTTCACTTGATAGATGTACGCGTTATAGCTCTTGCCCCATTCAAAGCCAAACTGAAAATTGTGCGAGCCGGCCCAATCAGCCTTATGCCACGAGCCACCCGCCGTCCACTTGAGTACCCAAGCGGGGTTTATGAATTCGTAGGGCGCGGCGCCGGTCTCAGTGGAGGCTGTCACATCCTGATAGTTCAGATTGGTTGAGTCAGACTGATAACCGAGTGGGAAGGTAATTTTGTTCCAGCCGACCCGAAAATCGAGCAGGAGATTATTCGAAACCTGACTGGTCCAAAGTCCTTCCAGGATGTACGCCGGTTCAATCTGCCGCCAGCTGGCTTGTTCCGTCACAAACGAGTATGCCGTGTCGCGTCGGAAGAAGCGATTCTGCGAGTTGTACATCCAAATGAAACTGAATTTGTTCCTGGAGTTGATTTGCCAATCGCTGCGGAGGTCAGTGTTGGTCTGGTGATTGACGTCCTTTACCGGATTGCCCTCTTGGTCAGTGACTGAAAGAATTCGCTGGCGCAGGTCATAGCGACGGTAGGAACCGAACAGCCACCAACGGTCTTTGATGATCGGACCCCCAAGACTCACCGACGTGTCCCGCGTCATGTCAAAAGGCGAACCGGAGGTGACAGGACTACCCTGGTAACTCGGAAACTTGGTATCCGCTTGCCACGCCGCCGTTAAGTAATAGATCAACGCCTCACCATGCAACTGATTCGAACCTGACTTGGTAACCATATTCATGTAGACTCCGCCGATCGGGACGGCAGCGGGGGCATTATCCGCGACTACCTGGAACTCTTCAAATGAGTCATGGTTGGTATAGAACTGGGTGTAACCGCCATTGGCGCCGGGCCAGTTGAGATCAAGGCCGTTGTAGCTATAGAGCTGCTCTGCCGGTGTGCTTCCGTGCACCTGCATGGTGGATTGCTGATAGCTGTTGTTGCCGGCTACGTCAAATGTACTGCTGGTGGATCCTGGCATCTGGGCGACCGTCGACCACGGGTCTCGTCCACTCGGAATGTCTTCCAGGAGGGTCTCGTCAAATGTAGTCGTGGTCTGGTTGTTTTGCAGGTCGAGCGTGGGTTCACCTTCCACGGTCACAGCCTGGCTCACTTCGCCGACCTGAAGCTTTGGACTGACCGTTGCCGTAAATCCTGCTGTGAGGACGATGCCGGTTTGGTTAAACGTGCGAAATCCGGTTTGACTGACGGTCACGTCGTACTCACCTGGAGGAAGCAGGTCCAGCAGATAACTCCCATCGGCATGTGTCGCGGTTGTGCGCTTTGCAAACAGCGCAGGACTAGTCGCAGTAACCGTGGCATTCGCGAGGACCGCCCCTGAGGGGTCCGTAACGATGCCCGTGATTTTTCCGGTGGTGGCAACCTGTGCGATTGCACTGCTGACCAGAAAAATCGAAGTAAGGGAAGTAAGGAAGGTTGCGAGAAGTGTGGTGCTGATACGAACGCAGAACCGAAGGCGAAGATCCATAAGCCACCCCCAAAGAGGATTGCGATCTCAATGGCCACGCCAATCTCCGGCTACATGGCAGAAAATCGGAAGGGTCGAAGAAAAATTGGGATATTGTATCCACAGGTGTCCGGGCTTGTCAACGAACTCCACGTTAGACTCTTCATTCTTTGCCGCTGTCACAGCACTTCTGATTTTCTGACCGAGTCCCGTCTGTGCCCAACGTTCTCATGGACTGTATGTCACACAAGCCCATTTGCGTTACCATGACTCGCCGTCACAGCAACCTTGGAGGGTGCTATGGGCTTTACCGGACGCCGCGCATTTCTTCGCCATGCAACTGGAGCGGCTGCTTTGACCTTTACGTCATGTAGATCTGTTTTTGGGCGTACTCACATGTTGAACGTCCGTGCCACACTTTTGGAGTCGGCGCCGAATCTACCAGACCGCCTGCCCCCAGATTGGTACCGACGGAAAATCGGTCAGGTTCAAGAGGAGATGGCGAAACGCAACCTCGACGCGTTGCTCTTGTTGAAGGCCGTAAACGTAATCTATACAACCGGCTACTTCCATCTTTCGACCGAGCGACCACTTGCTGCGCTTATTCCGAAGTCCGGGAATCCCGTACTGTTTGTTCCTGGGCTTGAGTCCGACCAGGTGAAGCTCTGGTGGGGAAAAGATTATGAATCGTACTTCGACTATCCAGGGCCGGTAGACCGCGTCCGCTGGATTTTCGAGCGGATTTCCAAACGTGGCTTTGGCAAGTCCCGCATCGGAGTGGAAGAGCCGCCGCCCAGCCGCATGCGGCAGATCATGCTCGGCGCGCCCGATGCGGAGATTCTGGTAACGGGCGATCTAGTGGAACAAATGCGCTACGTCAAAGACGAAGATGAAATCAACATTATGCGTCGAAGCATGTTTTTCAATGACTACTCGATTCAAGCGGGCCGCGATTTTGTACGTGAGCACGGTGCCGTAAGCGAAAATGAAATCCTAAAAGCTGCGGCGGATGCGCTGGCAGACAAGATGGGAACGGAATTAAAAGATGTTGTTGGTATTGGCATTGATCCCCCCTTCGGCGGCCTGGTACCGTTCGGCAAGCGTTCCGCTTTTCCGCATGCCATCCCCAGCAAGGACCGCCTCAAGAAAGGAGACGCACTGATCCTCAGTTACACGTGCCAGGTTGGAGGCTATGCGGTCGAATGCGAGAGGTCGTTTATTGTTGGCAAACCCAGCGATTACGCGAAGCGTCTCTACGATGCCATGCTCGCCGCCCATGACACCGGAATTGAGAATTTGAAGGAAGGCGCGATCGCCGAAGAGGTCGACAGTAAAAGCCTTGACCAAATCCGCAAAGCCGGATTCGAGAAGTTCCTCAAACACCGCACTGGCCACGGCATCGGTCTGGAAGGCCATGAAGCCCCTTGGATTGCGGAAGGCGACAAAACGGTGCTCGAACAAGGAATGACATTCAGTTGCGAGCCAGGGGTCTACGATCCAGATTGGGGAGGCGTTCGACACTCGGATACTGTCGTAGTCCGCAAGGACAAGGGCGAGGTGCTGAATAAATACCCAACCCGCCTTGAAGAAATGATCATTGAGATCTGACGGCGAGTCTTGTGAGCCCGCCCATACATCCACAGGATCTACCCCGGTTGAGATGAGCCGACCAAGAGTGTCGTCACGAGATCCCGGAATGCGTTGAGTCTCAACCAACCAATGGAATCCGGCGCAATGAATGTGTTCGAATGCCAGCCGATCAGCCAGTGGCTGGCGGATTTTGCTTTCTAATCGGTCTTGAGTACCGGAACCCATCCCATGGGCGCGGGTGTGGAGACAATTTCGGCAACGTCTTTGCCAATTGCATGGCCTAATTTGTCGCGCGTGCATTCAACCGCAGTGCGTCCAAGAAGTCGCACCCTTTCGCCTGCCAATTCACTGGCCGCATTCCATAGATGGAGACGTACTCCGGATCCCCATAGCTACCGCTGCCATAGCGCTCGACCTCTCACTCAAATCCGATTGAACAACCATCATTCATCGAGCGTCGCAAGCTGAAGTTCGCGTAGACGCGATGGATCGGCGATAACGTCGGCTGACGCAATTTTTCCATCGGCGAAGGAGAAGCAAAGCACACGCAATCCGTGTCCACCTGGGCTCCAGACCAGGCCCACCTCTCCATTGACCAACATTGGCTGCACCGCGCCTGCAAGTTGTCGCGAGAAGGCGATCGCCCCCCTCGCCCAGTTCTGTGCACCATGAATCTCTCTCGGCGCGCCAGGACGCGCGGCAGCTTCGTCGATCCGCACCAAAATCTCGGGATCCAGCACAGCAACCAGCCCTTGAAAATCACCTCGCCGCAATGCATCGAGGAAGACCTCAACGATCCGTCGCTGTTCCATGAGACTAGCCTTGGGAACCGCCGGCGCACCCTGAACGCGTCTCCTCGCCCGACTCGCGAGTTGTCTGGCCGCTGCGGGAGAGCGCCGAAGAATCGTCGCGATCTCGTCAAAGGGAACCGCAAACATGTCATGCAGAACAAAAGCCAGCCGCTCGGCGGGATCCAGCCGGTCAAGCACAATCAGCAGTGCCGTGCCGATTGAGTCGGCCACAAGTGCCTCTTGTTCTGGATTGCTGCGTAGCTCTTTTGAGACAACCAGTTCCGCGGCTTGAGCGTCCAGCGCCTCCTCTTTGCGCGAAGTCCTGGAGCGCAACATATCGAGACAAACGCGCGAGACCACCGTGGTGAGCCATCCGCCAAGGTTCTCGATCGCGTCCGCATCCGAGCGGCGCAGGCGAAGCCAAGCCTCCTGCACCGCGTCATCGGCTTCACTGGCCGAACCGAGCATGCGGTAAGCAAGCGCTCGCAAATGACCGCGATTTTCCTCGAATTTCTCAGCCAACCATTGGTGTTCGGCCATGAAGGCGTTTACCCTGCTGGGTTCCGTCCTAAACTGGCGAAATCCAGCGGCCTGCAATGTGATCGGGTTTATCGCTACTTAAACCTCAAGCCTTTACGATACAAACCGTCGCTGCCCACATCGAACACACGGTTGTATCGTGCACGGAAGTTTTCGAGCGCGGCGGTCGCTGTAAGTTCGATGAGTTGCTCTTCCGAAAAATGGCTGCGCAGTTCTTGATAGAGCTCTTCGCTGACGTTCGACGGGGTGTCAGCCAGGCAATCGGCCATGCGCAACAAAACCGACTCCGCTGGCGCAAACCCTTCGAACTGTCCTTGGTGGATCGCCGCAATCTCGTCATCACTCAGACCGTACATTCTGCCTCCGGCAGAATTGGCGTCGATTCAGAACGGACACCCAATCCGCACCGCTGTCCGCAGCGTTAGCAGCATCCGTTGCCGTTGTGGTACCGACGCTTTCTGCCCCAGCAGCCATTCTGCGAGCGCATTGACCCAGAACACGCGCGGCACTCTGGCTAAGATCTTTTGCGGCGTCAGATCCCGACCCAGCATCTTTCGGACCTTCTTGAAAACCTGCCGCATCGGGAATGATGTGTTTTGGGGATTGATACCTTCGACTCTTGCCACGATTTTGCTCCTTCATCGTTCGATGTCAGGTCTTTTCACTGTGACTCGTCATAGGGATGACGGATCGAATCGAAATGTTGTGACTGGAAGGCTTGAGGAAATCAGAAGACACAATAAGTCTTTCAAAACACTTGCGTTAGGCCGCGGCGCGGTTCCGCAGTCACACTCTTCCGTTGTGATTCGTCAAGATTGTGAAGTCGAGAATACAAGTTCTCAGGAAGGAGATTCACAATCGTGCAAGCACAAATCAACAACCCAGCAATGATCATTCCCGGTGTAAGGGATGCACTTCAAGCTCTGGTAAAGGCCGCCGAGCAGGGCGGTGTGCCAAATAAGACACTCGCCCTCGTTCATTTAGGAGCGAGCCAGATCAATGGATGTAGCGTATGCGTTGACATGGACTTCCGCTTTAAGAAGACAGACGAAACCATGGAACGTCTGTTCGCGGTGTCGGCGTGGAAAGACGCTCCATATTTCACGGATGCGGAGCGCGCTGCACTCGCACTAACCGAAGCCGTCACCCGGCTGAGCGATCATCCCGATCCGGTTTCAGACGAAATCTGGGACGAAGCTGCGCGGCGCTACGACGAAAGTGCACTTGCGTCGCTGGTTCTCCGGATTGCGATGACGAATGTTTGGAATCGCATCAACGTCGCTACCCGACAAGTGGCGGGCGAGTGGGCCAAATCGGACGAGGCAAGGGAGTGGAGGAAAAAACAGGCAGCCGCACATTGAGAGATGATGGCGCGACCGCAGGTGGCGCGACCGCTGTAGCGGTCGTGCCACCACATCGAATTTTCATGATGAAACTTCTTCACATCGATTCAAGTATCCTGGGGAGTCACTCGAAGAGCCGTCAACTCACGGCTGCGATCGTGGCCAGGTTTAGGCAGGCGCAACCCCAGATCGAGATCGCTTATCGTGACTTGGTCGCCACTCCTCCACCTCATATGACGCTGGCTTCGCTGCCAGGCGACCATCCATCTTCGGTATTCGCGGGACCACTGGACGACATCGCACGGTGCGTACGTGACGAGAGCCAGCGGATCCTGGACGAGTTCATGGTCGCCGACATCGTAGTGCTCGGGGTTCCCATGTACAACTGGAGCATCCCCACGCAACTGAAAGCCTGGATTGACATCATTGTTGTGCCGGGCAAGACCTTCCGCTACGGACCGCAGGGGCCGGAGGAGGGGTTGGTAGGCAACAAACGCGTCATTGTCGCTATCACGCGCGGCGTATTTTACGCGTACCGCACACCCGCGATTTCGGCTGAGCACGCTGAAACCTACATGCGCACCGTGTTATCTTTCCTCGGAGTGGACAATCCTGAGTTCGTGGTTGCCGAGGGCGTAACAACTGGTGCGAAGAACGGGGCCAAAGCTTTAGCAACTGCTCTGGGTGCGGTACAACAACTCGCTACTTGACCGGAAGACCGTGCATGAGGACCGCGTCGACCCAGGGATGAGTGAGCCACAACTCCACGAGTCTGCTAACCAGTGTTGGTATTTCTGCAGCACGCTAGAGGTGCCCAGGAGAGGAGCGCCACAGGCTATACAGTTCGTTTGACGATAAACACCGTTTTGTCGTCGATTAGTGCTTCGTCGCCCTTCTGACGGAGAAGGTCATCTTGTTTCACCGCGTAATCCAACACTGCATGGCAGATGTCTCTAGCCGACTGGCGATAGTGGTCGCGCATCACCGCTTCGAGTAGCGAGCGCGCCTCTGTGTCGCTGCCGTCAAAGACTCCATCTGTATAAAGAACAACAATATCTCCCGGGCTCATCAATGTGATCTCCGCGACATCGGAAGAGTCGAACTCCTTTTGCCGGAAGTTCAGCGAGTAGTATCGCTTGCGATCCGGATGATCTGCGGGAATCTGTAAGCCGAGGGCAAGGAATTGCACCATCCGGCTTTCATCTATATTCACGAATTTGCGATACTCGGCCGAGAATACCAGCGGTGGAGGGTGCCCGAAATTCGCGAAGCGAAAATGACCACCGGGACGGATTTCGCCATACACCATGGTAGCGATTTCGCGCGCGCTTTCCTTCTCGCTCATCCCAAGCGCGTTGCGGGCCGTCTTCGATTGTGCCAGTCGCAGATTGAGGTTCTCTAACAGCTCCGGGGTAGCTTTTCCATAGCGATCCAGTTCTGTGAGCATCAGCGCGTGGAATGTGTCATGCACCGTCGATGCGATCTTCGCCGAGATGAGTCCGTGTCCCTGCGCGTCTACCACCAGAACTCCCGCTGTGGAGCGAAGATCGCGCAGGTCCTCTGCCACTCGTATCTGCTCCGAACTCCTGGCGAATCGATATTCGGCTTCCATCCCGGGCCTATAACCCGGGGCTCCTTTCATCCACTGCACATGATCGTCCACCGAATCGCGTATCGGGATGCCTGGGGGCAGCGGTTCGAGAAATTCCTTTGATAAACGTTCAGCCCGCTGAATGCGCGCGTCAATGTCGTAACGTTGTTGAAAATTGATGTACTCAAAAATGTCGCCACCCACAGTTCCCACGGGAACTGAGTTCCCAAACATCTCGATGCCGGAAATCTGCGGAATTGCGCCTTCCACCGGCATCAATCGCTCACGCAAGTATTCGGCGATGGTTGGAGGGGCGAACGCCTTCGTCATCAGAGAGTTAGTGCCGTTGAACTTTCAATGGTCAATCTTAATCCTGCTCAGCAAGAGTTTGGAGATACGTTTTCCCATAAAGATAGAACCCATCCTTACGACCTTCCTGCCGCGCCTTCTTCATCTTCCGGACCCGTGATGTCCCAGTCGGGCCTACGTCTCTCGAGCACCGCACGCAGATCCTGACGTAGCTCTTAGTCAGTCGCCCGACCGAAGGACCAGTAGCCATTCTAGATCTTGTACACGACCGGCCCCGGCTCCAGAACAATGGTGTGGTGGATCATAGGGTTGTGATCGGGATCCGTGTACTCGGCAATGTCGAGATCCTTTTGAACCACGCGTCCGGCGTCCGACAACAAGGTCCAATGTGCACCGACTCCGCCGCAATACTCGTTTGTCTCTGCGTTTTTGTCAGCGCTGATCGTAACCAGACTGGCAATAGCCAACCTTCATCTCCGGTGCAGCGGAACTAATCCTTCTGTCTATATGCCGTCCTTAAGACAATAAACCCCACAGCTGAGGACGAGAACCATGGGACCCTGTTGTTGCAATTCCGAGAGTTTGCGGTGCCTAGCCGTATGGTCAGCAAGCTCACAAGTCGGGAAAGATGGCTCTGGGCACGATGTCAGGTCGCATATGAAGGCCTCAGACCGTTCGATGCGCGCAGCCGGTTAAGGTTCCAATGTTTGATCGCGTTCTAGCCTGGCCCTTCCAACAGTAGTGCCGACCCACCGTCTGGACTTGAAGATGGCAGCTCAATGTCCTGTGGGAAATAACCGTTACTCGGGACACAAAGCATTTGGCCCACAGAACGCCCTCTTCCGTTTTGAGCACTTCGCTGTTCTCATTGTTCGCCAGGTTCACATCGGCAGAATTACGCGGATATGCGGCCTTCCATCCTCATCATGCGTTCTTCTCAGCATAGTGGGAATGCTTCACGCATGGACCGCACTTCTGGTCAGTTTGGCAAAGTGCAATCGAGTCTCTGAATTGCCATCCCGATGCACTTTGAACCCAGTCCGCTGACCTGGTGCCAAGTCTGATGTTCGAAAAAGGCGATCCGCAGGTCGCCCCAAGGCATCGATCCGACGACACCGAGGTATCAGCCCACCATTGCGCGATAGTCCGGCTTGTGCAGTGGAACGCGGGCTGAGATCATCGTTCCAATACCTGGCCGTGTTTTAACGCTGAATACGCCGCGTACCATCTGCATTCTCTCGCGCATGCTGATTAACCCCAGGCCGTGACGTGAGAAAGCCTCTTCCTCTTCGAATCCTTTACCGTTGTCGGATACCACCAACTCGATGCCGTCCGAGGTACCGCGGAGTTCTACCCTGAAAATCTCTACGCCACTGTACTTGACCGCGTTTTGCAGCGACTCCTGTAAAACACGGAACAGAGAAAGGGACACATCCTTTGGTATCGTCGCCGGAATCGCCGATTGGTTGAACTGAATCTCGACTTTAGCCTTTGCAGAGAATTCCTTACAGAAGCTCTTGGCGGCACTCGCCAGCCCTAGATAGTCGAGCTTCGAAGAATGCAGGCGATGCGATAAGGCCTGCACATCCTTGGAGATCTCCATGATTCGGCTCTGTGCATGGCTCAAGTGAGCGGAGAAATTCGATTGGGACTTATCCTTACTCCACTGGTCCAACTCAACCGCCAACAGCGCAAGCCGCTGGTTGATGTCGTCGTGCAACTCTCGGCCAATCCGTGTGCGTTCCTCCTCATGAGCCTCGATCAGTCTGCGGCCTATGGTCGAGAGAGCTTCCTCGGCGCGTTTTCGTTCGGTCACGTCCAGGCAGGAACCGATGTAGCCAGCAAACGAACCGTCGGCATTGAACCTCGGCACTCCGTTATCGAAGATCCAGCGGTAGTCTCCATCGTGCCGCCGGAGCCGGTACTCCATCTCGAACTGTTCTCTTTTGTCAAATGCTTCTGAATAGGTTTTCAGGCAACTGGCAAGATCCTCGTGGTGTACTCCCTCGGCCCAGCCATTGCCGAGTTCTTGTTCCAGAGTGCGGCCGGTAAAATCGAGCCAGGGCTTGTTGAAGTAGTTGCACAACTTGTCAGAACCGGACATCCAGATCATCACGGGTGCTTTGTTGGCCACCAGCCGAAAACGTTCCTCGCTCTCTCGCACTTGCTGTTCCGCCAGCTTGCGATCGGTAATATCCAGCGACATGCCCACCATCCGCTCGGCACCGCCACTATTCGCGTAATAGAATTTTCCCCTGGCAGTAAGCCAACGAACACTCTCATCATCCCGAATAACGCGGAACTCTGCCGCGTAAGGCTTGCGGCTCTCCCGGGCATCGGCAACAGCCTTCCAGACAAGCTCCTGGTCCTCCGGGTGTACACGACGGCGAAATTCCTCGACCCGCCCGAGATACGTGTCAGAGGAAATTCCGAAAACGGTCTGTAGGTCGCCGAACCACCTGTCCTCCCCAGTCTTGATGTTCCAGTCCCAGCCGACCGCCTTTCCGGTTTCCATTGCGAGACGGAGACGATCAAAGGTAACGGCCAGTTCGGCTTCCGCCCTTCTCCGAGTGGAACGTTGCCACAGAAGCCCGACGATCAACGACGTCTGGGCCAACAGCAAGCAAATCCCGCCAACGATATACCATTTGTAGGCCTCCCAGACGCTGGGCTGTCGGTTCAGTACGATGCTTCCGGCCGGGAGGTCGCTTTCCTTTAATCCCCAGCGCTTCAAGGCTCGCCAATCGAACATATAGATATTGGGGCTCGCAACAATGGGAATGTCCTGCGGTTTTTCCCCGTTTAGAATCCTCACCGCCATCTCACCAACGGATCGTCCTTGTGCATCAAAGCTCAACAAGTAACCACCGACGCTTCCCCTGCCGAGGTCCACGTCGTCAACTACAAAGACCGGTGCATTTGCCACTCTAGCAACCATCGGAACTGCCTGGGTCGCATCAATAAAACCAGTCCCAGAGGCGTCCTGCATGATGGAGGTGTGGTACACGACTGTATGATCCGGCAAGTGCTTCAGGCGCTCGACCAGCGTGGCCATGTCAAGGTCGGTCAGGTAGGTAAACTTAAGTTTTGACTCGTACTCCCTAAAGCTCTCTTTAGCGATAGCCTCAAGGTACCGGTCATACTCTCCGACACCACCCACCACTACTACTTGCTTGGTTCCAGGCTGCAGTGCCAGTGCCGCGTCCAGCGTTTTCTCCGGCTGCGCTACCCCCCAAACTCCTGTGAAGTCAGAACCGAGTTTCATTTGGCCTAACATTTCTCTGGTGGTCCCGCAGAAGATCACCGGCACGCCGGAGAAGTATTTCTCGTGCGCATCGACCATGAATTGCAAGGGTTTGAGGCCCACGGCAATGATCACGTCGGGCTTGCGGTCCCGATATTTGTGGATGTACCACTTACGGAATTCCTGCTGGACAGCTTCATCGGGAAACAGCGTCCCCTCCATATCCTCGCTGTAAAGCTCAATCTGAAAGGGTACCTTCTCCAAGGCCGCGAATATCGCGTTATCCATGCGGGCGACACCGGGCGACGAAAGGTACCCCAGCGTATTAAAGACGAGTATGCGCCGAATTTCCTTTGTGGGTGCCGCGGCAGCCGCGTCGGCGATCAGGATCCCAATGAGAAGGGCAGATACGGTGAGGATGCGGCATACACCGTGAGCTTTGCGCCCGAAAAGCCGAACAGAGCGGATTAACGCGGCAGACATACGACTATCAATAGAATCCAGACGAGGAATCTTTACACAAAAGTCTCTGCAAATGAAGGGGCGAACTCTAAGAACAAGAATGGACGGCAATTCTCGATGACGGCCTGAGCCCCACCTCTATAGTCCTGCATCTCTACCAGTTAGCGTACTGGAAGTATTTACAGGCTCCCGGCGCCACGGCAGGACTAGGAGGCATCAGCCTGAAGGCATCAGCTTCGCGTAATATTACAGGGCCAAGCGTCCCGGAGGGCGAGGTGCGCATCAGTCAACCAGAGAGACGGCGGCGCTGCTGCCCTGCAACGCTCCATCTCATCCTGACGATTACGATACTGTTTGCGGATCTCAGCGCACCCGGCCAGACGGCTTCGACGGGCGGATTGACCGGGGTGACGCTCGATCCAACCGGAGCTGTATTGCCAGGTGTGGGGATCCGTCTCGAGAACCAAGTTACGGGGACCACCACGTCTTCGATTTCCGATCAAGAAGGTCGATTCGGGTTCGCTCTATTGCCGCCTGGCAGATATGGGTTACACGCTACTACAAGGGACGCTAGCCCCCTCGTCGGCAGTACATCCGTGAACATCAGCGTCACCGAAACGGTCCATCTCGTACTTAGTCTGCGACTCGCAACGGTTCCCCAAAGTACGAACGTTTCTGCCGAACCGGTCATGGTCCAGACTGATAGCTCTGCTCTCGGCCGAGTCGTCGACCAGACAGCAGTAAGTGGCCTTCCTCTGGTGACGAGGAATTTTGCTCAAATCGCCAGCCTCTCAGCGGGTGTTACTACCGGCGTCTACAACGCCGGAGAGCTCGGTGTGGGAGGCACTGCCTTGTCGCAGATCGCCAGCTCCAACGATGGATTATTTGTGCATGGGGCACGTTCCTATGACAATAATTTCCAGCTGGACGGCATTAGCGTTAGTGATGTTCAGGGGAGCGCGGCGGGGAGCGGTGGGATCCCGATCCCAAGCCCCGACAGCATCCAGGAATTCAAGGTCCAAACGGGACTCTACGATGCAGCCTACGGGCGCTACGGCGGCGCCAATGTGAGCCTGATTACAAAAACAGGGAGCGGCAGCTTCCACGGATCGATTTTTGAATTCTTCCGGAACGAGGTTCTAAACGCCAACGATTTCTTTCTCAACCACACCGGGCAAGCACGCCCTGTTCTCAAACAAAACCAGTTTGGCTTTGCGCTTGGCGGACCGATCAGGAAGGAGAAGGTGCTTTTCTTTGGTTCGTATCAGGGGACCCGCCAAGTAAACGGCATCGCAGCTGGCCAGTCGCGAACCGCCTGCGCTGCCAGTATGACCGGACCGCCGCTCACCAATGACCGAACAGCCTCTTCACTCGGGGCAATATTTGGCGGCCGAACGGGAGCGAATGGTGGCACAGCCATCAAATCCGACGGTTCCAACATCAATCCGGCGGCTTTGGCCCTCCTGAATTTCAAGCTCCCCGACGGAAGATTTCTGATCCCATCACCACAGATTCTGGATCCAACCAAGGAACCTGCTGAGGAACGGGGCTTCTCAGTCTTCAGCGAACCGTGCCACTTTAATGAAGATCAGTTCTCCGTCAATCTCGACTATGTGGCTGGGCCAAAAAGCAAACTCTCGACACGCTTCTTCCTGGCAAACGATGATCAGACCGTCACGTTTCCTGGGAATGGCCTGAATGCGATAGGCAACACGCCCGGATTTCCGAGTCCGGGCGAGACAAGCTTCCGGGTGTTCTCTCTTGCTCACTCGTACGCATTCAACAGTACCTGGATCAACGAAGCGCGGGTCGGGTATTCCCGAACCAGGACTAATACCGAGGCTGAAACTCCATTTCGTTGGTCGGACATTGGTGTTTCTGAAGGAGAAATGAGCAGGAATAACGACCTCCCAAGTCTTAAGATCCTCGGTTCGGTCAGTATTGCCTCGGGTTTTCCGCGCACAATAACTCAAAACAGTTTCGTCTTCAGCGACGGCCTCAGTTTCGTCCGCGCCGCCCATGCTGTCCGACTGGGAGGATCGATTTCGCGCTTGCAAGACAACGTCAATCTAGTGGGCCTCGGATCGCTGTTACAGTTTCTGAGCTGGCCGGATTTTCTGCTTGGCCTTAGTGCGGACGGCAACGGCTCCGAGTTCAGCAATGTCTTTGCCTCATTCGACGACTTCGGACTGACAACTCGTGAATATAGAGTATGGGAGGGTTCCGGATTCGCTCAGGACGATTATCGAATCCGTAAGCAATTGTCTCTGAATATCGGCGTGCGTTATGAACGCATCGGCCAATTCAGTGACCAGTTCGGCAGAAATGCGAGCTTCGACATCAGCAAAGCTGACCACAACCCGCCTCTGCAGGGCAGTGTTGCCGGCTACGTTGTGGCTTCCAACTTTCCTGGGGTAACTCCGCCGGGTGTCGTGCGTGCAGATAACACTTTTGCGACTCACGGCAGCGGGCAAAATACGATCGCACCGCGAATCGGCTTTGCCTGGCAGTTCCTGCCAAGAACGAGTCGATTGGTGCTCAGAGGCGGGTACGGCATGCACTATTCACGACCCACAGGACAGTCTTTCTACCAAAACTTGTTGGGCGCTCCCTTCTCCGTATTCCGATTGAATGGCGGAAAAGCGAACGCTAACGCGACATTTCAAGCGCCGTTTCCTCAGCCGTTCCCCACCTCGGAATCCTTTCCATTCTTTCCCTCATACTCTCCCACAACCACGACGACTATCTATTCCATCGCACCTGACTTTCGGCCTGCAGTGATTCAGCAGTATTCATTGGGTGTTGAGTCTGAACTGCACACGGGCTGGTTGTTGGAAGCAGGATACGTGGGTACACGCGGCATCCATTTTGTACGTCAACGTTCTCTGAATCAGGCGTCATCAGCATCGGTGAATACCCTGGACAACATCCCGGAGCGAGTTCCGATTCCCGGGGTGCCTCCAGACTCCTTAGTGATCATGGAATCGGAAGGAAGCTCCTGGTACAACGGGCTCGAGGCCAGCCTTACAAAGCGATTAAGTCACGGCCTGCAACTTCTCGCTTCGTACACATTTTCAAAAGCATTAGATACGGACGGTGCCGATATCAACTCAACGTCATCTGGAAATGCACTGACCCTGGGAGACCAGAACTCTCCGAAACAGCGTTGGGGGAGAGCTAGCTTCGACCGAACACATCGATTCGTTTTAAGCGAAACGTGGGATCTCCCCAGTCCACACTCTGGAGTTGCGCGCGCAATGTTGGGAGGATGGAGCCTGGCCAGCGTCATTACGATCCAGTCTGGGACAGCACTGACCATCGGCGATACGAACGCCCATAACGTCTTCGGCATAAGCCAGGACCGAGCAGAATTGACCGGCGCCTGCAAGAAAGCTCAGTTGGTAAGAGGAGGTCCGATTGAAGCCAAATTGAACGCCTTCTTCAACACTTCTTGCTTTACGAACCCTCCGATCATCGGCACAGATGGGATCGGAACAGGATTTGGGAATAGTCCAACTGGACTCGTTGATGGTCCACCACAAGCCAACATCGATCTAGCGGTCTCCAAGAGGTGGCCGTTGAAGTGGCCTCATGAGAATTGCGAAATTCAGTTTCGGGCGGAGTTTTTCAATGCGCTGAACCATCCGCAATTTGCTAACCCCGATGCGAACTTCACATCGCCGACATTCGGAGTCATCACTACCACGTCGGTAAACGCCCGTGTGGGACAGTTGGCTCTAAGGTTCGCATTCTAGAACAGCGATCACCATATTCAGAGCGGGAGTCATTCGATTGTGAGCTTTCGCGGCGAGACTGAAACCGATCGACCCGGGCAAATACTGATCGCCACACTCGCGCTGACCTGGCGTCATGCAGGCATCGTACTTGCATTTCACACCGATCAAGCAAAACCCTTCACGAACTCCACGAGGCTTCGCAACGCAATTCCAGAAGGACCCTTCGCAATCCAGGGCTTTTGATCCTCCATCCAGGCAGTTCCCGCGATGTCGAGGTGGATCCACGGTGTATCTTCGGCGAACTCCTTCAGGAACATTGCTGCAGTGACAGCCCCGCCCCAGCGCCCGCCGGAGTTCATGATGTCTGCAATCGAACTGCGAATCTGCTCTTTGTATTCGTCATCCAGCGGCAAACGCCACATCTTCTCGCCGGCCTTGGCATTAGCCTCTTTGAACCGGTTGTACATATCTTCGTCATTGGCAAAGATTCCGGCGTTCGAATAACCCAACGCAACCACTACGGCGCCAGTAAGAGTGGCGGCATCCACCAGGTGCGTACAGCCCAGTTGTCGTGCATAGTAGAGGCCGTCGGCAAGCACGAGGCGTCCTTCCGCATCCGTGTTGATGATCTCAATCGACTTGCCTGACATCGCGATCTGTACGTCTCCCGGTTTCTGTGCCTTCCCAGACGGCATGTTCTCAGTAGCACAGACAATACCGATCACTTTCACCTTCGGCTTGAGCAATGCAATCGCGCGCATGGCACCGATCATGGTCGCGCCACCGGCCATGTCATATTTCATCTTCTCCATACCATCGGCCGGCTTGATAGAGATACCACCGGTATCGAATGTGATTCCCTTCCCCACCAGGCCAAGAACCGGTTTTGCCGGTGCGCCAGCAGGCTCGTACGTCATCACAATGAGCGCTGGCGGTTCGTCGGAACCTTGAGCTACGCTCCAGAATGCCCCCATCTTCATCTCTTTAATCCTGTCAGGGCCATAAACTTCGCACTTCAGGCCGACTTCCGCCGACATCTTCTTGGCCCGCTCAGCAAGGATTGTCGGGGTCATCCGATTGGAGGGTTCATTGACAAGATCCCGGGTGAAGTTCTGTGATTCGCCAACGACCCTGGCCTCTTCCGCGGTCCGCTCAAGGGGCTTGGAGTCTCCACTCGCGACGACTATAACTTCCTCAATCCTCTGATCTTTTCGATCGCTGCGGTAATAATCAGGATCGAAGTTTCCTATATGCGCTCCTTCGATGATGGCCCGCACTGCTTCCTCGGCTGGAATGCCAGGCGGGGCGATGAAAGCGAAGCTACGAATACCTCGCGTCTTCAGCGTCCGCACGGCGACTCCGGCAATGCGGCGCAGTTCGTAGCTGGAGAACTTCTTGGCGCTTCCACCAGAAACCAGCAACAGGCGTTTCGTTTTCAGGCCGCTCGGTTTATGCAGCAGGTTCGTCTCGAATGGCTTGCCACTAACCTCTCCGCTCGCCAACAAGTCGCCAGCGGCACCTTGTACTACGGGATCCGAACTGGCAACTTTCATGTCAGGCTTTTTGTCTCTGTCATTCGTTGAGGTCGCTTGATCGAGCACTACGGCAACTATGGATTCGGCCTCGACCGCAGATGGAACTAAAGAAGAAACTGTCGTTTTCATATGGTGGAAGTGCGCTGACTGTCAGTACTTCCAGTATCGTCGGCCGGAAGGCAAAAGCGCAAGCATTTGCGAGATCGATGCGGGATTTTTCCCGTGTTAGTCCGAAATTGCAGTTGAGCGCACTGATAGACTTCTGATCTTATCCGGCAAGGGCGCTCGGGAACCGCGTTTGAAAATCCAGTAGCCCGACCCACTCTGGCGTTACGGTGATTCGCACCATCGAAGAAACGAGGGTCCGCAGTTGACCTAACCATTGTCTGGCTAATTCCGGATCAAAATACCGTTCCGCCGCAGCTGCGTATTCGGGCACAATTCCCTCCACCGGCTCTAAGCGCGCACTACCACGGATCAAAAGAACCTTGTGCGGGAAAACATTGTCGTCGATCGTAAGAGAGACCTTCGGGTTCTTTGCGAGCGCCTTCAGCTTGGGAGCCTTGGGCGGTGACGCCATCACTATCTGCCTCCCGTTCCAGTGGAACCAGATGGGAATCACGCGGGGCGTCCCATCAGTCCAGACATAGGCCAGACGGGCGGGAATCTTCGAATACAACAATTCTTGCGAAGCTGGATGCTGCAGCAGGCTCAAGTCACCTTGCTGAACTTGGGGCATACTAGGCTCCTCGTTGCACACTCTCTGATGAGGCGCCCGAATTGTACTCCCATTTCATGGATTGCCTACACCGGGATGACTGGGTTCCAGCGCCTACGATATGATTCAGAGCCGCATGCATGGTAACAAGGAGCTCATGAGAACCCTCTGGAGATGGATCGCTATTTTCGCGCTTTTCGGCATCAGCCTTTTTTTCGTGGCGCCCAGACGCGTCGCGACCGCGGCACCGCAAGCCCCGGTTCCTGCGAAACTGGTCTCCCCTCCATCGGCCGATCCATCTCTCGATATTCCCAGCACGACCACGGCCGTGAACGCATCTGCTCCTATGTCGCAGCGGGTGGTTCACTACGAGATCGACGCCAAGTACGATGCCTCGAAGCATACGGTCGATGCGGCCGAGATTCTCACCTACCACAATCTCACCGGACACTCCCTTGACCACTTCCCTTTCCACCTCTACCAGAACGCGTTTCAGCCAAATTCCACATGGGTAAGAGAGGCTAAGATACAAGGAAGCCGCGATATCGGGTACGAAAAATGGGATCCAAAGGAATTCGGTTCAGAAGAGATCAAGAGTGTCGAGGTCGTTGGACAAGGGGACGCGACCGCAAATCTTCAATTCATATCCCCCGACGACAACAACAAAGACGACAAGACGGTGGTTGACTTGCACCTCAGCAAGCCGATTCCTGCCGGGGCTTTCGTGCAATTCAAAATCGCATTCCAGACCAAGTTTCCCGAAACGCAGGCGCGATCTGGCTGGAAGCGAGACTTCCTGCTCGGCGGGCAATGGTTTCCGAAAGTCGGCGTGTGGTGGAATGGAGCCTGGAATTGCCATCAGTATCACGCCACCACTGAGTTCTTCGCCGACTTCGGTGTTTACGACGTCAACCTTACCGTGCCGCAATACGAGGTGATTGGCGCCAGCGGTATTCAAGTCAGCAGCATCAATAATGCCGACGGCACGAAGACCGTTACATACCATGGCGACGACATCCACGACTTCGCATGGACCGTCAGCCCACGATACAAGGTCAAGGAGAGCACGTATCAGGCGCAGATGGGCCCCGTACAACTCCGCTTTTTAATGCAACCCGCACACTGGAACCAAGTCGAGCGGCACGAACGAATCACACGCGAGACTCTCGACCACTTCGAGAAATGGTACGGGCCATATCCTTACAAGACTTTGACCGTGGTCGATCCTGAGCCCGACTCCGCGGCAGGGGGGATGGAGTATCCCACCTTTATTACCGGAGATAGCAGTTGGCTGCTCCCCAATGGCCTGTACTTCATCGAACTCGTGGTCGAACACGAATTTGGCCACCAGTACTGGTATGGCATGGTTGCCACGAATGAATTCGAAGACGCATGGCTGGACGAAGGCATCAACAGCTACACCGAAGTCAAGGTAATGGACGATATTCTCGGCAAAGACACTTCCATCCTCAACATCGCCGGTATCCATTTCGGGGAGCGAGAAGAGCAACGATTGTCTTATGTCAGCGTCGCGGATCGAGACCCGATGGCGCAGAAAGCATACGACTACTACAACTTGAATTCCTATGGCGGCGCCACCTACGGCAAGACTGCGTCCGTGCTGCTGACGCTCGAAAACATCGTCGGCCAGGACACGATGGCTCAGGCAATGCATACATATTTCATGAGATATCGCTTCACGCATCCTACGAAGGAAGATTTCCTGAAAACGATTGAAGAGGTTTCTGGAAAAGACCTGCGCTGGTACTTCAATCAGGCAATCTATGGGTCGCAGGTTCTGGACTACGAGGTTCTCAATGCGAACTCCTTCCCGGTGAACTGGTATGAGGACAGAGATAAAGAAGACAGAAACAAAAAGGATAAAGATGACACGGTTTACCAGTCCTATGTTTCCGTCCATCGGAAGGGCGACTTCATAATGCCGGTCAACGTTGAAATCACATTCGATAGCGGAGAAAAAGTTCGCGAGCCTTGGGATGGTCAGAGCCGCTGGAACCGATTCAGCTATCAGAAGAAGGCAAAAGTTGTTTCGGCGGAAATCGATCCCGATCACAGCATCTACTTTGATCGAGACAATTTCAATAACAGCCGGGGAGTAGAGCCCAAATCGAAGCCGACCAACAAGCTCTCCACCTACTGGCTCTTTATTACCCAATGGCTCGGCCAGGCGATGGCCTGGTGGGCAGTCTAGCGTGTACACGCATCAGCCTGGCGAGGATGACCACGAATGGCGAATCTCCTAAGCAGTGGCTTTACTAAAGTCGCGCAAAATAAGAGATATATCTTCTGGTTCTGGGTCTTGAATCTCACTCTCGCCGAATTTGGTACGGCCGCTTTCCGGCGTGGAGCTCATGCGATTCTCGATCGGAGCCTTTATGCGGACCGCCTCGTAGAAAGCTTTGATCTTGGAGTGCTCATTGAACTCATATCGAAACCAGAGTTCGGAACACTGAAGTCGATGGCCTACCCGAGCCTTTATTTTGGCTTTATGTTCTTTCTCACTACCTCCGTTGTTCTGCCCGGAATCTTCACCGGCTACGCATCGACCTATCGGCTGCCGCGGGAAGAATTCTTCCGCGCTTGCGGCCGGAATCTCTGGCGGTTCATTCGCATCTTGATCACTGCCGGAGTCATCATGGGAGTCCTGGCAGCGTTACTCTTCGCCGCAAACGACGCGATCGCCAAGAAAGCGGAGGAGAGCACAAATGAAAAGCTTCCCTTCGAACTTCAGGTGATTGGACTCGCCGTGATCTTCCTGACCATGGCAACGCTCCGTGTCTGGTTCGATCTTGCGGAAGTCGATACGGTTCTGAACGATCAGAGGGCGGTCCGCAAAGCGATCGCCGAGGCGTTCAGGCATACGTTGCGCAGCCTGGTGCGGCTGCTCGCGAGCTACGTTGTCGTGACGATCATTGCGGCGGTTGTTTTGCTTGCCGGACTTTGGATCTGGATGAAATTCGTCGCACCCGAAAATGTTTTCGGAGCCTTCGTTGTCGCACAGATTACGCTGCTTCTTCTGCTGGTTCCGCGCTTTTGGCAGCGTGGCATTGCCGTTTCGTATTGGCAGGAAAGAATGCTGATTCCCTTCGCCGCGAATGTGATCACGAAGCCAGTGCCCGTTCCGGTCGGGGCGCCGGTGGAACTTCCGACCCCAGAGGCGCCGCCTCCTCTCAGCACTTTACCGATCGAGCCGCCACCGTCCTGAGTTAGAGGATCACGACCGTGATCCCTGGATTCCTCCGGCCAAGATCCGGATCATTTTTCAGTTCCGTCCTGGCCTGCAGGATTCGCCAAGTTTCACCGTCGGCTGTACTCCAGTTCTCGCCGAAGATGCACCCCCTGATCTTGCCGGAGTCGAGCAATTGACGCAGATGCTTCTGCACTGCGATGCGGATGTCTCCGCCAGTTCCTGTCGAGCCGTAACCATGGATCACCTTCAACAGGGCATGGTCTTCCTGGCGTGCGATCGCAAGTTCGCGACTGAGTCGCTCCAGCGCCCGCTGCACACCAGGCCGGTCGAATTTTAGGTTCACCGTCTTGATCTTCGGAGTCAACAAGCTCGGGACAGCCGCCCAGACAAACCACCGCACTCGCTACGGGCTAGCTCTCGCCTTACCGCGGGCCACCGCTTCTCTGGCTTCCTTGTCCGCAGTACGGCGGCGTTCGGTCTCGCGTTTATCCCAAAGCTGCTTGCCCTTAGCCAGCGCAAGCTCAACTTTCACTTTACCGTTCTTGAAGTATATTCGCGTCGGAATGAGTGTCAGCCCCTTCTGCTGCGTCTTGCCTATCAACTTGCGGATCTCTTCACGATGCATCAGGAGTTTGCGGGTGCGCAGAGCAGCGTGGTTCGAATAGCTACCATGCTCGTACGGGCTGATATGGCAGTTCAATAACCACAACTCGCCGTCTTTGATCAGGCCATACGCGTCTTTCAGATTGGCACGTCCCCCTCGGATGGACTTCACTTCAGTCCCCGTAAGCGCTATTCCCGCCTCAAATTTTTCGAGCAAGAAATAGTTATGTGCAGCGATCCTATTAACGGCGGCATCCCTGTGTCCGCTCGCAGTCGGGTCCCGCCGCGGAGACTTCTCCGGGTTGGGTTTCGTCTGATGTGTGGACTGACGGGCCATCGCGGTAATGAGTTTTATCTTAGCGCATCAGAATAGACCGGCTTCCAGTGGTCCTACGACTAACGATTGTAACTTGCGTGCATGCAAGCACTTCGGAAGCCCAAAATGCCGATGCTATAATCGCCTTACCGCGAGTTTTTTGTTGTGGATCCAGTGGTTTCCCTCAGAAACCTAAGGGAACCGCTGTCCGGCGAAGTTCGCATTTCAGAGGATTATGCCGTGAGGATCATCGAATGAGACGCCTGATGCGTCCAACTCTTCTTGTGTGGCTGCTTGCTGCCACCCTTCCCGCAGTAGCAGATAAAGCTAAAGACTTGTATGCCAAAGGCCAGGATGCAGAAGCACGGCAGCAGTACGAGGCTGCCTACGACTTCTACAGGCAGGCTTACGATCTGAAACCCAAGGACCTCCGCTACCGGGCCGCCTTTGAACACGCCCGCTTCGAAGCTGCGTCCTCCATCGTGCATCGGGGCCAGAAACTCCGCGAAGAAGGCAAACTCGATGACGCGGTCGCCGAGTTCCAAAAGGCGCTGACAATCGATCCGTCACTTTTTATCGCAAAGCAGGAGTTGATCCGCACGCAGAAGATCATCAACGACCAGCGGAACCCGCCGCCTCAGGCCGCCGGCCCTCCTGCCAGCCTGGAACGCAAGGTCCACGAAGCTGCCGGTCCAGTGGAACTTGCCCCGATTTCCAATATTCCCATCACCGTCAAGCTCACAGACAAGTCTGACACGGTCTACCGTACGATCGGACAGCTGGCGGGCATTAATGTGCTGTTCGATCCTGATTACACCCCGCGCCCAATCAAGGTCGAACTTAACGGGGTGACTCTAGAAGAAGCGCTTGAAATCACCGCATTGGAGTCGAAGACTTTTTGGCGCCCTGTGACGTTGAACACGATCTTTGTGGCCGCTGACAACCCGGCCAAACGCAAGGAACTAGAACAAAGCGTCCTCAAGACTTTTTATCTTACGAATCTCTCCCAGCCAACCGAATTGCAGGACGTCGTAAACGCCATTCGAGCTGTGCTTGATGTGCAGCGTGTACAGCAGTTGCTGTCGCAGAATGCCTTGGTCGTCCGCGGTACTCCCGATCAGATCGCTCTGGCCCAGAAGTTGGTCGAAGACCTTGACAAGGCCCGCCCGGAAGTCATCATCGATATCGCTGTGATGCAGGTCAGCAAAGACCGTTCGCGAACCTTGGGCATTAATCCACCGACCAGCGCCACAATTCAGCTGCAGAACAACATCACTTCTGGCACCACGACAACCGGCACAACGTCCAGCGGAAATTCGGCCACAATCACGACTGGTACAAGCAACACTGGCATTAACCTCAACACGTTGGCCAACCTCACCGCCGAGAATTTTCAGGTCACGATTCCCGCCGCCAACCTGTCAGCCGTAATGGGCGCAAGCGATACCAAGCTGATCCAGAACCCGCAGATCCGCGCTCTTGATGGCCAGAAAGCGTCGCTCAAAATCGGCGATCGCGTGCCGGTCGCGACTGGATCGTTCCAGCCAGGCATTGGCGGCGTCGGCATCAATCCGCTGGTGAACACGCAATTCCAGTATCTCGATGTTGGTGTCAATATCGACATTACGCCCCGCGTCCACGCCAACGGCGAAGTCACATTAAAGATTACGATGGACGTCTCCGCTGTCACGGGCCAGCAAAACATTGGCGGCATCAGCCAGCCCATCATTGGACAACGCAAGATCGAGCACGAAATCCGGCTGAAGGATGGCGAAGCGAACCTGATGGGCGGCATCATGGAAGACCAGCAGACCAAGCAACTCAGCGGCATCCCGGGTCTCGCCCAGATTCCTATCCTGAAATATCTGTTCGGGCAGACGACACAGGATCATTCCGAAAACCAAATAGTCTTCGCCATTGTTCCTCATATCATTCGCGCAAGCGATGTTAACGAGATTAACCAACGTGCGATCGACATCGGCACCGCGACCACGATCGAACTCCACCGGGCCCCAAAACCGGCTGTAATTCCGACGTCAGCCCCCCAATCCGGACCGAATGGAACGCCTTCGATTGCGCCCTCCGACCAGAGTACGAATCAGTCTGCAGCACGGCCAACTCCTTCGAGTCAGCCTTCCGCGCAGGGTCCTAACTCCGGCGGGACGCCGAGTTTCCTGTTCGATCCGCCAACGATTCAGACGCAAAAAGGCAGCACGTTCGCGGTAAATCTCCTCATCTCCGGAGCTCAGAATGTCTATTCTGTTCCCGTGCAGTTGAACTACAACCCGAACTTACTGCAACTCGTAAACGTATCGAACGGCAGCTTCCTCTCGCAGGATGGCCAGGTCGTGACCCTGGTCCATCGTGAGGATGAATCTCTCGGCCAATCGCAGATCACCGTCTCTCGCCCGAGCGGGGCCGGCGGCGTGTCTGGCCAGGGGACTGTTGCGACCATAACCTTTATGGCAAAGGCGGCTGGACAGACGCCCCTTTCGATCACGCGGGGCGGAGCTCGTGATCCTGGCCTGCAGCCAATCACGGTCAACGGCGCCCAAGCCTCCGTGACAGTACAGTGATGCCGAGAGTTTGAAGTGGAGCAAAGTGGCGATGCTTTCGAGAGTTCAAAATAAGGTTATGGCTAAGCGCCACAGTGGCTTCACTCTGATCGAGCTGGTTGTGGCTGCGACAATCCTCTCGATCTTGACCTTGATGGCATTGCCGCTCGCCCGCGTGACCATCCAAAGGGAAAAGGAAAAGCGGCTCCGCCAGGTATTGTGGGAGATGCGCGACGCTATCGACCGCTACAAAGATATGGCCGATAAAGGAGCGTTCCAGACCAAGGTCGACTCCCTGAACTATCCGCCCGACCTCGATACTCTCGTTAAAGGGGTGGAAGGCCAGGCAGGCAAGAAATACCGTTTCCTGCGTTCTATCCCCACTGACCCCATGACCAATAGTAAGGAATGGGGCCTCCGGTCGAATCAGGATGATGTCGATTCCGACTCCTGGGGCGGACAAAATGTCTACGACGTTTACACCAAGTCGGAGGGCACTGGCCTGGATGGCACGAAATATAAAGACTGGTAAATGACTCGGGGCAAGAAACAATTCGTAGGACCACGGCTGACAGCGCATCGTGCCCCAAACTGCTCTGGGGCGCGATTGGAGAGAAGCTGTTTCTATCGCGGCTTCACACTGCTTGAACTCATGATCGTCATTAGTGTCATGATGATTCTGATGGCAGTCGCGGTTCCTTTATATCAGCATCACGTCATCCAGGCTCGCGAGGCGGTACTCCATCAGAACCTCGACACATTGAGAAGAGTCCTGGAGCAATACCGATTGGATAAGGGTCAGTCTCCGCAAAGTCTCGACGATCTTGTCACCGCGGGCTATCTACCAAAGCTGCCTGTCGATCCTATGACTGGAAAGCCTGATTGGGTTACGGAGCCAGAGGATTCTACGGAGGCCGTTGACCCGCAGCAGACGGGCGTTGGCAAAGTTCACTCTGCCTCGACGGGAACGGCACTCAGCGGCGAAGAATACAGCAGTTGGTGATGAACATATTTCTGCCTATTCCAGCGAATATCACATTGAGGCACCGTCGGTCCGCAACTGGTAGCTGCTCTTGCGGTTTCACGCTGCTCGAGTTGATGGTAGTGATGGCTATCATCGCCATTCTGCTCGCAATCGTGATTCCTATGTACAGCCGTTCTCTCGTCGCGGCTCGCGAACGAGCGCTGCATGCGGATCTTGACCTTTTGCGGGATGCCATCTGGAAATACACTTTCGACAAGCAAAGAGCTCCGCAATCGCTCGACGACCTTCGGGCGGCCGGCTACATCGTAAAGATTCCTGACGACCCCATGACCCACGAGCCCAACTGGGAAGTGGAAGAGGACGAATACCTGTTGTCCACGGAACAGCAGGACCCCGGCGTCATCGACGTGCACTCGGCATCCAATGCCACCGCCAGCGACGGGACCGCCTACAGTACCTGGTGACGCTGAAATGTGCCCGCCGGCATCGAGGACGGCATCCTTGTGTAATCCCCCTAGCAAAAGATGATTCCCAAGTCTTGGAGAACATGCTTCGCCCGATACAAGCACATAGGTAGCCAATCATGTTTGAGACCACTTTTCAGATCCAGAACCACGAAGGTATAACGGTGCTGCGGCTACATTCTGACGACGGGACGAATAGGCTTACCTCCACCTGCATAGCCGAACTCACGGAGACTTTATGTCAGCTGAGGCACAGCACCGGCGGCCTACTGATTGCAGGCAGCAACAAGTTTTTTTCGACGGGAGCGGAATTAAGTGAAATCGGCGCGCTGACTGCAGCAGCAGCCTATGATTTTGCACAACTGGGTCAGCGCCTGATGACCGCGATTGCAGAGTTCCCTTCTCCAGTGTACGCCGCGATTTCTGGATACTGCATGGGAGGCGGGCTGGACTTAGTGCTCGCTTGTCATCGTCGGATTGCCGCGCCCAATGCGATCTTCGGTCACCGGGGGACCGCCCTGGGACTCATCACCGGATGGGGAGGAACTCAAAGGCTGCCCCGTCTGATCGGCAAAACGCAGGCGCTCGAAATGTTCATTGCCGCCGAGAAGATCAATGCCTCAAAGGCTTTGCACCTCGGTCTAATTGATGCAATTGCGGAGGACCCGGTCGCCGAGGCCAGTCGCCGACTCCAACGATGAAATCAGTGTGTCATCCAGGCTGCGCTCGATTGCGCCGCTCCAGCCTGCTGGTATACCGTAGTCAGTCCGCTCTATGGATATCTGATGGCTAACCGGAACGAAACTCTGGCCGCAAACACGTCCCTAGCGGGCAGCGTCCTCACCACGAGGATTGATCCTACATCGGCTCGCTTTGAAGCCAATATGCGATTTCTGGCGGACCTCATGTCGCACGTCCGCAATGAAGGAGAGAAGATCGCCGAAGGTGGCGGAGCTAAAGCGATTGATGGCCAGCACGCCAAGGGCCGACTGACAGCACGGGAACGCATCAACCTGTTAGCTGATCCGGACACATTTTTTGAACTTGGACTTTTCGCGGCGCATGCCATGTACGAGGAATGGGGCGGCGCTCCATCTGCCGGAGTCATTACCGGTCTGGCACGGATACACACGCGTCTGGTGATGATCATCGCCAACGACGCCACGGTGAAAGCGGGTGCATTCTTCCCGATGACATCGAAGAAAGTCATCCGCGCGCAGAACATAGCGATTGAGAATCATATCCCTACGATTTATCTGGTCGACTCCGCCGGAGTGTTTCTGCCGCTCCAGGAAGATGTGTTTCCCGATACCGACGATTTCGGACGCGTGTTTCGCAACAATGCGGTGATGTCAGCGATGGGAATCCCACAGATTGCAGCCATTATGGGTATGTGTGTTGCCGGCGGCGGCTATCTGCCCGTGATGTGCGATCACGTATTGATGACGGACGGGAGCGGACTATTTCTCGCTGGTCCAGCGCTCGTGCAGGCCGCGATTGGGCAGAAGGTGTCGGCCGAGGAACTGGGAGGCGCAGCGATGCACTCTGCCATCAGTGGGACGGTCGATTTCCGTGAGCCCAATGACGAAGCATGCATCGTGAGGATCCGATCTGTAGTTGAAAAATGGGGCTATCGACGCCTTTCTCCGTGGGATCGCAAGAAACCGATTGAACCAGCATTGGCCCCTGAGGAGATCTACGGAATCTACGATCCCTCGCCAGCGCGACCGTATGATATGAAAGAAATCCTTGCACGAATTCTCGACGGCAGCCGCTTCGATGAGTACAAACCCGAGTACGGCAAAACGCTGCTCTGTGGGTACGGAAGGATCGGCGGCTTCGCGGTGGGCGTCGTGGCCAATCAGAAACTACACGCGCAGCAGACCGATCACGAAGGAAACAAGAGAGTTGAGTTTGGCGGCGTAATCTACACGGAGTCCGCTGAGAAGGCTTCCCGGTTCATCATGGATTGCAATCAGAATCTGATTCCGCTCGTTTTCTTCCATGACGTGAACGGATTCATGGTGGGCCGCGATGCCGAGTGGAGCGGCATCATCAAAGCAGGCGCCAAGATGGTGAATGCAGTGTCCAACTCGGTGGTACCCAAGATCACGGTAATCCTGGGAGGCTCCTTCGGAGCAGGACATTACGCGATGTGCGGCAAGGCGTATGATCCGCGATTCGTTTATGCTTGGCCGACGGCACGTTATGCAGTCATGAGTGGAGACTCAGCAGCAGGTACACTCGTCGAAATCAAGGTGAAACAGCTTGAGCGGGGTGGCAAAAAGCTGAGCGAAGATGAGAAAAAGGAACTTTACGAGTCCGTAAAGCGCACTTACGACGAACAGACCGACCCCCGTTACGGCGCCGCGCGGTTGTGGATTGATCGGATCATCGACCCGATTGAGACTCGCGAAGCTATCACTGAGGCACTGGAAGCTGCGTCCCTCAATCCAGATGTACCCGAGTTCAAAGTGGGAGTGTTGCAAACGTAACTCTACTTCTGTCGGCTGCGGATAAGCGCGGCCTCTCGCGATGGCGGTGATGGCTGATTCTGTCAAACTGATTGAATGCCCGCGCGATGCCTGGCAAGGCTTGCAGGGAATCATTCCGGCGGACTTGAAGGTGAACTATCTGAAAGCCTTGATCCGCGCCGGTTTCAAGCACATTGACGCGGTGTCGTTCGTTTCTTCAAAAGCTGTGCCGCAGATGGCGGACTCGGAAGAGGTGCTGAAAGAACTTGATCCTCCGGATGATTTGGAGATCATCGGGATCGTCGTGAACGAGAAAGGAGCACAACGAGCCATCGAAGCTCGGGCCGTCTCAACCATCGGCTTTCCCTATTCCGTCTCGGAAACATTTCTACGAAAAAACCAGAATCAATCACCCGAGAATGCTCTTGACGAACTGGAAAAGATTCAGAAGAAAGCCGACGCTGCAAGCCTCGATGTGGTGGTTTACATCTCCATGGCTTTTGGAAATCCCTACGGTGACCCGTGGGGCGTCGAGGAAGTCGTTGACGCAGTGGAATTGCTCGAGGCAGAAGACCTGCGCATGATCTCACTCGCCGACACTGTGGGCATCGCAAATCCGCAGCAGATTTCTGAACTTGTGCAGGCGGTTCGGACGAACTACGACTACCTTGAGATTGGGGTACACCTCCACAGCCGGCCGGAGGAGTCCGCGGACAAGATTTTGGCGGCGTACGATGCAGGCTGCCGGCGCTTCGACTCCACGATCGGAGGACTCGGCGGATGCCCGTTCGCGCAAGACGCGTTGGTTGGAAACATTCCGACGGAGAGAGTCATCGAGGCGCTTCGTAGCCGCGGTGCGGACTTGCCGCCGATCAAACCGCTAGATACTCTTCTGAAGGCGGCGGGGGGCATTGCGGCAAAATATTCGGAGTCGCACGCCGCCGACTAGCCGCAGGATTCGTTACATTCAACGGCCAGCAGGTTCGCTAGTTACTTATGAACTACGGCACGATTCAACTCGCGTATGAAGGAGCGGTCGCCACAATCACCCTGAACCGCCCGGAGAAACGAAACGCGATCAGCTTCGATCTGATCGATGACCTGGTACGAGCGCTTGACGAGGTGGCGAACTCCGAGGCAATCGTGTTGATACTGACGGGTGCGGGTAAAGCTTTTTGCTCCGGCATGGATCTGGACAACCTGAAAGCTCTGCTCGGGCGAACCCCGGAGCAGAATCTGCAGGATTCGCAAACCATGGTCCAATTGTTCCGGTCTCTGTACGAGTTTCCCAAAGTCACAATCGCAGCTGTAAACGGACCCGCGATCGCCGGAGGGACTGGCTTGGCTCTGCTCTGCGATTTCACACTCGCGGTTCCTGACGCGAAATTCGGATATACGGAAGTTCGAATCGGTTTTGTTCCGGCGATCGTGTCGACGTTCTTGCTGCGCCAGATAGGCGAAAAACAGGCCCGGGATCTGCTGCTGACAGGAAGAATCTTCGGGGCAGACGAGGCACTGAAGCTGGGCCTGCTTAACCAGATCGTTCCACCCGAGAATTTGATGGCGCGCGCCCGGGAACTGGCCGCGGTTTTGCTGGAAAATAGCGCGTCCTCGCTGCGGGCCACGAAACATCTGCTCACCGATCATGCTCGCATGGAACTCAATGAGCATATCGACACGGGGGTCCGCGAGAATGCGGCGATCCGGCAGACCGCCGACTTCCGTGAGGGGATCTCAGCGTTTCTGGAAAAGCGGAAGCCGGTCTGGACGGGGAAATGAGTTCGAATCATCATCCGGCAGTGAACGAGACGAAGCTGCGTGTGCGATATGCCGAAACGGACCAGATGGGTGTTGTCTATCACTCCAATCATCTGATTTGGTTCGAGGTTGGACGAGTCGAACTCATGCGGCAGATGGGGTTCTCGTATCGCGATATGGAACGCGAGGATGGACTATTTATTGCTGTGGCTGAGGCGAAGTGCCGCTACCGTGCACCTGTCTATTACGACGAGGAAGTTCTGGTGAGGACGTGGCTGAAAGCGGTCCGAGAGTCACTCATTATCTTCAGCTATGAACTGTCGCGTGCCAATACCGGTACACTACTTGCCGAGGGCGAAACCACACACGTCGTCACCAATTCTGAGATGAAAGTTTCGGCTCTGCCCAAAAAGTATCTCAGTGTCTTTCGCACCGCAGCGGGGAAATAGCTAAATCAGTTTCGGGGATCGCTTGAACGCTCTGCACATTACTGGAAACGATCTGAGATTAGAAGACGTGCGAGAAGTCGCCGTCACCCATCAGGCCGTGCTGCTCTCGCCCGACGCGCGTGAAGCCGTGAACCGGGCGCGCACTGTGGTTGACGACATCGTGGCCGGCAACAAAGTGGCCTACGCGATTACCACCGGGGTCGGGAAATTGAGTGACGTTCGAATTCTGGGCGACCAGATTCGCGAGCTGCAGGTGAACCTGGTCAGGTCGCACGCCTTCGGAGTTGGCGACCCTCTTTCCGTCCCGGAAACCCGGGCGATGATGCTGTTGCGCGCGAATTCACTCGCCAAAGGCCACTCCGGCGTTCGCGCCGCCGTGATCGACACTCTGTGTGAGATGCTGAATCGGGGCGTTACGCCGTGGATTCCCTCTCAAGGAAGCGTGGGTGCGAGCGGAGATTTGGCCCCCTTGGCCCATCTGGCGCTCGCTTTGATCGGTGAAGGAGAATGTCACGATGAGAGCTCAGGCCGAATGGCCGCGGCAGAGGCTCTCAGACGCCAGCAGATTAAGCCAATCGAACTGCAAGCCAAAGAGGCCATCTCCCTCATCAACGGAACCCAGGCAATGTTGGCCGTTGGCACGTTGGTTTTGCTGGCCGCAGAAATCCTCGTGGATACCGCTGACGTTCTGGGTGGGCTTTCTTGCGATGCCCTCAAAGGTACTGACACTGCGTTCGATGAGCGGATTCATAAAGCCCGGCCTCATCGTGGGCAAATCAAAACGGCCCAGAACCTGCGCCGCATGCTTGAAGGAAGTCGCATCCGCGAGTCGCACCGTGATTGCGGCCGCGTCCAGGATGCGTATTCTCTTCGCTGCATCCCACAAGTGCATGGAGCCGTCCGCGATACCCTCGCCCACTGCCGATCCGTTTTTGAGATCGAGATTAACGCAGCCGTTGACAATCCACTGGTGTTCCTCACGAATCCCACCAACGCTGAGGGCGACGTGATCTCAGGGGGAAACTTTCACGGAGAACCGCTGGCGTTTGCGCTGGATTTTCTTGCAATTGCTCTGAGTGCACTGGCGGGGATCAGCGAGCGCCGAATCGAAAGGCTGGTGAATCCTGCCCTGAGCGAAGGCCTGCCGCCATTCCTGGCACCCGGGGCGGGTCTTAATTCCGGATTCATGTTGCCACAGGTCACAGCAGCCGCGCTGGTGAGCGAAAACAAGGTGCTGGCGCATCCCGCATCTGTCGACTCGATAACCACATCCGGAAACAAGGAAGACTACGTTTCTATGGGAATGACTGCTGCTCTCAAACTGAGGCGAGTGGTCGAGAATACAACGAGTGTGCTGGCGATCGAGGCAATGGCGGCTGCCCAGGCGCTCGACCTTTTGGCGCCACTGAAGACATCTAAGCGCGGACAGGCAGCGCACGAAGCGATACGCTCAGCATGCCCGCCGATCGATAACGATCGCGTCATGTATACAGATGTTGCGCGAGTCGCCGACGTGATTGCCAGTGGCAGGATTGCTGCCGTACTGCGTTGATTAGCACTAGACAATGAGGACGCTCACTGAGTATCTGAAGTTTCATACGAAGACACACCGCGCGTATGTTCACATTACGCCGCAGGTCGAGCAGATTGTGCACAAAAGCGGTGTGCAGGAAGGCATGGTACTGATATCGGCCATGCACATCACCGCCGGTGTATATGTGAACGACAACGAGAGCGGATTGATCGAAGATATCGACCATTGGTTGGAGCATTTGGCGCCCTTCCGCAAAGACTACAAGCATCACGAAACTGGCGAAGACAATGGCGACTCTCATTTGAAGGCATTACTAATCCATCACGAGGTGATCGTTCCGATCACAGCCGGCAGATTGGATCTGGGGACATGGCAAAGAATCTTCTACGCGGAGTTTGACGGTCAACGCGACAAGAGGGTGATTGTGAAAGTTATGGGGGAGTAACATGTCAGAAGAACTGAACGAGTTAAAGGAACATGCCGAGCATGCCAAGGAGAATCCTGCGCTGGCGCCTGTTTCAGTGACCATGGCCATTCTGGCTGTACTGGTCGCGGTCGTGACGCTGCTCGGGCACCGCGCCCATACCGAAGAGGTTGTTCTGCAGGCAAAGGCTTCCGATCAATGGGCGTACTATCAGGCGAAAAACATTCGGAGACACGAGGACGAGATCGCTGCAGATGTTAGTTCCGTTCAGCCCACCATCGATGCTGCGGCACTTGCCAAAGTAAGAGAAAAGTATTCTGAGGAGGCATCACGGTACAAAGACGAACAAAAGGAAATCGAGGATAAGGCTAGGGAAATGGAAGCGGAGGTCGGGACGGAGCGACATCGCGCAGACCGCTACGATCTTGCCGAGGTCTTCCTGGAAATAGGCCTCGTGATCACATCAATTACTCTGCTTTCGGGACGCAGATTTTTCTGGCTCCTCGGAGTTGTCTTGGGAGTCATCGGAATAATCCTGGCGATAACCGGATTCTTTGTGCACTGAAGGGCCTCCAATCAGCAGGCGTTCTGCGTCTTGAAATCCACTGCAGTCAAATTCTCGCCATCACAAGGCCGCTTCCTCACTACGAACGGCCCAATTGCGAGCACATCCATGCGAGTGCGCTGAAAGCAATCGATCGCCTCTTCCGGAGTGCAAACAATCGGCTCGTTTTCATTGAAGCTGGTATTCAGGATCACAGGGATGCCTGTCTTGCGGTGAAATGCTGAGATCAGGTCATAATAGAGAGGGTTTTCTTCGCGAGTCACAGTCTGCAGGCGGCCCGTATCGTCCACGTGGTTGACCGCGCAGAGGACTTTCCGCTTTTCGGGACGGATCTTGTAAACATGCAGCATGAAGGGCGACGGGTGATCGTGCTCAAAGTATTCATGTTGGTAGTCAGCCAGGATCGACGGCGCAAAGGGCCGGAACCACTCCCGGTGCTTGATACGAGCGTTCAGAACGTCTTTCATGTTGGGCAGTCCAGGATGTGCAATGATTGAACGGTTCCCCAGTGCACGCGGGCCCCATTCCATCCGGCCCTGAAACCAGCCAACGACCTTGCCCGCCGCCACCTGCTCTGCAACAGACTCCAGTAGGTCCACACGATCGAGCTTTCGGTATTCGAGGCTGGCGCTTTGTAGCGCGGACTGAATTCGTGAATCAGAAAATTCGGGTCCAAGATAAGCATTCTTCAGTTCGTGCTGACGGGACTGCTTGAGCGTCGAATGATACGTGTGCAGTGCAGCACCGATGGCGAGCCCTTCATCGCCAGCAGCAGGCTGGATGTAGGTGTGGCGAAAAGGAGTTGTGTCGAACAACTTGCCGTTCGCAACACTATTCAGGGCGCATCCTCCAGCCATCACCAAATCGTCAAGTGGCACCTGTTTGTGGAGGCGATTGAGAAGATGAAAGAAGATCTGCTCGAAGCGATGCTGCATGGCATATGCGAGGTCCATGTCGCGCTGCGTAATTTCTGAATATGGCTTACGAGGCTCTCCAAAAAGCTTCCCCATCCGACCAGAGAAATGTCGAGCCAGCCGGACAGTGCCATCCGGCAAGACTTGCATCCCTTGGTTGCTACCGAGCGGCTTGAAGTAACTGAGGTCAAGCTGAAATCCATCGTTCCAGGCAGCCAAGATCTTTTCAATCTCGCCGCAGTACGTGTTCTTCCCATAGGGGGCCAGTCCCATGACCTTGCCTTCATCGCCGTACTTTGTGTACCCGATGAATTCGCAGATCATCGTGTAAAAGCTTCCAAGAGAGTGCGGAAGAAATACTCGATCGAGGACTTGTATTTCGTTGCCTTCGCAGCGAGCGATCATCGTTGAGACAAAGTCACCGGAACCGTCGTAACTGAAGCCTGCTGCTTTTTCCCACGGCGAGCAATAGTATGCGCTAGCAATGTGTGCAATGTGATGCTCGAGATGATGTTCCTGAAAGCGCAACGTGCTGGAGCCGACGTTGATGGCCTTCGCTATGAGCGAGCGGACATCGCGCATGGCTTCCTTGCGCCGGCGCAGGCGGATGAAGTTCAGAATCTTCGCGGGATTCGCCAGCGCATATTGCACTTTCTTGACAAGATTGGCATCACTGTCCTGTCCAACGGCCACATGCTCCACATCGGAGATCTTCGCGCCGACTGCATCGAGGCATGCTCTGACTGCTAGAGCAGGAAACCCGCCAAAATGCTTGTGGCGGTTGAGTCGCTCCTCGGCGATGGCAAATTTCACTTCTCCATCCGCCACGATCGCAGCTGAAGCGTCAGCATGGAACATATTGAGGCCCAGAATGAGCATGAACTAGCGTAATCTCCTGTTGGGTTACATGAGACGTGGGATCAGCTTGTTGGACTAGCATTCAGTTCCGAAGTTCGCAATAACTCGAGGAATCCGGCGGTATCCACATCGATCTGCCGCCCATTTGCCAACGATTCATCAATCCGCAACGTCGCCAGAGTGGAACATATGATGTCCTCAAAAGGAATGGGCGGATCGGTGCCCTTCTGCAAGAACCGGCAGAATTCCACCCACTCGGCGCGATGCCCCTTATCCTGACGCCAGCGCGAATGAATGATTTCCTTGCGTCCATTGCGTATCAATTCCAGACGACGAAAATCGTCGAGCACCGCCGTGCTGCCACCACCAAAGATCTCAATGCGCTCCTTCGAAAACGAACGGTCGCCATTCGAAAGATAGCTGATGGTTCCTTCAGAACCATTTGCAAAACGTAACGAGATCAGCACATTATCAGCACTGTATCGAGGAGAGCTTCCTACTGGCCTGGCTGCAACTTCGACAATCGAGGAGCCGGCCAGGAACATCAACAAATCGACAAAATGACATGCCTCACCCAGAATGCGGCCTCCCCCCTGCTCTCGGTCATTCAACCAATGATCGAGAGGAAGATATCCCGCATTGACTCGATAGTGAAGTGCGAGGGGCTCCGAAATTGATTCCAAAAACTTCCTCAATCGCTGAACCATGGGGGCGAATCGGCGATTGAAGCCCACCATCATAGCGGGGCGTTCCGAACTCGAATGCCCGAGATAACCGCGACAAATCTCCTTCAACTCGTCTTCCGACAGACAGAGCGGCTTCTCGCAGAATACGCTCTTCCCTGCCCTCAAGGCCGCCAGGACTTGTCTGGCATGCAAGTGATGCCGGGTCGCGATGACCAAAGCGTTGATCTCGGGACTTCGAATCACTTCCGATTCGTCAGTCGTGGAACTCCGGAACCCGAACTTTGTGGCCGCGTGCTTAGCATGCGATCCAGTAGCGGCACACACTGATACAAGTAATGTACTCGATGATGATTTCATCGCCGGAATCAAAGTGGAGGACGCGAATCCGCCGGCCCCAAGCAAACCTACACTCACATTGGCCACTTGTAAGTTCGAGAGAGAGGTTGCCGCCGAAAACGTCATGCTGCGCGACTTGCCTCCGCTCCCAGGGTATTGGATAACGACTCCGAGAAACGGCTCACGGCCTTTGCCGCTGATAAGATCGTATGCTCCTGAAGCGTCCTCTATCGGAAAACGGTGCGTGATCAGCGAACTCAGGTTGATTCCACCCACCGCGAGTAACCGGATGAACGCCTCCATGTTGCGGTGTTCGGTCCAACGCACGTATCCGATCGGGTAATCCCGGCCTTTTTGCTCGTAGGCCGCATCGTAACGGCCGGGACCGTAAGAACGCGAAACCCGGAAATCGATCTCCTTTTCGTAGTAGGCCTTGCGTTCGATGTCCATCCCCACTGTTCCAACTGCTACAACGATGGCGCGGTCCCGGGCGACAACTCCGGCAAGATTCACAGGATCGCTGCTCGATGTTTCAGCTGCAATCAGAACTGAGTCCACGCCCACACCGTGAGAGATATCCATGCACACCTCTCGAAAGACATCGGCCGACGAGGCAATGGCCTCGGCACCCATTTGTCGCGCGAGGTCCGCACGCGACGGATCGATATCCATTCCCACGACGCGACATCCAGCAGCCCTGAGCAACTGCAGCGTAAGCTGTCCCAAAAGACCGAGACCAACCACGGCCACCAGATCTCCAAGTTTCGCTTCCGCCGTGCGAATTCCGTGGAGAGCAACAGCACCAAGGGTGGCAAACGCAGCTTCCTCGAGAGGAACCTCTTCACCAGTGCTCCGTACCGGAATGCGGGCAACAAGCAACCGTGGGATGGAGGCAAATTCGGCATGCACCGCGAAGCCTGCTCCCGCACAAGCCACACGATCCCCCGGCTGAATGTCGGTCACGCCCTCGCCCACCCTTATGACGATCCCGGCGCTGCTGTAACCAGGGTTCTGTGGCTGGTCCAGACGGTTACGGACGGCCTGAATCGCAGAGATAAGCCCATCGCGATGCACTTTGCTAATCACGTCACGGACGAGGTCCGGGCGAGATTTTGCCTTTTGCAGCAAATTCTTACGAGCGAATTCCGAAGATGCGCGCTCGGTCCCGGCCGACACCACGGAAGCCGCAACCCGGACCAGCACGCAGCCCGGCAACACTTGAGGCGCTGGGACTTCCTCTACGCGGATGGTTCCGGTGCGCGCGTCCTGGAGAATTTGTTTCATCAGCAACTTTGGAATGAATGCTCTGTCTTCAAATCCCGAGATAAGCGCGACAGGACTGCTCGGAACTTTCCGTTCGTCTCACGTTCAATCTCACTCACGTATTCGAACCGGACTCTAAGCGTAGGGCTGATCCATCGGCCTACTTCGCATGCAATCTCAGATTCGTCATCCACCTTAAATCCGGGCCGGCGCACAATACGGAGCACAACTTCCCCCAGTCTCTCCTGGACAACCTGAACTTCCTCCACATTCATTGCGTCTTTAAAGACATAGTCAAAGCGCATGATGTGGAGACCTTCGGGCGTAATGACATAGTCGTCCTTGCGCCCCTCAATGCGGATCCATACCCGGGACTTACGCCCGCAACGACAGGCCTCGCCCTTTTCCGAAGGCTCTCCCGCATCACCCACTTCATACCGAATGAACGGGAAAGCATCACACGCTAAGCCGGTGCACACAATGGAGCGCGCCGGATTGCCGGCCTGCAACTCGACTGGTTCCAAAACTCCGAACTCAGAATCTTCATGGTAAACGAACTCTTGACACTGCGACGCATTCCCGCATCCTTCGGAGCACCCATACTGATCAGTCAGAACGGCGCCGGTAAACTCCTGAATATCGCGCCGCTGGAAATCAAGCATATTCTCGGCACCGGTAAACACTGCACGCGGAGGTGAATTCAGTCGGAACCCCGCTGCCCGTGCGTGGAGAGCGAGCATGTGGATGATCGATGGATAGCCAGAATAAAAGTCGAATTGATGCGAATTTAGGAATTGAATGATGTGGGGAATCCTCTCAGCGCTCAGATGATGCATGGTCAGCAGCGCCTGATGCATGGGCCGGTTCCAGCGCCAAAACGGCGGCGTCCTCTGATCGAGCGGGACCACTCGCTTGCCGGTAAAGTTCGCGTGCCAGGCACCTGGCTGCACGCCAAAGCGCGCGCGATGACGCCACCAGACTGCCCACTGAAAGGCAATCGCGGCTTTCGTCGTGTAGAAGTGAAGGGCCTTGCCTGTCGTTCCGCTGGTGTGGCGAAACACCAATGCGTGCCTGTTGGCTGTTTCCGAAATCAACCGGTCGAGATTCTGGCGCACATCCTCTTTGGTAAGGATGGGTAGCTTTGGCAAGTCCTCACGCGATTTGATGTCGGCCGGAGTTAGCTTGAGACTCTTCCATCGCTCCCGATAGTAGGGCACATTTTCATAAGCATGGCGGACCAGGCCGCATAGTTTTTCGTTCTGGTAAGCCTCGATTTCTGACGCACTCCACTTTTCGGTCTCGAGCAAATCTTGCAGGTATCGTTCGAATTCAACTCCCGAGCGAACACGCGCTTCCTTCTGTCCGTAATACCAACATGCCGCGTTCTGCAGGAAAACCGGCAATCGCGGATAGACGTGCTCGATGAGAACGGATTCGCTCATGCTCGGCGGGCTACCTCAAGGAACTCGTTTCCAGAAAGTTGGGGAGCGACGGATCGTTCAATGTGTTGTTTCCAACCGAAATGTGGCTCAAAATCGAGACTGTCTGAGGCTGTAATGTCCATCAGTCGTCGATTCCAGGGATCGCGGTTGCTTCTAACGACAATTTCGCGCCAGCCATGGTCTGCCAGTGGAAACTCCCTGCACTGAAATGCGCGCGCTACGACCGGAATCTTGTCTGGATCGAATCCCATCAGATACGCGCAGACCGCGTCGACGCTCGGCGGATGAACGCCAAACAATAACGTACCCGCCGGTACGGGATCCGGATTCAAGGGACCTCGTCCCTGACCTGCCAGAATTCCGTCAACGAGAACAAAATGACGCTTGCGATTCTGGGGCAACGGGGCTCGTAAAGTCCCATCGGCATTACCGTAGAGCACAATCTTGTTGAGGTCGAGGCACATTCGCCAGATTGTGTCGTTCCCGTACCAGTTTCCACTGCGGATTACCATTTCCGTGTCCCCGAACACCGGCTTTCCCACGTTTCGGACAATGCGGTGAACCCACGGACCTATAACCGGCACCCGATGCGCGAAACTGCGAACAGCGGCTGCGAGTTTCCGCTCGGCCTGGTGCTTTAAGTCTGGATTAGGGTGCTCGTCTCCCCCGCGAGAAGGAATGCCTTCGGTATGGTGGGGCAGCCAATTCTTGTCGGCATTTACGCCCACAAGATTCTTAAGACTCGCGGTTATGCCTGCTTTTTTGTGCGTCTTCCACTTGGGGAGACTAAAGACCACGTCACATCGGATGGCACACCCTGCGATCAGATACTCGTGACGACCTCCGCTATGATGTCGGTTCACTACGCCGGCGTCATAGTCCGCACCGTAATAACTCCCAGCTCCCGGATGTCCTTCGAATTCGCTGTCGTTTCCGAGATCGAAGGCCACCGATCCATACGGATTCGGCGGAAGTTTGCGGCGCTCGACAATTACGTCGCTGCGCGCCGTCCACTCTTCCTGGCGCAGGTCGAAAAGCTCAAATCGCAGACCGCGGCGATCATAAAAATCTCGAGTTGCATCGAGACCGAGAAGACGCACCATCTCCTTGAACGACGCATCCGCTTGTGGCGCGTCAGCGACTATGATTTTGCCGGCTGGTCCTATGGCCTTCCAAACGTAATCCGAGACGGCACGAATCACACTGCCATGTGTAATCACGTACTTCCAACCCTGAGGGTCCCGCGGATGCCGCTCGTGCACCATGTTTGGTTTCAGTAAGACGGTCTCGCCCTCGTGAATCAGATCCCCGAGTGGATTCCATGCGGACGTACCGAAGCGGCTGGCGTCGAGCTCCGCAAGCTGAAAACAGCCTCGCACAGCGTCGTATGCGGAATTAGAGCACGAGCTACTATCGCCGAGGCCGTACTCGGGATAGGACAAGAACGGGCTGAACGGAGGCCGGGCGGAGTATTCCACTGCATCGCCTCGCCAGACCGCAACCTCATTTTCCAGCAGGGGAGTCATCCCTGATTTGTCCTCGTTTGGGTCCTGGCTCGCCGTATCTCGTAGATTTTAGCCTTGACGTGAAACACTTGCACGGCCTGAAGACCGCAGTAAATCAACCCCGGAATCCCGTCGAGAAATCCCCGGTTGAGCAAGTACTTAAATAGAAAGAACCAGAGCGGTGCTCCGGGAAGACCAAGAAACTTTGTTTTCAGCCATCGCCGACGTTGCGCCTGCGTTCCGAAAAATGCGGGCGTTAGGTCCCTGGCGTCTCCTTCAACCCAGACTTTCGCTTCCCAATTCGAGTACTCATCATGTTTTCGGATGTAGCGGGAGAGCGATTCGACGTTGTGATGCTGCAACGGATTCTTTAGCCGTGCGGTTGCGCCTTCTACAACCACGTGCTCGTGGATCTCCATGTCTGCCATGGACGGATCTTGGTCTCTCAACCGGCACTCATATCTACCTTTTCCTCTGCGGAACAAGGCTAACTTCCGGAACCCTGCATCCCCGTGGCGCAGCAGCCGACCCAGGAAATACATCCTCAATGAAATGTAATAGCCGTTAATATCGGGGTTCTGGATGGCCTGACGAATCTCCTCAGCAAGCTCTGCGGTCAACGCTTCGTCGGCGTCCACCAGAAGAACCCAATCAAAGGCAAGAGGCAGATTCTCAATCGCCCATTGCCGTTTCTTCGGCCAGCCGCCGCGGTACTGAAACTGAACAACATTGGCGCCATAAGACCGGGCGATCTCCGGAGTTGCATCCGTGCTCGCGGAATCGATCACATAGACTTCGCCCGCTTCGCGCAGAGCGTCTAGACAACGCGGAAGATTTTTCTCCTCATTTCGTGTCGCCACAATGACACTGACCGGTAGTTTCAAACTGGCGTGAACGGAAGTCGAATTGGTAAGTTCCTCAACCTTGGGCATGGGACCAACTAGCTAAGGTGTCTTTCGCACCATCGCTGCAGGACGTACAGGGACCACGGCCGAGACCAGGACACCCTTCGACGAAGAAAGGCCTGCCATACGTTCTGCACCGCATCTCCTCGAAGGACACCACCGAGCGGGCCTTTCTCGATTCGTGACGAGCGCAATACCGGCTCAATTTCCGATTTCAGTTCTTGTCGCATCCAGTGTTCAAACGGAAGAGTAAATCCACGTTTTGGGCGATCGACTATATCCTTGGGCAGCGGCCGGCGGAGAGACTCAACCAGCAGCTTTTTTGGCGTTCCGTTCAGCTTCCACTTCCCCGGAAGAGCCATGACGTTTTGTGCCAATTGATGGTCGATGAGGGGAACGCGCAGTTCCAGCCCCTGCGACATGCTCATAAAATCGGAATCGCGCAACAGTGTATTGAGCATATAACAGCGCGACTCGAGATAGGAAACACGATTAATAGGGTCCAGGGGACGTGAGCTCTCCAGAATCTCCTGCACAGGAGCCATGGCCGTCTGCAGGACCGAATCGTCGTGGACCAACGCCAGAACTCTCTGCTGTTCAGGGGTGAACAGCATGCGCGAGACGAAGTAAGGATGAATTCCTTTGCTGCCGTCAGACATTAGCAAGGCGAGTTTGCGGTTCCGATCAGTTTCGGGTGCAAGCGCAGAAAAAGTGGATGCGATTGCGGCACGTCCAGACTCGGGAACCCACCCCCATTTGCGGGCGGTGCTTTCGAATCGAGGAACCGTGCGGAAGGATGCATATCCAGCGAAAACCTCGTCGCCCCCGAGCCCCGAGAGCGCAACTTTTACTCCAGCCTTCCTGGTTTCGCGGGACACGAAATAGGTATTGATGCCGTCCATGGTCGGCAAGTCCATTGCAGCAAGCGCGTCCGGGATTGCCGCCAGGACATCCGACTGGGAAACCTCAATTTCGTGATGGTCCGTGTGGAATGCTTGCGCCACCGCGCGGGAGTGCTGCGCCTCAGAAAACTCTGATTCCTTGAATACGATTGAAAAAGTGCTGGGCGTCACTCCTTCTCCACTTATGATGCTCACCAGAGCGCTCGAGTCAATGCCCCCGGAAAGGAAGACTCCCACAGGCACATCGCTGACCAACTGCATGCTGACGGCTTCTTCGAGAAGCTCCCGCAGTTGAGCAGCTACAACGGTCTTGTCCTTGGCAGCTAGTATGGCTGGCAGGTCGGACGAAGGAGCCTCAATCAGATCCCAATAGCGCGACTGCACAACCGCCCCGTTGTTCCAGGTGAGGCAGTGCCCCGCCGGAAGTGCCTGAACGTCTTCCACCAAAGTCAGCGGGTCGTATGCCGAGCCGAATGTGAGAAAGTTTGTGAGACCAGCAGCGTGCAGTCGGCCAGGCATAAGTCCCGTCCCCAGCAGACTACGCACCTCCGAAGCGAAGCAGAAGTATCGCCCACTTTGGGCGTAATAAAGGGGCTTGATTCCCATGGGATCGCGAGCCAGGAACAGATGGTGCCTCGTCGCGTCCCACAGTGCAAAAGCGAACATACCTCGGAATCTCGGAAGGCAAGCCTCGCCCCACTGAACGTAAGCCTTTAGGAGAACTTCCGTATCGCAGTGCGTGACAAAGCGGACGCCGTCTTCCTCGAGTTCACCGCGGACTTGTCGAAAATTGTAGATTTCTCCGTTGTAGACGATCCAGTTTCCGGTCGCGGCGTCCTGCATGGGCTGATGACCAAGGGAGGACAGGTCAAGAATCGCAAGCCTGCGGTTTCCGAGCCCAATCTGATTCGCGCCATCGCGCAGAAAGATTGTGCCTGAATCGTCCGGGCCGCGATGCGCCAGCGATTGTGTGCCACGCGCCAGTAGGCCTTCTGGAATTTCAGCTTTTTCAGCTGCAATACCGAAAATGCCACACATTCAGAAGAGAGGCCGTTCAAAATTTGCGTATGTAATCATTTCGCCCGAACCATCGAATTCCTAATCTTGCCAACGAGTCCCGCCATGGTTGGGAATTTCTCGCGAGCCCAGAGCTTCAATACTCTTTCCGGACTCAACTGATGTTGGAGACTTCGTTCTGTATACCGCCCGGTGAGATCGACGAACTTGAACACCGCTGTCGTGCTCTTTTCTATGCAGAATTGGCAGTTTGGCAAGGCATAGATCGTTGCCCCTGCTGCTTCCGCAAAATATACAGCGAACGGATATACCAAGGTCGGTTCGTATCTACTGCTGTGCTGCCAGATGGTGGGCGTGAAATCATCGCCCCCGATGAACCCGCCCGCGCTCACTTTGGCGTACACGCGAATTAAATCAATAGTAATCCCTTTCAGGGTGTGATCTCCGTCCACATACGCAAAGTCCAAACTCGCGTCTGGAATCTCATCAATCACTTCCGTCGTCATGCCACGCAAGACCACGCGACGATCCGCTGCAAAGTCAGTCTTTCTCTTTGCGGATTCGTAAAGCCGGTTGAAAACATCATCCTCTTGATTTGCCGGTTTGTTCCAATTGGGGAGGTGCCTCCAGGGGTCGAGCATGTAGTAAGTCTCGATGCCAGGACACCTCCGCAAAACTACGGACGCAAAATCACCTTCGAAAACACCCACCTCCACCATCTTTCCGATGCCCGCGCGGCGGATGAATTCAACCCAAAACTCAACCCGCGACGACTTCGAACTGCACTCGCGCAGCAGCTCCTCCGTCGACAACTCCTGCCATTTCAGATCGATGCTCATCGCTATTCCTGGTCGGACGATTATCTCTGAATTATAGGAACGGTACAATCAACCTCAGCCCACCGATTCAAGTCGCATCTGGTTGTAGGGCCCATGTATTTGCTTGACGCCCGCCTTAGCTTGATCTAGTCTCTCGCCGATTGTCAGGAGCGGTCATGCGCGCCCTGCAAACATGCCATCAGCAGTCCCCACTTTCTTCCACGGGAAATTCCTGCTTTCGCCCAGCCGCGGATCTGCGCCTATGGTTCCTAGTCACGCTGTGCGTCTGTCAAACACAGGCGCAAGATGCAGGCAGCGCCGCAACCGAGTTCTATGGTAAAGGTACAGCTGTCACAATAGTGGTGCACGATGCCTCTGGCAATCCGATCCGTGCCGGTGCCATGGTCAAATTGTTTCGAGCTGGCACCATTCCTGCCGGACAGGCTGAAACTGAACGCGGACGTGCCGAACTGGTGGTTAACGACCTCGGCGACTTTACGGCCGTAGTAGCGGCGGCGGGGTATGCCAGCGTGCAAAAGGACTTCTCAGTCGGCACGGCTGGCAAGACGCAAGTCGACGTGTACTTGAGCGCGTTGTCAGTGAACTCGAATGGGGCGCCGGGCCGTCCCATACTCGCACCGAAGGCGAAGAAAGCTGTTGACGAGGGCCTCCAGGCCCTGAGTAAGGACAACCTCGGCGAAGCGCAAAAACAAGCCAGCAAAGCCATCAGCCTCGCTCCCGGCCACCCCGACGTCCTCTACCTGCAGGGCGTTGTCTTTCTGAAGCAGCGCGATTGGGCCAAGGCACGGGAGGTTTTGGAAAAGGCCACGCAGGTGGATCCAACTCATGCGAACGCCTTGGCTGCCCTGGGCATGGCGCTGTGCGATGAAGGAAAGTACGAAACTGCCATCGGCCCTCTCGAGAAAGCGCTGCAGTTCAATCGGGATCTCTCCTGGGATGCGCGCTGGACCCTCGCCGAGGCTTACTACCGGCAAGCTCGGTACGACCAGGCACTTGAAATGTCCCAAACCGCGCTGGTGTCATCCCATGGCAAAGCCCCGGAAATCCAACTCCTTGTCGCGCAATCCCTTTCAGCCGTAGGCCGTTACGAAGATGCAGCGCAAACATTGCGCGAGTTTCTTCGCGATCACTCCGATCGTCGCGACGCCGCGACCGCCCGCCGCTGGCTCGATGGACTGGCCGCAAACGGCAAAATCAGCGCGCGCTGACCCGTATTGCCGGGCGACTGTCCCCTGCCCAGTTTCCACCACTGCCATGATCGTCGTTGGGCATCCTGAATCGACACATTGTGTCATTTTGGAGATTACCGCTGAGTACGAAGGGCACCCCTCCGCTCGCTGGGCCCTACAGGGCTCCCCGCAACTTCCGATATCCACAAGGGTTATTAGAACTAGGGCAATCTGGGGAACGTATCCCAAAGTGTAGGGAAATTACGGCATGCCAATTGCATGCAACTTCAACAGATGCCGATGAGTCTAATGCGGTAACGGTCGGAGTCGGAGGTGATGACGGCCATGACGAACTATAAGACGGTGAACAACGACAAAGACAGATTCACGATGACGGAGCTATCCGCGCTCCGGAACGATCTACTCCAGGGTGGTATGCTCGATTCCTACGAGGCCGCCGAACTCCTGCGAGTATTTCTGATGGGCCGCGGATATGGCGTTTCGCCCGCGGCAGCGCTCGACGCCGCAGGCCGCGTTGAAATGGCCGGTTGTGCCCTGCCGGTTCTCCAGCATGAACTGGAGAACTTGGCCATGGTGATGTAAAGCAGTTTGAGTGTTTTCAGCAAGAGATCACAGCGGGGAATTTTGAGCCGAAGGACATGAAGTCTGGTGCTGAATCGCTGTGCTATTTCACTCGGGCAGCCTGAGCGGTAAGACGCGGTGACGTTTCTCGACATTCTGGCTAGCCGATCGAAACAAGACCGACGAACCAGTTCCACAACAGGAAAGCCGGGCCAACCAGCCCGGTTTTCTGCTTTGGGGTCAATCCAGACCTCGACTTCGGTAATGTCGTTACCTATGCCTTCGCAGAAGAGCAAGTGATCCTGCGGAAGGCGCTACAACCCTGGCTCGGTTCAGGCAGCAGCAACCGATTTCCCAAACAATTGTTTCCGAGCCGCATCGCAGATCGCGATCACTGCTGGATGCTTCAGCCTTCTCTCCACCGAGATTGCGTAAAACTGGTTCCGCACGTCGTCCGTGTGGCCAATCGGCTGAAGGCTGTCTTGCCGGAGAACCTGATCGGTAAGCACCGACGGGATAGGAAATACACCTCTGCCCGCCTGTCCGAAGGCTCGCAGCAGTGCGTAGTCTTGAAACTCTCCGGCGACCACGGGGCGAATTCCGTTTGATTCGAACCAGAAATCCAGGCTCCTTCGAATCGCCGCGTTTTCGCCCGGCAGCAGCATGGGAACCTGATGCAGCGACTGCGGAAAGTCCTTTTTCAAAGTCCGGGCCAATTTCGAAGTGGCGGCGAACATGGTGCCACACTCGCCCAAAAGGTGGTTGTACGCTCGGATCTTGACGCCAGGGTTGAGGGGTACATCCGATAACACGACGTCCAGTTCGTGGATTGCGAGTTGCGACAACAGCTGATCCGAATTCCCCTCCCGGCAAATGATGCGAATCGGTTCGCGCAAGCGAAAGGCAGGATCGATCAGCCACTGCGCGATCATTTTCGGCAGTACGTCAACTACCCCTATGACGAGTCGCAAAGGACGGCCGGTGGGTCTCTCCTTAATCGTACTCATCAATTCCTGACCGAGCGAGAAGATTTCTTCCGCGTAGCCGAAGGCGATGCGCCCAATCTCGGTCAAGACCAGGTTGCGTCCAGACCTAGCAAACAGCTTTTCTCCAAGGTGGTCCTCGAGGTCACGCAGTTGGGAACTGATTGCCGGGGAAGACACGTGCAGTTCCCGGCTGGCTTTGGTGATGCTGCCCGTACGCCCCACAGCATATAAATAGCGCAGATGATGGTAATTCAACCATTCCATGTCAGAAACCCTGAATTAATAAACATTTAAGTCTTGCAACCCAATTATAAGGACAAATCTCTCGGTGGAGGAGTCATCACGAGAATCCAAAATATTGGGCGAAGCTTGTTTGAGCTCGAAGACTAATAGATTCTGCCATTTGTTTGATAGACAAAAGTTAATTACTCGCTCTGTATTTTGTACTTTTGTTAACTTCCATCTCCGCATCTCACACTACAACTGCGCTGGAGATGCCTGAAAACAGCACCGTTGTACAACCGTTACAACTGAGGAGGAAGTGATTCTTATGAGCAGATTTTCAATCATGTCTTCTACTATGGCCGCTTTTGTCGTTGTCGCTCTGGCGGGCTCGGCCTCAGCCGCCGAGTTGGCAACGCAAGGCCATACCCGAGTGGCGAAGGAATTGGTAGAGCTCAAGCGCGCCGCATTTCAAGCGCGCGATCAGGCTGACATTCTCAATTCCTTTACGCCTAACAAGCAACTGAGCTGGCAAAGCCACGCCGCCAGGCTGAGCGTACTTAGGGACCACGTGAATGAAATGGGTCGGTCCCTTGCGGAGTTGGAGGCCATGAAGCCAATGGCTAATCAGACTCAGACCCTGGCCGTCGAAAACGCTCGGCCTCATCTCGTGTCGGTCGCCAGCAATCTGACCGACGCCATCGACTTGGTGAATGAGAACCGACGGAACGTCTACTGGAGTGACTATGGCAAGGCAGTCCGCGACGTTTACTCTCACGCCGACGCTTTGCACACTAAACTCGACACCATTCTTAAGTACGAGAAAGGCAAAGCACGCATGGACAACCTAGAACTTCAGACGAGTCTGGCAGGACAAAGCTAAACGGAAGGCTGTAACCGGGCTGCTCGGTTAAAGAAGTGTGGCGAACTCGGCTGATTCCGAATTTGGATTCAGCCGACGCCGAGCCCCGCGCGGCTCAACTCCCCCAACTGTTAAAGGAAACTTAATGGTTTCATCACACTTATCTAGGGATCTCGAGGCTCCTCTTCGCCGTCTTATCAAACAAGATGAAATTCCCTGTCCTCATACTCGGCTCGATCCTGTTACTGCTCGGCGCGATCGGCCTGGTGTTGCCACTTCTGCCTGGGATACCGCTGCTAATCGCAGGATTGGTCATTCTGTCTCGCGAGTACAACTGGGCGCGCCGTCTGATAGCCCGCGGACGGCGGAGGCTGCCTGCGGCTTTAGCAAAGAGCCGGCAAGCCTGGCGGAACGTGCGCACAGAGTGTTCCCTGCGTTCTCCTCATCGGCCACAAGGCTGTGCCCGTTTCCGTTCTACCCAGAACCAATAAGACTTAGTACCTTTCAGGCAGCGTGATGACTTCAATTGCGAATACATCTCTCTGGCTGCTGTTTGGACTTGCGACTTTAGGCCTGCTGGCGCTTGACCTGTTCCTGTTTCATCGTAAAGCACACGTAGTCTGCATGCGCGAGGCACTCACCTGGAGTTGCGTCTGGATCGCCATCGCTCTTGTCTTCGACGCCGTAATCTATTGGCAGTTCGGATCGGAGCGGGGACTCGAATTTCTGACCGGCTACATGGTGGAGAAAGTACTTGCTGTCGACAACCTGTTCGTTTTTGCTGTGGTCTTTTCATACTTCAGAATCCCCCTCGTTCAACAGCACAGGGTGTTGTTTTGGGGCGTGATCGGTGCTGTCCTCCTCCGAGCCTTGTTCATTTCGGTGGGTGGGTCCCTGCTGAACAGTTTCCATTGGGTCGCGTACCTGTTTGGGGCGCTACTTGTGCTCACTGGAATCAAGCTTCTGCGCCGCGCAGAAGTTCGGCCTGAAAGTAATCCCGTGTTCCGCATGCTGCGTCGGATTATTCCGGCCACGCCCACGGAACATGGGGCGTTTGTTGTCCGCCGTGATGGCCGGCTGCTGGCAACTCCACTGCTTCTGTCCCTGGTACTGGTCTAGATCAGCGATGTCGTATTCGCGCTGGATTCGATTCCAGCTGTCTTTGCAATCACTTCCGATCAGTTTATTGTGTTCACATCGAATATCTTCGCCGTTCTTGGCATGCGTGCGCTTTATTCGCTGCTGGCCGACTTTCTGGTTCGTCTCAAGCTTTTGCATATCGGCCTTGCTGTCGTACTGGTTTCCGTGGGTGCGAAGATGTTGTTGTCCCCCCTTATCAAGATTCCGGTCATTGCGTCCTTGGCAGTCGTGGTTGGAGTTATTGGTGGTTCCGCGTTCCTGTCTCTCCTTGCTCCCTCCCCCCACTGGGGCACGAGCGATGGTTTGGCGAGTAAACCACAACGACACCCGCCCCTTCTTATGTCCCAGGGAAGACCTCCCATCGCGGGATCGCGTGGACAGGTTGCAGATCGCTTCGGAAGAGCTGGATGATTTGCCACTTCGCTGTCCGAAGGGCGAGATAGTTTTGCTCTACCTAAGAAAATATCTATGATTTCGTTAAGGTTTTATATGCGACATTGAGATCGATCCCACGTCAAAATTCCCAAGGGTCGAGATCATTTGGGAATTGCTGTTAGTAATCATCGCCAACGGAATGGGGACATGGCAGATTTTTTCCACAAGCGAAGTAAGCCTGCACTGCTGGCGTTGGGTCTTTTCGCCATGGCGTTGGTCGGCTTGGGAGACTCTTTGGCAACCACCCAACTGCTGGAGTTCTCGGTCTTCTTCCTCTTGCCGGTTGCGTTCTTTACTTGGTTCGTCAGCCGCCGCGCAGGACTGCTGGCCTCTCTGGGCTCGGGCGTCATCATTGCTGGCGTGAATAGCAGCTCGCCCACGTATGTTTTGCATGGCCAGATTGCTTACTGGAATGCAGTGGTCTGGACCGTATTTTTTGTCCTGATCACGTTCATCATCGCGGACATGAAAGGTCTCCACATCCGCGAACGGGAGCTGGCACGTATAGACAGCCTAACCCGCGCTGCCACTCGTGCCGCGTTCTTCGAGTTCGCAGCTGACGAAATCAATCGTGCCCGCCGTTCGAGTCAACCGATGACCTTGGCGTACTTGGATCTCGACCGTTTCAAGGAGATTAACGACCGCAATGGCCATGCGACCGGCGACAGCGTTTTAGCGGCGGTTGCCAGAGGAATTCAGAATCATATTCGGCGCACCGACATGGTGGCGCGGCTTGGAGGAGACGAGTTTGCCCTGTTCTTGCCCAACACCTGCAAAGAAGCCGCGACCAAGCTGTTAGGAAAAGTCCTCGAGGCCCTGGCCAACACAATGCGCCACCAAGGTTGGCCGGTGACGTTCAGCGTAGGTGCAGTCACCTTCCTCAACGCACCCGAGTCTGTACAAGCCATGGTCCAGCGAACAGATGAGGTGATGTATTCCGTCAAGCGTAATGGCAAGAACCGAATGTGCCTGGAGATCGCCGCCTAAAAGCGGTCGGCGTGTCATTCGTAGCGCAGGCTTTCGACAGGATCCAGCTGTGAGGCGCGGGTTGCAGGAACGGTCCCGAAAATAATCCCCACAACCGAAGAAACAATGATTGCGATGATCGCTGATAGTCCTGAGATTGGGAGGCGATAGTCCGTGAAGAATCGCACCGAATAAGGAATGGCTAGTCCCACGATAATCCCCCCAATACCACCGGTTATCGAAATCACGATGGCTTCCGCGAGGAACTGGAACCTAATCTCCCTTGTCGTCGCCCCGATCGCCTTCCGGATCCCAATCTCGCGGATGCGCGACGTCACCGTTGCCAGCATGATGTTCATGATGCCGATGCCGCTCACCAGCAGTGTAACGAAGGCTACCAGCATGAGTATGACCGTCAGAGCATCGGCGATCCTGCCGGCGACGGTCAGAAGCTGCGTAAGGTTCTGCACATTGTAGACGGATTCGGCGCGATGCCGCGACTCGAGCACGTGCTTGATCGCCGCCGTAGCCGGCACCACATCCTGGGGCGTCGCTACCGAGAAATAAATCTCTGACACTGTGTTTGTTGGCGTGAAGAAGCGGCTCACCGTATACGGGATGAGCATCGTGTCTTCTTGAATTTCCGACTGACCAAAGGTATCTACGCTCTCTTTGAATACTCCAACCACCGTAAAAGGAAGTCCGCCGCTGAGCTTGATGATGTGTCCCACCGCCGGGGCTGAGGAGCCGTACATCTTTCGCGCCAGATCTTCCGTGATGACACCCACTTTGTTGTGGCCGGAGGAGTCCTCGATGTCGAAGAAGCGACCGGCCAGGACTTTGAGGTTGCGAACTCTCCGGTACTCCGGATCAACACCGAGGACAAGAATGTCCGTCTGCTTCCCGCCCCCCACGCTGATGCGGTCCACCAGCGGGACCGTCGGCGAGGCAGCCACCACGCTGCTAACCTGCTCGCGCACCGCACGCACGTCGTCAATAGTCATCGGATCAGGCGTCTGGTCAATATGATTCGACCCGCCCTGATAGCTGGCGGAAACCATATTTGTACCGATCGATTGCAACTGGCGAAGAATGTATTGCTTTCCGGTCAGTCCGATCGTGGCAACCAGAATGACCGACGCCGTTGCAACAGCCATGGCCAGCGCCGTAAGAGAGAACTGCATTTTATTGCTGCAGAAAGAATCGTAGACGAAATTCAGGATCTCACTGAGACCGATTGTGATTCGCCGCTGGTTGATGCGGCGTGGCCTGGTGACTGGAGTGGGGCAGGTACCCATCGTCAGTAGTTAGATGTTAAATCCTCCATGAAGATGGCGGCAATGGCGAGTCACCGGGGGCGCTTTTAGGGGGTGCAGTGCTTATACTAGTCTGTTTGTAAGTTTCACGAGATTCACTGCTGCAGCATAGGTAAACGAACCGAATTGAAAAAATACCACACCACCCTTGCATTGTTCCTGCTGAGCGTCGCCACGCTGTTCATTCACGGATATCATCCCTACGCCGAAGATGCAGAGATTTATCTGCCCGGCGTGGAACGCATCCTGAATCATTCCCTGTTTCCCGTGGGGCAAGAGTTCTTTCAGTCGCATGCCAGCATGACGATGTTTCCAAACCTCGTGGCGCTCTCCATTCGGGTCACTCATGTGCCATTCGAAGTGGGGCTGCTGACATGGCATCTCGCGTCGATCTTCCTGGTACTGCTGGCATGCTGGCAACTCAGCAGCCTGTGCTTTTCGAGTACGCGGGCGCGGTTTGGGTCGGTTTCGCTGATCGCCACGCTGCTCTCTATTCCGGTCGCCGGAACTGCCCTATACGTCATGGATCAGTATCTGAATCCACGAAATCTGGCGGCCTTTGCGGTGATTTTCGCCGTGGCACGCACACTGGAATCGAAGTACATTCGCGCTCTGCTTTGGATTCTGCTTGCTGCCAGTGTGCATCCACTGATGTGGACGTATGCGTTCTCCTTCTGCCTGTTGCTGATTTTCATGAGGCGATATGAATCGCGCCTCTGGCCAGAACCAAAGAAGGTTGCCGCCGCGACCGTTGCTGCCAGCGTGCTACCGGCGATTCCGCTCACGCAGTCCACACCCGCCTATCACGGAGCAGCCCAGTTGCACGCTTACCACTACATACAACATTGGGCCTGGTACGAACTCATCGGCCTGGTGGCGCCGATTGCATTGTTCGCCTGGTTTACCGGGATCGCGCGGGCCAAGGTGTGGAACTATGTCCTGCGTCTGTGTCGCGCTTTCATCATTTATGACGTTGTGTTTATCGTGGCGGCGCTTGTGGTGGACCTGCCGGCGCGATTTGAGAGCCTGGCAAGACTGCAGCCGCTCAGGAGCTTACACCTCCTTTATATAGTAATGTTCGTCATCATCGGCGGGATGTTGGGCGAGTTCGGGTTGAAGAACCGGGTTTGGCGCTGGCTGGCTTTGTTCGTACCGCTGAGTGCTGGGATGTACATTGCGCAGCGTGCGCTGTTTCCGGCCAGCGCGACCGTGGAGTGGCCCGGCCGTGCGCCGAAGAATCCATGGGCGCAAGCTTTTCTCTGGACACGCCAGAACACCCCGCCGGACGCTGTTTTCGCGATAGATCCCAACTATATGCACATCGAAGGGGAAGACGAAATTGGATTCCGTTGCCTCGCGCAAAGGAGCCGCCTCGCCGATGCGATCAAGGACAACGGAGTTGTAAGCATGTTCCCACCGCTGGCGGAGCGTTGGCTCGCAGAAGTGAACGCTCAAAGTCCCTGGAGCCGCCTTGGCGTCGCCGACTTCACACGGCTGAAGCGAGATTACGGCGTGAGCTGGGTGGTTCTGCAGCAGGCAGCGCCGGTGGGGTTGGATTGCCCTTACCAGAATTCTGCGGTGCGTGTCTGCAGGGCGCCGTAATGGAAATACGACGGCTATATCACTCCTGCCTGAACATCGCCTCTGCGTGTTCGTCTGCTGAATCGGGTACAATCGCTCAAAAGGCCTAGGGGTTTCACCTGATGTCAACTGCCCGCATCGCTGCGGCACCGATACGACTATTTCCCTTCCAGCGCTGGACCCCACGTGTGTCTGAGTTGGCGGAACAATACCGACGCAACCAGCCTTGCCCGCACATTCTGCTGACTGATTTCATTGAACCAGAGACCGCGCTGGAAATGTCACGCGAGTTTCCTCCGCCAGAAAGCGACGAGTGGACCAGGTACAAACACGCCAACGAGAACAAGTTTGGCTTGCCACGTCGCGAACTCTTCCCGGCAATGATCGGAGCTGTGACCGACGAATTGAATTCGCCGCAATTTGTGGAGTGGGTTTCATACCTAACGGGAATTCCAGAGCTCGTAGCCGACCCCATGCTTGAAGGCGGAGGGCTTCATCAGTCAGGACCTGGCGGGTACCTCAATGTACATACGGATTTTTCGAAACATCATTTCCATGCCCACTGGCACCGGCGAGTGAACTTAATCCTTTATTTGAATCCGGAGTGGAACGAGTCTTGGGGCGGATCGATCGAGTTGTGGGAACGGGCAGCCGGTGGCGGAATAGCACGTTGTGCTGCTAAGTACCCACCGCTGCTGAATCATGCGCTCGTCTTCACAACGGACGAGAGGTCACTGCATGGTTTTCCCGATCCGTTGAAGTGCCCTGAGGGGCAATCGCGCAAGAGCTTGGCGTTGTACTACTACACTGTGGAGAAGGATGACAGGTTCAACGTACGATCAACCGATTACTTCGCTCGCCCACAAGACAGCCCCGCCAAAGCCGCTATGATCTGGCTCGATAAGAAAGCAGTGGATCTTTATTCGAGGGCCAAAGCACGTTTCGGCTTCTCGGATGCATTTGCCAGCCGAGTATTGGGGTGGCTCTCGGGGAAAAAGCGTTCCTAATCACCCCCACAAAAGCACGAATTAACGTTACCTCACCGCATGTTGTCGAGGATCGAACCGACAATACCTCCGACTACGCCGCCTTCGGCCGCCTGGCGCGGAGCTTCGCGCGGAAGGTACCTTTCAATCGCATGAGCAAGTTTCGCGATGGGGAGCGTTTGCAGCCAGACTCTTCCGGGGCCGGTCAGGGAGGCAAGAAATATGCCATCTCCGCCGAAGATCATGTTCTGAATGCCTGGGATGGTCGTGATTTGGAATGACACGCTTGCCTGAAATGCGCCTACGTGCCCAGGATGGACCCGAAGATTTTCACCGGGCTGCAGATCGCGGACGACCAGTTCACCGGATAGCTCAAGCCAAGCAATTCCCTGCCCGCTGAGTCGCTGAAGAAGGAAACCCTCACCGCCGAAAATCCCAGCACCGAGCGACTGCTGGAAACCCACTCCGATCTGAATTTGCGGCGTGGCACAGAGGAATCCGTGGCGTTGAATCATGTACTCGTGACCCGGCGCGACCTCAACGGGCACGATGTGTCCGGGCAGCTTGGTCGCGAAAGCAAGTTCGCCGGGGAAACCCATAGCGCGATACTCGGTCATGAAAATTGACCCGCCCCCGGCAACGCGCTTGATCACGCCCAACAAGCCGCCTCCACCCCCGAACTGCGTGTGGGTAGTCATCTGAATGGAGGCACCCATCCAAGAGAGTTCTCCGGCTTCGGAGATGATGGACTCATTGGGCTCGAGGATGAATTCCAAGACCGGCATGGTCGTACCGGTTACGCGGCTTTGCATAAGGTCTCCTTGAGAAGGAGAGTATACATGGGGCTTCTAGCATCCCGTCTTGGGTCTCGGGCCGCAGGTTTGATCTGAGATTTGCGCCTCGCTGACAAGGAGTGCTACAGGGAAGGTACGAAACAGTTCGGAGAGGCGGACGCCGGGTGAGCTCTCGGCCTTCAAGGGCAGACATTCGCCAGTGAAGAGATTGTGATAACACCACACTTCATCACTCGGAAGTTCCAGAGTAGAGTCTCTCCAGATCGCCTCTTCACAAACGGTCTCATGATCCTCACCCATCAACTTGGCGCAGAGACGCGGGGCCACAACCACGACACTTCGTCCTTCATGCAGTCGTGCGAAGGCAACTACATGATCTGCCATTTCGCCCTGGGCCTTCAGAGGAACGTAGGCCCCGCGTTGAAAGAGTGCATGACTTTGGCGGCGGAAGGTTAGAGCTTTCCACGTCAGATACATTTTTGCCCCGCTGCCCTCGCAGGTCGAGAGTAAGTCTCCCACACGCGAAGATAGACTATGGGGATTGTCGCCATCACGCCGGAGCATCTCCAAGATCTGTCCCCTGCGCTCGTAGTCAACCGAGCGGCGATTGTCCGGATCAACGAGGCAGAATTCCAGCAGTTCGTTTCCCTGGTAGATGTCGGGGACTCCGGGCGATGTGAGTTTCAGGAGGGTCTGCGAGAGGCTATTGAAAAGTCCGATCCGCGCGATGCGACGGGCGAACGCCTCGAAGCCTGCGATGAAACGATTCTGAGAGGAACGAGCGAGGATAGCCCGAGTGAAGTCGGTCAGCGCACTTTCATATTCTGAATTCGTGTTCGCCCAGCTCGTGTGCTCTTTGGCTTCGCGTACAGACTTCCGCATGTATTGCTCTATCCGTGCTGTGTATGCCTTCCAATCGGCGTCGTCTAACGGGTACGTTGGCCAGGTTCCAATAAGCGTCTGGTAAAGAAGATACTCGTCGTTTCGTGTGGGCGCGGGTTGATCGTCAATCAGGCGCTTCCTGCCGCGATTCCAGTCGCGCCAGCGACGCAGGTGAAGGAGCCAGACGAAAGGCATCTCGGAGAGGACGTCGATACGAGCGCGAACATCTTCAGATCGTTTTGAATCGTGGGTCGAACTGACGAGCATGGAATCCGGCCAGCACGAGAAGCGCGCCTGATTAGCATGATGGAACTCTTCCACGGTGGTCCCAAACTGGCTGGGATCACCACCAACTTCGTTAAGTGAGATGAGCCGGTTGTAGCGATAAAAGGCTGTATCTTCTAGTCCCTTCGCCATCACCGCGGCCGTTACCTGCTGGAACTTCATTGAGAAACGAAGGACGGCCTGCCTATACCACCCGGCCTCGCTGCCGTAGACATCGACTAGCAGAATGCGTTGGATGAAGTCGAAGACGCTCAGGTCGGCGGCGTTGCTTCTCTTCTTGCCGGCGACGACAGCTTGCTGCACAGAGCGACGATCTTCCTCTGAAACCTCAGAACCATTTACGTAGGTGCGATAAACCGGAAAACTCGCAATCACCTCGCTGAGCGCGCTGCGCAGGGCATTGAATGTGAAATCACAAGTGTAGCGGCTCGCAAGCGCGATGCGGCTCAGTAGATTGGCAAGGACATTGAGTTCGCTGCCAAGAACCACTTTCAGGATTTGTCTCTTGCAGTAGTAGACGATATCGGCGAATTCCGACTTGATGCCCGTAAAGGAACGATAGATGCGCTCCATGATCTGGGCGGAGGATTTGTCAATGAAAAGTCCGTTTACCAGCTTACCGAATTCGTAGCCAGTGGTGCCGTCGATGGGCCAATTCTTGCGAAGACGCTCCTTGCCCGTAAGGATTTTTTCGGCCACCAGGTAGGGGTCACGGTCTTGGCGCTCGATCTCCGACTGGAGGCGATCTCGCAGTTTATCGAAATATCTCGCGGGATCGTAGAGGCCATCCGGATGGTCCACACGAACGCCGTCGAGCTTTCCTGCCGCCACAAGTTGCAAAATCAGCTTGTGACTTTCGTCGAAGACTCTGTTGTTTTCGTTGCGCAAGGCGGCGAGGTCATTGATGTCGAAAAAACGGCGATAGTTGATGTCATCGGCGGCGACGCGCCACTGCGCGAAGCGATAGGTTTGCGCTTTAATGAGTTCGTGGAGAGTATCGAAGCTCCGGGGATCCTGGGGATTGCCGTTGATGGTGACTACGTTCTGTGCGACGAATTCCCTGACCTGCGGCGAGCGAGCGCAGAGGGCCGCGAAGCGACGCTTCTGGACTTCCTTCTCGCGATTTCGTTCCGTTTTCTGTTCTGCACTGGCACCGCGCCGATCGGGTAGATGACTGAATGCCGTGATAATGCTCTGCAATTCGAGGACATCCTCGTGGGTTGGCCCCAGCTTTTCCCGGAAGCGCTCAATTCGAAAAATCAGGATGGCGGGATACTCCTTGGGATCAATGGGGAAACGATGCTGGTAATAGAAGATGTTGAACTCGCCATGTTCGGCATCGAAGGTCAGTTTCAGGTCTCCTTTCTCGAGGACATTGCCGTACTGTTCCGCCAAAACCGGGATCAGCACCTTGCCCTGCAGTTCATCCTTGATCGGATCCCAATCGATGTCGAAGAAATCGGCATAATCGGAAGCTTCTCCATTCTCGAGAACATCAAGCCACCAGGCGTTGTCACTGCCCATGACGCCCATATGGTTGGGGACGATGTCGAGAATCTGGCGCATGCCGTGGCTGTGCAACACGGAGACCAGTGTCTCGTAATCTTCCGGGGATCCAAGTTCGGGATTCAACGAATTGTGATCGATGATGTCGTAGCCGTGCAGGCTTCCGGGTCTGGCGCGCAGGTAAGGTGATGCATAAATATGACTGATGCCGAGCGCCCTCAGATAAGGAACAACTCTTGACGCATCACGAAAGGTGAATTGAGGATTGAGCTGCAGGCGGTACGTTGCCGTCGGAATTTGGTCGAGCCGTTTCATCGTCAGGATACACGTTTTGCAGAACCCCCGGGACAAATAACCTGGCTGACGATAACTCTTAAGGGAGGTGCCGCTCCATACAGGATTTTGCGGAATACTCCCGGTGGAAAACCTGATGGAATTGGCCAAATTTAGGCGTCCACAGAATCAATTTGCAGTGTCCAAAGACCAAGCGACCGAGCACGGGCCCAGCGTACCCTGCTGGAACGCGGCGGCACCTTCCCGAGTGCTGGAGTAGAGGAGCGCCCCTGTACTTGGTAGAGAGATCCTTTGCGGCTCATTGCCAAGGTTGGCACGAAGTCGCAGAGTGGTTCGGTCGAAAATCCAGTCAACAGAGACCCAGCGCTTGCCTCCCGTGGAGAAATCGCAGCGGGTAGCAGACGAACCGCTCAGGTGCGGAACGATCTTGTTCTGCCGGATGGAGAGGAGTTCGCGGTAGAGATGAAACCAGTCTTCATGGGCCTTGTCTTGCAGTAATGCCCAATCGAGCTTTGATTTTAGGAAGGTATTTTCGTCGTTCGGGTCGGGAATTGAAAGTCGCACCTCGGGAGAGCTGAATCTGGCGAAACGGGCGAACTCGCGTCTTCTTCCCTCCGTCACGGCGGTCGCCAGGTCTCCACTGAAATCGCAGAAGAAAAGGAACGGCGCGGAGGCAGCGAACTCCTCCCCCATAAAGAGCAGTGGCACCTGCGGCGCGAGCAGCAGGATTTCCATTGCCAGCTTTACAGAGTGCGGACTGGCCAGTTGATTGATGCGCTCACCGAAGGCGCGATTGCCAACCTGATCGTGATTCTGCAGGAAAGAAACGAAGGCGGTGGGGGGCAAGTGGAGACTGCGCTCTCCGCGCTTTTCACCGTGGAACTCGGAGTAGTCGCCCTGGTAGGAGAAGCCTTCAGCCAGACAGCGACACAGGTGCGGCATCGGGTCGGGGAAATAGTCGGCGTAGTAGCCGTCGGATTCTCCGGTGAGCAGAACGTGCAGCGCGTGGTGAATGTCATCGTTCCATTGCGCGTTGTACAGGCATACCGCACCACTAGACTCGCGGCTGAGATAACGAACTGCGTTGTCGACGCTTTCAACTATGAGATGCACGAACCGGTCAGTGCCGAACCGCTCGCGGATGGTCTGCGCGAGTTCGGTAAGAATGTCGGGCTGGGAGTCATCGACGATCGCGTGAACCGCGTCAAAGCGAAGACCGTCGAAGTGAAACTCCTCGAGCCAGTAAAGGGCGTTGCGGATAAAGAAATCGCGGACGGTGCGGCTGTCAGGCCCGTCGAAGTTGATTGCCTCTCCCCAGGGTGTGTGGTGCCGCCCGGTGAAGAACTGCGGCGCGTAGACATGCAGATAATTTCCCTCGGGACCAAAGTGGTTGTATACGACGTCGAGAAAGACCATCAGGCCCCTGGCGTGGACTGACTGCACGAGTTGTTTGAGATCTTCGGGCCTGCCGTAGGAGTTGTCGGGAGCAAAGGGGAGGACGCCGTCATAGCCCCAGTTTCGCTCGCCGGGGAAATCAGCGAGGGGCATGAGTTCAATCGCCGTCACACCGAGGTCGCGAAGATAATCCAGCTTTCGTTCTACGCCCTGGAATGTCCCCTCGGGCGTGAAAGTGCCAACGTGCAATTCATAAATGGCAGCCTCTTCCCACGGACGGCCGCGCCAGTTTTCGTCATTCCATTGGAAGACAGAGGGATCGACCACTGCGCTGGGCCCATGAACATCCTGAGGCTGAAATCTGGAAGCGGGGTCGAGGACTTCGGTCTTGTTGTCGATTTGAAAACGATAGAGCGAGCCCGCGTGGGCTTCGGGCGCGATCCGTTCGAACCATCCATGTTCGAGCGGTAATAGAGGATGCGTCCCGCGTTCTTTGTTTTCAAGACAAAGGTCGACCTTCTTGGCGTTGGGCGCCCACAAGCGGAAGCGCACGCTGCCATCGGCGAGGACTTCAGCGCCAAAGGGCATGGAATGCCTACGGTCCATTACTGTGATCCTGACGAATCTGATCACGCTGGCGTTCTATAAGGAGCGCCAAAGAGCGAGGCTGCAGGGGATAGTTGGTCATAGCCTCGTGTGTCGTACCCGGGGCTTGAGAGCAGTCGCAAAAGGTGTCGATGAGGCTAACCCATGTCATGCCGGACGCGACGGAAGGCATGGAGAATGGGACTCTCTCATGGTTGGCATTCAACAGCAGGACGAAGTTTTCGTCAGTGATGAGTTGACCGCGTTCATCGATTTCGTCAACGGCGGAACCGGAAAGGAACAGGCCGAGCGTGCGGGCGTGTTCCTGGTTCCATTCTTCATCAGTCATCTCGCGGCCATCTGGATGAAGCCAGAGGATGTCTTTGATACCGGCACCTTTGATGGCACGTCCCTGAAAGAAATTACGCCGGCGGAAGACGGGGTGGGTCCGGCGAATCGAGATCAACCTTCGAGTGAACGCGAGCAGTTCCTCTTCATTCTGGAGTTGGTCCCAGTTCACCCAACTGATTTCGTTGTCCTGGCAATAGGCGTTGTTGTTGCCCACTTGAGTGCGATTGAGTTCGTCGCCGTGCAGGAGCATGGGAACGCCCTGGGATAGAAACTGGGTTGCGAGGAAGTTGCGCTTCTGGCGGGCACGAAGCGCGTTGACCTCAGGATCGTCGCTGGGCCCTTCGACGCCGCAATTCCAGCTTCGGTTGTTGTCGGTTCCGTCGCGGTTGTTTTCGCCGTTGGCTTCGTTGTGCTTCTGGTTGTAGCTCACCAGGTCTTCAAGGGTGAATCCATCGTGTGCGGTGACGAAATTGACGCTGGCATAGGGGCGGCGGCCGCTGCGGGCGTAGAGGTCGCTCGAGCCGGTGATGCGGTAAGCGAGTTCGCCGATTTGGCCACCGTCGCCTTTCCAGTAGGAGCGGACGGCGTCGCGATAGCGATCGTTCCACTCGGCCCAGCCTACGGGGAATTTTCCGACCTGATATCCCCCTTCGCCGAGATCCCACGGTTCGGCGATCAGCTTCACCTGCGAGAGCACGGGATCCTGATGGATGATGTCGAGGAATGCACCCAGACGATCAACCTCGTGTAACTCCCGCGCGAGAGTTGCGGCGAGATCGAAGCGGAAGCCGTCGACGTGCATGTCCAGCACCCAGTAACGGAGGCTGTCCATGATGAGTTGAAGCACACGTGGGTGACGCATGTTCAACGTGTTGCCGGTGCCGGTATAGTCGATGTAGTACCGCGGGTCGTCGGGGGATATGCGGTAGTAGACGGAATTATCGATGCCGCGGAACGAAAGCGTTGGACCAAGCTGATTGCCCTCGGCGGTGTGGTTGTAGACGACATCAAGTATCACCTCGATGCCCGCCGAGTGCATGGTCTTGACCATAGTCTTGAATTCGTTGATGGAATTCGTCGACAGATAGCGCGACATTGGCGCAAAGAAACCAATGGTGTTGTATCCCCAATAATTTCGTAGCCCACGTTCAATCAGTTGGCGGTCGTCGACAAAGTAGTGGACGGGCATGAGTTCGATGGCCGTGACGCCCAACTTAAGGAGATGGTCGATGACGGGGGCCGTCGCCAACCCGGCATAGGTTCCCCGCAAGGATGTGGGGACTTTCGGATGTTGAATGGTAAATCCACGGACGTGCATTTCGTAGATGATGCTCTTGTGCCAGGGAGTCCGCGGGGGACGGTCCATACCCCAGGTGAAAGCCGAATCGACGACTATCGCCTTGAGCATGCCCGCAGCACTGTCGCGGCGGTCCATGGAGAGATCAGCATTCTTGCCGCCGATGCGGTAGCCGAAGTGCGAGTCGCTCCATTTCAGGTCGCCGACGATTTGTTTGGCGTAGGCGTCGAGCAAGAGTTTATGGGGATTGAAACGGTGTCCATTGTTGGGCTCGTAGGGGCCATGGACGCGGTAGCCATAGATAAGTCCGGGGCGAGCTTCGGGCAAGTAACAGTGCCAGACCTGATCGGTCTGTTCCTTGATACGAACGCGATGCAATTCCCGTCGGCCGGCCCGATCGAAAAGGCAGAGATCGACGGCGGTCGCGTGTTCGGAGAAGAGTGCGAAGTTGACGCCTTCGCCGTCCCAAGTGGCCCCGAGCGGATACGGTCGGCCAGGCCACACGATGGGTTCCGTTTGAATGACCATTGTTTCCTTGGCTGGGCCCGAACCACTTCCCGTTCGTCCTGTGACTTGAAAACGGCAGCGACGCACCGCATCTCGCCAAGTCAAAGAAACGTCAACTTGAAGATGAGGTGTGAAGCCGTAAAGTTGCTTTTATCTTTGCTGCCCTCTTCTTCGCAGAGCCTCCGGTACGTCAAATCTAGTGCCATGGCGGTCGTAACGGCTCGACATGATCGCAAACAGCCATTGCCACTCCCAGGAGGGGAATCACCAGCAGCAAAACAAGGGGAACTCCTAAGCGTCCCCGGAGCGGGAGTGTCGAGGCTTGGAATGGCCACCTCTCGGTTGAGCTAAACTGCCCGATTGTACTCTTCCTTGTCCATGCGTCCGTGGCGTGTTTTAGACATCTTTACGGCTTTCGGAGCAATGTTCACAAGTTCCTCTCGATCAGCCTTTCCTTCCTTTGATTCCGATCCGTCTGTTGTGCACGAGCAGAGATAGAAAGCACGTTGCGTGAAGTAACGGCGTGAGATTTGCTGTTCATGCGCGATGTTCAAGAACAATTAAATCTACCCAGCAAGACGGAATACAATATACAGTTCTGCGCTGGGCAGACGAACATTCATCAATTGAGCGTTGAAGACCGGGAGGCACAGATGGAGCGCCGTGATTTTCTTAAGGGACTAGCAGCTGCGGGCGTGCTTGCCAGCGTTGGCGCACGAGCCACTACATCAGCTTCCGACATCGATCCGCGCGTCATGAAGATCAGCTCATTTGACTATGAGGGCGTCCGCCTACATGACTGTCGCTGGAACGATCAGTATCTGCACGCGCGCGAGTTCTACTTCAACGTGTCGAATGATGACATTTTGCAAGGATTTCGCGCCAAAGCAGGTTTTCCAGCACCGGGCAAGCCGCTTGGAGGATGGTGCGACGAAGACAGCTCCACGGTCTTCGGCCAGTGGTTAAGTGGAATGTCGCGTATGTATCGTGCAAACAGCGACCAGGCGATGCGCGACAAGGCCACATATCTTCTGGCTGAGTTTTCCAAGACAGTGGGCCCTGACGGCAATTGCAGGATGAACGTCTATCCCTACGAGAAACTGGTTTGTGGACTCGTCGACATGCATCACTACGCAGGCGACAGCAGTGCCATGCCTCTGCTCGAAAGGGTGACAGCCTATGCCGGCAAGACGTTCGACCGCACCCGGCAGCCGGCTGCACCGAAGCCTTGGGAGATGCACTCGGGGAAGCCGCTCGAATGGTATACACAGCCGGAGAATCTTTATCGCGCTTATCAACTTACCGGAAACCAGCAGTTCAAGGAATTCGCCGAGGTTTGGCTGTATCACTCTTACTGGAACAAATTCGCCAACACTTCGTCGCCGACGGATGCCAGCGGCGTCCATGCCTACAGCCATGTGAACTCGTTCAGCAGCGCGTCCATGCGCTATGCGGTCACTGGCGACCCCGCGCATTTGCGCGTGGTTGAAAATGCCTACGACTTTTTGCAGAACACCCAGTGCTACGCCACCGGAGGTTATGGACCCGTCGAAAGAATCATGCCCCCGGGAAGCCTGGGCAGGGCGCTCGACTATCAGCTCAACAGCTTCGAAACTCCCTGCGGATCGTGGGCCGGATTCAAGATGTCGCGCTACCTGATGCAATTCACGGGAAAGGCGCGGTATGGCGACTGGGCCGAGCGGCTGCTTTATAACGGGATCGGAGCAGCGCTGCAGATTAACGGCAACGGCCGGCATTTTTATTATGCGGACTATCGGGTCGGAGGCGGCGTCAAGATATTCAGCCGCAATCCTTACACTTGTTGCTCGGGAACCTACATACAGGATGCCGTCGATTTTCACAATCTCATCTACTACAGGGATGATTCCAGCCTGTACGTCACTCTGTATGTTCCCTCAGAGGTCACCTGGAAGCGAGGCGATGGAACTGTGAAGCTAACGCAGGACACACGATATCCGGAGGATGAAACCAGCACCCTGGCCCTGCAGATGGATCGCGGCATGAAATTCCCCTTGAGAATGCGGATTCCTGAGTGGGCGCAGGGTGCATCGGTGAAAGTGAATGGCGCGCCGTATCAAACCGCTTGCCAACCCGGCACCTGGGCCACGGTAGACCGTGCCTGGAACTCTGGCGATAAGGTACAGATCACCATTCCGCTGCGGATGCGCTGGCAAGCCGTGGACCCGCAACATCCGCATCGCGCTGCTGTAGTTCGTGGACCGGTCGTATTGGTGCAGGATGGCATGATCCACGAGCCCATCTTCAAGTTGCCAGAAAACGAGGACGACCTGAATAAATATCTGGTTGCCGACAACGAAGAAGGCCCTGGCGTTTTCCGCTTCGCTCCGCCTGACGGCAGCAACGTAATGGCCAAGTTCCGGCCGTTCTATTCGGTCATTGGCGACTACTACTACCGGATGTACTTCGATCTCGACAAATTGCCGGTTGTGCTGTGGCAGTGATCAGTGCCGAAAGCGGGAGGGGTGTGAGAATCCTTGGTGGCTTTTCGCATTGGATAGTTCTGCTCGCGTGCGCATTGCTCGTCGTCAGCGCCCAGTCGTACGCTCAGGAGGACGAGGTCGAACCGGGCCATTCTATTGGCAAGGTGTCGATCCACGGCGACCTGATCGTCTTTGAACTCGATGACGGCGCTCTCGGGACAGCGAACCTCTTCGACCTCGCCAACCACACACTGCATTTCATCCCGGAGGGTCAGCGCTACCGTGTTGAGAGCGGGCCAATGCAATGGGATTCCGACTTCGGCGCCGAACTAACCACCACTGAACTTACGCTCCATCAGTTTAAGTTCCCGTTCTCCGGGAAGAGCTGGAACACACTTGGCGTGGGCACAACTGGATCGATCAGCTTTGGCCAGCGAGAGACGGAGGATAGTGGGCCCGCGGCTGCCTCTCCCGCAGGAGGAGTGTCCATCGGTCGCTTCGATCCATTGGCAGAGGCGGCCGGCACCCTCATCGATAGCGCCCCTGCCATCTGCGTGTTCTTCAAGCCGCGGACATCCGGCTCTCGCTACGTGAAAGAGTTGGTAGATCGCGTGGTCATCACCTGGTATCTGACGGAGCCATTTGGAAATATTCAGGATTTCACCTGGTTCAAAACGGTGAATCGCTTTCAGGCGGTCTTGCACCGCGACGGCGCGATTGAAATGTCTTACAAGGAGCTTTCGGCGAAGGATGCCATCGTTGGTATCTACCCTGAATTATCCGATGAAGATAAGCCGCTAGCCACCATCAACAACGAGCCCCAACCAGACGCACCTGCGCATCTGGATATCAGAAGTCTCAAGCTGTCTGTTGAAGACGGCATCGTGTTGAAAGTCACGTTCGAAACGCGTGGGCCCATCCTTTCCGCGGGTGATCCCGCCTTAGACGGAATCTCATACCGCTTTGTCGTGGATGCGCATCAGCCACTTCCTACGACTGCCGAAGCTGCCCATCCAACGTTTGCCTGGACAGTGCGAGGAGTTGCGTGGCGCCATCGGCCCACGAGGTACAGCGCATTCGGACCCGGGGTCTCGCGAAAGGTCAAAGTCAACGGCAACACAATCACTCTGCAGGGAGTATTGCCACCGGCACTGCGTGGAGTCGGGCAGATCGTGGTCTACGCCGAGGCCAATGCGCCTCGAAAGACCGATCCCGGTACGCACTTGTTGCCGCATGTCGTTCCGTTGTCGGGAATTCGAAGCCCCGAAGTCCCCCTTTCATCCCTAACACGCAAGGATGGTCCTTTCGGCGTGGTATACGAAGCATTCCACTATTTAAGCCTCCCGAAGCCCCAAGATCTTTCTTGCACAGTCTTAAAAACACTCGGCGACAAGTTCGATTTTCTCGCGTACTACTCCGATTTCCGCATCGACAATCAGGAGGCAGGCACTCCAAGCGATGGGCCGGTGGGCGGCAACGTCACCGGCATTGCTGCTCCCCAGCACGATCTCGAGAACTACTGCACCAAGGGCAAGTTTCAGTGGGAGTACGTTCAGCCTGTGTACGTCAACTCGAATCAAATGCAGGAGCGACCGCCCGAAACGGCACCCGTCGGGGGCGATCACGACATCACTTTTTACTCCCATCAACTCGAGGAGCGCTCTCCGGACCATCAACCACTTCCGTACAACTACGCCATGTCACAGATCGGACATGAGATGGGCCACCGCTGGGCGGCATTTGTTTCCGCGAAAGTGATGGGCGAAACCATTCCGCTCGGGCCCGTCCACTGGGCGCGGGGATTGCAGGCTCCGGCTGCGTTTCCTTATCAGCGGCCTACCGAGGCGTCCGCGATGGGAGGGGGCGTCTGGCAAGATAATCTCGATGGCACGTTCACGCAGCTCGACGACGATTATTACGTGCCGGCGACAGGCTACTCCTATCTTGATCTGTACCTGATGGGCTTGATCTCCGCTGCCGAGGTGCCGGACTTTTTCATTCTCAGAAACCTCGTGCCTGCCGGTAAAGACACGAATGGGCACCCGATCTTTAAGGCCAATCGAACCAAGGTGACCATCCAGGACGTAGTTGCGATAGAAGGGCCGCGTTCGCCCGACGTGGATCACTCACAGCGGAAATTCAACACTGGAATCGTCCTCATGGTCGAGCATGGGAAAGTCCCCAGCCCTAAACTAATCGAGGAGGCCAAGGGCATTCGCCGTCAGTGGATTGATTATTGGGAGACGATCACGGGACACCGTGCCTCGATGACGACGAATCCGCGCTAGCCTTACAGCCATCCCGTGAGCCCGAATCCCTGCGACGCGAGGTGAAACCGCATGGAAATCTGCCTTCACACCTGTTCGATTTCAATCTGGCGTGCCTCGCCCACCGGCACATCGATACTGAAAGTCCCGTTGACCGTGACACGGCGCGAAGATTTTCCATGCGAGAGCCTATAGTTCCCCGCGGGTAATCCGTCGATCGAGACACTGGCCTTCTTTGCCAGACCGGAGGGATCCGAGAGTTCGAGTAAGAGTTTTGGCTTTCCGCGGCTGAGTACCGCTCTCTTGATTTGCCCCGGCATCACCTCCACATCAATTGCGGATTCGACGAAGCGCAGCCTCTTTTGCAGGCCGTCTTTTGGAAGAACCGTCAGCTCGCGATCCGTGGCTGCGACTTTGCAGCCAAAGCCGACCTCACCGAATGAAGGGTCCTTCACAACGTACGATTTGGAAGACTTCAAGAACCCCCATAGTCCTGAGCCGCTTTCGAATGTTCTCGGCGGTTCGTGATCATAAACGCCCGCCGTGCAGATGAAAAAATTGTAGCCCATTCCGTCGGGAAGAACATTTGCCATCACGCTCATGACGCCCGCGTATCCCTTGATCAGCGCGTCTCGATCTCCGTGATCTTCGTAAGCCTTCAGGAGAGCAAGACCATTCAAGGACGCGTTGTACCAGCAGCACACATCTCTGCGCTTGTCGTTGCCGTATCGGAACCACACTGGCTGGTTGCCCCCGCGCAGCGCTTTGAGGACCTGGATCGTCTTCTCATTTTTGGCTTGATTTCCGAAAAAACGTGTAAAGAAATAAACCTGCTCATGCGCGGTCTGGTCGATCACAAGTTCTGAACTGTAAGGATAGGGATCGCGCAGGAACTCATCATTGCATTCCGACATCTGCCGTCGCAGATTATCGTATTCTTCCTTCCAACCCTCTTTCTGAATGTCATGCAGGATATGGATGGCATTCGACCCCTCCATCAGACCTACATGGCGCCAGGGTCCGGTCGCAAACCACTTCATGCAGGTGCGGTACGACATGCGCAAATACTCGTCGGGAGTCTTGCGTGTCAGCAGCCCGTAGTTTTTACCGATGCGATAGAGCGCGTGATAAATGTTGGCCGGGTGAACATAGTTGTAAGAGCGGAATGTGGCCTCGGAGCGTTCTTTTGTCCATGCACCCCATCCGTTCGAAGGATAGCGGTTTTTCCAATACAGCGAAGCGCGGACCTCATACGTCTCGGGATTCTGGATGTGTTTGAAGAGGCAATCAGCGACGTAGGTTTCAAGCACATCAACCTCTTTTTTGGACGGCAGGTAGACATTCTTCTCCGCCAAAAAGAGTGGCTCGGAGAAGCCCGATTCGTCGCTGCCACCGACCTCCCAGACCTCATCAGAATCCAGAAAAATGCTGCCGATGCGGTAGTCGAAAGGAACGAAACCGTGATGCCGATGGTAGGGATCCTGCGGATTATCGTAGAACTGGCGATCCACGACGAAACTGCCGCGAGCATTGAGCAGTCTTTCGATATCCTCAATGCAATAGAAGTGAAGGTTCGTCCAGCGGTTGTCGCCGTAGTTCAGCTTAAGGCTCTTCTGGCCTCTGCCCTTGAAAGATAGCGTGAGCAGGACCTTGTCGGCAGTCCTCTTCTTCTCTTTGATCTTGATATTGTCCGACAGCAAGTCGATGCGATCGATCTCCGGCTTGGTCTTCACCTCCACCAGGACGTCGGTATCCTCCTGAACCACCATCGACGGCAGAACGCGGATTCCAAGATTCCCCGCTGCGTACAATTCGTCACGAATCGCCTCGTAGCTGGGTATGAGGGCAAACCGAACCTGGAATTTTCTTTTTTCGCTGGGCTGCAAAATCAGCGAAGTGTGGCCATTGACCCATGGATTCGACGTCCACCTGCGCAGATTTTTTGTCGCCCAGGAATGAATGGCAAGAATGTCAGGGCCTTGTCCTCCCAGGACGTGCGCCGCAAATGGGGAATCCGGTTCCTTGTAAACGCACTCGAAACTCGTATCCATGGTGGGGTGAACCAGAAGAAAAGGCGCATCCCCCAACGGCCGCTGCAGCAAGACGTAGGAACTGTGGCCCGCTATGAAGGAATGGGCCAGAATCTTTTGCTCGTGGATCAGCTTCTGACGCAGGGGCGTTTTTCCAAAATCAACGTTGTTTACGGTGCTCAGCTTGGTTTCTGAGCCGTGCTGAATATAGAGTTCCTCATAGTCGTCATTCACCATGAGAGGCAGTCCCAGTTCGCCGATTTCCAACGTCTTGCCGGTGGCGTTTTCGATCTCAATGTCCCAGAGCAGTGAGCTACCTGGTCCCGCCGTGTAATTCATGCTCAGAGAATAGCTGCGGATTCCGTGCTCATTTGAGGACACGCCCTCATAGGTGACGTTGAGGGCATTGTCGCCAAAGCGGACGCGCCGCGTATCGTTTGACTTACCCGTCAACTCCCTTCTCCATTTGCCCGACATGCGAAACACGTCGTTTTGACCGAGGCGTGCGCGCGGCCCCCAATCGTCGCTGGAGAGTTCCCAGACCGTCGACACGACATCGCCGGTCCAGCGGGAATCGGAGGGATCCACTCCCGGGGTATTGATCTCGTTCCCGATGTAGTTGGTCTGCAGGGCATCGTTCTTTCGCGTAATGCTTGAGATCGAGCCGTAACGCCGGTCGAAGTGCACCACCATCTCTCCTGCTTCCACGACGGTGGTGTAGTCCTCGTGCTGTTTAAGCAGTTCCACCGAGGACTGTGCGAGTTGCGGATCTGGCTGCGGCTCCTGCGCGGAACCCCGCGAACGTGCCGCGAGCAGGGCCGAGCCGGGACCTGTCAACAAGGCTCCAGCGGCGCCCGCCACGCCTACGTTTTTCAGCATGTCCCGTCTCGATATTTTGTTGCCCATTCCGACCCCCTACATTTTTTCAGACCGCGTTGCGTCTAGCTGTCAGGCGATGAACCTTACAAGTTCCTGTCGTCAACCATCAAAATATACAATATACACATGGAGGTCTAGACGGGTTTGGTTAGCCCAAGTGCGATATCATCCCGAACCAGTCCAACGGAGCTCGCGACCTCAACCCGAACTGTTGCGAGAACAGCGATAGCAGACCCACTAAAAGCCGGGGGGCCTCTCATCGAGAACGCCAAAGATTCTCTCCAGCGCCATCCCCGCGCTTCCTATCGTCCCCTCATCGAACAACTGCCCGATCAGCGTTACGCCGTGCGGCACCCGTCGCGGCGGGGAAAACTTTGGCAACGGATTCTGCGGATCCGGCGCCCAATCACTCCTCGCCTCCGACACTTCCACAAAACCGGCCCGTAAGGTTAACGATGGGTGCCCAGTGGCATTGGTGATCACGAGCATCTCGTCGCGCAACGAAGGCACCAGCAGAAGATCGACCTCCGAGAAGACGCGTGCCATCTCGAGCGCAACCTTGCGCCGGAACCGATCCGCCTGTACAAGATCAACGGCTGATAAGAAGCGCGACTGGCGAAGAACATTTGGCCAGAAATCAGGGGTCTGAACTCTCAGTTCGCGGAGGCGCCCGCTGAGGGTCAACTCTTCAAACGATGCCCCAGATTCCGCGAAAAGAATAATATTGAGCGTGTGGTATGGCCAGTCCGGGATCGAGACTTCCACCAGCTGCATCCCCGCTTCTTCCACCGCCTTGAGTGCCGCGCGATCGACTTCAGTGGCGGACTTGTCCTGCATCCAGGCCGGAAGGTAGCCGACGCGCAGACCTTTGACACTGGCATTGGCATCGAAGTCCATGTGGCTGGGCACACTCCCCATGTCGCCGGCATCATGACCAGAGATTGCCTGCAACACCAGCAATGCATCTTCGACCGAACGCGTCATCGGCCCCAGCTTGTCCAAACTCCAGCACAGCGTCATGGCGCCTGTGCGAGGCACGCGCCCGAAGGTTGGTCGTAGTCCGGTTACGCCACATCGCATCGCCGGACTTATGATGCTGCCTCCGGTTTCGCTGCCGATCGAGAATCCGACCAGTCCTGCCGCAGTGGCAGCACCCGGCCCGGCACTTGATCCCGAAGAGCCTTCTTCCAGCAACCACGGATTCATGGTCTGCCCGCCGAACCAGATGTCGTTCGACGCCAGTGCACCCAGGCTGAGTTTAGCGACCAGCACAGCTCCCGCTTCATCAAGCCACTTGACCACTGCCGCGTCTTCATTCGGCACACGGTCACGATACGGCTCGGCGCCGTAAGTCGTCGGAATACCCGCGGTATCGAGCAGGTCTTTACCTCCCCACGGAATGCCGTGCAGCGGGCCACGATACTTCCCTGCTGCTATCTCTTCGTCGGCCCGCTTCGCTTGCGTCATGGCACGATCGGTGGTCAACGTGATCACGCATCTCAACTTGTGATCGAACTGCTGCATGCGCCCAAGGTAAATTTGCGTGAGTCGTGTCGAGGTGAGCCGGCGTTGCTCGATCCACCGCGAGAGTTTGGTTACCGGCGCATAAGCAATATTTGCGTCGCTCGCGGGCAGCGGTCCCGGGTCGGAAGTGCTGCGGATGAAGCGATCAACTATCTCCACCCTCTTTACATTCGGCAGCATCGGATCCCACTTCGTCGCCGGAGCAAGCGTGTCCTGCAGTTCCACCTTTCGTGGCCCGGTCCGGCGCTCATAGAGGTGGGCCATGCCTCGTCGCCAAGTCGAGGCCGCAACCTCGACTTCGCCGTCCGCCATACTGAATTGCACCAACTTTTCGGCTTCCTTTAGGGTTGTCGGCGAGATCTCTGGACCGACTAGGGACCGGGTGCCGGTAGTCGGAGGTGCACCAGGTGTCGTTTGCTGCTGGGGTCCGGGCGCCTGCGCGTAATTGTTACGCCCCGCGGCGGCGCCAATTACGCCGGTGGACATGACAGTCAAGAATCTTCTTCGCGATTTCTTCATAGCTCCTCCGCGCGGCATTATAGCCACCCGAAATCGCGACCAAACTTCTTGACGCTTGTTGGGAGATGGATAGGGAGTGTGTTATCGGTCCTGGGTTGGATGAATACATGATTACTCCAACCTGCACCCAAACTGAACCAAGTCTCTTCTCTGCATCACAAGATTCCCTGGCGCCACATCCGGCTGTCAAAAGTGAAAACAGCGTGGGTGTTGCAGAACTGCAAATGCTTGACACTGATTTCGTGGGCTCTGTCGCGCACGAGTGATGAAAGGAGCAAACATCCAAACGGGCGTGCTAGGCTTTCGATCCGTTCGATTTGTCACATCTAGTGAGCTATAATGATGCGCCCGTCGGCCCCTCACAAAGTCCTTCTGTCTAACATTCATCTCAGCCTGGAGATGTAATGAAATACTTGATCGATCGCTCCGTTCAGTTATGCCTGGTCGGAATGTTGTGCCTTACGGTTGGCTGTGCGAAAAAAGACAAGGGCAAACTACCGACGATTTCATTCGTTCAATTGCCCAAGCAAACTCCGGTGCATCTAGAAGTTTCCACCGTGGATAAATTTGTAGACTGGATTTCCACGATGCCAAGCTCTCAGATCAGCGACGTAAAAGAACAAATCTCCCTGGTCAAATCCGAATCGACAGTGGTGGATGCCGTGGCCGCAAAACTATCTTTCCGCAACCTGGGCTCCTATGGCCGTCAATTGATTTACTTGTCAATACTCGGAGAGATGAAAAACGAGAGGGCATTGCGTCCGCTGCAGGACTATCTGAATTCACGTGAGTGTCCGGTGTTCGAGGAGCGCACAACCATTCACCCGGTCTCGACCGCGCCGAAAATGTCCGTTTTCGATGCCTGCGCGGGGTTAAAGGCGGCGGCCATAAACATGATTGCGTATATCAACTCACCGGCGGCAAAGGTCGTGGTGGTGAAAACGATCAGCGATCATGCTTCGCGATCGGTGCGGCTGAGCGCGATGAATGCCTACCTGTATAACAACGGCGACTCCGCGGAGGCCGTCGCGACAGCTCGACAGCACGCCAGGCCGGAGGAGGCAAAGTTTGTGGGGCTTCCCAGACTTGCCCCGGATACGGACCGCAAGGAGTTCGCAGCGCGGCTAGCACGTTTTTACACAGAGCATCCGGAGGAACGCCCTCCTCAGCCGAAACAAGTTGCGCGGAGGAAACCGGAGAAGGGGCCCCATGAGAGAGTGTCTGCCACTCCGACTGCTGGACCCTCTCGAGGTGAAGCGAAATGAAAAATACAAAGGGATTCCCGAGGTTTGTATTGGGGGCAGTGGCGGCCGCGATGGTCCTCGTGTCGGCTGTCATTCTGGTTCATGCCTGCACGGATGGAGCGACCACCACCGAAGTTTCATTCACAAAGGCGTGGCCATCGTGCGATCAAGATTTGATCAGGCAGCTCTGGCAAGGCTGGGGTGTGACAGATGATTCCTGGAACCCTGCGGGAATTTCGGACGATTGCAATGAGGGCTTACCGTTTGCAAAGGTCATGAACGCGATCGCGCTGATCGGAGGCTCGCCGACCGTTGCTGGCATTTTTCACCAGAGGGGTGACTACATGCTCGAGTCACGAGCTGTCTCGACGCCATACCATGATGACGTCTATCTGCGCTTCATTCAGGATCACGGGGCTGGCGTCGAGGCCCAGAGCGACGCGGGGGATCATACCGACCTTGATTGCCCGATCTTCAATTTCCCCGGAGTACCGACTCCTAGCCCGGGCAACCCGAATGCGGAGATGCTGGCCGAACGCTCGGCCGTGTTGATACATGAGATGTGGCACCACTGGCAAGATGCGCACGACTATGACTCAAGCCATATGGATGGACCGCAGGGAAGTTGCACGGCTGCGGCAGGCGCTTGCGATTGGTTTTACCCGCACGCACCCGGATCTTCTCTTCCTGACGGCACGAATTCAGACCAGATCGGGAGCCTGAACAAAACAAACGTGGTGAACGACATTGGTTTGTATTTTCACTCGCCTTATCAAATCATGACGGAGTTTGAGAGCGACGTTGCCATCTTTGGCAGCCCGGTATTCATGCCCTTTGCCATCCGACAGGAAGCGCAGAACGTCGGCAATGTTCATCTGAGTTCCAACTTCGTAAATGGGGCTGGATTTACAATCGGCAATCCTGTGCCTTTTCCATAGGCTCCATTACTGCACCACACTGACGCTGATCCTTACGGCGGCGGCTGCAAGTTGCCACGGCGGGAAACGTCAGGGTGAAGACGAGGGGTCAGCCGCAGGTTGCTTTAGACTTGCCAATCTTTTCCTCGTGAAGCCTCGCTACGTCAGATTCCCAGCCAGGAACCAAGCGGTTGCAATGGCTCAACATGATCGCAAAGGATCTTTACGACTCCCAGGATGGGAATCGCCAGCAGCAAACCGAGGGCTCCCCAGATCCATGCCCAAAATAGCAGGGACAAACTCACAGCGAGCGCATTGAGTTGGAGACGCGGTCCCATCACACGAGGGTATATGAGATTCATCGTAACAAGATGGATAGCAATGACGGTCACGATTACCGTGATCATCCCGCCCAGGTGCAAAGTTCCGATTCCACCGGCCAGCGGAGGGAGCAGTGCGAGGAAGATGCCCACATATGGAACCAGAGTGACGAATCCGCTGATGAGACTCATGAAATAGAAATACTGGATACCCAGATACCAGAACACGATGCCACAGACGAATGAGCCGGCGAGGCCAATGATGACGTTAGCGAGAACGTAGCCGCGAATCATGGTAGAGATAGTTCCGACGGTGCGTTGGGCTTCGAGACGGTGCTCCTTGGGAAAGAGACGAACCGTGCTTGCATAGACGTGCTCCTTGGACGCCAGCATGAAATACACAAGGAACGGAACAAAGCTGATGGCCATCAAAACGTCAAAGATGGTGCTGCTGGTTTCGGAGAGAATTTGAGTTATGCCCTGCGCCTGCTCGATACGCACCGGTATAGGCTTCTGCTGCTGTTTGGGAGGCTCTACGACAGAGGTGGCCTGATTGAGAATCTTGTCGGCGCGGGCGCGAACACCCCCTATGCTCTTCCGGAGTTCGGCGGAGTAGCGGGGCAGGTTGCTGAAGAAGTCGACGGCACGGTTGTAAGAGAAATAAACGAGCCCGAGAACGAGGATCGCGGTCATCGTGGTTATGACCATGGCGCTAACCCAACGGGGACAATGCCAACGAACGAGGACGGCGACCGCCGGCTCAAGCACGTACGCTAGAAGAACCGAAACAAGGATTGTGACCCAAACGAGCTTCAGCAAATAGAGGAGCCCGATGATCGCGATGAGAGCGATCACAATTTGCGCCACGGTTCCGACTTTGATAGATGCATGGAGAGTCACGACCTCTTCGGCGGCTTGCTCAAGGATCACCGCTGGAAGAACGGGTTGCTCAGCCGGTGGCTGCTCTTGTCGGTCCTTCTTAGATCGCTTGGAGACTTCTGTTTTCACGCAGAATCTATCCTCTTGATCATTCGACTCTAGAAACTGGTCGAACCATACTGGTCTTCCGTCAGTGGTACCGCAAATTCACCCGGCGGCTCAGGGTGGGAGAATCGGAAGCGAGCGGATGCGCAGTCAACGTCGGCACCGCCGGCCACCAGCGATCAAAACTCAAGATCCGTCGACTCGCCCCTTGTGATGATCGGAATTGGCAGCAAAAGAAAGGCCCAGCATCTGCTGGGCCTTCTCGTCTACAGCGAATCTAGTGCGACATGCCAGCGTTGCCAGACTTGCAGGTTTTCGAGATATGCTTCAGTGAAGTTACATGCAGTGTCTCGCCTGCACTGCCTGCGGCGGATGACTCTGCCGAACCGGAAGCTCCTGCTTCGGCCGAAGCAGAGCTGCCGGTGACTTTGACTTCATGGCCGACGTGCTCGCTCAATTTCGCGGGGTCGCCAGTCAGTTGATAGGACGTTCCATTCTTGTCGGTGAGCGTGAAGTTACCGTTGGAGCCACTGAGGCATCCTTCGACGGTCATATGACCCCCACCAGCGCGGGAGGTTTGCCCTCCGTTACTCGTGGAGCCTGAAGCCGAACTAGATTGGGCTGCGGCGTCGGAACTCTGAGATCCCGTTGCGTTCTGCGCTACAGACCAGGAGAGGCCGAGGAGCAAAACGGAAAATACGAGGAGAAGTTTTCGCATGGTCTACCTCCAGATGAACTTAGTCAATTCCTGGCTTTCCAGAATGGACGCGGCCAGTTCGCCACTCCGATACACACACAGGGATTGTCCTTCGGTAGTACTTGACGGACCAATACAGGGATCTATGGAAAAACTCTGCAGTTTTATCTGTACACCGGATGTAGAACCCACTTGCGAAGGGGGCTGGAGGTGGGAGCAGCGATGGGCGCGTCGGGCTGCTTGTGTTCGCGCTGCTGATCTCACAACTCGTTACAGACTGCAAGCCATGCGTGGTGATGCTCGGTGGAACCGTAGCCTGGATGGCGGTTTCGATGTTGCTTTGGCACATCCGAAAACACGAGTAACGTGCAATCGGACTTCCGCACCACCGCGAAACAAACAGAGGAAGGCCGGCGTTTCAAGCAGCTTTGCCGTTGCGATTTGCTGATTCTTCTAACAATCGCAAGGTTCGCAGAGCCTGGTTCAACGCGCGACGTTCCTCAGTCGAGGAAAGTGTAAGGATCTCCTCTGCGCGATCGAGGATGGCGTTGCGTGCATCGGCGATACGGTCGAGACTCAGTGAATACTCCGAGTCGGCGACAGCTCCTTCATAGACATCTTTCCAGCGATCAGTGCGCGTGGGAGGAACTTCAGGGAACCGCATGAAACTACTCCTGGTGGGATATTGCTTAGAATAAAACGAAGTGGGAACAATTAGCAAGGCCGAACACGACTTCGCAGGTTTATCGCGATGCATTTAGTACAGGGGCATTTGAAGTTCGGGTGCTTTGGCATGGCGAGATGCCCGCAGTTTGAACACCAGAAACACTCCTCCGAGTCGCGATTGAACATCATCTTAAATTCCCTGCCCTCGATGCAGTAGGGGCAACGAACCGAGATCGGCCGCTTGGATTGCCTCCAATTCGAGTCCATTGAACCCATGTCTGTCATTTGGCGAACCCCCTCGAGTGAATCCAGCGATGCGGAAGATGCACATCCGTTAAGCGCCAAGTGGACATTCCCCCATCTGAAGGTGACTGGTTCATCGTCTGTCGTTGCCTGAAAGTACAACAAGGGCGGGAGCTGCGCCTGCGCCAAATTGCGCCAATGCCAGATCAGCTTTCACAAGTGGGGGGTTTGGGATCAACTTCAGGAGTCGAAGGGATATCGGTCGTCGAGCCGCCTCCCGTGCGTTGGGAAAGATCCGATGAACTGGAGCAGATACAGACCGGTAGCTGAAGTTTCCACTCGGTATCGGCTCCGTAGAGTGAAAGCATAACGTCTACATGTTGCATGGTTCGCCCGCAATTGGGGCAGACTCCGTCCTGCGGGGAACTCAAGGAAGTTGCGGTCAGGAATTCCTTGATAGCCTGCCTGAGATGACCTCGCTCGCTTTGTTGGGTGGAATGTCTTGCTGAGTCAGTAGGTATAGGGCCCTGGAAATATGAAATTGTCATGGGGAATACTTCTAGAAACAGGCTATCAGGCACCTATACCCAACGGGCGCGCCAAACTACGCCAGGGGTCCTGGGCCAATTTTGCATGTCAATCCCAGCTCGCAGTGCTAAAATCAGACAAACGCAGTCGGGCAGAAGTGCTGATCCAGGAGAAGTTCTACCATGAGAGATCGCCCGATAAGAATTGAACTGCCGCAATTCCTCAGCGGCTGGAAAGAAATCGCAAATTATCTGGGTAAGGGCGTGCGTACGGTGCAGCGGTACGAACTGCAGCTCGGACTGCCGGTGCGGCGTCCGGCGGGAAAACCCTGGGGTTCCGTCGTCGCTACGAAGGCGGAGCTGGATGCCTGGGTAAATGCAAGTCCGATTCGTGATGTGTTCCGTTTATCAAGAAAAGACGCAAGTAATGAGTATGCCGCTTACATGGACAATATGAAGCGCAATCTCGCGAGAATGATGCGACTGCGCAACCAGATGCTTGCCTTGCGGTCGGAAGTACGTCAGTCAGTGGAATTGCTGCAGAGCAGTATTTACGAATTGCAGGGCCAGTTGAACTCACACCACTTCGGGGACATATCTGTCTCGAATCTATTAGCTGACGATAGGAGCAACGAGAGCTCCCTGGTCCGCGATGAGTTGGATCGGGTGGCGGCTCCGGTGGATTATTGGAAAGCCAGCTAGCGACTTTAGACAATTATTAGGAGCAAAACACACTCCGCCAAACAGCCTATGGTTGTTTATCCCTTGCGAGACTTCCTGGTAAGGGCTGGACACCGATTCTGAAGTTGCCAGGCCGCAAATGGCCTGAATTGTTACAACCTTTCGCGGTCAAGAGATATCAGAGAGCCGTGACTTCGAAAAAGCAGCAAACGGGTGGTCATGCGGCACCCAAGGTGACCTTCGACCAAATTCTAGCGTCACGCGAGAGGATGAATCGTGCCAGCGTTGAGTTTCTCAAAATCGATCTGCAGACAGCGTTCACCTTTCTAGGCGTCGCCAGGCAGACAGACGACCCGATAAGGAAACACCGCAACTGCCGGGCGGCTCGACGCGCCTACGACACAGTCGTGAAGCTCATGGGAAAAGTGAGGCTAAACAAGCAGGACAGGCAGACTGTCGTACTCGGATTGGAACATCTGAGGTCCGAACTGCAGGAATTCGGAGAGGCGTTCTAGGAGCTTTCCGCAACTCGAATCCGTTTGTATCCTCGTCTCAGGTATTAATCACATTTTTGCCATTCCCTGGCTTCACCAGATCACTGATGTCCATGAGGGTAACGACCACGCCATCAATCTTATTATCCAGCGTTCGGTAAGGCGTGATGCGAAGCTTAAAAACCTTGTTATCGCGGGTGCGCACCTGCTCGGTCCTCATGGTGACGTCGCGCATGACATCGAGCATCCAACGCTCGAGTTGAGGAACTTCGACATTCAGAGACAAGTGCGTGAGCGCCTTGCCCATATCCTGACTGGTAAAGCCAAACACTCGCTCAGCTTCGGGTGTAAACCGACGGATGTGCAGGTCTTCGCCCAGCATGATGATGGGAATGGTTGCGCTGTTAAGAATATTGACGAGATCGTTTGTAAGTTGCGTCAACTGCTGGTTGCGATGCTGAATCTCCTCGTTGACTGTGTTCAGTTCTTCGTTAGCGGATTCGAGTTCCTCCTTGGAAGTTTGCAATTCCTCATTGGTACTCTGGAGTTCTTCGTTACCTGACTGGATCTCTTCGTTGGCGGACTGAAGCTCTTCGTTCGTGGCTTCCTGGGCTTCAATGATGGCCTGCAGATATTCCTTCGTGCTCGCCAGTTCCTGCTTCAATTGGCCGATCTGGACATCCTTTGCGTCGTCGACCTCCCTGGCAGATTTTCGGGAAGTGGGCTTTGGCTCCGGAGGCCGCATCACTCCCTTCTCCTCGAAGAGGATCAGGAAATGACGCTGGTCGCGGGCGGGAGTGCGAAAGGGAACAACCTCCACGCTAACCTTGAACCTCTCATTCGCGTCTTCGACGGTAATGCCGTCTTTGGAAACGACGACAGAATTGCGGCGGGCTTTCTCGATGAGTGAACGCAGTTCGTAAAGCAATCCGGAGCGCGCCATCTTGAGGAGATTAAGGCTGGCCCTGCCAGTGGGGAGTTCGAGGTAGCGGCTGGTACGTCCACGGCTTTGCAAAATCTCGAGTTCATCATTCACCACCACGGCGGACGGAACATACTTTTGCAGTAGGAGGCGATCGGCCTCGCGCTGCACGTCGGCGGGTGTTTTAGCGAGTTCGTTCTCCTTGCCTGGAACGTGCGGTTCTTCCTGGCGTCCGTCCGTGCCTTCTTGAGCGATCAGGGTGAGACCAAATGTGACCGGTGAGGGAACAGCTTTCTTCTGATAGATCTTTGCCCTGCGGTCCACCAGACCGAAGATTTCGGCTCCCGCTCCGAGCAGGCCCTCCGTGTTCCCCACTAGTAGGAAGCCACTCGGCTTCAAGGCATAGTGAAAGATGGGAATAACTTTCTTCTGCAAAATGGGGCTGAGGTAGATCAGCACATTGCGGCAGCTGATCAGATCCATGCGGGAGAAGGGAGGGTCGCTGAAGACGTTTTGCCGCGCGAACACGCACATGTCGCGTATGGATTTTGCAATCTGATATCCGCCTGGAACCTTGTGGAAGAAGCGGCGGAGGCGAACTTCCGAAACTTCGTTGACGATACTCTCTTTGTAAAATCCGGCTCGCGCCTTCTGAATAGCATTTTCGCTGAGATCTGTTCCAAAAATCTGAATCGGTACTTCAACCCGTAAATCGGAGAGTGTTTCGACCAAGGAGATGGCATGGGAGTATGTCTCCTCTCCGGTGGAACATCCGGGCACCCAAACGCGCACCGGGTCAGAAGGCAATCGATCGACTAGAATCTTCGGATAAACGACCTCGTGGAGACTGTCGAAGACTTCAGGGTTGCGGAAAAAGCTGGTGACATTGATCAGCACATCGCGGTACAAGGCTTCGACTTCCTGTGGGTTACGATTGAGGAGCTTGACGTAATCGCGGAGTTGGTTGATACGGTTGAGATTCATGCGGCGCAGGATGCGCCGGCGGATGGTCGCGACTTTGTAATCGACGAAATCAACCTTGCTGAAGCTTTTCAACAAACGAAAGATATCTCTCATCAGCCGTGTTGTACCGTCGAACTCCTCGCCGTCAACGGCCTCCGCTGGCGACGCGTGGCCTGACGGCTCCTTCCGAATGCGAATCAGTTCCTGGGCGATACGACCGGGTGGAAGAACGTAATCGACAACTCCTGCGGAGATGGCGCTGTTGGGCATGCCATCATATTTGGCAGAAGTCGTATCTTGCGCGAAGGTAACGCCAGCGCCGTCTCGGATTGCCGCGAGGCCGAGGGTGCCATCGTTGGCGGTACCTGACAGGATCACGCCGATCGCATTGGAAGCCTGATCATCGGCAAGCGATCGAAAGAAAGTATCGATCGGCATATGGTGGCCACGCACTTCGCGACCGACAAGATGCAGAATTCCGTTGGAGATCGTCATATCGGAATTGGGAGGAAGAACGTAAACCGAATTGACCAGGACACGCATTCCCTCGGCCGCCTGCACGACGGGCAGACGAGTCGTACGTGACAGGAGTTCGACCATTGCACTTTCGTGTGTGGGGTCCAGATGCGGGATAAAGACCAAAGCCAGGCCAGGCTCGGGGGGAAGGGCGCGAAGCAAATTGCTGAAAGCTTCGAGGCCTCCGGCAGAAGCTCCAATGGCTACGATGGGAAATGTAGCCGGTACCGGAGGTACTGCTACTGTGCTTGACCTTGGTTCCTTCTTGCTGCGGGGCTTCTTCTTTGGCGCCTTCGGCATAAATGCGCTCCGAAACTGCCGGATCCTGCTAGATGAATACCGTCAATTCTAGCGCAAGATCGGGGAGGCGCACTGAAGGGCCCCAGAAAGCACCGGACGCTGTGTCGTACATTGGTGCGGTTCAGCTACCAGCCTCTGTGATAAGGTTCAGGCGAACTGGGGTGCGGCGTTGGGTCCGTTATATGATTGGCAACGCTTCTACAAAGAAGCCGTTCTGGAGACGGATCGAAGCCGTCTGCCTGTCTTATCCGGCCGGCGCACGGTGCCATCAATGCTCGTATGGAGCAACTCAAGCAAGATCACCAAGTGTCGGAAGAGGAACTGCGGTCGATCGAGGATGCTCTCTCCGCCCTGCGCGTGCTGAAACGAGAACTGGATTGAGATTGACTGCTTCTCTCTTGCCACTCTTTCGCCTGACCCAGTCCTACACTGGCTGTCCTTCTTGCACAGGTTCGGAGGTCCGCGTCTGCCAATGGCTCAAAGCATAGAGGACTAGTTCGACTCGATTTGAGACGCCAAGCTTGTCATAAATCCGCAACAGTGATTTCTTGACCGTATTCTCCTTCAGGTTCAATTCCCGGGCGATTTCCCGATTGTTCAAGCCCTCCGTCACCAGATTGACAGTTTGCTCCTCGCGGGGAGTCAACACCACCTGGCCGCGCGAGTTGATCAAGCGAACCGACGGACCGATGGAGAGAGCGTCGATGATGTAGCGCATTTGTTCGGTGTTGGTCCAATACTGCCCCTGATGAACGCTGGTGATGCAGCGGCACAGAGATTTGAATGGCATGGACGCGAGACAGAACAAGCCGCGGGTTCCCGCGCGCAGGGAATTGACGACCAGCTCACGATCGTAGTTATCGAGCAGAAGCACAATGGCGAGGCCGGGAAAACTGGCGTGCACGCCACGAAGCAATTCATAGAGCCGATCACGGTCATCGGTGAGGCCGTCGGCAATCAGGAGCACATCTGCCGGATCCGTTTCGAGAACCGACAAACACTCGGACAAGTCCGCACGACAATTTGCGACTTTGAATGCTCCCTGCCGGCGCAGCGCTCCACAGAGTAGCTGTGATTGCGTTTGATTCGAATCCGCTACAAGTACACCGATGACTTCGGGGTTTAGTACGGACGAACTCATGATGCAAACCCTTCCTGTAGCAGCGTCCTAATTTTGGGGGAAGGGCTCGCGAAGTACGTTGATGCTAGCAATTGCGACTCATCGTCGCAAGTACAGGACACAGAAGTTTACTCACAATTTACAGCGCGTACAGACGGTCGCACGTCTTGCTCATGCAACGATCAGGATTCTAGCAACTTTGCTCAGATGTGTATGTGACGGCAGTCACACACTTTCGTAACACGAGTGAGAACGTGTTGAGGAATTGAACAGTTGCCGCGCCATCTTCTTCTCGACTCCCAAGCATCATGGTGACCCTGGTGACCATGGTGATCTACTTTAGTGGATGGCGAAAGGTACGATAGGTCACTCAGAAATCGTCTCGTGGGTACGCACAACACGTGCCCCCGAGATGAACAGCAGAGGAAGGTCGATGGCCCCACTTTGTGAGTCTTGAGGCGGACCGGTGCGCAAGGTACTTTGTCACAGAGCGGTTGACGGGCACTTGAGCACTTGTGAATCAAAGGCAGCACAACCGATATCGAGTGGCGGCATCCGTGACGTTCTCTTGGGAGACTGAAGATTCTCGTGTTCACCATGGCAAGGGCCAGACGCGTGACTGCAGCCTCTCGGGAGCATTTGTACTTTCCCCCGAAACATTGGCGATTGGCAGCGTCCTGCAAATGGAATTCTCCCTCCCCCGATTGCTGGCTGCCGGACCTGGAGCGCGATTGAAGACGCGAGGTCGAGTGGTTCGCGTCGAGCCGGATGGATTCGCCGTGCTAGCGGAAATGGGACCGAGCTCGCTGTTGCATCGTTCAGCGCGGCCCGTTGCCGTGGCACAGTGTTTAGAGAGTTAGCGAGTCAAGTGACGGCACCGGGTTCTCAGATTCTCGCGGATTCGCTCTAAGGCGCTGTGTTTATTGCAGTTAATTTGATTGTAGATGTCGAAGTGACGGGGCGGAGCTGTATCTAGTGGACATGAATAAATCAATCTCAGGCATGGCGTTCGGTGAGCAACAGTCAGGAAATCCGGAGTCGCAAATCTTTTGGTATGCAGCGTACACTGCATCGCGGCACGAGAAGACGGTCGCGGAGCATCTGCGGCAGAGAGATGTTGAATGCTTTCTGCCTCTCTACGAAACCGTCCGCCGATGGAACAACGGTCGACACCTTGTCCAGTTGCCACTATTTCCCAGCTACGTCTTCGTCCGCATGGAATTGCGCAACAAGTTGCGCGTCCTGCAGGTACCAGGGCTGGTTCAGTTGGTAACGTTCCAAGGTGCGCCTGCGGCCTTACCGGACTCGGAGATAGAGACTCTTCGCACCGCGTTAGCGTCAGGAGTGCTTGCCCAACCCTACCGCTACTTGAGCGTGGGGTCGAGGGTGGAGATCCGCCGCGGGCCTTTACAGGGACTGCGAGGAATCCTGCTGCGGCATCAGGGGCAGTTTCGAGTGGTGCTTTCCGTCGAAATGATCATGCGTTCGATTGTTGTTGAGGTGGACGCGTCGGATGTAATAGCTGCCGACCGCAAGGATTCTCGGCTTGCCCAAACGGGATCGAACGAGTCGGAGCGGGCTGCCGTCGCATTCGCGTAGGAGGTGAGCCACGCCATGATTCGCATTGTGCTTTCATTCACCGTTGCCATACTGGTTTCGAGTTCCGCGCTGACTCTTCGAGCTCAGACGAAAACGGCTGTCTCGCCATCCAACGCCGCATCAAACCCAGATACTGTCAGAACAACTCCCGGGCAGAGCGCCACAGTTTTGGACGAATTCGTGATCGGGCCGGGGGACGTTCTGGCCATCAACGTCTGGAAAGAATCAGAGATATCGAAAGTCGTCCCGGTGCGCTCGGATGGACGCATCTCGTTGCCCCTGATTGGTGAGTTGCAGGCGAGCGGGCTCGCTCCGAAACAATTGGAGGCGGAGATCACGAAACGGCTGAAAGATTATGTCGCCGATCCCTCGGTTACAGTCGTCGTCCAGGAGATTCACAGTCAAAAGATCAACGTGCTCGGGATGGTGAGCCACCCGGGATCTTTCCCCCTGGCCAAGCCGATGACGGTCGTAGATTCAATCGCGACCGCCGGCGGATTTCGCGACTTCGCCAAACAGAAAGATATCTACGTTTTGCACAAAGATGCGAATGGCAAACAAATCCGAATCCCTGTCAACTATAAGGACGTTATCAAGGGCTTGCACCCCGAGCAGAATATCGAACTGCAGTCGGGAGACACGGTGGTTGTTCCCTGAACGATTGATGAGAGAAAGTCGATTCTGGTCAAAATATGTATAGGAAGTTTTTTGGGCTCACTCGCAGCCCCTTCGAGATTTCCCCGGACCCGTACTTCTTGTTCCAAACGCCTCGTCACAACGAGGCGCTCGCATCCATCGTGCATGGCGTGATGCGGCGCAAAGGGTTCATGGTCCTTACCGGGGAAGTAGGTACTGGCAAGACCCTGATGGTGCGCTGTCTGATGGAACTACTGCGGACGCGGGGAGTGGCATCGGCGAACGTATTCAACCCGCGGCTGAGGCCCAAGGAGTTCCTCCATTATGTCATTGGGGACCTGGGAATGAGTCCCGCCAGCGCAGACAACAAGGGCATACTACTTCTGCAACTCTATAACTACCTGATCGCGCGTCAGCAGAAGAACCAAACGACAGTCCTCATCGTCGATGAAGCCCAGAATATGGATGTCGAACTGCTGGAGGAGATCCGGCTGCTGACAAATCTTGAAACGGCGCAGCAGAAGCTGATTCAGATTGTGCTAGTTGGGCAACCGGAGTTAGACCAGAAATTGGATTCTCCTCAGCTTCGACAATTGAAACAGAGAATCACACTGCGTTGCACTCTGGAGCCACTCGGGGAAGTTGAAACCCGCGCATATATTTGGCAGAGGCTGAAGAGAGCGGGCATGGCGTTCGAAGCGGTGCTGATCTTCCCTCCCACCACGGTCGCCCCGATTCACAGCTATACCAAGGGTATTCCGCGATTGATCAATATAGTCTGTGAAAATGCGCTGATCCAGGCCTACGCTCACCAGTCAAAAACCGTGACCGAAAACATTATTGATGAAGTTGCCAGAGACTTGCGCTTGCGGGTAACTTCGCTCTCGCCTTCGTCGGCGAATGAAAATGGGCTTACCGAGGGACAGCAAATTGTGGTTAAGTCCCTACAGGATTTGACAACCTTACTGGAACGCGCCACCGCAGGCTCTCTCCTCCAACAGCAGTCTTCGAAGTCTGAAGCGGAAATCAAGAATCGTGTAAGTTCTTGCTCCTTAGGTTCAAGGCGGCAAGGAACAAGCTAAGCATACTTCCGACTACTGACGGACTCCCCAGGTTTCCCTCCTCCCCCAATTTATTCGTCGGTCTTGCCGGGCAGTAGCCAACCCCAACCACTCACAGAGCCTTTCTCTCTCTCCCAGGGGGATTCATGTTCGCTCCAAGTACGGAAATTGCCAAGAAGTCCCTTCACGGTCGAACTGCGGTCTTTGGCCGGAAGCTCCTGATTGTGATCTCGCAGATTGCGCTGGTTGCGTTTGCCTACTATGCCAGCTTCCAATTGCGGTTCGAATTTACACTGCCGAAGGATGCCAGAGAGATGTTCGGCGAGTCGTTCGTAATTGTCATCGCCGTCAAGCTGGCAGCTTTTTACTGCTTTGGCCTCATCCGCGGGTGGTGGCGATATGTAGGAATCAGTGACCTTTTGGACATCACGAAGGCAGCTTTCACCGCGTCGGCCATCCTTTCGGTTCTGCTGCTGACGATTTTTCGAAATGAGGGATTTCCGAGGTCGATCATCGGAATCGATTGCCTGCTGACCATCCTCGTGGTGGGCGGAGCACGGTTCGCGCTGCGTGCCTACACCGAGGCGGTTGAGCGGCACGCGGGAGAGAAGAACACGCTGGTTGTGGGAGCTGGCCCGGAAGGAGCCAGCTTGGTACGCGACTTGCGGCAGAGTGCCGATGGCGGATGCAATCCCGTGGCGATCGTGGACGACGACATCAGCAAGGTAGGTATCAAGATCCACGGCGTCAAGGTAGTGGGCACAACGGAGTCACTGGCCAGCGTCATTGCCCGACATGACATCAAATGTGTGCTGATCGCGCTACCCTCTCCAAACAATAAGCAAGTGCAACGGATTATTGAGAACTGCCGGTCCTCACGGGTTGAGTTCAAAATACTGCCGACCTTGGGTAACCGGATCAACGGCCACAATGTGCTCGGGCTTCTGCGGAACATAAACGCGGAAGATCTTCTAGGTCGTCCACCGGTGTCGCTGGATGTGCAGGCCATCCGGGAAAAGTTGCAGGACAGAGTAGTTCTTATCACTGGAGCGGCGGGCTCGATCGGGTCAGAATTGGCACGTCAGGTTGCGAGTTTCCGTCCAGCACGGCTTATTCTTCTGGATCGGTCCGAGAACGATCAATTCAAACTCGCGATGGAGTTCGCGCGAAAATTCCCCGAGATTGACTACGTGACGGTGGTTGGAGACATCCTCGACGTGGGATTGCTGCGTGAGTTATTTGCGCTGCATCGTCCGCACTCGGTTTTTCATGCAGCGGCGTACAAACACGTCCCCATGATGGAGCAGAACTGTTTCCAGGCAGTGATCAACAACGTGCTTGGTACCTATAACGTGGCCCTGGTTGCACGGCAGTTCGCAGTTGAGGACTTCGTTGCCATCTCGACTGATAAAGCAGTGAATCCGACCAGCGTTATGGGCGTGACGAAGCGGATCTGCGAACTCATTATCCTGGCCCTGCAGCAACAGCAAACGAGATTCGTGGCGGTTCGCTTCGGCAACGTGCTAGGCAGCAATGGAAGCGTACTACCGATCTTTGAGCAGCAAATTGCTGAAGGCGGGCCGGTGACGATTACTCACTCCGATGTGACTCGCTATTTCATGACGATTCCGGAAGCGGTTCAGCTAGTGCTGCAGGCTTCCACCATGGGAAGGGGCGGCGAGATATTTGTTCTCGATATGGGCGAGCCCGTGCGGATTCGCGATCTGGCGACCAACCTAATTCGCCTCTCCGGTTTGCAGCCCGAGACTGACATCCACCTCGTGTACACAGGTCTTCGCCCCGGCGAGAAGCTCTTTGAGGAATTGTGCCTGGCTGCGGAAGACACGAAACCAACGGCGCACGAGAAGATCCGTGTGCTGGATGGAGGATTCATCGACTTTCGGCAAGTGCGCGAGTGGGTGGATGAACTTTCTGCCTTGGCGACCGCCAAGAACGTTGGAGGTCTGGTGTCGAAACTGCAAGACATCGTCCCCGAATATACGCCCAGTCAAGGCTTGGTCGCGCAATGCGATGTCGACCGACATGATTTTGCTTTACGGCGCGGCATGGAGCGCGCCTATCTAGTGGCTCCGATGAGGGAACCGGCGCCTGCGCGGGCCCGCGCGGTGTAATTCCGGCTGCCACACCCATATTTCCTTACAGTGTTTCTTATCGAACCAGGAGACAAGTTGTGAGAGCTGAGTTCTTACCGTTTCATCTTCCCGACATCGACGACGCCGAAATCAGTTCCGTCGAACAGACTCTGCGTTCCGGGTGGCTAACGACTGGGCCGAAAGTCAGGGAATTTGAACGACAGTTCGCCGAATTTGTGGGAGCGCGTCATGCGATCGCGGTGAATTCGTGCACGTCTGCCCTACATCTGGCGCTTGATGCAATCGGGATCAACGAGGGAGATGAGGTCATCGTTCCGACTCTGACTTTCGCTGCTACGGCCGAGGTCGTCTTCTATCTGCGAGCACGGCCAGTACTAGTGGACTGTTGCCCGAGAACTCTCAACATCGATCCGGATCGCATAGAGAGGGCGATCACGTCTCGCACACGCGCGATCATCCCCGTTCACTTCGCCGGGCAACCGTGCCAGATGGACGTCATCCGTGACATCGCCCAACGTCACAATCTTGCCATTATCGAAGATGCAGCGCATGCACTCCCTGCGCGGTACCGCAACCAGATGGTAGGCACGATCGGCGATATCACCTGCTTCTCCTTCTACGCAACGAAGACCATTACAACCGGCGAAGGCGGAATGATCACGACGGACAATGATGAGTATGCCGAACGCATGCGCATCATGAGCCTGCATGGAATAAGCAAGGACGCCTGGAAACGCTATACTGCGGAAGGATCGTGGCGCTATGACATCCTCTTTCCCGGATACAAGTACAACCTGACAGATATTGCGGCAGCGCTCGGAGTGGAGCAACTGAAGAAGTGCATCAGGTTTTACGAAACTCGCAAGCAGATGGCTCACGAGTTTGACCACGCTTTCGATCACGTCGACGCACTTACAACCCCCTACGTGGATGATGCGGTGGAACATGCATGGCATCTGTATGTTGTTCAACTTAACCTAGACCGTGTGGCAATCACTCGTGACCGATTCATTGAAGAGCTGAAGCGCGCCAATATCGGGACCAGTGTCCACTTCATTCCGTTGCATCTGCATCCGTTCTACCGCGATACTCTGCATTACGATGCACGAGATTTTCCCTGTGCGACACAAGCTTTCGAACGAATCATTTCTCTCCCTCTATACACGAGAATGAAGCCGGCGGACCAGCAAGACGTCATCGATGCGGTACAAGACATTATCGAGAGCCATCGACGATGAAACGTTGTTTTGACATCATCGCCTCGGCCGCCGGGCTCATTCTGCTGACACCGGTTTTCGGTATTGCCGCGCTGCTGATCCGGCTCACGTCGGGGAGACCAGTTATTTTTCGTCAACAACGAATGGGCCGTGACTTTCGGCCGTTCACCATCTACAAGTTCCGAACGATGGTGGTGGATGCGCAACTCAGGGGAGGAGCGATCACTTGCGATCGCGATTCGAGGATCACACCAATCGGCGCGATCATTCGCAAACTAAAGGTTGACGAACTGCCACAACTGCTAAACGTCTTAAAGGGCGACATGAGCCTTGTCGGGCCTCGACCTGAGATGCCCGAATTTGTCCGGCAGTTCGAGCAGGACTACCGAGTCATCCTTCAAATCCGCCCAGGCATCACCGATCTCGCATCCCTCAAGTATCACAACGAATCGGAAGTCCTTGCGAGGTTCGAAGATCCATCAGATGCATACATTCGATTCATCCTGCCTGACAAACTCTTGCTCGCCAGGGAATATGTGAATCGGTCTTCGCTGCTCTTTGACATTGGGCTGATTTTGAGGACGCTCCTGAAAATAACCCACGTAGGATCGCGCATAGGGGCTGTCAGCTGATAGTTGACGGCTTCCCAGACGTAGCTCCTGAGGTGTTTCCATGAAACCCTGGTTGATTCTCGTTGTGGTCTTGGCATCAGTGGCTGGATGCAGTGCGCAAGCAAGTGAGCCTCCTGCTCAGCAGAGCGTAGGGGAGACGCCAGCTCCTCCGACGATGCTTGGACAAGATATTCCACGTGGACGTCCTCTTGAAGGCGCTGGCCCGAATTACCTAACTGGCGGGATTTCAATTACTCAGATGTACACGGACAACGCAGAACTGACAAACAGCAATCCTGTGGACGATCTTAGCTACGAATTCTTGCCACACTTGGCGCTGGTCCATTCGGCGCCACGACTGACCTATGATCTCGATGCCATGGCAGGTTTCGTCGTGAACCGTACGCTAAGCGACCGGAATCGAGCAACACAAACTGGCACAGCGGATTTGTCGTACAGGATGACGCAATTCACTGCGTTGCGCCTGAGTGACAGCTTCTTGAACACCACTGGTTTATGGTCCGGATTGAATTCAGGAACGGATACATCGGGAGGCGGTATTGGAGCAGTGCAACAGCCGAATAGCTCGATCTTTACGTATGAGCAATTTCGGTCGAACACAGCGTTAGCAGAACTGTCGGCTCAGCTCAATGCAAATTCATTTGCAGGTGTGCGGGCAACACATTCCTACACATGGTTTCCGAATGGGGCAAATTCTCCACTCGCCGGACCACTATACGACGGACAGGTATACTCGGCTGAGGCCTTCTACAATCGTCATCTCACCGCACGTAACTGGGGCGGCATTACGATCCGCGCCCAAAGGTTCGACCTGGACAACTCGGTTGGGCGTACAGACACTGGTAGCCTCCTGTTTCTTTACGGAGTAAATATCAGGCCGAACGCGAGTCTCTCGTTATTCGCAGGGCCTGAGTTGTCAGTCACGGCGGTTCCGCAAGGCATTCCTCTCCCGCCGACTCCCTTCCAGAGACGTTTGTGGTCGCCCGCGACCGGAGCAGTTCTCAGTTGGCAGGGCCACACAACGAGCACGTGGGCATCTTTCAACAGACAGATCAATAGTAGCGGGGGTCTGTCGTCCGCCGTCACTCTGACCAGCGTAGGCGGCAATGTTCTGAAACAGCTCGGGCGTAACTTCGCGTTTGGACCGGGATTTGTATATTCGGAGAGCGTTCCGATTACTGAAACGCAGACGATCCGAACATATTCTGGCCTTGTTCAATTCACTTACTACGTGGGAAGAAACTATCAAGTCAATGGCGGCTACGCCAGAGACGAGCAGCGTCCGGTTGGTACCAACAACAGCGCTTCGGCGGACCGGGTGTGGATCTCATTCTCATTGGATTTCATAAGACCACTCGGCAGGTAGCCTGGCCACATCTTCGGGAAGATCATACAATCATGAGCACTGAACACCTTCAACAATCTCTCGCGAAATATCTTGGGTACTGGCACGTTATACGCCGCCACTGGACATATGTATTAGTCGGATCTTTTACCTGTCTGCTCACACTAACAGTCGTAATTGCACGGTTGCCGAATGAGTATGAAACCACCACCACGATATTGGTCGACCCGCAGCAAGTGCCAGAGCGATATGTAACCGCCGCCGTGAATTCCGACCCGGGAGAGCGCTTAAATACTTTGACTCAGCAGATCCTGAGCAGGCCTCGTCTGCAGGAAATCATGGAAAAGTTCCGCCTGTACTCCGAACTTAAAGGAAAGCTATCTGAGGAGGAACTGATCCAACAGATGCGGGAAAACATCCGGATTCAGGTTCGGCAAGGAAACGGACCGCAATTGAGTACCTTCACCATCACGTTCCAAGGTTCCAATCCCGCCGTCGTTGCGAGCGTGGCCAATGAGTTGGCGAGCAGTTTTATACGCTGGAATATTAACAGCCGTGAACAACAGGTCGAGGGAACGCAGACTTTCATATCGGCAGAGTTACAGACAGCTAAAACGAATCTCGAGGAACAAGAGGACAAGTTGAGGGTGTTCAAGATGAGTCACCTCGGCGAAACTCCCGACCAGACCGCTTCGAATCTGTCGGCTATTACAAGCGTGCGTTCTGCTTTACAAGCGAGCCTCGATTCGAGCAACCGTCTCGAGCAGGAAAAGCTGCTCCTCACGAGAGTACCGGCCGCAACCGCGACACCGGGCGCACCTGACCTGACTCTCAGCAAACGTGATCGTCTGGAGGCGGAAAAACGGCAGGTTGAAGATGAATTGCGACGCTTGTCTAACGCGTACTCGGATCGCTACCCTGACGTAGTCAAACTCAAGCATCGGCTTCAAGAAGTAGACACTGAACTGAGTTCGCTCCCTCTTGATACAGCCGTTGTAGGTGACACTCCGACTACGGAATTATCTGCCACCAAGGTACGACTGGAACTGATTGATAAAGAACTCAAGAGGATGAAAACGGAGCAGGCACAGATGCAAGCCCAGATCGCATCGTACCAGGCCAAAGTTGATGCCGCTCCATTACGCGAGCAGCAATTGGTGGAACTGACGCGCAACTACGATGTTTCGAAACAGCACTACCAGGCCCTGTTGGACAAAAGCTTTAATATCGAAATGGCAGCTAGTCTGGAACAGAAACAGAAGGCGGAAAGGTTCACGGTTCTGGATCCAGCTCAAGTTCCCGAGAAACCGATTAAGCCAAGACGCAAGCTCCTATTGCTACTCGCTACTTTCCTTTCGGCTGTGCTCCCCTGCATTTTGCTGATTGGCAAAGAAATGTTAGGCGGAAAGATTACGACAGAAGTTGAACTGAAGACCCTAGTTCCAGCCGGTACCCGGATCGTGGGCCTGATTCCATATATTGAAACTCCCGACAATCGGCTTAGAAGTACGCGAATGGGGACAGTCGCAGTACTGACAGCACTGGTGTTATGCGTATTTACTGTGTGGGTAGTCTGGCAGATGCGTTTCTCGCTGTAACAAAGCAAAACATCCGAATAGGCCATTCAAACTATGAGCAAGGTTTACGAAGCACTTCGACAGAAAGAATACGAAACGACCGGTTCCGGGTGCAATCAGGATCCCACGTTTGAGAAACTCGCAGAGGAACTGGATTCGATGCCCGTCCACTCCGAACCGGGAATCGTGGACCCGATATTTCAAGCGGCCTTCACCCTTGGCGAGGAGGAGCGAGAACTGCTACACGAAGTGCCTCCCCTGTTTTGCCCACCGTCTGTCGACGCGAGTCCCGAATCTTCAATTTCACCTAACGGGTTCCGAAGGCTAAGAGTTGGAGATCGCAAGGATTCGCGCTTGGTCTTTCAAACCGATCCGCATGGGCTAGCAGCCGAGCAGTTTCGCTTTCTTCGGAGAAATTTGGAACAAAAATTTCCGCAGGGAGCGGTTCTGTTGATGACGAGTCCCGCGCCAAAAGACGGTAAGACTCTTACCAGCCTAAACCTGTGTTGCTGCTTGGCAGATACAGGGCGTCCCACGTTGCTTCTGGAGGGCGACATCCGAAAACCCTCCGTTCATGCGTTGCTCGGTGGAGAGAATATTGCCCCTGGAGTAGAAGATGCTCTCTCCGGTGCTGTGGCTCCCGCCGAAGCTATACATGTTGTAGAAGAATTGTCCTTCCATGTTGCGATGGTTGCAAATCCGCCTGCAGAACCATCCCGCTTGATCAGCGGAACGGGGCCGAAGCAGTTCTTGGAATGGGCAAAAAGACAGTTTGACTGGATCGTTATCGATTCTCCTCCGGTGCTGCCGGCTGCAGACGTTACACAGTTAATGCAAACGGCAGATGCCGTTCTCCTTGTGGTGAGAACACACAGCACTCCGCGCGAACTCGCGATAAGGGCATTTGAATTATTGGGCAATCGTCTGTCCGGCGTGGTACTGAACGGTGCTACGGTTGACTGCAATCCTTACTACCGTTATTTGTCGGACTATTGCGAGAAGAACACTGCCCCAGAACCACGGAAGTTTTCGAACAGTACGCGATCCTAGACAACAAATCAGTCCTGTTAAAAGTCCGCTTTGTCTCGAAGATAAGTCAGACATTCCGAGTAAAAAGAAAAGTTAAAAAAGGATTCTTGCGTGCCAAGCCAGCCCAGCGTTCTACTTTTGATTAGCAGCGAAGGTTATTTCGGAGTGGAGAATATGTTGGTTAACCTCGCTGTCGCCCTTGCGAAGCAAGGATGTCGCTGCGCAGTGGCGGTCCTCTGCGATGTGCGTTTCAATCACACTGAAGTCGGTGACCAGGCCAGAGCACGGGGCCTTGAAGTCGAGATTGTCCATTGTTCTGGCCGCCTCGACTGGCGAGCCGTTGTCGCGATTCGAAGACTAATGACCGAGTACCAGGTGGATGTTCTGCACACCCATGGATACAAGGCAGATATCTACGGGAACTTCGCTTCTTGGAGCCGTCGAGTTGGGCTGATCGCAACTTGCCATAACTGGCCTCATCCGGCATGGAGCATGCAGGCGTATGCTGCGCTGGATCGCTTCTTCCTACGCACTTTCGATCGCGTTGTGGTTCTGTCGGAAGCGGTGGCTGGAGCTCTGAGAAACTCCGGCCTCCCGGAGGATAAGCTGCAAGCCATCGCCAATGGGGTTGACGTAGAGCGATTCCGAGAGGCGCAGCCTAGCCTCAAGAGTGGCTCCAGCAAAGCTAATGAGTCCTTAGTGGGATTCGTCGGTCGCCTGGTCCCGGGAAAAGGCGCAGACATACTGCTGCGCGCAGCGCCGCGAGTTTTCAGCCGTCACCCCAATAGCCGATTCGTGCTGGTAGGTGATGGTCCTTTGCGTCAAGAATTGGAATCGTTGGCGGAGCGACTAGGAGTCGCGGATCGCGTCCTCTTCACGGGCCTGCGCGAGGACATGCCACAAATCTACGCGTCAATTGACTTGCTCGTGCTCCCATCCCTATGCGAAGCCATGCCGATGTGCGTCCTCGAGGCGATGGCGGCTGGAAAGCCAGTGATCGCAACGCGTGTCGGTGCGGTCCCCCAGTTAATCGATCAGGACGAAACCGGTGTGCTAATTGAGCCTGGCGATGTAGCGGGGCTTTCGTCGGCGGTGCTCCAGTTGCTGGACGATCCGGAGCGAGCTCGTTGCCTCGGGGCAAAGGGGCAGGCCCGTACAATCGAGCAATTCTCGGCCGATTCCATGGCCAGACAATATCTCCAGCTCTACTCGGAAATCACAAACAGTAGCGAACAGCGGAAGAAAAGAGACAATGTCGAATATGAATACAATACCTGAGGCAGAATCTGTCCGCATTTCGATCGTAGTCGCGTGCCGCAACGAAGGAAACAGCGTTCGAAGCTTGTTGGAGTCGATTCTCAATCAGGATCTCGAAGATTCATGGGAAGCGATCTTCGCAGACGGAATGAGCACTGACCAGACGCGAGATATTTTAAGAGCATATTGTGCCCGTGATTCCCGGCTGCGTTTCATCGACAACCCGAAACTGATCGTCTCTGCAGGCCTGAACTCTGCGATAGCGATGGCCAGAGGTGAAGTAATTATCCGAATGGATGGCCACACGCGATATGCACCGGACTATTGCCGGATGTGCGTAAGGGCATTGGACACCACGGGCGCGGACAATGTGGGCGGACCCGCCAGAACTCAGACGGAGAGCATTCTCGGGCAAGCAGTTGCAACTGCGTTCCACTCACGCTTTTCGACCGGAGGCGCGAAATTTCACGACGTTAGCTATCGCGGATGGGTCGATACAATTCCTTACGGCTGTTGGCGAAAGGCCACATTGCAGAACCTGGGACTTTTCGATGAGACCCTGGTCCGCAATCAGGACGATGAGTTGAACCTTCGCCTGACAAAGAGTGGAGGAAAGATCTGGCAGGATCCCTCCATCATCTCCTGGTATTCGCCCCGCGCGGATTTGTCGAAACTCTTTCGTCAGTATTTTCAATATGGGTTCTGGAAAGTAGCTGTAATTCGTAAACACCGATTGCCGTCCTCCTGGCGGCACCTGGTGCCGGTACTATGGTTGATCAGCAACGTCGTACTCCTTGGTACCATGGCAATTTCGAAAGTAATGCACTTAGACGGGCATTTTGTAGCCGCCGGGCTTGTATGGCTCACAATGGCGGGCCTCTATTTATTCGCGACGCTCGTGGCTTCCTTCTCGGCTGCAAGCGGAGGCGATTGGATAATCCTTGCCTACCTGCCTGCAGTGTTTGCCACGTTTCATTGTTCCTACGGCCTGGGCTTCGCCTCCGGTCTGGTTCATTTCCGAAACCACAAGACTTCCCCACCTGCAACGTCGTCGGCATTTGCAAAGTTGACGAGATAGAGACGCTCGCAACAAACCCGCTTAAAGAGCACAGACAACAGCAGAAATAGGTTTCTGCGACAACATCGCGTTGATTTGCATGGCATCAATTTCTGAAACTCCCGAGCTGGAAACCGGCGGCACTCTGGTGATCCTGGAAGATCAAGGCGCACCGGAAAAAGAAACGGTAAGGCCCGCAGTCGGGCGCCTTCTGGGAGGTGAACTGAAAACGCTTGCGCGAGAGTCCTCTCATTACATGGCAGGACTGCTGTGCAACGCGGCCCTTGGACTCATTTCGTTCCCGATTTTCACGCGCGTTCTGCCCATTGCGGAATACGGCGTCATGGACCTCGGTCAGAGATTGCTGCTGGTGCTGACCATTGCTTCGAAACTTGGATTGCAGAACGCGTCCCTCCGCTTCTACAACCGCGAGAAGTTTGCCGCAGACCCCGCCGCAGCGCGCAGCTACTACTCCACGCTGTTCTTTGGCATTCTAGGAACCACATGCTGTGTTGTCCTGGCAGCTGCGCTCTTGGCTTCCTTTATACCGAAGACGTCGACACTGGGCCCTCTATCCGGTCTCGTGTATCTGATCCTGGGACTCGTTCTGCTGCGGGCAATGGGGTCAGTGTTCTGGGGCTTTTTGCGCATCGAACAACGGACCAAGACCTTCAATGTTTTGACTGTATGCACCAGGGCTACGACGGTTGCTGCTGTATGCAGTCTGTTGCCATTCATAGGCCACTCAGCTCGCACCTATTTCACCGGAACGTTGTTTGTCGAGACTGGCCTTGTGCTTGGGCTGACTATTTGGCTATTGTCGCGGGGAGTCTTGGCACCGAGATTTTTCACGCTGGATCTATTTCGTGCTGCGATAGGATATGGAACTCCCCTCGTCCTGTACGAACTGGCCTACGCTGTCCTGGTTTCAGCCGACCGTTTCTTGGTACGACATTACGTCGGCGCTGACGCTTTGGGATTTTACTCAGTAGCCTACGGTCTAGCCAACAATGTGAACGAATTCTTGGTCGCTCCGCTGGGTCTCGCTCTTATCCCGATTTACATGAGGATCTGGAACTCTGACGGAGCTGAAAAGACTTCCGCATTTCTCACAACAGCGTTCAATATTTTTGTGCTTGCAGGAGTCGGCGTCTTGGCGGCGATGTCTGCCGCGGGTCATTCGATCGTGATTTTTCTGGCTTCTGAGAAATATGCGGGTGCCGACCGCTTAATCCCAGTTATCCTCGCCGGACTTCTGGTTTATGGAGCAAATGTATTCGTTGCTGCCGGCTTGTTGATCCATAAGCGAACCGTGCAGATGTCGGGAATGCTCGTCATTGCCGCTGCGCTCAATGTAGGACTTAATTGCCTTCTTCTCCCTCGAATGGGCCTGATGGGTGGGGCCGTCGCAACTCTGCTCAGCTATTTGGCCTGCATCGCGATGCTGGCAACGGCATCGAATCGGGTCCTGCCGCTACATTCGGATCTGCTGTTGTTCGCAAAATATCTGATGTCCGGAGTTCTGGCCTGGCTGGCGGGATCACAAATCACTGTCCCGACCGCGTTGGGGGATCTGCTCGTCAGGTCGGTAGTTGTATTCGGAGTATACCTTGGTTGTCTCTGTTTCTTAGATGAACGCACCCGTAGCAGTGTGAAATGGATTCTTCGATGGATACAAAACAACCTTTCCTCCAGGCTCAGCAGCGACCTGAACGCTCACTGATTCATGTTTTCCAGGACACAACATGGGCCGTTGGTACATGCAGGCAACGCGTTAAGTGGACTACGCACTCTGGTCCGCCTTGCATACGTAACCACGCTCTTCTTGTTTGGGTATCTACGCCGGGCAAGGAGAAAACTGCTCGAGCGTGGTGCAATCGTCGTCTTAACCTTTCACCGTGTACTCGATGACGAATCGTATAAGAGAAGCAATAGCTTACCTGGAATAGTCATTCGAGAAGAAACATTTCACCAACTCTTGAAGTATCTTGTGCAGCAGTGCGATCCGGTCTGTCTCGACGGGGCAGTTCCGGGTGTCAGATCGACCAAATTGCGGGTTGCTGTTACCTTCGATGACGGCTGGCAAGACAATTTTCACAGCGCATTTCCAATCGCTCGGGACTACGGCTTACCTTTCAGCGTATTCATTTGCCCGGGACTCGTTGGACAGAATGCTCCTTTTTGGCCCGAGCAGGTTTCAGCATTGTTAAGGATTAATGGTGCGAGCCAGACCAAGATAGAAGAAGTGATAGAGAACTTGAAACAACAACCTGCCACGTGCCGTGATGCTTATCTAGAGTCTCTCCGTAAAACGTCCAATCGGAATTGGAGTGATGCTTCTGGAGCCGATCAGTTGCTGACATGGGACGACATCAGGAAGATGCGGGCCGAAGGAGTCAGCTTTGGGTCTCACACGTACACACATCAACTCCTGACTACGATCTCACCAAAATCTGCGGCAAAGGAACTCTACCAGTCAAAGAGCACAATTGAAGCGGAGCTTGGCGAACCCTGCGTGACCTTCGCTTACCCAAACGGAGACTGCTCCCTGCATACGAGGCAATGGGTTTCCGATGCTGGTTATAGCAAGGCAGTCACAACCCGCAAAGGGGCTTGGACAGCCGAGGGCGATCCGTTGTCCATTCCCCGCCTTAATGTCAGTGAGGGTAATGTAACCGGACTGTTGGGTCAGTTTTCGTCGATGATGTTTGAATACACGACGTTCTGGTGGGCCTCGCGCGCGCTATCGAAGTCGAAGACACACCAATCTGCACGGTGGTCCTCCGACCTCGAAGAGGACTCCATCGGACAGCAAAGACGTCACACACCCAAGCGCTCTGCGTCCCGTGAAAGTTCACAGAGTTAAACCCTAGAACCACAATACGAGCACAATTCCAGTGGGATTATCAGGTATATATCCTCATTCAGTCGTAGGCTATCGCGACGGAAGTGTTAAGCCGTCTCGGAAATTACGTGTTTGTCTGCTCGATTTGCTGCCTGCTGTGCCGTACTACACGGGCCATCTTTGCGCCGCGCTACAAGAGCAGGATGGCATTGAAGTGTCTCTCTGCGTCACGACCTATAGTCACGATCGGACCTTCTTTGAAAGAACAGGTCTTCGCCGGCGGAGGGGCTTATTGGATATTGCAGGACGCCTGCCCAGTTCAGTAAGAAAGCTTCGACGTGTAGGAAAGCTCGTCGAATATATCTTTAATCTAGTCAGGCTCGCAGTCCATTTCACGTTGTCGCCACCCGACGTACTTCACGTCGAATTCATTCCCCTGATGAACTACAATTTGCCGTTCGAAACATGGTTTCTAAGGCTAGCACGACTCTTTGGCAGCAAGCTTGTGTACACAATGCATAACTTATTGCCACACGAGACCCGTGAACGTCACCGCCAGGCGTATGCGACGATCTATCACCTGGCGGATCGAATCATTTGCCACGATGAACACGCAAGAAACAGGCTTGTGGCTGAATTCAAGATAGACAAAGACCGAATCTCGGTAATTCCTCACGGCGAACTGTTCGCGAATAAAATTCAAGAGGTCTCGGCCCCTCTGACCCAGACACAAGACAGAGAGTGCGTGGTATTGAGCCAAGGTATTATCCGGCCGTACAAAGGAATTCCATTCTTGCTGCAGGCTTGGAAGGCCGCCCGAAACGCAGGCCTGCAAGCGCAATTGAAGATCGTGGGAACCGGAGAGGAGAGCCTCCTCCGACAGATCGAGCAAGACATAGTTGCGCTGGACCTCGGATCAACGGTGCATTTTGATTTCCGTTTCGTCTCCGTACAGGAACTTGCCCGCTACTATCGAAGTGCCGACATTCTCGTCTATCCATATTCCGAAGTAACTACCAGCGGGGCGTTGATGACGGGAATTGGTTATGGCAAAGCGATCATCGCCACGGACTTAACCGCTTTTCGACAACTGCTGGAACATGAGAAGAATGCTTTACTCGCGCCGTGCGGTGACGTTGCAGGATGGGCCTCGATGCTCATCAGGCTTACGTCCGACTCCCATTTGCGTGCACGACTCGCACGCGGCTTGCAGGATACACAGTCTCTCACTCCATCCTGGGCTGAGATAGCTTCTGAAACATGTCGCGTGTATGAAGAGCTAGTGCCCTCGCGTCGGCGCCAATCTATCATCGCGCAAGATTGAATTCACGAATATGATTGCGACCCATCAGATTCCTAAAGATTCCGATCTTTCAACGCATGTGATCCGGAAGGAAGCGGAATTGTGGAGCCTAGCTTCCGAGTGGAAGAACTTATTCCGTAGTACAGAATGCAACGACGTCTTCCTGAGCTTTGAATGGCTGTCGCAATGGTGGGCGCACTTCGGACGGAAATTCAGGCTGTTTCTCGTCATGGTGCGTGCAACGAACGGCCATTTAGTCGCGTTGGCACCGCTTTACATCGCTACGTCCTGGAGGCCTCTACCCCTTCGGAGACTCGGGCTGATCGGTGACCGGCTTGTCGGTTCGGATCACCTCGGTTTTCTCGTTGAAAAGGCGTTTGCGTCGCAAGCGCTGCAGTCTATCCAGCACTTCATCGTGGATCATCGGAGGGAATGGGACTTCATCGAATTCACTAGTTCGTCCTCGGACTCAGATGCATTCATGCAGTTCGAGAAAATGATGGAGGCCGCGCAAATGACGATCCACCGAACTGTGTCGTCTTCCTGCCCGTATTTTCATTTGCCAGGCGCAACGGAAGAGTACTGGAGCAGTCTTCGGCCGAGACTCCGAAAAAACCTTAGATATCAGACCCGTAGTTTGGAGCGCGAGGGGCAGCTCAACTTTGTCACGATCGAAGATGTATCAAGAGTGGAGACCGCCATGGACGATTTGCTCCGGTTGCACCAACTCCGATCGGAGCGACGCGGCCGCCATAGTACTTTTCTTGATCCCAAAGTTACCCCATTCCATCGGGATGCAGTACAGGCCCTGGTCGCGGAAGGTGAGGCGCGGATTTTCTTCTTGGAACTCTCGGGTAAGCGCATCGCGGCGCTTTATGGATTTTCCACGGGCAGAAAGTTTTCGTACTACCAGTCCGGGGCCGATCCTGCATACAGCCGGTTCGGCGTCGGAACCTTGCTGATCAGCTCGGTCATCGAGTGGGCCATTCGTAACGGTTACAGGGAGTTTGATTTTCTGCGCGGAGATGAACCTTACAAACAGCTCTGGGCGACCCAGGCGACGCAACTGCACGATTTGACTTTCTTTGACTGTCGAGCCAAAAGTCGTCTCGCTCAGACGATTCGAGTTGTGCGCAATTCCTTACACGACTGGAAGGCGGCGCTCGTGCGAAGGGGGACACCTAGTTCCGAGCAGCGCGCGCAGGTCGCCACAACAGCATTATGAACTTCGGACTCGAATCCTATCTTCCGTATGGGCTGTATTTCGCAGCAATCATTGTGCTCCTGCTGACGATATTTTGGCGTCCGATCATCGGGCTTTTCTACTTACTGCCTCTAATCCCACTGCAAACAATAAGGTACCGGGTAAACGATCTGCCGCTCGGGGCGAGCCTGTTCGGCATCATGCTCCTTGGTGTGGCAATTGGGCAATGGCGGTTGGGGCGCCCCATATTCCCAAAAACACCGTGGAGAAAACTCCTCGCTGTGTTTGCTCTCTTCACCTTCATTTCGCTTTGTCTGGGTTCGCTGTATCTCAAGAAAACGCTGCCGTTCCCCGGCGATCCCCGATTCAGCGTCTGGCAAGAGTACATGATGATGCCTGCCCTGCTGCTGCTGGTGGCCTCAGTGGTACAGACCAAGCGAGAGATACAGGCGATGGTGCTGGTCATGTGCTTGGCGACGCTGGAACTCGACAAGAGCTTCTGGAACGAAGTGTCCGACAGGGATTTCTCCAGTTACTCCGACGACCTTCACGGAGAAGGCGGCAGCATGGGCTATGCCGGAGCTAACGGCTTAGCCGCCTTTGCTTCGCAAGCAGGCGCCTTCTTACTGGCTTTGGCTGCCTTTGAAAGAAGGAAATGGGTGCTTGCCGGATACTACAGCTTGGCGGCCTTCTCGGCGATCTGCCTTATGTACAGCCTCTCCCGCGGAGGCTATGCCGCATTCCTGGTTGGCTGTCTGGTGATCGGTCTCCTCAAACAACGGAAGATATTGCTTTTACTTGTGGTGTTCCTGTTCACATGGACAACTCTTGTTCCCCCCGCAGTGGAGCAGCGAGTTGGTATGACTTACAACGAACAGAGTGGTCAATTCGACGGTTCGGCCAATGCGCGCTTCTCAATCTGGTCGGACACAATAGAAGTATTCAATGAGCATGCTTTTCTGGGAACTGGGTTTGATACGTATGAGTACATGAATTTGCGAAGGGTTCCTTATTGGACCAAGGGTTACTACTCTGACACGCACAATTATTTCCTCAAGGTGCTGGTCGAAACCGGAATCGCAGGACTCCTCGTCTTCTTGTGGTTGCTAGCGAGGACTTTTGGCGAGGGATATCGTCTGTTCCGCCACGCTCGCGATCCGTTCTTCAAGTCTTTGGGTCTCGGCATGATTGGCTGGCTCGTATGCGCCATAACAGCCAACCTGTTCGGAGACCGGTGGACCTACCTACAAGTCAACGGGTACATGTGGGTCATTGCCGGCCTGGTGTACAGCGCACATGAAATCGAGAAACGCGGTGCCGAGGAGGGCGCAGCGAACATTACGGCCGTCGCGCAGGAAATGCCGTACTTGGAGACTCCGCCGGTGGGAAGCTTCGCTGACGAACCGAGTGCTTCCGACGTTCGTTGGGACTGTGCCGCTCCAGGTTCCTTCTCATTTCGACTATGACGCTTTCTGAAAACCAGCTCGGGCACGAGGATCGGACAATTGGACGACAACTTAAGGTCCTATTTCTGATCGACCGTCTTCACTGTACAGAAGGCGGGGCTGAGGGAGTGGTGCACAAGCTTTGCTCCTCTTTGCCGCAGTATGGATTTCACTGCATGGTCGCCACCTTTTGGGCAGGAGAAGGGGTAACTCAGAAATTCCCTTGCCCGGTCCATATATTTCCACTAACGAGCATCTACAGAAGGAAAGCTTTGGGATGCGCGAAAGATTTTGCGTCGCTCCTTCGCCGAGAGCGAGTGGAAATCTTGCACACATTCTTTCCCGCTTCGGATCTTTGGGGCGGAATGGTTGCAAGGCTGAGCGGCTGCCCTGTGGTTATTTCGAGCCGACGCGACATGGGAATACTGCGCTCGCGAAAACATTCGCTTTCGTATCGGCTTGCCAATCGTTTGTTTGATCAAGTTCAAGCTGTGTCCGACACGGTAAGAGAGTTCTGCATTGTTCGGGATCGTATCCCTGCAGGCAAGGTGGTCACGGTCTACAACGGAGTCGATCTTGACGCCATTGATGCCGCGGCATCGGCGGATCGCAGGTTGTGCTTTGGTGCAGACGATGGACAGCAGGTCATTTCTACGGTCGCCAACATTCGACAGGTTAAAGGTATCGACATACTGGTTCAGGCTGCAGCCCAAGTGGTTCGGAAGATACCCGATACGATTTTCGCCATCATCGGGGGTGCCATTCAGGAGCCCGCATATTGGGAGGCAGTGCAAGCGGCCATAAAAAGCATGGGCCTTCAGCGCAACTTCAGGTTTCTGGGAACTCGCAGTGATGTGTTCTCGCTTCTGAAACAGTCTGACATCTTCTGCCTTCCATCGCGAAGCGAAGGAATGTCCAATGCGTTATTGGAAGCAATGGCATGTCGCCTGCCGTGCGTGGCAACACGCGTAGGCGGAAACCCTGAGGTCGTCGTCGATGGCGAAAGCGGCTATCTGGTGCCCAGCGAAGATTCATCTGCCCTCGCCGCTCGCGTCATCAGTCTCTTGGGTAACCATGAGCGTTCGCGGCAGATGGGGCAGGAAGGACGCCACCTGGTGGAATCGAAATTTACGGTCCATCACATGGCCCAGCGGCTCAGCCAGTTGTACGGCGATCTTCTGCGGAGGCGAGGACTGATTTCGGTGTCGAGTGCAGTTCCCCTATCGGGTCCGCGCCGAGACGACGTTCCTTCTCATCGTAGAACAAGTCTCACATGCTAGGGTTGACCGAGTGTAGCTTTTTGCAACAGTTAACGTGGGGTAAGACGTGTAGGGACAATGTCCTTCCGCGTTCTGGGCTGTGTCCATCTGAGACTTGAGCCGTACAGTTATTGCGGTAACAATAGCAATGAGCAATCCTCTGCGGTTTACCATCGATTGCACCCAGCCCGAAAAAAACGGCCAAGAGCGATGAAAATGATGAGATTCCGATGGACACTTTCGATTTCGCTGTTGTGGGCTTCCACAGTTTTTGCCCAGAACCAACCTGTACTTCTCTTCTCAGATTTGACTTGGGGACCCAAGACAGGGTGGGAAGGATCCGGCAGCAAAGGCGCAGCCGTAACAGTTTGGGGAGCAAATCTCGGAAGCAGCGGCAGTGTTAATGCGTGTGGACAGACGTTGTCGAGCAGCGACTCAACGAGCGTGGCGGAATGGAGTGTAACTACCAATCCTCAGGTGCCCCGTGGACTCGCCAGGATTACATTTTGGCTTGACTCTTCCATGAGTGCGACTTGTACTGAAGGACTGGCCGTGAACGTGGGCGGACAAAGTTCCAACGTCTTGCCTTTCACTATTGCATCGGGAAATATATATTTCGTCTCAGCGTCCGATGGAAACGACTCCTATAATGGGTCGTACTCCACACGGAGCGGACATTCGGGCAGCGACGGACCGTTCGCACACGTCTACAAATTTAATCCGGCGAACGGTTTAGGCGACACCCAATACATCATGTACATACGCGGTGGAACCTATTCCACGGTCGATCCCTACGATGGAAACGCGGGCGCGCTGGTAGAGCTCTATGGACCCTTTGGAAGCGCAGCCCACCAAAAGGCACTGATTGCGTATCCCGGCGAACTCGCGAACATGAGCTTGGCTAATTGCGATCATGGGTTCGTATACCAAAATTACGATGCCGGCGGCCCTGGCGGTGGCCTGCCAGACAACTATTTCACATGGAGCAAGCTGAACATCAATGGAAGCGGGATTAATCAGGCGCAAGACGCGCTGGATATGTATGGGCAGTACAATCGAATTGTCGGAAACAACATTACTAACTTTCGGCCGACCAGCCAGTTGCAAAGCGGCTTCACTTTTGTAGGGGCCTCGCAGTACGGATCAATCTTTGGGAACTATTACTACAACAACGGGTATGATTCTTATGCTCACAACATCTACATCAAGTCGCAAACTGGTTATCCCGTTAGCAATGCGCTACTGACGACCCATGATATAGATGTCGGCTGGAACGAATTCAGCACACCTTACTCCAATGACAACCACGGTGGCACGATCTTCCTATCGCGCGAGAGCGCGATGCCATCGGGCTTTAATACGAATCACATCTACATCCACGACAATTACTTCCACGACGGCACGCAGGGCGATTTTATCTATATCGGAGATGGAAGCCCCGTAGACTATGTTTACATCTACAATAACCTGTTCAGCGGCGGTTCCTCCGCTGCCGGTACAACGGGCGCAATTTTCTTTCAAACCGGGGCGGGGCACGTATTTGTGTATAACAACACGCTTTATCAGGTAACTTCTCCCGGATCATCCGTTGGTAACGCTTGTATGTACGCAAGCTCTCCCAATTCATCGACGCAGATTCAAACGACGAACAATATCTGCTACGGACTACCCAACCAGACTATGTATACGATGGAATCAGGTGGTGGTTCGTGGACCTCGGCAAACGATCTGTTCTACAACCCATCCGGTGCCGCAGCTTTCTCCGGTAGCATCACGCGCAACAATCCCGTTCTCAATCAGGATCCAAAGTTCGTGAGTAACGGAAGCAACTTCAGCCTGCAATCGTCCAGTCCGGCGCGAGGCGCTGGCGCAAATCTTACAAGCACCATGGGTGGAAATCCGGCTGGCACGATTGACTATATGGGACTCACCTATTCTGCTTCTGGGGCATGGGATATTGGTGCCATTGCCGCAACCGGTGGAACAACAAGCCCTCCCCCCGTTCCACCAACTGGTCTGACGGCGACTGTGCAGTAATATTGCTACGATAAGTTAAGGTACGAGTCTCAACCCTACAATAATGTGTGGGGCACGAGACACCGAGCCTGCGTCTGATGTATCACTGACATCTCGCGCTTTCTACCCAGGCGGAATCTTCTTTCTCTGTCCCGGGGATTTCCCCTTCATTATGGCAAACATCGGCTTGGCTGTTACTCGCCCGAGCATGGCGGATCAGCAACGTGCCAGCGATACGGTCCTGCTTGCTGCGCGGAAGTCGCCGGGTTCTGCAGGGCGTTTTCCGACTCTAGATGGACTCAGAGCACTGTCCATTCTGCTCGTTTTGCTCGGACACTCAAATGGAACTCTCAATTTCCCGGCTGTTCCTCTGTTCGGCTTGTATGCGAACTTTGGAGTGCGCGTCTTTTTCATCATTTCTGGATTCCTAATCACAAGCTTATTGTTAAAGGAGATGGAAAGGACAGCACGAATCTCGCTGAAAGACTTCTATACGCGGCGTGTGCTCAGGATTTTTCCGGCCTTCTACACGTTTCTACTTGTGGTTTGTGCTCTCAGTCTGGGAGGAGTCATTCAGCTGCGGCCGCGTGATCTTTGGTTCGCGTTTACATATTTGATGAATTTTCATTTCGACCATTCCTGGCACGTCGGCCACTTGTGGTCATTGGCCGTGGAAGAGCAATTTTATTTACTCTGGCCTGCCGTAGTCGCGTTTTGCAGTCGCAGGCGGGCTTTTCAGGTTGCGGCAGCCGTGTCGATCATGTCTCCGTTCCTGCGGCTGACGGCGTACTGTCTTACGCCTTCTTTGAGGCAGGGCATCGGGCACATGTTTCCGACCGTTGCCGACGCACTGGCGATTGGATGCTTCCTTGCCGGAACGCGTGATTGGCTCCACGCACAAACCTGGTATAAGCGATTGTTGGAACCCCGCAATTTTGCGGTAATTGCAGTGGCCGCGGTATTGGCAAATCTGCTGCAGGATTGGCCCAGAATCTACATGGCCTTCGGCGAATCCATCATGAACGTCGGTATCGCGATCTGCATTGATCGCTGCATGACCTTTGAGTCAGGCCGGGTTGGACGCATCCTGGAATGGAGACCGCTTGTATTCATCGGCGTACTCAGTTACTCGCTCTATATCTGGCAACAATTGTTCTTAAACCGTAGTTCATCGGCATTGGTGTGCACATTTCCGTTGAACCTGATTCTCGTCGGATTGTGCGCACTTGCATCGTACTATCTTGTGGAGCAGCCCTTCCTGAGACTCAAACAGCACTTCTCCCACTCTGCGTCTACCGGATTAGCAGCCAACTCGTGCGGAACAACTTAATTGGAGTGCGCAGTATCCCCTAAGACAATTCCAAGTCCTGGACTGAGACCTATGACTATGACAACTGAAGTGGCCCTTTTATCCTTGGCAAGGCTGAACGATGCGCCCTGCACGCCCCTTGCCGAGGAACATGATTTCTACAATTCGTATACTTGGTGCCTCAATGCTTATCCGAGCATTGGAGAAGTGGTTCGGCATCTCGACGAAGAATTGACTCGGTTTCACGCTGCTGAAGCTGACTGGCGCCGCGACGAAATCGCGCGAAATGTGTACCTCCTTGCCTGTACGATCATTGACACGACCGATGACCATCTACTAGGCCGCCGCTACAACTTCTCAAAGGTCCTTGGCGTCTTCCCTGCCCTATCGCCACTCACGAAGGCTGCGCAGGCAACTCTCCACGCTGCGGGCGCCTCTTCGGCAGTTTCAGCGCGAGGCTTGTCGTCGTGGAGGGCAGAGTTAGAACTCGCGGTGATTGCAGTGGTACGAAGCATTCTGTTGCAGGATGCGGGCGGACCGGACGCCACCAAAGCGATTTCCCAGCTTCGAAGTCTGCTTCACAAAAGGATACCGGTGGCGCTTGCCGCGCGGCATCCCAGAATTCCAGCCGCATTCCGGTCGCAAGACCTGACGCATTTTGATGTCTTAAGTCTCGGCGCAAAGTTTGTTGCCGCTTTCCCTGACCGCAAGCGGGCGGTTCTAGTAACCGGTCTTCGCACTGCCGGATCATATTTCGCCGTCTTGCTGCGGTCCTACCTTGAGTCGCGAGGCTACACGAACGTTGAGTTTGTAACATTGCGACCAAAGGCTGGGATCTCGCCTAGAGAGAAGGAAATCACCGCGCGGAAAGCAGCTCAGAATTGCCTCGCTCTGTTGATTGATGAGCCGATCGCAACCGGAGCAACGCTGGGCAAAGGAATTGCATTGCTCACGAAGCAGGGCATTTCGATGAAAAATGTCGTTTTGCTCTTCCCAGTGCACCGGAATGGCCGCAACTGGAAGAGTCACGCCGATTCCGCGCCAATCGTCGCCTGCCGCATTCTCACCTTGGAACACGGCGAGTGGTACAAGCACAAGCTCATCTCGGCTACTGGGCCGCAAGTGCTCAAAGATTACTTCGAGTCGCAGGGCTGGCAGGCGGAGATTGACGAAACCGGTGCTGAAGGCGCCAATGCTCGGCTGAACGAAATCTCTGAAGACAAATACCACACGCGTCTGAAGTGGGTGTACTCCGTCCGCCTATCCCGGCCTGGCGAAACGATCACCCAGCAAGTGATTGCGAAGAGCGTCGGATGGGGCTGGCTGGGTTATCACGCTTTCGTAGGAGGACAAAAGCTAGCGAAGTTTGTGCCGCCGATCATCGGACTGAGAGACGGTATTCTTTACAGCAAATGGGTGAATGACGAAGGGAAGATCTCGCGCGATGAAGTGGTCCGAACACTCGCGAATTACACCGCGACGAGGACCCGCGAACTTCGGCTAAGCTCCGAGTCGCGTACGGACGTGTTGCGTGATAGTCAGGCTGCACGCGGGATCGAAGAACTGGCGGGGCGCTTGAGCATTGCATACGGCAAAGCAGGCGGATTCCTTAAGAGAGCTCGCATGAAGCGGGAGTTGGCAGCGATGCAGTCGCACGAGCCAACTCTGATTGATGCCAGAATGCGGAGCCTGGAGTGGATCGCGTCGTCTGGGTCCATGCTGAAGAGCGATTTCGAGCAACATGGCATGGGCAAGCATCAGCTTAATCTGACGGATCCGGCCTACGATCTGGCGGAAGCGATCCTGCACTGGAAGCTTTCACCTGCGGAAGAGGAGGAACTCCTCCGAACCTACGCGGCCGAGAGCGGGGATCAGAATGTGTACGCCCGGATTATGCTTCAGAAGATTCTCGCCGGGTCCTGGTCGCTCGACCGTGCGCTGGAGAACCTGAACGATCCGCGGATGCGAGCACGGCACGAGGAGTTCAATCAGAAATACATCGATACATGGAATTTCCTTGTCGTGCACACAGCCCGCTTCTGCGCAAGACTCTGTCACAAACCTGCGCAGATCCGTTGGAGTTCCCCGCTAGCGGTTCTGGACGTGGACGGTGTTATTGATCAGCAGGTATTTGGATACCCCTCGACGACCTTCGCCGGGATTCAGGCGATTTCGTTGTTGCATCAAAATGGATTCGCGATCGCGTTGAACACTGCCAGAAGTGTTCCTGAAATGAAGGAGTACTGCCAAGCTTACGGATTCGCGGGCGGCGTTTCGGAATACGGAGCTCACGTCTGGGATGGCATTTCTGGGCGGGAGAAACTACTGCTGTCGGATGAATCTCTGGAAAAGCTGGAGCACGCTCGACGGGCCTTGCGCCAAATCTCCGGCGTATACCTCAACGATGATTATCAATATTCGATTAAGGCATACACGTATGAAAAAGGTCGGTCAGTGCCGCTGCCCAAGATCATGGTTCAGGATCTGTTGATGGAACTCGGACTGGAAGATCTCAGTATCCATCCGACATTTTCGGACACCGCGATTCTTGCCAGTGAGACCGACAAGGGACGCGGCCTGACGGAACTCCTCAGTCTAACCGGTCTCGAGAATGCTGAAACGTACGCGGTTGGCGATTCAAGCCCCGATCTGCGAATGTTCCAGGTAGCCACACACAGCTTCGCTCCGGGCCATATCGCGTGTGCAGCCTCGGCCAAATTGATAGGCTGCCGGATCGCAAGTCAGGTATATCAGAACGGGTTCCTGGAATGCGCTCAGGCGATCGTCAAGTCGAACGGGAAAAGTGCTGAGGCACCGACCATCAGCATGGAAACACTTCCTGTGCAAGATCGGTACCTTATTAACACTTTACAAGTAGCCGATCGAAGCGCCCTGAAGTCGATGGTCCGAGCCATGCTCGATCCATCTGTTATCCAGAACTTCATCGCTGATTAGGCAAACCCCTTCCCCAGTGCTGTTAAACACCGCTGTGCTTTACTGTTCTGCAAACTGAATACTGGAGTTGTTGAAGGATGAGTGGGATGGCACCGTATCTTTCGATGTTGACGATCATGCTTTTCACTCATCCCCTTCTCGCGCGAGAGCCTGTTGTGGTGCAATCCGCTAAATGTCAAGATTGGGTCAATTATTCACCTAGTTACCAGTGCTCATTTCACAACCCGACCTCTCCCTCGAGCGCAATTGTCGTATTTGCGTTGGCGTCAGGAACCCCTGCGGTTGCGGTTACGAAAGTGACCGATGATCACAAGCCGGATACAAATACATATGTGCAAGACTTGCGTTACCTTTTTGGTGAGGTACAGAGTGTACATTTCTACTCCTCGGCAGCAGCAGGCAAGACACGCACCGTTACCCTAAATGCGAATGAATCGACGCACTTCCAGGTTGTTCTGATCGAGGTTGCTGGGCTAGCGCCGCAACAGCCCCTGGTAGATCGCACTAGCGTCCAGGACAACGGCTACAACAGCGGCAAGACATTCACCTCGGGGATAACAGAGATAACCACCAAGGCCACCGAGCTTCTCGTTGGATGGACTGAGCAAGCATACCCCAATGTGATGACATTTACCGATACTTCGTCTTGGAAACTGGTCGAGCAGGAACCAATCGGAGGATCGCGGATCGCCTATCGCACCACTAGATCTCTTGGTACATTTGAGTATACCGGCACTTTTAACGGGACAGGTGATTACCGTGTAGGTGCAGCTATTGTCACTTACAAAGCGGCCGACGAATGACCGGTGGCGACCTAGTCTAGCGCTTTTGTAACAATGCGCCAGCACATTAGGGTTGATCGCCACCTCATTCGAGGCTGCATAACGTACCCGTTTACATCAAGTTCCCTTTGGTCGACTGTTTCTCACAAGCGCTCCGTTACGTTTCTCGGACTGCAAAGGGCACTTCGGACGCTTGCGTGCTGTAGGTTCTGTTTACATGTTTCCCCAACCGAGATTTGCCTAATTCACTTCCAGGAGCTTCTATGCGGTTCTCTAGCTTTCGTGCAGTGGCGAACTCTACACCGAGTTTCTTGCCGCCAGGCGGCAAGTATTTTCTGCTCGCAGTTCTGGCTATGCTACCTTTTGCGAGCATTGTGAGCGCTCAGACACTGCCGCCACCATCGCAGCCGGTCAATGTGATTATCGATTCTGACTTGTCACACAACGCGGATGATGCCGGCGACCAAGCAATGTTGTGGGCACTAGCGGGCCAAAAGAAGGTCAATGTGCTGGCTGTCATTATCTCGTCCACTAATGACTACAGCGCGCCGGTGGCGCATGCCATTGCAACGTATTATGGACATCCCAACGTACCCATTGGGGCGAATCACTCCAGCATTCCCAATGACTACGCGGCTTATGCGAGCTATTACACGCAGCAGGTTGCCGCTCGGTTCGGGAACCCTTCCGACACCCGATTCAACTATCCTGATGCTGTGACGGTATACCGGCAAGCACTGGCAGCGGCACCCAACAATAGCGTTTATATCCTCTCGGGAGGCTTTTACTATCCAATGATGCAACTCCTGCAGAGTGGCCCGGACTCGATCTCACCTCTGACCGGATTGCAACTCGTGGCACAAAAGGTGGCGAGACTCATTATTGTCGCTGGCAGTTTTCCCGATTCGGGGACGACTGACCGCGGCAACATGCTGACTGACCCAGATTCGGGCAGCTATGTCGTAGCAAATTGGCCAGGAGAGCTGGACTGGATGCCAGATGATCAGGCCTGGAACACTTTTACAGGTCCTGGAACCACAGGAGCTAGTGCCGATCCCACCAAGAATCCAGTAGCGTACGCATACGAGCTCTACTGCAGCGGGGGAGGGTCTGTGCCCGACCAAACATACTGTGCCAATAACACGCCAGGATGGGCGCAATTGGGAGAACTCTTTACTGTCTTTGGACTGGGAAGCAACTTTGTGGTCGGGGGACTGAACGGCTCTACCGTCGTGTGGAACAGCAGCACTTCCGAACCTGGTCGCATCATCTGGTCGCAGAGTCCTAACCGGCACCAGTCCTACTTGCTCCTGAGTGATCCCAGCGCGGACCTGAGCCCGATCATCAACCCGCTCATCCAGTGGGCACCACCTACAACGGGTGGCGGCGGTGGCGGCGGAGTCGGCACAGTCTCGGGAACAGTTACGCAGGCAGGAGGTAGCACACCAATAGTTGGCGCCACCGTCACAGTGGCCAGCACATCGGTGATCACCGACACCAACGGGAACTACTTGTTTCCCAATGTTCCGACTGGCTCCTATACCGTGACAGCTTCTTACCCCGGCTACCAGTCGGGCAGCCAGGTTGTTACTGTTTCTTCCGGTTCAACGACAACGGCGAATTTCAGCCTGGCCGTCAATAATTACACGCTGCGCGTCAACGCCGGTGGACCGAGCATCACGGACACAACCGGTAACGTTTGGCAGGCTGATTTCGGGTCCAATGGTGGTTATGCCTTTTCCACATCGGCATTGATCACTGCGAATACCGGTGATCCACGGCTGTTCCAAGACGAGCACTACTATCAGGGCAACTGGAATTACACGTTTACCAATGTGCCCGATGGAACCTACACGGTGAATTTGTATTTTGCCGAAATCTACAGTGGATGCTTCTTCGCCGGTTGCAGGGTGTTCGATGTCTTGGTTCAGGGAAACACATTCCTCTCGAACTTCGACGTTTATGCAGCCGCCGGCGGTGGCAATATCGGTATTGTCCGTTCTACGACCGCCACCGTAACGAACGGAACGCTAACGATTGCATTTCAGGCTCCCACGAGCCAATTCCCCACAATTAGTGCAATCGAGATTGTGCCGGGATCATCTTTGGCGCAATACGGTAGCGTCTCCGGTACTGTCGAGGATGCCACAACTTCGGTCCCAATTGCAGGCGCCACGGTGAGCCTAGGTAGTCTCTCTGCCGTAACGAATAGCAGCGGAAGTTACTCCTTCACCAATGTTCAACCCGGTACGTATACGCTAACCGCATCTGACTCGGGTTATCAGAACGCCAGTCAGTCGGTTACTGTAACTGCCGGCAGCATTCTGACAGACAACTTCAGCCTCGTCGCCAGCAATTTCGCCTTGCGAGTGAATTCGGGAGGCCCAGCAATAACTGATACGAACAGCCACGTTTGGCAAGCTGATTTTGGATACAACTTCGGTTATGTTTACTCCACAACGGCGACGATTACAGCCAGCACCGGTGATCCACGGCTGTATCAAGACGAGCATTATTATGCTGGCGATTGGAACTACACATTCACCAATGTACCTAACGGTACCTATACGGTGAATCTGTATTTCGCTGAAATCTACAGCGGATGTTTCGTCGCTGGTTGCCGAGTGTTTAATGTCCTGGTGCAAGGAAACACGTTCCTGTCAAATTTCGACGTGTATGCAGCTGCGGGCGGCGGCAATGTTGGTATTGTTCGCTCCACCACAGCTACAGTGACGAACGGAACTCTGACGATCGCGTTTCAGGCCCCCGTCAGTCAGTATCCAACAATTAGTGCAATCGAGGTGCTGCGGAACTGAACGGCTGAACAAACTGACACACAAAGCCCTCCCCCAAAAACTGTCAACCCGTGGTCAGTGTAGGGTTTCTCGGACATCTTCTGAGGCGTCCGCCCCGACGTCATGGTTGCATGTAATGACCTGGTGTATCCCGACATCGACGCATGATCGATATTCGTGTTTCCAATAAATCTATCTCCAAGGAGGTTGTAGCCATGTCATCCTCCAGACTCCATAAATCTCTATGGCATGACGCAATTGCTTGCTTGTTTTCATCACGGACAATGCAAAAGCATCTGCTAATTACGTTTCTACTCGTCATAAGCTCGGCCATATCTTCGAATGCACAGACACTGCCCCCACCGGTGGCGCCAGTGAATGTGATCATCGATTCTGACATGGCTCACAACGCCGATGACGCCGGGGACCAGGCCATGATGTGGGCGCTCTCTGCCCAAGGTCAGGTGAATGTCCTTGCCGTCATCATCTCTTCCACCAATGACTACAGCGCGCCGGTCGCGCACGCCATCGCTACCTATTACGGGCATCCCAACGTTCCCATCGGGGCCAATCACTCCAATATCCCCAACGATTACGCCTCCTATGCCAGCTATTACACGCAAGAGGTCGCCGCACGTTTCGGCAACCCGTCCGATACCCGTGCCAACTATCCCGACGCCGTCACCGTCTACCGGCAAGCACTAGCCGCCGCTCCCAACAACAGCGTCTACATCCTCTCGGGAGGATATTACTACCCACTCATGCAATTGCTGCAGAGTGGCCCGGACTCGACTTCTCCGTTGACCGGAATGCAGTTGGTGGCACAAAGGGTCGCCAGACTGATTATCGTGGCTGGCAGTTTCCCCGACTCCGGAACTACCGACCGCGGCAATATGCTGATCGATCCGGACTCAGGTAGTTATGTGGCAGCCAACTGGCCCGGGGAACTGGACTGGATGCCCGACGATCAGGCATGGAACACCTACACCGGACCAGGAACCACAGGTGCCAATGCTGATCCAACCAGAAACCCTGTGGCGTACGCTTACGAACTCTACTGCAACGGGGGAGGCTCGGTCCCCGACCAGACATACTGTGCCAACAACACCCCCGGCTGGGCGCAGTTGGGAGAACTCTTTACCGTCTACGGATTGGGAACCAACTTCGTGGTCGGCGGCCTGAACGGCTCCACCGTGGTGTGGGACAGTACCACCTCCGCCCCTGGTCGCATCATCTGGTCGCAGACTCCCAACCGGAATCAGTCTTACCTGCTCCTCAACCCGCCCGGCGCCGACCTGAGCTCTATCATCAATCCACTCATCCAGTGGATCCCCGGGACCGGGCCGATCACACAACCCCCAGTGGCGAATTCCCAGTCGCTAACTGTCACTGGGACATCGGCAGCGATAACTCTCACAGCAACCGACCCGCAGGGCGCTCCACTGACATATCAGATAGTAACGCAGCCCTCGCACGGTGTTCTGAGTGGCACAGCACCGAACGTGACGTATGCCCCAAATTCGGGCTACGCTGGCGCAGACAGCTTTACTTTCACCGCCAACAACGGGGTCTTCACCAGCAATGTTGCGACAGTTTCGATTACGGTCAGCTCGGTACAACCGCCTGTAGCCAATTCCCAAAACGTAGTAAGTAGCTTCGGTGCCGCGGTCGCAATCACCTTGACGGCTACCGATCCAAATAATAACTCCCTCACGTATTCGGTCGTGACCCAGCCTCAGCATGGAACTCTGACCGGCACGCCACCGAACGTCACATACACTCCAACGCCCGGATACAGCGGCTCCGACAGTTTTACATTTTTGGCAAACAACGGATTCGTTAACAGCAATGTGGCGACCGTAACAATCACCGTAACCCAAAGTTCACCGCTGCCCCCACCGGTGGCGCCAGTGAATGTGATCATCGATTCTGACATGGCTCACAACGCCGATGACGCCGGGGACCAGGCCATGATGTGGGCGCTCTCTGCCCAAGGTCAGGTGAATGTCCTTGCCGTCATCATCTCTTCCACCAATGACTACAGCGCGCCGGTCGCGCACGCCATCGCTACCTATTACGGGCATCCCAACGTTCCCATCGGGGCCAATCACTCCAATATCCCCAACGATTACGCCTCCTATGCCAGCTATTACACGCAAGAGGTCGCCGCACGTTTCGGCAACCCGTCCGATACCCGTGCCAACTATCCCGACGCCGTCACCGTCTACCGGCAAGCACTAGCCGCCGCTCCCAACAACAGCGTCTACATCCTCTCGGGAGGATATTACTACCCACTCATGCAATTGCTGCAGAGTGGCCCGGACTCGACTTCTCCGTTGACCGGAATGCAGTTGGTGGCACAAAGGGTCGCCAGACTGATTATCGTGGCTGGCAGTTTCCCCGACTCCGGAACTACCGACCGCGGCAATATGCTGATCGATCCGGACTCAGGTAGTTATGTGGCAGCCAACTGGCCCGGGGAACTGGACTGGATGCCCGACGATCAGGCATGGAACACCTACACCGGACCAGGAACCACAGGTGCCAATGCTGATCCAACCAGAAACCCTGTGGCGTACGCTTACGAACTCTACTGCAACGGGGGAGGCTCGGTCCCCGACCAGACATACTGTGCCAACAACACCCCCGGCTGGGCGCAGTTGGGAGAACTCTTTACCGTCTACGGATTGGGAACCAACTTCGTGGTCGGCGGCCTGAACGGCTCCACCGTGGTGTGGGACAGTACCACCTCCGCCCCTGGTCGCATCATCTGGTCGCAGACTCCCAACCGGAATCAGTCTTACCTGCTCCTCAACCCGCCCGGCGCCGACCTGAGCTCTATCATCAATCCACTCATCCAGTGGATCCCCGGCCTGCGCCAGTCTCAGACAATCACATTTGCAGCTCTTCCCAGCAGAACCTATGGAGATCCGCCGTTCACCGTGTCGGCTACCGCATCTTCAGGTCTGCCGGTTAGTTTTACAGTGGGCGCGACTGATAACTGCTCCATCTCGGGTACGACGGTCACGGTCACCGCGGCTGGGACGTGTACTGTCACTGCTCACCAGCCAGGTAACAGCAGTTACTCTGCCGCCCCAGACGTCGCGCAGAGCTTCGCTATCGCCAAGGCTACGGCCACCATCCAGTTATCTGGCCTCAACGCGACCTACGACGGCACGCCGAAATCCGTCACAGCTACCACCACTCCGAGCGGACTGGTAGTCAGCATCACCTACAATGGTTCTACTACCGCGCCGAGTAACGCCGGCAGCTATGCAGTGGTGGCCACCATCACTAATGGCAACTATCAAGGCACCGCCAGTGGCACGTTGGTTATCACGGCTGCGATTACGACGGTTGCCCTGAGTTCCTCTCGAAACCCTTCCTCGTACGGCCAGTCTGTGAATTTCACGGCGACCGTGAGCGGTGCGGGGGGAACCCGGACCGGCCCAGTCACCTTTTATGACGGGGCCAACGTCCTTGGCACAAGCAGTCTGAGCAGCGGCAGTTCGGTCCTGTCTACAACGGCCCTGTCGGCGTCGACACACACAATTACTGCGGTGTACGGTGGCGGGAACAACTTCCAAGGCAGCACCTCACCCGCCCTCACCCAGGTTGTTAACCCTGCTCCAACAACCACAAGGCTAACGTCGTCGCCTAACCCATCGGCACTCGCCCAAGCCGTCACGTTGACAGCCACGGTAAGCGCGACCAATTCCGTTCCTTCAGGGACGATTACTTTCTACGATGGGACCACCAATCTGGGATCGACCCAGACTGGTGGTTCGGGACAAGCCACATTGCTTGTGGCCACTCTTGCAATCGGAAGCCACAGTTTGACTGCAACGTATGCAGCCAATGGAAACTGGCTAGGGAGCACATCGACTGTACGGACGCAAACAGTAAGTCGCGCTTCCAGCACAACAACGCTGACATCCTCAGGGAATCCCGCTTCAGTCGGGCAACCTGTGACCTTTACAGCTCGGGTGACAACAACCAGCGCGGTTGCGACCGGAACGATTCAGTTCCGTGATGGTTCAACTACCTTGGCAACAGTTACCCTCGATTCCACCGGCCAAGCGAGCTTCACTACTTCAACACTCGCTCCCGGGAACCACACAATGCGTGCGGTATATAGCGGGGACGGGAACTTCCAGTCAAGCACATCGTCGTCGCTAACCCAAACCGTTAACGCTAGCACAACCACAACGCTCGTATCTTCTCGCAACCCATCAACCAGAGGGCAAACGGTTACCTTCACTGCCACTGTGACCGCGGTAGCGGGAACGCCAACGGGCACGGTAACCTTCCGGGATGGGACAACCAGCCTCGGATCTCGCAGCCTGAATGCAAGTGGACAGGCAAGCCTGAGTACCTCAGGATTGTCACGGGGATCACATTCGATCACCGCGACCTACGGCGGCGCGATTGGGTATGGTTCAAGCGTCTCCGCGCCGTTGACTCAGCAAGTGAATTGATATCGTAAATCGATTAGTACTCCCCCACGCCGGTCGGACGGCTGTGGCGTCAACAAAGCGCCACAGCCTGACGACTTTCCCTGTCAAAGCGCTGTCAGTTCGCGTAACCGGAGCCAAGCAACATGTTGATGTCTGCAGATACCCAGATCGATCAACTCCAACAACCGAGTGTCCAAGCTGCGATGTGCGATCATCCCGCTTCTCGCACAGTGGTGGACATTGGGTGCGGACAGAAGAAGGTGAGAGGCGCAATTGGAATGGACTGCGTGGCGCTTCCCGGCGTCGATGTAGTCCATGATCTCAATACCTTTCCCTATCCGTTCGCTGCCGATTCAATCGACGAAATTCATGCATACCACGTGCTCGAACACGTTCCGGACGTAATGGCAACCATGGAAGAGCTCTGGCGCATCACCAAGCCTGGGGCAACCGTGCACATCCGCGTGCCCCATTTCTCCGGCATACTTGCGTGGAAGGACCCCACGCACAAACGTAGCTTTACGTCCGAGTCGTTCGGGTACTTCGGCGAGAATGGCTATTCCTATTACACGGGAGCACGGTTCCAGGTGATGTCAGTCAGATTGCGATATTCAATTCAACCGATGAACCGCTGGATCGCGCGCGTCTTCGCAAAGGTGATACAGTGGCTGGTAGATCGCCATCCTACTTTTGGCGAACGGCACTTGGCATACCTAGTCGGTGGCATCGACGAGATTCAAGCAACTTTGAGGACAGTCAAACCATAGCGATGACAGTTCTGAAGTCAATTCAGGCCCTGTACAGCAGAGTCCGCAAGTCTATTGAATTGCGAAAGTACAACCCTTACACGATAGCGGAGTACTTTCGAAAGCAGGGAGCACAGATTGGCGAGGGATGCTTCATTGTTCCGACCGACTTCGGCGCGGAGCCCTATCTAATCAAGATAGGAAATCACGTCGCCATTGCTGCAGAGGTAGCGTTCGCAACTCATGATGGCGCGGTTTGGGTATTTCGCGATCAGGTGCCAGATTTGCAAGTTTTTGGTCCTATCGTGATTGAAGACAACTGCATTATCGGCCTGCGCTCGACGATTTTTCCTAACGTACGAATTGGCCAGAACTCCGTTGTGGCTGCTGGATCGCTTGTCATCAACGACGTTCCTCCCAATTCGCTCGTCATGGGCGTTCCTGCCCGCTCGTTCGGTTCCATGGATAAGTATCGGGAGAAGTGCCTGCAGCGATGGGCTGAACAACGTCCCCCCGACGTTACGTTTGCTGAGGGAGAGACTTGGTGGAATTCGCCCCAGGCCACCGCCAAACGCTTGCAGCTCAAAGAACATCTGCTGACGATTTTTCGAGACCAACTACGGCCCGGCGGGCTCGCAGACAGAAATCAGGGTACTGGCCCCTCGCCCGTGCCCGACAAGAAAGACGCGCAGGCTGTACGCGAGTCCGAGGTATCGACAACTATCTAGGCATCACGAAGCAGTTCGAAATTCGCTGTGTCAACCAGAGTTAACATGCGCGTCGCAGTTTGGATCTCGGCTATCGGTGCATTGTTTGTTGGATTCTTTCTTATGATGAAGAAGCATTCTGCAAGTATGGAGACGGACCTTGCTGGCAACACAACTCACGTGGTGTTGATTGGTGCATCGATTGGACAGGCATGGCACCTGGCCGAATGGCCTGGTCGTGTGAAGGTGACCGGCTTTAGCGCAGAATCGGTTCCGGCTTGGCAGTTTGATAAAAGCGTCGTGCTCGAAGAAGTGTTGATGCGTCCGGCCCGGAAATTCCACCCGACCCGGACGTACCTGAGATCGCTATTTCAGGCTCCACCCCGAAAACCTGACCTCGTAATTCTCAAGGAATGCTCATCCTACTTCCCGGGCGATCTTTCCATATACCAGCGCAGCATTCAAGACTGGGTCAGTCGGTTACAAGGCAAACAGATCAAAGTGATCCTGGCAACGGTCGTTCCCGTAACGCGGTCGCGCGCCGGGCAGGATCCCGGCAAACAGGAAGGTCTTCTGAACTACAACGAATGGGTCCGGGGATTTGCCGGCCAGCATGGGCTCGACGTACTGGATTTGGAAGCAGCTTTGCGTTCCAACGATTCGGATAAGTATCTGCGCGAGGACTTCGCGGCGAAGGATGGCTCTCACCTGAATTCGGCTGCCTATACGGTTTTGGACCAGACCTTGCGAACGCTTCTTTGTGAAAAACACTTTGCTACGCAAGACTCGCATGCTGCCACGGCGGTGAATTGAGCCCGCGTAGAATGTCTATTGATCGATAGCACGCGCCCCTCCCCTAAATGCCTATTAGTGCACCATATGTGTGGAATAGCCGGAATCGTTAACACTGAGAGTAGTAAGAGCGATCCTGCTCGGCTTCGCCGCATGATCGCGACGCTTTCGCATCGAGGCCCCGATGCGACGGAAGTCCAGTGCATGGGGGGGGCGGGGTTCGCCCACGCACGTCTGAGTATCATCGATCTGGCCGGGGGTGCGCAGCCCATGTCCATTGAAGGTGGAACTTTGTGGATTACCTTCAATGGCGAGATTTTCAATTATGTAGAGCTACGAGAGGAGTTAATCAAAAAGGGCCACAAGTTTGCCACCCGTTCGGATACCGAGGTCATCCTTCATCTTTACCAGGAAGAAGGAGAAGACTGCGTTCAAAGGCTCAATGGTCAGTGGGCATTCGCAATCTGGGACTCCGTCAACAAAAAGCTGTTCGTCTCTCGCGACCGGGTTGGAGTGCGCCCGCTTTTCTACACTACAACGGGCGGTGAATTCCTGTTCGCTTCGGAAATTAAGGCGATCTTCGCGGGTGCGGATATTTCGCGCGAACTGGATCTGCAGGCGCTGGATCAGATATTCACTTTTTGGGTAACGTTGCCTCCTCGCACGGCGTTCAAGCAGGTTTCACAGCTTCCGCCCGGGCATTCACTCGTGCTGCAAAACGGACGCACTCGTGTATACCCGTATTGGAAGCTCAACTACAGCGCCGACCATCAGCCGTCCGAACACGAAGAGCAACGACTCACGGAGGACCTGCTCAATACTTTGCTGGATGCAACCCGGATCCGCCTGCGGTCTGACGTTCCTGTCGGCGCCTACCTGAGTGGAGGGCTCGACTCAACGGTTATCACTGCACTCACTCACAAGCTGGTCGGGGATCGACTTCGTACATTCTCAGTCAGCTTTGAAGCAAAGGAATTCGACGAGAGTGAGTATCAGCGCGAGGCGAGTGCCTTTCTGCATACGCAACATAGTGAAGTCACCTGTGGATACAACGACATCGCAAACATCTTCCCCGATGTTGTTTGGCACTGCGAGCAGCCGATCCTCCGGACAGCCCCGGCTCCCATGATGCTGTTAGCCAAACTCGTCCGCCGTAGCGGCTTCAAGGTGGTGCTGACGGGCGAAGGTGCTGACGAGATGCTCGGCGGATACGACATTTTCAAGGAGACGAAGATTCGGCAGTTCTGGGCGAAGTATCCAAATTCAACGCGCCGGCCCCTTCTTCTTAAACGCCTTTATCCATACATGGATGGCATTCAGCGCCAGTCCACTGCGTACCTGAAGGCTTTCTTCCATGTAAGCGCGGACGAATCTGACGGCCTGTTCTTTTCACATGTTCCGCGTTGGGACCTGACGGCCAAATTGAAGGCCTTCTTCTCGGACTCTGTGCGTGCCGAAACAGACGACGGTGCTGCTGTGCCCAGTCTCCAAGGCCAGTTGCCTCCCGAATACCTTTCGTGGGGGAAGTTCACTCGGGCAGAGTATCTAGAGGCACAGTACTTGTTGCCTGGATACATATTGTCGTCGCAGGGCGATCGGATGGCGATGGCACACTCGGTGGAGGGTCGCTACCCCTTCCTGGATTACCGAGTAGTAGAACTGGCGGCCAAGCTACCTGCCAGGCTGAAGATGAGAGTTCTCAATCAAAAATACATCTTGAAGCAAGCGTGCAATCGATTAGTGCCACCATCCATCGTAAAGCGCTACAAGCAGCCGTATCGAGCTCCCGATGGAAAGAGTCTGCTTGGGTCCGAGCGCCTGATGGACATGCTCTCGCCCAGCCAGATCGATCGATATGATATTTTCGACAGCCAGCGCGTGTCAGCGCTAATGACCAAGTTTAGGTCGGATCGCCCGACTAGCGTGAAAGACAACATGGCTCTCGTGGGGATTCTGTCTACGCAACTCCTTTTAGAGCAGTTTGTACATCAAGCCCAGGGACTTTCGGCGTGTATGCGAGAATCTCCGGTGGAGGGTAAGCAGCTTGTGAGGTGAATCGTGATTAGATTACTGAGTCTGCACCGACTAATTGCCAATTGTGGATTGGCAGTACTGGTAATCGCGTCCGCCGGCTCTTTGGCATGCGGTGGAGAACACAATGGTCAGACCTCCCCGAAGCAGCACACCGTAGCCTTGTCGTGGAACCCCAGCAGCACTTCAAATGTGCAATACAACGTTTATCGCGGCACGCAGCATCTAGGTCCGTATACTACGAAGCTAAACTCCACTCCACTGCCCTCTACTAGTTTCACCGATTCCACGGTACAGAACGGAGCAACTTATTACTATGTTGTCACGGCCGTGGATCAGCAGTCCGAGAGCGATTATTCAAATGAAGCGCAAATAGTTATCCCAACGTCGTAGAGAAGTCGCGAAGTCCTTGAACCTCACGACGAGGAGGTATGGTATTCTTGAGGGTTTTTTTAGAGTTAGGATTCACCACCGACGCGTCCGACGGCCGCGGCAAGATGCGTCGCTGAGCCGGATTCTGGCAGATCAGTTTTCCTCCCCCATCAGTTCAAAAATCACAAACAAGGACCTTACACATGCAATCCAAGTTCGTTGGGGAAGTGCGCAGTTTTGTTGTTAGCAATTACCTGCTGGGCCGTGAGGAAGGGCTCGGCAACGATGACTCCTTTCAGGACCAGGGAATCATCGACTCAACGGGAATTCTCGAGTTGGTTTCCCACCTAGAGCGGACCTATGGGGTCGAGATTCTGGACGAGGAACTCAATCCCGATAACCTCGACAGCGTCAACAAGATTGCTGCATACCTCACCCGAAAACTCACTGCCGTCACCCCGGAGCTAAAGGCATCCCAGCAGAGTGCCTCACTCTAGGCTGCGCATGTCGTATTTTCAGCTGGAATAGTGTCACGCCATGAACGTCTGCGATTATCTACTAGGTGGCAAACCCGAGTCGAAGGCGGCGTTGTTGACACTCGGCGGTGAGTATACGTACGGCCAATTGCGTTCCGCGGCGTCGAGCGTTGCAGCGTTCCTTGTTGCGTCGGGCGCCAAGAAAGGAGGCCGAGTTATTCTCCTCGCGGACAGTTCCTTCTTCTGGACGGTGTCTTACCTCGGCGTTATTCGCGCGGGAATGGTATGCGTACCACTCCCTCCGGGTGTTTCTCTCGAGGATCTGCAGTACGTTCTGAGAATAACAGAGCCGACCTTCGCGTTCGTGGAGTCCAAAGCTATTGTCAGATTGTCGACTCCGCCGAATAAGCCCTCCTGGGGCACGATCCCTGTAATTTCAGATCTATCTTTCGGGACGTCCAACGATCGAGTCACCTTGCAAGACTTGCAGAAACAGTACCCGCAGAATGGTGTCGGTTCTGATCCATTGCCAGAAATCAGCCCTGACGATTTGGCTGCACTGATGTTCACCTCTGGTTCGACGGGCTCGCCACGCGGAGTAATGGTATCGCATCGCAACATCGCAGCGAATACGGATTCGATCATTGAATATCTCTGTTTGACATCTGCGGACCGAATCATGGCGGTTCTGCCATTTCACTATTGCTTCGGGACATCTCTCCTCCATACGCATCTCAGGGTTGGTGGCAGCATAGTGATCGAGCCACGCTTCATGTACCCGGAGGTCGTATTGCAGAGAATGCGGGATACGGGCTGCACCGCCTTCGCTGGAGTGCCGAGCCACTACCAGATTCTGTTACGCAGGTCAAAGTTGGCGAGCATGGATTTTCCTGCCCTACGCTATGTGCAGCAGGCCGGCGGACAATTGGCTCCGCCATTCATTCGGGAACTCCGGAGCGCTTTACCCGGCAAACAGATTTTCATAATGTACGGGCAGACAGAAGCCACCGCCAGGCTATCCTATCTTCCTCCGCAGCTACTCGACACGAAGCTTGGATCCGTCGGCAAGGCTATTCCAGGGGTTAAGTTGTCCGTCATCAATGAAAGAGGAGGTCCCGTTCGACCGGGCGAACAGGGAGAGATCGTTGCCGAAGGTGAGAACGTGTGCTTAGGTTACTGGCGCGAAGGAGGTGCTGGTTGCTTCCGCGATGGAAAGCTGTACACCGGCGACCTAGCCACCGTGGATCAAGACGGACTTATCTACATTGTCGATCGCGCCAAAGACTTCCTGAAGTGCGGTGGGAAACGTGTCAGCGCGCGGCAACTGGAAAATGTTTTACTCGAAAATGACGAACTTTTGGAGGCAGCAGTCATTGGTGTACCCGATGAGGTGCTCGGGGAGGCGGCAGTTGCCTTTGTGGTGCTGCGTGACCCCAAGGGGGGGATAAGCGTCTCGCAACTTGAAGCTCATTGCCGTCGCAAACTACCGCCAGCCTTTGTACCAAAGGACTTTCTATTCCTTAGGTCCTTACCGAAAAACAGTTCTGGAAAAGTCCTGAAATCTGCTCTGAAGAACCGAGCAGTTCCACTCAATTGTGGGTGAGGACTGGTTCGATCAATGTCGCTCACAACTCTCAACCGCACTGTCAAGAGCGAAATATCCCGGAGGATAAGAAATGACCGTCGCTTCTATACCAGACACCAACTTGCTGCAAATTGATGCCGCCGCAGAAACCGAAAGTATCGCGGCAGCGATCCGCGAAATCGTCCTCACGCGGTTCCGGAGAAAGGGAGCTGTGGTTGCTGTTTCCGGCGGGATCGACAGTAGCGTGGTTGCATCGCTTTGCGTAAAAGCCCTTGGGTCAGAAAATGTGATCGTGTTATTCCTGCCGGAGACTGATTCTTCAGGGGAGAGCCTGCGACTGGGCAAGCTACTGACCGAGCGGCTGGGAGTTCGCGCCTTCGAGGAAAATATCAGCGCGATCCTTGAAGGAGCAGGTTGCTATCATCGTCGAGACGAAGCCATTCGCGCAGTGGTCCCTGAGTTTGGTCCTGGCTACAAAAGCAAGATAGTGCTGCCGAACATGGTTGCTGCCGACACGTATGCAGTGTTCTCTCTCGTCGTCCAAACGCCGGCAGGGGAAACAAAGAAGGTGAGGCTGCCCCTCGATTCTTACTTGGGTATTGTTGCCGCAAGCAATTTCAAACAGCGCACACGCAAGATGATGGAATACTACTACGCCGATCGATATCACTATGCGGTCGCGGGCACTCCGAATCGACTGGAATACGATCAGGGATTCTTTGTAAAGAACGGTGATGGTGCAGCCGATTTTAAGCCGATCGCCCACCTCTACAAGTCGCAGGTCTACCAGCTTGCGGCTTATCTGAATGTGCCCGAAGAAATTCAGCGTCGGCCCCCGACCACCGATACCTACTCACTGGAACAGTCGCAGGAGGAGTTCTACTTCTCGATGCCACTCGCAAAGATGGATCTCTGCCTTTACGGAAAAGATCACGCGATCAGCCCTGCCGAACTTGCGCCCATCGCCGGATTCACCGAAGAACAAGTGAAGAGGGCTTACCAGATGATTGATTCCAAACGAAGAGTTGCGCGCTATTTGCGCGACGAACCCGTTCTGGTTCAGCTCGTCTCGCGGTAGTCAACTTCGATCAGGGCGGCCCATTGACTCACCACGCGTTTAACAGGAAGGAGGATACTGTGCTCGTCGAATTCAGCACGAATGCCGCTGATCTACATCGTGCATGTGTTCGTTTGTTAACAGGCCTTGCGCGAATGCAGGGAATTGCGGACGATCCTATTCACTTTGACATCTCGCCGAAGAGACTGGAAATCACAGCCGACGGTGCCTCGGCAAATCTGCAGGCGCAGATCCAAAGCAGCGGTGCCGCATCCATTCCGTTCACGGTGCTCGCAGGCGTACTCCATATGCTTCCATACTTCGGCAACAACGTAGTTGAAATCGGGTTTTCACCGGGAAAGATGCGTGTAGATACGACCATCTTTCACAACCGAAGCATCCTGCAGAGGTCTCCGCAGGCCGACGAACGCCAGCGCTCTTCCTCCTTGAGATATAGTGCACCCGTGGCCGGCTTGACGGTTGTAAATGCCACCCGTCGTTTTAAGTGAACCAAGATAGGGCTAATTTGTGAAAGCGATCAGTCTCTGCCTGCATGACGTGCTCGATGTCGAACGGGTTAAACCGGGAGACGTCTACACCCTGAAGTTGACCGACTTCAGCGAGCATCTGGAAGCGATCGAGCGGCGGAGCCCGCCAATTCATACAATTCGTTACCGCTACGAATGGGGGAAGCAGATTCCGGTATTCCTAACATTCGATGACGGAACCGCCGGGGCGTACAAGTTCGCCGCCGCAGAACTTGAAAAATATGGGTGGCGAGGTCACTTTTTTATCACAACGGACTGGATCGGTCGCGACGGCTATATGGACCGGGATCAGGTTCGGGATCTGCATCACCGCGGCCACATTATCGGAACTCACTCCTGCTCTCATCCTGAGAGAATGTCTCACCTTGCTCCTGCGGATCTATTGCGGGAATGGAAGGATAGTTGCGAGGTCCTTAGCGCAATCGTGCAGTGTCCAATTACCACGGCCTCAGTAGCAGGCGGATACTACTCACAGGCTGTGGCCCAAGCGGCCGCTTCGGTAGGAATCCAGGTGCTTTTCAATTCCGAACCGACATCGACCATTGCTGTAGTCCACAATTGCCTCGTGCTAGGCCGCTATAGCGTGCAGGCGTTTACCATGCCTCCGGTCTCAGCCGCTATCGCCGCCGGACGCCGCTGGCCGCGCTGGAAGCAAAGCATGCTTTGGAATATGAAACGAATTCTTAAAGGACTAGGAGGAGAATCGTATGTGAGCTTCCGCCGGCGTCTATTGTCACGTTTCATGTCAATCAAAACTGTTGAACACGACTAGAAGTCCTCGCCTCATTTGAAGCGTCAATTCGCTCGCCACTCTAACGTCTGCTTCCCGTACGGCTCCTTCTGATTCGCACCTGATCCTCTAGAAGATCATCATCGCTATTTGTCTATCCGCCCGCAATGCTCTTGAGCGCGGCATTGTGTGCACGGAGTAATCATTTCCAGACGCTGCCCTTCTCACAACCCGAACAAGTCACAACAGGCTGGTCAAAACGACCGGCCTTTTTTTAACCTTGATGATATTTTGAGGCACCTGATTGTTGTCGCCGCGCTCGAGTAAGCGCTCTTATGTACGCCGCTCGATTAGGCACTATATTCCTGATATTGCCGAGGTAGTCGCACGTTCCCGACAAAGCGACCGCATACTGCCGGTTATATAACGCATATGTGAACAAAAGGGGCGACACGTTCATTCCAGCCATCGATACGTTCAGTCACCGAATGCTGACCTGCCCCCCGATTTCGTTCACGTAAGAATACGACAAGTTTCAGTGACTCCCTGTCCGGCTTGAGCCGGGATAGAGGAGCGCGAGGGGAAAGGGACGGCGTTTGAGTCCCTTTCCTCTCGCACA